>Ga0172380_10000003_pt1 | contig 580143 bp, 491 predicted proteins | sample Leawe162metaG_FD_119747 | JGI IMG/M metagenome (GOLD analysis project Ga0172380, IMG submission 119747) | Leachate microbial communities from a municipal landfill in Southern Ontario, Canada - Leachate well 162 metaG | ecosystem: Engineered > Solid waste > Landfill > Unclassified | place... | reverse complement strand
CAGCATAAACCCTACAGTTTAGACGTCGAAATAGTTCACCTAAACTCCTCTTGGTTGTTCAGATATTTAACCTGATTAATAATCTACAAATTTAATTATTGTTAGAATGCTAATCTAATAGCGAAGTCGAAGTATGGTAATCTCACGGAATGAAGCAGAGTTATAGAGATTCCCACGCTACGCTCGGAATGACATGCATTTGAGGGAGCGAATGTCCTCTTCTTAAAAGATATAAACCAATGCTAGCTTGGCGTTTATGTGGTCAAGCGATAGTTCGGCACCGTTTCGGGACTCCATGAATATAATATTATAATCGAGGGAGATATCTACGGCAAGGCTTTGACCAAAAGGTGAGCGAGCCTTGATATTTGGGATAATGCCGAAGCCGTTTGTGGCGTATTTGTTTCTAAGACGGTAGCGAAGTTGGCTTGTGGTGTACTGAATATCATCGACTAAGTACTCACCGTAGATGTATGCGAGTCCGATACCAGCATATATTTCCAGTTCGTTCATTTCTCCAAGCTTATTTTGGAAATTTAGTATAAGAGGGTAGATGTCGTAACGGTATTCTCTGTCAATTTGTGAGATTTCTGGCCTCGGATAATAAGCTAAGTAGTTTGCGGAAAGACCAATTAGGTAATCTTCACTAAGATTATAGTTAAAACCAAGCCCGAAATTGAATCCGTTATCCCAGAAAATAGATTTTTCGTGAGTTATTATGCTATAACCACCATTGACGGCGAATTCTAGTGTTCGATTATTGTCAGGATAAGGATCGTAATCGTCGGCTAGTAGGCGATGAGAGCTCACTAGAAGGAGTAAAAGGTTCGCTAGGGTTAGAATGATGATTTTTTTCATAATTATTCAGTATTTCAGTGAAAGTTGATTGCAAAGTTAAGATTATTTGGAGAAGACTTCAAGAAGTTGTTAATATTGTCAAAATAGATGCTTCTTGTGATTAGAAATTGAATAAGAAAATCCCTATTTTAGTAGGGATTAGAAAATAAAAAAAGCAAGAAAAGATGACTCAAATGCAAGAAATACAAGTTTACAAGCCTCAACATCACATCCGTATTGTTACAGCAGCTTCGCTATTCGATGGACACGACGTCGCGATTAACATTATGCGAAGAATTTTGCAATCGACAGGTGCCGAAGTTATCCATCTAGGACACAACCGTAGCGTTGCAGAAATCGTAGATTGTGCTATACAAGAAGATGCTCAGGGAATCGCCCTAACTTCTTATCAAGGGGGACATACTGAGTACCTTAAGTATATGTATGACCTTATAAAAGAGCGCGGAGCGAACATAAAAATATATGCTGGTGGTGGTGGTACTATCCTTCCCGAGGAAATAGACGAGCTACAGGCTTATGGAATAGACAGAGTTTATTCGCCAGATGACGGTCGTTCTATGGGATTGCAAGGAATGATAAATGATGTTATCAGAGGATGTGATTTTTCTACTCTAAAAGTAAATAATGAAAATACTGAACAGATTATCAATGAGTCATTAGAGCAACTAAGCCCAGCTAATTCTAAAGCAATCGGTAAGTTAATCACGGCAGCTGAGAATTACGAATCAGATTACGATAAAATACAAGATAAAGTACTCGCTAAGATTAGCCGAACTATCCCTATCCTTGGTATAACTGGGACAGGTGGTGCAGGAAAGTCGTCATTGATTGATGAGTTAGTCAGACGCTTTTTAATGGACTTCGAAGATAAGACAATAGCTGTTATATCGATTGACCCATCGAAGAGAAAGACTGGTGGAGCATTGCTCGGCGATAGAATCAGAATGAATTCTATCGATAATGATAGAGTTTATATGCGTTCATTAGCTACTAGACAATCTAATCTAGCGATGAGCAAACACGTACAACACGCTATAGATATTTGTAAAGCCGCAGATTTTGATATGATTATAGTTGAGACATCTGGTATTGGTCAATCAGATACAGAGATAGTTGAACATTCAGATGCTTCAATGTATGTGATGACTGCGGAGTACGGAGCAGCAACTCAGTTAGAGAAAATTGATATGCTTGATTTCGCTGATGTAATTGCTATAAACAAGTTTGATAAAAGAGGCTCGCAAGATGCTCTTAGAGATGTTAAAAAGCAATTCAAGAGAAATCATTTACTTTTTGATACTCCTGATGAACAGATTCCAGTATTCGGAACGATTGCATCGCAATTCAATGACCCAGGTACTAACGTTCTTTACAAGAATTTGATAGATACTTTAGTTGCTAAAACTGGAGTTGAACATCTATCAAGTACTTTTGAAATTTCAGAAGAAATGTCGAAAAAGATATTCATTATTCCTCCTGATAGAGTTCGCTATTTATCTGAAATAAAAGAAAGTAGTGCACAGTATGATGAATTTATTGAAAAGCAAAGCACAATAGCTAGAAAGATGTATCAGTTGAGTGGAACTATTGAGATTATTAATGAGTCTATCGGTGAAAAGAAAATAAAAGTCGAAGAAGAAGACGGTGTAGTAACCGCAATTGAGACAAAGAAAGAAGCACCCGGTTATCTGAATGAGCTGATAAATGAGTTCAAAAAGCTAAGTGCTCAGTTAGACCCTGAATGCAAGAAGACTATAGACGATTGGGAAAAAACAGTCGCTAGATACAAGGCTGATAAATACCAATTCAAGGTTAGAGATAAGATAATTGAACAGGACTTATATACTGTGTCATTGGCTGGAACTAAGATTCCAAAGATATCTTTACCTAAATACAAAGATTGGGGAGATATATTACGTTGGGTATTGACTGAGAATGCTCCTGGATTCTTCCCTTATTCAGCGGGAGTTTTCCCACTGAAAAGGGTTAATGAAGATCCAACTCGTATGTTTGCTGGTGAAGGTGGTCCGGAAAGAACTAATAGACGTTTCCACTACGTATCATCGGATATGGATGCTAAGAGATTATCTACAGCATTCGACTCAGTTACATTATATGGAGAAGACCCTGACCACAGACCAGACATATATGGAAAAATTGGGAATTCAGGTGTTAGTATTGCAACTCTAGATGATGCTAAGAAACTATATTCTGGATTTGATTTATCTAGTCCTATGACATCTGTATCTATGACAATCAATGGCCCGGCTCCAATGTTACTCGGCTTCTTTATGAATGCTGCAATTGACCAGCAATGTGAGATGTATATAAAAGCTAATGGGTTAGAAGCGGAAGTTGAGAATAAAATCAATGCTATTTACAAAGATAAAGGAATAGCTAGACCTACTTATAATGGTGAACTACCTAAGACAAATAATGGTTTAGGGCTTATGCTTTTGGGTGTAACTGGCGATGAAGTATTAGACAAAGAAATCTATGATAAAATCAAATCAGCCACTTTAAATAAAGTACGTGGAACTGTCCAAGCTGATATCCTGAAAGAAGATCAAGCACAAAATACTTGTATTTTTTCGACTGAATTTGCACTTAGAATGATGGGTGATATTCAGCAATATTTCATTGATGAATCTGTAAGGAATTTCTATTCAGTATCTATTTCTGGTTATCATATAGCCGAAGCTGGTGCTAATCCAATTACTCAATTAGCATTAACGCTTTCAAATGGATTCACTTACGTTGAATATTATTTGAGTCGTGGTATGCACATCGATGACTTTGCACCAAATCTATCTTTCTTTTTCTCAAACGGAGTTGATGCAGAATACTCTGTAATTGGCCGTGTAGCAAGAAGAATCTGGGCGAAAGCAATGAAGTACAAATATGGGGGAGACTCGCGCTCTCAGAAATTGAAATACCATATTCAAACTTCTGGTCGCTCGTTGCACGCACAAGAAATAGCATTCAATGACATTAGAACTACATTGCAAGCACTTTACGCCATATTTGATAATTGTAATTCATTGCATACAAATGCTTATGATGAAGCAATTACTACTCCAACAGAGGAAAGCGTAAGAAGAGCAATAGCAATACAGATGATTATAAACAAAGAATTAGGACTTGCTAAAAACGAAAATCCCATACAAGGTTCGTTCATAATTGAAGAGCTAACTGATTTGGTAGAGCAAGCTGTACTAACTGAATTTCAAAGTATTTCGGAAAGAGGCGGTGTACTTGGAGCTATGGAGAGGATGTATCAGCGTTCGAAAATCCAAGAAGAGTCAATGTATTACGAACATAAGAAACACAGCGGTGAGTTGCCGCTAATAGGTGTAAATACATACCTGGACCCGAATGGCTCTCCGACAATAATACCCAAAGAAGTAATACGCTCAACTACCGAAGAAAAAGAGTATGCGATCACAACTTTAAATCTCTTCAAAGAAAGAAATAAATCAGTTGCAGACGAAGCAATTAGAAAGTTGAAAAAAGCTGCGATTGAGAATAGAAATACTTTCGAAGAACTAATTGATGCTACAAAAGTATGTTCATTAGGTCAAATCTCTGCCGCACTTTACCAAGTTGGCGGACAGTACAGACGGAATATGTAGGAAGGAATTAAATCAGTTTTTCAACAAATCATTGAGATTAATGAAAAATAGATTTATTTTAAAATATTAAAATGAAGTTAAATTAAGATTGATAATTATATGTTCGAATTTGGAATAAAAAACATAGCATTTCTTATAGTATTTACGGCAGCAGCAATCTTCTTCGTGAAGAATGTTAGTCGTTTAATTAGCTGGCTTAAGCTGGGTAAAGCTGATAATCGTTTTGATAATATCGGTGCGAGAATCAAGCAGACGTTAATAGTTGCAATAGCACAAAAGAAGATATTACGCGATAAAAAAGCAGGACCAATCCATGCTGGTATATTCTGGGGATTTTTAATATTATTATTCTCAGCTGCGAATTCAGTACTTACTGGGTTTGGTATTATCAACATATTCAACTATTTAGGCCCTATTTATAGTGTAATAACGATATTAACAGATGTATTTATTGCTTTAATCATGCTCGCGGTCTCTGGTGCAATTTATAGACGTTATGTACTTAAAATAGAAAGATTACCGAAAGACAAAGAAGAGAAAATAGAAGCATTCGCAATATTATTAACTATCTTCTTTATTGTAACTTCATTATTATTTGAAAATGCAGCGATGATTGTGATGGGTACTCATCCTTCTTGGGCTGTTAATCCTTTGGCAAGTGCACTTTCAACTATTATCAGTACTTCTGCTGCTCCGATTATCTATAATATAGGTTGGTGGTTGCATATAATTCTGATATTAGCATTTATGAACTTTCTACCGTATTCTAAACACTTGCATGTACTTACATCTGTACTTAATGTGTTTTTCTCGAATCTAGGGCCAACTAACAAATTGGAGCCTATAGATTTTGAAGATGAAACAGCAGAGAAATTCGGTATAGTCGATATTGATGACCTTTCGTGGAAATCTATAATGGATGGCTATACGTGTACACATTGTGGCCGTTGTACAAGTGTTTGTCCAGCAAATCAAACTGGGAAAATATTAGACCCTAGAGAGATTATAATTCAGGTTAGAAACAGAACAGAAGATGTTGCACCTATTATGATAAAGCAAAAAGAAGCGAAAGCTGCAGGTACTGAATATCAGCCAAGTGAAGAAGAGCAAGTAATTCTAGACAAGAAGTTAGTAGGGGATTATGTAAAGCCAGAAGCACTATGGCAATGTACAACTTGTTCAGCTTGTATGGAAGAATGTCCTGTTAACATCGAACATGTACCCGTAATAGTAGGTATGCGACGTTCATTAGTAATGATGGAAGCTGACTTCCCCCAAGAACTTGCTGGTGCATTTAATAATATTGAAAATAATGCAGCTCCATGGGCTTTTCCTCAAGAAGAAAGAGCTAATTGGGCAGAAGGAATGGATGTACAAGAAGCCGCTGATAAACCAGATTTCGACATACTATTCTGGGTAGGTTGCTCAGGTAGTTTCGATGATAGATCTAAGAAAATTACTCAATCGTTCGCAACTTTGATGAATATTGCAGACATAAATTTTGCTATATTGGGTAAAGAAGAATCTTGTAACGGTGACCCTGCTAGACGTGGTGGAAATGAATATTTAGCCGATACATTTGTAAAAATGAATATTGAAACAATGGGAAACTATAATGTTAAAAAGATAGTTACAACTTGTCCACACTGTTTCAATACATTGAAAAATGAATATCCTGATCAAGGTGGGAATTATGAAGTAATTCATCATTCAGAGTTTTTGGATCAATTAATAGCTGAAGGTAAACTACCATTTAATCATGACATTAAGAAGGAATTGAGTGTTGTAATGCACGATTCTTGTTATTTGGGTAGATTGAACCAAAACTATGATTCACCAAGAAATACGATAAAGAGTATCCCAGGACTTACAGTATTAGAACCACAACGAAACAAAGATAAAGGATTCTGCTGTGGAGCTGGAGGTGCAAGAATGTTTATGGAAGAGACAGAAGGTAAGCACATTAATATAGAACGTACTGAAGAGTTATTAGAAACTGGTGCAAAAACAATAGCACTTAATTGCCCATTCTGTATGACAATGATAACGGATGGTGTTGCGAGTACTGGTGCAGAAAACGTAAAAGTAAAAGATATCTCTGAAATATTATTAGAACATATAGAAGCAAATCACAAGGATTAAAATGTCAGTTAAGAATGTAATAGGTGTTTTATTTATCCTATTTGGGATAGGGTATTTATTGAATGCATTTGATGTATTGGATTTCAGTATTGGCCAATTCTTTCATAATTGGTATCCAATTCTGATTATACTTTTTGGGGTTCATCTAATATCTAATAAGAAATTTGTTTTTGGGACAACAGTATCATTGTTCGGTATTTTGTTACAACTTGAACAATTGAGAATCATCGACATTAGCGTTTGGCAATTAGTGTTTCCTTTTGCCTTAGTTGGTATTGGGGTAAATATGATAATTAAGAAGAATAAACACAGCTCTAGAACACTTAATGACTATAACGTAGATAAGAATTTCGAGATAAATAATGTATTTAGTAGTGATGAAAGAAATGTAAATTCTGCTTCTTTAGAAAGGGGAGAAGTAATTTCGCTATTCGGTAGTGCTACTGTTGATATGTCTAATTCTATCATTTCTGATAATAATTTCAAACTAGAAATGACTTCCATTTTTGGTTCTATAGATATTCGATTACCTGAGGACTGTAGAATCGAACTTAAAGGTACACCTATCTTTGGAAGTATTGATGATAGAACAAGAGCAAACCCTATTTCAACAAAGAAAGTGATACTTGACTGTACATGTGTATTCGGTGGTATTGATATAAGAAACTAACGGTATTTGCTAATATTACAAGCATTTAGTCCGAATCGAATTGATAACTTAGTTCTATTCCTTGCTACCCAATCGTATAAGGGATTGCAAAGTATTACAAAAAATGGATTGCTAAGAAGATATCCAAATGGTTTATAGAAACTATCCATTCTCTTCATAGTTTCGAATACACCCTTAGAACGATTATATAGCTTACCTTCTTCAGTTAATAAATACAGTGATTTAGAAGTTTTATCTTCAGATAACAAAGGATGTAATTCGGATAAATTTAATATTTGAAAAGGTTTGACTTCAAATTTGTCTTTAGTCGTATGCTTCTGAACAAACTCAGATGAGTAAGTACATATCCCACAATCACCATCAAATATTAGTAAGTCACTCATTTAATTGCACTATCCGCAATGTCTTTTCTATAATATTTATTTTCAAAATGAATACCTTCGGCCAAATTATATGCGTTCTCTTTTGCCTCTTTTAGGGTACTTGCAACAGCTGTTATTCCTAAGACTCTACCACCACTATTAACTATTTTATTATTATCTTCTTTTGTTCCAGCGTGGAATATAAATCTATCTTTCAATGAAGAATTGTTCTGTAATCCTTTTATTTCAAATCCTTTATTGAAATTTTCTGGATATCCATCAGAAGCGAGGATCACTGTACAAGCATATTTATCTTTTTTAATACTTATGCTGTTCTTTTCAATTGCTCCTTTTGATGCTGAATAGAAAAGATTTGCCAAATTTCCTTCTACAAGCGATAGTACCGACTGCGTCTCAGGGTCTCCAAATCTGACATTAAACTCAATAACTAATGGCTCACCATTGACTATCATAATACCAACGAAAAGACAACCAATAAAGCTATTCTTGCGAGTCTTCATTCCCAGTAGGACTTGTTTAACTATTCGATTACGTACTTTCTTGATTATTACATCATCCACAAATGGTGTTGGACTAAATGATCCCATACCGCCAGTGTTAAGCCCCAAATCACCATCTTTAGCTCTCTTATAATCTTGTGAAGCAGGAAGAAGTATGAAATCAGTACCATCACAGATAGCAAAAATAGAGGCCTCTACACCATCTAAAAACTGCTCTATTACTATTTTTTTGCTAGCTTCACCAAATTTACCGTCGAAAAAATCTTCTACGATATTTTTCGCTTCTTCTTTGTTATCAGTTATATATACTCCCTTTCCACCAGCTAAACCATCTGCTTTTATAACGATAGGCATATCACTCTTATCAATATATCTACCACAATCGCTTAAGTCTTTGGCTTCGAAAGTTTTGTATGCAGCCGTTGGAATGTTAAACTCATCCATAAACTCTTTAGCGAATGATTTCGAGGATTCTAATTGTGAGGCATACTTACTTGGTCCAAAGCAATTGATATTATTATGTCTGAGCGTATCTGTAATACCGTCAGCTAGAGGTTGTTCAGGACCCACAACTACCAAATTGATCCTTTTATCTATACAAAAATTTACTAGTGTTGTTTTGTTATTTATATCAAAATTTACATTTTCAGCAACTTGTGTAGTTCCAGGGTTACCTGGGTTGCAATATATGTTATTCTTATTATCAGATTCGTGCAGTTTAAGCGCTAGAGTATGTTCTCTCCCACCATTTCCTATTAATAATATGTTCATATTTTCTTATTCTAGTTTTGTATTTTATTAGAATTGAAATTATAAATTTTATATCACATTGAATAAATAATTTGAGAAGTTTCCTTGAATAATTGTATTTAGTTCCTGTTGAAAAGTATATTCTATTATAGTGCCTATTAACTTAGAGTTACTGATTATTATTTATTAAGTTAGTATAGAATAATTTGCAAAAAGGAATGGTAAAAAATGGCTAAAAACGATAAAGTGTCGAAAATTGGTGTGGATATAAATCCCGATAAAATGAAAGCAGTTAACCTTGCTATGGATCAGATAGAACGTCAACATGGTAAAGGTTCAATTATGAGATTGAGTGATCAGCAAGTAGTTGATGTAGAAGTAATTCCAACTGGTTGTATATCTTTAGATGCAGCAATTGGTGTTGGTGGTATTCCACGTGGTAGAATAATTGAAATCTTTGGTCCTGAATCTTCAGGTAAGACAACGGTATGTCTTCATGTAATAGCTGAAGCACAAAAGAAAGGTGGTTTAGCTGCATTCGTTGATACTGAGCATGCATTAGATATTAATTATGCTCAAAGATTAGGAATAGATTTGAATAATCTATTACTTTCACAACCAGAATTTGGTGAACAAGCTTTAGAAATAGTTGAAACACTTGTAAGAAGTGGTGGAATAGATGTGGTTGTTATTGACTCTGTTGCGGCACTTACCCCTAGAGTTGAGATAGAAGGTGATATGGGTGATGCTCAAATGGGTTCACAAGCTCGTTTAATGTCACAAGCTATGAGAAAGCTAAACGCTGCTATCGGTAAATCTAAAACAACTGTTATATTCACTAACCAGCTTAGAAGTAAGATTGGTGTAATCTATGGTAATCCAGAGACAACAACTGGTGGTAATGCACTGAAGTTCTATGCTTCTGTTAGACTTGATATTAGAAGAAAGGAAGTACTAAAAGATGGTTCAGAGATAATTGGTAATAGAGTAAGAGTGAAAGTTGTTAAAAATAAAGTTGCTCCTCCATTTAAAGAAACTGAATTTGATATTATGTACAATGAAGGTATATCGAAAGTTGGTGATTTGGTAGATGTAGCTACTGAACATGGTATTGTAAATAAGTCTGGTTCGTGGTACACTTTCCAAGAAGAACGAGTACAGGGGAGAGACGCCCTTAAAAAACTAATCAGTGAAGATGATAATCTTTTCGAATCATTAAAAACTAGTGTTTTGGAAGTTATAAGTCCAAAAAGGAAGAAAGACGAAAAAGTTGAAAAAGATGATAAGTCTGAAAAAGTAGAAGTTAAAAAATAAGCAATGCACAAAGTTTACTCAATTAAGAAAAAGAGATACTCTAAAAAGTATTTTGTAAACTTTGTAGATTTCACTCATGATTCTTTAGAACTGGGTCTAGACGTTATAATGAAATTCAGTATAACTAAAGACACGGAAATTGATGATGATATATTACATGAAGCAATATCTGAACAATCAATAAAAGATACAAAACTTGCGGCTTTTAATTATGTATCATACAAGCCGAGAAGTGAATACGAAGTTAGAGAGAAACTAAGAACCAAAGATTATAGCCAAGAGAATATAGACTTGGCTATTTTATTCTTATATGAATTCAAACTCTTAGATGATGAACAATTCGCCCAAAGTTTTATCGAAGTAAATTTAAGAAATAAGCCATCAGGTAAGTATAAGCTTATACATGAATTGAGCAAACGAGGGATTGACGAGTCTTTGATTAATAAATCAATAATAGAGTACTACCCCGAGGATAATGCTCTAGAATTGGCTTTATTAGCTGCTAAAAAGCATTTGAAGAAAATATCATATAAACCCAAAGAAAAACAGAGAAAACTAGTTATAGATTTTCTATCTAGGCGAGGGTTTGATTGGGATACGATTAATAAAGCTACAGATAAACTATTATAAAAAAAGCCGGTTAAACCGGCTTTTTTTAATTCTAAATCTAATTTATATTTATTTCTTCATCCAGAAATGTTCTTGGAAAGTATCACACTTCTCTACGTTCCAAGTTGTTTCAATAGTGTTATAACCATCTTTCTCAATGATAACAGTATATTTACCTTTGCATAATTCTTTTGCTAAGTATTCACCTTCTTTGTCAGTAGCTTTTTTCTCATATATTACTTTACCATTTAATTTTAAAGTAATTTTAGCACCTTCAATAGCAGACTTCGTTTCATTATCCATAACAATGAATTTTAATACGGCATCACAGCAATCACTAATAGGCTCCATCGAAAAGGTTTCTTGGAAAGTATCACATTTTTCAATATTCCAAGAAGTTTCAATTCTATTGTATCCATCTTTTTCAATGATAACAGTATATTTACCTTTACAAAGTTCTTTTGCTAAGAATTCACCCTCTTTGTCAGTTGCCTTCTTTTCAAAAACTACTTTACCATCTAATTTTAATGTAATTTTTGCTCCTTCAAGTACAGACTTTGTTTTGCTATCTTTTACTATGAATTTTAATATAGCATCACAACAATCTTTTTTAGTTTTCATTGCCTTCTCAAAGTTCAACTCTTTATTACATCCAAGTTCAAATTTGAACTCAACACCTTCGTGTTCTTCAGAAACAATAGAAATACTATAATCATTTCCTTCACATAGGTCACCAAACTCAACAATTCCATTATCATTAGTTTTAGCATCTTTAAGTTTTGTTGAACCTTTCCAAATATTTACAGTTTTGTTTCTAAGTAGATTGCCATTTTCATCCGTAACTTTTACTCTCACGAAACCATCACAGCAATTGTTAATAGGTTCCATTGAAAATGTTTCTTGGAAAGTATCACATTTTTCAATATTCCAAGAAGTTTCAATTCTATTGTATCCATCTTTTTCAATTATAACAGTATATTTACCCTTACATAGTTCTTTGGCTAATAATTCACCCTCTTTGTCAGTTGCCTTTTTCTCAAAAATTACTTTACCATTAAGTTTTAAAGTAATCTTAGCTCCTTCAAGTCCAGACTTTGTTTTACTATCTTTTACTATAAATTTAAGAATTGCATCACAACAATCAGATTTTGCTTTTAACTTTTTCTCAAAAGTTAATTCTTTATCACAACCTATTTCAAATTTAAACTCTTGCCCTTCATACTCTTCTGATAATATAGAGATACTATACTCATTACTTTCACAAAGTTCTTTGAATTCAATATATCCATTCGCATCAGTTGTTAGTTCAGTAAGTTTATTAGATCCCTTCCAAAGTCTAACTGTAACACCTTTTAAAACGTTTCCATTTTCATCCTTTACAGTTATTTTTACTTTGCCTTCACAGCAATCCATCTCAGGTTCCATAGAGAAAGTCTCTTGGAAAGTATCACATTTCTCTACATTCCATACTGTTTCAATTCTCTTATATCCATCCCTTTCTATTATAACAGTATATTTACCTTTGCAAAGTTCTTTTGCTAAGAACTCACCTTCTTTGTCTGTTGCCTTTTTCTCAAAAACTACTTTACCATTAAGTTTTAAAGTAATCTTAGCTCCTTCTAATGAAGATTTAGTTTTGTTATCTTTCACTATGAATTTTAATATGGCGTCACAACAATCTTCTTTAGCTGTTAGCTTTTTCTCAAAACTCAACTCTTTATTGCAATCCAAATCAAATCCAAATTCAAACTCTTCAAAACCATCTGCAAATATAGAAATACTATATTCATTACTTTCACAAAGTTCTTTGAATTCAATATATCCATTTGCATCTGTCTTAAGTTCAGTTAGTTTATTTTTACCTTTCCAAAGTCTGACAGCAGCATTTTTAAGTACATTTCCTTTATCATCCTTAACTATGATTTTTACTTTACCGTCACAACAATCACTCTTTTTTTCTAGGGTGTGTTCTAATGTTTTTTCTTCATCACATCCTATTTCAACTTGAACTTCTTTATTTTCGTAACCATCTAGTTTGTACACAATTGTATATTTTCCTTCACATAAACTGTCTTGAACGGCTGAACCATTTTCGACTACAGGGTCTTCGATTACTTTTCCATCTTTATATATGTAAACTTTAGTTCCATTTAATATATTCCCGTCTTTATCTTTTGGCTTAAATATAAAAACACCATCGCAACATGTATCTTCATCTGATTGAGTACTTATCATTTTGAACTCAATAGCTTTAGTATTATCACAGTTTTCAATGGTTACCTTTTCTTCCATAACTTTGAAACCATCTAAAGCCAAGCGTAATTCATATTCTTCGAGGCAGAGCCCTTCAAATTTTACTTTCCCATATTCATCAGATTTTCCTTTCTTCAATACTTTCATATCTTGTCTAACTTTCACCTCTACATTCTTAAGTACATTTCCATCTTTATCTTTTATTGTAAGTTCAATTGAGCCACAACAATCTTTTTTATCCTCTAATGTAACAGAACCATTCTTTTTATTATCTATATCAGAATAGTTTAGGTTCAGTGAGTTATAAAGCGGATGTGAAATTGAAAATGTTATGTTTTCAGTTGGGACTGAAATATTATCGAAAGAAATAAAACCATCTTCATCAGATGTGTCAGTTGCTATTACGTCACTTTTATCAGTTTCGTGGATTTTAACTATTGCGTTAATAACAGGATTATCTTTGCTATCGATTATACTAGCTGAATAACTTATGTCCATATCAGAAGGCTTATTAGGTTGCTCTTCCTTACAAGACATAAATAAAAGTACTGATACTAATGATATAGTTAAAATACGTATCATTGATTTCATAACAACCCTCAAATTAATTTATTAAATATGTTTACAAATATACTGAATAACAGTTGAAATCGATTTTTGTCACATTTTTAGTTAAAAGAAATGATATTTGTATCAAGTATAGGAATTATTGGTTCGATGCCAAGCGAATCAAATTTAGGTTTTTGAATAATATTTCTTTCAGGATAAAAGAATTCTAATAATAGTTCTTTAGCAATAGGCGCACATACGCGACCACCCCAACCTGCATTTTCAACCATCACAGCCATAGCAATTTTGGGATTCTCTTTTGGAGCAAAGCAAGTAAACCAACCATGATCTTTACCATGTGGGTTTTGTGCTGTTGATGTTTTTCCACAGACATTGAGTCCATCGATACGTGCATTACCTGCAGTACCACCTCCAGCATTAACTACTTGCCACATTCCTTCTTTCACAATTTCAATTGTTTTAGGGGAGAGTTTCAAGTCTTTCTTATCATATTCTATATTTTGAAAAGTTCTTGTAACATTATTATATATTTTTTTAACTACGTGAGGTTGAACCCATATTCCACCATTAGCAATTGCAGCAATATATGATGCCATTTGAACTGGGGTAACAAGTATTTCTCCTTGTCCAATACCAAAGTTCATAAGCATCCAACCTGGGATGTTATTATTGAATCTTTTATTTAATGTTTCTAAATCTTGAAAATTTCCTCTTTTCTCACTAGGTAAATCTATTCCAGTTAATTGACCAAAGTTTAATAATCTTCCATAATTAACAACGTTCTCTGCACCTAATTTTAAGGATAATTGGTAAAAGAAAGCGTTACAAGATTTTTTGATTGCTGTTTTCACATCTATACTACCATGATGGCCTAAGCACTTGAAGAATCTATTTCCATATTGATATCCACCATTACATGTAAAATGTGAGGTTTCCGTAATTACACCTTCTTCTAAACCAGCTAGTGCTATTAGCATTTTCCATGAAGAACCAGGTGGATATTCACTATTAACTGTTCTATCCAAGAAAGGTTTATCTGGGTCCGTCATTAATGAATTATAATAGCTAGATGATATTTTCCCACTAAACTCGGTTAAATCGAAGGTAGGGGAACTAGCCATAGCAAGGATTTCGCCTGTTGATGGATCGATGGCTACTATAGCTCCTCGTTTTCCTTCTAATAATTTCTCAGCTTTAGCTTGTAACCCAGACTTAATGCCTAAATATAAATCAAAACCGTTCTTAGAGATTTTATCCTTTTTACCTTTTTCATATTGAAAAACTTGTTGCCCAAACTTATTTACAGCAACAAATTTAACTCCTTCGTTTCCTTTCAATAAACCCTCATATTCTTTTTCAATCCCTTGTTTACCAATAGCATCACCAGGTCTATAGTATTGATAAGTTTCTAATTCTTTAGGAGAAATTTCTTTCGTATAACCAAGTAAATGAGCCATATAAGCATCAGATTGATACAATCGTTTAGATTCAATTATTACATCAATACCGCGAAGATATTCGGAATATTCTTCTATCCCAGAAATGGTTTCAAGATCAACATCTCTTTGGAATTTGATGGGAAGAAAAGGGGAGAAGGCACTGTATTTTTTAATAGATGTACTAAGCTCAGTACTGTCAATATCTATCAATGAAACTAATAATGGAAATGCTTCTTCTCTCCATAAATTTGGAGTGAAGCTAAGTGCGAATGAAGATTTGTTGTGTACGATAAGATTACCATCAGCATCGTAGATATTACCTCTGAATGGCTCTTGAATTATCTGCTTTATTGCTTGAGCTTCACTGGCTTCTTTGTAAAGTAATCCTTTTACAATCTGTAAATGGGCTAATTTAAGTGTATATAAAGCACATACCAAAATAACAATTACCTTGAATACTCTAATTCTAGGTGTTGAAATGAATTTTTCTGCGTAATTATTATCCATTTATAGTACTAATTTAAAACTTTGTTTTTGTAATTGACTTCTACATAATTTACCAAAAAGAAAAGTATTGCGTTTATAATAAGTGTATCTCTGAATATAAAAGTCATTGTAAACATACCAGTAATTATAAGAGAAATGATAGATAAAAAAACTCCAATCATTAGTAATCTGTAAAAGGTGTCAATCTTTAATTTTATACTATAAAAAATAGATTTTATGAAGATAACTCCGAATAACCCGAAGAATGTCAAAGTTAGAGGAATTCCGATCCTAAAAAAGAAATGTAAAAAGCTATTATGAATAACTGATGAGTATCCCATTTTACCTGTAATTGGATTTCGGAAAGTAAATACAGCTCCAAATCCATTTCCTATGAAAGGTGATTCCTTTATCTTTTCAATAACTACTTTCCACTCCTCAAATCTAGATATGGCAGAGATATCTTCTGTTCCTTGTGATGTAGATTCAAATCTAGATTCCAATGCAAAAATCACAAATTTAAAAATATCACCAAAAAATATGGAAGCAATTAAATATGCAAGAACAACTGAAATTACAAAATATGAAAGAAACCTAACTTTCTCTTTTACGTTTAAAAGTAGAAATATAGTAATTATATTTACAAATGCAGCTGCCCAAAAAATTCTAGCAAAAGTAGATGTTAGTGCTCCTAGGGTTAGAATCATTATAATAGTTAATAGGACTCTATATTTAGTTTCTTTTTGATAGAATATAAAAATACAACTGAAAGTAGTCCCAATAACATACATATAAGTGTTATTTCTTATAGTCGATCCGGCTTCATAAGCATAAGTAATGTTTGATAGTATTTGCTTATATATATAGAATTGTAATAAATCCGAAAACAATAATGTTATAGTGAAGATAATAAGTAATATTACTACATCTCTGTGATTTGTAAAATACTTTTTCATCGGGAAATACAAAAGCATTAATGAGAGTAAAGAAAACTCCCTTATCCATTCAAAAAAGACAGTTTTGTCATGAAATACATTGATAAGTGTCAGTGTCGTGAGTATAAAAAAAGCCAAGAAAAACCATTCCGTTTTAGACTGAATTAACTTTTCTTTCTTAACCATTACTTGCCATATTATCCATAGATATAGAAATATATTAAGATAAATAGAGAATACTACATCAATGGCACTCACACCGCCACCAGTGGTAGACGAAAATACTCCAGACACTAATATCACAGAGTGAATCCACAGTTTGGGGTTATAAACTAAAAGGGTTAAAAAAAGTATAGATACTCCTAATACTATATATATAATAGGTGTACCAGTCTGCCCAATAGATATATTGAGTATAAATATAGAGACCAACCCAGCAAATAAAATTAATAGTAGCTGAGGAATAGAAAACTTAGTCGGATTATATTTATTTAGTTCAAGACTATCAATTTTTGACATTTCGTTTTCTATTGATTTTCTTTGAAATTTCTTAATCTAAGTTTTAAATTATTATACATATTTAAGAATAAAACTAAGACAATTGATAAAATGAAAGAACCTGCGAAAGTTCCCATTACAATATATGAACGTTTAGGTCTATCTTTATTCTCAGCAGGAATAGCTTCATCAACAACAAAAAGATAATTATTATTTGTTACTAAGTCCAATTTTGTCTTTTCTAATGTTGGCATAAGATAGATTTTCATTTTAGAATGGGCTTCATACTCAGTGTATAACCTCATGTATTCCATTCCAACTTTACTAACATCATTAAGTGAGAAGTTTCCAATAAGACCAGGTTGAGTCTTAGATTCTTGTAATTTCTTTCTAGCTTCCCCTACATAATCTTTGAGCATTACTGTGTAAGGATCATTTTCACCAAGCTTATTCTTAGTTATTTCGTACTCAGTCTCAGCTTTCATGACTGTTGCAGTTAATTCGGAAAGTGCTTCACTATAAACTGATGCCTGGTCTACAGGTGAGTATATCTGATACTTCTTAGAATAAATAGAAAGTGAATCCCCTAGTGCAGTAATGATTTGGTCTGTGTGGACTAATCTCTGTTCTAAATATGTGATATTTGCAGTAGCTTCTTTCTTATTCATAACTACTGCTTTAGCATTAACTATTCTCACATACTCATTTGCCATTTCAGCCGCTTTATCAGGTTTTGCATCCCATACCGAGAACTCAATATTACCTTCTTTGTAATTTACAATTTCTACATTACTTCGTAAAATTATTCTAGCTAGTTCCTTGCTTTCATTCTTAACCTTATAAGCTTTGATTAGATCAAATTTATTTACCATCGAATCAAGCACAGTTCTACTTTCCATAAGTACTGATAAATCATAACTCTGACCTCCACTACCACCACCAGCAACTTTAGTTATACCGAAATCTTTTAGTTTGGAAGATATCCCACTTAGTGCCCCGCCTAAAAGTCCGTCAGCAGCATTGCTAGGAGGCACTACATTTACTGTAGATTTGTATTGTACATCCATATTCATTGCATAGAATACAGAACCTATAGTTAGTACTAATGTGAAGATTATAATAACCCATTTGTGTTTGAGTAATGTTGCTAATACTTCAATGCTCTCATTTTCTCTTATTATCATATTATAAGTATGTTAAGTGTAAATTTAAAAAAATCTGTTAGTTATTATTTACATAAGGAGGTCGTTTGAAATCCTCTTCCATTAAATGCAATTCCGCATCTTCGAATAGTAAATCTGGCAATGTTATGCTTGATGGTAAATAACTATCACCACCCGTCAAATAAGGTGAAATAACAGCAGGAGCTAAGTAATTCAAAGTATAAGATTTGTCACTTGTACTTACAATGTCTTTGAATAATAATACATTCATAGTTGGAATTACCATACCGCTGAATTTCTCTTTTCTACCGTCAGTATATACTTTATAACCGTCCATCACATAATTCTTTTTACCAAATGGAATCTCTATATTTCCGTTTAAAATTCTATAAAGTGAAGTATATCTTATATTTGCATCTAAGATTTTAGTGACAACAATTCCAAAATCTAATTCACGTTTTTTTACAAATTCTAATAACTTTGATTCAAGTTCTTTACTACTAAGTTTATTATCAGAATTATTATTTTCAACGATAATATTACTAAACATAGCAGAACCACCTCTTTTATGAGCATTTGATTCTTTTATTCTCTTAGTAGGGACTCTATCAGACAATAAGGTCTCTAAATATCCGCCCTTTACTAATTCCACATTCTGAGATTCTAATCCATCATCATCGATTTTATAAGTACCAATAAGATCGACTCCGTTCAATTTGCTTTCATTAGGTTTGTCTGTTATATTTAAAAATTCTGGTAATACTCTGCCACCTACTTTTCTTTGGAATACAGCATCTTCATTTTCGGAAGAGAATCCACCATCAGTTAATGGCTCTCTTTGGGATATTAATTTGGGCAAGAATGATTGAGCAAATATTTGACCTGCTGCTTGTCCTGAGAAAATAATTGGTCCTACATAAAAATCATCAAGTTGTGGAATTCTTAATCTATCTGAGATATTTTCAGCTACTAGCTTAGCAGCTTTTATCAGTGAGTCTTTTATAGGCATATCACTTGGTTTAATTGAATAAGCAGTGTAGTGATCAAATACTGGCATTCCTTCCTTATTTTGACTAGCAGCAACTATTTCAAACCCTGTATAATAAGAGTCTTTAATATACTCTACACCTTCTGAATTCATATAGTATATTCTTTGGGGTATAAACTCAACGCTAACACCAGAAGTGTAAATGGCAGGATAAATCTTGAATACAGACGAAACAGACTCGATAATGGCTTTATACTTTGCTAGATTGAACTCTGGTATTTCTTTTATATCGCGTAGTTTTTTTACTGATTCCAATTTATTAAAATCTGGAATTGTATCTTTACGCATTCTGTTTTTCAATATTGCCAGTTTCTTTGAGTATAACTCAGCGGTTTGTTTATATGCTGCATCCGTTGCTAACCAAAATTCCTTTCTTAAGTAGTTAATACTTGGCTCATAGCTCACAGCTCGTTTTTTAAATCCTTCTTCGTCATCACTACTACCAAAGAATCCTAATCCAACATCGAAGAAGTTTGTATTATCAAAGCTATAATCACCAACTCTCACACTAACACTTATATATGCTGATTTTGAGTTGTTAGCAGCTTCTATAGATCCCATAGATCCTCGCATACTAGATGCGTCATATTCTACATATTTATACTCTATAAAATATGGACTTTCTAAGTCATTAATCTTTAATTCATTCATCGAACGGTTAAGTTCGTTTTTCATAGCAAAGATTATATCTTCGTTTGGCTTATCAAAGCTATAGCCAACTGAGTTTATTAAAACCAATAACAATAATGTGATGATCAATTTCATTTATTTTCTTTTTTTAATTTACGTTAATTCAAGTTAAATCATATTCTTTTTTAAGCTTTCAACAACAACAGCTAATTCTTCAGATTTTTGTGTTCCCAATAGTAGTTCGAATCCGTCCTTCATTTTTATTCTAAGACCCTTGTTCTTACTAACATTGAGACATAATCCACGACCTTTCATCGAAAATCTATATCCCCATCCACCATATTCCATTATAGGTCTATATTTTTCTACTTCAATGCTATAAATAGATTGAACAGGAATAGTCTTATAATCTCTGATGAAAGGCCAAAACTTATATTTAATATTTGTGTCTTCTATCTTAGTTTCTAATTTTATTGAGTAGAAAAACCAAGAAAGGAAGATTGCAAATCCAATTACTAGAATAAAACCTACAAATAAAGCTCCATCACTCATTGGTTTATCACCAAATTGTTCATTTGTAATTACTTGATTGAATAAAGCAATACCAAATAGTACAATGGATCCACCAGTAATTAGTGTGAGTAATATCCAAAGTGCCTTTTGTCTGAATACTTGCGTTTCTTCAAATAGTAATTTTGACATAATACTAATCCGTTGTTACTTTTTTAGGAGCTTCCAATATTGGCGGTTTTGCTTGAGACTTTTTCTTCTTTTGTACTTCAATTTTAGAAACTAATATATCTGGTGAAGATGCAGAAACTGGGACTCCACCTGACTCTGCACCACATATTCCGTTGAATACACCAACTCTTTCAGAAGTAGCTAATATATTGCTAAAAGTAGATAGGGGAGTCCCAATCAAATCTACTCCTCTTACTAACTCATTAGCCCTTCCATCTGCATAAATCTTATATACCTCTAGAGGAAGTACATTAAATGCATTTGGTACCGTTCTACCAGTGAAAGTGAACCCACCTTGTACAGTTTTAAAATACAGACCAAACTCTTTTTCTTGTTTTTTACATTCTTCTCTTAGTAGTTCTACTAATTCATCATCGTCAACCTTATTACTACTCTCCACTATTAGATTTGACTGTCTCGATACTGCATTGTAACCAGCTTGTTTTCGACCATGTCCATTTGAATGATCAAATCCTTCAATTGGTGATCTAGCCATCAAAAAGCTCCTAAATATACCATCATTTACCGAGACTACTTTTTCAGACTTTACGCCCTGATCATCAAATAAAAAGTAACCAGAAAGCTCAGTACCATTTCTTTCTTTTATAGTAGGATCGAAAACAACATCTATGAAATCAGGAAGTATAGACTCTCCGACAGACTTTTTGAAAGTCTGGCTAGATGATGGATCTTTTTCTCTATGGCCTTCTACTCTATGACCGAATATCTCATGGAAAAAGACACCAGAGGCCTCACCGGATAATATTGCAGGGCCAGAGTAAGTATCCATAAGAGGGGCTTCTCTAAGTTCTTTTAACAATGCTATTATTTTTAAAATATCAGCTTCTATTTTTCCTAAGGGAGGTAAGGTTTCAGGTGTGAAAGCAAAGTATGACTCGTATAAAGGCAAACTCATTCCGTCAGTTGCTTTTGTTTTAGCATATACAAATATTCTAATTGAAGACTCATCAAATTTAAGCTGACTTCCCTCGGTATTTACAAAATACTTTGTCTTATTCTCTAATTGAAAAGAAACCGAACCATCATATATTAATGGATCTGAATTAAATAGATTAGATAGTTGTTTTACATATCCAACCCATTTATCTCTATCTATTTTTAATTTTTCAATTGACTCACTAAATTTGACTGGTTTCTCTTTTGAAAAATCAGCAGATTTATCTTCTTGTTCAACTTTAACTGCAGCATTAGATTTTGCTTTTTCAAAAGTCTCAATTGCTTCTTTGTAGACTTTGTCAGTAGAATACCAAATTTTATTCTTTATTGCCTTAGCATTGTTATCTAATGGAAGAAATTCAAATCCAGAACCTCCACCAAAGTTAAATGAACTACCTCTAATAATATGTGTATTATCAAATTTATAATCTCCAACTCTTAGATCAATATCTAATATTCTCTGACTTGTACTATCATTACTCATCAGATTACCAAATGATGAATTTATAGAAATTCTCTCTATATCTGTAATATTATATGATATATAATAGGGCGGAGTACTTTCCTTCTGGAGTTCATTGAAGTTTCGTGTTAATTCCTTACTTGCAATATCCAGAACAGATTCTGATTTACTTACAGAAAACGAAATGAATATTAATGCGATTGCTATTTTATACATTTTCACCAAGATATTTCTTTGATATTAATTTTAATGATTCATCGAACTCATATACATACGGTTTTCCTGTCGGAATGTTAATATCTGATATGTCTTCTTTACTAACACCTTCTATATGCATAGTCAATGCTCTTAATGAATTGCCATGAGCGGAGATTAAAATATCCTTACCTGCCTTAAGCAAAGGAGCTATTTGACTTTCATAATATGGTAGTACACGGTCAAGAGTATCTTTCAATGATTCTCCTTTGGGTGGAGCCACATCGAAGCTCCTTCTCCATATATGCAATTGTTCAGCTCCGACTTTCTCCCCAATTTCAGCTTTATTTAGACCTTGCAAATCACCATAATTTCGCTCATTCAAAGCAATGTCAGATATCATTTCAATATCATTAAATCCAGCAATATCAGATATAATCTCAGCTGTTTTTATGGCTCTTTTCAATCCTGATGTGAATATTTTATCGAATTTAAACCCTTTAAGAAGTTCACCAGCTTCTTGTGCTTCTTCTATACCGAGTTCAGATAACTCAATATCAATCCAACCAGTGAATCGATTCTCTTTATTCCATTGCGATTGACCATGTCTAACACAAACTAACTTTGACATTCTTAATACCTTTCTTTTTTTATTTCAATTTATTTATTAATTCTGTTGGTGCTTGTACTAACTCAATAAGAACACCTTCACCAGAAATTTGAGAATTTTCATTCCCTTTCGGATGTATGAAACATACATCATATCCAGATGCACCTTTTCTAATACCACCTGGTGTAAATCTAACTCCACTAGCTTCTAGATTCTTATAAGCTGATTCTATATTATCTACCCATAGCCCAATATGATTTAAAGTTGGAGTATGAACGGCTGGTTTTTTATTTATATCAATTGGTTGCATTATATCTATTTCGATTTCTGCAATGCCTTTACCTAACTTCAAAATATCCTCATCAACATTCTCGAATTCACTCTTGTATTCACCAATCTTAGGTAAGCCAAATAGATTTTGCCATAATTCATTATGTTTAGATTTATATTCAGAACCTATAGCTATTTGTTGTAGTCCCAATATATTAAAACCTCTTTTAGAACTATATATTTTCTCTTCGGCTAACTTCAAATCTTCAATTGAGTTGATACCTTGTATCTCATCAATATTTGAAGTAGGATATGCCATCACTTTATAACCGTCATTCTTGATTATCTCAACTATATCTGTTAGATAGTATTCACCTTGTACATTGGTATTATTAACTCTTTCTAAAGCTGAGAATAGTAAATCAGATTTTACTAAATAAGTACCACTATTAATTTCATTGACTGATTTTTCTTCTTCACTAGCATCTTTTTGCTCAACAATTCTAGCAAAATCATTTGACTCATTTCTTATTATTCTACCATAACCAGTAGGGTTAGGAGCAATAGCAGATAAAACTGTTAGCGAACTTTCATTATCATTATGGTATTTTATAAATGAATTCAAAGTATCTAATGTAAGTAAAGGTACATCACCACAAAGGATCATAACAACCGAATCTGATTTTATTAGTGCATCTCTTGTTTGATCAACGGCGTGACCAGTTCCTAATTGAGGTTCTTGGATAACCGTTTCAATATTAGAAAAATTATTTTGCGATAAAAATAATTCAACTTTCTCTTTTTCGTGACCTAAAATAACAACAGTCTTAGAAGAGTTTAAGCTCTCAATCGTCTCTAGCACATAGCCTAAAAGGGGTTTACTATTCATTGGGACTAATACTTTTGGTAAATCAGGTACATTCATTCTTGTACCTTTTCCTGCTGCTAATATTGCTACGGTTAGTTTCATTATAAGAATATTTTCTATTTTTGAGATAATAAGTTTAGTAAAATACAGTTTTAAAAATTGAACTCAAAGATAAGTGGGAAATTGAGATGAAAAATATCATTATAGTTTTGACATTAGTTTTATTTACTAACCATTCATATTCCAAAGATAATTTTACTTTGGTAAAGGAAATTGATTTGAGCAATCTTAATTCTTCGAATATGAATAGAATGACAATAGATTTTAAATCTGGAAAAAAGGTAGTCTCCAAAAGTAAAGCAATAGATATAAATGAGATAATTCAAATATGTGATAACTGCTTTGCAGAATTTGAAGATATAAATGGCAAGTTTCATTATTTAAGTAATAGTGATCTGAACAAACAAATAAATAATCAACAAGCACTCCTACTTTTTGATGAAGAATTTTCTAGCTTAGGTGATACATTAGTAATTGGAGAAGATGATTTAAGTAAATTAGCAGGAAATAAATTACTAAATGTAGAATTAGGTTCTATGACTAATGCTAGTTATGGATTAAATTCAAAGAATTGGACAAACGATCGCAAAAATAAGTATTTCAAATCTAATTCTTTAGTGTTTCCATTTGACAATAATACTACTAGATGGATAACTGATATTAGAAGAATAAGAATTTTTAAAAGATAATTTATATATCATCTATATCAATATCTGCAATTGGTAAAGTTAAAGTTACTTCAGTGAATTTACCAACTTCACTTTTAAATTTAATTTTACCATTGTAAATATCCATTATTTTTTTTACTATTGCTAAGCCTAGTCCTGAACCTTGTTGTTCATTTTCTAATCTATCAAATTGAATATAGGCATCCAACATATAGATTTTTTCAAGTGGCATCCCTATCCCATCATCATGTATAGTTATACTATACTTATTATCAATAATTTTAGAGGTAATCACTACTTTGGTTTCATCATTCCCAAATTTGAAAGCGTTATCAACTAGCTCATAAATTAATTTATTGAAATGTTCTTCGGATATTTGAAGTGGTGAATCCTCAAGTTCCATTTCTATACTGTCAGTCTTCTCGAATCTATAAGAAATATTAGTTGCTGTTTCATAGATTAATGATTCAGCTGAATAGATTGTTGCTTCTTGTAATTTTTCTAACTCTTCTATATTATATGAGTTGATTGTAAGTGCAGATAAATATAAATAATTCTCAAATAACCTACGTAACCTAACTGCAGAAGAGTGTACATCTTCTAATATTTCTAATGTTTCTTCTTTGTCAACTTCGTCTAGACTTTGTTTCAGATAGTCAGTTAAACCAAGAATCTGATTGAGTGGTGTTCTTACTTCGTGTGGTAAGGTCATTAGCAAACTAGATTTCAGTTGTTCTACTTTCTCACTGATTTCCTTCTTCTTTTCCATTAGGTCTCTAGTTTGCACAGCTACTAATTGGTCTATTTTATTTTTAAAAAGTTTACTCTCATTTTCTAACTTTAATCCATTAATGCTAGAAGCTAAATAACCTGTGAAATTCTTCAATAAAAACTTAGTTTCTGAATTTAACACTATTAAAGTCTTATCATATTCAATAAGACCAAACCCCAATGCTCCTTTTGAACTAATTAATGGAGCTAGTAGTATAGAAATAGAATCGTCAATTTCTTTAAGTATTAAATCATTTGAATTCATTACTTCACCAATCAAACCAAGTTCTATTGACTTCTCAAATATGGTTAGGCAATTTTCTTTTTCATCATTAGGATAGCAACTTTTCAATACTGGTTCAAAAGTTTCAGTGTTAAATAGAAAAATTGCAGAGAAATTTGGTTCTAATAAATTGAAATATACATTATTTGCACTTTCAATAACTGATTCAATTGTAGGGTTATTTACAAGTGCTATATTAAAGCTTTCAAAAACTTCTAAATTTACTTCCATAATTCTCTAGTTAATAATTAATATTTCATTTGCTTGTTCGTAATCGGTCTTTATTCTTTCGTAGAATGACTCTTTATCAAATTTTGTAATATCTAATCTCCGCCAAAGCAATTGGTTAGGTTGAGTTATTCTGTCACATCCCGAATGACCTAAACCTAATAGCTTAGCAAGAATATTTGAAATATGGACTACTCCAACTAGTTGATCATAATTTGATCCAACCAATCCGTCATTATGATACCTTATCACATTTAAAATATTGGGGTCTAGATTCCATGATTCAGCTACTTTTAATCCGATCTCTTGATGAGTAATGCCTAAAACTTTTTGCTCTGCTTCGATCAAAGAAATGCCTTCCTTTTCCATTATTATAAATACAACATTATATTCTGGACCCAAGATTTTGATTAATACCAATTTACCAATGTCATGTGTAATCCCAGAAAGTAAATATTCATCTAGATTCTTTTGCCCCAATTCTTGAGCAATTATTCTCGAAATAGCTCCAACTGCTATAGAATGCTTCCAAAATTCAACTAAATCAAATTTAGAATTTGAATTTATGTCCGAAAATATTTCGATTATTTTTGTAGAAAGAATAATGTTTTTCAACTCACGGAAACCAAGGTGGAATATAGCTTTATCAATAGAGTTTACTTTAGTGCTTAGCCCGTAAATACTTGAGTTTACAATTTTTAAAAGTTTAAATGTTAGTGCAATATCGGTAGAAACTAAATTAGAAAGGTCTTTAATAGTAGTTGAGGTATTTGATAATGCGTCAACTAGTTTATAATATATAGTTGGTAATGTTGGGAAATCATCAAAATTCTCAATTTTATCAAGTAGTTTATTCATTATTAAACTTTCCTATTCTACTTAGTACTGCAACATCAAATAATAATTTGTCATTTTCATTCTTAATTTTCCATCCAATTTCATTCAAAAGTTTAGTTTCAATATTAGCAATTTCCTCACTATTAACCGATCCACTCGATGCATCGATTAAATCATCAAAAATTGAAATTTCATTAATACCCCACATCTTTAGTACTCTAATGTGTGAATCAAGATTTAACAAAGTACCTTTTTTAATAAGTATTTGATCATATTTATTAGAAAGTGTTTCTGCTAGAATCTGACCTTCTTCAATATCGTCTAATTTTACTTTTCTTGGCATATACCTAAAACTACCTTTTTCTGATTAGCTAATTTAACAATAAGAGTAAACTTTTGAACATTTAATTTATTAACAACTGTTAAATTCTACATAAACTATAAAGTTTTTTAAATTTCGAAAGTGAAATTGTTTTTTAAATTAAAAAGATAAGATAATGAAAAAAATAATAGAATGCGTCCCTAATTTTTCAGAAGGAAGGGATAAAGAAATTATTGAAGCAATTGCAGAATCAATACGAAAAACAGAAGGGTGTACTTTGTTAGATGTAGATCCAGGTGCATCAACTAACAGAACTGTTTATACATTTGTAGGTGATGAAAACTCAATTATCGAAGGTGCAATTGCATCTGCAAAAGTTGCAAAAGATTTAATAGATATGCGAACTCAAAAAGGTGAACATCCTAGAATGGGTGCAATGGACGTATGTCCTTTCGTTCCTGTTGCTAATGTAACTATGGAAGAATGTGTTGAAATTTCAAAAAAATTTGCTAAAAGAGCATCAAAAGAACTAGGAATTGCTTTTTATCTTTACGAAGAAGCTTCAAAAAAAGATTATCGTAAAAAGTTGCCAGATATTAGGAAAGGTGAGTATGAGGCGATGTCTGAAAAAGTTAAAAAAGAAGGATGGGAACCAGATTATTGGTCGGGTAGCTATAATCCTAAATGGGGAGTCACAGCGACTGGAGCAAGAAAATTCTTAATTGCTTACAACATTAATGTATTAGGAACTTGGAATCAGGCACATAGAATTGCCCTAAATCTAAGAGAAGCTGGTAGGGAAGAGGGTGATTCGGGTCGATTGAAAGAGACAAAGGGACTTGGTTGGCATGTAGATGAGTACAATATGGCTCAAATCTCGATGAATCTAAATGATTATCACGTTACACCTATGCATATTGCCTTTGAAGAAGCAAAGAAAGACGCAATTGAGATGAATTTAGGTCTCGCTGGTTCTGAGATAGTTGGACTTGTTCCGTTAGAAGCAATGATTATGGCAGCAGATTATTACATAGAAAAAGAGAATCTATTCGTAATTGCTGAAGACCAGAAGATAAAATTAGCTATTGATAGACTTGGGCTAAGCTCTATCCAATACTTCGACCCTCAAAAAAGAATAATAGAATATATAATCAAGCAAGATAAAAATGAGCCATTGGCTTCGCTTTCTGTGAGAGATTTTATTGGTTCAGTCGCGGCACGTACCTCAGCTCCTGGTGGAGGTAGTGTCTCTGCAGCTGTGGCATCATTAGGTGCAGGTTTAGGTGCAATGGTTGCTTGGCTGACATTCGGGTACAAGAAATATGAAGAGTATGATGGTCCATTAAGAAAAATAATTCCTAATTTAGTTAAGACAACTGAAGATTTGATACCACTTATAGATGCTGATACTAATGCATTTAGCGATTATATGGAAGCAATGAGATTGCCTCAGAGCACTGAAGATGAAAAAATAGCCAGAAGTATTGCTATGGAAGAAGGAATGAAAGTGGCAATAGAAGTCCCTTTGAAAACTATCAAAACTGCTGATAGAATATGGGATGATTTAATAGAAGTTGCTAAAATAGGTAATTTCAGTAGTCGCTCTGATTTGGAAGTTGGTGCTAGGGCTCTAGAAGTAGGTATATGGGGTGCTTATAGAAATGTTACAATTAATTTGTCTGGTATAAGTGATACAAATTATGTTGAAAAAACAAAGCAAGAAGCAAAATCACTATCTTTAAGAGCAAAAGAGAAAATGCAAGAGATATTAGATATAATTGAAAACAGAAATAGCTAATTAAAAAAAAAGGGGCTTAGAAATTTTGCCCCTTTCGATTTATAATCTTAAAACTCTAAACTTTAACTCTGAATATTCCTGATTTTTGAGTTACAATAATAATATCATTATTGTTATCTAATAAAAGACCTTTGAATTGAAATGAAGGCATTTTATTAGTTAATTCACTCAAATCAACCCATTTCTGTTCTTTATCTAAGAATATAATGAACCCATGATCTTTTACATAAGACCATATATTGTCATGTTTATCTTTTAAACTTGCTTGTATATAATTACCATTAGCTTTTTCAATTTTTTTAATTACTTCCCAATAATTACCATCATAAATAGCAATTCCTTCATAAGTAGATATCCATAACATTCCATTATTATCTACAAACATTGTATTTATAAAGTCAAAATTAATCCCAGTAGTAGCACCATATACTTCTGTGAATATATCATCTTTTACTCTTACTATTTTATTAGAACCTAAACCTATCTCTTGTGCTGCAATCCAAATCTCTCCAGTTTTTCTATTATAAACAAATCCTTTAAGCCTATTCCATGGAAATTGTGAATTAGTTTTTCTGCTAACTATATCAATTTTACTTGTATCAATCAAACGGTCATTATTGTTTATCTTGATTACGCCATTCTCATTAGTAGCTAAATAGACTTTACTATCATTATCAATTAAAATATCTTTGGGGTACATCTCATCTAACCCCAATTTAGGATAGTAGTAAAATGTATCAAGTTTTAAATTAGTATTACATAGACCTTCATACCCATCTGTGTACCAATAATTACCATTTCTATCTAAATCTAGTGATTTGACTTTTATTAATGATAATGTGCCTTTTTCTCGGCTTAGACTTTTCCAATTATAGTTTGGGTCAACTATATTGATACCTTTATCTGTTCCTATAAGCAACTCACCATTATAAGCTAATTTAACATTATTTATATCATCACTTAGTAATTCAGAATTAGATGAATTATACTGATCTATCTCAATATTAAATGAAATTTTCTTATCAACATCGTCTGTTGGTGAAGTAGTTGTGTCATCACTACAAGACCAAAGAAAGAGTATAGTTAAAAATAAAATCTTTTTCATAAGATCTCCTTTAAAAAATTAATTAAACTAATTATCTACCTATATTATATTTGCCTTTATAACGGAAACCGTCCATCATCCATTTGGGCATGTCACCCCCAAAAACATAATAATCCATGAACTGCTTCATCCTAATTGAATAATCGAGTTGGTTTTGGATTTTTCTTGGGTGATGTGGTTCACCTTCATATTGTAAAAATATACAATTCTTATCGAATCTACGCATTGCCAAATATAATTCAACTCCTTGTTGGAAGGGGACAGCGTCATCTATATCACCAAACATCACTAGTAGTGGTGTATTCATTTTATCAGCAAAGAAAATAGGGGAGTTGCGAATATATGAATCCAATGAATCTATTATATTCCCACCAATACGGCTTTGTTCTTTCTCATATTGGAATTGTCTAGCTAATCCTGAACCTAACCTAATTCCTGAGTATGCCGATGTCATATTAGAAACTGGAGCACCAGATACACAAGCTGCAAAGTAATCAGTCTGAGTGACTATCCAAGCACTTTCATATCCTGACCAGCTGTGACCATGCATTACGATTTTCTCAGGGTCAGCTATACCCATTTCTACTAGTTTATCACATCCAGCTATTAGTGCAACTTCTGCAGATTTCCCAGGGTTTCCATCATAGAATTTTACATCTGGGAAGAACATTACATATTCTGAACCTAGATATAATGAATAAGGCGGTCTATGATTTATTTTAGGCATATTAAATTCATTCTTTCTATCTGAAAATCTCTCATAAAAATAAACAAATACCGGATACTTTTTACCTTTTTTATAGTTGTCTGGAAGTGCATAATAACCTTGAAGTGTATCTCCAAACTCAGTTACAAAATCAACTAAATGAGATGTTCCCCACAGAAATTCATCGACTTGTTGTTGCTCATTTGTTAATCTTTCTAATTTACTTATCTTGGTATCAGTTAACCAAATGTCAGGATATGTGTTGAATCCTTCTTTAGTAATTATAATCTTGTCTGAATTTTCGGATTTCGCTCTATAAGAATGTAAATAATCACCATAGGTACGAGTATCTAACTCTCCTGTGATTAAATCAAGAACTCCGATATGTTGTTGTTTTGTTCTATTTCCATATATAGATACTAAAACTCTATCAGAACCTTCAAACCATTTTTTGTCTTTATCAGTGTTAATAATGCTTATCTTATTCTCATTTTTCCGACCAATTCCTTTAGTTAATAAACGGCTTGTTCCATTAGATAAATCAAATTCCCAAATATCATACTGATCACCAATCATTACCTTCTGGTCTTTCCCAATCCACCCTTTTACACCGTAAGAACCTGGCTCTTTTGGATGATCATCTAATACATCATAGAATGGAATAGATAGATTTTCATTCAATACTAAAGTCTTATTAGTCTCATTATTATACGAATACCATTTCTTTTCTTTGAAGTAAACCGTAAAAAGTCCATCAGGTGATAAGTTCGGATATTCTTCCAGATTCTTATCTATTAATTGTTTTTTCCCATTCTCAATATTGATAGAATATAAATCATAATACCAACCACTATAAGTCATTAGCTTCTTATATGGTTCGTTATCAAGTTGGATTGTGAAATTGGGATTATCATTAAACCTTACTCCAGAAGTAGAGCTATCAGATAAATATAATAATTTGTTTTTGTTTAAATTATAGACAGAATAATATATGTCATCTTTTGTTTTATCCCAATTTGTCTGTTGGAATGGGATAATCTCAGGATCTTTTGGATGCCACAAATAGAGTTGAGTCTCATCGAGTATTAGGTCAGTATTATATAGATTAGCTTCTGTAATCTCAGTTGTATCTTTCTCGTCGCCATACCACTCACCTAGTGGCTTATATCCGAACCAAATCCTATTGTCATCATCTGTAAATTTTATATCATTTTTCTCAGGAATATAATATCCCACCCTTGAAGATGTATCAGCTATATTATATATTGACTTAGATTTATAATCATATATATTTATAGCGTTATCTTTTATTTTCTCATATTTTATCAATTTACCCTTTAAGTAAACAAGTTTAGATGATGTTTCATCCCAAGTTAGGTTTGTATATTTAGTATTAGAATCTATTTCAATCTTCGATTCTGGAATAAATTCTTCGTTCAAATTTCTTGTATAAATTCCGTTTATTCCTTTGTCAACAATAGTCGAATAGAAGATATTATTTCCTAAAGAATCTAATGTGTATTCAACAACATTCTCAATGGGGATCTCCGTTTCACTTTGTAAGTGTCTCAATAATAACTTCTTGCCTTTTAACTTATCTTTTTTGTCATAGTCTTTTGTGTAGGCAAGCCATTTTCCATTTTTAGCTAATTTAAAGCTGGATACATCATCAATTGATTTACGATAATCAGATGAGGTATTGATTAGTTCTAAATCAGGTTTCTCATCTTTATATTTTTCAGGATTTAATTGTTTTAATACATCAATCTCAGTTTTTACTACAAACCAAATAGTATTTTGTGAATACTGAGAGTAGCTTCCTTTTTCAACTTCAATTTTCTTGTCTGACTCAAGTGATTGTAAAACATAGACATTGTTTCCTCTTTGTTTATCTAACCTATAAGTCAACCAACTGCCGTTGTCAGTTAAGTTTGGAGAAGTCAGATTCTTGAATTTTAGTATATCTTCAAAAGTGATTGCCTTTTTAGCATAAGAGATACTTACAGTTAGCAATAAAAGTGTTATTATAAGTTGTTTATTAAGCTTCATTAATTATTTCCGATTATTGGGTATCCAAAGTCCATAATATAATAAAGTAATTTGAGAATGGGAAAATGCTGGTTATTTTAATTTGTATTATTTTTATGAATTTAAACTTTAAACAAATAAATCTTATATTTGATTGATATTGAAAATATAAAAACCAAGAATAATATGAAAAATAAACTATCTAAAGAAATCCAGGCAGAACTGCTTAACATGTTAAAAAAACGATTTGAGAATAATATGAATCGTCATGAAGGATTAAATTGGCAGTCAGTACAATCAAAACTAGAATCTTATCCAGAAAAGCTATGGTCTCTCAACGAAATGGAATTATCCGGCGGTGAACCAGATGTAGTAGGTTATGATAATAAAACAAATGAATTTATATTCTTCGATTGTACTGCTGAAAGTCCAAAAGTTCGTAGAAGTGTATGTTATGATCACAAAGCACTTGAGGCACGAAAAAAATTCCCACCCGAAGATAGTGCGATTAACATGGCATCACAAATGGGAATCGAAATTCTTGATGAAGGACAGTACAGAGAACTTCAACAGTTAGGCAACTTTGATTGTAAAACTTCAAGTTGGATTAAAACACCTGAAAGTATAAGAAAATTAGGTGGTGCTATATTCGCTGACTTTCGATTCGGGACTGTATTTGTATATCACAATGGGGCAGACTCTTACTATGGAGCAAGAGGTTTTCGTGGCTCGCTGAGGGTATAAATCTAGCACTGATTAGAGAACCGTCACAAAATGATCACCTAAATAATCAAATGTGGAAGTAGAATACGTTATAACTAAAATACATTTTTCAAGAAGTAACTGTATTTACAGTAACATTCCCATCTAATCCCTTTATAGTAGTTTAGTTAGGGTTGCTTGATAATAAATTTACATTTTGAGAGGGCGAATGGAGCTTTACTACTTCTTCTCACTAACAATTTGATTAAAGTAATATTCTTGAGCTGAGAATGGGGGATTGCTGTCACTAGGAGAAAGTGCTTCATAGCTACCATCTCTCTTGAGTTTCCAAGATTTTGTATTGTCTGCCCAGTAAATGTCCAATATTTCTTGAAGCTTTTCCTTGATATTGGATTGATAAACAGGGATGACAGTCTCGACTCTTTTGTTCAAGTTGCGGGTCATCCAATCGGCACTACCAAAATAGTACTCTGGATTATCGCCATTTTGGAAATAGAAGATTCGGCTATGTTCTAGGAACCGACCGATGATACTTCGGACTTCAATGTTCTCGCTGAGACCCGGAACTCCTGGCATTAAACAGCAAACGCCACGTACTAGCAGTTTGATTTGGACACCGGCTTGCGATGCTTTGTATAAAGCTTGGATGATTTTGCGATGAGCAATCTGATTCATCTTTGCGAAAATCAGACCCGGCTTTTCGGGAGATGAGAGGTTCATTTCTCGTTCTATCTTTTCCAATAAATCATTTTCTAAAGAGTTTGGAGCAACCAGTAAGCTCTCCCATTTATCGTAATTGCTATATCCGGTCAAGTAATTAAACAAATTAACGGCGTCGCTTTTGTATTGGTCTCTCGATGTGAACATAGCTACGTCGGTATAGACCTTGGCGGTGTTCTGATTGTAATTTCCGGATGAGAAATGGAGGTAAGTATTAAGTTTATCGGACTCATTTCTGATAATCATCGCGACTTTACAATGAGTTTTTAGGCCAATAATGCCGTAAACACAATGAACTCCGGCTTGCTCGAGCTCTCTAGCCCAGATAATATTATTAGCTTCATCGAACCTTGCCTTTAATTCGACGAAAGCAGTTACTTCTTTACCGTTCTCAGCTGCTTTTTTAAGTGATTGTACTATATTTGAATTCCCACCAGTCCTATAGAGAGTGATTTTGATTGCAACTACGTCTGGATCAGTAGCCGCTTCAGCGATAAATCGTGAAGTTGTATTAGTAAAGGAATCAAAAGGGTGATGAACAAATATATCTTTCTTTTTAAGAATATCGAAAAAAGAAGATTCGGTCTGCAAATCCACCGGTGTATTACCAATGAAAGTAGGATCTTTAATCTGGTATAAAGCAAGTTTATCCAAGAAAAAGAAATCCGGTAAATTCAGAGGTCTATTAGATATATAAACATCATCTTTATGTAAATCAAGCGTTTTACGAAGCATTTCCACTAAGTAGCTAGGCATATTACCACTAGCTTCTAGTCTAACTGCGGCACGTCCCCAACGTCTTGACTTCACTAATTCTTCTATCTCAATTAATAAATCTTCTGCTTCATCTTCTGCTATTTCTATATCTGCATCTCTAGTGACTCGGAAACAATTAGCAGTTGATATTCTCATTCCAGGGAATAAAACATGAGCATACTTTATTATTATATTCTCTATTAATATAAATTGGTTACCCTCTTTGTGTGAGAGTTTTATAAATCTTGGTAGAACATTAGGAATCTGTAAGAAAGCCAATCGACTATGCTTTTTATCTTTAACCTTTTCTTTTAGTACAAAGGCAATATTCAAAGTTCTATTAATCAATCTAGGAAAAGGATGAGCTGAATCGATTGTTAATGGTGTCAATATTGGTAATATTCTTTCAATAAAATATTTTTCTATAAATTGATCATCTTCTGAAGTTAATTCATTTGTTTCAAATAATTTGAAATTATATTCTCGGAGTTTTGGAAGTAAATCATTTAGTAAAACATCTTCTTGTTCTTTGTATAGTGGAACAAGTGCTTTCCTTATTGCTTTTAACTGCTCCAAAGGTGTTTTACCATCATAGGAAAGTCTATCATTTATACCAGCTGATAACTGACTTTTCAAACCTGCTACTCGAATCATAAAAAATTCATCTAGGTTAGAGCTAAATATTGTACAGAATTTAATTCGTTCCAAAAGTGGATGAGACTCTAATCTAGCTTCGTTTAAAACTCTTCTATTGAATTCAATCAGACTAAGTTCTCTATTGAAATAATACTTAGTATTAGTTATATCTTTTATCTTTTGTGGTTTTGTCATTGTAATGATTTGTTTTGAATTTGTTTAATGTTTACTATATTACGAATTAAAAATGAATTATGTGTTAACTATACAGAAAACTTAAACTAATTCAGAAGTTGACACAATTTATAGACCATTTTGTAGTTTATAGGTAAGAAATTTAATATAATTTAAAGAAAATTATTAAAAAGAAAATAATAGTAATTGGAGCTGGTATATCAGGCTTATCAGCAGCATCATATCTTGCTCAAATGGGATATGAAGTAACTCTATTAGAAAAAAACAACTACTCTGGTGGAAGAATAAGAATTCACAAAGAAGATGGATTTACTTTTGATATGGGTCCAAGTTGGTATTGGATGCCTGATATATTTGAAAAATTTTATAATGATTTTGGCCATACAACTACAGATTTCTATAAGTTGAAAAGAATTGATCCATCATACAAGATATATTGGGATGATAATACAAGTACCAATGTCCCAGCAAATTATAATGAATTAAAGTCATTATTCGAATCAATCGAAAAGGGGAGTGGTGATAAACTTGAAAAATATCTAGATGATGCAAAAATAAAATATGAAGTAGGTATGGGTGAATTTGTAGAAAGACCTTCACTTAGTATTACTGAATATCTTGATCCAAAATTAATAGTTAATAGCTTTAAATTGGATTTACTTAGCTCCATATCTTCATCAATAGGTAAAAAGTTTAAAAATCAGAAATTAAGACAATTACTCGAATTTCCAGTGTTATTCTTAGGGGCAAAACCCACTAAAACTCCTGCATTGTATAGTATGATGAATTATGCTGATATAAAATTAGGTACTTGGTATCCAATGGGTGGAATGTATGAGATTGCTAAGGCATTTACAAGTATTGCAGAAAAGCAAGGAGTTAAAATAGTACTGAATCAACCTGTTGAAAAGGTTATAATAAGGAATGGAGAAATATCAGAGGTCATAACAAATATAAATAAGTACGAAGTTGATGCAGTAATTAATACAGCTGATTATCATCATTTTGAGCAAGTATTATTAGGTGAAAACTACAGTAAGTATAATGAAAAGTATTGGGATAGTAGAGTGTTTGCTCCAACATGTTTACTATTTTACTTAGGTGTTAATAAAAAGATTGAAGGGATAAAACATCATAATTTATTCTTTGATACTGATTTCGATAAGCATTCGGAAGATATTTATGATACTCACAAATGGCCAAAGGAGCCATTGTTTTATCTCTCAGCAACTTCTAAAACAGACGAGACAGCACCAGATGGTTATGAAAATTTATTTATTTTAATTCCTCTTTCAACAGAGATAGAAGAAACTGAAGTAATTATAGAAAATTATTATGAAATGGTTATAGATAGAATTGAAAAAAGGATTCGACAAAGTATAAAAGAGAATATTATTTATAAAAAAGTATTTTCAAGAAAGGATTTCATAAGTGATTATAATTCATATAAGGGGAACGCTTACGGATTGGCTAATACTTTACTTCAAACTGGCTTTCTAAAACCTAAAATGAAAAATGACAAAATACGAAATCTATTCTATGCTGGTCAACTAACTGTTCCAGGACCTGGTTTACCACCTTCAATTTTGTCAGGGAAAATAGCAGCTAAATTATTACATAAAGAGGATCGATGACAGATATTTATACAGAGGTTTGTCTAAAAGCAAGTAAAATAGTTACTACAAAGTATTCTACTTCATTTTCAATTGGAATTATGCTTTTGGATAAGAAAATAAGAGACCATATTTATTCAATATATGGTTTTGTTCGTTTGGCAGATGAAATTGTAGATACTTTTCATGAGCATGAACAAGAATACTTATTGAATAAGTTTGAAGCAGATACTTATGAAGCTATAGAGCATAGAATTAGTATGAATCCTGTTTTGCATAGTTTCCAACGTACTGTACATGAATATAATTTAGATAGAAATCACATCGATGCTTTTTTAGAAAGTATGAGAATGGACTTGAAAAAAATTAATTATGATAAAGATAACTTTGAAAAATACATATATGGTTCTGCTCAGGTTGTAGGGTTAATGTGTTTACAAGTATATGTAGAAGGAAATAAAAAACTTTATGATTCACTTCTATCACATGCTATTAGTCTGGGTTCCGCTTTTCAAAAAGTAAATTTTATTCGAGATTTGAAAGATGACATGAATGATTTAGGTCGCTCATACTTCCCAAATGTAGAACTTAATAATCTAAACGATGATTCGAAAAAGATTATCGAAGCAGATATACAGGCCGATTTTGATCATGCCTTGATAGGAATCTCAAAACTACCTAAAAATTCTAAGTATGGTGTTTATACTGCTTATTTATATTATTTAGTTCTATTGAGAAAAATAAAAACTTCAAAAATAGAAAAACTAATGGCGAAAAGGTTACGTGTATCAAATTTACATAAATTGCTTTTGTTGCCGAAAGCAAAATTTAACATATCAATAAATAGATTATAATATGGAAATATTTATTTCTTTATCTCTAGTAGTTGCAACATTCCTTTTCATGGAATTTGTAGCATGGTTAACCCATAAATATATTATGCATGGATTCTTATGGGTTTTACATAAAGATCATCACCAAAAGGAACCTGGCTTTTTTGAGAAAAATGACGCTTTCTTTATTATATTCGCTATTCCAAGCATTACTTTATTTGCTTTAGGAGCGGAATACACTTCCTATGTATTTTTCTCAATCGGATTGGGGATTCTTGTCTATGGCATTGCTTATTTTTTAGTTCACGAAGTCTTTATTCACAAAAGATTGAAGTGGTTTAAGCGAACCAAAAGCCGTTATCTATCAGTTCTTAGAAAAGCTCATTATTCACATCACAAGCATTTGGGGAAAGAAGATGGTGAGTCATTTGGAATGTTAATTGTTAATTCGAAGTATTTTAAATAAAAAAAAAGCTGTCCAAATTAGGACAGCTTTTCTATAGTTTCAGACTTACTTTCTACTTTCTATTTTTTAATTTTTTAGTTGTATCATTCGGGTCTCTTCTAATATCATCATCCCAAGGATCAATTAAAGATTCATCCGTATGGTCAACAGGCTCTTTATCCCAATAAGCAGGTAATAGCACACCATTATCTTCAGGATTGAAAGTGTCATAAAAGTCAACTGCTTCAGATAAATGATTGTTTGCTATGTATTCGACTGATGTACGATTATCCAGTCCAATGTCATAAATATTTTCCATTGTATAATAGTTGCCAGGCATAATTAATGCAAGATACCAAACGATTGCTAATAAAATTTCCATCTAAATCACCTATAAATTATAATTATTAATATTTTTCTTGTTAACTTTAGTTTAATAACAACGATATTTATGCCAAAAAAAATAATTATTTATTGAAATAACAAGTAACTTTATATATATTAAAGAAATGAGAAAGGCAATATGGAAAATTTAAAAAAATTTATTTATGATTCAAAGATTAAACAAAAGTAATAAATAGATGTCTGGAATGGACAATATTAACCACAAAAAATTAACAAAAATTTATTTTCTGTTAATTCCTTTTTTTATAATATTATTAAATGGAAAATTATCTTCTTCAATTCCCTCTGATTCTATTGATTATTATGAAAAAAACATAAATAGATTTCCAACAAATGTGAAAATAGATATTCTCACAGACTTATCGCAATACTATAGCAAAATTGATACCAAAAAATCTATTGACTTTTTATATCAGGTATTGAATTACTCAATTGAAAAAAAAGATACAATAAGTATTATAAAATCTGAATACAGGATTGGATTTATATTTCAGTTGAATTTATCTACTTTTAAAAAGTCTATTGATAGTGCAAGGACTCATTATTTTAATGCATTAATTTTATTGGATATTAAAGAAAATCTTGATTACAGATTCAAAACGTATCTTCAACTAGGTGATTTGTACAGAGATGTAAATCCGCAAACATCTCAAGTTTATTATGAGAAAGCTCTCAAAATAGCTGAGGAGATTAATTATGATTACGATTATTTACTATTTCTTTCCCAGAGAATTGCATTTCTTAATTTGAAACTAAATAGATATCAAAAAGTAATTTTACATAGTTTAAAAGTTATTGAAATATATACACATTTAGATATGGAAAAAGAAAAAATATCATATCTCAATTATATCGGTAATTCATATTTTCAAATGGGTAAGTATGAAAAAGCACTTAATTACTATTTTCAAGAGCTAGAACTCAGAAGAAAGTATAATATTAACCCATTGAATGATGATTTCCTAGATCAATTAGCGAAAGTTTATACAGCGATGGGGCAATTTGATAAAGCTCTTGAATATCACCGTCGGGCTTTAAGCATTTTTGAGAATCAAAAGAATTTAGATAAGAAAGCTAAAAAGTCTATAATCGCTCAATATTATTTGAAAATTGGTTTAGTTTACTATATGAAAAATGATTATAATAAATCTCTTGATTTTTATAACCAAGCGTTGGATTTGATAGGAAATGCAAATGATGAAGCTAGCTTAAAGGGAAAGTCAATAATATATAATAATATGGCTTTAAACTATAAGTCATTAGGATCAGTTGAGAAATCTTTAGATATTATTAAAAAAAGTGAAGCAATTATCAATAAAATCGGTCTTGATAATTATGAGTTCTATACACTTACTTCGTTTTCTGAGATATACTCCAAATTAAACAAGTTTGAAGAAGCCGAGAAATACTTACTAAAAGCAATTGAAATTGCTAGAAATGAGGAGAACTCAAACGATGAGAAGAACTCTATATATCTATTATACGAACTATATAAAAAATTCAATAGGTTCGAATCTGCATTAAACACATATCAAAACTTTAAGAATATGTCTGATTCCCTAATCAATTTGGAAATGACTGACAAACTGGTAGAGTTCCAAACAGTATATGAGATGGAGAAAAGAAATCAGGAGAACGAAGCTCTTAAAACAGTTAATAGACTACAAAAAGAGAGAGCAGAATTAGAAAGACAATCGTTCATATTAACATCATTATTCTCTTTATTAGTAATTATTGTTCTAATGGTATTGTTCTATTTCAGAAAGAGAGCAACCAATGTATTAGTTGTGAGCAATATCACAATAGAGGGGCAAAATGCTAGGTTGCTTGAATTAAATGAAAACTTGCGTAAGAGTGAATCTACACTAAGACACTCAAATACCACAAAAGATAAATTTATTTCAATTATAGCACATGATTTGAAGAACCCTATGCATTCGATTGGCTTTAGTGCTGATTTGATGCTTAATTATTTCGATAATCTAAATGATGATAAAAAGAAAGATCATCTTAAAGGAATCTATAAGACTTCAAATCATGCTTATGATTTACTAGAGAATTTACTTCATTGGGCTATGGCTCAAAGTAAATCTATGAATTATGATCCTGATGATGTAAATGTAGGTGAAATTATAAGAGACGTTGTTGATTTAAGTTTTGGTTCAGCTGATAATAAAAATGTTAGTATCATTAATCATATTAATTCACCATATAAAGTATATGCCGATAGGAACATGATAGAAACTGTCGTAAGAAATCTATTATCCAATTCAATCAAATTCAGTAATGAAAATGGGACAATAGAGCTCTCATTTTATATAGTTAATGAATATGCAATTATAGAAATAAAAGATAATGGAGTTGGTATTCCAGAAAAATCTTTAGAAAAGTTATTTAAGATTGAAGAACAGATATCAACACCTGGAACTATGAAGGAATCTGGAACTGGTTTGGGTTTATTACTTTGTAAAGAGTTTGTTAATATAAACAGGGGAGATATATGGGCAGAAAGTATATATGGTCATGGAGCTACTTTCAAATTCACAGTTCCTATGAATAGAAATGCTAAGTTCGTAAGTAAAGAAGAAATACAACAGACATTAAAAGGATTGAATTAGTGAAAGTAAAAAAGTTTCCGCACTCATTATTATTAGTTTCAATTGTACTTGTATCGTTAGTTATTATGACATGGATAATTCCAGCTGGCAAATATGACACAAAGACAATAGAAGTTAGTGGAATGACTAAAAGTGTAGTAATTCCTGACTCATACAGAGAAGTAGAACCCAACTATCAAGGGTTAGAGTTGTTTCTAGCTCCTTTAGAAGGATTTGTTTCTGCATCTGATATTATTGCATTTGTTTTCTTAGTTGGTGGAGCTTTTTCAATAATTAATCGAACTGGTGCCATTAATGCAGGTTTATATCAAGTAATAGAAATGACTAAAAAGAAAGAAGCACTTAGGCATTTGGTAATACCATTATTGATGTTATTATTTTCTATTGGTGGAGCCACATTTGGAATGGCAGAGGAAGTACTCGTATTTTTGATGGTTACAATACCATTAGCTATAGCTCTAGGCTATGACCCAATAGTAGGTATTGCAATACCATTTATAGGTGCAGGTGTTGGCTTTGCAGGAGCATTTATGAATCCTTTTACAGTTGGGATTGCACAAGGTATTGCTGGCATAGATCCTTTATTTAGTGGTATGGTTTATAGACTTATAGTATGGTTTACCATGACATTACTTGCTATAATTTTCGTATATCGTTACGCTGAAAAAGTGAGAAAAGACCCAAGTAAATCGGTAGTAGGTAAAATAGAATACGGTGATAAGTTAAAAGGTTTGACTCAAGATGAAATGGTATTCAATTTGAAAAGAAAGATAATAATAATTGGGTTAGTCTTTTCTTTGGGCGTACTTGTATATGGTGTCACTAATTACAGTTGGTATATTGCTGAAATAAGTGGTTTGTTTATTGCATTAGGACTATTTTCGGCTATAATCTATAGATTAAACCCTGATGAAATAATAGCTTCATTTTTAGATGGTGCTAAAGACATGATTGTCCCAGCGATACTTATTGGTCTAGCTAAAGGGGCTCTAATTATAGCAGAAAATGGTATGATAATCGATACTATGCTTTTCAGTATTGCTAATGTAGCAGAAGGCTTACCTAAAGTAATAAGTGTAGAAATTATGTTCTTAGTGCAAAGTGCATTGAATTTTATTGTTCCGTCAGGTTCTGGTCAAGCAGCTTTAACAATGCCGATAATGGCACCTTTGTCTGATGTATTGGGTATTTCTAGACAGACATCTGTATTAGCTTATCAATTCGGTGATGGTATTACTAATTTTATAATACCAACTTCTGGCGTAACTATGGGTATATTAGAAATAGCGAAAGTACCTTATAACACTTGGTTAAAATGGATACTTCCGCTAATGGTAATTTTATTCTTATTCGCTTTTGTTATGCTTGCAATAGCCACATCTTTTGATGTTTGGTCATTATAAAAAAACTGAAACTTATTTCAATTTAGGAACTCTCCCTGGTAACCATGGAGAGTTCTTACTTTCCAAATCTTTAGTTATCATTTGAATCGTATTATCTACATTATTCATTTCTGTTTCAATATTCTTAAATTCATCCCTAATAATTGCGATAGTCTTTAATTGAGTTTTAGTAGGAGACGAACTAGAGTACCAAAAACTATAAAGTAAATTACCTAACCTATCATTTAGACCAGGTACAAATGCACTAGCCCTTTTCTGTAATGAATTGTTCCCGTTAAGAACTTTCTTGATTTCGTATATTTTATCTTCAGTATTTTTGATTTTTTCTAAGTTTCTTAAATCTGAATTAACGTAATTTATTATTGTATTATGTAGCAAGTTAAGCTGTGAAGATGCTTCTTCAAGATATTTATCTGCTCCAATTAGTACTCTTCTAATTTCAAATGCGTTCTTTTGCATTTCTACCAAATCATTATTATTCTCTGCAGGTAGTGATCTGTTATCAATGGTTTTTGCTGTGAATTTAACCGGACTAACTAATTCTGTTATTAATCCATTATGAACTTTTTGTAGTTCTACTGTATAGTCTCCAGGTAGTACAGGCATTCCTGAATATTTTTCTGAAGTACTGTTAGTAGCAAGAGGTGCTGTATCAGCATATCTAAGATTCCATGTTAATCTGTTAATTCCTTTAGTCATTGATTTTTTTAATCTTCTTACTACATTGCCACTCATATCTTTGAATGTGAAGAGTAAATATGGTGATTCTTCAATATCTTCTTTCTCAAGTTGATCAAAACTAGGATAATTATAATTTTCCTTTTTATCCTTATCATCTTTTAATCTTTTAGATTTTAAAGTCTCATATCCTTCTTTCAAATAATATGTAATATTAACTCCAAATTCTGGATTTTCAGCTCTATAATAGGTCTTGCCTAAGCTGTTTCTACCTTTTGAACGGTCTTCAATAAACATTAATGCATCTTTAACTTTGAATATATGAGCTTCTTTCTCTAGTATATCTTTATTAACTTCACGAATAGGTGAATAGTTATCAAGAATATAAAACCCTCTACCAAAACTCGCTATTGCTAAATCATTTTCTCTTCTTTGTACGTCAATTTCTCTTATACTTATAGTTGGTAATCCATTAGAGAATTTGACCCAGTTTTTTCCGTTATCTTTTGTAAAATAAACTCCGAATTCTGTTCCTATGAACAGTAAATCCTTGTCTATATGATCTTGAACTATAGAGTGTACAGGTAAGTTTTCTGGTAGATTACCAGTTATACTAGTCCAGCTACTTCCCATATCTTTACTCATTATTATATAAGGTTTGAAATCTCCATTTTTTCTATTATCGAAAGTAGCATAAACTACATTTTCATTATGAAGCGAAGCAGTTATATCTGATACATAAGTGGTCTCTGGAATTGATGTAAAAGTTGCTACTTTGTTCCAGTTTTTACCATCATCTTTAGAAACTTGGATTAATCCATCATCTGTACCTACGTAAAGCAGACCTTTTTCTAATGGTGATTCATCAAGTGAAACAATATTACCATAAACAGAAGTAGATTGATTCTTAGCAACTGCTTCAGGTGGCCAAATCTTACCCATTACTTTCAGAGTATTTCTATCTATTTTTCTAGTCATATCTTCACTAATCTTTGTCCAAGAATCACCTCTGTCCGTAGATTTAAATAGTTTGTTAGCTGCAAAGTATAGTGTTTTATGGTCATGTGGACTAATTATAACGGGAGAATTCCAATTCCATTTAAGTATTTCATCTTTTTCAGGTTCTGGTTGAATACCTGTGAATTCACCACTTTTCTTATCATAACGGACTAAAAAACCGTATTGTGGTTGAGAATATACAATATTAGGGTCTTTGGGGTCAATAACTGTTTTAAAACCATCTCCACCAATAGTAAATATCCAATCTTCATTCTTTATTCCATTATCAGAAATAGTCCTCGAAGGGCCACCAAGAGTATTATTATCCTGAGTTCCTCCATATACATTATAAAAAGGGTAGTCATTATCAACAGAAACTCTGTAGAATTGAGTTATTGGTAAGTTTTCAAAGAATCTCCAATTATTAGCTCCATCATAAGTCTCGTATAAACCTCCATCACATCCAATAAACATATTATCTGGATTATCAGGGTTTATCCATATTGCATGGTCATCTACGTGTTTCTCACTCAAAGGTAAAGTACTAAATGTTTTACCTCCATCGTAAGTAACCTGAGTATAAGTGCTAAGTGAGTAAACAATGTCTTTATTATGTGGATGAGTCACTATTACTTGATAATACTGAGGGCTACCTGAAACGTGGTCACTTTGTTTAGACCATGAAGCCCCTCTATCTGTAGATTTGAAGAAACCTCCATTGCTCTCTGTTGCTTCTATTATTGCATAGACATAATCAGGGTCAACATTTGATATAGCTAAACCTATTCTACCAATATCTCCTGTTGGTAAACCTTTTGTTAATTTATCCCAAGTTTTACCACTATCAACTGTTTTATATATGGCACCTTCGGGACCACCATTTATTAAAGTCCAAACATGTCTTCTTCTTTGATATGCTGAAGCATAGAGTACTTTTGAATCTCTTGGATCCATTACTATATCTGAAACACCAGTATTTTCAGAAATTTCTAACGACTTTCCCCAAGTTTTTCCGCCATCTGTTGTTTTGTATAAACCTCGATCACCACCTTCTTTCCACAGTGGCCCTTGAGCTGCAACCCAAACTATATTTGAATTATTAGGGTCTATTATTATTTTACCAATGTGTTCAGAGTTTTTTAAACCAACATTTTTCCAACTTTGACCACCATCTTCAGACTTATATACACCATCGCCATAGGAAACACTTCTTTGTGAATTTTTCTCACCTGAACCAACCCATATTACATTTGAATTATTAGGGTCTATTGAGATACATCCTATTGAATAAGAATTTTCATTATCGAATATTGGTATGAAAGTAGTTCCATGATTTGTAGTTTTCCAAACACCGCCCGACGCAACTGCGACGTAAAATTCATCATAATTGTTTTGATTAACCGCTAAATCTATAACCCTACCAGATGCTATTGCTGGTCCTATCGATCTAAATTTCAATCCAGAATAAGTTGATGAATTATTAATATCTTCAACCTTATCTTCTTCTGCTGAAACCAAAATGAGATGTAAATTTACAAATGTTAATAAAAAAATGGAAAATAATAGTCTTTTCATTTAGAATTCCTTTTGTATTTGATAATTAATTTATATTTTGAAACAAAAATAACACTAAAAAAAGTTAAACAAAAATGTAACGATTTTTAGTTTCATCGTTTATATACAATATAAAAAGAGGATTATTTGTATAAACTTTTACTAATTCTATTAACACCATTAATATTAATATCATCTGAGACTGACAAACCATTGAGGTTAGGAGTCTTATTAGGTGGTAATTATATTCAAAATGAAACAATGCTCCCTATAGTAAATGGTGACACTTGCTGTGGAGAATTTAATGATGGTAATGCAGCTAGTTTTTACACTGGACTGTCACTTAATTATGAGTTTTTACCTAAGTTTATATCTGCAGATATTAGATTCCTTTTCGATTCAAGACCTGCTAATTTGACTGTTAACACTAACGATTTTGAAGTATTTAATTCGTTAACACAAGATTATGAAAAAGCTACAGTACAAAACGATTTAGAAGCAACTTTAAATTACTTCGTTTTTGATTTAGGATTCAAAATTAGACCTGTTTCTAATATACCAATTGCGTTGAGAGTTGGATATGATTTTTCTGATGCTTCAATTACAAAGAAATATACTCAAACTAGACATATAATAGATCCCTCTGGTGTACAAATAAATGGAAAATCTATAGAAACAGTGTCTGAAGATGATTTTCAAAATTTGAGTGTTTCTCAAGGGTTGTCAGGTTCTTTGATTGGTGATATTGACTTGACTGAGTCTATTATACTATCACCTGAGTTAAGTTATAGATATCCAATTAATTCATCAATGAAAGATATTGATTGGTTTACAACTTTATTCAGAGCAGGAGCTACTATTTCAGTTAGATTAAATTCTCCAACTAAAGAATTAGTAAAAGAAATTCAACAAGACACTATCAAACAAATTGAAGCTCCTTTGATAACTGAAAAAATTGAAGAACCAGTTGAAATAAATTCTATAAATAATATAGGTATAGATAATTTAAAAATAACTCAAACTGTAGTTACACAGACTTATCCAATATTACCATATATTTTCTTCGATAGTACATCTAATCAATTGTCTAATAAGTATTATTATAAGGGTGATACAAAGTATTTTTCAGAGCAGCTATTAGAGAAAAATTCATTGAGGATATATGAAAGATTAATAGATATAATAGGGCATAGACTGAAAGAATCTGATGGTGGTTTAACTATTAAGGGTTTCACAGATGGTAAAGAATTGAATTCAATTGATGATAGAAAAACTCTAGCATATAATAGGGCAAATACAGTAAAAGAATATCTAATAAGTAAATGGGGAATCAGTCCACAAAAATTTAAGATAATTACAGAAGACATTCCTGACCAACCTACTAGTTCTAGCTATTTAGAAGGATTGGCTGAGAATAGAAGGGTAGAGCTGTTACCTGATGATATTAGCCTTCTCAAGCCTATAGTTCATTCTCAGTTTATGGAATATGCTACTGACAAGAATAAATTGAATGTAGATTTAGATACAAAATCTGATGTAATTAAAGATTACACAATAATTATAGAAGATAATGATAATCAGTTATATACAGAGTCTAAACAATCTGCTATCCCAAATAATTACACAATTAATCTTGATAATAAATTAACAAGTAAAATAGCAGAGTCAGATATTGATAATCTTCAATTAGAATTACTAGTTACTAAAAACGATGGAAGAATTGAAACCAAAAACATTCCTTTTAATGTTGAGAAAGAGAATAATGATTTTGAGTTAGGTAGATTAAATTTAATAGTTTTTGATTTTGATAAATCTGTTATAAGTGATGCAAACAGAAACATGATCGATAAGTTTATAATAAATAATATTTCTAATGATTCACAGATTGACATAATTGGCTCTACTGATTTTCTCGGTGAAAGATTATATAATAAAGATCTTTCCCAAAAAAGAGCAGATAATGTTGCATTGTATATCAATACTTTATTACCTGATGTGAAGTTCAATAAAGTGATGGGTATAGGTTCTGAGAATCCAAAATTTGATAATTCTACACCAGAAGGTAGATTCTATTGTAGAACAGTATTAATAGAAGTTAAAACACCAATTAAAATAAATTAAGGAGAGTTAATATGACAACAGTTCAAATTAGATCGAAAGCTTCATTAATGATGCAAGCTGTAAGACCTTTTTCCTTTTCTGCCTCTGTAGTTCCTGTATTAGTAGGTGCAATGTTTGCATTAGCTTATTTCGAAGGAGAAATACTTTGGTATCTTTTCCCTGTAATACTGATAGCAAGTATTTTACTTCATTCGGGAACAAATTTAGTAAGTGAGTATTTTGACCTCAAGAAAGGCGTCGATAAAATAGATACATTTGGTTCCAGTAAGGTTTTGGTAGAAGAATTACTTTCGCCTAAAACTGTATTAAGAGCAGGTTATATTTCATTTGCTTTAGGATTTCTTTTGGGTATGATTTTGGTTTATGTGCATGGTTTGCCAATTTTATATTTAGGACTAATAGGAATAGCGGGAGGTATATTTTATACTGGAAAACCAATTGGATATAAATACATAGCAATGGGTGATATACTAGTATTCTTTCTGATGGGACCATTTATGGTTGTTGGTACTTTCTTTTCATTAACAGGAGTTTTCGATTGGAATGTAGCAATTGTATCATTACCAATCGGTTTTTTAGTTACGGCTATCTTGAATGCTAATAATATAAGAGATATAAAACACGATACAGAAGCAAAAGTAAAAACATTTGCAACAATATTAGGAATTAATGCAGCCAAAAAGGAATATTATTTTTTAGTTTTTGGTGCATACTTAAGTGTTATTATTATGGTGTTAACAGGACTACTTCATTTCTGGACTTTACTTATAATAATTTCATTACCCGTTGCATTAAAAAATATTAAAGACATATCAATTGCTGAGGTTAATAACCCAGAGGCAGTTGCAATGATGGACATTAGAACAGCACAATTACACATGCAGTTCGGATTACTACTTACAATTGGGTTAGTATTAACAGCAATTTTATAGAACTGATACTTAAGAGACAGTTATGAAAAAGATTATTTTAAATGAGTTAGATGAAACGTTGATTATCAACCAAGAAATGGAAAGAAATAATCAATTATCACAAGTTACTTTAACACTAGATGAAGAAGAAGGGAACTTAACTGAGGATAAAGCTAAGCATTTATTGAGGCGTATTACCTTTGGCCCTACTCCGAATGAAGTTAATCTGATTAAGGATAGACCTATTTCAGAAGTTGTAGATGAGCTATTAGGTGATGGTTTAGACTATTTGCCTGAAAACTCAAATAGACTTCCTGATGGTTCTAAAACACTTAATTGGATAAATACTGTTGAGGAAGACCCTGCCAAAGTCTATATTACTATCAGGGGAACAATCGAAGCTACTCACCAAGCAAGATATGCACAATTTGTGAATTGGTGGCTTAATCTAATGTCATCTGATATTATTACTGCAAATAATAAAGTACTAACTGAAAGAATAACTTTCTTTTGGCATACTCACTGGTGCATAGAGTTCACTTATGATACGGAAGGTTACATTCCTCCGCCAATTATTTACAGAAGTAATCAATCAATTAGAAAACACAGATTAGGAAACTTTAAAAAATTTGTTGAAGAAATGACTTTAGATGGTGCATACCTTCTTTATCAAAGTCTTAACCTTAGTTCTGGCAAGAATCCTAATGAGAACTATGCTCGAGAAATGATGGAACTTTTTACTATGGGAATTGGAAACTATAGTGAAGGTGATATCAGAGAAGCAGCTAAAGTATTAACTGGGTGGAGAGTATCTGCACACAGACAAGACCCTAAACCATTTGAATTTTTCGACACATATTTTTCTGCTAAAGATCATGACCTTGGATCTAAACAGATAATGGGTGAAACTATTCCTGCTCGTGCTGAAGAAGACAATACAATGGAGAAAGTACGAGAAGGAGAGGTAAAAGGTCTAATCGATATATTATTTAGAAGAAGACCCGAAGCTATCGCAAGATTTATTTGCACAAAAATATATAGTCATTTCGTTTATAGCAATCCAAGTCAATACGATCAGTTATTCATCAATGAATTAGCAACTGAATTTATAGCAAACGATTTTGAATTACTACCTGTATTTAGAAAGCTTTTTAAAAGTAAACACTTCTATGAAAAAGCGCTTGAAGGTGTTCAAATAAAACAACCAGTAGAATTAATTACAAATTTAGAAAAGCTTCTAAAAGTCAATTATGCCAACTCATCAGCTGCTTTAGATGATTTGGAACAGCATTTATATGATCCTCCTAACGTAAGTGGATGGACAGGATATAGAAGTTGGATATCTACTAAAACCTATCCTCGTAGAGTAAATCATTTGAAAAATCTAATAGGTAATAAAACAAATATAGCTTGGATGGATTTTTTATCAGAATTCCCTAGTCCTTCAAATTTTGATATAGTATTCAAAGAATTAATAGAATTTACATTACCTAAAACGGTTACGCCAGAAAGAATAATTGTCCTAAAAAATAGAATAGAAAGCATATCAAAAGTAAATACCAATAATTGGACTCAAGCTTATAATAGTGGTAGTGAAGATATAGGTATATTTTTAAACACGTTTTTTCAAGAACTTATAAGAGTTCCTGATATACATTTATCATAAGGTGATGAAATGAAAAGAAGAGATTTTATAGCTACAACGTTAGCAACTGGTTCTGCTCTTAGTTTACATCCTTATATATCAAAGGCAAGTCCTGTAAGAAATTCAAAAGTTCAGTCTGCTGATGATTTTTTGGAAGATGATAGCATTATGATTATTATAGATCTATTTGGAGGTAATGATGGCTTGAATACTGTAATCCCTTTGCAACAAGATGAATACTATAATCTAAGGCCTAATATAGCATTAAAGGAAGAAGATGCTATTAGATTCCAAAGTTCAGATCTATATCTGCACCCAGCACTAGTCACCAATGTAGAAAATGATGGCTTTCTTGGTTTATTAAGTACTAGAAATCTTGCTATAATAGAAAATGTCGGTTATGAAAACTATACTATGTCACATTTTAGATCATCTGATATTTGGTCTAGTGGGATAGTTAATACAGATCCTAGTATTAAACTATTAAATGGTTGGCTAGGAAGATATTTTGCATCTAAACTAGATAACTATCCATTTGAAATACCAGAACATCCTCTAGGTATAGCAATTGGTGGGGAAGTACCACTTGAGTTTAGAAGTGAGAAAGGCCACATGGGTATAGCTCTCACTGACCCAAATAGTTTCTATAATCTTGGAAAAGGAATGACTCCATTTGAGAATAAATTCCAAGGCGATACTAATTTTGAGAATGAATTTAATTTTATTCATACGATTGCTGAGCAATCTGAGATTTATTCGCAAGAAGTGAAATTAGCTTATGATAAAGGAATTAATGCTGTTAAATATCCAACTACTGGATTGGCTTCTAAAATGGGTTTAATTTCTAAATTAATTTCTGGTGGTTTAAAAACTAAAGTCTATCATTTGAGATTGAGCAGTTTTGATTCACATGTTCAACAAATGAATGAACCTCTATCTGGTCAACATCCTATCTTATTAAATCAACTCGCTACTGCTATCTCATTATTCATGAAAGATGCTACTATTCAAGGATTTTCAAACAGAGTTGCAGGACTAACAACATCTGAGTTTGGTAGAAGAGCTTATGATAATGGAAGTAGGGGCTCAGATCATGGTGCTAGTAATGTAATGTTTATGTTTGCTCATGATGATAATATTAACTTTGGACGAGCAGGGAATCCACCCGTACTATCTGATTTAGATAATAATGGTAATCCTAGATTTCAATATGATTTCAGAAGACTTTACACCGATTTCTTAGAAACTTGGTTTGGTGCTTCTGAATCAGATACAGAAGATATATTTGGTGAACCAATTTTACCTATGGGTATTTTAAAACCAAGAGTAAAAACAGGAATTCAAGATTATGTATATTCTAATGGACGACCAGGTATAGAACTTTATCCTAATCCTGTATATCAGTCAAGTGTATGCAACATTAGATTTGATTTGAAACAATCTGTTCAAGGTGATATAAAAGTTTATGCTACAGATGGTAGACTAGTAAAACATATTTATAATGGAATGCTTTACAATGGACCTAATAAATTTGAATTTAGCGGTCTAAGAACTGGACATTATATGGTTACTTTAACTATTGAAAATAAAAGATATAGTGCACCACTAAATATATTAAAATGATAAAAAAGACTCACATATTCGCTGTAATTGTATTATTTGTATTGCCTTACTTGCTTAATGCACAGGCTTGTAATCAGTGGCCTTTAACAAGATGTATTGGTAATGGCCTTGATTTCATAAATAATAAAGGACAATCCGCACACTTCATGAATTTGAAAAATAATGCCACACTTAATAGTCTATCAGGCGCAATGACAGTGGAAATGTGGATAAAACCGAATCTCGAAATAGGCAAAAGGAATTACTTTGCGGGTAAGTGGGGACCAACTGTTGACAAATCGGATGTATGGCAACTTTACTATGACCCAAGTAATAGGATAGTATTTGAAATAAGTCATCCTACGATTGAACTTAAAGATGTTGACAACACTATTGCACAGTCAAACCCCATAACTATTAATGGAGAATGGCATCATTTAGCAGCAGTTTTTGATGGCTCACAAAATAAAGCTTTGATATATTTAGATGGTGAATTGATAGCTGAAGCAACTAATAATAGTTATCCGTTAACTACATTAAAAATAAACAGTAATGATACTCAGTTCGGTAGAGCTAATGAGCTAACAAATAATAATAGCTACCGAACTTTTCGTGGTATAATGGATGAAATTAAGATTTGGAATAGAGCTCTTCCAATGTCAGAAATTATTTGTGAAAAAGACAAAAGAAGAAATGGGAATGAACCGGGATTAATTGCATATTTTAGATGTAATGAAGACCCAGGAAATTATTCTCCTTGTGATGTAACAACGAATAATAATGCGAATCTACTTTCTGGTTTAACTACTACCCTTACTAAAAATGATAGACCAGAATACAGACCTTTTATAGTCACTGATCCAGTTCAAATTGATACCATAAAATGCTCCACTAGAAAAAAGTATTCAATTACTATTACTGATACTTCACTTTGTGGTTCTAGAGCATATATATGGATAACCCCTGAATTTAGACAATATTTTGATTACTCTGGTAGTTATCTAACTTTACCGCCGAATACGCCTATTGTCTTCGAGTTTTATGTAGATAGTGACTTTATTGGAACTATTAAACCTCAGATTAGATTAATAAGAGACGATGTTTGTGGCTATGATTTCTTAGCTGGTAATAAAAGACAATGGTCTATAACAAGAGAAACAGAGTTGAAATACAATGCAGATACTCTTGGTTTTGGAATACTAAAAGCTTTTTGTATTGAGGAGCCATTTAAAGACATTAATTTAAAAGTAACAAATAATACCGCTACTTTTGGTACTCAGAAGCCGGTAACTATTAGTGGAGGTAATTTTAATTTGCCTCAGTATTATTCTATTGTTTCTCCAACATTCCCAGTTACTTTATCACCTGGTGATAGCATTAATTTGGTTGTACGGTTTAGATCGGGTAGCATAGCAAATATATTCTATGATACTTTGAGGATACAATCAACTGATCAATGTGCTGGCGCAGGAATAATTCCAATTACTGGAGCTGTAGAAAATATTATAAGCTTAACAAAATTTGGAACAAAAGGAGAGCAACTTGACTCCATAGATTTTGGAACAATTTGTAAAGATTTCCCATCAGATGAGGCCTTATTCTATTGGGAAAATTTATCTAGTCAGAATATAAAAATTATTGATGTTGAAGTACCCAAACATTTTCAATTTGTAAGGTTTAATAAATCTCAACCAGAAACGCTTGAACCTAAAAAAAGCTATCAAATAAAATTAATTCGTTTCTTACCAACTGTTGCAGGTAATTTTATTGATACTGTTTTTATTATAGTCAAAGCTGGTGGCTGTACACTTAGAAAACCAATTATAGTAAAAGGTAAATCAATTCATCCAGATTTAACTTTTACAATGGATACAGTAGATTATGGAAATGTATTTGTAGGACAAGAACTAGAAAGAAAAATCAAAATTAGAAATAATGGGATTGATGAGTTTACAGTTAGTTTTAGTATTAGTAGGGGAGAAGCATTCTATTTTCCTGGAGGTAGATTTGCTACAATACCACCTAATGAAGAAAGAGACGTAAGAGTCAGATTTAGACCAATAACAGATTCATTATATTATGATAAACTTTGTTTTCAAGAAACACCAACAACAGGTTGCTATGCTTCTGGTTGTATGACTCTTAAGGGAAGAGGGATTATTGACAAGTTTAGATTCAATCCAGAAGTAATGAAGATAGAGAACGTGATAGCATGTCAAGATTCAACAAATGAAGTTTATATAGTGAATGAATCACCTGTTACCTTGAATCTAAGAGATTTTTATCTGAACGACCCTTCTACCAGATTTGATATTATTGAACCTGTTGGTGATACTAACAGTTTGAAGTCATATAGTACAAATCTAGCAGCTGGTGACAGTTTGAAATTCAAATTTAGATACACCCCAAATGATTTGATAAATGATAGAGCTGATAAAGCATTTCTTGAATTCTCTGATCAAGATAATCAAGATTGGTTTGCATTTTTACAAGCTAGCTCCACTCTACCAAAAATATTTATGGAAGATAATAATACTTTTGGAACTGTCGAAGTGGGAGAAACACCAACCCAAAAAATCATTTTAGAAAATATATCTTCTATTCCTGTCCATTTGGATAGTCTGAGTATTGGTGCTAATTTCAATATTTTGTATCCCCCAAGTATAGTGAATAGAACTTTAGAACCAAGAGATACGATTCAAATTACAGTTGAGTTCGTACCTACTTCCGATGTAAATTATTCTACTAAGTTGATTTCATATAGTAGCAAACCGTGTATAGTACAAAATGAGGTTTCTTTTACCGGGAAAGGTAAAATAATTCCAATTGAAATCGTATCAACACTTGTTACATTTGGTTTCGTAAAGTCTTGTGATTGTGAAACATCAGAGATTACACTAGCTAATAATTCTAGAGTAAATGAAGCAGTTATTGATAATATATGGATAGATGGTGTAGGAATAGTTGGACCAGCTTATCCCGAGTATTTTACTTGGACATCTGATATAGCAGTAAATGGAAAAGATATGCCATTTAGTATTCCTCCGTTGACCAAAGATACTCTGCGAGTTACCTATTGCCCTAGTTCACCTTCGATTAGAGATAGTTTGAATCATTCTGCGTTGATGCATATTGATGCTCATGGTATGAGTTCTGATGGTCAAACAGAAATATGGAGATTACAAAAACCTTATGATAGATTTTTAGCTGGTCGTCAAACATTAATATATGAACCAGAACCATTATTTTCGCAATTTCCTCCAACTTTAGTTGCGACTACTTCCCCTGTACCACAATTTATACGGATTACGATTCCAGAAATAGATTATAATCCTGATAGAGAGACAATTGTGATAGATTCTATTTCTTTTGAACCAAATGACAATGTGTTTTTTGCAAAGGAATTTACTAGTCAAACCGATAAGAATATAGTTTATTCTGCTACACAAGATACTCTAATAATTCAAGTTGATTTCAAGCCTAGAGTTTCAAGAGATTATGTAGGTAAGATGAAAATACATTTTGCCCAACCATGTAATGGAATAGATACTACTGTTGTTGTTGCAGGAACTGGATTAGCGTTCCCTGCACCTATGCCGTTTGAGTTTACACCTAATGATTTGATTCAGAGTTACGAGGTTATAAGTTGCGATACTTTATTGCTTCCTGTTTATGCTTTCCAACTAATGAATTTTGATATTATTGATATTGATTGTCAGATATTTTATGATACTACACTTTTCGAATATATAGGTAATGAAAGTTCTTACTTAGGAAATACTTATCCGGATACTTCAATTTGTGCTACTTATGGTGCTAAGCTTAGTATGAATCAAACTGATAGTTCCTCAGTATTCGTCAGCTTGGATAATTTTTGCTCAATAGATTCATTGACACCATTATTTATTGCAAAATTCACGCCTAAGATGAATCAAACTGATACCACAACATTTGTATTAGATAGCTTTAGTTTTGATTCTAAAGGAATAATCCCCTATAGATTAATACCAAATGGACCTAAGATAGATGTTATAATATTGAAATCAGAAGTAAAAGTATTAAATGATATTGCTTATGATACAGTTTATGTTCTTGATTGTAAAGTAGATACTTTTATGGTTCAAAATACAGGCGATGTGCCTTTCCTATTATCGCAGGTTGTAAAACTTCCACCTGACGTTAGTATAGTTAGTATCAATCCACCTCTAACTGATACTCTATTCCCAAAAGCTATTGCGGAAGTTATACTAGAGTTTTGTCCTAGACAAATAGGTGACTATAGCTCTATGTCGAATTCAGAGATATTTGATCCATGTTATATGGTAGATAGTAATCTCATTACTGGATATGGATTTGCGCCACCTTATGAATTGCTGGCTGATGTTAGCTCTAACTTCTCTGTAAAGGATACAGTTTATGGAAGTATAGGAGATACTGTGTTAATACCACTGTTTATAGACAAAGATGTAATGGCTAAATATAAAGGTATAGATCATTGGATGATTGATATGAGCTTCGATTTGAATATTACTTATGACCCTTATTCAATGAAGTATTTAGATGCTTATTCGATTATCCCGAATACATCTGCTATTGCTAATTTAATAAGTCATGGTAATTTGAGAATAGAATATACAAATGTAGATACTTTGAGAGCATCACAGATAGCAGAAATGAAAATGCTGGTTACAATTCCACTGGATACTACAACACTATTAGATATAACTATTGAAAATTTTGGGTCTGAATACATCTATTTCTTAGATTTATACAATTCTATCCAGAGTAATCTATTTAATACAGGCAAGTCTTGTAGAATATCGCATATTGTGAGAAGGGAATCAAGTGGGTTAAAGCAGAACTTCCCGAATCCATGGTCGAATGAATCAATAATTCCATTGAAACTAGAAACAAAGTCAAGTCCTGTTTTAAAATTATATGATGCTACTGGTAAACTTGTAAGGTTACTTTTAGATGGGAGAAAGTCATTTGAAGTAGGTGATTATAATATTCTAATCTATTCAAATGACTTAATACCAGGTATTTATTATTACACTTTAGAAATTGAAGATCTAAAACAAACTAAGCAAATGGTTATTATTAAATAAGTTATAATTCTTTAATAATATTTTTTAATAATAACCAGCTTTTGTCAACTGAATCAATTTCTATTTTTTCAGATGGTGTATGTACATCTTTTAATGTAGGACCGAATGAAAGCATTTCCATATTTGGGTATTTCTCACCTATTAGTCCACACTCTAAACCAGCATGAATCAGTTCTATAACTGGTTCATCGTTGAATGTTTCTTTATAAATTTGGACAGCTTTGTCAACTAATTCAGAATTCTTTTTCGGTTCCCAAGCAGGGTAACCAGAAGTTCTTGATATATTGAATCCACCTAATTCGAATACAGAATTGACAATACCAGATATCCAAAACTTTTCAGATTCTACTATACTGCGTTGACTAGTAAGTATTTCTATCTTATTTTCTTTAGTTTTCACACTTGCCAAATTAGTTGATGTCTGAACAAGAGTTGGTAATTCAGGAGTATATTTTTGTGCACCATGAGGTAATGCATTTATAGTATTTAGTAAATCATCTTGAGTACCAACAGACATCACTTTATTTTTGAACTCAATACTATTTAAATACAACTCAATATTTGGTTCTTTATACAGCCATTCATTTTTTAGAATATCTTTATATGAGAGCACCATTGCTTCTAATTTAAGAATTTGATCCATTGGTAGTGAAAAGGTCATATAAGCTTCCCTAGGTATAGCATTGTGCTTATCACCGCTATCAAATGAATGAATTCGAATATTGAATCTATCCTTTAGGTGTAATACAAAACGAACCAAGATTTTGGCTGCATTTCCGCGCTCATCACCGATTTCTATTCCTGAGTGACCACCTAATAAACCTTTCAGTGACAATTCATAAGTTCTATATTGCTTAGGAGTATCTTCTAATACTAAATCTAAAGTACCAAGTGTATTTAATCCACCAGCACAACCTATCGTAAAGTGCCCAAATTCCTCTGTGTCTAGATTGATTAATATTTCTGATTCTAATAAATCAGTACCAAGTTCAGCAGCACCAGTAAGTCCTGTTTCTTCATCAAGAGTACAAAGTAACTCAAACCTAGGATGTTCTAAATCCTTCGAAGCAAGTACAGCCATTCCCATAGCTAAACCAAGACCATTGTCAGCACCTAAAGTAGTACCTTTTGCTTTTACCCAGCCGTCTTCTATATATGTTTGTATAGCGTCATTATCAAAATCAAATTCGACACCTCTATTTTTTTCAGTTACCATATCGACATGGGCTTGAATACAAAATGTTGGTTTGTCTTCATAACCTTTTGTAGCCGGTTTTATTATTACCAGATTGCCTAATTTGTCTTTTGTAACAGGGAGATTTAAACCTTTTGCAAAGTCTTCAATGTACTTTACTATTTTTTCTTCTTTCTTTGAAGGTCTAGGATGCTTAGTTATCTCGTGGAAGATTTCCCATACTATTTTTGGTTCTAGTTTATCTATAGTCTTTGTCATATTATTCCTTTTAATTATTTTGATCTCATTGGTCTAGAGCTGACTTTAAATGTTAAATCATTAAATTTATTATCCTTATCTTCGATTTTCTTATTTGCTAAAAATCCGATCATTGCCGCATTATCTATGCAATATTCCATTTTTGGCAATACTATTTTATATCCTTTCTCTTCCAATTGCAAGAAGGATTTTCTTAGTAAAGAGTTTGCTGAAACTCCACCACCTATGACAATGTTCTTAATCTTATGCTTTTTAGCAGCTTTATGTGTTTTATATTTTAGAACATCAACTATTGCTGATTGAACTGATGCAGCAAGGTTCTGTTTATCTTTTTCTTCTAATGGAAATTCAAAATTCTTTTGGATAAAATATCTTACAGAAGTTTTCAATCCACTAAAACTAAAATCAAAGTCATCTGTATTAATCATCGATCTTGGAAAATCATATTCAGTCGGATTTCCTTCTTTTGCCAGTTTATCTATAACTGGGCCACCTGGATATCCAAGCCCCATTAGTTTTGCAATCTTATCGAAAGCTTCACCAGCAGCATCATCTTTAGTCATACCGATAATATCATATTCTGTATAAGACCTTACTAAGAATAAAGAAGTATGGCCGCCACTTACTACTAATGAAATGAATGGGAATTCAAGTGTCTCATCTTCCAAGCATCCTGAGTAGATATGTCCTTCAATATGATTAACAGGGATCAAGGGTAGGTTATATTTCAAGCATAAACCTTTGGCGAATGAAGATCCAACAATTAAAGAACCCATTAGTCCAGGTTCCGACGTAACTGCAATCGCATCAACATTATCTATATCTATATCTGCAATCTTTAAACTAGATGCCGTAAGCCTAGAAATATTATTAATATGAGCCCTAGATGCCAACTCAGGTACTATCCCACCAAAATCGGTATGGATAGGTTGTGATGAAATAACATTACTCAAAACATTATTTTCATTAATAACTGCTATTGATGTATCATCGCAGGAGCTTTCTATCGCCAATATATTCATTCTAATATTATATGTTATATTTTAATTTTCTATAAAGCATTGATAGAGCTGTGTACTTACTTAATTCTCTATTTGCTTCTCTATTTTTCAAAAATACGAATTTTGTTGCTTTTGTTTCTTTCATATCTGAAATTCCTATCCAAACAGTACCAACTGGTTTTTCATCTGTTCCACCATTAGGGCCTGCTATTCCTGTAATAGATATTGCAAAATCAGTTTTCATTTTTAATCTACAATTATAAGCAAGTTCGATTGCCGTTTCCTCGCTTACTGCACCAAACTCAGCCAAAGTTGATTCCTTTACATTTAATAACTCTTTCTTTGCTTTATTACTATATACGATAAAACCACCTTCTAGGATTTTCGAACTTCCAGATAATTCAGTTAATAAGCTTCCTAATCCACCTCCAGTACAAGATTCGGCCACCGAAATAGTCCAATTATTTTTTAGAAAGTATTCTTGGAATGCTTCTAATATTGGTTTTTCTTCCTTTATAATGTGTGAATCTAGGTGATTATAGATTGTTTTCTCTAAATCTTTTATTAGGTTGTTGTTTGCTTTTAGTTCAGAATTTAGAACACCAAGTCTTAATCTAACACCGGAATAAGAGGGTAGATAGGCAAACTTTATAGTCTCATTTTTGTCATCTAAATATGATATTCTTTTTGCAATTTCAGATTCAACAATTCCCGTAGTATAAATAGTCTTATAAACAAAGTAATCATCTTTTATATTGCTTTTATAGTCATTTATAATAGCTACTATGTTTTCTTCGAAAATAGATTTCATTTCACGAGGAACACCAGGCAAATTAAAATAAAGCTTATTATTTTTAATTGTATAGATACCTGGAGCTGTACCCACAGAATTACTCAAAGCCGAAGAACAAGAGGGGAGAAGAGCTTGTTCAAAATGAATATCTGTTATTTCTCTACCTCTACTAGTTAAATAATCAATTAAATGTAGGCGGGTGGAATCATCTTCTCTTAATTCAACACCGAAAAAAGTAGAAATCGCTTTCTTAGTAATATCATCTTTGGTCGGGCCTAAACCTCCAGTAGTTATGATAATATCATTGACTTCAGACAGTTGTGAAATAGAGTTGATAATAGAATCTTGATTATCTGAAATAATAATTGATGAATTAACACTTATACCTAATGCTGTCAGCTCTTTCCCTAACCAAGCAGAATTAGTATTAATAGTTTCACCAATTAATAACTCATCGCCAATTGCAATTATTGCTGCATTTATCATAAACTAGGGACCTTCAGTGGGGTGGATTAGGATTTCTGTTACATTTACATGTTTGGGCTGCGAAATAGCATAATGAATTGCTTCAGCAATATCCGAAGCTTCAAGAAATGTTATAGTTTCCATTCTTTTAGCAAAGTTCTCTCTTATATCTTTGTTAGGAATATGACTCTGTAGCTCCGTCTTTGTTGCTCCTGGTTCTATTGCTGTTACTTTGATATTATATTTAGCACTCAACTCTTGTCTGAGTCCTTCGGTAATAGCATTCACACCAAATTTTGTAGCACAATAAACTGCGGCAGTGGGGAAGACTCTTCTTCCGGCAACTGATGATACATTGATTATATGTCCAGCATTTTGCTTTTTCATAATAGGTACAACTTCATTGATTCCATATAGAAGTCCTTTCAAGTTAACATCTATCATCCTATCCCAATCCTCGACTCTACCTTCTTCAATGAATGATAGGGGCATTATTCCAGCATTGTTTATCAATACATCAACTCTTCCAAACTCTTCCATTGTCTTTTTTACTAATGAGGCAACATCATTTCTGTTAGTGACGTCAGTTGTATGTATAATTACATTATTGTTCTCTGGATATAAACTTCTCTTAATTTCAACAAGTTTATCTTCTCTACGAGCCGCTAAAACTAAGCTATGTCCTTCTTTTGCTAATCTTTTTGCTGTAGCTTCACCTATGCCGCTTGATCCACCTGTTATTATTATAACTTTCTTATTCATTATTATTCTCATCTTATTTATAAATTGGGTTCTTCCATTTAGAATCGAAAAAGTTATCTTGAAGTGGTTTTCTTTTTCTTTCAGTCAACTCCATCTTTTGATACCTCTCATCAACTAATGATAAGTCATCAGATTTATACCCAATGGCAATCATTGCCATTGGGTTGTATGAAGGTGGAATATCGAAACTCTTTTTTAATCTAATTACGTCAAATCCCGCCATTTGATGAGCAAACAAACCTAATGATGTTGCTTGCAAACATATATTCTCACTTGCTGAACCAGTATCATATTCTGCCCAATTATTAAAGCTTCCATTATTGAACTTTGTATCGGCTATTGCTACTAACAAAATGGGGCAGTTTTTCACCCAGTTTTGATTACCTCTATCTAGAGTATCAAAAGCCCTATTGAAATCAACAGAATTTGTATTTTTATTCCAAATAATATATTTGTACGGCTGTTGATTTGAACATGATGGTGCCCATCTTGCTGCTTCACAAATACTAAGGATTTGCTGATTAGTCACTTGCTTATTTGGATCGAATATTCTTGGACTCCATCTTTTTGCAATCAATGAATTGATTTTATAGTACTTTTTATTGTTCAACTGATTTTATTAGTTTATTAAAAAAGGGAAGTGTTAATACTTCCCTTTGACTTATATAATTCTATGTTATTTTATACTGTTAATTAATCTTAATCAACTTTTCGCGATATGTCTTGTCTCCTTTTGAGATAACAATCCAATAAACTCCATTACTATAACTATTCAAATCTATTTTGGTATTAGAATTTTCATTTGATACTTCCAAGATATTTCCAATGTTATCATAGACTTCATAAATATAATTTGAAATGTTTTTAAATTCGATACTATAAATATTAGTACTAGACTCGTAGATACTTGCAATTTCAGATAAGTTAATAGAAACAGACCCAATAACATCATTGATTACAACAGTTGACTCATTTGTAGAATCAACACCACATTTACCTTGAATCATACATCTATATACACCTGCATCATTAAGAGAGAGGTTACTTAATGTAAGAGTCTTCTTGTTTTGAGATGGCAAATTCTTTCCATCTTTTTGCCAAATATATATCAATTCTACACCTTCAGAAATGGTAGTCAATTCAAGCGTCTCACCCTTATTTTTCGTTAGTTTGTTAGTTATTGTACCTGCTTTAGTATCCGGTGATACATATACACCTAAAGTAGTTTTAGACTCTTCTGCTGGTGGACAATCATTCTTTATTGAAACTTTATATTTGCCTGAGTTATCAATAGTCGCATTGCTTATAGTAAATTCATTTGTTGTAGTCTTCCCAATTTCTTTATTGTCCTTAAACCAAGTGTACTCTACGTTTACTCCATTTGCAATAGCTTTTAGAGTAATATCATCACCTATGCAAATCGTATCTGGTGTTGTTAATTGAAAATCTGTCAGAGTAGCTTTTTCATTTACATCATAATCCTTTAAATTCTGTGCAAAAATTCCAGAATTATGTGTAACTCTAATAAGTACATTCTTCTTTCCTGATAAATCAGAAGGTACGTTCCAAACAAAAGATTCACTTTTTATGTCAGTAGCCAACGTTGTAAATATCTTATGATCATCATCAAAAGAATAGCCTATATCGTAACCATCATCAGTCACTATGTTTTCTCCTACCCAACTAATAAGCACATCGGTTCCTACACAAAGACTCTGATTGTTTTTAGGTGATAGAAGACTTAATGTTCCAATTGAGTTTCTTACTAAAACTATATCAAAATCTTTAGAATTTTTAGATTGATATGCATTTAATGATGTATAAAAATCATCAGAATTAGAATAACCTGCAATTAAAAAACTATTATATTTATCGAAATCGAATGAAACTGGGAAATCGTCATTATTTCCACCAAAAACGGTCGCATTATTTACTTCACCATTACTAAGGTCAATTTCAGTATAAATGATATTGTATTTTGCTTTTAGCTCAGATAATATTATTTTTGGGAAACGACCATCAGAAGCTAAAACCGCCGTAAAAGCATTCAATGTAGGATGCTTTTTCATATCTGCCATAACTTCGTTACCTTGAGATGATATTAGTTTTGAATAGTCCTGAGTTTGAACTTTAGCTCCATTAGTTTCTGATAGGTCATTGTATTTAACAACAAATATATCTGAATTGCCCTGTACAGTAGAACTTCCAGTAGATACTGGAAAGGGAACTCCTTTTGCATTATTGTATGTTTCTCCAATTAAATAAATATTCCCACCTGTATCTTTGTAGATACCTCTACCTATGTCATCTCCATCACCACCTAAAAAACCTGATATTATGAAACTTTGTGCATTCTTTGACAGAACCATTTCAAATGCATCCTTGCCACCATTTGATGTTTCATCATAGGGGCCACCATAATAATTCCATCCAACTCGTTTCTTTAGAGGATATATAGGGAAATCATTGGTTGCTGTACCTTTAGATGAAGTTGTCCAACCAGTCATGTAAATGTCTTCATTTGAAGGGTCAATATAGATATCAGTAGGAACGTCATCAAGAAAACCACCTAAATATGAAGACATAATAACTGCTTCTCTACTTGCTAATATAGTAAACAATAATATGTCTATTCCACCTTTTTGTGAGTTGTTTGGAGGACCAGCAATTGTTTGAATATTGTTTGAGGTAGTGTGAGCTGCAAATAAGAAATAGTTATTTCTATCTTTACTTATTTCTACTACAACGTCATCACCATTACCACCATAAAAAGAAGATTTTAATAATTGACTACCGTCTAAGCTAAGCGATGTGATAAATATATCTTTCCCACCGCCATGATTTGACATGATAGGTTTCAAGATTGGAAAGTCAGGAGATTCAGTAACACCTGTTACTAGTATAAATTCATTTGTGAATTCCACATCAATTGCTTCATCAAATTCTAAAGAACCTAAATAAGTAGTGAATTCAGGTATATACTCTGCGTTCACAACTTTTAATTTTGTTACAAATGCATCAGTTCTATCACCGTATTCTTCATCATAAGAGCCAGTAGTTGTCCTAAAGTCAATTGATGTTGTACTACCAACTAACAAAATATTATTTTCATCTATATACTTCACTTTATTGGGCCTATCATCTCCTGATGACCCGAAATAAGATGAGTAAATAATTGGGTCGATTACTAATTCTTTCGATTTATCATAATCACCAACTTGGAAAGTAATTTTACTGTCTTTAAGAACAAATTTACATTCAACTTGTTTTTGGTTTCCATTTATCATTTGATAAGCAAAAAGATTTGAATTTTCAACTACTACACTAGGGGTTATTAATTCTATTGTTTCATTATTCAATTCTATATTAGAAATTCCATCGAACTGCAATTCTATTTGGTCAGTGCTCGCATGAGGTTCTATTATGAAATCATATCTTGGATTATTATTATCAATATAATACACAAAATCAATCCCCTCGTAAACATCTGAAGCTATTAACTTTTTATAAGTTTTAAGGTTAGAAACCCATTTAGAATGGTCATTACCTAAGAAATAATTATATTTTTCATCTAATTCTTCTTTTGGTAAGAAATGAAATGATTTTGAGTTAATTAGATTTAGTTTTAGAACATCACCTTTAATTCTGTTATCTTTTTTTTGGAAAAAATCAAAGTAAATGCCTGAATTAGTAACACTAGTTATAAGTCCATTTCTCTCAGAAGTAAATCTAATGTCCTCACTCCATTGTCCCTTGTTTTCTACAAATTTCATTTCAACAGATAATAACGAGCTGTATGAATAAATTGATACTATGAACAACACTAGTAAAAGATACATTTTTTTCATATTAATTGTCTTTTGTTAATTAAGAATAATAAACAAATTAACAAAATTATTTGAAAAAGGATACATTTATTGATAAAATAATTACATTAAATATGTGACGAATCTAGTATATTAATAACATTTACCATATCTTCTGGAAGTTTGGAAGTGAATTGCATCTTTTCATTAGTAATCGGATGAATAAACTGTAGATTTTTAGCATGGAGAAGTTGTCTATGTGAACGAGAGATTATAAATTTGGCGAGATTATTTAGTTCTCCATTTACACCTTTGTAATTATTAATATTCCCACCGTAATCTTCATCTCCAATTATTGGGTGTTTATGATGTGTCAAATGAACCCTTATTTGGTGAGTTCTCCCCGTTTCTAATTTCAATTCAATTAGAGTGGCTATTGAATATCTTTTTAATACCTTGAAATTTGTTTTTGCATATTTCCCAGACTTCGTGGAAACTGCAAATTTTTTCCTGTCGATAGGGGAGCGATCTATATTGCCTATTATAGACCCTTCATCTTCGAGTCTTGTACCCCAAGCAATTGCATTATATGTTCTAGATACTGTTCTATCAGCAAATTGAGCTTGTAGCAAGCTTAAAACTTCTGTTGTCTTAGCAACAACAAGAAGACCACTTGTATTTTTATCTAATCTATGAACAATTCCAGGTCTAACTTCGTCTGAGGCAAACACTTTACCTGGGTCGTTTATTACTTCATCGTCTGCATTTTCATCATTAAAATCAATTTCAATTTTATCAGTTATACCTAAATGAAACAAGACAGCATTAACTAAAGTATCGTATCTATTACCTACACCCGGGTGAACAACCATACCAGCTGGTTTATTAACAACAAGGAGATAATTATCTTCAAAAACAATATCTAATGGAATTTCTTGAGGTACTAATTTGACGGGAGGTCTTCTTAACATAATACATTCTATAATATCATCACCAGTAATTTTATAACTAGCTTTCTTTATAATATTTCCGTTGACCTTTACCATTCCTTCGTCAAGTGATTTTCTTACTCTGGTACGACTAGCATTTTTTATCAAGGTTGAAAGGTATGTATCTATTCTCTCTGGTACTTTTCCAGATGGTACATTAAGAACAATAATATCTTCTTCATAATCGGGGTAATGATTAAAATAATTTTTATTTTCTTCTTTTTTACTCATCTATTCGATTCAATTCTTCATCATTTTTCTTTCCTCTTAACTCACTAAAAGTAGGAATATGACTATTATAAAACAATAGGAGTACAATACCAACAGATACACATGAATCGGCAATATTGAAAACTGGAAAATAATCATAATATTTACCGAATATATTAATATCAGGAATATCGATTAATATAAAATCCACTACTCTACCGTAGAACAATGGGGCATAGTCATATAGGACTCCATAAAAGACTCTATCTATCATGTTACCAGTAGCCCCTGCAAATATCAACATTATTGATATTTTATATCCTAATGGCTTATCACCAATTTTTCGAATGTAAAGTATCAATAGAATAGAAGCAATTATAGAAAACAAGCTTAAGAAAATCTTACCAGCTCCAAATTCTATACTGAACGCCATACCAGGATTTTCTACAAAAGTAAGTTGGATTGCTCTACCAACAACTTCCACTTTTTCTCCATAACCAAAACCTTCGACGCTAAAACCAAGAAAACTAAACCCCTTTATTAGGAATTTAGTTACTTGATCTAATGTGATTAACAAGAATGAGGCTATAAATAGTAAAGTAGTTTGTTTTTTCATTATAATAGATAAGTTAGAACTAGATGTTCCTTGCCTCTATTTTATCTATACCATCGATAGGACATTCTTTTCTAATTTTAAAGGAAGCAGAGAGTGTTGTGATAGGTACAGCAAGTAATCTTTGTTTCGCTATTAAAATTCCACACACTCTACAAACGCCATAAGTTTTCTCATTAATTCTACTTAAAGCATCTTCCAGTTTTTTAATGTATTCATTTATCCTATGAATCTGAGCATAAGTTTTCTCTTTCTCTTGTGCCTCATTTCCTTGATCTCCCATGTGCATAGAGTAAATCATACTTTCTTCAGCACTATCCGATTCATTCAAATCATCAATTCTATCTTTTAACATAGACAATTCATCGAGAGCTTCTTCTCTAGCATCTACTATTACTGCTTTGAATTCTTCTAAATCTTCATCAGAATAGCGAACACTTGGGTCTCTTGGTGCAGGATTAGATTCGTTATAATTTGCATAATCGTAATCTTTACTAACTTTTGCTTTTGTTTCTGTTTTCTTTGCCATATTTATATTCTCCAATGAGCAAAATCATTCTTACCAAATAATAAAAGGCAATTATAAACCTTTACTACTTAAAATGCAAAATAATTTACTCACATTTATATTTTTTCTATTATTATCTTTAGTTTTAAATCATCTATTTCGATTTCTACACATTCCGTAATTACTTCATTGGAAGTGATTTCATCGGCTAAAGTTTCTGTTTTAATATAATCAAGCATATTAGAGATAGCATTATCAAATTCAGAATTGATAATCGTAGTAATTTTGATTCTATCTGTAACTTCGAAACCTGAGTCTTTTCGAATGTTTTGTATTCTACTTACAAATTCTCTTGCAATACCTTCATTCTTTAATTCGGGTGTAATAGTAGTATCCAATGCAACAGTTATATTCTTTTCATTTGCTACTAGCCAGCCTTCTATATCTTCATTATAAATTTCGACGTCATTATCATCTAGTATAAATTCATTTTCGTCAATGTTTAATGTTATACTACCTTCATTGAGTAATTGAGCGATTTCCTTATCACCGAATTTCTTAACTTCCTGAGCTACCATATTTGTCTGCTTACCGTATTTTGCACCTATATTTCTGAAATCAGGGCGTACGTTTCTCTTAATAATATCTGAATCGCTATCTGTCATATACTCAATTTCTTTTATATTTAGTTCCTCTTTAATGATACTAGCCATCTGCTCTATATTTCTTCTAAATTGAGGTGTTAAGACAGGTATCAATATTTTTTGAAGAGGTTGACGTGTTTTAATCTGAGATTTTTCACGTAACGATCTAGCCAAATACACAATTCTTTGAGCTACATCCATTCTTTCTTCAAGTACTGTGTCGATTGCGTCTTCATTTACATCCATAAAATCAGTTAAATGAATAGATAATGGCTCACTGTCTTTTTTCAATCTTTGATATAAATCTTCACTCAAGAATGGTGCTGCAGAAGCAGTAAGCTGTAGTATTCTTACAAAAACTCTACGTAGAGTTTGGTAAGCTGAAAGCTTATCATTATCATTCTCGCCTTTCCAGAATCTTCTTCTATTACGACGGATATACCAATTAGAAAGCTCGTTAATTGTAAATTCTTGGATTAATCTATGTGCTTTAGTTAGTTCATATTCATCCATTAATCTAATATATTCCTTTGCAATTGTATTTGCTCTAGAAATAATCCATTTATCAATTTCAGGACGTTCATTCATTGGAACTTCTTCTCTATTAACATCAAATTTATCGATATTTGCATATAGAGAAAAGAAATTATAAGTCTGTGTTAATGATCTGAAAAAATCTGCAATGACTACTCTTGAAATCCCTTCAGAATCAAATTTAGTAGTATTCCATGGTGGATTGTTTACAAATAAATACCATCTGACAGCATCAGCTCCTAAACTATTCATTATCTCAAATGGATCTATTGTATTGCCTAATCTCTTAGACATCTTCACACCATTCTTGTCTAGAATCAGTTCATTTACTACTATATTCTTATAAGCTGGTTTATCAAATATAGCAGTTGCTATATTATGTAATGTATAAAACCAACCCCTTGTTTGGTCAATTCCTTCTTCAATGAAATCTGCAGGGAATGATTTATCAAAAAGTTCCTTATTTTCAAATGGATAGTGCATTTGAGCAAAAGGCATAGAACCAGAATCAAACCATGCATCAATTACTTCATGAGTTCTTCGGTATTTATTTCCATTCTTTTCAAATACTACACTATCAACAAAAGGTCTATGTAAGTCAATCTCTTGACCACAATCATCTATTGAAATTAGAGTTCCGTCTTCCTTTTCAAATTTCCCTTTCTTTAAGTCTTCTATTGAGCCTACAGCAATTATATCTGTTTCATCATTTTCGTTAATCCAAAGTGGAAGTGGAGTACCCCAAAATCTATCTCTAGATAGAGACCAATCTTTGACTTCTTCTAACCAATTACCAAATCGTCCTTCACCTATTTCTTTGGGTTGCCAGTTGATTTCTTTATTTAAGGCTATCATTCGTTCCTTGTATGCTGGAGATTTGATAAACCAACTCTCACGAGCATAATACATAATAGGATTACCAGTTCGCCAGCAATGTGGGTAATTATGCAGATAATCTTTCTGTGAACGATAAATTTTTCCAGCAATTTTGAGGGCAATTACTACATCAGTTTCTACACCAACTTCTTTTCTATCTTCATATTCGAAATCTTTGATTGCTCTACCTGCAAATGGACCTAACTCTTCTGTAAGATGGCCACTTGGAGTAACTGGTTGAACAAATGGTAAATTGTACTCTAATGATAGTCTATAGTCATCTTCACCAAATGCAGGTGCTAGATGGACAATACCAGATCCGTCTTCAGTGGAAACAAAATCTCCTTCAATTATAGATAATGCATTTGAATGTTCATTTTCTTTCAAATCTAAATAAGGGAATATTTGTTCGTATTTAGTTCCTAATAATTCATGACCTTTGAAACTATCTATAATTTCATATTCACCATCTAATGTTTCTAATCGGTCTTTTGCTAAGATGATGTTATCTACTAAAACTTCCTCTTTTATTTTCCTAGTATTTTTAACTAATACATAGTCAATATTAACTCCTACGGCTAAAGCAACATTAGAGAATAAAGTCCAAGGAGTAGTTGTCCAAACTAAAAGTTCTGCTCCTTCTGTACCTTTTATCTTAGCATTTGTAACTTTTAATTTGATATAACAGTTGAAATCTTTAACTTCTTTATATCCAAGTGATAACTCATGCGAGCTAAGAGGAGTCTCGATAGTAGGGGATTGAGGTACTACTTTGAATCCTTTAAAGATAAGCTCTTTATCAAATAATTGCTTCAAAGCCCACCAAACAGATTCTATGTAATTATTAGTACAAGTAATATATGCAGTATCTAAATCAACCCAATAACCCATTCTTCTGGTTAGAGTTCTCCAACCTTCATCCATTTCTATATTTTTATAAACTAAATCTTTACAAGCTGCGTTGAATTTTCCTATACCAATAGTTTCCACTTCAGATTTATTGGTAATACCCAATTCTTTTTCTGCTTGTATTTCAACTGGCAATCCATGTGTATCCCAACCAGCCTGTCTTCTAACAAAATACCCTTGCATTGTTTTGTATCTGCACACAGTATCTTTGATAGTTCTAGCCATCATATGGTGAATACCTGGCTTTCCATTTACAGTAGGTGGACCTTCGTAAAAAGTAAAGCTCTTACTTTCTGCTCTTAAATCTAAGGATTTTTCAAATATTTGTTTCTCTTCCCAAAACTTAAGAACGCTTTCTTCTAATTCAGGATAAGAGATATTGTTTGGCAATTCTTTGAACATATTTTTTATGTAATATTTTTTTTGAATAACTTGCAAAACTATATAATAATAGTAAAATAATCTAAAAATTGGGATAAGTATGAAATCATTGACCGTTGACGGAAAACACTTTGTTTCAGTTTGTAGTACTGATTCATTAATTCCTGAAAAAGGAAAAAAGATTAAATTTGACGATGATATAGATATGGAAGTCTCTATATTTAAAATAGATAATGAGTATTTTTGTGTTTCTAATATTTGCCCACACAAGCACCAACCCGTTATATATAAAGGTATAGTGAAAGATTGCACGGTAACATGTCCTGCTCATGGATGGACTTATGATTTGAAAACAGGAGAGAATACTAATAAGCATCAAGGGATAAAACAATTGAAAAAATATGAGATATTTGAGAAAGATGGTGATATCTACATTGAAAAACCTAAATTAGAAATTCCTAAATGGCGACAGTAAATTGATTTCACAAATTGAAAAAGAAGATATTATTAAGCTATGTGAAGGTGAAAACTTCTCACAAATTAAAATAGCAAAGTACGAAATACTTACATCTGAAATCGAAAAGTATAATGAATGGCTAGCAAAAGGGTACAATGCAGATATGGATTGGATGAAATACTATCTTGACAAAAGACAAGATGTCAGGTTAATCCAAGAAAACACAAAGTCCATTATTGTTCTTGCATATAATTATAACCAAACGACAAAGCACGAGTTTGGTATTAATAAAATTTCTAGATATGCTTGGGGAGATGATTACCACAATTATATTCCAAAAAAGTTAAAGAGAATATGTAATGAATTATCAACTACTTATCCTAATGAGGAATTCAAATACTATATTGATACTGGTGCGATACTCGAAAAGCAATGGGGTGTTAAATCAGGACTTGGTTGGCAAGGAAAAAATAGTCTTCTATTAAATAAAAAGTTGGGTTCTTACTTTTTTATATCAATTATTTTCTCAACTTTGGAAATAGAAAGTGATGAATTGGTAAAAGATTACTGTGGTAAATGCACTAAGTGTATAGATGCTTGCCCAACAGATGCCATAATAGCAGATAAGATAATAGATTCAACTAAGTGTATATCATATTGGACTATAGAATCTAAATCTGAGAAATTCCCTAGTGAGATTTCAGATAATCTTGAAGGCTGGGCATTTGGTTGTGATATCTGTCAGGAGGTCTGTCCTTGGAATAATCATAGGGTTCCAGTTCAAATAGAAGAGTTCGTAAATCCAAGATATGGAGAAACAGTGCTTGATAAAGAGACTATCTTTAGTTACACAGAAGATGAGTTCAAAGAAAGATACATCAAAAGTCCCTTGAAAAGACCCAAACACCATGGTATAAAACGTAACATACTAGAGATAGAAAAGAGTAGAAAATAAGACATTAATAAAAAGTATTTAAAATCGTCAATCAGAAAATAAAAATTTAAGAATAGGAGAAATAAGATTTGTCAACACATCATCAAGTAATAATAATAGGTTCAGGACCAGCTGGTCTAACTGCTGCACTTTATGCATCTAGAGCTAATCTAGAGGTAGTTGTATTCGAAGGTATGCAGCCCGGTGGTCAATTAACAATCACAACTGAAGTAGAAAACTATCCCGGATTTGTGAATGGGATACAAGGCCCAGAAATGATGGATATACTTAGAAAACAGGCACAGCGATTTGAAGCTAAATCAATTTTTGAAACAGTCAGAAAAGTAGATTTTTCAGAAAGACCATTCAAAATGACAACGGAAAAGGGCGATTATACTGCTGATGCAGTTATTATCTCGACAGGAGCAACAGCGAAATTATTAAACATACCTAGTGAACAAACTTACTGGGGATCTGGAATTTCTGCTTGTGCGACGTGCGACGGCTTCTTTTTCAATGGTGAAAAAAACCTTTTCATAATTGGTGGGGGAGATACGGCTATGGAAGAAGCTCTTTTCCTTACTAAATATGGGCAGAAAGTCACTGTTGTTAATAGAAGTGAAAATTACAGAGCTTCTAAGATAATGCTAGAAAGAGCTAAGAATCATCCAAAAATTGAATTCATAGAAAACGTAGTCGTTGATGAGTACATCGGTGAGACAACTAACGGTATTAAAAAGCTTACTGGGCTTAATCTGAAAGATATTAATTCTGGTGAAGTTACTTTCCACGAAGGTGGTGGGGCTTTCATCGCGATAGGACACACTCCGAATACAGATATATTTGAAAATATTATAGATATGAACGAAGTCGGATACATAGAAACGAAAGGTAAATCAACTTACACTAATATCGAAGGTGTTTTCGCTTGTGGCGATGCCCAAGATCACGTTTACCGTCAAGCCGTTACTGCTGCTGGTACTGGTTGTATGGCCGCTATCGATGCTGAAAGATGGCTTGCCGAGCAAGAATAGATTTATTTTAAAAGTAAGAAGTTAATGGAATTCAGTCTAATAGTATCTAATTCATTGAATGTGGATTAGATACTAATGATTCTTTTTGATATGGTATATTTAATGTGAATATAGAACCTTTATCTACTTCTGAAGTTAGTTTAATACTACCTCCTAACGAATCAATATATTTTTTAGTTATAGATAATCCTAACCCTGTACCTGTAATATTTTTAGCTAGATTAGTTCTAAAAAAAGCAGAAAATATATTATCCTGATCCTCTTCTGGAATTCCAATCCCAAAATCCATAACTGAAATTGAGATATCAAATTCCATTTTTTCAACTTTAATAATTATCTCATTATTCGAAAATTTAATTGCATTTGCAATTAAGTTATTTAGGCAATGATTCAATGCCTTCTTATCAGAATATATGTATTTTAAATTTATACTATTTCTGTATTCTATCTCTCGATACTTATTAATTGTTTTAAAATCCTGGATTAAGTTTTTAATTAGTTTGTCTATATCGAAATTAGTCTTATTTAATTTATAATTACCATTTTCTATTTCTCCATAGTTTAAAGTATCTTCTAACAAATCCTTCATCTGATTTACTGAAAATTGTATTTTATTTAAGTAATTATTAAGTGATTCTAAATCGTTTTTTAAAGCATATTGATGAATTAAATAAGTGGAATTTAATATAACCGTTAATGGTGTTCTATATTCATGTGAAACGGTGGCAACGAATTTTGTTTTTAATCTACTTAATTGTTGTTCTTTTTCTAAAAGTGATTTAACTTCGTTATTATACAACTCTAATTTTTTCTCAGATTTTTTCCTCATTTCTATTTCATTTTGAAGTAGATGTGTTCTTTCTTTAACTTTATAATCTAGCATACAATTTAAATCTTCTAACTCTTTTTGAGAAACTAAAAATTTTCTTACCATCGTATTAAATGAGTTCGTGAATTCACCTATTTCATCTTTATTTCTGTATATAACAATATCATTATAATTGCCATTAGATATAGTTGCAGTTTTCATTTTTAGAGTTGAAATTGGATTTAATATTCTCTTATACATGACAAATGAAATGAAAGCTAAAGAAACTATAAACAATAGATATGAAACATACATAATTTTTGAAAATTCATGAATCTCAGAATTTAATCCTTCTATTTTATGTGTTAATATCGAATTCAAGTCTGACTCTATTTTATTCATACTAATATTTCTGTTATCTATAGTCTCTAATATTTTGACAAGTTTTAAGAAAGTAGATTTATAGTCATTGGAAAGAAGAATTATCGAATCTTTATTTATTATTTCATTATTTATCTCTTCAGTCTGTTTTTTTAGTTTGTTTATCATTTTTAAAACTTTGTCAACATAATATTCTTTACGTCTTAGAATAAAATCCTTTTCGCTTCTTCGTACTTGTAACATGGATATTGTTAATTGATCGAGATGCTCCTTCTCTAATAAGTCTTCTAGATGATGAACATTTCTTCTAAAATCCCCTTCATAACCACTATCCTCGTCTAAACCTCTAAGTTTCCAATATTCAAATGTTTCATTTGTATAATCTCTTAGAATTTCTATTTTAGACTTTATTAATTTATACTTTTCATCTGTTTCAATTTCTTTATTTACTATTTGAGCATTTTCTAAATTGGAATTATATCTTTCTATCAGACCTATGTTTTTAAATTTTAAAAAAATACTATAATCTTTACTGGCTTTAGAAACTAAGCTTTCTATTTGTTTATAATTATCTTTCTTTTTTAAGTTACTAGTATTCTTAAGTGATATTAGAATTATTGAAATGATACTTACTAGACTAAAGGCTATGAATAATATTAGTTTATGGGTTATTTTCATTTCTATACAAGTTCAATTATTTTATTCAGTTTCTTATTATTGAAGTACCTCTCCTTAAACTCAGGTTTGATTTTATCCAAATCTAATAGTACTACACAGTCTATTGAATTGTTAAATGATTCATCTATACCAAAGCCCAGGAACTTGACTCCGCCGTACTCACATAAATCTGTGTATTTTCGTAGTAATACTGGAACTGAGTAACCCAATTCACTCAATGACTTTTTCAGATTGATGAAATCCTCTTTGTAGTCGGCTCCATTCAATGTTGATAATACGGTTCTATATGATAACTTTGGTATTTCGTACGGGTATTTAGCTTTCAAGTAGCTATTGACACCCTCTGAATACCACTTTTGATAGTAAAATACTATCAAGTTCTTCGCTAGCTCCGAGTAGGAATCGCTCAGACTTACCGCGCCGAACATATACTTTATATGGGGTCTCTCTATCACATAAGCGCCTATTCCTTGCCATAGATAATCCAAGGCATTCGTTCGCCAGTACTTCTGTTGTATAAAACTTCTGCCCAATTCCAATGTATTTTCTAAGACTTTCTCAAACTCGAGGCTGAATTCGTATAGCTGATGATTATAAATGCTCTCATAGCCATGATTTGCTATTATCTCGGAGAGGTCTCCCAACCTATAAGATCCGATTATCTCTATATTATCATTGTTCCAAAGTATCAAGTGATCGCATATCTTATCATAGTTATCCTTATCCGACTTATTCCCAGTTCCTTCGCCCACTTTCCTATAAGTTAGCTCCCTCAATCTAGAGATTTCGTTTATAACGTTTTTACTTATCTGATACTTAGTAGTGTATAGCTTCGTCTTCTCATCAATATTCACTAACAAGCGAGACATATTCAGCTCTACCTTAATCGTTTTCTGTGACTGCGGATGAATCACGTTCTTCTCGGTCATGAATATCTCCTTCTTATCCTTAGCTATCCTATACACGTGCTTTTTCAGCAGCTTTATAAGCAACTTATCCTTCATATAGTTACTGATTGCAACACTCGGGATAATGTCTCCAATCTTGATACTAATCCTTTCGCCCGCCTTTTTGAAGATTTCCCTCGGCAACAAAGCCGTTGAAAGCCTCTTATTTAGCTTTGAAACCATATAAAAGAAGACCGAGTTCTGCGCTTTGATGAAAACCGGAAGTATAGGAGCCCCATACTTCTTCGCGATACTTATCGTACTCTTCGACCAATCCCCATCCATCACCTTCCCAGACCTTAATCTCGACACTTCACCCGCAGGGAAGATAATCAGAACCTTTTCCTCAATCATCGCCTTATGTATCGCAACCATCGTACTCTTTTTCTGGCTCTTGGAGAAAACATCCACAGGAATTATAAACTCATTCAGCTGCTCAATATTAGTCAACATCTCATTCGCAAGTATCTTTATGTCCTGACGAACCTCATAGATACCGCAAATAAGTGACAACGCATCCAAGCCACCCAAAGGATGATTCGCCACAACAATTAACCGACCCTCGGAAGGAATTTTCTGCTTATCTTTATGAGTAGTCGTAAACGAAAAATCGATATAATCGAACAATTCCTCGATAAACTCAATCCCAGACCAATTCTCCGTCCTTCGCAAGAACTTATTCACATCCTTGAAACTAAGAAAGTTATCAACAATACGCTCTAACAACCTATATCTAAGCACAAATCGAGTCAATTTGTTATCAATCGAAACACTATCAACCAAACTCTTTATCGTAACATCCTTCATTTTACACTTTTTGATATTTTCATATATACAAAATTTCACTTTCGATGTTAGCTTATTATAAGTTGTCGGTTAATATAGTGTGAAGTTCATAAATAAATCCTACTAAAGTCCCTAGAATACCATTATCGGCAACTAGAAACCCAATAATGCCATATAGATAAGCCAAACCGCCACCACGTAATCGCGGACATTGAGCGGAGTCGAAATGCCCGCATTCACGAACAACATTTCCATAAACTAGAAAATAACCCCAAATCCCAAAACACCGATTAAATCTATTCTCACAGGGCAGCTCGCCATTCTTAATGGTCTCCTCGCCGTCTAGTGAGGACTCCTCGCCCTTTCGAATGGTCTTTACGCCCTTTCGAATGGGTTCTACGCCATCTTCCCAGCCCTCTACGCCATCTTCTTACCCCTCCTCGCCACTTTCCCAGTCCTCCTCGCCACCGATATAAGTATTCTTGTTAGCAGAAATAGTCTTCGAGGGAATTTTCATGTCATTGCGAGGAACGAAGTGACGTGGCAATCTCACGAAACGAAACAGAATTAAAGAGATTCCCACGCTACGCTCGGAATGACAGGCATTTAAGGAAGCGGAAATAGTCGGCGAGTAAGCCTAATTGTCATTGCGAGGAACGAAGTGACGCGGCAATCTCACTGAATGAAGCACTATTAGAGAGACTTAAACACTACTCTCGTTATGACAATAATATTTGAGAAAGAAAATTAATATGAAGACATACTATGTTTATATAATGACAAACAAAATTAATACCGTGTTATACACAGGGGTAACAGGGAATATAGTACAAAGATTGAGAGACCACAAAGAAGGAAAAAATACAACTGCATTTACTAGAAAGTATAATATTTGTAAGTTAGTGTATGTAGAAAGTACTGACTCTATAGAAGCAGCTCTTAATTATGAAAAGAAAATAAAATCTTGGTCTAGGAAAAAGAAAATTGAATTAGTTGAAAAGGATAATCCTAAATGGGAAGATTTAGGAACAAAGTATGAAATTGATTTTTAGAGATTGCCACGCAATATCAGCAAGCTGATATTTCTCGCAATGACAGCGAAAATGTTCGGCGAGGGGGCGAGCACTCCGTTCTAGTTGGCGGAAATGATCGGCGATGGAGCGAATAGGGAAGACCAGAAAACAAAAAACCACTCCTTGTGGGAGTGGCTTCGTAAAATACTTGTTGTATTTGTAATTTTATACTTTTAAAGTCTGAACTACAGCAGCAACCTTCTCCGCAGCATCATTGAAAGTCTTAGCTACGATGAATTTTAGGTCAGATTTGTCAAGAATATCAGCAGCTAGCTCGGCATTAGTACCATCTAGTCTCACGATAAGCGGCAAATTAACCTCAACAGTCTCCAAAGCTTGGATAATACCATTCGCTACTCTATCGCAACGAACAATACCACCGAAGATATTGATAAGAACAGCTTCAACATTCTCATCACTCATCATGATACGGAATGCGTTAGCGATTCTTTCAACGTTTGCTCCACCACCCACATCAAGGAAGTTGGCAGGCTCGCCACCAGATAGCTTAATCATGTCCATAGTTGCCATCGCAAGACCTGCACCGTTAACCATACAGCCTACGTTACCGTCTAATTTGATGTAATTAAGGTCATATTTAGATGCTTCAACTTCTAACGGAGCTTCTTCAGACTCATCACGCAATGCAGCGATGCTAGGGTGTCTGTAAAGAGCGTTGTCATCGAAATCTACCTTCGCGTCCAATGCTATGATTAGCTCGTCAGTAGTAACCACTAATGGGTTAATCTCTAACATAGAGCAATCTAAAGCATCATAAGCTTTGATTAGATTAGATATGAACTTCACGAAGTTTTTGAATGCCGTACCACTTAGTCCTAGACCAAAAGCTAATCTACGAGCTTGGTAACCTTGGAATCCGATAGTAGGATCAATTATTTCTTTTAATATTTTTTCAGGAGTGTGCTCAGCAACTTCTTCAATCTCAACGCCACCTTCAGTGGATGCCATTATGATGTTCTTGCTAGTAGCTCTATCTAAAAGAATACTAATGTAGAATTCCTTGTCGATAGAAGCGCCATCTTCTAGCATCATTCTATTTACGATAGAACCAGCTTCACCAGTTTGAATAGTTACTAGTTTGTTTCCTAGAGTAGCTTCAGCAAATGCTTTTGCTTTAGCTGGCAAATTATCACCAAATAGAACATTTACACCGTGAACATCTTTACCATCAATTTGGATGATTTCATCAGTATTTATGTTACGTACTTTTCCTTTTCCTCTTCCGCCTGCATGCACTTGCGATTTTAATACTACTACTTTGCTTCCCTTTTCAACAAATTCCTTTGCTGCTTGTTCAGCGTCTTCTGGCTTGAAGATAACTCTATTTTCCAATACAGGTACACCGTATTGTTTTAGAAGCTCTTTTGCCTGATACTCATGTACATTCATACAATTTACTCTGAATATTAGTTATTATATTTATTTTCAATTTTGATATCTCCAAATTTACCAAATTCCATTGGGATAGCAAAAGCAGAGTGCATACATTAATAAAAAAAGTCCCAAAAAGTTTTCACTAGTTGGGACTTGAATTAATATTATTCTAATCAGACTATTTAATAATCATCAATTTATTTACAGTACTATAAGCACCTGAGTTTATTCTTACAAAATATAAACCAGAAGAAATAGAATTAGCATTTATAGCACTTTCGTATTGACCTTGTTTCAAACTGCGTGTTAATTGATTTGTTATCATATTACCATTCATATCTATAACTTGAATATTAACATCCAAATCATCATACATAACAGTAAAGTTAGTTTTAATGATATTTAAACTTGCGTCAAATTGCGAGACACTTCCCTCAGGAACTATTCCAATAACAATTAATCTCTTATCCAAAACACAAACACCACTCAAGTTTACTTTTTGAACTTGGCTAAATGATTGATTCAGACATTTAGGGAAATCGGCTACTCCGATATTATCACTTTCTTCTGACCCTAAATACATTTTATATTCAATGTCAAACAGTTCGTGTGTTTTACCATTGCTTAATATATCCGTAGGAGTATTGGGTAACCCATCAAAATTAATAAGCTGCTGAGCATTTGTATTAGAATTATTAGACCATGTCCAATTTATATTATTACTAACAGGAGTTAAAATAAAACCCCCATTATCTGAATTGAATGCCGTAATATCAGGATTGTGTTTTAGTATAACATCAAGTCCAGATATATCATAACTCAATGTAGGAATATCTGCCATCACAGTCAGCTTAACTTCACTACCAGGAAGCACATCTATATCACTTGAATTTGTGAAATATCTGATTCTCTTTCCTGTGCCACTTAAAGTGAATTCTTTTGTAGTTCCTGTTGCATAATAAACAATTATCTTAGCCGTTTGTAATCCTTCTGTATCAGGTTGGAATGCAACTTTGAAAGGATAACTAACACCCGCATTTATAGGGAAACTTCCAGTAGGTAAATCTCTTAAGAAGAAATCAGTACCATTTGGTGTTAGTTCTACCTTATCTATAGTGACAGGACTATTCGGGTCATTATTCGGAATTGTTAAATCTATTCTATGTTCATCACAAACTAGAACTCCAACAAAATCTACTGGTGTTGCAACACTACTTTGAATTGCGTTACATTCTAAAGTATCTAGTCTAGTTAATGGATCATTTACATTATCATCTACATTATTTCCTATCGCAGTATTTGAAACAATAGTATAAACTAATTTATTAACTCCTGCAGTTAGAGGTGTAAACTCTAGAGGTATAGGTATATTACTATTAATAGCTATATCAGGAATTGTAGATAATGTTTTAACACCACCAACAAATGTATAATTAGATGTAGGGGAGATAGTCAAACTTACTACTTTTGTTGTTGCTACAGTTGAAATGTTTGTTAGGATCAAATCAACAGGAGTAGTGATATTTTGAATGTTGTTATTTCCACAGTCTATAGAACCAATCGCAGTTGGATTCTCACCTATACCTATGACTTTATTTAATGAAATAGGACTATCACCTGGGTTAATTACAATATTAATAGGTTCAGAGTAATTACCATCTGTTTGAGGATTGAAGGTTACAGGGAAAGTTTTAGATCCTTTACTAGGTATCATTAGACCATCTGATATTTCGATAGTAAATGCACCTGAATTTTGAATACTTAGACTCGCTAACGTAACATCTAGTTCTCCACTATTAACAATCACTAAATCCAATTTAGAAACAGTTCTAATTCTCTTTCTTCCGAAATCAACTATTGCATAAGATAAGTCAGTATTTGCACCTGTACCAAATAATTTAGTTGCTACGTCTGAACAACCATCAGTTTCTGAATTGAAAGATAATGTAGCTGTCTTATTACCTTCTATTACAGGAGTAAAACTAAGTTCAACTTTAACTGAATCTTTTGCATTTACATTAATAGAAGTGCCAACTAAACCTGTATCATCATTAATCGATATTATTTTAAATTCATTGTCAATATCATTTGTTATTTGAGGTGTAATTCTAACGGGAACATTATTATTGTTGTAGAATACTTTGGTGTCTATTCTATTTGTAGTTATACTTAAGTTAGTAGCACCAAAATCAATCTCACTTGTTGTTATTAAATCACAAATCCCATTTCCACGAAGTTCTATACTTATAACATCTGCACAATTTCCTTTTACGTTTAATGTTGCTGTTTTAGCTCCTGGAGTTTGTGGATTAAAGTTTATAAACATATCTCTGGCATTTGCAGCTCCTGATTGAACCAAACCATCAAAAGTTTTATCTAAATAAAACTCAGTTTCATTAGTACCACTTATATATACAGTGTCAATTTCAATAGGAAGAATACTCTGATTAATCACAAATTGAGTAAGATTATTTGCATCTACATCGTTTATAGGTGTATCATTAAATTCTATCGGTCCAGTTTCAGAATAAGAAAGGATAGGCTTTTCGATAGTAAACGAAGTTTCACTTATATCTTCACTTGGTTCATTTTCTCCGAACCTAGTAATATATACATCACTATTTCCACTATGCTTCAAATTAAAAGGGCCAAAAGATTTATCTGAACTCATAGTTCCAATTTTATAGGTTGATTTAAGGTCTTCTGTAACATCAGTATTAGAAGAAAAATCACCGGCCGCCCATCCATCCGAAATACTAATCGGATTTAAACTCTTATCAAAGACTGCCGTAAATCTATTTCTATTTGCTTTAAAAGAAAAAGCTGGATTCAGATTTTCCATATCATTCTTAGTACCGAATTGAGCTATAATCCTATCACTTACTGGGTCATATTGTATTTTTGTTCCCCATGCTTCAAATGTAGTATATGGGCTTCTAGCAGCAATTGTTCTAACAGTATAAGTTCCTCCATTAGGCGTTGTTTTTGCAACAAAGAAAACACTACCACCTACAGGAGCTGAAACACTTGATGCCCCAAATTTGGCTTTATCGGAAGTTGCACCTGTAATATAAACTTGCTCTTGATCATCAACACAAACACCTGATGCAGAATCTAAACCATCTCCACCTAAGGAGTTTAGCCAGATTAACTTACCCGCTGAATTATGTTTTGCTAAGAAAATATCGGTATTACCTAGATTTGTTTTTTCTGTATTATCGAACTTAATAATATCATTATAATGCCCCGTACTATAAACAAAAAGCTCATCTCTAGACAAAGCAATTGAACTACCATGTGATTTTCCAGCGCTTTGTTCATTCAGCGCAAAGATATATCTTGCTTCAGGGTCAACTCTTAATTTTACTTTATAATTACCTGGACCAGGAGTATTTGTCCAGTTGTAAGAAGAGTTAGTAGATGTTACAATGAAGTTTGAATCTTTAGCAAAGCTATCTGTTGAATATGATATATGTACATCAGTACCTAATTCGACTCCATTCCAGTTTATGTTTATATTATCACAAACAGTGAATACATTACCACCTTTAGGTGATTCTAAGATAATATCTGTAGTTCCACCAACCAATTGAGAAGCAGTAAGACACGGAGTACCATTTGCAGCAAGAGTAGCAGTTCTAAGAATTTTTGATCCAAATTGCTCAAACTCAACTTCTATAAATAATGTATCACCTTCAGAAATAGTTGAATTATTATTAACAACTATACCAGCACTATTTTTAACACTTTTAATTTTAAATCCTTGATTGTCAGGTATCATTTCTAAATTATCTAATTCAAAATCAACGGTTCCTATTACAAGTTGAAGGGTTTGTGATACAGAATTGTCAGGACCAACTTCAGGATTACCAAAAGAATATGTCTTCTTATCCCATTTACGATTTGGAATAAACTTTTCAGGAATAACATAACTTCTTGTTCCTCTACCATAAGGACTAATTCCTTTGAAAGTTACTGCAGCAGTTCTTTCTCTTTGAGATTCATAACAAGGATAATCTGTTAACCAACTCAATTTACAGAAATATGCCTTTTGAGCTTCTATCGCAATCTCAGTATAAATATGTACTAAATCTTCTTTTTTCTCAACTAGATATGCTCTTCCATTTGTTTGAGCAGCAATCTCATTTAGAGAAGCATCCATTTTAGTCAAAAAAGAGATATTGTATGCAGTTATATTATAATAATTTAAAGAATCAATAATTTTTTGAGTACTTGGTGGACTTGTTGGAGCACCATCAGTTAAAAAGACCACAATTCTTTTCATATTTGCTGGTCTTTCTCTTAGTAATGCTGTTGCACTTTCTTTTCTTAGTTCCCCATTGAAAAAGTATTCTGGTTTGATAAAAGGTGGGTCATATCTAGTAGCACCATTAGGATTTATTTCATCTAATGAATCGAGTATTTGTTGTGGATTATTTGTAAAAGGACATCCAAGAAAAGAATCATTTGAAAATGCAACTAATGCAGCTTCTGTTCTTCCAACAAATTTAATTGTATTTAAGAAAGCATCCACACCTTCTCTAACTTTTAACCAAGGAGTTTCGTTTGGCTTTTTCTCATCAAATGGCTCTTCCATAGAACCAGATTTATCAACAACAATTACTATAGAAAGTTCTGGAACATCTTGACTTTCAAAACATTCAATTTCAATTTTTGAGATTGGAACAAAAAAACCATCTTCTTCAATTGAAAATTGATTTTTGCTTGCATTTTTAATGAATTCATTATTTCCATCTTTTGCCACGAATATAGTACTAACCCAAGGGAATTTATCCGTTTCAATACTTGAAATATTAAAAAATTGTGCGTTTAAAGACCCAATGGTTATTAAAAAAATAGCTATTGCTGTAAATAGTTTAGACATAATAATTCCTTTTTAGTTTCTTTTAATACTGAAAAAACCAATTAGTTTGAAAATAGTTACATAATTTAAGAAAATAAATTTAAATAACAGAACGCTCAAGGATAGTTATAGAACGATTGTTAGTATTTATTTCCGATAGAATGCCGATGGGGAGGGTTAATTTGTCTTTCACATGACCAAAAGGCATACCAACCATAATTGGAATATTCAGCTTACTATAAAGTTGCTCTATTACTTCTTTAATAGTGTAAGAATAACCGGGGTGAAATGCTTGTCTGGAGTTAAGGCTATCAAATTGTCCGAAAATAATGCCTTTACAATTATCTAATTTACCTGATAGAAGCAATTGGCTTAACATTCTATCTACTTTATATGCTGGCTCAGACACATCTTCTAGAAATAAAATGCTGTTATCTAAGTTGGGTTCATAAGGCGTACCAAGTGTACTGACTAACATTCTTAGGTTTCCACCTTTTAAAACTCCACGTGCTTTGCCTTCATTTATTACAATAGCATTGGGTTCAATTGATACTATCGGTTCAAATTTATCCTTTGAGAAGAGAACTTCTTTGAAATGGTTCTGAGTAAATGAATTAAAAGACGAAACAGCTACTGGCCCATGGAAAGTAACTAAACCTGTATGTTCAAAAATAGGGGAAATTAGAGCTGTAACATCTGAAAAACCAATTATAATTTTAGGGTTTTTTCTAATTGTAGCGAAGTCAAGCTTTTCGAGTATTCTAAGTACTCCATATCCGCCTCTGCCACATAATATACAGTCAATTGTATCATCTACTATATATTTCATAAACTCTGCAGCCCTATCATCGTCAGAAGCAGATAGATACCTGTAACTTGAATTATTATTTTTAACAGTATCACCAATCTCATAAGCTATATTCTCTTGTTTAAGGAAATTTAGTGCATCTTTCATCTCATAAGCAGACAATGGACTAGATGTAGCAGTAATTGCAACCTTAGATTTACCTGGTGCTAACCCTCTTGGGAGTATCTTAAGTTTTTTGAGTTGGTTCTCTTGGTCAGGTAATTCATTATAGAAATACTCATCCAATTTATTGTAAGATGAGCCAAATAATAGGGGTGAGGCAGTTGCTAATATTTTAAGTAAATTTCTTCTATTCATAGAATATCATTTAGCAAATCTTATGCCGTTGAATTTAAAATTGTTTTATAAAATCAATAATGTTAGTTTTGTAACCTTGATTGAACGGAAAGGTGCAGGAGTGGTTTAACTGGCACGCTTGGAAAGCGTGTGTGCTCGCAAGGGTACCGAGGGTTCGAATCCCTCCCTTTCCGCAATTAACTTTTGATTAGTTTAGATATATAGTTAGCATAACCAATCATATTCTCGTCATCAAAGTTATTACATTGTACTTGCATACCAAACGGCATACCTTCATCATCAAACCCAGATGGAATATTAATAGCTGGTACACCAGCTAAGTTAGCAGAAGCCGTATAGTAATCTGCTTTGTACATCTTTATTGGATTGTCGGTGCTACTTCCAAATTTGAATGCAGAACCGGGGGTAGTTGGCATATAAATGAAATCTACTTTTTCAAAAGTAGATTTGTAGCTATCCGCTATCTTTCTTCTTACCTGTTGTGCTTTTCTGTAATATGCGTCATAGAATCCACTTGACAGTACATAGGTGCCGAGCATAATCCTACGTTTTACTTCCATACCAAATCCTTCAGACCTAGTTTTAACATATATATCATCATTTTCGTTCAACTCAGGTCTAAAGCCAAATCGAACTCCATCAAATCTAGCAAGATTTGAAGATGCCTCAGCAGTAGCTATAATATAATATGTTGGAATCCATGCTTCTGCATAGTGAATTGGAATTTCAATTAATTCGTGTCCTTGCTCTTTCATTTTATCCAAATCAGATCGGTATTTCTTTATCACATATTCTGTGCAATTCTTTAATACCTCTTCAGATACATAACCAATTTTCAATCTTGTATATTCAGAATTAAAATGTGACTTACTCTCAGTTGGTTTTAAGTTAGCAGATGTTGAATCATTCTCATCCACACCTGTTATAATATCACATACAGATGATAAATCAACTAAACTTTGACTAAAAATTCCAATTTGGTCAAGTGATGAGGCAAATGCTACTAGGCCATATCTTGAAATTCTTCCATAAGAAGGTTTGTAGCCATAAATGCCTGTGAATGAAGCAGGTTGTCTAACTGACCCACCAGTCTCCGATCCTAATGATACATGGCAGAAACCAGCAGTAGCGGCTGCAGCTGAACCACCAGATGAGCCACCTGGTACGTAATCATTATTCAAAGGGTTTAGAACGTTTCCAAAGTAAGAATTTTCGTTAGATGAACCCATTGCGAATTCATCCATATTCGTCTTTCCAATTATAATAACTCCAGCATCTAATAATCTCTGTACTGTAGTTGCGTTGTAAATCGGTACATAATTTTCTAACATTTTAGATGCACAAGTAGTACGAATGTCTTTAGTAGAGATATTATCTTTTATAGCTAATATCATTCCTTCTAAATCTCTCGGATTACCAGAGTCGAATCTTTCTTGTGAGATTTTAGCTTGTTCGATAGCCGAATCACCCGTAATGGTGATAAAAGCATTCAAATTCTTCTTGTTTTCAATATCAACTAATAAATTATTAACAGTTTCTAAAACAGAACTCTGTTTATTTTCAAATTGTTTTCTCAACTCAAAATATGGTATTAACAAGACGGCTCTCTCAGTTATTATTCAGGTTACGTAAATTTTTTCTTATTTCGTCTACATTCTTGACGACATTCTTCTTCATTTCATTAATTGGATCATCTACTAAATCATCCTCTTGTACTTTCATTTCTTCTTTCACATTGTTCAATTCATTCTGGAATTGCATTTGTGCTTGTTTGACTTTTTGCATACCTTTACCTAAGCTACGAGCAATCTCAGGTAACTTGTCGGGGCCGAACATTAGTAAAACGACAACTCCGATTAATAAAAGCTCTGGTAAACCAATGTCAAACATTATTTAGTCTTTTTTATCAACATCAGTTGAATTCGATGCATCCTTAAATTCTTTTATTCCTTTGCCAAATCCTTTCATTAGCTCGGGTATTTTTTTACCACCAAATAATAAGGCAATACCGAAAACTATTAAAAGTAATTCTGGTGTTCCTAAACCAAACATAATCCCTCCAAGGAATTAATTTTTTATATATTTTAAAATAGAATTGAAAATTTCAACCCCATCATTACAGCCCAATATCTCATCACTATATCTTTCTGGATGTGGCATCATACCTAATACATTGCCATTCTCATTACATATACCAGCAATATTATTTATAGCACCATTTGGGTTTGAATCCTTGGTAATATAGCCATCTATATCTGAATATCTAAATATAATTTGATTATTAGTTTCCAGTCTATTTATAGTTTCCTCATCTGCATAATAATTACCATCGCCATGAGCAACAGGAATTCTAAGCACTGTTCCGACTTCTAAATCTTTTGTAAATATGTTATTTGAATTTTCTACTTTCAAGTGTACGTCTTTACAAACAAAGTTCAGACTTTCGTTCTTTAATAATGTTCCTGGTAAAAGACCACTTTCTGTGAGTATCTGAAAGCCATTACATATACCAATTACATATCCACCATTATTAGCAAATTTAATAACTTCTTTCATAATAGGGGAGAAACTAGCAATAGAGCCACATCTCAAATAATCACCAAAAGAAAAACCGCCAGGTAAAATAATACACGAAACATCAGAAGGTATTTGTGTATCTTTGTGCCATATTTCTACTGACTCTGCATCTACGTTATTTGCTGTCGCATATAGTGCATCGTGATCACAGTTAGAACCTGGAAATATTACAACGCCAAATTTCATTTTATGCCTGCTCTAATATTTCAATTTCATAATCTTCTACAATCGGATTAGCAATGATTTTTTCACAAGCTTCACGAACGAATTCTTCAGCTTGACCATCATTTTGAGCTGTTATATCTAACTCTACATACTTTCCTATTCTTACGTTTTCCATTATATCGTAATCCATAGAGTGTAGAGCTTGCTCAACAGCTTTACCTTGTACATCCAAGATGCCTTTTCTAAGTGTAATTTTAATTTTTGCTTTATAGGTATTCATTTATTATATGACCCACTTTTTAATAAATTAGTTTAATCAATGTCGTATTGTTGTGAAAAAGAATCATCGCCTTCATCGCTAAGATCTTCTTCAGGGTTTCTTTTGCTAAGTACCCAATGTAAAAAATGTTTGATGGTACTAAATATAATCCAGAAGAACATTACTGGAAATAGGTACTCACCTTTACTCAAAATTACTAATATTATAGATATTACGAATATTATGAGGAAAAATGGCTTCTCTTTAATGTATTTTTTTGTTGGCCTTGGCATATTATCAAATTTTATATTTGATACCATCACCAAAGAAACGATTGCTGGAACTATGTAATTCAAATAAAGTACAGCTGTGGGGTCATATTTCCCTGACTGTTGAATGAAAACTATATATGATACTATCACGAGGGCAGAAGAGGGGATAGGCAGTCCAATAAAATATGCTTTATCTTCCAAACTTGTAAGAGTTACATTGAACCTAGCTAATCTTACGGCTCCTGCCAGTGCTGGGAAAGATGCGAATAGAATGCCTAGTTCTCCACTTGTAGAAAAAGCTGCTTGATACAACATATAAGATGGTGCTAGTCCAAAGGTCACGGTATCGCACAATGAATCTAGCTCTACACCAAACTCACTAGCTGCATTTACTAACCTTGCAGTGATACCATCAAACATATCGAAGAATGCACCAAGCAGTATAAACATAGCCGCCTGGGTAAATTCTCCATTTGAAGAATAGATTATCGATACAAACCCACAGAATAGGTTTGCTAATGTTAGTAGGTTTGGTACTATTGATCTAGTTAGTCTTATTGCCATTAATTTGCTTTATTAAGTTTTGCTATTATTGTTTCACCAGCAACTACTCTATCACCGATTTTCACTAGTATTTCTGCATCAGGTTCCATCGCTATATCCATACGTGATCCGAATTTCATCATCCCAATTTTATCTCCTACTTGTATAGTATCACCTATTTTCAACTCACATACTATCCTACGAGCAACAAGTCCAACTATCTGCTTGTAAAAAACTTTTCCATATTCAGTCTTAACACCTATTCGGCTATGCTCATTTTTTTCAGATGCTTTGGGGTGATAAGCCACTAAGTAATCTCCTGGTACGTATTCATAGAACTCGACAACACCACTAACAGGAGTTCTATTAACGTGAACATCAATTGGAGAAAGGAATATGCTGACTCTTTTTGATTCACCTTTTAGATAGTATCTTTCGTTTTCCACTTCCATTTGAACTATTTTTCCGTCTGCAGGTGAAATTACTATAGATGCATCTGTAATTGCCTCAGGTGGAATAGTTCTATCAGGGTCTCTGAAAAACCAAAGAGTGAATAATGCGAAAATTAATCCCAATCCCACAAAAGAGTAAGTTAGAAATTTATTTTCCACAAAGTATCCTGATACTAGCAATACTGCCGCAATACCAAGCATTATGAGGATGTTATCTGTACCGTATCTTGTTAGCAACTTATTTACTTTTTATTAATTTAAAATTATATATTTGTAAGTCTTTGATGTTTTGTAACTGTCAAAGTTCAAAAATAGAAAATAATTTAGACTTATTAATTGATTGGGCAAAAAATGAATTTTACCGTGAACTTAAATGAATTCCAAGAAGCAGTAAATAAAACTCTTCCTGCGATTCCACCAAAATCAACTTTACCTGTATTAGAGCATTTAAAGTTTGAACTTAATGATAATTTATTAGAAATAATATCAACCGACCAAGAAATAACAATAAAAACGCAACTTAATGTAGAAAATGCAACTCCTGGGAAAGTTTTAGTTCCAGGTAGGAAGTTAAATGACATACTAAAAGCATTAGGTAAGACTGAAAAAATTACTTTCAATTCGAATACTGAAAACTTTGAAATTGATTTGATTACTGATTTCGGAGCTTACAAAATGAAGGGTCTAAACAACGATGAGTATATCGAATTACCTGAGTTATTCGAATCTAATGTAGATGTATCTGATAGCTCAGTAGTTGATAAAGCGTTGTTACCTAAAGAAGATATTATTAGATTAGCTGATAAAACTGCATTTGCTGTGTCCAATGACGATTTTAGACCTGCTATGACTGGTGTATTATTCCAATTCAGAGGGCAGTATTTGAATGCAGTATCTACAGATAGTTATAGATTAGTAAAATCAACTTTTAATACTGAAGCTGGACAATTACCTGATGATTTAGATATAATCATTCCTTCTAGGACTATGGATATACTAAAGAAAGCTGATGATGAAGTACATTTTTCTTTTATTAAGAATAATGATAAAGTAACACACATCAAATTCAAGGTTGGTTCAACAATATATATATCTAGAATTATAGATGAGAAATTTCCTCCTTATGAATCGGTAATACCTGCTGGGAATAATATATTTTTAACGGTTAATAAGAATCAACTGCAGTCTGCTATAAAGAGGGTTGCAATCTTTGCGAATGATATTACAAAGCAGATTAGAGTAAAGATTGATGCTACAGAGATGATACTAACAGCACAAGATATAGACTCTGGAACAAAAGCTGATGAAAAAATTCCTTGTTTATTAGAAGGCGAACCCGTGGAAATTGGATTCAATTATAAATTTCTAGATGAAGCAATAAGTCATATTAATAGTTCTTCAGATGGAGAGATAGTATTTTCTTTATCAGAATCAAATAAACCGGCTCTTTTGATGCCTGAGAAAGATTCTAAAGAGTTATTGATGCTAATAATGCCTGTTAGACTAAATAATTAAGAAACCCCAAATAATTCCAAAGGGTAGGCATAATTAATTTATAGCTTACCCTTTTTTTATATTTATGCGATTAGATTCAATATATTTTTTAAATATCCGAAATCACAAACAAACTGAACTTTTTTTCAGCAAGCATATCAATGTCTTTTTTGGATTAAATGGGGCAGGAAAAACCTCAATATTAGAAGCTATATCAATTGCAGCAATATCAAAGAGCTTTCAAAGAACTCCTGAGAATTCACTCATTAATTTTGATGATAATGTATTCTTATCAAGAGTTCATACAATGAGGGATAGAGGAACTGATTTCACAATAGAAGTGAAAAAAGAAACCGGATCAAGAAAGAAAATATCATCTTCATTTATGGAGAGTATGCGTCCAAAGGACTTGATTGGATCAATACCTATTATTATACTTTCTCCTGATTATAAAGAAATAACGGCTGGTTCACCAGAGAACAGAAGAAGATTTATAAATACTACGATTTCTCAAATAAGTAATAATTATTTGAATGATTTATATTCATATAGAAGGGTTCTAAAACAACGGAATAACTTACTATCTAAAATGAAAAAAGATAGAAGCATTGATAAAAATGAGTTAAATATTTGGACAGATAAATTAATAGAATTTGGGTCAAAAATAATACTTAGACGTGCAAAATTTCTTAGTGAATTTGAACCTTATTATCTGAAGAACTATATGAAAGTATCAGATAGCAAAGAAGAAGTACGTATAAAATATTCTCCGTATGGATTTGATAATTTTAACTATAAAGATTTAGATGAAAGTAAGGTTGTTAATCGTCTTATAGAATTGAAAGATGAAAAAAAAATCGGAGAACTTACTAGGTACACTACTTTGTTCGGACCACAGAAAGATGAATTAGAATTATTCATAAATAATGCACCTGTAAAGGAAGCTGCATCCCAAGGACAACATAAGACTGTACTGATTAGCTTAAAACTTGCAGAATTCGATTATATGAAAGAAATTCTAAATGAAACACCTATAGTTCTACTGGATGATATATTTTCAGAATTAGATGCTAAAAGAACTGAATTAGTTTTAAATTCAGTTTTGAAGAACCTTGCACAAGCATTTATAACAATTACTGAAGATGACAAAATTAAAAAAATAATGAAACCTTCTGAAGAATGTTATTATTTCCATGTAAGTAATGGAAAAGTTGAGAGAATAGACGAGGAATTTTAAAATGGCATTAGATAGAGAACCACAAGATATTAACAGTTTATTCGATTCAATGCCTAATAAATTCAATTTAGCAGAAAAGAGAATAATTGTTGATTTAAGAAACAATGTCAAAGAAATTATTTCAGAAAATTTTTCCAAGTCAGTAGTTATATATGACTTAAAGAATGGAAAATTGATATTAAAGGTGAGTAATCCAGTGTGGAAAACTGAAATTCAACTTAGGAAAGACCAAATTGTTGAAAAATTCAATGTTTATTTGGGTGCTAATATCATTAAAAACATTGTCTTACATTGAATAAATAGTTATATTTGTACCTAGCATAAAAGAGAAATTTAAAACCAACGAGACTTATAAATGACATCAAAAATAAAACCAGTTGATAATTATACAGAAGACAGTATAAAGATATTAGAAGGATTAGAAGCTGTAAGAAAAAGACCTGCCATGTACATCGGAGATATTGGCGAAAGAGGTCTTCACCATTTGATAAATGAAGTAGTAGATAACTCGATAGATGAGGCATTAGCTGGATTCTGCGATACAGTAAAAGTTAAGTTCCATGCAGATGGTTCTTGTTCTGTAGAAGATAATGGTCGTGGTATTCCAGTTGGAATGCACCCAACAAAAAAAATACCAACTCTAGAAGTAGTACTTTGTACACTACATGCAGGTGGTAAATTCGATAAAGATTCGTACAAAGTATCAGGTGGATTACATGGTGTGGGTGTATCATGTGTGAATGCACTTTCTGAGAAAACTATAGCTATAATAAAAAGAGATGGTAAAATTCATCGTCAAGAGTTTCATGAAGGGGCTCCAGTAGCACCAATTGAAGTAATAGGTGAAACAAAAGAAACTGGAACTTATATTCAGTTTTATCCAGACCCTACTATATTCAAGTCAGTTGAATTCAAATTAATGAAAGCAGTTGACAGATTAAGAGAGTTAGCGTTTTTGAACCCTCAAATATCGATTTCTTATGAAGATGAGAGAGAGGATGGCGAAAAAGGTGTTTATCATTACCCAAATGGACTACTAGATTTTGTTGAGTATATTGATGAAGATAATACACAACTTATGAAACCAGCATTATTTATTGGAAGTGGAGATGATGAAACTGGTGGTACTGTTGAAGTAGAAGTTTGTTTTGCATACAATGATGGATATTCTGAAAATCTCCTTTCTTATGTTAACAATATTAACACAATAGAAGGTGGTACTCACGTATCAGGCTTCCGTTCTGCATTAACAAGAACATTAAACAATTATATTAATAATACTTATAAGAAAAATGTAAAAATAGCTATAACAGGTGATGATTTCCGTGAAGGATTGACTGCAATTATATCTGTTAAAGTACCTGAGCCACAATTCGAGGGACAGACTAAGACTAAACTCGGTAATGGCGAAATAGATGGTATTGTAAGAACAGTTGTTTATGAGAAATTAGGTATATTTTTAGATGATAATCCTCCTGCTGCTAAAACAATTGTTGCTAAAGCAGTACAAGCTGCTGAAGCAAGATTAGCAGCTCGTAAATCAAGAGAATTAGTTCGTAGAAAAGGTATTTTAGAGAGTAATTCATTGCCTGGAAAGTTAGCAGATTGTAGTATGAGCACCCCTGAAGATTGCGAACTATATCTTGTCGAGGGAGATTCGGCTGGAGGCTCTGCAAAACAAGGTCGTGACAGACGTTTCCAAGCTATTTTACCTTTGAAAGGTAAGATTCTAAACGTACATAAGGCAAAAGTGAGTAAGGTATTAGATAATGAGGAAGTAAAAACTATCCTTACTGCTATTGGTGCCGGATTTGGGGAGGACTTTGACCCAACTAAATCAAGATATGGTAAGATAATACTAATGGCCGATGCTGATATTGATGGTTCGCATATTAGAACTTTGTTACTAACACTATTCTTTAGGTATATGAGAGAACTTATTATAAATGGTAATTTATATATAGCACAACCACCACTATTTAAGTTGAAAAAAGGTAAGAAAGAATATTATGCTCATAGTGAAGAAGAAAGAGATGAAATAATCGCACAGATATTGAAAGAAAGTAATGTCAAAGTTTCAAAAGAAGAGATGAAAGTAGCTGATGATGGTACTCAAAAGTTTCACGGAATTGCATTATCACGATTTAAAGGTCTTGGTGAGATGAATCCTGATCAATTATGGGATACAACCATGAATCCTGAAACAAGAACATTACTTCAAGTATCAATGGAAGACGCTGCACAATCAGCTAAGGTATTCCAAACACTGATGGGTGATAAAGTTGAACCACGTAGAGAATTTATAGAGAGAAATGCTAAATATGTTAAGAACCTTGATATCTAGATTATTAATAATAATCACATTATTATTAACCACTTCAATCGTAGCAAATACGGCTGAAGTGGTTAATATTGAAAGGCCAAAGGAAATAATTAGACATTTTCAAAATGGAACAGTTGAGGATATTTATTCTCAATATGATTCAGCTATGGCCAAATTATTACCACCACATCGTATGGCACCTATCTGGAGTCAATTGTTAGCAAATTATGGTGAATTTATTGGCTTTGGATTACAAGATTCTACTACCAATGGTGACAATTTTATAGTAAATACTGATTTGGATTACGAAAAAGCTGTCATGAACTTCATGATAGCTGTAAATACTAAAACCAATAAGATTACTGGAATTTACTTTTCTGAACAAGAAAAGAAGAATATTAAACCAGAAATAGCAAAACCAACTCCTTCCTATATTGATACGTCTAAATTTATTGAATCAGACATTATTATCAAAGATAAATTTGAATTGAATGGCAAGCTGACATTACCCAACAATTTCGATAAAAATATTACTTTTGTATTAGTTCATGGAAGTGGGCCAAGTGATATGGACGGAACAATTGGTGAGAACAAGTTCTTGAAGAATCTCGCTTGGGGACTATCTTCTTTTGGCTACTCAGTAGTTAGATATGAGAAAATAACTAAAAGATATGGTAGTGAGTTAGTTGCATCGAATCCCGGTATGACCCAAGATGATGAGTATAATAATTCTATATTTGGGGCTATTGACTTCATTAAACAAAATCCTCAACTAAGTAATTCTAAAATTGTATTAATTGGTCATAGTCAAGGTGCTTCTGCAATTACTTCTTTTTATAATAATAAAGATGTAGCTGGAATGATATTGTTAGCTGGAACCCCTAGAAAACTTTACGATTTATATACAGAACAATTAGAATATATATTTAATGTAGATGGAATAGTTAGACCTTCTGAAAGAACAATAATACAAGAACACAAAGACAAAGTTAATTATTTTAAGAATTTTAGAAAAGGTGAGGTAAAAGCCGACTCATTACCAATGGGACTTAATTATGAATACTTGAAACATTTGGATATATTTGATCCAGTTAATAACCTAAGCCAATCGGGGAAACCTACCTTAATTCTAGGTGGAAGCCATGATTACCAAGTCACAAAAGTTGACTTTGATATTTGGAAATCAAATTTAGAATCCAAAAAAACTATAAAATTGAAATTTATAGAAAATGTGAATCATATTTTTGGTGAAATTGAAAAAATGGCTGTGCCTGCAGATTATCAAAAATACACTCCAATAGCTCCAATTGTATTTGTTGAGATAAATAAATGGATAATAGATTTATAAATCGGAGAAATAATGGAAGATAAAATATCATCAAAACAGGCCCCATTTAGTATTAAAGCCCTGAAAACTATTGCAATAGTAGATGATGAGCCGGATATTGTAGAATTAGTTTCTATACACTTGAAGAAAAGTGGTTATAAAACTGCTGAATTTGAAAGTGGAGAAGGGTTCTTTAAACATATAAAGTCTAATAAAGTAGATTTAGTAATACTTGATCTTATGTTACCTGACTCCGATGGATTTGAAATATGTAAGTATCTTAAAAATGAACCTGATTATTCGAATATCCCTGTTATAATGCTCACTGCTAGGGGAGATGAAACAGAAAAGATATTAGGACTTGAAATAGGTGCCGATGATTATGTTACAAAGCCATTTTCTCCCAGAGAATTAGTTGCTAGAGTGAAGGCTGTACTTAGAAGAAATGAGAAAAAGACTCCTGATATAAACAAAATATTTATTGGAGATAATTTAGAAATAGATTTGAATAAATATGAAGTTAAAATTGATGATGAAAAAATAGAATTGACTTCATCTGAGTATAAAATTCTAAATTTACTTTCAAACAAAAAAGGATGGGTTTATTCTAGAGAACAAATTCTTGACTATTTAGGTGTAAGTGATAAAGGAGTTTTAGATAGAACTGTAGATGTTCACATAAAGAATCTCCGTGAAAAGTTAGGTCAGTATGGTCTCTTTATCAAAAACATTAGGGGTGTCGGTTACAAATTAGAAGAGTCTTAGTAAAATGAAAAGAATTGTTTCGAAATTTTCATTTGGATATTTAGTTGTTGTAACACTTCTAACTTCACTCATAGTCTATATCTCTTATAGCACTATTCGCTCACATTATATTGATGATTTAACGAAAGATTTAGAAGTCTATTCTAAATTAATAGAATCAGAATTAATCAATTATGATTTAATTCAAGACGATTCCATAATAAATAGTTCCTTAAAAGAGTTTTCATCTAAATCAAATGTTAGAATTACAATTATTGATTTGTCAGGAGTTGTCCTTTATGATTCTGATGAATTGCCTTCCGCTATGGAAAACCATAAAAACAGACCGGAAATATTGGAATTATCAAAATCACAAATAGGTCATAGTATTAGGCATTCAAATACCGTACAAGAAGATATGTTGTATGTAGCTAGAGTAATAAATGTTGATGGTAAACAGTATTATTTGAGAACTAGCTATTTTGTTCATAAAATGAATAAACTTTTATATGAAGTTAGAACAGAAATAATTGAAATATCAATATTTGTATATCTTATTTCTATACTCGGACTAATACTTTTCATAAAAAACATTTCAAATCCAATAAAGCAACTTTCTGAGGCCTCTAAAAAAGTAGCTGAAGGAGACTTTGATGTTAAAGTTAAGATAAAATCTAATGACGAATTAGGTGACCTTTCTGTTAATTTTAATAATATGACCAAGCGTTTAAAAAAATTATTCTACAAAGTAAATTCTCAAAAAGAACAACTAGATACTTTAATTTCTGAAATTCAGGAAGGGTTAGTTGTACTTGATTCTAAAGGTAGAATCAAACTATATAATGAATCTTTTTCTGAATTGATAGGTAAAAAAAACCTAATAGGAAAAAAATTGACTAGTCTTATTGAAAATAATTTTTTAACAAATCTACTAGAAGAAGTAGTATCGAATGATAAAAGCATTACAAAAGAAATACAAGTAGGTGATAGACAGTTTTTGTGTTCAACTAGTTGGATAAAAATGAAAAATGAAGTGATTATATTACTTCATGATATTTCAGAATTAAATAAGTTAGAGTTAATAAAGAAGGATTTTGTAATCAATGTATCTCATGAATTACGCACCCCATTAACAGCTATAAAAGGATTTTCAGAAACTTTGATAGATGAATTAGTCGATCCTGAACAAAAAAGGTACGCTGAAATTATAAGCCGTCATACAAATAGATTGATAAGAATAGTCAATGATTTACTGCATTTGTCAGAGTTAGAACAAACTAAAACAAATTTATTCTTAGATAAAATTAATGTCAATGATATACTTGAAAATGTTTACAGTTTATTTCTTCAAAAAAGTATAGAAAAAGGAATTGAACTAATAGTATCAATTGAGAATAAAGAGCGTATATTAGAAATTGATAATTTTAGAATTGAACAATTATTGGTTAACTTAATTGATAATGCTTTCAAATACACTGATAAAGGTAAAATTAAAATTATTTCAAAAGAAATAGATAATAAACAAGTATTTATAATTGAAGATACTGGTCTAGGCATACCGAAGGGTGATTTAAATCGGATATTCGAAAGATTCTATACCGTTGATAAATCTAGATCAAGAAGAGTAGGTGGAACTGGACTAGGGCTTTCCATTGTCAAACATATAGTCTTATTACACAAAGGAAAAATAGAAATAGAAAGCGAATTAAATAAAGGAACTAGGTTTATTATTTCAATTCCTTTTACACAGAGTGTAATTCAATAAGGAATTGTAAAGAAATCTTTTTAATTTCATACTATGGGAAGTATGCAAAACAGAAAAAATAAATCAGATTCAAAGCAAGAAGATTTCGATGCTATAAGAAGAGTACTCGAAGGAGATAATACTGCTTATGAATTTCTGCAAAAGAAATACAAAAATCTAATCTATTCACTTGTCAAAAAGATGATAAAAAATGACAGTGATGTAGAAGATTTAGTACAAGAGACATTTATTAAGGCCTATAAGGCTTTAGATAAATTCAAATTCAATTATTCCTTCTCAGCTTGGATATATAGAATTGCATCAAATAATACTATCGACTTTTTGAGAAAAAGAAGATTTGATACATTTTCCATAGATAAACCAATAGGGAATGCTGAAGATGAAAACTATTTTGAGATTGAAGATAATTCATATAGTCCTGATGCAGATCTTATAAGTGAACAGAAAGCTGATATAATAACAGCCGCTATTAATACACTTCCAGACAATTATCGAGAAATTATTATTCTTCGACACGAAGAAGAACTTGACTATAAAGCCATAGCGGAACAACTTGACTTGCCTTTAGGTACAGTCAAGGCACATCTATTTCGCGCACGGAAATTATTATATGAAGAGTTAAAAGACAAATATAACTTATTGAATAATATACAGTAATAACAGGCATAAAATTTGCTGTTAAATTATTATATTTATTTTATAACTTTCCAATATATAAACTCAAATGAATAGATTATTATTAAAAACTAGTATTATATTTTGCAGTATTCTTTCTGTATTTATGTTATTATCATTCTTATTAAGATTGAATTCATCTCCAATGGATACAAATCTTTCCGAGAAAATTGAGAAAAGAGGATTCAATAAGAAGATTCAACTTAATGTACTGAACGCAAGTGGAGAACCTGGGATTGCATCTAAAACTAGGAATCATCTACGTCAATTAGGTTTTGATGTAGTTGAGATTGGAAATTATGAAATGATGATGGATTCTACTATTATAATAGATAGATTAGGTGATAGAATATCTTCTTACAAACTGAGTAAAGCTATCGGATTAGATGAAGGTAAAATAGAAACTGTTATTGATTCTTCACTATATTTACGTGCAACTCTTGTTTTAGGAAAGGATTTCTCCAATCTTAGAGTTAAACTTTAAGTTTCCGTTTTGTAATAACTTTAATTGTCATTAACTTGTTACTCCAATATTGGTATGTAAAAATAAATAATAGATTATATTGACTAAGAAGAAAAAATACTCCGACTCACAAAAATTAGCAATTCTTTGCGCACAAGCAGCACAAGATAGATTAGCAGAAAATGCTGTCATATTAGATTTACATAAAATTGATATTGCCTCGAGCAACTTCATAGTAGTTTGTGATTGTAAATCTACAGTACAAGTAAAATCCGTAGCAGATAATATATTAAATAATATAGTTAATCATGACCTCCCAAAACCTAAAATAGAGGGTCTGGAAACGGCTGAGTGGGTTATATTAGATTTTTTCGATGTAGTAGTCCATATATTTATTAGTGAACTAAGAAGCTACTATAAATTGGAAAAACTCTGGGCTGATTCAGATTTTTATATTGTAAATGATGATGCTGAGCTAGTTGAATCTAGTTATGCGGATTTAAAAATAGAGATAGAGAATAATATAGATGAAGATTGATATAATAGAAAAAGCAATAGCAAATGCTTTAGCTACTATAGGGTTAGAACAAGAAGTAGAAATAGCATTTGAGAAACCAAATAATCCTGAGCATGGTGATATATCTACTAATATAGCATTACAGTTAGCGTCTGCTCTTAATAACTCTCCAAGAAAAATAGCCGAAAATATAGTTGAAAACCTGAACTTTGATCAATCTATTATTGAAAGAATAGATATTGCTGGTCCAGGGTTTATTAACTTCAAATTCAACAACAATTATTTCACAAGACAACTTAGTGATATTCTATTAGAAAATGAATCTTATGGAAAACAAAGTATTGGTAATGGCATAAAAGTAAATGTAGAATATGTTAGTGCAAACCCAACAGGTTTATTACACTTAGGACATGGCAGAAATGCTGCTATTGGTGATACAATTGCTAATATATATATGTGGTTAGGATATGATGTAACACGAGAGTATTACTTCAATAATGCCGGTAACCAGATGAACAATTTGGTTAATTCGATATACGTTAGATATATGCATGAATTAGGTGATACAGACTTAGAGTTTCCTGAAGATGGCTATCATGGCGAATATGTAATAGAAATAGCAAAAGAACTCATTAAAGATTATGGAGATGAACTAAAAGAAGGTAATTTCCAAGATAGAATAGCAATAAAGAAATTCGGTGAGACTTGGTGTTTTGATAAAATAAAGAAGACACTCTCAAAAATGAATATTGAGCAGGATGTTTTTTATAATGAAGATTCACTCTATAAAGAAGGTAAAATAAACGATGTTATTAACGATTTAAAAGAAGTTAATCTTGTTTATGAAAAAGATGGGGCTACATGGCTTAAACTATCTGAAATGGGTTTAGATGATGACAGAGTCATTGTAAAATCTTCAGGTGAACCAACTTATAGATTACCAGATATAGCATACCATAAAGAGAAATTCAAACGTGGTTTCGATAAAATAATAGATGTATTTGGTGCTGACCATATAGCTACAATCCCTGATGTAATGGCAGCAGTGAAACATTTAGGATATAATGTCGATAATATCAAAGTTGTTATACATCAGTTTGTAACACTTACTAAAGATGGTCAACAAGTTAAAATGTCTAAAAGAACGGGGAAGAGCTATACTTTAGATGATCTACTTGACGAAGTTGGTGATGAGGTAGTAAGATTCTTTCTAATAATGAGAGGTAATACTACTCATTTAGAATTTGATTTATCATTAGCTACAGAGAATTCTGATAAGAACCCTGTATTCTACTTAAAATATGCACATGCAAGAATTTGTTCAATACTAGAAAACGTTGAAAATTCAGAAGAGATATTAAAAGAAAAACCTAATTTTGACTTATTACAATCAGAAGATGAAATAAATCTGACTAAATCTATTATTGAGTTTCCTAACTATATTCGTTTAGCAGCAGAGAAATACGAACCACAAATAATTGTGGAATTTTTACGTGAATTTGCTTCTAACTTCAGTTCATTCTACCACAATTGTAGAATTAAAGGTGAAGAGGCCGAAATACTAAAGTCTAGACTTCATCTTGCTAATATTGCTAAAACAGTTCTAAAAAATGGATTAGCTATACTGGGTATTTCAGCTCCTAGAAAAATGTGATATTTATCTTACTTCCACTTTATTCCACAACCTACACTTGGCTTTTGCTCGGTTGAGGGTAATTGTTTGTTTAATAAGGCATCTACTGCTTGGCGTAAGTCATTACCTGTCACAGGAACACTGTTACCCGGTCTAGAATCATCAAATTGCCCTCTATATCTTAGCTTCATATCTCCATCGTATAAGAAAAAGTCTGGAGTACACATTGCCCCATACTCTCTTGCTATTTCTTGCGTTTCATCAAATAGATATGGGAATTGGAAATCAAATTCTTCAGCTTGCCTTATCATATTCTCAGGTGAATCATCTGGATAATTGATTATATCATTAGAGTTAATAGCAATAACACTCAAACCTTTGGGTATATATTCTTTACCAAATGAAGATAGAGCACTATTCAGATGTTTAACAAATGGACAGTGATTACTCATAAATATAATTAGTGTAGCTCTATCTGATTGCAGTGATGTTAAAGTTAATTCTTTGTCTTCAGTTGGAGAATAGAGTGTAAAATAAACAGCTTTTGATCCTAATTCTACCATTTTCGATTCAGTTCTTGCCATTATAAGTTCCTTTGGTTAATTTACAAAATGAAAATAATTCTTTATCTAATAACACTAACGATTTCATTTGGATTTTATTCATGTGAAAGTACAACTAGTACTATACAGAATCCACTTACTTACAGTAAAGAGCAACCCTTCTTTAAAATCGAACCTTATGTTAGTTATAACAATATTGTCAACAGAATTGATTATGGAATTATCAAGCAACATGATCAAATAGGTGATTCATCTTATATTAGGGCTACGTTCTATGATAAAAGAAAATTCCGAGACGCTGGAGTATTTTATTTTGATGAAATAAAAATTATTAAGTCAAAAGCAGATGATATTTTTAATATTGTCCAATTTATTGAGAACTTTATTGACTTTGGTAATGCTTATTATCTTGAATTAGATAACCATCTATTCAAAGACAGTATATCAATTCAAACAACTGGTCAAGAATTTCCTTCGTATAATCAATCTATTAGATTATTAGATTCATCTTTGATTATTGAGAACGTTAATTCACTTAACAAAATTTCGAAAGGATTGAATCTAAAACTCTTATCAAATGATATTGGATATGATAATGCTAGGATAAGAATATATAACAACAGTAAAGAGTATGTTTTTTATGCCAATTTTGAAACAGTATTGAATCTTGACTCAGAATTATTTAATAATATCCCTATTGGTAAGTATAAGTTTGAATGTTTGAAAGGTCATTATTTATTGGACTCAGCATCTAATGGTGAAACTGTAATTATTAATATTTATTCCTCTTATACTTTTGATACTATAATTAAAGACTAATCCTACTACAACAATCACATCATACTATCCGTATATAGTACTATATGGATATTACACGATTTATTATTTTCTTTTCTATTCTTTCCGCAATTTTTATTGCTTTGGAGGTTTATACTCTATTCAATTGGCGTAATTTTGTAAAAAAACACAAGTTACAAAGAAAATGGTATATAGTACCCAAGTATATTTCTATAATCTTGTTAGGTGCATCAACTTTTTCAATGTTTAGTAGCTTATTTATGGGAGTTAATAATAAGCTACGCTATATTACTATGTTTCTTATAGCTTTATGGATACTACCCAAAATTGCAATTGTACCTGTGCTATTAATAAAAGATATATCACGTACATTCTTGGCACTAGTCAGAAGACTTTCCACTAACAGAATTGATGTTGTAGATGTTAAGAGAAGGAAGTTAGTTGAAACTTCGGCTTGGACTCTTGCATCTATTCCTTTTTTTATGGTTTCAAAAGGTTTATTTTCTACAACAAATGACTTTACAGTTAGAAATGCAGATATTTATTTGCCTAACCTCCCTAAAAGTTTAGATGGATTGAAAATAGTACAGCTTTCTGATTTACATTTAGGATCATTCTATGATTATACTTCTTTCCAAGAAGTTAGAAGGTTAACCAATGACTTAAAACCAGACATTATTGTTATAACAGGTGATTTTGTTAATAGTAAACCCTCTGAACTAAAGGCAAACTATACTGATTTGCAAACTTTAAGTGCTGATATTGGTATTTTCTCGTGTTTAGGTAATCATGATCACTATATGAAAGATGATGAGCATAGGACGCTGGTTAAAGCACTAAATGATGCAGGTTCGAATTTGATGATTAATCGAAGTGATAGATTAATCATAAATAATAGTCCCTTAAATATAGTTGGAATTGATAACTTAGGCATGAGACAAGAGTTTGGTGACTTAGATAAGGCATTCGAAAATGTTAACGAAGAAGAAATTTCAATTCTTCTGTGTCATGATCCTACAAATTGGGATTTGAATATTAGAAATAAGTACCCAGCAGATTTGACTCTTTCAGGTCACACGCATGGGGGACAGGTAGCTTGGGAGTTCAATGGGTTTGAATTTAAACCCGCAAAATTTGTATATAGACAATCTGAAGGCTTATATAAGAACGGTAATAACCAGCTTTACGTCAACCGTGGAATTGGTACAGTAGGACCTCCACTAAGAATTGGAGTAAAGCCAGAAATCACAGAAATTATTTTAAAGACTTAATTAATTATTATTTTAATTGATTTTGTAGTTCCATCAATATTAAAATTAATAAAATACACCCCTGATGAGAGTACTCCCTTGTTGAATGAAATCTGATGAATTTGATTCTCTAAATAATATTTATTTGTTATAGACTTCAAGAATTTACCATTCATATCAGAAAGATAAATATTAACATCGCCTGGTTTAATCAATTGTAAATCAATTGTCGCATTATCAGTAACTGGGTTAGGTGTTATTTTAATAGTTCCAATCTCATCAAAACTAGTTACATAAGACACTGTTTTTGAAGTTGTAAAACTCCAAATTTCTGACCATCTACTCAATGCTATATCACTCTCAGAATTTACTCTCCAAAAATAATACTTATTTTCTTCTAGTCCTGAGAGATTCAAAGAGTTAGTATTTACTGATTTACTTGATTCTACTACTTTATTGACGAATTGATCATCTGTAGCCAATTCGACATTATACTTAGTAGTACCATTAATAGATTCCCATACTAACTTACTTGCTAATTTGACATCATCAGATGAGTTTAGTGGTAACTCTAGCTTTGGCGTAGGTAGAATAGTAGAAAATATCCATGTCTCAGACCATTCACTCTCATTCCCACCTGTTCTAAGCCCCTTCACATGCCAATAATACAATTCGTTATGTACTAGCTGTGAAAAATCAAAGTTGTTTAAGCTTATATCTGATTTATCAATTATAGGATTGTCAAAATTATTGGTCAAAGCTATCTGTATTCGATAGCTAGTTACATTACTCAATGCAATCCATTTCAAATTGAGAGAAGCAACTTCCAGATTCTTCTTATTATTAGAAGGGTAGTTCAACTGTGGTCTATCTATAGTTGAAGGAGTATTGAAATCAAATGAACTAGACCAATCACTTATGTATTGTCCTCTCTCAGATTTAACTCGCCAATAGTATTTTTTATCATTTTGTAAATTAGTATAAATATAAGTATCACTACTAATCAATTCATCTTTAATTGGGTTAGCAAAATCAGATGTTAAACTAATTTGAATTCTACTTTGTGAATTTTGAGCAAGTTTACTCCATTTTAATTGTCCATTAATTGGTATTTCTGTACTTGATTTACTAGGACTGATCAACAGTGGCTTTTCAAGTTCTGTTCTAAAACTAAAAATATCAGACCAATTACCTTCATCATTGGATAAATGAACTTTTGTTCTCCAATAATAAGTAGTATCATATAAAAGCTCTATCCCATTATATATATTATTATTAACTGTTGAAGTAATTAATTGAGGATTAGTAAACGAATTATCTAATGATAATTGAATTGTATATTTGTCAGCATATATTTTTTTGTTCCAAGTGAATGCTAAGCTTGTATCGTGATTTATTGATTTATCAGCTGGGCTAATCTGACTTGTAGTGCCAATTTTTGTTGTGAATGTATTTGTCTCTGACCAATCACTTTGATATTGCCCTCTAATTGCTTTTGCACGCCAATAGTAAACTTTATAATCTTCCAAGCCAGTGAATTCATATTCATTATCGTTTACTGTTTCATCAATTACAAATGAGTTGAAATTAGAAAATAGTGATAGTTGAATTATGTAAGATGAAGAAGTAGCTGAATTGGACCACTCTAACTTATCTGCAAAGTTGATATTACCTGAGTTATTAATTGGTATTTGTAGAGTTGGTTCTTTCAGCTTCGTTCTAAAATTCCATATATCGCTCCAAGCACCAATAACTGCATCAGCTTTGATTCTGACTTTCCAAGAATAAACTGTATCAAATAATAGATTATTAACATCTTGTGTATTCTGTGTAGGATTAGAAACGATTAAATTAGGTGTATCAAAAGTATTTTTAATATCAATTTGAATTTCATAATTATCAGCGTAAGCAGCATTATTCCAATTGAACACCTGAAAGGTATCTAAGTTTATTGCATTGTTAGAGGGGGTAATAAGTGAAGCGACTTCTATCTTTGTAGTAAATGAAAAGACATCTGACCAATTACCTTTTTTTGTACTATTTTCAGCAGCAGCTCGCCAGTAATATGTGGTATAAGGTAATAAACTACTTACTGTTTCTTGAGTAACTGTAACCAATTTGTTTAATATAAGATTACTGAAATCAGACTTGTCAGATATTTGGATTGTGTATTTGTCCGCTCCTATTACGTCAGTCCAATCCAGGTTTTGTGAAAGAGCTAATTCGTTACTTAAATTAGCTGGTGTTATCAAAGTTGGTTTATTAACTTTAGTTTGGAATTTTCTTACAAATGACCAATCACCATAACTACCACTTGGGTCTTTTGCTCGTACTTTCCACCAATATTCTGTAAAATAAGATAATGAATTATAATTCAATTGTTCGGGATTTATATGTTGATCAATTATCATTACACTAAAATTTTCATCTTTAGCAATCCGTACTTGATAATCAGTTTTACCCTGTACTAATGTCCAACTAAGATTATCAGCAGTGTCTTTTGCAATTGAATTATTTGTTGGACTGACTAATGATACCTTTCCAACTATTGTAGTAAATTTATGTGCTGATGTCCAGTCACCTTGAGAATGCTTGCTTTTTGCTTTTATCCGAGCATAATAATCTTTATAATTACTCAAGTTGTTCAAATAATATCTTGATACAATTACTGTGTCAATTGCAAAGTAAGTAGAGAAATTAATATCAGTTGAAACCTGCAACTCATATTCAGTAGCTTCAGCTACGTCAGTCCAATCTAACAATAAATTGCTTGTAGTATTTCCAAAAGAATTGACCAGTGGTTCAATTATAGTAGGAACTGATAGGGCAGAGGGGATATCAGCTTTCCAAACACCTCGGCCATAGGTCGCTGCATATATCTGGTTATGTGTATAATTTATTTCAAGTTCAGTTACTATAACATTAGGTAAATCTGTATTATAAGCCACCCAATCTGTTAGATTATCGTCTATATAATATACTCCTATATCATTACCTACCCATAATTTATCATCTGAATCTTTTTGTTTTACTATGGTTAATGTAGGTACATTTGGTAGATTTTTAGTCAAATTAGTCCAAGTTGAACCCCCATCAGTTGATTCAAATACTTTATTATTTGAAGAATAACCACTATTTGTAGCCCATAGTTTATCACTATCTTTGTCATCTACAAATAGATAGCTTATATTTGAACTTCCAGGACGGGTCATTTCTGTCCAACTAGCTCCGTAATTTGTTGTCCTGTATAACTTAGTATTGAAAGATGCATATATATAATTAGAGTCTGAGGCAGACATAGCTAAGGATACTAACTTATTACTCCCAAATCCAAAATTTGAAATCTGTGTAAAAGAATCTCCTTTGTCTTTTGAAATCCAAACATTGTTCATCCCTAATAGTATAGTGTTGCTATTACTTGGATTCTGGATAAATGGAGTGCTCCAAGCGCCGCTTTCAGTTATATCGTCATATTCATTATTATTATTCAAATCATTTAGTCTTTTGAAGTTATTGCCACCATTCGTTGATTTGAAAAATGCACCATAATAAAGACTACCATACATCGTATTTTTATCTTCATTATCCACAACGCTTTCGAAACCATCACCTCCAATAACGTCTTTCCAGCTTCCATCTGCCTTGTGTACTTTTGTTCCATTATCCTGTGCACCACCAATATAAACAGTTGAATCCAACTGCGAAATACCGAATCTATAGAATTGTGTTCCCACAATACCGCTTCCTATCCAATCCCAATTATCTCCAAAATCACTTGATTTATAAACTCCACCATCGTTTCCTACATACATTATATTATTTGTATTATCGTACCATAAATCGTGTTGGTCAGCATGTACAGTTGTAACATCATTATGATTACCACTCCACATTGACGAAATTTCCCAATTCGCACCTTTGTCTGTTGTTCTCCAAAGATTTACACCACCTACAATTACTCTTTTCCAATCATCTTGATCCGCTTCTATACATAGGTCATACCATATTTGTCCTTTTGTATCATCACCTTCTTTGGCATATCCCATCATATTGGGGCTATTATCAGCTATTTCACTAAATGAATCACCACTATCTGTTGATAGATATACGCCTTTTAAGTAACTCCCTCCAATCAATGCATATAATACAGCCGAATTATTTATACTAACAGCCAAAGCTATTCTAGTTACACTACTAGTAGGAATCCCATTAGTTAACTTTGTCCAATTCACTCCAGCATCTGTACTTCTCCATAATTCTGACCCAGCTGCATATAACGTATTAGGAGTATTAGGTTTAAACTCCATATCTTTAAAATTTCCAGATTTAACCAGATTCCAGGTATTACCAGCGTCTGTTGATTTGTTTATTCCGTTTGAGCCAGCAGTGTAAAGTATATCAGGAGTTGTAGGGTTTATTAGTAATTTATTAATAGTTCTGTACTGAGTAACATTCCAACTTAGTCCTGTAGTTTTCCAATTACTTCCACCGTCTGTTGATTTTAGAACACCTAAGCTATAAGTATTCGTACCATCACCATCACCAGATGCAGCATATACTATATTTGAGTTTGAGGGATGGAAGGTAATAGAAGTAATACCCAACGCAGTAATTACATCTTCATTGTCAGTATTAGTACTCCAAGTACTACCTTCATTAGTACTTACCCAAATACCACCAGCCGGTAAACCCGCCCAAATATTACCGTTATGCGGATTTTTCCGAACACAATTAACCCTCGCTAATCCTCCATAGCCACCATTAGATGTAAAAGGCCCTAAAACTCTCCAAGAGTCACTAGCTTGAACTTTATTATTTTTTGTGTTAACAGATTGGTTAAATTTTAATTTCTCTTTTAGTAGTATTCCTGCATCTGGGAAAGTACCATCTGGCATCAATCTATCTTGCCAAAAGTATTCAAAACGTTTGTATTGTTTGAATCCACTTCCTTTTTGCGAAATATCAACAGTATCAAAATGTGCTTCTGCAACTGCTTGTATTTCGGCTAATCTTACATCATCTCGATTCACAAAAGGATCTAACCATACTTGTGAAGTTAGTGTAGATGTAGCAATTATTATGAATAATAAGTGTTTTAATAATTTCATTTTTTTAGACCAATTTGTATTTTTATTCTTTTTTATATTATAAATATATAAATTACATTTTAATAAGACAAATTAACAGATAAGTTAGTTACAATTATTTATAAACAGTTAAAAGCCACAATAATTACAATGAAAACTCTAAATATTAAAATCAAACACGCTATTTCAACAAACCAATTTCAAGAAGTAATATCACCTTATAGTGGTGAAGTAATAGCAAAGTTAGAACTTGCTGATGATAAAGCAATAGAACAAGCTCTAGTTAACAGTGTTGAATATTATAAAAGTATAATGAAAGATATGCCTGCTCATAAAAGAGCAGATATTCTAAATAATGTAGCGAAGCAGATTCAAGAGAATCACGAAGATTTATCTATGACAATTGCCTTAGAGGGTGGAAAGCCACTAACAGATGCAAGAGCTGAGGTAACAAGGGCAATAAATACTATAGAAACTTGTGCGCATGTTGCTCTAACAATACACGGTGAAGAAATCCGAATGGATAGAACTGCCAAAGGAGAAAACCATACAGCTTTCACTATAAAACAATCTATTGGAACAGTACTTGCTATTTCTGCTTTCAATCACCCAGTTAATTTGATTGCTCACCAATTAGCAACTGCTTTCGCGGCTGGAAATACTGTAATACTAAAGCCATCGTCTAGCACTCCAATTTCTGCATATAGGATTGTTGAGTTTTTCGAGAATGCAGGTCTAGATTCAGGTGTTATATCTTTTCTAGGAATATCTAATGAACAAGCAGATAAATTAGTCTCAGATAAACGTCTTAAGTTCATTACATTCATAGGGAGTAGTAAAGTAGGGTGGGGGATAAGAAGAAAAGCTCATAATGGTGTCCGTATGGCATTTGAACATGGTGGAACTGCAGTTTGTACTGTAGATAAATCGGCAAATCTAGATAAAGCAATACCAAAAATAGCTAAACATGCGTTCTATCACGCTGGTCAAGTATGTGTATCTACTCAGAATGTTTTCGTACATTCTGATATATATGATACTTTCCTTGAAAGATTGATAGCTGAAACTAAGAAAATGAAAACTGGTGATCCAACAGATAGTGCTACTGAAGTTGGTCCACTTATTCGTAATAGTGAGGTCGAAAGAGTGGAAAGTTGGGTAAAAGAAGCAGTTGAAGAAGGTGCGAAGGTAGAATATGGATTTGAGAACATTGGTAACCAATGCTTATCACCTACTATTATAACAAATGTCAATACAAATATGAAAATATTCAAAGACGAAGTTTTTGGCCCGACAGTTAATGTACTAAAATACAATGACCTACAAGAACCAATTGATGCCATTAATAACAACGAATATTGCTTCCAAGACTCAATATTTGCACAAGATATAGATGTAGCTATGTACTATGCTAGAAATATATCAACTAAAGCAGTTATGATAAACGAAGGAACTGCATTCCGTGTTGACTGGATGCCATTCGGTGGTACAGCTGACTCTGGTCTTGGCTTCGGTGGTGTAAAGCACTCAATTGAAGATATGATGGACGAAAAAATGATTATGATTAATAGTAGTTATGGTTCTTAGAGATTAAATTAAACCAAGTTCACCTAGGTTTTACTGGGTGGACTGTGTTTTTCCTATCTACTTTATTGAAACGTTGTACAACCATAGTACTTAGCCCAAAGTTGGTCTATGCTAATAAGCCTACCAGTCTCTTATTCGTATTTTCTCACTCAGTGGTCTCCTAGCTTTGACTCATTGTTTATAATCATTTCTTTTTGATTTTTATGTTATTAAGTTTCCCATATAAAACGACTGGATCCAAAGTATCAAATAGTTCAATGTTATTAAACTTGATTTCATTTTGCTTTATATTTACGACACCAATTGAAGTATTATTATTGATAGTAATAACTAATCGTTTAGTAAAATATAAAATATAATTTGGAGCGATACTTTCTAGCTGGCTTTTAGTAAAGCAGAGTAATTGGACTCTGGTATTATTACTAATTCTATGATTCAATGAATCTATCCTTATTCTATATTCTTCTTTTGATTTTAAGAATAGAAATAAAGGAGGTTCATTACCAATAAAAGAAGTTATAAAATTATTTGATATAACTTTTGGCAAAGTATCAAGCATTTGCTGATCTAATCCCATAATTTTATTTACTTTAACACTTGGATTGTAGAAAAAGTTTTTCACATAATATTTGTCATTGTATTTTGCTTTAACACTTGTGGTATCTAAGAGTATCCAATTATTCAAAAACAAATAAACATCCTCTGAACTGCTATTTAATATTCTAATTTCATAATCATAACTTTTTTTCTTAAAATCATGGCTATATTCGAAACAAGATGTTAGACAAAACAATAGGGTAATAGAGATAATAACTTTAAGTGGCATCTTTTATTCCTGAGAAAGCATCAATCTTAATTTTTAAATAGCTTTGAAGAGATGAAATTTTTATGGATTTTTGACTCTAATAATTCCAAGTCTTCTAAATTGATTGAATCATTACAGATTGAAGTTTGCAAAATATTTGTGTTAAAATTTAATATTAAACTATCAGCATTAATTAAATGATATTCAGTCAAATTATTTAATAATTTAATATCATCAATATAACAAATATGATAGTTTAAAAACTTTTTGTCTGTACCAATTAGTTCATTATTAATATTCATTTTTATAGTAATAAATTTATTAGGCTTAATACGATAAAATATTGGTTTATTGCTAATAATAGAAATTAGTTGATCACTATATATTTCTAGATTTGTAAAATTATATTCTTTTTAAAAATATTAACTTCAGTATTTATGCATTTACATGAAGCAAGGATAATTAGTAAAAAAAATAATATTCTCATTCTATTTCCTCCGAATTGAATTTGATAATCGCTATGAGGGCCTAGGGTAAGTAAATCAGCTCCCCATTTAGAGGTTTTCCAAGCTTATCGCATCCAATTTAACTTTTTCAAAATACTTTGAAGCAGGCATAATCTCTAATCCAAACAAATTCCCTTTCTTATCAAAAAGCAAACCTATTTCATTTTTCAATTCCTCTGGCCATATTTCACCTTCATAATCTTCTTTAATTTCCTCAATATTATCAACAAACCAAATATATAGTCCGTCAGCTTCTTTGTCATATTCGTATTTCATAATTTTATCCGTTTAAGGTAGTTTAAATCCCTTTTCAGGTACTTATACTCTAATCTCTTACTAGTTCAATAATATTACTACTGCTACAAGAAATAACTGCAAATAAAAGTACACTTAGAAATATTTTAATCCTTCTCTTCAACTTCATCCTTTTCTATGACTACCAATACGGTGTCAGAGTCAACTCTATCGCCTTCTTTTGCATTGACTTTGGTTACTTTTCCAGTTATACGAGTATAGAGGTTAGTCTCCATTTTCATTGCCTCCACTACTATTACTGCTTCGCCCTCTTTTACTTTGTCACCCACTGCTACGTTAACTTTTATGATTGTACCCGGCATTGGCGGCACTATGTTTTCTATATCTTCTGATTCGCCGCTTCCTGCTATGACATCTTCTTCATCTTCTACTTTACCGAATATATATTGCTTCCCGTCTATTTGTACATAATATTTATCTCTGTCTTCTATATATACAGCTTCCTTTATCTCATTGTTATGTAGTATCTTTACGATGTTTTCTTCAGAAGAAAGTATAGTTATAGATAGTTCATTATCGTTAACTTGACCTATTAACTTACTATCAACTATTTTAGAATCTACGTCTATTATTTCGTTGTTTCTTTTCAGTTTCATTTTGTTGCTCCTATTTCCCATTCACCTATTATTTGCCAAGGTAGGGGAGTGTCTTCGTTTTCGGTTTCTTGTGAGTGATTTATCAAAGTAGTTACTAATGCAGCTAGTTCAGAATTATCATTATTAATCTCAAACACTTCGGGGTTCTTATCTAAGAAGTTAGTATAAGTATTCCCAGCTAAGAAATTCTCATTGCATAGCACTCGATACATAAAGTCCATCGATGTTTTTACACCTAATATCACAGTTTCTTTTAAAGCTAGTTTCATTCTTTCTATTGCTTCCTCTCTCGTGCTACCATAGCTGATTATCTTACTCATTATAGGATCATAGTAAGGAGATATTTCAGAGCCGGTAGTAATTCCAGTATCATATCGCATACCCAAACCAGTAGGGGGGCGGTGATACAGGACTTTTCCACCAGTGGGGATAAAGTCTTTTTCGGCATCTTCTGCATATACTCGACATTCTATAGAATGTCCTCGCTGAGTTATATCAGATTGTTTGTATGTCATTTCTTTTCCATTTGCAATATCGATTTGAAGTTTAAGTAAGTCAATTCCTGTAGTCATTTCAGTGATTGGGTGTTCTACTTGGATTCTTGTATTTACTTCTAGAAAATAGAACTTACCATCATCATCTAAGAGAAATTCAACTGTCCCCACACTATCATAATTCACAGCTCTGATTGCTTCCACAGCCGCAGCACCCATTGTTTTTCTTAGCTCTTCAGTCAGTGCAGTAGAAGGGGTTTCTTCAATAACTTTCTGGTGTCTTCTTTGTATTGAACATTCACGATCATATAGGTGAATATAATTGTCGTGGCTATCACCAGCAACTTGGAATTCGATATGACGAGGGTTTTCCACATACTTTTCCACAAATACTGTTGCATCACCAAAAGCACTCTTAGCTTCACGAGAAGAGGCGTTGAAGGCATCTTCGAACTCATCGGCAGAGCGAACTATTCGCATACCTTTACCACCACCACCGGCAGATGCCTTTACTAGCACCGGAAATCCAATTTCAATTGCTTTAGATTTGAATTCATCTATACTTGCAGTATCACTTTGGAAGCCGTTTATAACGGGAACACCAGCGTCAATCATCGTCTGACGTGATGAGGTCTTGGAGCCTAACAGCTTCATTGCCTCTACATTTGGTGCTATGTAAGTCAGTCCAGCATCCCTCACTTTCTGGTTGAATTGGTAGTTTTCAGAAAGAAAACCATATCCAGGATGAATAGCATCTGCTCCCATTTTTAGAGCAGTTTCTATTAGTATTTCTTGATTCAGATAAGACTGATTAGTTGGGGCTGGGCCGATTAAGGCCGATTCATCAGCAAGTTTTACATGTAATGCTTCTTTATCTATTTCCGAATAAACCGCTACGGTTTTTATTCCCATTTCTTTTGCTGCACGAATAATTCTGCAAGCAATCTCTGAACGATTAGCTATAAGTATCTTTTTTATCATAATATTATCTATTCTACCCAATTTGGTTTTCTTTTTTCTAAAAATGCACTAATGCCTTCTTGTCCTTCTTCCGAAGTTCTTAATTTCGCTATTATATTGGCAATATATTCCATATTGTCATCATCTAGTTTCGTCGCACTAAATGTATTCACCATTTCCTTAACTTTAGATACAGCAATCATTCCATTATTTTTAATTCTTTGAACGATTTGATCTGTAAATTCATCTATCTCAGTATTTTTTACATAATAGTTGATTAGATTAAGCCGCTCTGCTTCTTTAGCATCTAATCTATGTCCTGTTATCAGATACTCTCTCGCCTTTGATTCACTCATTCTAGACATTAAAAATGGAATAATAGCAGCAGGAATTATACCAATTGCAACTTCCGAAAGTCCAAAAAAAGAATCCTCTGAGGCAATTACTATATCACTAGCTAGCATTAGCCCAACTCCACCACCGACTGCAGGTCCGTTGACTTTACAAATAACCGGCTTGTAATGTTCATGTACTAACTTCAGTAACTTCACTAGTTTCAATGACTCATTGTAATTTTGCTTATAACTGAAATCCTTGACTTCACTGAGCCAATTCAAATCAGCACCAGAGCAAAATGTGTCACCTTCACCAGTAATTGTTATAACTCTTATGTCATCATTTAATTCAAGTTGCTCGAATACATCAATCAACTCATTAATCATAACATCATTCATCGCATTCTTTTTCTTAGGACGATTAAGCGTAATTGTAGCTATATTAGCAACTTCCGAATATAGTATTGTTTTATACATTTATTATTTTTGTTTTTTAAAGCTAGTAAAACTAAATATAATAAAAATCATTGAAAGTTCGTTTATCCAATTGTCTAACATTTTTGGTATTTTTGTATATAATTTTAAATCAAAACACGAAAAGGTTAGTAAGATGAAAGAAGTATTAGGATACATAGATGATAATAATGATAAATTTTTAGATGAATTGGTTGACTTCTTGAAATTCCCTTCAGTCTCGACAAGAGAGAGAAATAAGAAAGATGTATTAGATTGCGCTAATTGGTTGAAAAATAATATAATTGACTCTGGATTTGAGACAGTAGAAGTTATTGAAACTTCTGGTCATCCAATAGTATATGCAGAATGGTTAGGCGCTGGAGCAGATGCTCCTACAGTTCTAATCTACGGGCATTATGACGTACAACCTGAAGACCCAATTAACTTATGGAAATCGCCTCCATTCGAACCAACTGTAAGAGACGGCAAGCTTTATGGACGTGGTACAGCTGATGACAAGGGTCAGGTTTTTGCTCACGTAAAAGGAGCCGAAGCTCACTTTAAAAAAAATGGAAAACTTCCAGTTAATGTTAAATTATTAATCGAAGGGGAAGAAGAGTCTGGCAGTACTGCTTTGATGGAGTTCTTGCCTAAGAACGCAGATAAGTTAAAATGCGATACAATTCTAATCTCTGATACTTCTTGGTTCGCTGACGAAATTCCTTCTATCGTTTATAGTTTGAGAGGAATTGCAGTAATTGAAATGACTTTGACTGGTCCAAATAGAGATCTTCACTCTGGTCAATATGGTGGAGCCGTTCCTAATCCTGCTAATGAGTTATGCAAATTAATTGCAAAGTTACATGATGAAGATGGAAAAGTAACTATCAAGGATTTCTACACAAATGTAGTAGAACTTGGAGCTGAAGAAACAAAAGCATTAGAATCATTACCTTTCAATGAGAAAGATTATACTGTAGAACTTGGACTGAATGGTTTAACGGGTGAGAAAGGATATTCAACTGTCCTTAGAGCTTCGTCTAGACCAACACTAGACATAAATGGAATGTTTAGTGGTTATACTGATGAAGGTCATAAATCTATCATACCTTCATCTGCTACTGCAAAAATATCAATGAGATTAGTACCGGATCAAACTTGGCAAGAAATCACTGATAAATCAATTAGTCATATCAAATCATTAGTTCCAGATTATATGCATGTTGAAATACATGGTCACCATGGTGGAAATCCTGTAATTGCTGCTATTGATAGCCCAGGTGTAAAAGCTGCATCTATTGCATTAGAGACAGCTTTCGGATTCAAATCAGTTAATATGAGAGAAGGTGGATCTATTCCAATTGTAGAGATGTTCCAAGCTGAACTAAAAGCTCCGGCTGTGTTAATGGGACTTGGTTTAGATGGAGATAATATCCATTCACCAAACGAGAAATTTAATTTGAGTCATTATTTTGGTGGTATAAAAGCATCTGCACTCTTCTTAGATGAGTTTGCTAAAATATCTAAATAATATAACTTAATTATTAATTGCTTTATATAAAATGCCCTTTACTATAAGGGCATTTTTTTTGTCTAAAGAAAAATAGAATTACTCATTATTCAATATTATTCTTATATTTATAATCTCAATAGAAACCCAATTTAATAGAATATAATATGAAAAGAATCAAATCTAGAATTTCAACTAGCTCACCAGATTACAAAGAGAATTACGAGTATAATACTCAATTGCTTGACCAACTTAAATCTCGATTTTCTGAAATCAAGTTAGGTGGCCCTGAACATAGTAGAAAGAAACACACAGATCGAGGTAAGCTATTAGTTAGAGATAGAATAAAGAAATTATGTGATAAGAATACTCCTTTCCTAGAAATCGGCGGATTTGCAGCTTATGATTTGTACGATAATATGGCTCCTTCTGCTGGTATGGTTGCCGGTATCGGAATTATAAAAGGTGTCGAGTGTATGATAGTTGCTAATGATGCAACTGTGAAGGGAGGAACATACTTCCCTATGACAATAAAGAAGCATATAAGGGCACAGCAAATCGCTATGAAAAATCATCTTCCTTGTATTTACCTTGTAGATTCAGGTGGAATATTCTTGCCATTTCAATCCGAGACTTTTGCAGATAAAGAGCATTTTGGGAATATATTCTATAATCAAGCTCAAATGTCAAAGATGAGGATACCACAGATTGCAGTAGTTATGGGATCTTGTACAGCTGGGGGTGCTTATGTTCCTGCAATGAGCGATGAGACTATAATGGTTCGTAATCAAGCAACTATATTCATTGGTGGCCCTCCTTTAGTTAAGGCCGCAACTGGTGAAGAAGTTACTGCTGAGGAATTGGGTGGGGCAGAGGTTCACACTAAAATATCTGGTGTTGCTGACCATCTTGCTGAGAATGATGACCATGCACTCCAAATAGCACGAAATATAGTCGAAAACTTTGATGAACGTACGAAATTCCATATAAAAAGAGATAAAATAGAAGAGCCATATTATGATATGAATGAACTATATGGAATTATTCCAAAAAATATCAGAACTCCATTTGACATTAGAGAAGTAATAGCAAGAGTAGTTGATGGTAGTCGATTCCAAGAGTTTAAAGAAAATTATGGTAAATCGTTAGTTACTGGCTTCGCAAGGATTATGGGTTATCCTGTTGGAATTTTGGCTAATAATGGAGTTCTATTTTCAGAATCTAGTTTAAAAGGAGCGCACTTTATTGAGTTATGCTGTGTAAGAAAGATACCATTGCTATTTATGCAAAATATAACTGGGTTTATGGTCGGCAAAAAGTATGAGCATGGAGGTATAGCAAGGGACGGAGCTAAGTTAGTACACGCTGTAGCAAACGCCAACGTACCTAAAGTGACTATGATTATAGCAGGTAGCTATGGTGCTGGTAATTACGCTATGTGTGGTCGTGGATATGACCCAAATTTCCTTTGGATGTGGCCAACTGGTAAAATATCTGTCATGGGTGGTGAACAAGCTGCTGGTGTACTTACTGATGTTAAGATTAAACAACTAGAGAAGTCAGGTAAGAAGTTAACTGAAGAAGAAATAAATGCTATAAAGCAGCCAATAATTGACTTATATGAAGCACAAGCAACACCATATTATTCATCAGCTAGATTATGGGATGATGGTATAATTGACCCAATAGATACACGGAATATAATTGCAATGAATATTTCTATCTCTTTGAATAAAGATATAGAAGACCATCAATTTGGTGTATTTAGGATGTAAATATGAGAATATTTGTTCTACTATTAATTGTATTTGTAAATAGTTCATTTGCTCAAGACATCCCTAAGGAAAGATTGACAGATTGGTCGAATGTTGGATCAAGTAAGAAAGTTTCTACTGATGAAAATTTTATTAACTTTCAGGACCTCAAACAAAAAAATTCTCTATCCGATAATGAAACAATAGAATTTATAATTAAAAATAAGAAATCAGTATTTACGAGAATATATTTTAATAATGGCATTTATAATTTTAGTAAATCAATAATATTATCTGATAATATTGCTTTGGAAGGTGAATCTACTACAGGTACTATTCTAGAATTTGACCTAAAAGAAAGTAATCATCTCATAACTGCGATTGGAAGTTCGAATAGAGATACACTCTTCCTCAACAAACCACTAAAAACTAATGATTACGATATATCTTCAAATGAGCATAATACTAAAAAGGGTGATATAATATATTTATTTGATGAGGATCGTGATAAAATAACTTCTGACTGGGCTAAGTATTCAACAGGTCAAATAATAGAAGTGTTATCTATTTCAAATAAAAATATTAACTTAAATTCATTTCTAAGACGCGATTATTACTTAGAAGATAACCCTAGAATAATCACCTTAAATCTTATTAGAAATATAAGTATTTCTAATTTTACGATAAAACGAAAGGACCAAACTGAATCGCAGACTAGTAATATATATTTAGAATATGTAAAAGATGCATCTATCTCATGTGTAAGAAGTTATAACTCAAATTACGCTCATATTACGATTGCAAACTCACTAAACTGCCAAGTTACTGGTTCATATTTCCAAGATGGATTTGATTATGGTGGGGGAGGAAAAGCTTATGGAATTATGCTACAATTTGCAACAAGTGAGTGTTTAGTATATAACAATCAGTTCAATCATTTACGCCACTCAATGATATTGCAAGCCGGAGCTAATGGTAATGTGTTTAGTTATAATTATTCAACCGATCCATATTGGACAGATGTTTCATTGCCTGCAAACTCAGCAGGTGATCTGGTTTTACATGGTAATTACCCATATTCTAATCTTTTCGAGGGAAATACAGTTCAACATATAGTCATTGACGATTCTCATGGACAGAATGGTAAATACAATACTTTCTTTAGAAATAGAGCAGACTTGTACGGGTTATTTATGAATCCTGGCACTCCAACTAATAGTCAAAACTTCATTGGAAATGAGGTAACAAATACAACTTTCTTGATGGGGAACTATTTTTTAAGTGGGAATGATCATTTCGAATATGGAAATAATATAAAAGGAAAAATAACTCCTGATAATACTGATGATGTTACACTTAAAAGTCTCTACTTAAATGATAAGTTAGATTATTATAGTAATAGTAATTGGCCTCCAATAGGGTTGCCTAATATTTTAAGCAGTAATAAAATAGAAGCTGAGAAATCTAATACCAGCAAATTGTTAACTGCATGTGAATATAGTCTTTCGATTGTATATAACGATTATTCAAAATCAAATTACTTAGTTTATCCAAACCCTGTTAATAATTTAAATAAGTTAATAATTGAATCTGAGTATATTTTCAATGAAGTAAAATTATTTGATTTAAAAGGTAATATATTATTAGATTTAGGTTTCAATACTAATAAATTTGAACTAGATGTATCTAATTATATGATGGGTATGTACATACTGATGATTAATGATAATCCGAAAAAAATTATTATCGAATAATTAAGCTCTTGGATGGAAACTGTTGTGAATTTCTTTTAGATATTGATTGTCTATATGTGTGTATATCTGAGTAGTTGAAATATCTGAATGCCCCAACATTTCTTGAACCGATCTAAGGTCTGCACCGCCTTCAAGTAAATGCGTTGCGAAAGAATGTCTAAATGTATGTGGATGTACATTCTTCTCAATGTTCGTCATTTTTACATACTTGTCAATTATCTTCCATATTCCCATTCGGCTTAATTTCCCTCCTCTAGAATTCAAAAATAATTCCTCAGCATGTTTATTGGAGTTCTTAATATGGAATCGAACTTCTGATAAGTATTGTTTTATAAATTGCAAGGCACTCGAACCAATAGGAACAATCCTCTCTTTCGAACCTTTACCAAACACTCTAATTATACCCTCATCAAACAGTATATCACGCTCCTTAACTCCAGTTAACTCCGAGACACGTAGTCCAGAGGCGTAGAGTGTTTCCAGCATAGCTCTATCTCTAATGCCAAGATGAGTATGGATATCAATAACATCTAAAATCATTGAAATTTCGTGATATGAGAGAACTTCAGGAATTTTGCGGCTTGATTTTGGTAAATCAAGTTTCTCTGTTTTATTATCAGGTATAATTTTTTTATAATTAAGATATTTGAATAATTCTCTAATTGCAGATAGATATCTAGCTCTCGAAGAATTATTTAAGCCTAATTCATATAACTGATTAAAGAAATTTTCTAATAATTCTAGAGATATTTCTTGATAGTATGACACACCATTATCATAAGTGAATTCTATTAATCTTGTTAAGTCATTCTTATATGATGAAATTGTATTTTCTGCTAACCCTTTTTCTAATTCTATATAGTACAAGAAAGCTTTTAGATGCTTAGTCAAACTAATCGGTAATTCTTGTTTATTAGTCTTCATAATCCGTCTTGATAGATTTTGGTGCTTCTTTGTATTGTATTCGCTTATGCCCCATACCTATAAGATTTTTAACTATTGTGAATTTTACAGTTTGCAAATCTTTAACTGAAATACCAGAATCATCGAATTGACCATCTGAAATTCTATCAAGAATCACTTTCTGCAAAATAGCATCTAATTCATCACTTGTATAATTTCTAACATGTGAAATTGCCTCTGCAGTATCACATAGCATAATTAGAGCGGCTTCTCTTGTCTTTGGTTTTGGACCAGGATATCTATAATCCTCTTCCAAAACTTTAGATGGGTCTTCTGCTTGCTCTAGTGCCTTATTATAAAAGTATTGAACCAAAGTAGTACCGTGATGCATCAATATAATATCCATCATTCTATTTGGGAGTTTGTATTGTTTTGCTAATTCAACCCCATAGTTTACATGGTCTATAATGATTTTAGCACTCTTTTTAGGGGGCATTTGGTCATGCTTATTCCCAATATCTATTTGATTTTCTACGAAATACTCAGGTTTTTTCATCTTTCCAATATCATGGAATAAACTACTAGCCTTACAATATACAGGATTAGCTCCAATTGCAATCGCAGACCTTTCTGCTAGCATTGCTACATTCAAACTATGCTGGTATGTACCTGGTGCTATATCACTCATTTTCTTCAGCAATGGATGATCTGGATTATCGTATTCTTTCAATTGCAAATCAGTAGAGAAATTCGAGAATCTCTCCAATATAAAAATTAGCCCAAACGTAATGAGAGGGGAGAGAATAGAGTTAGCAGAAATAATTATCGAATTATTCAAAAGCTCAGTTAGGTTTGAAGACCTTTCAAAATAGAATACCACTAATGGAAATGCATACCCTAAGAATATAAAAAATATAGATTTAAACATCTGTGTTCTATTCTGAATATCTCTAACTGTATAAGATGCAACTGCACCTGCAAACAAGTGAAGTAATGCTGTGGTGTAATCGTTACCTCTAACACCCGCTACTAATAGAGCAAGTGTAACTGTAAAATAGAATGCAGTTCGAGAATCAAAAATAATAGCTGCCATCATAGAAAAGGCAGGAATAAATATTAGGTATTCTAGACTAAAAGAAGAATTAATTTCTAATGAAAGCCACGATAACAATGCTGTCGAAACAAAGATTAAACAAAGGATAATTAATTGAAAATTGTCTGTGAATATTCTGTTTCTAATATTCTTTAAATAAAAGACTAATAAAAGTAGAATAAGAGAAGCGTGACCTAAACTGCCTAACAATACAAAAATTGAATTTCCTTTTTCTTCTGATGCATCAATTGAACTAAAATAAGATTTAAGAACTCTTACTTGTTTTTCTGAGAGTCTATCATTCTTCCTTACTAAAATTTGCCCTTTACTTATTATTTCTTCGTTCTTCGGTACATTATTAACAGCTAGTTTAACCCTCTCATTAGTTAGATTAGAAGAGAATATTAAATTAGGTTGAACGAATTTTATAACTTGTGAACTCAAATCACTATTAATCTGTTCATTTATATTAGATTTAAGTATATTTTTAATCTTTAGTTCAATATCTTCGATTTGATAGACATTATCAAAATTTAGAATAGTTTGTTCATTTTTATCATTTACTGCATACAAAGAAGAATTATTGAAATCAGATTTGTTCTTATCTAAAATCCCTTTTGAATAGTAATTAGTTAAATCATCTTTAATTTTTCTTTTAAGTTTAGTTTGATTTTCACTGAATTCTTTTTTTATTTTTTCATCATAATTATAGTTTTTAAAAACGTAATTAGTATCTATGATTATTAATATTTCTTGAATTACCCTTTCATCAGTACCTTTGATTACTTTGAAGTTAGGAAGAACTTCAGATTTAATATTCTCTATTTCAAGATTATATTTTTTTCTACTTTTTAAAAGAGGAAATGCATTTTCGGCAACTAAGGCTTTACTATTCCAAAGTTGACCTTCAGTTATATTCTGACCAGCACCATTGAATAAATCAGTACCCAAATGATATGAAAAAAAGAATGTGGTAATAATAAGTGTTAACGATAATATTATGTATCTAATAAGTTTAGATTTACGTAGATAATTATCATTCTCAACAGAACGAAATGCATCTTGTATATTTAGTTTATCAAATAATGTTTGATTTTGATTTGACATATAATTATTTGTACAATTTGTTGAATAACAATAATAATAAAACTGTATTTAAAAAATAAATTATTAGTTTGATTTTTTTACAAAACAATAATGAAAAATTGTTCGAATTAATAAAAGAAGATACGAAATCTAAAGCAAGAATAGGAAAATTAATTACAGATAATTCAGTAATTGACACTCCTGTTTTTATGCCAGTTGGTACTGTTGGCACTGTGAAGGCAGTTGATCAACGAATAATCAAAGAGGAATTTGATTATAGAATAATATTAGGCAATACATATCATTTGTATTTACGACCGGGTATGGAAGTAATTTCCCATTATGGTGGATTGCATAAATTCATGAATTGGGATAGGTCTATATTAACCGATAGTGGGGGATTCCAAGTATTTTCACTTCAAGATATAAGACATATATCAGATGAAGGAGTTGAATTCAAATCTCATATTGATGGTTCTAAACATTACTTCACACCTGCTAAAGTTGTAGAAATCCAAAAAACTCTAGGTTCAGATATATGTATGGTATTAGACGAATGTGTCGAATACCCCGCAGAAAGAAGCTATGTCGAAAAATCAATGAAATTATCTTTGAAATGGGCACAAGATTCAAAAAATGAATTTGAATTACAGAAACAAAGATATAATCATAAACAATTCTTATTTGGCATAGGTCAAGGTGGGATGGAAAAAGATCTCCGAATTGAATATTGTAAGAGAATGACAGATATGGATTTCCATGGAAATGCAATCGGTGGTTTATCTGTAGGTGAGGATGCTGATGTTATGTATGAAATGACCGATATTTGTACAGATAATCTACCAAAGAATAAACCTAGGTACCTTATGGGGGTTGGGAAACCTGAGAATATACTTGAATGTATAGAGCGAGGAGTTGATATGTTCGATTGTGTATTGCCTACTAGAAATGCTAGAAATGGACAGTTATTTACTACTACAGGAGTTGTGAATATTAGAAATTCAAAGTATATAATGGATGATAATCCAATAGATTCTGGTTTGAATTGTTATTCAAGTAATAATTATTCTAAAGGATATTTAAGGCATTTAATAAAGACAAATGAAATATTAGGGAATGTAATTGCTTCACAACAAAATCTTGCTTTTTACAAATGGTTAGTTGACCAAGCAAGAGAACATATTCAAAAAGGTGACTTTATTAAATGGAAAAATTATTACTTAAGCAATTATTATAGTAAATTTGAAAAATAAAAATTAAATAATTAGAAAAAAAGGTTCAGAAAAATGATTAAAACTTTATTTGCAATGGCTCCAGGTGCTGGACAAGGTGGTGGAGATTCAATGTGGTCCATGTTAATTTTCTTTGGTGCTATGTTCGCTATAATGTATTTCTTGATGATACGTCCTCAGAAAAAGAAACAGCAAGAACACAAAAAAATGATAGATGGTATCAAAAAAGGTGATAAAGTAATAACATCAACTGGAATACATGGTACAGTAACAGATGTTAATGAAGATACATTCTTAGTTCAAATTGCTGACAACGTACAAGTAAGATTTGAAAAAGCTGCAGTTTCTGCAATAAAATAGTTAGTTTAATAGAATAATTAAGATTAATCTTTCATCTTTTTAAAAAGATGAAAGATTTTTTATAGGTGGTATATGGATTCGATAGAAAGTGCATTAGCCGATTTAGTATCGGGAAAAATGATAATTGTTATGGACGATGAAGATCGTGAAAATGAAGGCGATTTGATATGTTCGGCAGAACTATGTACACCAGAAATGGTGAACTTTATGTCAACTCAAGGTAAGGGACTAATTTGTGTTTCTATAACACCAGAGAGGGCATTGGAACTTGAACTAGATGTAATGGTCAAGAATAATTCTGGATTACATGAAACTAAATTTACAGTATCTGTCGATTATTTGCATAATACGACTACGGGTATTTCAGCAGTTGATAGAGCTCATACAATAAGAGCTTTAGCGAACAAGGATACTAAACCAAATGATTTAGGCCGTCCGGGGCATATATTTCCTCTGATTGCGCAGTCTGGTGGTGTATTACGTAGAGCAGGGCATACGGAAGCAACTGTAGATTTGATGCGTTTAGCTGGACTAAAACCTGTTGGAGTTCTATGCGAAGTTATAAATCAAGATGGGACAATGGCTCGAAAAGCAGACTTAATGGAGTTTGCTAAGAAGTATAATTTGAAAATTATCACTGTCAAAAACTTAATTGCATATAGATTTCAAAAGGACACTTTAATTAAAGAGGTGGCTTCTGCCCATATTCCATCAGAATTTGGCGATTTCAAATTGCATGTTTTTGAAAATGTTGTAGATGGGAAAGAACATCTTGCACTTGTCAAAGGTGAATGGAAAGAAGATGAGCCAATACTCGTAAGAGTTCACTCAGAATGTCTAACAGGTGATGTATTTGGTTCATTCAGATGTGATTGTGGTCCTCAACTAGAACAAGCATTAATAAATATTGAAGAAAACGGTAAAGGTGTTCTTCTATATATGAGACAAGAGGGCAGAGGTATCGGGCTAATCAACAAGATTAAGGCTTACGCACTCCAAGAGGAGGGAATGGATACTGTGGAAGCAAATGAACATCTAGGTTTCAAAGCAGATGCTAGGGATTATGGAATTGGTGCACAAATATTGCATTCACTTGGTGTTAGAAAAATGATTTTGATGACAAATAATCCTAAGAAAAGAGTTGGAATAAATAGTTACGGATTAGAAGTAGTAGATACAAAATCTATAGAGATAAAAGCAAACAAACATAACGAGTCTTATTTAAAGACAAAAAAAGATAAAATGGGTCATTTACTAAAAAATATGTAATATAAAGGGAGAACCAATATGTCTGAAAAAAATTATATGACCAAAGAAAAATACCGTGAATTAGAAGAAAATCTAAAGAAAATGCAAACTAAAGGTAGAAGAGAAATAGCTCAAAAAATTGGTGATGCTAGATCTCACGGTGATCTTTCGGAAAATGCTGATTATGATGCAGCTAAAGAAGAGCAAGGTCTGTTCGAAATGAAAATAGCAAAATTGAGTCAATTATTATCAAATGCTGAAATAATTGATCCCTCAGATTTTCCAGATGACAAAGTATATATATTGTCTTATGTTAAAGTACTGAACAAAAAAGTAAATAAGGAAATGACTTTTCAACTTGTAAGCGCTGCTGAAGCAGACTTTGAAAAAAATAAAATATCTGTAAACTCACCACTTGGAAGAGCACTGATGGGTAAAGCAATCGGTGATGAAGCAGAAATGGTAGCTCCTGCAGGTACAATCAAATATGAAATCTTAGATATTACCAAGCCTTAATTAATTACGAGTTTGATTAAACCATATTTGTATTCAATTGTCTTATTGGTATATTAACAAATTATCTTGATGTAAATTATGGGATATATTTCATTGTTATATGATACTGACCAAGAAATAGTCAATGAATATTGCGAATCTAAAAGCGATAGAGCTGCAAACGCTTTGATAAGAAAGTACAGCTCTTTTGTTTATTTTACTGCATTTAGATATGTAGAAAATCAACATGATGCTCAAGATATATCTCAAGATGTATTTGTAAAAGTTTTATCAAAATTACATACTTTTAAAAAGCAAAGTAGTCTTCAAACCTGGATTTATTCAATTACTGCAAACCAAAGTAAAAACTTCCTTAGAAAAAAATCATTAAGAAAATTTTTACGAATTGATAAAGAAATTTCTTTTGATATTGAAGATAAATATCAAAATACGGCCCAAGATAATTTGGAATGTTTGGAGCAGAACGAGTTACTTTTAAAAGAATTAGCAAATTTACCTGAGAAACAAAGAGAGGTATTTTCACTTCGCTATTTTGAAGATTTAACTTATAATGAAATTTCAAAGTTGCTTGGTACTTCCGTAGGTGGATTAAAAGCAAATTACTTTCATGCTGTAAAAAAACTCTCATCAAAACTAGGAGAATTAAAATAATGAAAGAATTAAAAAAAGATGAGATGTTGGATTTAATTACCGACTATGCATTTGGAAGATTAAGTAAAAACGAAGCTATAATATTTGAAAGCAATTTGAATAAATACCCTGAACTTAAACAGGAAATTATTGAAATACGAAATGCCTTTAGTAAAGTAAATAAAGAAAAGCTTCTTCAAGAATTAGAGAATAAAACTGCAAATATGCCTTATTTAGTCAAACAGAAACAGTATGCTATTAAGGGTAATATTAATTTGCGTAAGAATATTCTTAAACTTTCCCTCCCCATATTTGTTATCATAGGGTTTTTCTTAGTAATGAGACAATTAGAATTAAAAGTTATTGAGAAAGAGAATAAATTACCAGAATCAGTACTCTCTGCAGAAGAGGCAAATATAATATTTGAAAATGTAGATGTGTCTTATTATGACCCATATCAGAATGATTTTTATCTTGAAAGTGGGGAAGAGGAGATTGAAAATAACAGAAGTGATATTATTAATAACTCTTCTAACACTACAATTTACAATTACATGAATGAAATATCAGAATCAGAATTTAATGAACTTTTGGATGAATTGGACAATGAAGAATTTAACTTATAGCATTATAATATTTTTATTAGCAGCATCATTTGCTTTTTCACAACCTTTGAAAATGCACGAAAGAATGTTAACAATTAAAAAGGTTAAACTACTTGAATATATGGGTTTGAATGAATCAAAATCTGATAAGATTTTAATCATAGTTACTAAATACGAAAATGAAATACGTGATCTAAATGAAAAAATTAAATCACTTAGCAAAAAGTTGAGTGATGATTTAGAAAATTTATCAGAAAATGATTTGAAGAAACGTAATGATGAACTCTATAATAATCTAGAGAAAATTGCGAATATTCAAAAAAATAAACTTAATGAAGCTAGAAGTATCTTATCTGAAAAAGAGTTCGCAAAATTTCAAATATTTGAATTAAAATTTGCACATGAGCTTAGAAAACATTTATTTGAGAACAGAAAAAATAGAAAAAATGAGTAATAATTGAATTCTAGATATCCTTTATTAAAGCTGCTAATCTATCTTTTTGCCGGCTATATAGTTGGATATTTATTTATTCCAGATATTTATATCGTAATTACATCTTCAATTCTAGCTATATTACTAGCTTTTTTCTCACCAATCCCTAAAGATATCAAATATGTAATCTTAGCTCTTTTAATAGGCATAAATCTAAACAGTAATGTTGAACTATATAGTATAAAAAGTTTAGATAAAAATATTGCAAATAGTTTCGAAGGGGTATATAAAGCAGAAGTTACTGAAGTTTTATCAATTAATAAGACATTTAAACGATTCGTAGCAGAAGGCATAGTTCACTCCTCAATTTTTAAAGACCCACACAGATGTAGATCAATCATTACCTTATTCGACAAAGAGAATGAAGTTTCCATTAAGCCTGGCACCACATTTATTTCAAATTCCATATTCAAAGTTGGTACACCTAAAATATTAAAAGAAGATTTTAATGATAAATCATATCTTATCTCTAACAAATCCCTTTTTTATGCAACAACTAATTCTAATAAATTCGCTATTAGAAGTGAAAATTATAATGTTAGTACATTCCTTTATGATATTAGAACTCATATAAAAGGTAATATAAATAGTGTCATCCCAGACTCAAATATTGCAGGAATAATAACAGCATTGACAACAGGGGATAAGACTGGAATTGAAATAGATACTCAAGAAGCATTCTCTCTAACTGGTACAGCACATGTGCTTGCAATTAGTGGCTTGCATGTAGGTATTTTTTCATTACTTGTATTTACTTTAATTGGTTTTGTAAAAAGTAGGATAACTAAACTTATAATATTTAGTTTATTGATTTGGCTTTTTGTAATCTTCACAGGTGGGCATCCATCGGCTATCAGAGCAGCAGTAATGGCAACATTTGCAGCCTTTCTTATTTATTATGGTAAAGTTCCAAACCCTGTAAATGTATTATTATTTACTATATTATTATATTTAATTATAGAACCAACTATTGTTTATTCAATTAGTTTTCAATTATCCGTATTTGCTATTGCAGGTATTATTCTATTATATAAACAAATATATGAGACTATAAAACGATTTCTGATCTATGAAAACTCCTTAACTAGACTTATATCATCTTCATTTGCTATTTCTTTTGCGGCAACAATTCCAACTGCCATTCTTACAGCATATTATTTCAATACATTCTCTATTATTTATCCTATTGCAAATCTATTAGTACTTCCTTTGATGACTTTTGCCTCTTTTCAAAGTATTTTCTTTGTATTGCTTTCCTCGTTAGGATTACCATTTGCAGACTTATTTGCAAAATCTGCGTTCCTCGCAATTAATCTTAGTTTAGATATTAATACATATCTTGCTGATGTTAGTAGAGGTATTCAATTTAATAATACAGACTTGATTTATTTATCTATAATCACTTCAATTATCTTATGTTACATTCTCACAGCTGTTAATATCCGTAGATTTGTTTATAGAATGACTGTTTCTATACTTGTGATACTTATAGTTCTCAATTATAAGGTTAATTATTCTAAATCCATTATACTTATACCTAGAGAACAAAATACTAGTTTATTAGTAGAAAATGATAGTAATATTTATGTAATAATGGCAGATAGAAAGAAATATGATTATTTACAATATGATCAAGCACTCACAAAACATTTAATAAATAGTAATAAGAAAATTAAGTTATTTAAGTCTGGTAATGTATCCATTAATTTTGAAGATAATTATTTAAAGTATACTGAGATTGATTCTAAATTCATAAGTATCAATCAAATTAATGAGATATCTAAATTAGTTAATAACGATCTATTATATAGGATTGATAAGAATAATGATTGATATATTAATACCAACTATATTCCCTAATAATGTTATTGCAGGAGTTGCAACTGGATATGTCTCCAAATTAGAAAAACAATCTTATTTTGAGACCCAAATTTATGACTCAAAAATAGTTGATTTAAGTAGGAAATCATTAGAATCAGCTTATAATAATGAAATAAGTCGCTTTTATTATCAAAAACAGATTCATTCTGACTTAATAAATATTGATAATATGACTTTAACAAGTACCACAGTTGAGTCAGATGCCATCATAAGTAATATTAAAGGCATAATATACAATGTATCAATTGCTGACTGTCAAGCAATATTAATGTATGATTCAGTTAATCATGCTATTGCTGCAGTACATTCCGGATGGAAAGGCACTAGCTTGAATATCGTTGATAAGACAATAGCTAAAATGAGTGAAACTTACGGAACTAATCCATTAGATTTATTAGTTTATTTGGCTCCGTCAGCCTGTGTAGATAATTACGAAGTTGGGAAGGAGTTCACACATATTTTTCCTGATTCGACAATACGAAAAAAAAATAAATACTATTTTGACAATCGTAAAGAAATCACAAAACAATTATATAAATCAAATGTTCATCCGGAGAATATAGAACTTAACATGGAATGCACTATAACTAATAAACGATTTCATTCATACAGAAGAGATAAAAGTGAATCAGGTCGAATGTCAGCATTTATAGGTATTAGAGAGCCGATATAACCACCTATTATTAGCACATAATCTATATTATGTAAACTAACTTATTTCAAATCCCTCATTATTCTTTCTTTGTTTCTAGTATTTATTCAGTAATAGCCCTACTCTATTCTTTATCCAAAGAACTAAATTTTTTAAAAATAAAGATGTAAATATTCCTAAAGTATCCGCAACCCAATCAAATATATCAGAAGATCTTCCTTCAATAAAATATTGATGTATCTCATCTGAGATTCCAAATGATGAACCAATGATAATAACAATTAAATAATATTTTCTTTCATTATAATTTGTCGAATTTATTAGTGCAAATTGTATAGTCAATCCATAGAAGAAATAAGCAACAAAGTGGAGTAATTTATCACTTAAATAAAAGGCATTATCAAGGAATTCTATTCTCTCTTGATGTGATAAATATATAATAGCTAAAGAAAATAAAAGCCACGGGATAAAATATATCATTCTATACATTACTTTATACATTTTAAACCTGTGATAATATCAGAAGCTATTATTGAATTTTTATTAATTAGAGCCGCTTTTGCTGCATTAATATGAGTTAGAGTTGCGTTGGCTAGTATTTGTAAATAATTAGAACTTAAATTTTGATTGACTTGTGCACCTAAGATTCCGGATAACACATCACCAGAACCAGCAGTTGCCATCTCTGGGATACCATCGCATACAAGCAGAACATCTTCACCATCAGTAATAATGGTTGTAGTACCTTTGAGTAATATATTGATATTCATTTTCTTTGCTGTTTCTTTAGCTAAAGCGACTAGATTATCGAGAATAACATTTCTATTTTTACCTATTAGATTTGCAAACTCACCTACATGAGGAGTAATTGTTATATTCTGGCAATATACATTTTTATTGTCAAGTGCTGAAATCCCATCTGCATCAATTATAAATCTCTTATCAGGATATCTTTCTAATATTGAGTTAATCATATTGGTAATATCATCAGATTTGTCTAATCCTGGTCCAATAACTATCGAATCCGATTTATCAAGTAATTGTTGTAACGCACTATTATTTAACGTAGATGTATTATAGTTGCTTATTTCAAACGATATAATTTCAGGATATAAACTGAGGGGTTTATTAGTAGTAATCAAATAAACTAAACCTGCGCCAGTCGAAATCGCTGAATTGCAAGTTAAGGCAGCTGCACCAGACATATTCTCTGAACCTGCAATTACAACACATTTTCCATAATCAAATTTAGAAGTATTATTCAGTCTTTTCATCAATCTAATTGAATCATACTTTTGTACAATTGAATAACTACTAATTAGACTAAGGGGTACTCCTAAATCAAGAGTTATAATAGTACCACAGTAATCTTTACCGTCATTTAGTAACATTCCCGTCTTTTCAGCATACATTGCAAAAGTAAAATCTGCATTAAATGTAGGTGATGATGCAATACCAGTTTCACTGTCTAATCCAGTAGGCGTATCGATAGCAATTCGAATACATTCACTGCTATTTGCTTTTATGACTATATCCGTCAATTCTTCATACAAAGGTGGCTTACCACCAATGCCTAATAATGAATCAATTATGCAATCATAATTATTGAAATCAATTTCATCGGTTTCAATTTTTACTAACTTTAACGTCTGTAAAGTTTCATAATAATACTTATTATCAATTGTTTGTTTAGTGCTATCCCCTATTAATGCGAAGCTTACATTGTAATCATTCATCAAATGCCTAACCAGAGCTAATCCATCACCTCCATTATTACCAACACCACAAAGAATTAGAATATTTGAATAATGAGGTAGAATCTCTCTTATTTTAAAAGAGGAATATACTGCTGAATTTTCCATTAATAACTTCGATTCGATTCCTACGTTATTAATTAAGTAGTTATCTAAGGAATACATTTCTTTCGGATTTAATATTGGTATCATTTTGGATATTGTTTTTACATTGATAATCTAATATATAACTTGTTTCGAATATATAATAATGAAACTTATATGAATATAATAACGTTTATAACTGTGATTAAAGGTAAAGGATAAGATAATGAATGACAATTTGAAGATAAACTCAGTAAATAAACAAGATATTACTTGTTTTTATTTAGCTGGTCAATTAGATGCACATAGCGCTCCCCTACTTGAGCAAGAAATTGAGAAAGTTGTCCCAATAAACAACAAATTTGTATTCAATTTATCCAATCTTGATTATATAAGTAGTGCTGGCTTAGGTGTTTTCATGTCTTTTATACAAGAGATAAGAGAAAACAATGGAGATATTAAGTTTGCGGAACTAAATGAAAGAGTAAAAAATGTAATGGATTTATTAGGATTCAACCATATATATGATATCACTGAAACAGAACAAGAAGCAATTGATAAATATTCCAAATAATTTGATGAACACGAATTTAAACCATATAGCTAATTTTAAGACTTTCTCTAAAACTGAGAACTTAGAAAGCATTAGAAGCTTCGTGTTTGAGAACTCTACTAATTTTGGATTCAATGATTACAAAGCAGAAGAACTAGTATTAGCAGTAGATGAAGCATGTACTAATCTTATTAAACATGCTTATAAGTACAACCCAGACGATTTGATAATAATCGAACTCAAAAGTAATTACAATAGTTTTATTGTAAATATAATAGATCAGTCCCCTTCATTTGACCCTAGATCCATCCAAGACCCTAATATGATAGAATATAGAGATGAATATAAAAAAGGTGGATTAGGAATATTTATTATGAAGTCTTTAGTCGATAGTATAGATTATCAGATTATTAATAATGGTTCGATTAAGAACATCCTCACATTAACTAAACAATTATCATAATAATTAGCTTAATTCGCTTAAATCCATATTGATTTCATATATTTGTACATGTAAATAATCAAGAAATCGAATTTTATTATGGTTGCAATTCGTTACGTATTAATGCTTTTATGCATAGTTCTTCCAATAGTTTTGGCATTCAAACATGGAATTACACTACCTCGTAAAAAGTACTGGATTATAACTACATTTGTCCTAGTAACTTCTGTATTAATCTTTACTATACTCCCCCCTATTTCTGGAAATTTTAGCGATGCTAGAAGATTAAGTAAAACAGTAGATTTTAAAAATGTTGATGTCTCGTTTATAGTTTCAGAAATCGTCTATGATGATAATGAAGTTATTATTTCTGCTATTCCTAGTGAGATATTCCATTTCACAGAAAAGAAGAACTTAGAAAATAATGTATATACGATTATATCTCCTAAAGATAATGGTGTTTATTCATTAAAATTGAATGATAAGGTTGTATCAACTCTGAATTACAATGAAGAAAGTAACACATATAAACTGAAGAAAATCGTTTCTGTTAATCCCATATTAGAATATCCTTTTATTGAAGCTCTGCAACATAGAATCAAGAATTTGAATCTTCATGTGCCTTTACATTGGACTTCATTTATTGCTTATTTAGTTTCTCTAATTTTTTCTATAAGATATCTAAAACACAATCGGTTAGAAGATGATATAGTAGCTAGTTCAGCAATCAAAATTGGACTCATATTTACAATATTAGGAACTGTTACTGGTATGATATGGGCAAAATTTAATTGGGGCGCATATTGGAACTGGGATCCTAGACAAACAACTATTTTAGTAATTATGCTTATCTATTTTGCATATTTTGGATTACGAAATTCATTAGATAGTTTTGAAAAAAAAGCAAAGTTAAGTGCTGTTTATTCTATAATAAGCTTTATCGCTGTACCAGTACTAATGTTTATTATACCTAGATTACTACCTAGTTTACATCCGGGTGGAAAAGATGATGGAACAACAGGACCAGTAATTAGTACACAAGCTGATATGGTTGATTCTAGTTTAGCTTTTATATTTTATTTATCGATTGCTGCATTTCTATTTATATATTTTTGGTATTTAAGTATAGAAATCAGACAAAAAATGTTAGAAAATAAATTTAGAGAACAAAATGTATAATTTCTTAAATGATAATTCTATATATGTCGTCCTTGTGGTGGCTTTGATAAATTGGTTCGGTTTGTTTATTTATCTTATGAGAACTGAATCAAAATTAAACAAATTAGAGAAGCAAATTTCATTAAATAATTCGAGTGCAGAAAAGAAAAATGAATAAGAAATATCTAATTGGTGGATTAATAATTGTTACATTTATTGTATTAGCAATGTTCTCCTTCCAAGATAATACTACTGAGTTTGTCAATATAGCTGAGGCTAAGGCAAGTAAAGAAACAGTCCAAGTATATGGACATTGGCTTAAAGATAAGGAATCGAATTACAACGCTGAACGTAATGAATTTGAATTCTATATGGAAGATGAGTCTGGAAATTCTTTCAAAGTACTTCATACAGGTGTTAAGCCCAACAATTTTGAAATAGCAGCAAAAGTAGTGGTTAAAGGTCACTATGAAGGTGATTTATTCAAATCAAATCAAATATTAACAAAATGTCCTTCTAAGTACGAAGGTACTATTGAAGAACTACAGGAAAGTTAAATGTTAGGACAAATTTTAGTTTACGTCGCTTTCGGATTGAGCGTACTATCAGGAATATTCTATTTAATAGCAAAAGATAAGCCCGGCCTACTAAAACTAGGTCGGTTTGCATATTATGGGATGACTGCTACTATGTTAGCTATCTCTATGTATCTGTTATCTAATATATTATCTCATAATTTTCAGATGACTTATGTTTGGGAATATTCTTCAACTACTCTCCCCTTAAATTTATTGATTTCCACTTTTTATGCGGGACAACAAGGATCCTTCTTGCTTTGGGGGTTGATGTTAACCTTACTCGGATTTTTCTTAATCCCTTATCTAAAAGAGAGGAATTATGAATATGTAACTATGGGAATATTCGTTTTAGTGATTGCTTTCATTTTACTTATATTAATATTCAAAAGCCCATTCGAGTATGTATGGGAGACTTATGCTGATCAGAATGTAGAGATTGGCTTTACACCTAAAGAAGGTCGAGGATTGAATCCAATTCTTCAAAACTATTGGATAAATATACATCCCCCTATTCTATTTTTGGGGTATTCTGCAATGACTATTCCATATATATTTGCTGTTGCTGGGTTGTTAAAGAAAGATTATCGGAAATGGATAAGATTAGCTTTACCGTGGACATTGTTTGCTTCTGCTATACTTGGACTTGGGTTGATGCTTGGTGGTTTATGGGCTTATGAGACATTAGGATGGGGTGGATTCTGGGCATGGGATCCTGTTGAGAACTCATCTCTTATTCCTTGGCTTGCTGCTGTAACACTAGTACATACTATGTATATACATCAGAAAACTGGTGGATTGATTAAAACGAACTTTGTTTTAGCATTTCTTACATTTATATTTGTATTATATGCTTCGTTTTTAACAAGAAGCGGTGTTTTAGGTGATACTTCAGTACACTCCTTTGTCTCACCAGGCCCAATGATTTATAATTTATTAATGATATTTATGATTGTATTTTTACTTTTAGCTGTTATTACGCTATTTGTAAGATTAAATAAGATAAAAAGTCCCGAGATTAATTTTAAAGTAAGCTCTAAAGAATTTGTAGTTTCATTGGGGGTTATAGCATTAATACTGGTTACGTTTATAGTGGTATTCGGTACGAGTTGGCCAATTATAACTAATTTAATAGGAATTACAAAGTCAACTGTCGAAGTTAAATGGTATAATCAGTTAAACTTACCTTTGGCTGTTCTAATGATGATATTTAGCTCATTAGCTCTTTATTTTTCTTGGGGTAGAACTGATTTTTCTAGAATAATGAAGAAACTAGTAATTGGAGTTTCTGCTGGTGTTGTGCTTGCAATAATTTCTGCACTGATGGGAGTCAATCAATTTTCATACTTATTATTAGTTTTTGCAGTCGGTTTCTCTTTGTATGTCAATTTAGAATTTATGGTCAAAAACCTTAGAAAGGATAAAAAACTTATTGGTGGTTTTGTTGCTCACTTTGGATTAGCACTTTTATTACTTGGAGCATTGGCTTCAGGAGCTTATTCTGAATCGATACAAGTTACAATGAGAAATGGTCAATATGCTGAATTTAAAGGTTATCGAGTAGAGCATAATGGCAAAGAAAGAGTAGAATTAGAAAAGGCAGATAGAGAAAAATATGAATATAATATTGATATTATAAAAGATAATGATACAACTAGAGTTCATCCAGTTGCATTTTGGAGTGAATTCAATGATATGGAAACTCCATTTTTTGAACCAGGCGTAAAGATGACTCCATTTAAAGATATATATATTGCAATGGCATTAACTCCTCATTATGAAGTTAAGCCAATAGCACTTAAGAAGCAGTTGTCGGCGCCAGTGAGCTTAGATACTACTTATAGAATCAAAATGCTTGACTTCCTTATGCTTGATATGCAGAAAGGTCCTATGCAAGAAGATGGTAAACCAAAAGAAAAAATGAAAATAGGTACTTTGGTAAGATTAAGTAATGACAAAGGATATATAAAAGAAGATACTATCTTTGCTGAAATGAATATGAAAACCATGTCAAATGATCCCATCTGGTATGATTTAGATTCTACTAATATTCAGATTGGGTTTATGCAGATAATGCCTGACAAAGAAAACTTAGCAAATTCTGGTGCCTTATTTATGTTCAAAGAGAAAGGTGGTGAATTATCTATGCCTGAGGAAATGCTTATTCTAGAAATTTCAGATAAGCCATTCATTAATTTGGTATGGATTGGAACTATATTTGTAGTTACTGGATTCTTTATATCACTCTTCAAGTATATGACACCAAGTCAATTAAAGAAAGCATTTAAGAAAGATATAGAATTAGAGAAAAACGAGGAAATAAGTTCGGATTCAGTTTAATTGATAAACAGTCTATTAAACGACATATAAATTATATCTTAATTCAATTTGAAACGTTATATAGTGTAGGAAAATAATAATAATATAAAAGGTTAAAAATGAAAAAAATTATAATCGCAGTACTGGCAGTAATTGCAGTAGTATCTGTCGTGAGTATATTCACTAAGGATTTGACTTCTGCTGAAGGAAGCAGTAAGCAAGTATTTACAGTTAGTACAGTGTCAGAAGTTGTTAAAGACAAATTAGTAGATTTCAAGTATATAGAAGATGGAAAAGAAAAATCCTTCTCAGATTTAGCTAAAGGTAAGGTTGTCTTTTTAAACTTTTGGGGTACTTGGTGTCCACCTTGTCGCGGTGAAATTCCTGATATTATAAAAATACAAAAAGAGTTAGCAAGTAAAGATATTATAATTGCTGGTGTTGCTTTAGAGAGAAATAACACTAAAGATAAGTTTGCTAAGGTTGATAATTTCCATACTTCAAATAAGATGAATTATATTAATTTTGTAGATGTGGATAACAAATTAAATGCAGCTTATGGCGGTATGCAATATGTACCTACTACATTGATAATAAACAAGAACGGTGAGATAAAAGAAGTGATACAAGGTGCGCGCTCTTACGAAGCATTCATGGAATCAATTAAAAAAGTTTTATAAAAGTTTTTTTTTAAAATAAAAACTGTTATTTTTGTAATCGTTTTTGCGCCGGTAGCTCAGCTGGATAGAGCAACAGCCTTCTAAGCTGTGGGCCAAAGGTTCGAGTCCTTTTCGGCGTACTAAACATAGAATTGGTCAAGGGTCAACAATTGTAAATTGCTAAATTCCGTCAGATCTGAAAAGAAGCAGCGGTAGGTTTATTTGCAGTGTGTTTGATTTCTTGACCTTTTTTTATATTATTTATCGTATATTTGTTCCTATGAATAAGAAAATTTTAATCAATTCGACAATCAATGAAGTAAGGATTGCTATCACAGAAGATAAACAACTTGCTGAATACTTCATTGACCTTCCTGACAAAGAAAAATTACTCGGCAATATTTATCTTGGACGAGTTAATAGAGTTGTCCAAGGACTAAACGCAGCATTCATTAGCATTGGTCAAAAGCAGGATGCATTCCTTCATTTCTCAGATATAGATGAATCACTAGAAAGTGATGTAGAAATAGAAGATGATGAGACTGAAGATGAACCAGAAACAGAAACATTGTCTAAGGCAGTTGACAAATCTCATAAAACAGACGACGAGATTTCTACGGATGTTGCTTTACGCAAAACTCATGCAATCAAAAGAAATGTAACTTCAGAAGCCACTTTCTCAACTAAGAGTTCAGGAAATATTCAAATAAATCTTGAAGAAGGTCAAGATATATTAGTCCAAGTTACACGAGAAGCTTATGGTACAAAAGGGGTAAAAGTAACCTCTAAAGTATCTCTACCTGGTAGATATGTTGTATTCTTACCATTTGAAGAGTGGATTGGTGTATCAAAGAAAATTAATTCTCACAAAGAAAGATCTAGGTTAAGAAAATTAGCCCGTAATACTCTGCCTAAGGGTTCTGGTTGTATAATTAGAACTGCGGCACACGGTAAAACGGATGATGAGTTAAAAGAGGATTGGGACAGTTTAATCACTACTTGGAAAGAAGTAGAACAAAAAGTTGAATTATCTAAACCTCCAACTCTTCTTTATCAAGATATGCATCTTACCTCTAGTATAATTAGAGATTTATTTACGAAAGATGTAACTGAAGTAATAATTGACTCTAAAAAACTTTACAATGAAATAATTATCTATTTGAAAAAGAAGAGTCCAGCACTTTTAGATAAAGTGACTTACTACAAAGGTAAGAAATCACTATTCGATGAGTATGGAGTTGAACGAGATATTGCAAAAACTTTCAGAAGAACTGTTCACCTTAAATCCGGAGCTTCTTTTGCAATAGATCAAACTGAAGCTATGGTTGTTATTGATATTAACTCTGGTCGCTCAGTAGATAAAGATCAAGAAGGTACTGCACTTAAAACTAATATGGAAGTTCTTAAAGAAGTAGCTAGACATATTAGATTACGTGATTTAGCTGGTATTATACTTATTGATTTCATTGACATGAAAAACCCAGCTAATAGAAAGAAAGTCTATTATGCAATGAACAAAGAATTAGAAAGAGATAGAGCAAAAACCGTTACTTACCCTTTGACAAAACTTGGTTTATTACAAATCACTCGTCAACGAATAAATCAAAACATTAGTGAAAAAGTATCTGACCTCTGCCCTACTTGCGGTGGTTCTGGTAAAATCACAAGTAAAAGTGTATTGCTGAATCAAATTGAAAGATGGTTGAAGAATTTTAGAGCAAATACTAAAGAGTTTAGATTAGAATTGGTAGTACATCCAGATATTGCAGATTATATGACGCAAGGAACTCTATCAAGATTATCTAAACTTATGATAAAGTACTTTGTCAAAATAAATATAAAACAAGCTGATAGTATGAGTATCAGTCAATTTCAATTTCATTCTCTGAAAAAACAGAAAGATATTACTTCGGAGTATATGAATGGAGCGTAGAAATATAAGTATATTGGGATCTACAGGTTCGATTGGCACCCAAACACTTGATGTTATCTCCCTTACTCAAAATATAGAAATCAATTATTTAACCACAAATTCAAATATTGATTTATTAGAAATTCAATGTGCTAATTTCAAGCCGAAAGGAGTTGTAGTTACAGATTATGAATCTTTCAATAAGTTCAAATTAGAAACTAGCTTTAAAGGCGAGATTCATTTTGGTGATGATGGACTAAATATAGTTTCATCTGATATATCAACAAATTTACTAATATCTGCATTAGTAGGTTTTGCTGGAGTTATTCCAACATTGAATGCAATTAATAATAAAATCGATGTTGCACTCGCAAATAAAGAAACCTTAGTAGCAGCTGGAGAGATTATCACAAAAGCTGCAAAAGATAATAATGTAAATATCTTCCCTATTGACAGTGAGCATAGTGCAATTCAGCAATGTTTAACTGGTGAGAAAATGGAGGAGGTTGAGAAAATTATTCTTACAGCTAGTGGTGGTCCATTTTTAGATACTTCGTACGACTCCTTCGATACTATTACCATTAAAGATGCTTTAAACCATCCTAATTGGACAATGGGAAGCAAAATTACTATAGATTCTGCTACCTTGATGAACAAGGGACTAGAAGTTATAGAGGCATATTGGTTGTTTGGACTAAAAATTGAAGAAATAGATGTAATAATCCATCCTCAAAGTATCATTCACTCTATGGTACAATTCAAAGATAGTTCAGTGAAAGCTCAATTAGGACTTCCAGATATGAAAGTCCCTATTGCCTATGCAATAAATTTCCCACATCATACTTCTTATCCGTTTACGCGTATGAAGTTAGCTGAGATTGGAAGTCTTACTTTTTTTGAGCCAGATTATAACAAATTTCCTAATCTAAAGTTAGCGTTTAAAGCTTTAGAAAAAGGTGGTACATCTTGTTGTGTACTTAACGCTGTTAATGAAATAACAGTTCAACAATTTTTAGATGGTAATATTAGTTTTAAATCAATATCAGATATTAATTCTTTGATGTTAGATAAAGTTGAATCTATTAATAATCCGTCAATACAAGACATCATCGAAGCAGATAAAAATGCTCGAATTATTACAAATGAATATATAAAAAGCGCAAATGGAATTTCTTAATAGTTTATTTTACTTTATTATAGTACTTGGTATTCTTGTTTTTGTACATGAACTTGGACACTTTTTAGCAGCCCGAATGACAGGAATGAGAGCAGAGATATTCTCTATTGGAATGGGTAAAAGATTATTCGGTTGGAATAAGATAACTGGGTTAACTCGAGGTGATTTACCAAATGATTGGGATGGTGGTAATCATACAGATTATCGATTATCTTTATTACCTATAGGTGGATATGTAAAAATATCTGGAATGGTAGATGAGAGCATGGATAATGAAGAAATATCAGCGGAGCCAAAAAGTTATGAATTTAGATCTAAAAATGCTCTACAAAAAGCATTTGTGCTAATCGCTGGTGTTGTGATGAACTTATTATTAGCTATCGCTATATTTTCGTGGCTTACTTATACTCAAGGTGAAACTAAACTTAAAACTACCGAAATAGCGTATGTTGCTAATAAATCTTTAGCTAGCAATATTGGATTTGAAAATAATGATAAAATAGTAGCTATAAATGGAAAGAAAATCAATAATTGGACTGAGGTTATTGATGGACTAGTAATAGATGATTTAGGTAAAGATAAGAAAATAATAGTTGATAGAAGTGGAACTCAAGTTACTCTTAAGTTAAAAAATAAAGAAGTATTAGATGTTCTATCTAACAAAGGCAGTTTAGGCCTGAGTCCTAAAGGTAATATAGTAGTTTTAACTGATATATTTACTTTGGAGCCTGCTGGTGAAGCTGGATTAATGACTTATGATACAGTCCGAACAGCAAATAATGAAGATATTGCATCTGTTCAACAGTTTATTAGTGTTGTAAGTTCTAATAAAGAGCAACCAGTTGAGTTATTAATTTCAAGAAAATCTGGTGATACTTTAATAACAGTTATTCCCAATAATAAAGGGAAAATTGGTGCTGGTTTATTCGAAATAAGTAAAGGTGATTTTGAAATTGTTTCTTTTGGATTAGGTGAATCACTGGTAATTGGTTTCGATAAAACTATCCAATACATTGACTTGATTGTAACAAGTATTAGTCAAATATTCAAAGGTAATATTGCTTTCGAAAATGCTGTTGGTGGCCCAATAATGATTGCAAAGCAATCTGCAGAGTCTGCTGAAAGAGGTATCGATTCATTTTTGATTTTTATTGCGGCACTTTCACTCTCATTAGCTTTGTTGAACATACTACCAATTCCTGCCTTAGATGGAGGTCATTTACTAATTGTATTAATAGAAGCTATATATAGAAAAGAACTTCCAATAAAAGTAAAAATGGCAATCCAAAACGTAGGTATGCTTCTCTTACTTACACTCATGGTCATAATCGTTATATTTGATGTACTTAGGTAATAATTTCTATACCTTAGCTCTTTTAAGTAATACTCCCCCAATTACAAAGAGTAATACTAATGAGAGGATAGCAACTCTATAGGAGTCTGTCATATCCAATGCAAAGCTAAATAGAAAGTACCCAATCCAAGACGTACCACGCTCCGATATTTCATAAAAACTAAAGTATTCGGTTTCCTTTTCTTTCGGGATTAGTTTTGAAAATAATGAGCGGCTTAATGCTTGAGTCCCACCCAATACTAATGCTATAACAAAAGCTAATATATAGAAATCCATCGCTGTGTAAAGGAACTGGAAAGCATATACAAGACAGAGCATCCAAATAACCAAACTGAATAGTATTACAGATTTTGCAGAGAATTTCTCAGCACCTTTGTTAAATATTATTGAACCAAAGAATGCTACGAACTGCACCATAAGTATAGCACTAATCAAAGTACTTTGATCCAATCCTAATTCCTTAGCTCCAAAAAGTGCCGAAAAAGTAATTACAGCTTGAACACCATCGTTGTAAAATAAATATGCTATTAAAAAGTTAAATGCTTTCTTCTCTTTTCTTATATCTTTTAATGTTTTCTTAAGTTGTTTAAAACTGCTCATAGCAGAATTGTCACTTAAATTTATCCCGATTTTATCTGCTCTAAGATACTTGAAAGTTATTAGAGAAAATCCTACCCACCAAAGTCCAGCACTACCAAGAGAAATCCTTACAGCATGTCCTTCCGAAATACCTAGTGAATCAAAATTTGAGAATATTATTAGATTAATAAGTAGTAACACTCCCCCACCTAAAAAACCAACTCCCCAACCTATCGAAGATATTTTATCTCTCTCATTTTCCTGGGCTATATCATTCAAAAATGAATTGTAGATAACCATAGCTCCTCCAAAGGATAGATTAGCTACAAATAAAAGTATTCCCCCAAGATGATAATTTGATCCTTCTAGAAAATAAAGCATAGTTGTTGATATTGCACCAAGTGTCGAAAGTAAAATCAAAATAGATTTTTTTCTATTTGTTCTATCTGAGTAAGCACCTAACAAAGGAAGCAAAAGAACTTGGAATAACACAGAGGCTGAAATAACATATCCAAAGTATGATGCTGGATTAATCCATAAACCCAAAAAGCTTATTTTTCCATTTATAGCTGCATTTTCGGCAATTGTTGATAAGTAAGGACCAAGGAAAACTGTTATAACTGTAGCTGAGAAGGCAGAAATAGCCCAATCAAACATATACCAACCAAAACGTTCTTTCTTATTTGACATATATTTTCATAGATTGAAGGTTAAACATAACAGAGTATTAAATTTTTTGTTTACTCGTACGTTATAAGTTAATTATTCCTTACATCTTTTCAATAAGTTAATGTCAAAAACAACAGATTCAGAATTAGAATTTATTAAAATCTACGGTGCTAAAGAGCACAATCTTAAGAATATAGATGTAGTTATTCCTCGTGATAAGCTGACTGTAATTACAGGACTATCTGGTTCGGGTAAATCGAGTCTAGCTTTTGATACACTATTTGCCGAAGGTCAGAGAAGATATATCGAATGTCTATCTGCCAATGCGAAACAATTTCTTGGAATGATGAAAAAGCCTGATGTAGATAAAATTGAAGGACTTTCCCCTGCTATCTCTATAGAACAGAAAACACTCAGTAATAGTCCTCGCTCAACAGTAGGTACAGTGACAGAGATATACGATTATCTTCGACTACTTTTTACAAAAATTGGCGTTCAGTATTCGCTAGAACATGATGTTCCTGTTATTCAGAAAAGTAAAGATCAAATACTTAATGAAATAATTGAAGATTATAATGGTAAGAAAATAATGATTTTAGCCCCTGTTGTCAGAGGTAGAAAGGGTCATTATAGAGAACTATTCGAGCAATTTGCAAAGCAAGGTTTCACAAAAGTACGTGTTGATGGTGTAGTAAAGGACATAGAACCTGGTATGCAATTATCCAGGTATAAAATTCACGATATAGAATTAGTTCTAGATAGATTAATACCTAGTAAAGAACACGAAAATAGAATTAATGAATCCGTAGAATTAGCTCTGAAAAAGGGTGACGGTGTTATTTTCATACTTCACGAAGTAAAGGGTAAATGGAAAGAAGAGACATATAGTATTCACTATACTTGCCCTATCTCAGGTGAAGCTTATAGTAAATTAGCTCCTAATATGTTCTCATTCAACTCCTCTTATGGTGCTTGTGAAAAATGTAGTGGGCTTGGGTACTTACAAGATTTTGATAAAGCACTACTTATAGAAGACCCAGAAAGGTCAATCAAAAGGCGTGGGTTAGCATTCGTTGATAAATCTAATTCTATAATATACAAGCAAATAGATAAAATATCTGAGAAAATTGGATTAGATATGAGTTTACCAGTTTCTCAAGTTGATGATAAGATACTTGATATTATTCTATATGGTACAGAAGATTTAGAGATCAATTCTGATTATAGTTTTGGTGATGAAAAGATAAGCTACAAGCACTCTTTTTCAGGACTTATCCCTATTCTTAATCATCAATATCAGACAGCAAATAAGCCCAAACAACGCCGTATGGAAAAGTATATGGCAGAACGTGAATGTGATGAGTGCAATGGTGGTAGATTAAAGAAAAGAAGTCTATTTGTTAGGGTAAATGACAAGAATATATATGACATAAGCTCAATGAACATAACTGAATGTCGGGTATTTTTTAATAGTTTACTTAAAAAGCTAAAGAAGAGAGATTCTATAATTGCTAAAGTTATCATTACAGAAATAGCTGATAGATTAGAATTTTTGGAAGAGGTTGGGTTAAACTATATAACACTATCTAGATCATCTAAGTCCTTATCAGGTGGAGAATCCCAACGTATTCGTCTCGCATCTCAGATTGGTTCAAAGCTAGTAGGAATTATGTATGTATTGGATGAACCCTCAATAGGACTGCATCAACATGATAATAATAAGTTAATAAACTCATTAAAAAAGCTAAGAGATTTGGGTAATACTCTTATAGTAGTAGAACATGATAAACAAATGATTTTGGAAGCAGACCATCTTATTGATATTGGCCCAGGGGCAGGTGTAAATGGTGGATATATATTAGCAAGTGATGAACCAAGTAAGTTAATAGGAAAGAAAATAGAAGGTTCGCATACAGTTAACTATCTAAATAATACTGATTACCTAACTGAGACTAAGTCTCGTAGAGATGGCAATGGCTTGTATTTAAAGCTATTAGGAGCTAAAGGTAACAATTTACGAAACGTTGATCTTGAACTTCCACTTGGAAAATTTATTGCAATTACTGGAATGAGTGGATCAGGCAAATCATCGTTGATAAATGACACATTAGTTCCTAAATTGAAAAGATATTTTTATAATTCAACTGAAAAATCCTTAGAATTTGACAAACTAGAAGGTATTGAAAATATAGATAAAGTCATAGAAATAGACCAAACTCCCATCGGTAAGACTCCTCGTTCAAACCCTGCTACTTATACTGGTATATTTACATTAGTTAGAGATTTTTTCACACAATTACCAGAAGCAAAGATTCGCGGTTATAGCGCTGGGAGATTCTCTTTCAACGTTGTAGGCGGTAGATGTGAAGAATGCCAAGGTGCTGGTTTGAAGAAAATTGAGATGAATTTCTTACCTGATGTATTCGTGACTTGTGATGTTTGTAATGGTGATAGATATAATGGAGAAACACTACAAGTAAAATACAAAGGTAAATCTATAGCAGAAGTTTTAGCTATGCCCATAACAGAATCATTAGCTTTCTTCAATGAAATACCTAAGTTAAAAAGAAAACTTTCTGTACTAAATGATGTTGGGTTGGGCTATCTTACATTGGGGCAGCAATCCCCCACTCTTTCTGGTGGTGAAGCTCAGAGAGTAAAATTAGCTACAGAATTATCTAAGAATAGTACTGGTAAAACTTTATACTTACTTGATGAACCTACAACTGGGTTACATTTTGAAGATATCAACTTACTTCTAGCTTTATTGAATAAATTAGCAGATAAGGGCAATACAATCGTTGTTATAGAACACAACTTAGATGTTGTCCATGCAGCTGATTGGATTATAGATATGGGTCCTTTGGGAGGTAACGAAGGTGGAGAAATAATATTCACGGGGACTCCTGAAGAAATAATAAATGACAAAAAGAGTCTTACAGGCAAATATTTGAAAGAAGAATTCAAAAAGAAATAACAACAAATCTGCATTTATAATGAATAATAATTATATTTGTAACTGTATGAAATTAAATTTAGGAAGAATAACAAATGAACATATTAGTTTGTGTATCAAGAGTTCCTGACACAGCTGCAAAAATCAAGGTAGCTGGTGATAACAAGTCAGTTGAGACTACAGGCGTAAAATTTATATTAAACCCGTATGATGAATATGCTTTGGAAGAAGCAATTCAACTACAAGAAAGTAAAGGCGGTGAGTTAACAGTATTAACAGTTGCTGGCGATGAAGCTACTGATATACTAAGAACTGCACTAGCAATGGGTGCTGATAAAGCTATCCATATCAAAGCAAATCAATTAGAAAAAGATTCATTCTACGTAGCTAACAACATAGCAAATGTAGCAAAAGAGCTTAATCCTGATATTATATTTTTAGGAAAGCAAAGTATTGACTTTGATTCTTTCCAGATTTCATCACTTTTAGGTGGTCTATTAGATTTACCTTCAGTAGATGTAGTATCTTCTATTAATTATGCTGATGGCTCGATCACTGGTGAAAAAGATATAGAAGGTGGTAAAGAATCATTTGAGACTAGTTTACCTGCGATTATAAGTGTTCAGAAAGGTATAAAGGAACCAAGATATCCGAAATTACCTCAAATAATGAAAGCTAAGCAAAAACCAATTGAAGTTAAAGAAGCAATTGAAACTCCACTTCGTACAGAAATATTGGAAATGACTCTTCCTGAAAAAGCAAGAGCAGGGAAAATATTGACAGGAAGCGATGCTGATATAGATGAACTAGTTAGATTGTTACACGAAGATGCAAAAGTAATATAAGGAGAAGAAAATGAAAGTATTAGTTTTAGTAGAAGAACATAAAGGAAGTTTAAAAAGAAGTTCTTGCGAGGCGATAACTGCCGCAAATCAGCTTACTTCTTCTGATAATATTACGGCTATCGCATTGAACGCAAGCGAATCAGCTTTAAAATCTGCTGGTAAATATGGTGCAAGTAACGCTATAAATGCAAGTGAAAGTTCTATCAAAGGTGAAGCACCTGCTTTATCAAAGATAATTTCTGATTATGCACTACAAAATTCTTTTGATACAGTACTTTTTGCTGCTGATTCAATTGGTAAAGAAGTTGCACCTAGAGTTTCTATAAAATTAGAAGCTGGGTATGTAGCGGACTGTGTTGGATTAGAAGTAAACGGTTCTAATATAATAGCAACTAAACCAGTATATGCTGGTAAAGCTCAAGCAAAAGTAAAAATAAATACTGCAAATAATGTATTAAGTTTACGTCCTAACGTATTTACTGCTAAGGTAATTGCTGAAGGAACCGAAGCTAATTATTCTAGTTTCACTCCTACATTAGATGATAAATCTAAATCTGTAAAGATAACTAGTATTTCTAAAAATGAAGGTAAACTAGATGTAGCTGAAGCTGATATCGTAGTATCTGGTGGTCGTGGATTAAAAGAACCTGAACACTTCAACTTAGTAGAGAATCTAGCAAGTGCCCTTGGTGGTGCAGTAGGAGCTTCTAGAGCGGTTGTGGATGCTGGATGGAGACCGCATAGTGAACAAGTAGGACAAACTGGTAAGACAGTCTCCCCCAGCTTATATGTAGCATGTGCTATTTCTGGTGCTGTTCAACACTTGGCTGGTATGTCAAGTTCTAAATTCATCGTCGCAATAAATAAAGATGCAGACGCACCTATATTTAAGATTACTGACTATGGTATTGTTGGTGATGTATTCGAAGTATTACCTAAATTAACTGAAAAAATAAAGGCGCGTCATTAATGGATAGAATCGAACTAACAGTACTAGGTATTTCTGCAAGCACTGCAAGTAACAATGCTTTTGCACTTATATTAAAGGAAAATTCTGGAGACAGAAGATTACCTATAATCATTGGTGCTTTCGAAGCTCAAGCTATTGCATTGGAAATAGAGGGTATTGTTACTCCGAGACCAATGACGCATGATTTGATCAAAAGAATTATAGTTGATTTGAATGATGAAATTGATGAAATATATATTAATGATTTGCAAGAAGGAACTTTCTTCTCAAAACTGATATTGAAGAATTCTGGAATAGAAATAGATGCAAGACCTAGCGATGCTATAGCAATGGCTGTAAGGTTTAACTGCCCTATCTTTATAGATTCCTATATATTAGACGAGAATGCTGTAGAAGCTACAGATGATTTTGATGATGAATCAACTGAAACTGTTAAAAATACAACTGATGAATCTCTTGTTGGTCAGTCGAAATTGCAACAGCTTCAAGGTAAGCTGGACAAGGCGATAAAAGAAGAAAATTACGAATTAGCAGCAAAATTGCGTGATGATATAAAAAGAATGCTTGAAAGTTCGTAAAATTTTCTTATTTTTGCATTCGAAAATTTTGCCGGAGTAGCTCAGCTGGTTAGAGCACTGGAATCATAATCCAGGTGTCGGGGGTTCAAGTCCCTCCTCCGGTACATAAAAAGGTCTTTACTTTATTGTAAAGACCTTTTTTTGTGTCTATAAATTATTAAATTTTAGTGATTTCTTTAAATCCTTAGTGAGTTTATTAAATTATTTGATTTCTACTACTTCATTCGTTATTTTTGACTATGCTTAAAATTAAACACATACTATGCTTATTATTAGGAATATTTGTAACTAATTCTCAATTAGATTCACAACTACTTGATAATAATAAAACTAAACAAAAACCTCACTTCATAGGAGAGGTTAATACTGAATATGAAGAGCATTTTGCTATTGCTGTTGATGAATTGTCACAAATGATTAATGATGAAATACCAATAAGCTTCAAAAGAGGTGTCTTTCTAATAGAAAACGCTTATTACAAAGGCGAATTGAATTGGAATAGATTCTGTTCGGATATAGATGATATTGTAAATAAATTAAAGCCAATAGCTGAACAACATTCCCATAAGGGTACTAATCTCTCAAAGAATTGGGCTGTCTTCACTTATATGTCTGATAGTATTCCTGAAAATGATTATAAACCCTATAGTTATGATTTTGATACATTTGTAGATGATTACAACTCCGAATCACTATTAGTTACAAATCTATTAAGAAAAGGAAAAGGTAATTGTGTATCAATGCCTTTTCTTTATAAAATATTAGCAAATGAAATTGGTGCAGAGTCTTATTTAACAACAGCACCTATGCACTACTTTATTAAGATAAAAGATGAATCTGGTAAATGGTACAATCATGAAGTTACTACAGGTTCATTTTCTAGGACTAGTTTTATAATTGAATCATTTGGAGTTACAGACAGAGCATTACAAAGTGGTCTATATATGAAACCGCTTAATGAAAAGGAATCTTTGACTGAATTACTAAAACAACTAATTTGTTACTACGAAAAAAGAACAGGTAAGTATTATGGGGATATTGTATTAAAAGCTATTGAAAATGGATTAACTGCAAGACCAACAAGTACTTTACTTTTATCTAAAATTGATGCTTTATCTTATAGAATGTTCTTGTTCTGCTTAATTAATAATATAGATCAAACTAAATTAACTTATGAATCACTAAAACATTATCCAATTTTAAGTATCTTAAACACTCAAATCGGAAATTTAAAAGATGAAGTTGAAGAAATTGGATTTACAAAGTTCTCAGAAGAAAGATATAATAAACTGTTTACTGAAGTAATGCTTTATAAAAAATCATTAGATAAAAAAGAGGATGAAAAATGATTAAATACACAATATTACTTGCTCTACTTTATACTAATTTAACAGCTCAAAGTCCATTCGATGATTTCAAAGATGATGATAAGATTATCAATATTCATCAATTAGAAGATAATACTGAATTTAAAATAGTTAATGAAGATAGGAACTCTTTGATCAGCTACGGAGTATTAAGAGAAAATAAACTTTATTTCTATGATAAAAATGAAAATTTAGTTTTATTATATACTTTAGATGATAAAGAAGATAAATTTTTGTCGAGAGATCCTAAAGAAAAAAGCTTTGTAGGAATATCACCTTATACCTTCGGAATGAATAACCCTATTAGTTATATTGATCCAGGCGGAGATTCAACTTTTTCAATTGGTGATGAACAAGATAAATATTCTACTTCAATTGAAACGAAATACCCTAGTCTTCAAGTTGAACCTATTCCAATGGACATAAATAATTTTGTATTTTATCAAAAGATTAGTTTAAAACCAAGTTATAAAGGTCCAGTTTCTGATGAGGCGAAATTACTTATTGAGGCAAGTGAAAATAAAGAAATAAATACTTATATGTTTGCGATGGAGGGAGTTAAAATATTTAAATGGTCAAATACTGATGCTGAAAGAACTTATATAGCTGGCGGTCACTACGGTAAAAAAGAAACTGATAAGAAAGGAAATGCTTATGGAGTTTCTTATCTAAATTATGATGCAATTTCGACATATATCTCTAGAGGTTTAGCGAGAGATGGAGATGTTACAACTCACGAAACTATAGAATTGTATTTAAGTATGAAGGATAATTTAACGCAACAAGAAGCACATAAAAAGGCATTAACAATTGTACCTAATGCTGAAACAACTTCATATTCTGATTATAATTCCATTACTAAAAAAGATGTTCAATATGTTATTGTTAGTGGAACAGGTAGGAAAATAATTTTAGACAGAATAGGAAGAAATGAAGGGAATACTGTTCATCATGATGAATTAATAAAATATTTAGGAAAATAGATGAAATACTTAATAATTCTCTTATTTTTTATAAATAATCCATATTATAAATCTACATTAAACAATGAAGTTGTTGATTGTGAGATAATTAGTTTATTTTCTTTTTCTATAGATACATTAAATTATGATACTTTAAATTTTGACTACCTCGCTAAATCAGAATATTGTTATTTATTACTTAATTTTAAAAAGTCAAACAATACTGACTCTAGTTTTAAAAGAATAGAAATTGGTGGTAAATACAGTTTTCACCTTAAATTTTTACCAGAACCTAATAGAAATATCAATAAAGAATATACTAAAAATAAATTTTACTTCTTCGTAACTAATCTAAAGTACGGTGGTTTAGGTTTGTATTTTAACAAAGATAGTCTTTACGAATTAGATTATTATTATAAAAATAAATTCCAAGAAGATTCAATGGCGTTTAATTATATGCCATTGAACGTAAAGGGTAACTATATACACGATTCATTAATTATTTACCAGCCTTAATTTAAATCTAAACGCCCTCATTCCAATATCCTTACAAAGTCATTAACCAAACCTAGTAGCTCTTCCCTATTCTTGTATCCACGGATTGTGTATCGTATATAGTTATCTTGGTCAACTATAACAATAGTCGGGAAGCCAAATACATTTAGTTTTCTTGGGACTAGGTCTGTATTATCTATATAGTTCGGATATTCTATATTGAAATCTGCAATCATATCTTTTACGCTTTCTTTAGCTTTTTCATCTTCCCATATAGAAATACCAACAATACTTACTTTAGAATCTGTTTTGTATTGGGAATGCAGTTGATTGAATATAGGATATACTTCCGTACATACATCGCACCAGCTAGAGCCAATCAATACAACCTTCACTTTACCCTTTAGCTTATCTAAATCTGCAAAAGTACCATCTAGATTCTGTACAAATCCACTAAGTTGAGTCTCTTTAGTGAGAGAGTTCTTTAGCTTATCAATCTTGCTTTGCTTATTTGATTTGATTAGTTCGTTTATATAACTAATATCAATATTATTATTTTCTGAAATTAATTTTAGAATATATTTTTCTAAATCGTTATCCACTATATTGTTTTTATAAGCCAACTCGATTAGACTTTTTATACTATTTGTTTTCTTATATTTATTAGCAAGTTCTAAAGCTTCAGTATAGAGAGCTGAGTTCATTTGATATGGAGCAGCTTCTATTGCTTTCTCAACACTCACTAATGCATTTAGAGAGTCATTTGACAGTAAATTCAACTTGTATTGAGTAAGGTAAAGATCAGATTCAGTTTTAGAAATATATACTTTCCATTCTGGAAATGATACATCAATAGGCATAAATACATGCATACTATCTAATTTACTTAGACCTATGTTCAAATACTTATTTGCACTGTCTATAATCTCTTTCTGAGCGAACTCCACTTTTATATCTTCTTCATCAATATAAGTTAAAGCAATTTCATTATATAAATAGGCAGGGATAAACTTTAACTTATTCAAATTTTGATCAAGTTTATTCATTAACTTTTTAGATTGTGAATGAGCAAACACATAAGAATTATAAACTGGTTCTATTTCTCTTTCACTGTAGTTACTATTCAGATAACTAGATAGGTTATTAATAAATTCTTCGAAGCTATTGACATTTGCAAGTTCTTCCAGCTTTTCATCCTTCGCCATATCACTATTGGGATGCTCTTTGATGAATTTCTTTTGTAACTCTGTCGCTTTATCTTGTTCGTTTATAGAATTTAATGCTTTTATTGCTGCTGAAATTGAGAGCTCATCATCAACATCAATTTTAGTATTTAGAATTTCTTTTAATTTTTCGCTATACTCATCATATTTTATCAATTTGAAGTCAAGTTTCAATGTTTCATAAGCTAATTTCGCTCTAAAATTATCTGGATATAGTTTTAATTCAGCTTCTAGTGCAACCTTAATACTATCGTAATTAGGAACTCTTGTATAATTCTCACCTGTAGAACCTAAATAGCTAATCGCTTTGTTCAGAAGACTGTTTTTAACAGGTATTCTTTCACTATGCACTACCAAATCCCAATATTTTCCACTATTATCATCAACTACACCATACTTATTAATTACTTTCATAAGAATTAAATTATCACGTGAATCAATAAACAGTCTTACTCCACCATATAATAAGGCGGTCTCTGCAGTAGGGAATCTTTGATTATCTCTAAAATGATAAATAATCAGAAAATTTGAGTCTAATATACTATTATCAGTTTCATAAGTAATTAGAACTCTACCACCTATCTCGGGTTTATCATTATTAAAAACTAAATTGCCAGCATAAGTGGACATTGTAAATATTACCATAAGTAATGCTAATAATATCTTATTCATTATTCTTCAACTCTAATTATTTTTGAAATTCCATTAACAACATAATCAAACGCTTCATCTATACTATCTGATATTATAAATAAATCCAAATCCCTTTTACTAATCATACCAACTTCTAGTAAGTAGTTAAAGTTAATCAGATTATTCCAGAATTCTTTACCGAATAATACTATTGGTACTTTCTTACTGATTACATTAGTTTGTTCTAATGTGAGCATTTCCATAAGCTCATCCATAGTCCCAAAACCACCAGGCATTACAACTATTGCCTTAGCGTGATATACAAACCAAAACTTACGCATAAAGAAATAATGGAACTCGAAGTTTAATTCAGGAGTTATATATGGGTTAGGATGTTGTTCAAAAGGCAATTCTATATTAAACCCTATATTTTGAAATTCAGCTTCAAAAGCACCTTTATTTGCTGCTTCCATCATACCGGGTCCACCGCCTGTACATACATATATCTTATTATCTACAGATAATAATTTTGACCATTCTGAAATTCTTTTCGCAAACTCTACAGCTGCATCATAATACTTTGTAGTAAATTCCAATTTTCTTAATTTAATTATCTGATCTTCTACGTCTTTTCCTGATTTTTGAAGTTCGATTAAATTTTTCATCTTTATATTATAATCTTCAGAAGAAATTGAACGAGCCGATCCAAAGAAAACAATTGTATTGTATATCCTATTTTTCTTTAATGAAGCTTGAGGATGATAATACTCAGAAAGTATACGAATTGTTCTCCCCTCTTTGCTGTGCATAAAACTAGGATCTTCATAAGCTTTTATAATATCTTTTTCATATTTCATATTTATCTCGAATAATGATAGCCACCATCAACAGTGATGTTCTGAGCTGTTATATAACTTGTTGTTGTAGCAAAAAAATAAACTGCATCGAATATATCTTCCGGAGTACCATATCTTTTCATCGGTATTTTATCTACTGATATAAGAGATGAATCTTTAGCCGGATCATCTTTTACTTTTATCGCCCCAGGACTTACGCTATTTACTGATATATTTGGAGCTAATTCAACAGCAAGTGCCCTTGTCATCTGTATTAAAGCAGACTTAGAAACATGGTACGGTAATCTACCTTTCCATATTTCATAAGCGCCGAGCGATGCTATGTTTATAATACGACTATTGGGCTTAGCAAGTTGCGAGAAATACTGACTTGTGAAGAATTCACCTTTCAGATTAATACCAAATGTACTATCAATCAATGATTCTTCGATATCAGCAATTTTAGTTCTTTCTGGGAATACACCTGCATTATTCACTAATACATCTGGTAATCCTAATTCTTCGATTGATTTATCAATCGCTTTTATTATTTCTGCTTTATTTGATACATCTGCTTTATATACTTTGGCTTGCACTCCATGGGTCCGACAGATGTCAGCGGTTTCAAGTGCCAAACTTTCTGATGAGTTATAGTTTATTGCTACATCCCATCCCTTTTTAGCAAAGTTTATGGCCAATGATTTTCCAATTCTTTTACCTGCACCTGTTATAAAAACTACACTCATATTTATTTACTATTTTGTAACTTGAAGAAAAATAATTTGTCTTTACTATATGAAACTAATAATAACACTAATTAGTTTAGTGATTTTTAATATATCGCTAAATGCACAAGAACTTTATCGAATTTATCTAAGGGATAAAGGAAATCAAGTATTGGAATACAATAATGATTTGTACAATGATATATTGAATAAATTAGATAAAAAAGCAGTTGAAAGAAGAAAAATAAATCTAAAAACTGATAATATTATTTTTGAAAAAGACATACCAATTTACGAAAAGTATTTGGATTCTCTCGTTAATAACGGAGTAAGTATAAGGTCAAAATTAAAATGGTATAATTATATTATAGCAGAGATAGATTCAAACAGAATAGAAGAAATTGGAAATTATAATTTCGTTGTTCTAATTCAACCAATTGTAGAACATTATAATAATACAATTAATACACTTGAGTTTAGTAATTGTGATTTATTTGAATATGGTAATTCATTTAATCACCTAGATATGCTAAATATACCCAATCTACATCGCTATGGATTCACAGGAAAGGGTGTTAGGATTGGATTCCTTGATAATGGATTTGATTTACGTACACATATAGCTATAAAAAATGCAAATGTTATAAAGTCCTACGACTTTATTTTTCGTGATTCGATAGTACATAATGAAGAAGGAGACATCAACTCACAAGATGATCATGGTTCAGTAGTTTTTTCTACTGTCGCAGCTTTTGATAATGGAAATTATATAGGAATAGCTCCAAATGCAGAATTCTACTTAGCTAAAACCGAGGATAACAGAAGTGAAACTTATCTAGAATTAGACAATTTTGCAGAAGCTATTATATGGATGGAGAATAATGGTGTTGATGTTATTAATGCTTCTCTTGGCTATAAGGGATTGGATTCTAACTCATTAAATTATGAAAATCTTGATGGCAGCTATACAATTGCTTCTCGTTCTATAAATGATGCCTCAACTATGGGAATGATATGTGTAATAGCATCTGGCAATAATGGAGATATACCAATGTCCTTAATTAGTCCTGCAGATGCCGACAGTAGTGTTGCCGTTGGAGCATTGAATGTAGATGGAGTTACATTAACTAGCTTCAGTTCAAACGGGCCTAATGCAAAAGGACTATTGAAACCTAATCTAGTAGCACAAGGTGGGAGTATATACAGTATTAGTCCTAATAGTGAAGATAAATATAATCCAACTGCGGGTACTTCGCTTGCATCACCTCTAATAGCTGGTAGTTTTGGATTATTGAAATCTGCATTTCGTTATACTGATTCATATACATTAAAATCAAATATGTTTCAGTCAGCAGACAAATATGATAATCCTGATAATAGATTTGGATATGGTTTACCAGACGTATTCCAAGCAGTTAAAGTTTCTGGAGTGGCTATATCTCCTGAAAATCAATTAGATAATGGTGATTTTAAGCGATTAGTTTTCTATATTTTTCCCGACAATCAAATTTTAAATGCAGAGATAGTTGTTAATTATTCTGAATTTAAATCAAAGACTTATCCACTTGTAAAGAGACGATTTGATAATCAGTATTATATAGATATCCCTAAACAAGAATTTGAAACAGATTCAGCAGTAGCTAGAATAAAAGTAAAATCATATCTTCGTGATTATTATTACCCTAATATGACTGACTATTTTTCAATTAGTCTTGAAAATGATTTGGTGCAATGTGGTGTAAATAAAAATGAGATAATTCCTGAGGTTGTTTACTCCCCTATTTCTGGGTTTGATATTTACCCAACAATCATACAAAATTATGAAAAAGTGAATTTAGCACTAAGTTTAGTCGATAATTACACTATTGAAATCAATATTACAGACATACAAGGTCAAAATATTTATGAAGAATCTCTAAATTATGGACCAGGAGTGCTGAACAGACAAATTGAGCTTAATAATGTTATTTCAGGAGCTTACTTTATTTCGGTAATATATGACAACAAAAGAGTCTCAAAAAAAGTAATAATTTTAAACTAAACTTTTAAATTTTGTTTTGTTAATTCAAATCTATGTGTTATGTTTGAGTCTTGATTTCGTTACGAAATCGAAAAAGGGATCGTAGTTCAGTTGGTTAGAATGCCAGACTGTCACTCTGGAGGTCGCGAGTTCGAATCTCGTCGGTCCCGCCAAAGCTCCACAATTAGTTGTGGAGCTTTTTTTTTATAATTTATTGTACATTATTACGTTTTACTCTTTAAAAACATCACAAAAATATATGAACTTATCAAAGCTTTTCGAGCTATTAGAATCAGAAATAAATAAAGATTTTTCGAAAACAAAAGTATTAGAATATAAATCACCAAATGAGATGATAGAGCATCTCGACTTAGATATTCAAAAGGAATCAAATGGTGAAATAGATTTATACAATTCCATAGATAAATATTTATCAGGTTCAGTAGATACTGCTCATCCCCTATTCAGTAATCAGCTATGGGCCGGCAGAAATTATCCTGCATTAATCTCCGAATTTGTTACATCACTCAGAAATACATCAGTCTATACTTACGAGACAGCTCCTGCAGCCACAATCATCGAAACCTATATGATCGATATGCTATGTAAGAAAATGGGTTTTAAGGACGGTGACGGAACTTTTCTCACTGGAAGCAGCAATGCTAATCTAATCTCACTTCTAGTTGCTAGAAATACTTTATTCCCAGAGATAAAGAGTAAAGGATTAAGCTCTCTACCTGAATTATGCTTTTTCGTTTCAGAACATTCACATTATTCATTTGAGAAAGCAGCAAACGTCCTTGGATTCGGAGAAGAGAATGTAATAAAAGTAAAAGCTGATGATAACCACAGAATGATTCCTTCAGAATTAGAGTTTAGTATCAAAAAAGCAATTAAAGAAGGAAAAAAACCATTTTATGTATGTGGTACTGCTGGTACTACAGAAGTAGGGGCCTTTGATCCATTAATAGAACTTCAAGAAATTGCAAAGAAACATAAACTTTGGTTCCATACTGATGGAGCATGGGGTGGAGCATTAATATTTAGTGATAAGCATAAACACTTACTCAAAGGAATAGAAAACTCAGACTCGATATCATGGGATGCTCATAAATTAATGGGAATACCATTAATTTGCTCAATGATTTTGCTCAAAGATAATAATCAATTATTACCAGCAGTATGTGAACAAACGTCTGATTATCTTTTCCACAAGCACGAATATGATGATTTAGATCTTGGTAAAAAATCTATTCAATGCGGTAGAAGAGTTGATTCATTAAAATTATGGCTTTCGTTCAAATACTACGGCATGAAAGGGTATGAGGAAAGAATAGATAAAATGGTATCACTTGCTGATTATTTGACTCAGAGAGTAAATACTAATAATTCATTTGAACTTTTAGCTCCAACAACATATTGTAATGTCAATTTTAGATTTAACCCAGAAGCTGATTTAACTTTAGATGAAATAAACAGAATAAATCTAAATGCTCGCAATGAGATGTATAAGGAAGGTATTGCTTTATTTAACTATTGCTTTATTGATGGTAGGCTCTCTATTCGTTTTATACTATCTAATCCAGATGTTAATCCAACAGATTTAGACCACATATTAAAAGTGTTCCAATCTAAATGCGAAAAGTATATTGCATTACCAGTTTAAAATTGGATTAAATATAACAAAAAAAGGGCTGGAAATAATTCCGCCCTTTTTAATTTTTAACTATATTCTAACTGATTATTTTACAATTACAAGTTTCTTAGTAAATGAAACACCATTTACAGATAATTGATAGTAGTAAGCACCAGAAGTCAAATTAGAAATATTAGCATTGATTGCTTTATAACCTATTGTAGATTTATCATTATAAATCGTCTCTACTTTGTTACCCATATTATCAAATAATTCTAAAGTAACTACAGCTAATTCATCGATAGTAAAAGTAATACCAACTTGATTAGTATTAACAGCAGGGTTAGGATATGCATCACCTAGCTTAACACTAAAGTCTAATACTTCTTTAACTGAATTCACTGGACCTTTAGGTTGTTCCTTAGTAGCATCTAACTCTGTATATCTCATTACAGCGTTGTCATCAACCAACATCTGAATGATCTCTTTGGGGAAGTTAAACTGATTAGTTCTAGAACTTCTCATAGCTTTATAACCTAAGAACGGAACTCTAGTTACACTAGGAATTATTGAAGGTATGTTGAAATAAGTATCAACACTATCATCGTTAGTTATATTGACTGGTTTTGACCAATCGCCACTCTTCATATCATAAACAGAAGCATAAATATCATATTTCAAAATATTTTCAAGTGTAATTTCTACATCTTCTGGTTGACCTGTTAAAGTACTAGTTTGTGTAGTTAATACTTGAACAGGATCAATCGGAATGAGTTTATCTTTTTCCGCATCTATCCACATTGCTAATACTTTATCACCATCTACTGTTTTAGCCACTTGAATATTATTCCCATGCCTTGATGTTCCATATCTAATAGTATATACATTTGGATCAAATGGGTCTGTTGGCTCTTTATTCGTTGTAGTTGGACCACCTGTTTCTAATTCTGCAATTTCTTTTAGACCGAAAATACCATTATCATAAGTTAATTCAGTTAAATAAGCTAAACTAGGTAAATCTGCACCTACTATTATTATATTAGCTAAGTAAGTAACTTTATCAATATCTCTACAGAACATTGCATTTTTACCATAAGTATTAAGAACTCCTACTTGGGTATAACCTGGATGATTATCTAATATACTATTCAATATATTATCTGGCATAATCTCAAAATCACTCCATGTATCTCCATTATCTAATGATTTCGAAATACCTAATAATCGTGGCTCAGAGTTTTCAAAGTGTCTATTGTTAACCGCTGCATATAAAGTCCCAACTTCATCATTAACAATTTCCATCGGTGCATTAAAAGTAGATCCCTTTGATTCTGTTGATCTAAATTTATTTGTCCACCATTGTGATGGTATAGAACTATAGTTGGCTTGTTCATTAAAGTCAAATCTCCAAAATCCATAATAACCATATTGATCATTAGCAGTAAGTGGTATTAAAGTACCATACCCATACACTGTATTTGTAACGTCATTAGTTTTCATAGACAAGTTACCCCAAGTCTGAGCATCAGGTGGATTACCAAATCCTGGTGAAACTTCCTCGATGTATTCTGGTTCTACACCAAAACTCTTATCATAAATAGCAAATATAGAGCCCTCCGCTTGATCATAAGTTGTATCTTTCCATACTTTCTGGAAAGCCGCAGCATAACTAACATCAGTTATATCAGTTGATTTTGTAGTGTTATTTAGTGATATTGATCCCCATAATGGACTTTTAAAAAGATTTCTATAAATATTAATACTATCCCAACTACTACCTTTATTTGTTGATCTAAGTAAATAAACTTTTGTCCCATTAAATTCAGGTTTTAATACATAATCGGTAACTAACACTACTACCGCATCTGTTGTAGGATCATAACTTAATGGTGTAGTAGAAGCAAAATGAGCATACCAAAATCTTTGGAAAGTACCGATTTGTTTACCTACTATATCTAGAGTTGAGCTGTTATCCCCACTATATATAGGATTTTCAAACTCCTCATGCTTATCGTTCGGATCTATTCTTAACGGAATATGCGTGACGTTTTGTGATTGATTAATATCATTAGCTACAACAAAACTTGTCATTACTAAAAATATAAGTATAGTAAATAACTTATTCATTCTATAACCTCATTAGTTAAACTAAAATTTATATATTCTTAACATAAAACAAATATAAGTGCATTTTTAAATAATTACAAATTCTCCATTTAAACATTTTGCTCCAACTACATATCTAAATATGATTTTTAGAGCTCTACTAGAAGCTGAATTATCATTAAATGAAATTAACAGAATAAATCTAATCGTACGGAAATGAGGTATATAAGGAAGGTATTGCCATATTGTGATGGTAAGCTCTACGCTTTATACTAACGGACATAGACTTATAATCAATTTAATTTTGACGAAATACTATTAGTGTCTCCATCAACAAGTTAAAAGCAAATAGCTAAAATAGTTTGAAACAAGAATAAAATACAAAAAAAAAGGGCTGAACAATATTCAGCCCTTTTTTAATTATATCTATAATCTAACTAATTATTTTACGACTACAAGTTTCTTAGTAAACGTTACACCATTTACTGTTAATTGATAGTAGTAAGTACCAGAAGTCAAATTAGAAATATTAGCATTGATTGCTTTATAACCTATAGTAGATTTATCATTAAATATAGTTTCAACTTTATTACCCATATTATCAAATAATTCTAAAGTAACCACAGCCAATTCATCGATTGTGAAAGTAATACCAACTTGATTAGTATTAACAGCAGGGTTAGGATATGCATCACCTAATTCTACATTGAAGTCTAATACTTCTTTAACCGAATTTTGACCATCTTTAGGTTGTTCCTTAGTTGCATCTAATTCAGTATAACTTAATATAGTTACATCATCAATTAGCATTTGTATAATTTCTTTAGGGAAATTAAATGGATTAGTTCTACTAGTTCTTAAATTTTTATAGCCCAAGAATGGAACTCTTTTAACACTAGGTATTACTGGAGGCATGTTGAAATAAATATCAACACTATCATCATTAGTGATATTAACAGCTTTTGACCAATCGCCGCTATTCATGTCATAAACTGAAGCATAGATATCATATCTCATAATAGTATCTAACGTAATAACTACATCTTCTGGTTGACCTGTCAAGGTACTAGTTTGTGAAGTAGTTACTTGTACTGGCTCAATTGGTATTGTAACCCCTTTCTGAGCATCAATCCACATAGCCACTACTTTATCACCATCAGCAGTCATAGCTGCTTGGAAGTTATTGCCGAACCATGATTTTTGATATCTTATTGTATATTTCGTATTATCACTTTGAGTTGAGACATCTTGAGAAGCTACCATAGGTCCATCAGTTTCTAATTCAGTGATTTCTTTTAAACCAAAAACACCGTTGTCATAAGTTAACTCACAAAGAAATGCTAAAGACTCCAGGTCTTGCCCAGATATTATTATACTAGCCAAAAATGAAACTTTGCCAATACCTCTAGCAAACATAGCATTTTTACTATAAGGAGTTAGAACTCCTGCCGCTGTATAACCTGGATGATTATCTAAAATACCATTTAATATTTCTTCTGGCATAATCTCAAAGTCGCTCCAAGTGTCACCATTATCAGAAGATTTAGAAATACCAAATAATCGTGGTTCAGAGTTCTCGAAGTGTCTATTATTAACTGCTGAGTATAAAGTTCCAGCTTCATCATTTACTATTTGCATTGGAGCATTCCAAGAACTACTTTTTGAATCAGATGCTCTAAATTTATTAGCCCACCATTGTGTTGGTATTGAACTATAGTTAGCTTGCTCATTATAATCAAATCTCATAAATCCATAATAACCATATTGATCATTATCAGTAAGTGGAGATAGTGTTCCATATCCATAGACAGTATTTTTTGCTTCATTTGTTCTCATTGACAAATCAGTCCATTTTTGAGCATCAGGTGGATTACCGAACCCAGGAGCTAATTCTTCAATATATTCAGGATCATCACCGAAACTCTTATCATAAATAGCAAATACTGCTCCATCATCAGGATCATTTGTTAGGTCTTTCCAGAATTTTTGAAAAGATGCAACATAACTAAGATCATTAACATCTGTTGATTTTGTTGAGTTCAAGTATGATACTGAACCAAATAAAACAGATTTTAAACGGTTTCTGAAAACATTAATACTATCGAAAGTTTGTCCTTTATCAGTAGTTCTGTACATAAATATCTTAGTACCATCGAACTGATTCTGTGCATCATACACTAGATTTGAAACTATAATACCTACAGCGTCTGTAGTTGGGTCATAAGTAATAGGTGTCGATCTTACATAGTGCGACCAATAGAAACGTTGGAAACGCTCTAGACTCTTACCAGATATGTCCTGAACAGAGTTATTTTTACTAACATAATTCGGAATTTCATATTCTGCCGGTTTTTCATTCGGATCAATTCTGAACGGAACGTGCGCATTTTGCGTTTGATTTATATCTTTAGCAACGACTAACCCTGTCATTCCTATAAATATTAGTATGGTTAATAATTTATTCATTCTAAAACCTCATTAATTAATCTAAAAATTTATTCATTTTTAACATAACACAAAGATAAGTGCATTTTTAAATAATTACAAAATTAATTTTACACCAGTCTTCTAATATCAAAGACACATTATACTATGTATTAGTTACACTTTTACACGATTAATAGTTAATTTTCGTTTTGTGAGCAGAATATTTTCAAAAAAAGTATCGGATTATAGAATGTTATTAGAAAAAGATATATTAAATAGTATTAGCAATGTGAAAGACCCCGATTTGGGTGTAAATTTGTCAGAAATTGATGCAATAGATAAGATAGAGATAAGTGAAGACACAGTTCAAATCAAATTGAAATTAGTTCAGCCAATTTACTGGGTTGTAAATAGAATTAACGACTTACTAATAGATGAGCTTCGCAAGCTAGATAGTAAAGTGAAATTTGAGATACTAATAACAGAGCAACCATACAATACTCAAGACAGAGAAGTATTACCAGGTGTGAAGAATCTAATTGCAGTTTCTTCCGGAAAAGGAGGAGTTGGTAAATCGTCAATTGCATCTAATATAGCAGCTGCTCTATCTAAAAAAGGTGCTCGAGTAGGTATAATAGATGCAGATATTTATGGACCAAGTCAGCCAACTATGTTCGGACTCAAAAATGCACAGATGGAATCCGTAAAAATGCCCGACGGTAAAGTAAAAGCTCGACCATCATCTAAATATGGAATCCAAATAGCTTCTATGGGTTTTTTGATGAAGCAAGAAGATGCTGCGATTGTTCGTGGACCAATGTTAGCAGGTTACTTTTCTATGCTGTTTGAACAAATAGTTTGGGGTAATTTAGATTTTCTAATATTCGATTTACCTCCAGGTACAGGTGATATACAACTTACTCTAACTCAGAAAATACCCCTCACTGGTGCAGTAACTGTAACAACTCCACAGGAAATTGCACTTGCCGACGTTCGCCGTAGTATTGCTATGTTCAATAGAGTAAATGTAGAGAATATAGGAATCATAGAAAACATGAGCTGGTTCTCCCCTGCTGGTCACGATGAGAAATACTATATTTTCGGAAAAGATGGCGGAAAGTTGATAAGCGAAGAAATGAATGTTGAATTGCTTGGTCAAGTACCACTAAGTATTCAGATGAGAGAAGGGAACGATGGTGGAATGCCTGAAGTTATCCGCGATGAGGATTCTGAACAATCTAAAGAGCTAATAGCTATCACTGATAAAATAGTATCGAGAGTTCGTAGAATAAATTATGAAAAATCGAAAGCACCAGAACTAGAAATCAATTTATAATGCCTTCAATCGAAGAAAGAATAGAAATAGTAGTCGAGGAAATCAACGAAATCTTACAAAAAGATGGTGGTTTCCTCCAATTTGTGGCCTTTGAAGAAGACACAAAAACTGCAGTTTTCAGATTATTAGGTATTTTCGAGCATGACCCGATGGCAATGAACACTTTTCGAGGTGGAATAGAAAAAATTATATTGAGTAAAATCAAGGAAGTACGAAGAATCGAAAAAATATATTAAAATAATGTTTGCAGATTAGAAAAATTGTCTTATTTTTGTACTCGTTAATCGGGGCGATTAGCTCAGTTGGTTCAGAGCATCTGCCTTACAAGCAGAGGGTCGGGAGTTCGAGTCTCTCATCGCCCACACATTTAAGATATAAAAAGAAGCAAAAGCTAATAAGGTTTTTGCTTTTTTTGTCTAACAGGCAGGAGTGGCGGAACTGGTAGACGCGCTGGATTCAAAATCCAGTGTTAGCAATGACGTGGGGGTTCAAGTCCCCCCTCCTGTACCAAAAGAGAAGAGTGATTGGAATTTCCAGTCACTCTTTTTTTATGCTCGCTTGCTTCTTAGCTATTATCACCACCTCGGCGATGGCTTACGCTACCTCACCAACTATTTTTGCTTCCTCAAATGCCTGTCATTCCGAGCGAAGCGTGCTTGTCAAGCCAACGGCATGAGGAATCTCTATCATTTTATTTATTTCCAAGAGATTGCCCATGCCTTTGGCTTGGCAGGCGCGTCACTTCGTTCCTCGCAATGACATGAAAACTACCACGTCGACCATTTTCGCTAAATAGAATACTTATTTCGGTGGCGAGGAGGACTGGGAAAGTGGCGAGAAGGACTGGGAAGATGGCGAGGAGACCATTCGAATCCTCTCGAAGTGGCGTAACGTCCTCTCGAAATAGATTTAGTCGGTGTTTTAGCATTTGCATTGATTTCCTATGAAAATAATATTTTTCAAATAGAGGATTATTTTTTAATTTGATAAATAATAATAAACAGGATAAGAGTATGAAAAAGATTTTAGTGATAGTATTGTTGATTTTTGCATTCGGGTGTAAAGAGGATGTAACTTCTCCAAATAAAAATGAATTGGTTGGTAAGTGGAAGAAGGATTTTGTTTCAGGTATAAAAGTTAAATATGATAAAATAATAATCGAATTTACTAATGATAATAAGGTTATACATACTGCTGCTAATTCAGAAGTTAAAAGTGAAAGTCTTATAGGTAGTTATAATTATGATAATGGTATAGTTATATTGATAGATACAGATTGTAAAGAAGTACCAGGCAAATACGAGTTAGAATTTAGAAATAATGGTGTTGAATTTAAGTTAATAGATGATGAATGTTTAAGAAAAGAAGTAATTACTGGATTTTTTGAGAAGTATATTGAGTAACTATATAGCGAAAGCAATCCTCTAGGAGTTGGAAATACTTCACGAGTGGGCGGTTTTCTTATTCTAAAGAGATTGCCGCGTCCTTTCAGTCCTCGCAATGACATTCTTGGTGGCGGTTTTGATGAAAAATAAGTACCCCCGAAGGGAGTCGAACCCCTAACCCTCAGAGCCGAAATCTGATGCTCTATCCAGTTAAGCTACGGGGGCATTTATTTTCTTCGTAATAGTTTTTTGACGGCTGCTATTTCTTGTTTGGTGAAGAATCCGAACAGTCGAAGCAGCGCTAGGAACGTTATGAGGAGCGAAATCTTTGTTATGACGTCCGTCATTGTTCCAAAATTAAGATTTAATGCGTGATTTGCAAAATATATTGCTGCTGTTAAGGCCGCAATGATTGTTATTTTGGGCCAATCGTACTTTATGGCGTACGATTTTCGTGCAAAGTAGTAGATTAGGACCGAATTGGTGGCGAATCCTATCAAAGTGGCCCACGCAGCGCCTATATAGCCGACGTTAGGGACTAGCGTGTAAAGTGCAACGAAGTAAACGGCGGTGCCGGTGACTATCGAGTAAGCGAGGTACTTGGTTTTTTTGGCGATATGGAGCGACGCTGAGAAGTTATTGTACATTCCGTTGAACCAATATGCTAAAAGGATGATTGGAATGATTACAAGGCCTTCGGTGTAGTCGTTCGGGAGTAGTTTTCTGCCTCCGATGAAGGGGGTTTGGACTAAATAGCCGACGAAAAAGCTGAACGAGAGGAAGATTGCTGCTCCGATGAGCGTGAAATATGTTAAAATTTTGGCGAAAAGCTCGTTCGAGCCGTCGTTTTTGTAATTATTGAGGAAAAATGGTCTCCACGCGTAGTCGAATGCTGTTATGAATAGGAGCATTGGGATTCCAAGCTTGTAGTTTGCTGAGTAAACGGCTTGTGCATCGGACCCCGCGAACTCCTTTACTATTGGCTTGTCTGCGACGTTTAGGAAAATGGTCGAGAGTGCTGCTGGCAATGTCGGGATTCCGTATTTTAGCATGGTTCTGAAGAGCTTCGAGTCGTAGCTAAAGACTAAATTGGCGATGATTTCCTTCGACTGGATGGCGAGAGTGGTCAGCGAGGCAACGATTTGGATTACCAAGACGGCGAAGACTCCCATCCCGAAGTATGTGATAGCTATATAGTTAAGGGAAACATACACAATGACGTGGACGAACCTAATCATGACGAAGGATCTGGCTTTATTGTTCATGCGAAGCAGTCCAAAGGGTATGAATTGGATTGCATCGATGAGGGGAACGAATGCCGCGAGCATGATAAGCTCTGCGGAGTTTTCGATTTCTCCTGAAAGTATGAAGGTTAACTCGTCCGCGAAGGCGAAAATAATCGACGAGACGACGAGTCCGAATATGAAGATGGCGATAAAGGCGTGCGAGAAGACGGCGCGCGATTTTTGGATGTCAGTTTTGTCATAATAGCGAAAGAAAGAGCTTTCCAAGGCGGTGGCATAGAGCACATTGAAGATGCCAATATACGAATAGAGGATGACAATGTCAGCATACTCGGCCTTAGGTAAGTAATTGATATAGAGCGGAAAGAGAATGAAGGTGAGGAAGCGTCCTACGATATTGAAAATACCATACGTGACGGTTTGCCCAGCTAACTCTTTGAGCTTTTCTCTCATTCTACGGGCGATTTTCTTTTAGTAGGAAACGCTAAGATAAGTCCGATAACCGAACCGTATAGAGAAGTGATTCGCCAATCTGATTTTAAAGTACAATTAGTCTCACATCCGAAGAAATGGAAGTAAGCATAACCCAAAACTGCTCCAGCAGCCATAAAAAGTAATATTTTAATCTTTGTATTCATCATTCTTCGGAAACGTTTTCTTCATCTATTTGTTGCGAATCCTCTTCCATTTCAATTCTAAGAGTAAAACCGGACTCCTCTGCCTCAGTGAAGGCAAGTTCTTTCAATTCTTTAAGCTTCGGAAGGTCTTCGAGGGTATTCAAACCGAATGCTTTGAGAAAATCTATGGTTGTACCATATAGATAAGGGTTGCCAGGGGCATCGCTTTTCCCAATAATACGAACGTAACCCTTGTCGATAAGCCCATTAATGATTTCTTTAGAGTTAACACCCCTGATTGACTCAACGCCGGGCCTAGAAATAGGCTGTCTATAAGCAATAATAGCAATAGTTTCCAAGTTTGCATTGCTCAAACGTCTTCTAACTATGTTCTTATTGATTTTACCAACAATTTTGCCGTATTTTCGAGAAGTTACAAGAGAGTATCCTCCCCCACTTTCTATAATACGGAAAGGACGGTCGTTATCGGAGTTGTCATTATTAACTTCATTAATGAGATCACGAACATATTCACGATTGAAGCCAATTTTATCAAGCAGTTCGTATTCTATAATATCTTGTGCATCAGCACTATTTGATTCATTAGACGCAAGTATTTTCATTAGTCGATTGATATCAAGTGGCTCTTCCATAGTGAAAAGCAATGCTTCCAATGCAATCTTCTGTTCTTGCTTTGGTAAAGAGAAAAAATATGGTAAATCTTTTAGTTCCATCTAATTCAAGTTAAGTGTTGGTGATATAATAATGTCTTCAAACAAATCTTCTTGTGTTATAAACAGTTCTTGAGAACGAATTAGTTCTAGCAATGCAAGAAAAGTAACAACTATGAATGCTCTAGGCTTATCTTTCATAAAATCTAGGAATTTTATTCTTCCTTTCATGCTGACTATTTTTATTAATTCTTCTTTTTGCTCTTCAACAGAAATCGGGATAAGCTCGACGACGTGTTCTTGGGCTGCATTGTCTAATCTATCAACTGCTGTTTTAAAAGCTGTTAGTAGATCAAACATTGTCGTGTTAGTATATATTACTTCAGCTGATTCATCATTACCAAAATAATTTCGTTCGTGATAATGAAGATTATTTTCTTCTGAAACACGCATATCTTCAGTGGCTTCTTTTATCTGCTTGTATTCTAACAACTTCTGTACTAACTCTGTACGAGGATCTTCTATCTCATCACCATTTTCGTCTTTTGGCTTTGGAAGAAGCAATCTCGCTTTGATATACATTAGAGTAGAAGCCATTAGTATAAACTCACCAGCTAGCTCCAAATCTAGCAATTTCATAACTCTAACGTAACTAAGAAATTCTTCAGTTATTCTAGAAATTGGAATATCATAAATATCCAATTCGTCTCTTCTAATAAAATAGAGGAGCAAATCAAAAGGACCTTCGAAATTTGGGAGGTGAATTCTGTACATAGTTGTTTACATTTTTAACAAAAGTAAAGTATTATATGGAGTAGTAGGAATTAATTTTTCAACATCTATATATACTCTCTGTCTAATCGAGGTAATAAGTGAGTTATTATTTCATAAGGAATAGTATTTGCCTTCTCGGATATGTCAAAGATTGAATCACCAGTTATACCATCACCCATTATAATCACTTCATCACCTACGGAAACATCTAATCCTGTAATATCAACCATAGTGAAATCCATACATACCGAGCCGACAATCTTACATCTATTATTGTTAATACTAAACGAGCCGCAATTAGACAAAGCCCAAGGGAATCCATGACCATATCCGAATGGTATTAATGCAATTGTAATATCTTTTTCCGCAACGTACTTATTACTATAGCCAACAGTCTCACCCTTGCTAACTTGTTTTATCAACGTCACTTCTGACACTAACTTGAGACTCGGAATTAAACCACTTTTTTCTTGCAGTTCTCTAGTAGGTAAAAATCCATATATAGCAATACCAGGTCTAGAGTAATTACTTGGACTTACTATATCATTAAAAATTGCTGCTGAATTATGAGTATGAATATATTCTAGTTTGCCAAAAGCTGACTCTATTTTGTTAAGTGCAACTGTAAATTCTTTTATTTGATTATTTGTTTGAGTTTTATCTACATCATCAGATGCAATTAGGTGAGTTAAACAACCAACAACTTTTAGATTTTCTAAAGTTTGTAATACTTTGATAAACTCATCTAATTTTGAAGGTTTTACACCTTCTCTATTCATACCAGTATCCACAAAAATATGTACCAATGCTTTGGTATTCTTTAGGTTAGCAGCATTGTTTAATGCATTTAGTACATTAGTATTGACGGTACATACTTGCAAATCTAAACTTATTACGTTGTTTACCTCATCTTCTGATAGAGTTCCAGTTAATAGAATTTCTCCTGTATCACCTTCCTTACGTAAACCTTCTGCTTCATGGACATAAGGAACACCGAGCATTTCTACTCCTTCATCACGTAACACTTTTGAAATCTCATTAATTCCGGTACCATATCCATTGGCTTTTACAATTCCTATTATCTTTGTGCCAGATATTTCTCTTATTATTCTTAAATTGTGTCTTATGTTTTTGGTATTTATGATTGCTTTTGATCTGTTCATTAATAATTGCTGTCCTTTATGCCGAGAATAAGAGTGAAGTATTTAGATTTTCGAAATTACTAAGATATTTTTTAATGAAAAAACAATTAGCTATAATTTTATTATTATTTTCTTTTTTCTCCTGTTCTTCAGTACTGAAAAAAGAAGAATGCAAGAGTGTAAGTACAAATGGTAATTTAGGTAATATTATTAATTCTATTGATAATGAACCGCTCATAAAATTGGTTGATAATGAAATAGTTTATCTAACAAATGACAATATGCAATTTAACATTTTTCAGATAAAAGACAATAATAGTCTCTTAACTAAACTTGATAATGTAATAAAACACAATAACTTAATATCTCCTGGATTACCTACTTCATTTTCTTTAGATAAAGAAAAAACTCTTTTTGTTGCATCAGGGTTAACTATAGATTCTTTGAATAGAGACTTATATGCATTTATTTATGTTCGAGGGGAATATGCTAGAATAATAGATACAAAGGTGCTCAATAGTGAAGGATTTGAAGGTCATCCATTTTTCGTAGGTAATAGGTTATATTACACAAAGGAAATTAACGGGCAATGGGATATATATTATTCTGATTATGAAAATGGAAATTGGACGCAACCTCTTCCTTATACTTATATTAATACAAATGCTGATGAAGGTTTTTATTCTGAGTCATTTAATAAATTTCTATTTTCTAGAAAAGTAAATGGGAAGTTTGCTATTTTTGCTAAAGATATCAATTCTGAAATGTTGAATGAACCATATCAATTAAGCAAAGATTATAATTCAAATTTTAATAATATCTCCCCTGTTGTTATAAATAATGAATTATTTCTTTCCTCAGACAGACCAGGTGGTTGTGGACAATTTGATATATATAGATTTGACTTTTGTAGAAAAGTAACACTTACTGGCAACGTTATCAGTGAATTTGAGAATGTTCCGCTTAAAGGGATTGTAGAGCTTTATTCACAAGATAGTATTTTATTAAACCAATATATAATTCCTAATAACTCATATTTTGAATTTGACTTATCTGCCAATAATTATTACTATTTGACATATAAAAATGATTGCTATAACTCTGTTAAGAGCACTAATTTATTTTTTGCTGAGTGTAATGAAAATGCAGATGTCGTTTTACAACAAGATATCTTCCTCCCTAATTATACTGTAGAATTTAACTTTGAAGAGTATGATATTCCTTTCTTTGTGACAGGATATTATAGACCAAACACATCAGATAACTTAAAAGAATTGAAAAGCTTATTCAAATTAGGTGTGATAACTGGAAAAGGTAATACTTCATATATTGAATATCCAGATGACAAGTATCATGAATACTCTTATACAATTGATTCTGCATTCAACGAAGCAATAGAATATATAAATGATAGACTAAATAATCTAAAAAATGATTGTATTTTAAGTCATACAAAAATAGTTCTTGATATAACTGGATACTCTGACCCTCGCGATATTTCTTCAAATAAAATTTATCCTGGACCGGATATATATGATGAGAAAGGAAATGTAGCAGTTAAAAATGGAGCTGTTATAGATAATCAACTATTATCATTCATCAGAGCATATTATACTGGTGCATATATAAAAGATAAAGTCACAGATAATAGCAATATAGTTATCAATATGCTTACAGGTGGAGTGGATGATAATACTAAAAGACCTAACGACCTCAAAAGACGTGTAAAAGTTAGTATTCGCTTGGAAACAGTGACCCAATAACACTATTCAACTTAGATATTCTTCTATACCTTTCAGCAAGTTACATAGTTGAAAAGATTATCCTTATATTTGCAAATTATATTTAAAACATTACAAAAAAAGTGGAGTTAAAGATGGTAGCTTACAAGCCCATGGAATACTTGGATTTCAATGATCCAGCAATAGCACAACAACAAAAAGATGCAATTGAAAAAGTAAAATCACAATTAGGTAAAGAATATCCTAACATAATAGATGGTAAAGAAGTTTACACTGATAAAAAGACTACGTCTTTCAATCCTGCAAATAAATCAGAAGTAGTAGGTATCTTTCAAAAATCTGGAAAAGAAGATGCTGAGAAAGCAATCAATGCAGCAGAAAAAGCTTTTGAAACGTGGAAATATGTTCCAGCAGCAGAAAGATCTGAATATTTATTCAAGGCAAGTGAATTAATTAAACAAAGAAGATTAGAAATTAATGCATGGATGATAACAGAAGTAGGAAAAAACTATCTAGAAGCAGATGCAGACACTTGTGAAGCAATTGATTTCCTAGAATTTTATGGTCGAGAAATGATTCGTTTATCACAGAATCAACCGTTAACTGGACAACCAGACGAAATTAATGAATATTTTTATATTCCTTTAGGTGTAGGTATTGTAATACCACCGTGGAACTTCCCTTTTGCTATAATGGCTGGTACAGTTGCAGCTTCAGTAGTTACTGGTAACACAGTCGTATTGAAGCCATCTTCTGATGCCCCTATGATGGCAAAATTATTTGATGAACTAATGAGAGAAGTTGGATTACCTGACGGTGTATTCAACTACCTTGTGGCTAGCGGTGCAGAGGCAGGTGATTATATGGTTGACCATCCTAGAACACGTTACATCTCATTTACTGGCTCAATGGAAGTAGGTACACGTATCTATGAAAGAGCAGCAAAAGTTAATCCAGGTCAAATCTGGTTGAAACGAGTAGTTGCTGAAATGGGTGGAAAAGATGCAATGTTAATCGACAGTGAAGTAGATGTTGATTATGCTGCAAGTGAAGTGGCGAAAGCTGCATTTGGATTCCAAGGACAGAAATGTTCAGCTTGCTCAAGAGCTATCGTAGATGAAAAAGTATATGATGAATTCATAGAAAAATTAGAAGCTAAAGTTAAAGCAATTGAAATGGGAGATCCAAGAGATAATGCTGCAGCTGGTCCCGTAGTTAGTGAAAGTGCTTATAACTCAATTAAAGAATTTATTGAAATTGGTAAAAAAGAAGGTAGATTAATAGTTGGTGGTACTACTCCAGATGCTGACAAAGGTTACTTCATCTCCCCTACTCTAATAGTTGATGTTCCGGACACTGCTCGAATTTCTAAAGAAGAAATATTCGGTCCTGTTCTAGCTGTTATTAAATCGAAGAACTTCGATGATGGTATAAGAATTTTCAATGATACTATTTATGGTTTAACAGGTGGTTTGATTACTAACAATCCAGAAAAATTGGCTCGTGGTAAGAAAGAGCTTCATTGTGGTAATTTATACCTAAACAGAAAATGTACTGGTGCTTTAGTTGATGTTCATCCTTTTGGTGGATTCAACATGAGTGGTACTGATAGTAAAGCTGGTAGCCGTGATTACTTGCAATTATTCATGCAAGGTAAGTCAGTTGCAACAAAAAAGTAAGTTTTACTAAGATATGAAATTAACTAAGCTCTCAGAAATGGGAGCTTTTTTTATTATCTAACTTGAATATCTGTTTTATAGGATTAATTGATTGTTTTATTCCCTTTATATTGACCAGCAGGAGGTACAATTTTAATTAATTTATCAAATAATTCTGTTTTCTTAATATAAGTTGGTCCGAAAATATCCTTTTCAGATTTATCTATACTTATAAGACTAAAATAATCAAGAAATCTATTGAATGTACGCACTGAGTAACAATAATAACTTTGTGATTCAAATGATTCAAAATATTCATCTAATTTGTCTTCTACCAGGTTAGGAAATGCAATTAAGTACTTTTCAGCAAAATAATTAACATCTTGTCTTTTGTTTCCGTATTTACTAATTAAAATAAGTGAAAAACCAAATCCAAATTGACCAATCTGATTATTTTTGAAATAATCATAATAGGCCCAACTAAATTTTGTTGTGAAAGTTTTAAATATAAGTTCTAATAATTTAGAATTATCTTTTAATAATTTTTCTCCTTTTTTAGTCAAACTCAATTTACCAGCTCTTTTTTTTGCAATGCCAGATAACTCAGTTAGTATCCTAGTTAAACTAACTGTAATTGAATCAATTTCTTTAGTTAGTTTAGAGATACCTGCTTCAAATGTTCTCTCTACCAAAAAACCTTGGTTGTATAATTCAGAAACTACTTTTGGTGGTAATGCTCCTGTAGCAGTTAGTTTTAATTCCCCACTTTCAGAAATTAAATTCATAAGATATTTAATCTGATTAAGAATAGGAATTTTATTATATTCCTCATCTGTTAATTCCTGCAAAATAATTTTACTATCTTTTTCGAATGTCGAATATAATATTTGAGTCATCTCATTAGGTGAATACCCTTCAAAATCTGGTATTCCTCTATCATTTTGCTCATTCATTATTTTATCAATTTCTTTTTGTAGGTCTTCTATATTCATTTTGATATCCTATACCTTATTGTTATAAATCTTCTGACGGGTATATTTAAGCTAGAAAAATACATTTGATTATTTATCCTTTCAAATATATTAAGTTCAGTCATATTTTCATAATTTATTTTCACAAAAAAACCGATTACATATCAAGTAACCGGTTTTATTATTATCTTTTATTAATTGTAGTTAAGCAGTTACTGCTTCTTTTCTCCACCTAATATCTAGATTTCTGTTAGCCGTAGCTTCATCTAGACGTCTTAATGGAGTAGTCATAGGAGCTTGAAGTACAGTATCAGGTTCTTCTTTAGTTTCTGTGGCAATTTGAATCATTGCTTTGATGAATCCATCTAAATTCTCAAGATTTTCAGTTTCAGTTGGCTCTATAAGCATTGCCTCTTTTACTACCAATGGGAAGTAAATAGTCGGTGCATGGAATCCTAAATCTAATAATCTCTTTGCTATATCTCTAGTTGAAACTCCATCTCTTTTTTGGAAGTTACCACTTATAATACATTCGTGTAAGCAATAACCTGGGTAAGGAACTTCGTAATAATCTTTGATCTGGCTAAGTATATAGTTTGCGTTAATTACTGCATTTTCACTAACACGTTTTAGTCCAACTTCCCCTAGCATTCTAATATAAGTATAAGCACGTACTAATACACCAAAGTTTCCACCGAATGTATGAACTTTACCTACAGTATTAGGGAAATTATAGTTTAGTTTATATTCTTCACCATGTTTTTCGATATTTGGAACTGGTAAAAATTCGATTAGTTTTTCACTAACACAAATTGGGCCAGCACCTGGTCCACCACCACCGTGTGGAGTAGAGAAAGTTTTATGCAAGTTTATATGAACGCAATCAAACTTCATATCACCAGCTCTTGCTATCGTTAATAGTGCATTTAGGTTAGCACCATCCATATAGATAAGACCGCCACAACCATGTACTAATTTTTCAATTTCCATAACATCGGTCTCAAATAATCCAAGTGTATTAGGATTAGTTAACATAAGACCTGCTACATTATCAACACATTTTGATCTCAAATCATCTAAATCTATTCTACCATCAGGTCCCGATTTGACACTAATGATATCAAAGCCAGCCATAGCAGCTGAAGCAGGATTAGTTCCGTGAGCTGAATCTGGGATAAGGATTACTGTTTTGTTAGTCTCTCCCCTTTTTTCAAAGTACTTTTTGAAAGTTAGAATACCTGTTAATTCACCCTGTGAACCGGCTGCTGGTTGTAATGAAACACCCGGTAAACCAGTAATTTTCTTTAAGCATTCGCCCAATTCAAACATCATTTTCAATGCTCCTTGAGCATTTTCATCGCGGCTAAATGGATGAAGATTTGCAAATCCGTCCATTGCTGCAACTTTCTCATTCACTTTAGGATTGTACTTCATAGTACAAGATCCAAGTGGATACATACCTTTTTCAATATTGAAATTAAGGTGTGATAAACGTTGAAAGTGTCTAGCAATTTCTATCTCACTTACTTCTGGAAGCTCTGCAGCTTCTTTTCTTAAGAATTCTTTTGGAATATATTCAGAAATATCTTTTTTCTCAATTTCTAAATTTGGAAGAGAGTATCCAATTCTTCCAGGTGATGACTTTTCAAATATTAATTTTTCCATATCCTATTAAACGGTTAGTTGTTTTAAAGCTGATTTAGCTGCTTTTTGTTCAGCTGATTTTTTATTCTTGCCTGATCCTTGACCTATTAACTCATCTTGAGAGTAAACCCCCACATCAAATTTCTTCATGTGATCGGGTCCTTCTTCTGAAAGGACTTTATAAGTTGGTGCGTCTTTACCTTGACTTTGTATTAATTCAAGTAACTTACTCTTGAAATTCTTTTCATGTTCAAATCCATTGTCGTTTAAGAGTGGAATAAATTTTTTCGTAATGAAATAACGAGCATTTTCTAATCCACTATCTAAATATATTGCGCCAATAATAGCTTCTACACTATCTGCTAGAAGTGAATTGCTACCACTTTGCAATGCTTTTTGGGCACTATAACTAAGTAATATAAGTTCATCAAGCCCCATTCTTTCAGCACAATAAGCCAAAGATTGTTTGTTGACAATCGAAGATCTCATCTTCGTAAGATCCCCTTCTAGTACATCATGTTCTAAGAACAAGTATTCCGCCACAACCATACCTAAAATTGAATCACCGAAAAATTCTAATCTCTCATTAGAATAGATTTTCTCTTCAGAAATTTGAAGATATGAACGGTGAGTCAAAGCCTGTTCAAAAAAAGCAAAATTTGATATTTTTATACCAATTTTTTCTTCAAAAACTTTTTTTTGTTCTTTAGAAAAAAATCCAACTTCTACGAAAAATCTTTCGAAGTTGGATTTCTTTAAATTCTTATCATCAGAGAAAATAGAGCTAATTAGTCTATTAAACTTTGTTATCATTAATTATTACTCTTCGTATGCTTTGAAACATAAAGTTGCATTATGCCCACCAAAACCGAATGTGTTGCTTAATGCAGCTTTCACTTCTTTTTTGATTGGAGTATTCGGAACATAATTCAAATCAGCACATTCTGGATCAGGTGTGTCATAATTAATTGTAGGAGGTACAATACCTTCTTTAATCGCTTTGACTGCTGCTATAGCTTCGATGGCTCCAGCGGCACCTAATAAATGTCCCGTCATTGATTTAGAAGAACTAACTAATAAATTATTAGAATGTTCTTCGAATACAGTTACGATTGCATTTGATTCATTTTTATCATTGAAGAAAGTAGAAGTACCATGAGCATTGATATAATCAATATCGTTTGGAACTAATCCTGCATCTTTGATTGCAATTCGCATTGATCTAACTGCACCTTCTCCTCCTGGAGCTGGCTGAGTTATATGGTAAGCGTCATCTGTCAAACCCATACCCGCTATCTCTGCATAAATCTTAGCACCTCTATTCTTAGCATGCTCTTCTGTTTCTAAAATTAGAATCCCACCACCTTCACCAATAACAAAACCATCTCTAGCTTTATCAAATGGTCTCGATGCAGTTGCGTATCCTTCGTTATTTTCAGAAAGTGCTTTCATTGCGTTGAAACCACCTACCCCCATAGGGCAAATTACAGCTTCAGCACCGCCAGTAACCATTACGTCTGCATCTCCTCTTTGCAATAGCATGAGAGCATCAGCAAGAGAGTGAGAAGAAGTGGCACAAGCTGATACAGTGGCGTAGTTAGGACCACGAAGCCCCCATCTAATAGCTACTTGACCCGCTGCAATATCTGAAATTAACATTGGTACGAAGAAAGGAGAAATCCTATCAGGTATTCCATCTCTTTTGTAAAGATTCTCTTGTTGGTTGTGGTATGTCCACATACCACCAATACCTGAACCAATAATCACACCTACTCTATCTTTGTCGGTGTTCTCGAAATCGATTCCAGAATCTTCTACAGCCATAGCAGCTGAAGACATAGCAAACTGAGTGAATAAATCCATTCTTTGGATTTCTTTTCTGGTCATGTGTAATTCAGGATCGTAATCCTTTACTTCACATGCAAAATGTGTTTTGAACTCAGAAGCATCAAATCTAGTAATAGGGGCTGAGCCACCTTTACCAGCTAGAAGTGCGTTCCAATATTCTTCAAGACTATTACCGATGGGAGTCACAGCTCCCATACCAGTAATTACAATCTTTGGATAATCATATTTAGGCATTGATTTACCGTTTAGTTGTTTAATTAACTAACTTTACCTTGCAAATAACTAATAACGTCGCCTACCGTAAGAATCTTTTCAGCGTCGCTATCATCAATAGTTAAATCGAATTCCTTTTCGAATTCCATAATTAACTCAACAGTATCTAATGAATCAGCACCTAAATCTTTTGTAAATGATGCTTCAGGAGTGACCTGTGATTCTTCAACACCTAATTTGTTAACTACTATCTCAGTTACTTTACCGTTGATATCAGCCATGTTATACCTCTAAAATATTGTTTATAATAAATAATTGTTGTTTTCTATATCGCTAATCCGCCGTCAACATGCAATACTTGTCCAGTTATATACCTAGAATCTTCTGAGGCAAAAAACGCCACGACATCAGATATATCTTTTGGCTCTGCTGCACGTTTCAGAGGAATATTATCTTTAAATGCATTTACTTGATCTTCTGTTAATTTACCTGTCATCTCTGTTAGTACATAACCAGGTGCTATCAAGTTAACTAATATATTTCTTGCCGCCAACTCTTTTGCTATTGATTTAGTAAAACCAATTAGCCCGGATTTAGATGCTGCATAATTGGATTGCCCTGCATTACCAGTCGTACCCACAATAGATCCAATATTGATTATTCTTCCTTGTTTCTGTGAAAGCATAAATCTACTAACAACTTTACAAGTATTGAATACACCTTTTAAATTGATACTAATCACATCATCAAAATCACTTTCTGACATTCTTAAAATAAGATTATCTTTAGTAATTCCAGCATTATTAACTAGTATATCAATTGAACCAGCTTCTTTTTGAATTTCATTGAATGTATTAGTTACTGATTCGAGATCAGAAACGTCACATTGCTTATAATTTATATTATAATTTGAATCAATTTCTATGTTAGTAGAACGACCCAAAGCGTAAACTGTTGCCCCATCTTCAGCTAATTTTACAGAAATAGCTAATCCTATTCCTTTAGCTCCACCCGTGACTACAGCTACTTTATTTTCTAATTTTAAACCCATATTTCATTTTTTCGGAATTTTAAAAGCTACAATTTAACAATTATTTAACTTAAAATTAAACATTTTCTATGTCTTGCAACTTATCAAACCCACTTATATTTATATCTTTTAAAGTTCTCTTACATAGTCCTTGGAGCACATTCCCCGGTCCCATTTCTATAAAGTCTGTAAATCCATCTTTTTGAAGATTGTTCAATATCTTAGTCCAAAGCACAGGTGCTGTGAGCTGCTCGATTAATTTCTTTTTCAATTCTTTAGAACTTGTTTCTGGTTTTGCATCCACATTTGTATATAAAGGAATATTAGCATTCCTAAATTCAATATTACTAATTGCTTCTGCTAATTTATCTTGTGCTGGTTTCATCAAAGGAGAATGAAATGCACCACTTACTGGTAATTCCATAGCCATTCTAGCACCCCTTTCTTTGAAAATACCAGAGTTTTCCCTTAGATAATCTCGTGAACCAGATATTACAATTTGTCCGGGACTATTGAAATTAGCAGGTACTACAATATTACCATTAGTATTCAGTTCTTTACAAATTTCAATTAGTACATCATCCTCCATACCAATGACTGCGAACATAGTTCCCGGTTCGTTCTCACCTGCTGTAAACATTAATTCACCTCTGAGGGAAACTAATTTAACAGCATCCTCGAATGAAATAACACCAGCAGAGTACAAAGCAGCATATTCACCAACAGAATGTCCCGCAACGCCTTCTATAATTAGTTTTTCTTTTGTCATACTACTTACTACAGCACTATGAAGAAATATAGCTGGTTGAGTATATCTTGTTTCCTTTAATTTCTCAACTGGTCCATTAAAACAAATATCGCTTAATGAGTATCCTAACAACTCGTCAGCTTTATCAATTAAAGTCTTTGATTCGATATTATTTTCATAATAATCTTTTAACATACCCACATACTGAGACCCCTGGCCTGAAAATAGAGCTACTTTTTTCATTTATTCATATTCCATTTTACATAAATAGAACCCCAAGTGAAGCCAGCTCCAAAGCTTGACAATATTAAATTATCACCTTTTTTTATTTTTCCAGCTTCTAGCCATTCAGATATACAAAGTGGAATAGTCGCGGCAGTAGTGTTACCATATTTCTCAATATTAACCATTACTTTATCCATACCTACACCCATTCTTTCGGCTGTAGCACTTATTATTCTTAGATTGGCTTGATGTGGTACAAGGAAAGATATGTCTTCACTTGTAAGATTGTTTTTATCCATTATCTCTTTAGAAACATCAGCCATACCTTTCACAGCATACTTGAAAACAGTTTTACCGTCTTGATATACAGTATGTTCCATACTTTCAACAGTTTCTTTTGTTGCAGGATGTGCACTTCCACCAGCTTTTTGATTCAGGTATTGACCACCAATTCCATCTATATGGAGAATAGAATCTAAAATACCATAATTATCATCATTTGACTTTTCGATAAGACAAACACCAGCAGCATCTCCAAAAAGAATAGCTGTATTTCTATCATTCATATTTAGTATTGAAGACATCTTATCAGCACCACAAAGTAAAACTTTTTTTGCTGCACCGGATTCTACTAAACTAGAGGCAGTTTTCAATGCAAAAAGGAATCCTGAACACGCTGCGGAAATATCGAATCCCCAAACGTTTTTAATTCCTAGTTTATGTTGTACTACTGCTGCAGTAGAAGGGTACATGTGGTCAGGCGTAACAGTTGCTACTATTATACAGTCAATTTCTTGTTTATCTATACCAGCATTCTCTATACATTTTAATGCTGCAGGTACTATCATATCAGAAGTAGCACCATTTTTCATTATTCTTCTTTCGTTAATACCAGTACGCGTTTTTATCCACTCATCACTTGTATCTAAGTAAGACTCAAAATGCTTATTCGTAAGTTTGTCTTCAGGATAATAATGAGCAATCGCAGTTATAGTTGCTGGCATGTTTATTTCTCAAATTTATAAAAATCTATTTCGGAAATTAAGAAGATTGTAAAGAAATTTCAATTTTCTTGTTAATTTCTTTAGTATAAGTTATCAACGCTGTGTAAAGCATATTCTTAATTGCTTTTGGAGAGGACTTACCGTGGCCTATAATAACTACCCCGTTTACTCCCAATAGTGGCACTCCCCCATGGTCTTGGTAATCAAACCCACGGAAGACATCTTTTATAGTAGGAGCCATCAATCCAACTTTTAATTTCTTAATTGTACTTTGACTGGCATATTTTTTAAGAGTATCTTTGAAGAAACCCATGAAACTCTCAGCAAATTTGAGGATAATGTTCCCTACAAATCCATCACAAACAACAATATCAGCTGCACCAGGGAAAATATCTCTTCCCTCAACATTTCCAATAAAGTTCAATTTTGATTCTTTTAGTAACTTATATGCTTCCTGAACAGTCTCAGTACCTTTCTTTTCCTCTTCACCAATATTAAGTAAACCAATTGAGGGGTTTTTAATATTATACATTTCTGATAAATATACTTGACCCATCACAGCAAATTCGTATAGGAATTGAGGTTTGACTTCTGAGTTAGCACCGACATCTAATAGTAATGTAGGGCTATCTTTGATAGTTGGAAAGAAAGAACCAATTGTAGGTCTGCTTACACCTTTGATTCTACCTAATTTAAGAGTAGAAGTAGATAATATAGCACCAGTATTACCTGCTGATATAAATGCATTTACTTTATTGTCTTTTAATAAATCAAGGCCTATGGAAATAGAAGAATCTTTTTTGGTTTTAATTCCTGCAGTGGCATCATCTTCCATTGTTATAACTTGAGAAGCATTTACGATTTCATAATCGTAGTTTTTTAAAGATGGGTTTTTTTCAATTTCAGTTTTTATGAGTTCTATTTCACCAACAAAGTATAATTTAATATTTTTGTCAGTATTCTCATTAAGGAACTCTAAAGCACCTTTTATTTCACTTTCAGGAGCAAAATCACTTCCCATTATATCTATTGCGATACTTATATTTTGTTTTGCCCCTGACATGATAATTCCTCAGAAAATTAGTCGAATTTTCTGCCATTGTAATAATAAACCTTTTTACCGTCTTCTACAACTAACGAAGCTCTGTGTGATCTTTTAATCTCACCAGTTTGCTCACATGTCGATAAAGTAGGTGCATCTATTTTATAATGAGTTCTTCTTTTATCTCTTCTAGATTTCGAAATCTTACGCTTCGGATGTGCCATTGTATTAACCTTTAAATTTAATTATGTTTCAAATTCTTTAATATATCAAATGGGCTGAGCCCTTCCTTTTTAATCTCTTTTATCTCTGGATATATTTCTTCTATATCTTTGTCTTTGTATTGAGGAGCTACTTTTTTCATTGGTACTTTAACCAAAAGCTCCTGAACTACTATTTCAGTTATATTAGCGTTTTTTTCTTCTTCGCCAACATAGATTATATTCTCGTCTTTTTCCGTTCGGTATTCCTCTTTCATACCTTTTATAATATTAATATTAACTTCAGCTTCGATTCTTTCTCTGTATTCCTCAAGTGATAAATCACAGACTAGTTTAGCAGAAGTCCAAGCTTTTCCATTCAATATTATCCTATCATTATAAACTCTGAGTGAGCCTTCTATGAAGACTTCTGAATCTATAATTTCAGATTTAAAATCTCCATCAGCTATTCCACTGATTTCGACATAATGTTTACCATTTGATAAACCTTGGGCATTTAATAATAACATTTCAAATAAACGGTTAAATACAAGCTACAAATATACTAACAGATTAGAGTAATATCAAGTATATTCTTTTATTTTTTAATTAATCGCAACCTAATGCAGATTTATTCTGTGCAGCGGCTTTGTTATTCGGATTTACTTTCAGTACTTTTGAATACCATACACAAGCATTTTTAACATCGCCCATGCCTTGGTAAGCTATTGCTGCATAAAGGTATCCATATTCTATCTCAGGTTGTTCCTCAGACCAACTTATAGCAACTTTTAACAATTTTTTCCACTCTTTAGCTTTATAATAAAGTCCAGAAAGTTTTGCATAAGCTGACCTAATATTATTCTTATTTACTTCAGGATAAGCTAGAGAAACCATAATTGCTTTCTCAAAATTATCTACAGCTCTCTTATCATCTTCTTTTCCTGCATAAGCATCACCTAGATATACATAAGATCCAGCATCAGTACTGTCCATCATTGCTGATTTTTCTAGATAATAAATAGCAGTGTCTCTCTGATCCATAAACAAGTAAGATAGACCTTTGTAATATATAATCTTTGAATCAGTGCTATCGTTACATGCAGCAGTATTCAATCTCTTATCAAAGAAGAATAATGCTTCATCATATTTCTTTGCAGAGAACATCAAACGTCCAACCATATTCATCAAATTACATGATGCATCTGGATTCTTGTTAACCAAATCTTTATATATATTAAGTGCTGCAGATGTATCACCTGTAAATAATTCTGCAGTACCATATCTTCTGATATCAGCTTCTTCTATTTCTGGATTATCTTTATCCATAGCTAATATTGCTTTATAAGCTGCTTTTGAATTAGGGTAGTCTTTATTATCATAGTAACAACGAGCCATAAGTAAGTTTGCTTTGAACTTAACAGAGTCTATATGCTGTGATACATATTTCAACTGTGGAGCAGCAGAATCACATAGCCCTAGCTCATATAGCGATTGTCCCAAATACCATCTTCCTAGATTACCTTCAGGTCTTAACTCGTAATATCTAAATAATGCAGGAACCGCATCTTTATATTGCTTAGCAAAAAATAATATTTTACCTTTGTTGAAAAAGGCACTAGCATCCATAGTATCTTGTTTAGTTACTCTGTCCCATTCTTTCAAGGACATAGTAAACAGTTCATTAGACAAATCTTGGTCTGCTTCTCTATTAGCTAACCAATAATACGAAGTTGCAAGTTTAGAACGTGCTTCTTTTTGATTCTCATCTAATGATAATGCTTTTTCATAAGATTTTTTAGATAACTCATAAACTCTCTGGTCAAAATACATGTCCCCTTCTGTGATATAAATACGAGGATCATTCTCATTTATATCACGAGCACGTTTAATCTGTACTTCTGCATCAGTAAGTTTACCCGCTCTTATATAATTACTTGCGAGTTCTAATCTTATTGGAATACTTTTTTCAAAATCATCAATTCCATTTTTTAAAAGCTTTTCAGCTTTTACATAATCTTTATTAACTGATAATATTCTACCATATTTAATAATAGCTATTTCATTATCATCAATATTATAGGCACTTTCATAAGCCTTATTAGCTTCTACATAGTTTTCTAATTCGAAGTATATATCACCTTTCAGTATCAATAATTTCTGATTTTCATTGTTATTATTAATATTCTTTGCCAATGCTTCAGCATCAGAATACTTACCTTTACTAATCAAAGCTTGTAAATCTTCAACTGATTGTGAATATAGGTTGAATGAAAATGTTAAAAATAAAATTGCTATTATTCTGTTAAAACTCATCTTACTCCTCATATTTAAGTTTTATTCTTGCGAATGCAGGAACAATCCCTTGATCTAAAAATAATTTTTGTACTGTTTCTTGTTTTGCTAAATATGTTCCAAACCAAAATGGTAAATCCTGTCTATCTTCTAGAAGATAAGCATAATAAGGAACTTTATATGGATACAAGTCTTGAACTATATATCCTTGGTGAACTGGTTTCGGTGTTATGTATTTATGAAGTGAATCACTATCATACCCTAACCGAATCATCTTGAAGTTCTTCTCATTTACTAATTGTGATAGAAATCCGATACCTATAATACTACTATTAGTGGCAACATGTTTCTTCAATTCATCAATATTTTCAAATAATTCTACTTTTCTTTTGAGTGGCATATCCTTTACAATCATAGAATTAAAATTAGCATATACCGAAGAATATTGGTCTAATGTTGCATAAGTAGGTTCAAAACTAAGCCCATTAGTCGACTTACTGAGGTTATCACCACTTACAATTGCTTTCCCAATTTGATTTGCATTCAATGTATCGACTGGAAAATCTTTATTTGCAAAAAAGACTAATCCATCATATGCTATTATAAATCTTTTGTGTTTTTCTAGTTTGAAGGCATTCATCAGGGAATCTTCGTCAGAAAGATAATCACGGGCATTGACAACAACTCTTACTTCTTTTGATAATAATTGTGACATTACGTTTCTTGAATTAGCATATTCCACAGTCAATTCAACCTTATTATACTCTTGTGTATATAGTTTAAAAGCTGAATCAAGAATTGGTTTTAATATTTCATCACAGTAAACTGTTAATTTACCAGAATTTAACGACTCAGTGCTATCCGGATCTTTTGCTTCATATTTACTATCGCAACTTACTAGGAGGATAGCAAAAGTTAGTAGTAATATTCTATTTTTCATCTTTTCTCGAACCATATCTTTTTTTATTTGCTCTATATAATGCTAATCTGTAGAATCCGAATAATACAAATATGACTCCGAAGACTCTCATCATAGTAGGATCAGAGTCTTCAGGCATGAAATACCCACTTACGAATAGTAATCCTAATAGGATTATTAATATTCGGATACCATAATTTATTACGTCATTTATCATTTTAATTTGAATTTAATTGGGATAATTATCCAACAATCTACAGCCCTATCATTATTAACAGCTGGAGAGAAATCATTATAATTTCTCACTGCTTGCAATGCTTCTTCATCAAATAACGAATTAGTAGAACTATAAATATAACTTTTTACAAGTTTTCCTGATTTATCTATCAATGCAGCTATATGGACACTACCACTTAAGTTCATTTGTTTAGCTAAAATAGGATAATGCACTAAACTTTTGATTTTATCATAATCCATACTCGGAAACTTCTGCAAATCTTGATGTACAAATTCTTTAGTAATATCTAATTGCTTTTCTAATATTCCACTTTTCGGATTATTAGTTTCAACTATTAAATCACCACTACCAGAACCTGACCTATTATTTATACCGAATGCACTACTGATATTCTTCAGTATATCATCAGTGTTAATTCCAACGTCAAATAAAGAAGCATTATTTATTGGTAAATCTATATCATCAATAAATTTCTGATTTTTGCCGATTTCTTCTCTTGAGGATTCCGCAACTTCAGCCCCTTCCCCACTATTGACTTGTTCAATAGACTTTTCTAATTCGTAATTAGTCACAACAGTTGTAGGTATATAAATTATTTCTGGAGTTTTATCATCATTAACTAATTTATGTAATGACGATATAGCAAGACCAAATACCATAAAGAACATTAAACTAAGGATAAATCCTTTCATTGTGGAGCTATTTATTTGACTTTTTAGCTCTGCTGCCCCATAAGGGAGATTATTTAACTTTTTCATCTTATACCTCTTTATATAAATTTAAAAATGCCTCTGTAGTATATAGAGGCATTTTTCAATAAAAAGGTTACACTTATGTACAACTTTTATCTAAGTTTAAACCTAAGAGGTATAGAAATCCATACCATAACTGGTTTATTATTTTGAATTGCAGGAGTAAAGTTCTTATAGTTTTTAATAGCATCAATTGCAGCTTGGTTAAGTAATGAATTATCAGTGTATTCTACTAATGTCTTTCTTACTTTACCATTTGCATCTATTAATGCTTTCACAATTACTCTACCCTCTACACCAGCTTCCTTTGCTAACTTAGGATATTCTACTAATTTTTGAAGTTCCGCTATATCCATACCTGGTTGTTTCTCTACAGGAACAAATTCATCAGGATCAGGTTCTGCTTCTCTTGTTTCAACTTTCACTCCGTCACCTTCCCAATCAATGTTATTGGCAAAGTTACCCATATCTATACCATCACCACCAGCAGCTGATGCTCTATCAAGTACATCCATATCTGCAAAATCTTGCAAATCTGGAGCTATCTCTGCATCAGGAACAGGTGTAGGAGTACCGGCTCTCGCCGCAGGACCAGCCACTAATTGCTCTGGGGCTGGAGGAGGTGGTGCAGCTTCCATGTCCTCAGCTGGGGCATCTAAGCTAATAAGGTCTAGCTTAGCTATTGGGGCTAAGGGTGGTGCTGCAACGTTACTTGCTATAGTACCACTAATTAAATGATAAATCAAAAATAACAATAACAATGAAGTAGTTATTATAAACCCACGTATAGTCGATTTATTAATGTATGCTTTTAGCTCTAACGCACCGTATTCGTTACGTTGAGGGATTGGAACTGTTTTTACAGACATTATTGACTACCTCCAGTTTGCGGTTTTAAAATCGCAATCTTTTCTAAATCTTCATCAGTTAGATCAGCAATAGTAAACTTTCTACTTCTTTCAAAAGTAGGCTGATTACGCTTTACTCTCATCTCATCTACTATCCCAGCTTCTGCTAAGTTTAGCTCATCTAACACTTGTACTACTGTTCCATATTCAACATTTTCAGAAACTTTTAGTACAATAATTAAATCATTTATTTGATTCAAATTCTCTTTTATTGCTAAGTTTCTTACATCTTTCATATCAAGAGGTTCAGCATCTTCTTGTGCTTTAAAGAAGAATAAATCTCCATCGTCATCAACAAGAATACTTAGCAATTGAGACTCTCTTACAACTACCTCTACCTCTCTTTCAGGTGGGACTTTCATTTCCATTACCTGAGGAGTTGCCATTGTAGTCGTAAACATAAAGAATGTAAGCAGTAGGAACGTGATATCCACCAAAGGCGTCATATCAAGTACGAAACCTACTCTTTTCTTAGATTTTCTTTTAGACGATTTTCCTCTTTTTGAGCGACCTCCGCCGCCTAAAGAACCACCACCAGCCATAATATTACTCCTAATACATTAGTATAAATACTAAAGTATTATTTATCTTTTCTTAGTTACGTAATTAAACTTTGTGAATTTATTCTTACTTAACACATCCATTGCTTCTGATACCCATTTGAATCTAATACTCTTATCAGCGTCAATCGCCATAGAAGTTTCAGAATTCACTAGGTAAGTACGTTTTATCAATGCTTCCAAAGTTTCTATTGAAACTTGTAATTGTGCGTTTTGCATCTGTTCAGGTGTTAACCCTTCTATACCAGCTTTAACTTCATTCCAATCTGCTTCATTAGTCATTTCATAGAAATAAGAAGTATCTTGTTTAGTTGAATCAGGAAATGCAATTTTTACTATAGCTAAGTCTTGTTCCGGAAGCTTTGACGTATCGGCAGAAGCCAAAGGTCTTTCGATAAAGAACTTTTGCTCTGCTTCAGCTTCTGATTTGAACTTAGCTGTAAACATGAAGAATGTAAGTAATAGGAATGTGATATCCACCAATGGTGTCATATCTATTACAAAACCGACTCTTTTCTTTTTTACTTTTGGCATTTTAATTCCCCTTTAAAGGTTTATTTTCTTACCATACTTGTAAAGATTTCAGTTACACTAAGGATACCTTCATCAATTACATACACGAAATTATCTACTTTTGTTGTAAAGAAGTTATAAGCTACGATTGCAATAATCGCACCTAATAGACCACCAGCAGTATTGTAAAGTGCTTCAGAGATACCAATTGATAATTGAGTAGCTGAAACCGTTCCACTTTCTGCAAGTGCTTGGAAAGCTCTAATCATACCAAGAGTTGTTCCTAAGAGACCAACCATCGTAGAAATAGAAGCCACGGTAGATAAAATAACTAGATTTTTCTCTAGTAGAGGTGTTTCCAAATTCATTTGTTCGTCAATTGCTCTTTGAACTTCTGATATTTTGGATGGAGCTGAATATTCAGGATCATTCTGAACTTTCTTGAATCTTTCTATTCCTGCTCTCATCACATTACCAATACTTCCTCTTTGCGTATCGCATAATGCAACAGCACCATCAAGATTGCCTTCCGAAAGTAATCCAGTTAATTCTCTAACGAATTTTTCAGGATTGTTTTTACCCTGAGCTTTAGTAATAGAAAGGAATCTTTCTATACTAAAAGTGATACCAATTACTATAAAAGACATCAATAATGCAACTAGTGGACCACCAGTATATATTGTAGCCATTATATTACCAGCTATTGGCTCATGTTTTGTTAAAGGGTCTTTGAAACCACTTGGATCACCCATTACACCGTAATAAAATGCAAATGATAATACCAGTGCAAGAACAATTACTATGATATTGAACAAGTTCTTCATAATACTCCTACTAAATTAAATTAATTATTAATAATATTTTTTGCTTCTTCATAAGTACTAAGTACTTTAAAAACTAAATTTAATTGTGTTAGATTTAATATATCTCTGACAGAGTCAGAAGCGTTCACTAACACAATTTGATTACTTTTAGTAATGTAATCGGACTGGGCAGAAATCAATATACCCAATGCCGTTGAGTTCATATAAGTAACATTACTCAAATCAATTATCAGATTTTTATTTGATAACTGAGCTAACTTAGAACGAAGTGCATCAGTCTCATCTCCACCAATAAATCTCCCAGCTAATCGAAGAAATACAAACTTTTCTTCTGTTTCTACTATTATTTGAGTCATTATTAAATGAGTATTATTTGCAAACACACTTCTTAAACATTTCGCAATTTATTTATTTATTTTGAAAAATACTATTTTATTTACTGAAAACACCTTCAGGTGGATAAGTTAATAAAAAAATTAACATTATCTTAACTCAATCTTCCCCTTAGTATTCTTGGCTTGTCAAATAAGTCATTGATTAACTCTACTCGATAATCCTTGGAAAACATGTTTTTTATTTCTTCAGCCAAATAACTATTCAATTCTAAATAAAAAACTCCATCTATAGACAATATGTTCCTATAAATAGTTACAAATCTTCGATAAAATTCTAATCCATCAGAGCTATCAGTAAGTGCAGAGTTGGGCTCGAAACTTAATTCTGGTTCTATCTCATTCATTTCACTAGTCGATACATAAGGTGGGTTTGATACTATTATATCATACTTTAACTTTGGTTCAGTAGTTAATATATCAGCATATACAAACTTCACATTATCTACTTCTAAATCTATTGAGTTTTGTTTTGCTACTTTAAGTGCAGAAGTCGAGTTATCCAACGCAGTAATAGTCGAAGAAGTAAATTCCTTTGCTAAACTTATAGCAATACAGCCGGATCCTGTTCCAATATCGAGTATTTTATAATCTTTGTTTTTTTTGTTGTCATTAATCACTTTTACTACAATTTCTTCAGTTTCTGGTCTCGGGATTAATACATTTTGATTTACTATAAACTTTCTACCTAAAAACTCTACTTGCCCAAGTATATATTGCAATGGAATTCTCTTTACTCTTTGATTTATCATTGACTTAATCGTTGATAATTCTTTATCTGAAAGTGGTTTGTCGTAGTCAGTATATAGCTTTATTCTCTCTATTTCTAACACATGAGTAAGCATTAGCTCTATTGTCAATCTTGGAGAATCTATATTATTTTTTTCTAGATAATCTTTAGACCAATTGATTATATCTATTATTCGCCAGATTTTATTTTTCAATGCCATTCAGTATTTTCTTTAAAATTGCCATACGAGTTAATACACCATTTCTAACTTGCTTATTGATTAGACATCTATCATGATTTTGAAGTCCATTTTCTATGTCCACATCATAATTAACAGGACCCGGATGCATTAAGTAAATATTTTTATTCATTTCGAAATGCTTTTTCTTGAAACCATATTTCTCGTAATACTCACTTGTATTCGGAACTTCCATTTGTTTCATTCTTTCATTCTGAATTCTAAGACACATGATAACATCTGAATTCTGTACAGCTTTGTCAATATTACTATAATAATTAAGTGATGAAAAATTATTGTCAAGTAATTCTTTAGGTGCACATAACGATATATCAACGTCAAATTTTGAGAGTAGTTCTATATTTGATCTTGCTACTCTACTATGAAGTATGTCTCCACAAATTGTAATCTTAAAACCTTCAAGTACACCAAATGCCTCTTTCAAAGTAAGAGCATCTAATAGTGCTTGGCTTGGATGTTGATTAACTCCGTCTCCTGCATTTATTATAGACATATCCAGTTGTTCGGACAGCATTTTTGCAGTCCCCTCTTCCCTATGCCTGACAACAGCAATATCTACACCCATCGCTTCTAGAGTACGCAAAGTTTCAATTAATGATTCACCTTTTTGAATACTGCTCAATTCAGGCATAAAATCGATAACTTGCAAACCTAAGTTCTTTGCTGCAATTTCGAAAGATAATTTTGTCCTTGTTGAAGTTTCAAAAAAAGCTAAAACCAGTTTTTTATGTTTGAACTCATCAGTCACATATTTCAAATCAAATTCTGTAGCAATCTGAAGAATCTCATTAATTTCATTTTTACTGAGCTGTTCGATTGAAAATAAATTTTTCAAAAATCAACCTATTTTTTAAATCAAATATAAAAAAAAAGCCGTTCAAAAGAACGGCTTTTATTTGCTCTGTAAAAAAAGATTATTTCTTTTTACCATTTACAGATTCCGCAAGTGCTTTACCAGGTTTGAATTTAGCAACTTTTTTAGCTGCTATTTTCATTGGTTTGCCTGTCTGAAGGTTTACACCTTTACGAGCAGCTCTTTGAGCTACTGAAAAAGTTCCGAAACCGATAAGACGTACATCTCCACCACCTTTTAGCTCTTTAGAAATTTCTGCGATTGTGCTATTTATAGCTCTTTCAGCAGCAGCTTTTGTCACGTCAGTTGATTTTGCAACTGCGTCAATTAGTTCTGATTTGTTCATACTTGTTAACTCCTTAGTATGTTAGGTTAAAGAATAATACCGTTAAATGCAATTTAAAAATTAATTTATAATATCCAAACATTTTTGGAAAAAAAAGTTGCTATAAGACCTAATAAATCGTGATTATTGTGTTTTTAAGCCATATTTGTTACTAATTTGGGTTATTTGTAACTACTTATTTACATAACCAAATAGAATTTGTATTACTCTTTTATTGTCTTTTATGTAGTCAAATACAGTCCAAACAGTAAAAACAGTTAAAAAGAACATCGAATAATAGACATAATCTTTTGTTACTAATTCTGTAATAGTAACGTCATTTAGTAACAAACTAATAAAATAAATTGAAATAACATAAATAATTAATACGAACTGTAAAACAGTTTTTACTTTAGCAATTTTCTTTGTTTTAATTGGTAATTTATGAGAATCTGCAAATAATCGTAGAAATGTCATAAAAGAGTCCCTAAGTATTATAATTAGAACCATCCAAAATGGAATTATCCCTTCAAATACAAATGCAAGAAATGCAGTCGAATTAAGAATTTTATCTGCTAATGGATCTATAAATACTCCCCATTTGGAAGATTGATTAAATCTACGAGCATACCAACCATCTAACCAATCGCTAATCGCACCGAGTATAAATAGAAATATTGAAATTAGAACTAGTGTGTCATTATCAGATATGAAAAAGAACAAAAAAAATGGAGCTACCAATATTCTGAAATAAGAAATGATATTTGGTACACTGAATAACATTAGCAAAGTTCAAGAGCTGTACTGTAAATAGCTAAGAAACTCTCTGGTTTGAGTGAAGCACCACCTATTAAACCACCTTTTACATTGGGAATTGATAGTATTTCCTTTGCATTTTCAGCATTCATACTACCACCGTATAGTATTTTTATAGAATTCGCATCAAATCTGTTTTCTAGGAATTTGGCAATAAAACTATGGGTTTCAGTGATTTGTTCCGTAGAGGCAGTTTTACCTGTACCAATAGCCCATACTGGCTCGTATGCTACTTTAAGGTTAATAGTGTCAACTACACCTACTAAACCCCTGTTTAATTGACCTTCTAAAACTGAATTGGTAATACCACTTTCTCTTTCTTCTAGTGTCTCACCAATACAAAGGATTACCCTTAGACCTGCATTCAATGAATTCACAACTTTCTTATTAATCATTTCATCTGTTTCGCCGAACAAAGCCCTCCTTTCGGAGTGTCCTATGATAACGTATTCACAGCCGACACTTAGTAACATATCATTAGATATTTCACCAGTAAACGCTCCTTTAACTTCATAATGGACGTTTTGTGCACCTAGTGAAATTCTGCTCAAATCAACTATTTCGGATAAAAAACCGAGATGAGTATAAGGCGGACATATTAGCATTTCTACCTCACTATCATAGTTTATATAACTATGTAAACCATCTGTAATGCTTTTTGCTTCATCTAAATTGGTGTTCATTTTCCAATTTCCAGCTATTAAATACTTACTCATTTATACTTAACTCCTTTCACTTTATAAATAGTGTAATTCTTTAATGTTTCATCTGATTCGAAACCAATACCTTCAATTTCTTGGTCTGGAGAAACTATTTTTACATACTTATCTGAAGTAAGTTTTCTAGTTTCATTATTCCATTCTAAAATAGAAGTTCTAACAGTAGTTTTATTACTATCAGAGACTACTACTACGTTCCCCATAGCTATCATATTCTTTGTAGCATCATCTATTGTGACACTATCTGCTTTAAGATAACTAACTTTTTTGCCATTTTCTTTTGAATAGAAATCTACTACAACATGGCTATCTAATTTTGTTTCTTTTTGTTTTTCATAAATTCTAGCTCTATCTGCTTTCAAATAAGCTTTTACAAGAGAAGAATCCATAAAATATACACTAAAATCATAACTTATTTGATCAGGACTATCTTTCACTTCATCAATAGCAAACAAAGTTTTGACTTCTTTTTTATCTTGACTACAAGATAAGAATAAAATAGAGAATATTAATAATAGTAATCTCATTTTGCTAAATTGGCTCTTTCTTCAGTACTCGCAATAGTAACAGCAACAGCGGCATCACCTGTTACATTAGTAATAGTCCTTAGCATATCTAAGATTCTATCAACTCCTAATATAAGTGCAATACCTTGTGCTGGTATATTAATAGCGTTCAATATCATAACAAGCATAATTATTCCAACACCGGGTACTGGCGCAGTACCTATTGATGCTAATACAGCAGTTATAACTATAGTCAGTTGCTGCACTATAGTCAAATCAAACCCATATACTTGTGCAATAAATACAGCAGCAACACCTTGATAAAGTGCGGTACCATCCATATTAATTGTTGCCCCTAAAGGCAATACAAAACCTGCAACTTGTTTATTTACTTTCATTTTGTTTTCTACACAATCTAATGTAATTGGTAATGTAGCAGCACTAGAACTAGTTGAAAAACCTATTGCTTGTGCATTTCTAATATTTAAAAAGAAGTCTTTTAGTGATACTCGACCAATCAATTTTAGCATTGCTCCATAAACTACATAGGTTTGTATAAACAAACCTAGTATAACAGCAATTATATACCAAATCAATGTAGATAATATTTCAAATCCAAAGTCAGCTATAGTAGCTGCAATTAGTGCAAATACTCCAAATGGTGCAATTAGCATAAAAATGTCAACCATTTTTATCATCGTATCACTTACACCATCGAAGAATTCTATTACAGTATTTCTTTTCTTCTTTTCGACTAGTGTTAGTGTAATACCAAATATCACAGCTAGGAATACAATTTGTAGCATATTCCCACTACTAATTGCATCAAAAGGATTTTTTGGTACTATCTCAACGAAGAAGTCAACTATACTAATATCAAGAGATTCAACTGCTTTTTCCGCAGATTCTTCTTGAAATGAAGACATTAATCTTTCTTTAGAAGATGGGTCAATTCTAGTTCCAGGAGAGATAACATTAGCAAGACCTAGACCAATGGTAATGGCTATAACAGTCGTAATTATATAAAGTGAAAAGGTTTTGAGACCTATTCGTCCTAGTTTCTTAAAGTCTGAGAGACTAGCAGCTCCCACAATTAAAGTCGATATAACCAATGGTATAGCAAGAAAGCTAAGAAGTCTAATAAATAAATCGCCTACTGGCTTTATATAAGTTGCGAGAGTTTGTTCTTTTCGAACAGCTATAACTTCTGAGAATTCAAGTTTCCGTTTCTCTTTTTCAAAAACTAATATTATTGATTTTGGGGAAGATTTATAGTAATGTTTAAACTTGTTGATGATAGTAATCTGATCATTCGAATTGAAAGCAGTTATCGTACTATCATTAATTATGATTGAAGCAGAAGTCCATTTACTTATAGATTCAGTGACTTGATCCGAATTTTTCTTATAAGTTATTTCAAGTTTATTCTTATCAACACTAAAAAAAGCACCGAAAGCTGCTCCGAGTATTAAAGCTAATAATATCTGGACATGCAGTGGTACTTTCTTCATTTTAATTTCTACTAATTTTTAAGTAAATTACTTTTTTATAGATAAATAGTATTTATAATTTTCCCAGTAATTATCCATTCGCCTTTTCATCATATCTGACCAATAAATAGGATAAACATATTCGAAATAGTATCTATTACTTCCGTCTTTGTGTGAAACAAATCCTTTATCACCATCAAAATGATTCTTCTTTATAAAGCCATATTCTTCAAGTATATCACCAACTTTTCCGAATAATACCCGCAAATTGAAATCTAATATATTATCTATATTTTTATAGAAATCACGAGGTACATCCGTTATCTGACCAGAATGCCACCAATATTGGTCTCTAGTTATAATATTAGTTAATTCAATGTGAATTGATTCTTGTAGTTCTCTCAATTCATTCTTCATATTTTTTAAATGTTCAGCAGTTAATTTTTCTGCTGCAGGCGGGAAAGTAAGAATAAATTTATTTACTATACTTTCATACCAATTAGGGACAAACTTTATTGTCTCTTCTATAAAATCAGCTTTTAATCTTTCAGCTATCTCAACTGTTTTTTCAATTGATTGATTTGAACTTAATACTTCTTTAGTTTTCATAGTTTTAATCCAAATATTAACATTGGTTTTATAATAAGTAACAAATATAAAAAAACTAACACAGATTAGATAATCTTATTCAGCAAAATTGAAATTATATTCAAGTTTTATTTCAGAGGTTAAGCTTTTAGTTACTGGACAAGTCTTCACAACATTAGATAATAGTTTGAAATCTTCATTATTTAATTGGTGTGGAAAAGTAATATCTAAAACCAACTTTTCAATTCTTCTAAATGGAACTTCAGTCATAATCTTAGATGCTGTTATATTCATTCCTTTAATATCTATTCTCTTGTCTTGTGCTTTAATCCCCATAATTGTAGAAACACAAGAGGCTATAGATGCTGCAACTAAATCCGTTGGTGATATATAATCACCTTTTCCTTTGTTATCTACTGGTGCACTTGTTTTGAATGAGTTCCCTGATGGGGTATGAACTACATTGCAATATAGATCACCCAAATAATCAACACTTATTTTTATCATAATAATTTACCTTTTATAGTTAATCCATCATAAGCTAAGTTAATTCCTTCGGGTAAAGTAATCTCTACTTCTGAGTGTTTAACTTGATGTGCTATATGTGTAATATATGTTTGTTTAGCATTTATTTTCTTTGCTTGTTCTATAGCTTGATCTATATTAAAGTGAGTTTTATGTAGTTTAGGTCTCAAACCGTCTAGAATAAGAACATCTAGACCCTGCATTTGCTCGACTGTGCTATCAGGGATGTGATTAGTATCGGTACAATATGCTATATTTCCTATACGGAAACCTAAGACTTCCAGCGTACCATGTATTAGTGGTAAAATTGTAATTTTCAAACCTTCAACATAGAAATCACCTTCTGATATCATATTTACATCCACCATTGGTATTCCACCACCGGTTTCATTATAATCTCGGAAAGCGTAAGAGAATATTCGAGAAAGATTATCTAACGTCTTATAATTTAAGTAAATAGGAAGCCCTTTCTTTGAAGTAAAATTGATACCACGAATATCATCAAAACCCCCAATATGGTCAAAGTGATGATGAGTATAAACAACAGCATCCAAATGGTTAATCCCATAATTCAGAAATTGTTGCCTAAAGTCAGGTCCAGTATCTATGATTATATTCTTATTCTTGTATGTGATAAGTGCTGAACAGCGGAGGCGCTTGTCTTTTGGGTCTTCTGAAATGCAAGTTGAACAATTACATGAGATAGTTGGGACTCCTGTAGAAGTCCCAGTACCTAATAATTTGAATTCAAATGTATTCTCATCAGACATGTCTTTCAGCATGATAGGAAGAACGAACTAATGGACCAGATTCAACATATTCAATTCCCATTTCCTCCCCTACTTCCTTATATTTTTTGAAAGTGTCAGGATGAACGAATCTATCAACTGGTGAATGCTTTACCGATGGTTGTAAGTATTGTCCGATTGTAAAGACATTAACTTTGATTTTCACTAAATCTTTCATCAATTCATAAACTTCTTCGTCTGTCTCTCCAATACCGACCATAATACCAGTCTTTGTACGCATACCTAACCGTTTTGCTTCCTCTAGTAGGTCAAGTGATCTTTGGTATCTCGCTTGAGGTCTTACTATTCTATATAAGCGTGGTACAGTTTCTATATTGTGATTAAGTACGTCTGGTTTAGAGTCGGTAACTCTTTTCAAACATTCCATATCCCCTTTAAAATCAGGGATAAGTACTTCAACTGTAGTTGTAGGATTTTCTTCTTTTATTCTTTCTATTGTTTTAGCCCAAAGAGTAGATCCTTGATCTTTTAGCTCATCTCTGTTCACAGAAGTAACTACAGCATGTTTCAACTGCATTTCTTTAACAGACCTTGCTACATCATTTGGCTCTTCCCAATTTAGTGTACCAGGTCTTCCAGTTTTGATAGCACAGAAACTACATGCACGAGTACAAGTATCGCCGAGAATCATAAAAGTAGCTGTACCACTTCCCCAACATTCACCTATGTTTGGACATCTTGCTTCTTCACAAACAGTATGAAGAGATTTAGATCTCATCATTTTCTTTATATTTGCAAAACTATCTCCCCCTGGAGCTTGTACTTTTAACCATTCAGGTCTTTTACCACGAGTAGTTTTTAACTCGGGGTTATTTCTATTGTTATTTTTGAATTGAGGAATCTTAACTTTATCTTCTAACTTCGGTTTTGTTAGAACCGGTATATCAATTTGCTGCATATCTTTCCTTAATATTTACTATTGACCTAAAAAAGTCCTTAGTGATTTTGACCTTGACTGATGTCTAAGTCTTCGAATAGCTTTTTCTTTTATTTGTCTTACTCTTTCTCTTGTCAAATTAAACTTCTCACCAATCTCTTCTAATGTAAGACTATTACCATCTATTCCGAAATAAAGCTTAATTACTTCAGCTTCTCTTTCTGATAAAGTAGTAAGTACTTGTTTTACTTCAGTTCTTAATGACTCTTGCATTAGATCTGTATCAGGTGGTGGTTGTTGTTCATTCGGTAATACATCTAATAAACTATTATCTTCACCTTGTACAAAAGGTGCATCAACAGACAAGTGTCTTCCTGAGATTTTGATTGTTTCAGTTATCTCAGAGATACTCATCTCTAGTTCATCAGCTAATTCTGTTGCCGTTGGCTCTCTTTCAAATTCTTGTTCTAATTCAGAAAATTTCTTTCCTATTTTATTCAAGGCACCAACTCTATTTAGTGGCAATCTTACGATTCTTGATTGCTCAGCTAAAGCTTGAAGAATAGATTGTCTAATCCACCATACAGCATAAGAGATAAATTTGAAACCACGAGTTTCATCAAATCTTTTTGCTGCTTTTATTAGACCTAAGTTACCTTCATTAATCAAGTCACCTAAAGATAAACCTTGATTTTGATATTGTTTAGCTACAGAAACAACGAAACGAAGGTTAGCTTTTACCATCTTTTCCAAAGCTTGCATACCAGGTACGCCACCTTTTTTTATTAGTTGGGCTAATTCTATTTCTTCTTCTGCTGTAATCAAATCGACTTTACCAATCTCTTGAAGGTATTTATCAAGTGATTGCGACTCACGATTTGTATATTGTTTGGTTATTCTCATACTACTTCAATTAAGTAATTAAATTGTTTTCTATTTATTTTCTAATCTCTAGAGATTAGTTTTCATTTTTTATTAAGACATTAGCTTTTAATATAGTATCATATTTATCTGATAATGAATTAATAGCTTCAATTATATATTCGTCACTATCTATATTTTCAAAGAAAGTATATTCTCTTCCTTTTAATATATAAGTTGATATTTCATTTATCAAATCAATAATCTGTTCTTTATTTTCTAATATATTCTTTTTAATATCTGATTTTAAAGAACTTTCTAAAACTGTTAAGTTGTCTTGTGACTGTGACGAAATTACGTCTTTATATTTTCTATTTGACAAATCCTCTATTGGTTTTAATTCATCAAATTTATAATATCTTTTCTCTTCATTCAAGAAGTTTAAAAATTTATCGAATTCTTCAACCTTCAATTTGTAATCTTCAATAGATTTTTCATATTTGGCAGTGTGCATAACTGCAAAATTAAAGATGATATCACTCTTTATCAAATTATTAATGATTTCAGGGTAATCTTTCTTATTCACATTTTTATCAGGACTAATGCCATCTTCTTTATTAACAGTTCTTCCGTTCTTTGTCTTGAATAGTGTTGAGGAAGACAAATCATATTGATTCTTCTCAATATTGTAATCTATCTTTTGAATACAGCGTCCTGAAGGAGTATAATATTTTGCAATTGTCATTCTTAACTTAGAATTCTCATCGAGTGGTAATGTTTGTTGGACTAATCCTTTTCCAAAAGATTTTCTACCAATTACAACTCCCCTATCAGTATCTTGGAATGCTCCAGCAACAATTTCACTAGCAGAAGCACTATTGTCATTTATTAATACTGCAACCTTCAAATCTGGGTAAAGAGGAATTGTTCTAGAATAATAGTCTTGAGAGTTTTCTTTTAATTTACCGCGAGTAGTTAGCAGTAAAGTGTTTTCAGGTACAAATAACTCGAGAATTCTTAATGACGCTTGTAGAACTCCACCTGGATTATCTCTCAAATCAATGATTAGTGAATTAAACTTACCTTCATATTCTAACTCTCTCAGTGCCTTTCTGAATGCAAAATCAGCTTTTACAGAGAACTGATCCAATTTAATATAAGCAATTGAATCTTTTATTATTCTTTGAAAAGGAACATCTTTAATTACAACTTCTGTTCTAGTTATTTCTACTTCGTTTGAGTCTTTATGACCCAATCTATAATATTTAAATATTGCCTTAGTTCCTGATTTACCAACCAATATAGAGCGGAGTGAATCTTGGTCTAATTTTCCAACATAAATGCTGTCAATTGAAATCAGTTCATCTCCGATTCTTAGTCCAGCTTTGTCTGCTGGATAACCTTCGATAACTTTAACTATTGTATTTTTCGAGTTGACTTTATCAACAGTGAAACCAAATCCAATGTAGTACCCCGTCGAGAGATAATCTGACTGTGTCTCCCCCACATTCTCTTCATACCTAGTATAGGGATCTAACTCAGAAACCATCCCGATAATTGACTGTTTAATAAGCTCATTTGGATTTACATCGCTGACATAGCCATTATTAAGTTGTTCATAAGCACGTCCAAACGTACTTAATGAATTATATATCTCGAAATACTTATCGTCTTTCTTTGCACTTATCAATGTCAAAGGAAGTAAAAATAATATTATGTATTTATATAGATTCAATTATTTGTTATATATTACTTTTTAAATAAGATAAGACATCGTCTTTATGTATTCTGATTTGTTCCATTGTATCTCTATCTCTAATAGTAACGGTGCCATCTTCAACTGATTGACCGTCAACTGTTATGCAGTAAGGTGTCCCAATTTCATCTTGTCTTCTATATCTTCTACCTACTGCACCCGATTCATCGTATTGGGCCTTGAATGTAGTTTGTATATCATTATATATCTCAGTAGCAATTTCAGGCATTCCGTCTTTTTTAACTAATGGGAAAACTGCCGCTTTTATTGGTGCTAATTTCTTGTGGAATCTAAGTACAGTCCGAGTATCTTCCTTATCACCATCTTTTATAATTTCTTCTTCGTAAGCATTGCACAAGAAAGCCATAAATGAACGTGATACACCTCCCGAAGTTTCAATAACATAGGGAACAAATCTATCACCATTTACAGTATCTACATACTCTAATTTTTTACCTGAGTATTCTTGATGTCTTAGTAAATCGAAATCTGTACGGGAATGGACTCCTTCCATTTCGCCAAAACCAAAAGGAAATTTGAATTCTATATCTGAAGCAAAGTTTGCATAATGAGCTAATTTCTCATGATTGTGCCAACGAAGGTTCTCTTCTTTCATTCCTAAGCTAACGTACCAATCCCATCTTTCTTTTTGCCAATGTTCAAAATTTTCTTTCTCAGTACCAGGTTTGACAAAATATTGCATTTCCATTTGTTCGAATTCACGAGTCCTAAATAAGAAATTCTTTGTATTTATCTCATTTCTAAATGCTTTACCTATCTGTGCAATACCAAATGGAATTTTTTGCCTGCCTGATTCCATTACGTTTTTGAAATTGACAAATATTCCCTGTGCTGTTTCTGGTCTAAGATAGACTGTATTAGAAGTATCTTCTACTGGTCCGATGAAAGTCTTGAACATCAAATTGAAATTCTTAACATCAGTCCATTCTCTACTTCCGTTATCGTGTATATCAGCTTCGATAATAATATTATAATAATCTTCATTACTCTGAGCAGTTTCTAATTTTTTTTCTAATTCTTCAGCTTTGTTAGTTTTACCTTTTTTTAATAGCTTTTGAATTTCTTCTTCTATTAGGTTATCTGCTCTGTATCTTTTTTTTGTAGTTTTATTATCAATCATCGGGTCTGAGAATTGAACAGTATGACCTGAAGCATCCCATGTACGTGGGTGCATAAGAATAGAAGCATCTAAACCTTCTATATTATCACGATAAGTCATAGTTTTCCACCACTCATCTTTGATGTTTTTTAGCAATTCTACACCCAAGGGTCCAAAATCCCAGCATCCGTTTAATCCACCATAAATCTCAGAAGATTGGAATACAAAACCTTTTCTTTTTGAAAGCGAAATTATCTTTTCTAACAAATCCATTTCAATTATTCTATTTTTTACTTTATTGACATTTTTGAAGACACAAAATAGCAATTATCCTTGATTTAGAGCAATTTCTTGACAACTTATTAGGTTGTGTAGTAATAATTATCAACAATTCGATAAATAAGAACTTATTGTACTCGCATACTTAATTGATTTTTTAAATTAGTAGCTAATAAAATGCCATATTTGATGAAAATATTTAGAATTGTATTTGTAGTTGTATTAATTAACGTCTTACCAATCTTGGGTGCTGAGTATTTAGAGATACTCCCTCAAAACGGAGACGGTCTAAAGATAATATTCCAACGTTATAGATTAGATTATACCGAACAAAATGTATCTGTGTTTAATAGTTTGAATCAATCTAAACTTGGGTCTAGTAATTCCTTGTATTTAGGTGTGAAGTATAAACTACCAATACATGTTTTCGAGTATAATGGTAATTCTATTCGTTCTAGTATTGGTAACTCTGACTATGAATATGCAGTCACAATTCAAGAATATAATGATTTGCTTTTCTCGAAAGGAATAAAAAGTAATAATTATAAAATTGATAAAGTTCTTTGGGTTCCAGAGATAACTTTCTATTTGAAAGAAGGTGAAAATATTGTTACTACTAACAATACTGTAACTAAAACCAAAAAAAGTGGTTTACAGACTTACATAGAGCCTCTCTTTGGTGAAAAGTATAAACAAGTAAAAGAGATCAGTCATAAACTAAAAGACAATATTTACTATTTAGTTGGTGGTCATGGTGGTCCTGACCCAGGGGCGATTGGTAGAAGATACGGTAATGAACTACATGAAGATGAATATGCTTATGATATTATTCTTAGATTAGCCAAAAATCTGATGGAACATGGTGCCACAGTAAAAATAATAGTTCAAGATAAAGAAGATGGGATACGTGATGATGTTTACTTGAATAATAGTTTCAACGAAATATATTACGGTGATCAGGAAATACCCAGAAATCAATTAGCTAGATTGAGAAAGCGGGTCGAGATAATTAATAATGAGTATTATAAAAATCAGAATATTGCAAAAGAGCATATAGTAGTTCCAATTCATGTAGATAGTAGAGAAAACAAAAGTAGAAGAATCGATATATTTTTCTATCATAATCAGAGTTCTGAAAGAGGAAAGGTAATAGCAAGTACTTTACTCGAGACAATAGAAAGCAAGTATAGAGCGGCACAACCAGGAAGAGGGTACAATGGTTCAGTCTCAGCACGAGGATTATATATGCTACGCAATACAATTCCAGTTACAGTTTATATTGAACTTGGTAATATACAAAATGAACAAGATCAAATAAGATTAGTAGAAAAAAATAATAGACAAGCTATAGCTAATTGGTTAACAGATGGTTTTCTTAAATTAGCTGAATAAATGAGGTAATTATGTCAAAAGTATATGAGTTAAAAGGTAATAGTCTAACAATTGATGCCATAGTAGATATAGCAAGAAACAATGCAAAAGTAAAAATTGCTGACGATAGCATTGAAAAGATTAAGAAATGTCGAATTTTTCTTGAATCAAAAATCAAAGCAAATGTCGTGATGTATGGTGTTAATACTGGAATCGGAGAATTCTCAGAAATCGTTCTAAGCGATGAACAATTGGAGCAATTCCAGAAGAACCTTATCTATAATCATTCAGCTGGAATAGGTGCTCCTGCACCAATTGAATATGTGCGTGGAGCTTTAGCCGGAAGGATAAATGTACATGCAAATGGAAACAGTGGATGCCGACTAGAAATAACTCAAACTATTGTTGATATGCTTAATAAAGGAGTTACCCCATTCGTTTGTCAGAAAGGTTCTGTTGGTGCAAGCGGAGATTTAGCACCTATGGCACAAGCTGCTTTACTTATGTTAGGTGAAGGGCAAGCATATTATCAAGGTGAACTATTACCAGGTAAAGAGGCATTCGAAAGAGCAGGCATTCCTATACCAGGATTGAAAGCAAGAGATGGATTAGCTTTTATAAATGGCTCAAATTTATTAACAGCAATGAGTGCAATTCATCTATACGACTTCAAAAAGCTAATCAAACATTCTGAAATTGCAGCAGCAATGTCTTTAGAAGCACTTATGGCAAATATGAAGCCGTATAGTAAAAAATTGCACGAAGTACGAGGATTTCAAGGAGCTGTAAAAAGTGCAATTTCAATAAGAAAATGTTTAGAAGGTAGTGATTTAATAACTGGTAAAATTAAAACTAAAGTTCAAGATGCTTACTCTATGCGTTCTAGCCCTCAAGTTATTGGGGCAGCAAGAGATGCTATTAGATGGGCTCAAGAACAAGTCGAAATAGAATTAAATGGTGTAGGAGATAATCCAATATTCTTCCCTGATGATAATGAAGTATTATCTGGTGCTAACTTCCAAGGTTCACCAGTTTCATTACCAATGGACTCTGCTGGTGCCGCTATTACAATGATTTCTGTACTTTCTGAAAGAAGGTTAAATAGATTGTTAAACCCAGCTCTAAGTCAAGGATTACCTAGTTTCTTAACAGATAAAGCTGGATTATATAGTGGTTTAATGTTAAGCCAATATACAGCTGATACGTTAATAGTAGAGCAAAGAATGCTATCTGCACCCGCTTCAGTACAATCTATACCTGCTGCAGCTGACCAAGAAGATTTTGTTTCTATGGGGATGAATACAGCATTGAAAAATAAACAGATATTAGAGAATGCTCATAGCATTATCGGTATAGAGTTCTTTGCTGCGGCACAAGCACTTGATTTTAGAGATTTCAAATTTGGCGATGGTGTTGCAAAAGCTTATGAAATTATTAGAAAACATATTGAGTATTTGGACGAAGATAGACCACTTTATAATGATCATAATACAATTACAGATTTAGTTAGATCAAATGAAATATTAGATGCAGTAGAAACAGTGGTAGGTGATTTGGACATTGAGTAATCTGAAAACTGATATATTTAATTATTTGGAAAGTCAAAATATATATGGAAAAAATATATTCTTTGATGGTGATGGTATTGAATTTAAGATAGAAAAGGAAATTGCAGGAGAGAAAATGGCGAAGAAACAATCACCTAACATTGAAATCAAAACAAGTTCAACAATTAGTGAACCAAAAATAGAAAAGGTTCAAAATATTAGGGAAAAAGATAAAGTAGAACAACTAGCAACCCCAACTATTATAAAAATTGATGAAAATTCTGTTTCAAAAAACTGGAGGGATGCAGGTTCACTTGAAGTTTTATATGATGACATTCATGAATGTATGAGATGTGAATTGGGTACAACAAGAAATAAATTTGTTTTCGGTGCAGGTGACCCAAATGCAGATTTATTAATTATAGGTGAAGCACCCGGTAGAGATGAAGATGCACAAGGAGAGCCATTTGTAGGTAGATCGGGGAAATTGCTTACTACTATTTTGGAATCTATTCAATTGTCTAGAGACGATGTATTTATTGCAAATATATTAAAATGTCGCCCGCCAAATAACAGAAGACCATCTACTTCAGAAGTAGATACTTGTGAAGTTTATCTTCATAAACAAATTGAATTAATTAACCCCAAGTATATACTTGCTTTAGGATTAACAGCTGCGGATACATTACTCAAAGAGAAATGTGTTATGAAAGATATTAGAGGTGAAATTCTAGATTATCGGGGTAAAAAATTAATGATTACTTATCACCCTTCTGCATTACTAAGAAATCCAAATCTGAAAAGACCAGTATGGGAAGATATGAAAAAATTAAAAGAGCTATTAGTTAACTAATTATTCATATCTTAAAGCTTCAATTGGGTCTAAACCAGCTGCTTTATATGCTGGATATAACCCTGATATCAGCCCCAATAGTGTAGTTACTGTTAAACTTATAATTATCCAATTAATAGGAATAGTTACAGTAAGTCCCATGGCTAGTCCAAGTATCGTGGACATTAGATATCCCAATATAATTCCAATTAGACCACCGATTAAAGTAATCGTCATAGTTTCTACTAAGAACTGCATTGTTATCCAAAAACGTCTAGCACCAAGTGCTTTACGTAAGCCAATTTCTCTTGTTCTTTCTTTGATAGCAACTAACATTATATTTGTAATACCAACACCAGCAGCGGCTAAAGCAAAAAAGCCAGCTAGTAAACCAAAGTAAGATAAATAACCAGTTAATCCTGAGAATTGTTCAGTAATAGATTCATTTGTTTCTATCTCAAAGCTATTATCTTCCCATGGTTTATCTGACCTCAGCGTTCTTAATGCACCAATTGTTTCATCTAAAACATAAGCAAATGATTCCTTATTATAAGCTTTAACTTTTACGTCTAAGGATTCCCACCAATTGCTGTAATACTTATTAAACTTACTAATTGGAATAATTACTTGATTATCTTGACTCTGACCTAATATTGCTCCTTTCTCATCGAGTAATCCTATAACTTCAAATCTCTGATTCCCGATTTTTATTTCTTTTCCAAGAGGGTTGGATGTTTTAAATAATTTATTTTTAACATCATTTCCTATTACTGCAACATTCCTATCGAATTCAACATCTGCTTTAGTTATAGCTCTACCAAAAGGAACGTCTCTGTCATTGATATTAAAATAAACTTCATTAGTACCTTGTAATGTTACATCTGGATCAGTTTGAAATTCCAAATATTTCACAATCATAGATCCCTGACTAGATTCGACACTAACATAAGCCATATCACCAATGCTTTTTTTCAATTGAGTATATTGCTTATAGTCTATTCTTTCACGTTTGTTGTATTGTCTTCTCGAACTCCTACTTGTTTGAACGGAAGGCATACGTGTAATTTTGAAAGAATTCTCCCCCAAATTAGCCATCTCTGTTTGTACTGTTTCATCTACTGATGATACTAAAGATCCTGATCCCATTATAGCAAAAACCCCTATTGCTACACTTAGTAAAGTAAGAAAAGATCTTAACTTGTGAGTAAATATTGAGGATATGGCCATTCTTATACTTTCAGATATATTCATTAGTCAAACCTCAAAGCTTCTACGGGATCCAAGTTAGCTGCTCTTATCGCTGGGATAAGTCCAGCCAATAGCCCAACAACCAATGAAACAACTGCAGCGATTACAAACAACTCAGTTGGTAAGACCGGCAATAAGAATCCAATTTCTGGATAATATTCGGGTAAATATGTTGCTGCCAAATAGGCGATTACTGAACATATTATTAATGATAGAAAAGCACCTATCAAACATAATACAGAAGACTCAACTAAAAACTGAATCCATATAGCTCTTTTCTTAGCACCTAAGGATTTTCTAATGCCTATTTCTTTCGTTCTTTCAGTTACAGTAACGAACATTATGTTCATTATACCAATTATGCCTACTATGAATGCAAGCAATGTCATTCCAATTCCTACAGTATAAACTTGAAGACGGATATCTGCTATGGATTTTTCGAACGCCTTTGTCTCATTTATTGAAAAGTCATTTTGTTCGTTAGGTTTCAAATTTCTTATAATTCTCATAAGTCCAATTGTCTCATTCCTAACTTCATCTAAGTTATTATCTAAGCCAGCTTTTATACCAATGGACATCGACTTTTTGTCAATATTCCATATCCCTGCATATTTTTTTAATGGCAAAAACATTTGTCTATCTATGAAATCGAAGAACATAGTCCCTCTCTTTTGAACAACACCTATTACCCTTAGTGGTCTCCCGTTTAGCTTTATTGTCTTCCCAATAGGATCTACACCTTGGAAAACAGTAGCGTAAACTAAGTAGCCAATTACTATAACATTTGATCCATATTCTTCTTCAAAATCATTAAAAAATCTTCCCAATAACAAGTTGCCGACAGGTGTATGAACATTTTCAGCTGTTGTTCCAACAGCTGTCATTCCAGTATAATTTTCACCTTTGAATTCGATATTAGTTGACCATTGGTTTATACTAGGTATGATATATTCCGCAGAACCGTGTAAGTTTTTTAGCTGTTCGGCTTGTTTTTCTGTTAAATCTTTTCTATTCCTTACATTTTTCCAATTATCACTACCTGTCCAATCCCATTTGTCAACAAATAGCATATCTGTACCGATAATCGAAAAAGTATCTTGCATTGCTTTATCTAAGCCACCAAGTAACCATCCCATCATAATAACTATAGAGATACCAATTACTACCCCCAATGAAGCTAGAAAAGCTCTTAGCTTATTAGACCTAAGTGCTTCGATTGAGAGGATTATGGATTCTTTTATCTCGTTTAACATATTAGCTAAATTTAACTTGGTTATGATTAATTTCGTCGGTCTCAACTAGGCCATCACGCAATCTTATTATTCTCTTGGCATGAAGTGCTATTTCCTCCTCGTGAGTAACTACAATAATAGTATTTCCAGATTCCCATAGATTTTGAAATAATTTCATTATATCATTTCCTGTTTTTGTATCTAGATTACCAGTAGGTTCATCTGCTAAAATTATTGAGGGGGCCGTAACTAAAGCGCGTGCTATAGCTACACGCTGTCTTTGCCCACCAGATAATTCATTCGGCTTATGTTCCATCCTATCTTCTAGACCAACACTTTTTAGAGCTGCCTCTGCCCTATCTAATCTATCATATTTTTTAACACCTGAATATACAAGAGGCAATTCAATATTCTTTAATGCTGATGCTCTTGGTAGTAAGTTAAAAGTTTGGAATACAAAACCAATTTCTCTATTTCTAATTTCAGCTAATTCGTTATCATTTAGTTCATTGATATTGGTTCCATTAAACAAATAAGTACCAGTACTTGGTGTATCCAAACAACCAATTATATTCATAAGTGTCGATTTGCCGGAACCTGATGGGCCCATTAATGCTACGTACTCATTTTCGTCAATAGAAACACTTACGTCACGCAATGCATGAACTAACTGAGTTCCCATTTTATATACTTTGCTTATATTTCTAATATCAATTATAGTTTTAGGCATTATTTTTTACCGCTTCTTCTACCAGTGCGCATTACAGCTTCTTCCTTTCTAATTTTTGCACCATCAGACAAATCCTTGCTTATGGCACTAAAACTACCCGTGACTATTTCTTCACCATTTTTTAGACCAGTTTTTATCTCTATGAATCCCTCATCACTGATTCCTGTTTCTACATTAACAGCATCCACTTTGTTACCATTTACTACGAAAACTATTGATTGAGGTTTATCCTTCATTCTAGTTTGCTCAGACTCAACTTTTTTTATCTTCTGTTGGTCATCTGCACCAAAATCAATACTGGCTCTAACGGTAACTGATTGCAAAGGAACTGCTATAACATTACTTCGGGTTTCTGTTTCGATATCAACATTGCAACTCATTCCAGGTCTCATTTTAGGATCTATGTCTAATAATCTTATTTTAACTTCGAAGTTTGTTACTTGATCTTGTGAAGATTGAGAAGTCAATTTTGCTGAGTGCCCTATTTCTTTTACAATTCCTTTAAATATCCTATCGGGAAAAGCATCAATTTCAATACTTGCCGTATCACCTACATTTATCAATACAATGTCGTTTTCATCTACATCAACTTTAGTATTCATGGTAGATAAATCTGATATTCGCATCATTTCAGTACCTAAATTCTGAATTGTACCTAATACTTTTTCACCAACTTCTATATTTAATGCGGTTACTATACCATCGATTGGCGATAATATAGTAGTACGAGAAGCATTTTGCTGTATTTGTTTTAATGAAGCTTTCGACTGGTCATATCTAGCTAAAGAGTTTTGATACTGACTTCTAGTTTGATCCAAAGTTGTTTTTGCTCTATCTAAATCTTGTTTTGCAACATACTCTTTTTGATAAAGATCTCTCATTCTACTGAATTCGTATTCAGCTCTTTCTAATGAAGATTTTTGATAATCTATATCAGTTTTAGAAGCATCTAGTGCAGCTTGATATTGTTCCAACTGAGTTTGTATCAAATCGGGCTTAATACGTGCTAGTAGCTGTCCTTTTTTTACAGTATCACCTTCCATAACAGGAAGCTCTATTATCTCACCACTAGCTTCCGAGGAGATTTTAACTTCTGTTTCAGGGTGAAGATTACCAATTGCATTTACTTTCTGAGTGATAGTTCGGTGAGTAACTTTATCAGTTCTAACCGGAATATCTACCGTTTTATCTTTTGATAGGAAGTATCCAATAGCAGCAATAGCAGCAATAATTAGAATAATTAGAAATATTACTTTCCCTTTTGATTTTTTCCTTGCCATTTTATATCCTAGTAATTTTTTATGTTGTCTTTATAATAAACTGCAGTATTAGTAAACTTATCGTGTAGTGCTTGCCTTTTAGAGCCAAGAGTAAAGAATGATCCAAATAAAAACAAGAATAGTCCCATTACAGATATATAAGTCAAAAACTCAGATTCTAATAAAATTGAAATTAATGCTAATATTGGAAATGAGTATTTAATAAGATATCTTGTTAGTAACTTCAAAGTATTTGATTCAGTTCTATCATCAGAAGCAATTCTAATTTTAAGTATTAATTTTCCTATACTAAATCCAAAAAACACTTCTGATACATAGTATAATAATGTAATTATAAAAGTTATCGAAAGTATATCCATTAAATATGGTTTTACAAATTCCAAATTACTTTGGTTTTCCAAGATACTTTCTAGTGCTTTCTCATCAAAAAATAATGAATTCACAATTGAAATTATCAAATAGGATATAATTATGTCTATTACTAAGGCACCTAACCTACGACCAAATCCGACTCTATAACCCAATTCATAATCATCGCCAAATTGGCTTCGCATATATTCATCATGCTCTTGTGTTCCTTCTTGAGGAACATTTGGAAGATTGTAATTATCGCTCATTTCAGTTATTCCTTATTGTTCAACACCAATCGAATTTAAAAGTTCTTTTTTAGCTTTGTAGTAATTGTAAACTGCATTTACTTTGTTTAATTGAGAGTTTATAAATTGTGCATTAGAGGTTTGAAGTTCTAGTACTGTAGCTGCACCAACTTTGTATCTCTCTTTCGTACTTTCATTATTTCGTTGTGACGACTCATAAGATTTGTCAGATACTTTCAGTTGCTTTTGTGAAATCTCTAGAGTTAATAAAGCTGTTTTTACTTCATTTCTAACTTGATTTTCTAATCTTTGTTTTTCAATCTCTGCTTGCTTATGCTGCATTTCAGCATTTTGAACTTGCTGATCTGTTCTGAAATTATTAAAAATAGGAACACTTAGGTTTAAACCAAGAGCAAAGTTTCCTCTGTCATTAAAATTATCAATTTCCGTGTTTGCCCAAGACCATCCTGTAGATGCGGATACATTAGGATAGTAATTACCCTCAGCAGCTTTTTTTGCAGCTTTGGCTGCATTCTCACTAAAATCATAAGACTTTATATCATATCTATTATTCAATGCTTTTCTTACTAATTCATCTTGATTTTTATGATTATTATAGAAGCTTTCAACTTCCTTATCTGTAACCACTGCAGGAATACTGTTAATATCGAAATTTACATCTAAATCAGGAGCAAGTCCCATTAACATCAGTAGGTTTGCTTTCGAGGTAACATGGCTATTCTCTGCGGTTAATAAATCATATTCTAAATTTCCAAGTTCGGCTTCCTGAGAGTAAATTTGTGGTAATGCAGAAACTCCAGCTTCATACTGGGCTTTCATTTTTTCTAAATCACTTTTACCCAATTGGATATTTTCTTGTCTAATTCTTACTATCTGTCTGTTACGAATTACCTCTGTAAATGCTCGATAAACTTGAATTTTAATATCTCTTTTTAATTGTTCGACATTGAACTTTACAGACTCCAAGTTATCTTTGGAAGCAGAGTAATTATACTCTCGGCTGAAACCATCGAAAAGAGTCAATCTTGCACCAGTTGTAGCATTATATCTATTTGGATTTTGATTAGATTGGATTACCCTATCACCAAATACTAATGATTGACTAAGGTTGTTAAGCTGTCTACTATAACCTATGTTTGCCGAGATAGTTGGCAAATACTCGCCGAAAGAGCTTCTTAGACCTGCTTCAGCTACGTCTATTCGTTCCATACTTATCAGTAAATCGAAGTTTTTTTCGAGTGCTATGTTTAAACAATCATCTAGTGTTAGAGTTGCACCAGGTCCTGAGATCTGAGGAAAAAGTGTAAGAGGTAGAAATAAAAAAAGTAGTAAAAACTTCATCAAACTCGCCATAATATTTTTATCTGCTATTACGTTATTCATATAATTAAGTTACAAATTTATCTTGGTGTAAATGTTTTCTTTGCCGAATATTGTCCATTCTTTTCTATTAATTGGATTTCTATACTACTAATAGGTTTGTCAAGCTTTTCACTTTCAAAGGTTTGGAATTGGTAACCATCATCGAAATAACTTTTCCCAATAATATCATTGAATTTCAGATTAGCATTATTTTTCACAGTTTCAACATAGTTCTTATTACTTTGTAAACTAAAAGACTTAGTTTTTATAATTATTCTATTATCTTTTAACTCAATATATTCAACGACAGGTTTTGGTTTTCTTTTAATTATAAGATTATAACTATCCAATCTTTTATTCTCTACATATCTTGTTAAAGTAGCATTTGATTCCAGCATACTTGCATCAGGTGTAAAGTAGAATTGGCTATTATTATAACGCTTTTCAAAACTATTACCTGATTTTATTATCGTATATGAATCCAACGATGTACTTGACTCCAATCGAGTATTCAAATTATAGTTTTCGCCTACATACATCACACTAGGTATATCAGGTGCTATCCTCGGTGATGGAATTACCATAAAATCAAAAGAGAACTCTGAGTCATCAGCTTTTCTTCTTACTTTTATAATTACTTTCATAGTATCATAAGTTGGGGACATACCGGAGAATACAAAATTGTTCCCATCTGAAGATTCAAACCTAGCTGTTCCTCCAAGTAAAGAATCCCCTCTTATTGTTACTTTCGGAGGTCCGACTAAATCATCAATTGATGCTATATTAAAAATTTTTACATTATTAATCCAATCATTATCGGCAAAAGTTATAATTGGATTTTTAGTTACTTTTGCATCCATTTCAGAAAGATTTGTAGGGATAGACAAAGGTGAGTTTAGATAATTAAAATCGAAGTTTGTAGTATCAATTTGATTATCTACCAAATCTTGGTTTAATACTTGATTTAAGAATAGAGTGTTCAATGTAAATTGAGTTGAAGAAGTTTTAGATTTTCCATTTTTTTCTATAACTGCAGTTAATTTGACTAAATAAGTAGAATTATAATCGAAGTTAAAATCTGGATTCCATTTAAAATTGATATACTTATCTTGGAAATTCTCGGATATTTGGAATTGCTCTTTCGAGTTGTTTAATTCATTTATCTCTACAGTTTCCCCCCTATTCACATCACTAATAGTATATGTAAAATCTATATTGTCATATTCTCCATCAAAAAATACTTTATTTACAGAATCAAATCGAACAATATTATTAATTCCATCTTTCTTTAATAAACGTAAATTAAGGACAGTTCTCTCTGGAACTAATCTTAACTCTATTTCAGTAGAATTATCAGCTTTATTATTACTCTTCTTGCTATCGGGTAAAATTAAAATTAGGGCAGCAAGATAGAGAATAAAATAAATCTCTACTTTAGTCCTTTTTTTCTGTTGTGTCATTATCTCTGACTCTATCGATTAGCAAATTTTCAATTTCTCGTCTTATCTCGAATCTTATGTCTTTTTCTCTTATGCTTCGTGTAGATTCAGTAAGAGATTCAATCTGAGTTCTTAAATTAGAAAGCTGTTCATTAGTTTGCTTTATATTATAAATGAATTCATCTGATGGAGAAACGGCTTTTGATATATTATTAGTTGCTTCTGCTAATTTATTTATTAAGTCAGCCTGGCTATTATTGAAATTCTTTAATTCCAAACTCACATCTTCTAATTTACTAACTGCAGTTGCAAAATCAGTTCCAATTTCACCAATCTCTTGAATCAGAATGCTCTCTTCAGATTCCTTTTCATCAATTAACAAATCTTCATCTGGAGAAAAAAGCATAACAACAAATATAAGCAATAACATACTGGCTTCGAATATAATACTAGCTATTACGAGTTCTGTAGATATAGCATCCGAGAACTTTCTAACCCCAATAAGTACTAATAGAATAGCCGCACCAAAGTAAACAAATGAGTTAATAGTGGAATAGAAATGTCTATTGACTATCTCCTCTATCCATAAAGTAGTACCTTTCCAAGCACCGAGTTTATGAAGTATGATAACATCGGTTTTAACAAATTTACTTGGGTTTTTCTCGAATACACAGACTTTCCAACAAATAATTAGTATCATAAGACCAGAAAGCTCATTCTCATATTTCAGCTTTTTGTATAATTCATGTAAAAATTTTCTACCATCAAGTGATGTTAGGGTTTCTATTTTCTTTTCCATCATCTATGTTCTAGTTTTAATTAAGTTTATAATACCTACAACAAAAAACAAGCCATTTGCGAACCACCCAGCAATTATTGGATTGAGTCCTGTACCTAATACTACTGCTTGACTAACTTTTGTGAAAATAAGATACAAGAAAGATATAACTAAAGCCGCTCCTATTTGTACTGCAATTCCACCCTTCTTTTTGACAGATGCAAATGGTACTCCGAATAAGACTACTATAATATTGGCAATGGGAAATGCGTATTGTCCATAGTAATCAGTCATTTCTAAGTCAACATTCTTACCACCATTCTTGAGTAAACTCAAATATGATTTTAATTCATCGAATGTCATTTCATCTGTTGATCTTTTCAAATCGATAATCTTTTCATGCGTTAATGTAAGTTCTATCCTCATCGAATCTTTCCTAGAAACTGACTCTATATTCTTAGAATTAAACTGTCGAATAATAACTTCTTTGAGCATCCAGTTATTTGCAACTGAATCCCATTCTATTGAGCTGGCTTCTATTGTTTTCTTTAATCTAGGTGAACTTACACTAGTAAAATATTCTAAACCGATACTATAACCTTTCTTCTGGTCACTATTATATGATTTCATATGAAGATTAGCAGATGGAGACTCACGAAAATACAAATCATAGATTGAGCCGACACTACTGCCTTTGTTCATATATTCACGTTCAATGTCATTTTTAGCAATATTTGCTTTTGGAACAACCCACCCATTGAAATATAAATGTACACCACTTATAAAAATACTCAACAACATCAAAGGAGCCATAAATCTATAAAGACTAATGCCTCCGGATTTTATAGCAGTTATTTCATTTAGACCGGATAACCTTCCTACTGTAAATAAAGTAGAAAGTAACATCGCCACTGGAACTAACAGTTTTAGTATTTCAGGGAAAAAATAAAAGTAATACTCCGCAATCTTGAAAAGCCCCATACCATTGTCTAGAAATTCTTCCAGATTCTCTATCATATCTACAATTAGAAAGATACTATAAAGTGCTACAAAGGAAAAAAGCAATGTAGTTATAAATGACTTTAATACGTATCTATCTAATATTCTCATTTTTTAAATATTTCTTTTATAAAATTTCTAGTGTCTGGTATTGCTCGGAATATATCACTAATCGGAAATCCTAGTTGCCATTTAACTATATACAAACTAGATAAACCTATTATAATATAATAAATTACTATTCCCAATGAAACGTATTTATAATCAGCAAAGTGTGCAATTACAAAAATAGATATAAGTGAAGTAATAGCAGCAATAATACTAATATAAACTACTGATTTTAATTTATTAATAGCTGTAAGTATCATATTCAGAGAAGCAAAAGGTAAGAATAAGGAGGCGAAAAGCATTATTTTAAAATAACTCGTTGCTTCATGGAATTTAACTGGCAAGAAATTGAATATGATAAAATCAGCAAACCCTAATTGAAGAATTACAAACACTGTGATATTTAAAACTAGGATGAAGGAAGTACTTTTAGTCATTATACTTCTCACTTTATCTTTATAATCTATATTCTTGATTGCCGATGGATAAACCAAGGCAGAAACTCCATCTGATAATTGTTCAAACACCTTGAAAAGTGTTTTAGCTGAACTATAAAGTCCAACTATTTTTATACTATCTGTAGTATTTATAGCAAAAGAAATAGCATAAACATCTAGGTACTTGATTGATGAATAGAAAATTGCGTGAACAGTCCAAGGAACAGCAAAATTGAGATATTTTTTAAAAGTTATTTTTCCATTTAATCCAAAAGATGATTTTTTCATTAGAATAATTGTTGAATAAATACCTGAGCTAACTCCTCCAATTAAATAAGATACAATTAAATCGCTAAAGTATAAGAAATCTTTGGTAAATATATAATATACAATAACTAATGACATTACACCGAAGTTCATTAGGTCAATGAAGAATGATTTCTTATAATCTAAATCACGAGCTAAGACTTTATATGCAAATGTTCTAGGAATAACGAACACAGAAATCAATGGCAAGAAATATGAGACTTCAATGAATTCATCTCCGCCAAGTAATCCAGCAAATTGATGTCTGAAGAGGAATAGTACTAGAGGTATAACAAATAAGAAAAAAGATTGCAGTAACATTGCAATACTATTTAGTTTAGGTCTATCTTCTTCTTTTTTACCAAATTGAATCAATCCTTGCAATGAAAAAGAATCAGACACGCTTGCTAAATATGTTATTAGTTGGGTAAAAAGGAAGTAAAGTCCATAGTTATACGGATCGGTTTGACCTATTATTACAAGGTTTACTAATCCCCAGACCAAATAAATTAGTCTATTAGCAAAGGACCAAGAGATTTTATCTAAGTGATCTTTAACTCTCAAATGACACTCTTAATTTATGAGTTATTACACTGTTTGTTGACGATAATACAATTTTACTTGATTGCAGTTTTACACCATACCGTGGTGAAAATTCATATTTATCTATACTTATTTTTGAAGCATCCGTTTCAAGAAACATAGTATTTTTCTCATTCCACAGTTTATACACATTGTTTTCCACATGCTCAACTTTGATATTGGGGAATAAGTATAAATTAACTTGCTTTATTAACTCACTTTTATAATTATCGGTTATGGTAATCCCCTCAGAATTGATTTCTATACTTCTATTATATGGTTTTCCACAGTATTCAATATAACCAGATAGTTTATCTTTTTCAGTTATTTCTAATTCTGGTTTAGATTTATCTGTATCTAACCAAAACATATCATCATTTTTTGAATTAGAAAACTCATTTTGTTCAACTCCTTCAACCCATAATGTATTGTGAGAGCAAGTAGAGCGGTATTTGTTTCTTTGCACAAAATCAGAAGTATAGCAATATGAACCGATATCAACTATAAATGGTTTCTTTTCTAAATATAATTGATATGATAAATTATCATTATGGTCATGTCCACCTTTTCCTTTCTGACCCAGTTTTCCACACTTGAATATCAGATCATACTTATCATACTTTCTTCTTATGTATCCGAATTTAATATAATTATCTTTGAGTTCAGATTTGTAATATTCTTCTATTATTTTTTTTAAAGATTTATAAGTGAATTCCTCCGAATCTAGAACTTTCCAAAAGAAACCTGAATCGTTGTCCCCTATTTGTGGCGGAAATTCATATTCTAACAATGTTGATGTAAAACTAGAAATGATATTTATTCTCTCATTTGATAATTGTCCTAATCCGTAGTTTTTTAGAATCATGTCAGCAGTTATAAGCATCTGATTAGTAAAAATGTGATATCTTGTTGATCCTTCGAAATTAGTACCGTCATCGTTGAATTGGAATTCTAATTCCTGTTCTAGTAAAAGTTTATATTTATCTAATAGAAGGTTCTTCCCTTCACTGTCTTCAGTAAAGCTTATATATATTATAATACTACATAGATTAGATAGGTAATGATTCCCTCTCATTCCTTCGGAATATTCTATATTCTCTTTGATATGTAAGTAATGATCGTACAAATACGAATCTATTAGTTCTAATTCATTTCTATCGAATAACTGTTCCTTTCTATTGAGTGTAAACAGTGTAAATATTAGATTTACTAATCTAATACCAATATCCATAGAAGTCATCCATTGAACTCCAAAGTTTGGTGGGTTTGATGCCATAAAATCGAATATCTGATTTCTAATTTCAACTAATAATTGTAATGATTTAGTTCTTTCAAATTCAATGGCTAATATAGGAAGATGATGTAAACGCCCAATTTCCCATGGTACTTTTATATCATTTCCAGAATTATTCCCATATTTTATATCCTTAAACCACTTAAATTCCCAGTTATAGTCCGAATTATAGTCTTTTTGCCAATCAATTAATTTATAACCGTCACTGGTTTTATTGAAACATTGTGTAGAAAATGGAATCAATTTGGGATTGAATTTTTTCTGAAGTGTACTATATTCAGTTTTGGAATTTATAGAAACTAATGAGTCAGAAAGTACTCTATGATTATGTTGTAAACAATGCTTAGAAAAGGATTCGAAATCATTAGCATTGACTTCTATTTCTAACAATCCAATAATATCAAGGGACTTAGAGTAATCAATCCTAAAATAAGAAATATAATCGTAAGAATATGTTGAGACTTTACCATCACGCATTCTGTACAATTTATCTAGTAAGTTGTTCGTTAGTTTATTCTTTAGCTTACGATATACGATTTTTTTATCGATTCTAGCAGCTTTTTTTAGATTATCTATTTTCATTTTGAATGATTTCATTCTTTATGCAAAATCAATAAACAAGTTAGCATAATTTTGTTAATTTTGAATTATTAGTAAACCGAAAAATGGGAATAATATAATGGAAAGACAAATTTCTAACAGTGTTAATGCAAATGATTATGAAGTTTTAATTCGTAAAAGAGGCGAAGGAAAATATGCATCATATTGCCCTCAATTGAATTACATGATTACAGGTGAAGAACACGAAGAAGTATATGGACTAATGGTTGAAAAAATCAATAGTCATATTGAATCTTTAAACTCTTCCAACTAGTCATGCAAAAACTATTGGCGCATTGGTGGTTTAGACTTATTATCGCTATCATTGCGTCAATATTAATATTTTCCCTACAAATAATCTTTTCTTTTGGATCTATTTTTTTAACAGTTTTTCTAGCAATTACTCTAACTGTTGTTAGTATATCAATACTCGCAATGAGAGCTGGCTCCAGTTTTAATGCATTTGGTTTACAGTTTGACAAATTTGCATTTATAGATATTTTCAAAGGATTATTAATAGTAATTGTAATGAATATAATATTCATACTCATCGGTTTATTAATGGGTTACGAATATAAAATTCATGAGAACTTTTATACATATGATTATAAAACTCTTCTATTTTTTTCGTTCTATTTATTTATAATGGCTTATCTAGAAGAAATATTATTTAGAGGGATATTATTTCAAACAATTAGAGAACGATTCGGTGATATAATAGCAATCGTCCTTTTAAGTATATTCTTTTCGTTTGCACACTATTTGAATCCCAATATATCTACTATGGGGTTGATGAATATTATTATTGCCGGCGTTATGCTTTCGGTACTATATATTACAACTGAATCTTTGTGGCTTCCAATATCTGTTCATTTTTTTTGGAACCTCAATCAACAATTATTACTGGGCTCAAATATAAGTGGAATTGGATCTGATATAACATTATTTCAACTTACAGCAATTAATAATAATAGTAATTGGCTATTCGGTGGACAATTTGGTATTGAAGAAGGTTTATTAACAACAATTCTTCTAACTATTTTGACTATTATCTCGTTTAAGATAAATAAACAGAATCCATATATTATGGCAACAAAATTTAAAATTAAATTTGAAGAAAGTAAATTACTAGAAAAATGAAATTAATATACACAATTATAATAGGGTTATTCCTAATCTCAAGCAATAGTTTCTCTCAGTGGGCGATTCTTCAAAGTGATGCTGATAGCTTAGTAAGAGAAGGAGCCAACCACATATATAATGTGGAATTCGATAAAGCTGAAGTATCATTCCAAGAAGTTATTAAAAGATATCCAGAGCATCCTGCGGGTTACTTTTTACAAGCAATGGTTGATTTTTGGAGATTAACTCTCTATAGATACACTGACAAGATAAACGATGATTTTCTTCAAAAAATCGATAAAGTAATACAAGTCAGTGATAAGTTACTAGATGAAAATGAATATGATATTACTGGTCTATTCTTCAAGGGTGGAGCTTTAGGTTATCGTGCAAGATTTTATACTAATGAAAAAGAGTGGTTTAGTGCAGCTACAGATGGAAAAGAGGCATACGAAATATTAATGAAGGCACATGAGAAAGCACCTGGAAACCACGATATTATGTTAGGAACAGGATTATTCAATTACTTCTCTGTTGCTATTCCTGAAGATTATCCTATTCTAAAGCCAGTTGTCTTATTCTTTCCTCCTGGAAACAAGAAACTAGGTCTATTACAACTTAGAGCATCTATGCACCATTCCCGCTACTCTAGTGTAGAGGCTGAAGTCGCTTTGATGCAGGTTTATTATTCATTCGAAAAAGATTTTGATCAGGCCTTTTTCTATGCAAATGATTTATTTACACGTTTTCCTCGGAATCCATACTTCCATAGATTCCTAGGTAGATGTTATGTAAAGCAAGGAAAATGGGAAGAAATCGAAGCAACGTGGAGAGACGTCGTAAAAAAATGCTTAGCACGTGAACTTGGTTATGACAACTTAACAGCAAGAGAAGGATTATACTATGTTGGATTATCTTTACAAAGAAAGGGCGACCAACAGATGGCAATAAAATACTTGAAAAAATGCTTAGATGTAAGCGAGTATGTGGATGGGGATAAAGAAAGTGGCTATTATTCAAGTAGTTTACTTAAATTAGGTATATCGTATAAGAAACTAAACGATAAAAAGAACTCACTATATTATTTCAAAAAAGTATTGGAAGTAGATGATAATCAAAACAACCACGCAACAGCTAAAAGATATATTGCTGATTACAATAAGTAGTCTGGCAATTTTTATTTTATTTAGTAATCCCCTTCAATCTCAAAATGTAAGGTTGGGTATAGACGTACTAATGAGTGACGAGATAAATGTAGTTCAAAACAAACGAATAGCACTTTTTACTAATCAGTCCGGAATAAATGTTAAAGGTGTACCAACTGCAGAAATTCTTTCCAAAGATTCTCGTGTAGATTTAAGAAAAATCTTTGTTCCTGAACATGGATACTATACAACTATTCCTGCTGGTGAACCCGTTTCAAATGATTCAATTTTCGGAACTCCCATAGTTTCGCTTTATGGTACTCTAAAAATCCCAAACAAGAAAGTTCTTACTGATATAGATGCTGTTGTTGTTGATATACAAGATATTGGTGTTCGCTCATATACTTATATTAGTAGCTTGCTTTATTTGATTCAGGGCTGTGCTGAGAATAATGTGGAAGTAATTGTGTTAGATAGACCTAACCCATTAGGCGGATTAGTTGTTGACGGTAATCTCCCAGAAAGTAAATTCAAATCTTTTGTTTCCTTAGTTCCTACTACATATATACATGGCTGCACAATCGGTGAACTTGCAATGATGATAAACGGAGAAATTTGGACAGAGAATAAAAAGCAATGCAATTTGACAGTTGTAACTATGGAAGGATGGGAACGATGGATGGCTTGGGATGATACAGGACTAATGTGGATTCCAACTTCACCACATGTTCCTACAGCAAACTCAGTTCGAGGAATAGCAACTCTTGGTACAATAGGCGAATTAGGAGTAATAAGTATCGGTATAGGAACTACTTCTCCGTTCGGATATATTGGCTCGCCATTCCTAAAATTAGACAATATGAGAGTAGATTATGAAGGTATTTACTTACAACATACTTATTATAGACCATTCTACGGGATGTATAGTGGGAAAGATGTTGAAGGGTATTACTTAAAATTTAATCTCTCTAATCATCTAAAACCATATACATCTGGATTACTTATTCTAAGGGAACTTGTTAAAAACAATCCTACTTTACTTTCAGAAGGTAACCTAAAGTCACAGTCAAAAGATATGTTCCAAAAGGTAACAGGAACGGATAAAATATTAAATGCTATCATATCTAACTTACCTGAAGAGATGATTGTTACACTTGCAAGTGAAGGTATGATTGAATTTTTAAAAACCCGCCAAAAATACTTACTCTATTAAAATGACTAATGATGTCACTATAAGATTAGCCGAAATGAATGATACAGAAAGTATTGTAGAAATTTATAATGAAGGAATCAGAAATAGGAACAACGCAATACTTGATGAAATAGAACTTTCAGAATATCAGCAAGAATTTAAGAAACGTGACCATTGGGAATATCCTATATTTGTTGCTATAGATAATCACAAGGTTATCGGTTGGATTTCTATCTCGGCATATCGAGCAAATCGAAGAGCGTATCAAAAATCAAAAGAAGTTAGTTTCTATATAGATAGTAAATATTTTGGAAAAGGAATAGGGTCTCAATTACTACAATATGTAATTGACCATCGTACTGAAATTTCGTTTGATTCACTTTTCGCAATATTAGTGGCAGATAATCAACCAAGTATATCTTTATTAAAAAAGTATAACTTCTTACTTTGGGGATATATGCCAAAAGTTCTAGATATGGATGGGAAAAAAGAAGATGCAATAATATATGGCAGAAATTTTGAAAAAAAAGGCAGCTAATTAGCTGCCTTTAATTAAGTCTATTTCGAGAAAACAATTCGTTTTCGAATGTTGAAATATTTATTTCTAAGTATTAAATAATAAATTCCATGATTCAATGAAAGGTTATTCAAGTCAATTGAATAATTATTCTCACCAAATACTGATTCTACTTTTTCAGAAACTATTAAATTCCCGTTAGAGTTAAAAATTTCTAATCTACTACTTTCAGGATAATTTGAAACATAATTCAAATTTACTATCCCTTTAGATGGAACTGGATAAATAATTGAGTTATTATTAACAAAATCATCTTCTACAGAAGTTTCTGTTGGCTTACTAGAGGCATCACCAGGATTTGTAACCAAAGAAGGATTACCAGGAGCTGATTGTCCAATTACCCATTGACCATCAGCATCTTGTAACTCTTCACCATTTGTGAAACCATCACCGTCCGAATCTAAATTAAAAATCTTATCCCACATTACTTTTTTATTACTTATCGATTTCTCTGCCGCTTTTCCAAAAACATTTCTGTCGCCACCATTAATGCTAAAATGGCAATTCAAACAAGTTTTTACCTGCCCATTGGGAATATAGTTTTGAAAACCATCTTTTGAGTAAGACATTTGAGTTAATAAAGCGAATAAGATTAGGAAAGAAATAGTCGAGAATATTTTCATATTGTTTTTAATAAATTGTGATTAAAATATACTCAAATATAACATAAAAGGAAAAAAGGATACATTTTAACTAAACAAAAAATATAATTGTGGACAATTACTAACTAACTGGTATTAATCGAATTTCCCACACCATTTATACGACTATTATATATTAAGACTTTAACTTCACTCTTTGTAGATATATGCCTAAAGTAATAGTTATGGATGGAAATAAGGAAGATACTATAATATACGGTAGAACTTTTTAACAAAAAAAAGCAGCTAATTTAGCTGCCTTCGTTATAATTTATTTCGAGAATACAATTCGTTTTCGAATATTAAAATACTTATTTCTAAGCACTAAATAATAAATTCCGCTATTCAGTGATTGATTATTCAAATCTATTGAATAATCATTTTCTCCAAATACAGATTCTACTTTTTCAGAAATCAATAAGTTCCCATTAAAATTAAATACCTCTAACTGGCTACTTTCATAATAATTAGATACATAGCTTAAATTTACAATTCCCTTTGAAGGTATAGGGTAAATTACTGAGTTAGTATTTACAAAATCATCTTCTACAGACGAATTTGTTGGTTTACTATTAGGGTTCCATGGCTGAGTAACCAAATCAGAGTTTCCAGGATTTGCTTGTCCTTGAGCCCATTGACCATCAGGATCTTGTAATTCTTCTCCATTAGTAAAACCGTCGCCATCAGAATCTATGTTAAATATTAAATCCCAACGAACATTTGCAGTCGAAGCTGGTCCACTTAAATTATCGTTAACTGTTTCACCAAATGGATTTCTTTCCCCACCACCATAAGGGCTTACGTGGCACCCAACGCAACTGAATTTCTTTCCATTAGGTACTTGATTTACTCTGAAATCTCTTGAATGAGATTCAATTACGAACGAAAGAAAAAGTGTAATAATTAGAAAGTAATAAATTTTACTCATAAATAATCCTTAATATATTGTTAAATCTTGGTTGTAATGACAACTAAATAACAAAAAAGTTACACTTCATACACTTTTACTCAGGTGACCCCATAATTCTAGCAAAAATTTGAGTGTCTGGGAAATGTTCGAAAATAAGTTTTAGTAATACTAATAGTGGTATAGATATAATCATACCAGCAATCCCCCAAATATAACCCCAGAATACTAATCCAAAGATAACAGTAAGAGTATTGAGCTTTAGTTTGTCACCTGTTATTATAGGTTCTACAAGATTACCCATAACCATCTGAATAGTAGATAAAATTATCAATAAAAAAATCACAGGTTGAAAAGTATCAAATTGAATGAATGCCATCAGTACTGGTGGTATTGTCGCTAGTATAGACCCTATTGAAGGTATAAAGTTCAATAAAAAGGCAATGAAAGCGAAGAAAAACGCAAAATTCAAATCAAATAAGAGACAGGTTAAATACACCAAAATTCCTGTAAATAAACTAATCAGTGTTTTTATCATAAGATAGGAAAGTATTGAGCTCTGAATTCTACTCATATTTTCAATTAGAGTCGAATCTGTATCACCTTTAACATGGGCTATATATAAATCATAATCTGCTAACCCTATGAGTAGGACAACATAATAGAGGAAGAACATAACAAATGAACCCGACAAAGAGCTAAGGAAATTGGCTAAGCCAGGTAAAGTGGCTGGGATACCATATTCATTAACTAGATATTCGAGATTAATTTTTTTATCAGCAGTTGATATTGCGGTTCCAAATTTTGTATTTATCCAAACTACTACATTCTTTATTCTCATATTCAGCTTTTCTATAAGAAAATCTTGATTTTCTATGATAGATTGAACTGCCTCATTTAAAATCGAATAAATTGCAAATACTATAAGCAAAGTAATAATAGTAACTGTTGGGAAAATAAGCCACTTTGGAGCTTTAAATCTTTGTAGAAAACCAACTAAAGGTTGGAACATCAAAGCAATAAGAATAGCTAAAGCTAAAGGAACTAAAATACCTGATAGTTCTTTTAACAAATACAAAACCAAAACAAAAAGAAATACAAAAAGTATATTTTTGATTGAATTTAGATGCGATTCAGTATTCATTTGTATGCTGTTATATTATTCACGGTACAATTTAATTAATTATTATTGATATGTCCAATAATTTATCAAAAAAAACTTCTTAACTATTAAACTTCCCTATTATAACCTATTTAAAGCTAATATGTTGATAATTAAGATGGACTTTTATCGTCATAATGCTTATATTAGTAGATTAATATTTTACATTTATAATATAAAGCAGCATAAATAAATGGCACTTTTTGGTAACGAACACATAGTTGTTACGTCGTTGGAAGATGAGATGCGTAATTCCTACCTCGATTATTCGATGTCGGTTATTGTATCAAGAGCACTTCCAGATGTAAGAGATGGACTCAAACCCGTTCATAGGCGTATATTGTACGCTATGCAAGAGTTAGGATTACAACCTAACAAACCCCATAAAAAATCAGCCCGTTTGGTCGGGGAAGTTCTTGGTAAGTATCACCCACATGGTGATTCTTCAGTTTATGACGCGATGGTGCGTTTAGCACAAAGTTGGAGTATGCGTTATCCTTTCGTAGATGGACAAGGTAACTTTGGCTCAGTTGATGGTGATTCTCCCGCAGCAATGCGTTATACAGAGACTAGATTAACTAATATAGCTACTGAAATGTTGAGAGACATTGATAAGAACACAGTAGATTTCAGAGCAAATTTTGATGAATCTTTAGAAGAACCTACAGTATTACCTTCTGTAGTACCATCACTCCTGATGAATGGCTCTTCTGGAATTGCTGTAGGTATGGCAACAAATATACCTCCTCATAATTTAAGAGAAGTATGTGCTGGTTTGCAGGCATTACTAGATAACCCGAATATAACTTCTGAAGAAATGATTCAGTATGTACCTGCCCCTGATTTTCCAACTGGTGGAATTATCTACGGCTATAAAGGAGTACAAGAAGCTATTACTACAGGAAGAGGGAAGATAAAAGTTAGGGCTAAAGCAAGTATTGAAGAAAATCATACTGGCTCAAAGCAAGCAATTATAGTCCATGAACTACCATACCAAGTGAACAAAGCAAATCTAATTGAAAAAATTGCTGAATTAGTAAGGAATAAAGTTCTGGAAGGTATTTCAGATATCAGAGATGAATCTGATAGAGATGGATTGAGAGTAGTTATAGAATTGAAAAGAGATGCAATTGCATTAGTTGTGTTAAATATGCTTTTCAAGTACACACAAATGCAAGTTACATTTGGTGCTATTTTACTAGCATTAGATAAAGGACGTCCGAAAGTAATGACTGTCAAAGAGATGATGGAAAAATTCCTAGCTCATAGAAATGAAGTCATTGTAAGAAAGACACAATTTGAACTGGATGCAGCCGAGAAAAGAGCTCATATTTTAGAAGGCTTTATAATAGCATTAGATAATATAGATGCAGTTATTAAAACTATTAGAGAATCAAAAGATCCGAATTCGGCATCTACTCTATTACAAGAAAGATTTGAATTATCTGTTATTCAAGCAAAAGCAATATTAGAAATGCGTTTGCAGAGACTAACTGGTTTAGAGATAGATAAGATTAGAGATGAATATCGTGAGGTACTTCAAACTATCGAAAGGTTACAATCAATTCTAGCAAATAAAGAACTTCAATTACAGATAATTTCTGATGAATTAAAAGAAATATCTGATAAATATGGTGATGATAGAAGAACTGAAATAGTTTATGATGCTGATGATTTTGCAATAGAAGATATAATTGCAGATGAAGATGTAATAGTAACTATAACTAGAAATGGTTTGATAAAAAGAACAAAAGTTTCTAATTACAGAAAGCAAAATAAAGGTGGTCGTGGCTCTAAAGGGACAGGAACACACGATGATGATTTCGTAGAACAAGTTTTTCAAGCATCCACTCATAATAATTTATTATTCTTTACAGACAAAGGTAAAGTCTATAAGATTAAAGTTTATGATTTGCCAGAAGGTAGTAGAACCTCAAAAGGTCGCTCTTTGGCTAATGTTATTATGAAAGACCCAGATGAAGTTGTAACAGCATTCCAGGCTGTTGTTGATTTTGATGCGAAAGATGCCTACATAATTATGTGTACAAAACATGGTACTATTAAGAAAACTGAACTTTCTGCATTTGCCAATATCCGTCAAAATGGAATAATTGCAATTGGACTAAGAGATGATGACAAGATGATAGGTGCTATGCTAACTAATGGTGACTATCAAGTTGTTTTAGCTACACATCATGGTATTGCGTGCCGATTTATGGAAAGTGAAATACGTGATATGGGTAGAACAGCCCAAGGGGTAAGAGGTATCAGACTATCTAAAGAAGATTATGTTGTTTCTATGGTTGTAGTCAGAAGAAATGATGCACAACTATTAATTATTGGCGAAAATGGTTATGGTAAGAGAACGGCACTTAACGAGTTTAGATTAACTAAACGTGGTGCTAAAGGTGTGATAGCAATGAACTTGACCGCTAAGACAGGTAAAGTAGTTGGTATGATGACTGTTCTTGACAATCAAGATTTAATTGTAATTACGACAAAGGGTATTTTAATTAGACAGAATATTCGAGACATAAGAACAATTGGTAGAAATACACAGGGTGTGAGACTCATTAGATTGGATAGTGGAGATCAGATTTCTGACTTTACTATTGTAAATGAAGACGAAGATATTGACAATGACGATATACAAGAAGCAGACAACCAAGATACACTTCTTTAAGATGAAGATTGGAATAAATAATAATAACGCTGGGATATTTATAATTCTCAGCGTTTTTTTTGTTTTCATAAATTCAACTTTATCTTTGGCAGTCGATTCTATAACTTATATTAAACCAAATGAATATCATGGTTTATTATTACACGATACTATTAATTCAATCGAGAAATATGACATTCAAAGAATGAATTATAGTACACTATACGATATATTGAATACTCGAAATGAACTTTTCGGAATGTCGCTAGGTATTAATGGACATTATAATAATTTCCTAGGTTATGGCGCCATAGATAATAATATTGAATTAGGATTTAATGGACGAAGTTTAACTAACTATTACAATGGGAATTATAATCTAGAGAATTATTCTCCTGAATTTTTTGAAAGGATTGAAATTCTGACTGGTTCAGATGCTGCCATTCTTTCGAGTAAGCCGAATAATACATTTTTAAATTTTCAAGAGATTATTTACAATACAAAAATTCCATTTACTCGGCTTTGGTATGCTCAGGAAGGTGGTTCTTTTATTAGTGCCGATGGGATATTCAGCCAGAATTTCTCTGATGGGTGGAACTTTACTTTTGGTTTCAAAAAAACGGGTGATAGACTTGCCTTTGACAACATGTCCACAGATTATTGGAATCTTAGATTTATATTAAGGTATAATATTGACTCTACATCTTCCCTATCTATTTCAGATAATTTCACTAATAATAAGACTATAACAAGTGGTGGATCTGACCCTGAAAACTCTTTTGATATATATAATCCTATAAACTCTTCACCTTATTATAGTAAGATACAGTTAAGGAATTATAGACACGATTTGAATGTTACATATAGTAATAAAATGGATTTCTTTAATATCACTAATACTACTTATCTAACTAGCGATATGAATGAAAGGGCTCTACCCAGATTTGATGAATCAGATACTTTAGGAAATACGGGTAATACTGAAACTCAAATAGGAAATAGAATAAATTTAGATTTTATATTTGATAATATTGAGTTTAAAGTCGGCTCTAATATTAATACATTTAGCTCAAAAGGTACTAATTTCTTTACTGAATATAGTGGTGTTAATTGGAATTTATATTCACGAGCAGAGCTGAATTTTACCAAATCTACAAGTATTTCGGGAGGTATTAATTATGGGAATGATTCCAAAAATGGATATATCGGATTTGGGGAAAGACTTGAACACAGATTAAATGATAATTCATCACTTTATCTAGATCATTCATTTATTTCTAAAAATGGTCTTATTTATAGCAATGATTTAGAAAACGAAAAGACAAATTTATTTATTGCTGGAATAAAACTAGAATCGATTAGTATAGAAGGATATTACAGAATAGTAAATTCACCTATATTCAACAAATTAGTAAACGAATACTATACCGAACAATATAATATATCAGACTACCAAGCTTTTGGAGGTGCAGCTTCTTATAGTGACCAAATTTACTCAGACTTTTTTGATAAGAATGATAAGATTGATTTAAGATTACAAACAAGAATAAACATAATAATTGAGAACGATGAATTTAAAAATTACTATCCTCTTTTTACTTTTAATGCTGGTTTGAATTATTTGCTTATGATAAATAAAAGTGAATTGAATATTGGTTTCAAAGCTGGATTACTTGATTCAAAAACTGCACCTAGATTTATCCCAATATCAAATAGCTATATTACCACAACCAATAATGTTGGTATTCAAACAACTGGTTTGAATCTATATTCAATAATGAAACTAGGCAATGCATTCGTAAAGATAGAATGGGAAAACCTTCTTGATGCTAATTATTTTAATGTAGCTTATTTTCCTGAACGTGGCCAAATAGTGAAGCTATCGGTTGCTTGGTCATTTTTTGATTAATTGACTTTTATCATTCTATTAAAACTAGGTTCGGATGATTTGTTTATAATATCTAATCTATAGTAATAAACACCTGTTGAAATTGAATTACCATTATCATCTACCCCATTCCAATCGAGAGTATTTTCTCCAAAGTTAGCTGAAGATTCTAGTTCTATTATCTTTGACCCCAATGAATTGAAAATTGTTACTCTAACATCAATCCCATTTTCCTTACCTATATAATTATATTTGAATGTCGTAGATTCATCAAAAGGATTCGGGTAGTTCCCAAAGTTATTAGTTTTATATTCATTAGAAACATAAATATTTAAGTTTAGTGTATCGGCATGATTACCAGTAGCATCTTCACCTATTACTAGTAGTCTATTCTGACCTAGATCAAGTTTATCAATAGGTCTAAAAGTAACCCTTGCTTTTAATTCACCTTCGTTAATTAATTCAAATTTGAAAGTATCAACGTTATTGTTAATCATTACTTTACTATTAATTCTATTGAAAATTACATTATCTTTTAATATTTCAAGAGTAGATTTATCATATAGTTCGACAGTGAATTTTGGTCTTTCAGAGACATAAGAATTATTAAAGAGTTCAACTCCATCAGCATAAACTATTAGCCAAGGTTTAGTAGTATCTTCGTTAACTCTAAAATCAGAACTAGTAATATTATTAAACACGAACAGTTCATTCTGTTGCTTCTCAGTATCTATATCGAATATTAACTTGTTATTAGTAGCAAAACCAGTTGTATTGTAATTCAAATTAGAATTAAACTTAGAGTTTTGGTCAATAATTGGCTGTAATACTTTTTTTGATTCTGTATTAAAATTATTCTCAATTGTAAATTTGAATTCTATGTTCTCAGCAGTTGATCTAGTTGAGATATTTTCAACTGAATACGGATACTCTGCATCCTCACCCCTTTCAAACTCATCTTTCTTGAATTTAGACTCAGATTTTAAGACAGCTAGTTCTGGAGATGGAATAAAATCTAACTCAACTCTATTAAATACAAACGGTGCACCTACACTATCTCTTTCAATATTCAATCCTAGATTTAACGAGGGTTCACTCTTAGTATCAATACTACTTAAATCAGTTAAAATATCATTACTTTCTTTTATTACATTATCATTAGATATATACTTGCTTTGATAACTCATATTTGGTTGAGTAAGAACCAGCCGACTTTCAATGAACTTCTTAGCTTTTCCAATATTATTAATACTTATTTTTGCATTAGTTTGGTATCTTGTAAAATCAGTTCTAAGTTGTATTGTATCACCCAATAAATGATAATCAATCGTTGATTCTGGAAATCCGATTCTAGTAAATAAAACGTAACTAGAATTACCCTGCAAAGAATCTGAATACTTTGTACCTAAAACAGATAAAGCTTTTTTAATTCTTGTAATACTACCTACACTATCTGGACTTTTCTCATTATTCATTATGTCAGGAGCCCTAGTTGGCACATCTGCCGTAGCTAATAACAAATAATGTCCATAAGGTAATGAATCATTTAAAAACTTATCCAACCATCTAGAATCTATAAATATATCTTCACTATTAAATTTACTATCCCAGGTATCAAAATGCCTACTAGTAAATGTCGTATCATCGATAGTATCTGGGATAATTACTATATTAAATCCACGTTGCAACCTATTTAAAAAGGCAAAAATACTACTGTCTTTCTTGTCTATTAAATCGATTATTGCATGTCTTCCTGCATTACTATTCCCTCTGGCCGAGGACAGAAATACTGAGAATTCTCTATCATCAAATTCTAACCCATTTGAAGTATTAACTAAATTATCATAATTAATTGTCTTGCTCTTACTATTAACAATATAATGAACTACTGAATCTACTTCTGTAGATGTATGGAATTCAAGATTTTGAATAGAGGATTCTATACCACTTACTTTTTCTTTACTATAATATTCAAGTATGTAATCTTTATTATTATTCAAATTATCAACTTTCAATTCTATAAAATTTTCAAAAAGGCTTGGAGTACTGCTAGAATATATTATCTCATTATTTTGATTTTTAATCTTAAAATCATATTCTTTTTCAGTGCCAGTTGGATTTACAAATCTGAAAATTGCATTTTTAGCCGAAACATTCCAATGATCAAGCGGCTCTACTGGTAGAATACTTTGAGAAAAAACGTTAAACGATAAATTAACTCTATTATTCTGATAACTTACATCATTTATAAGACTGTCATAATCTGCAAATAATTCTAGATTATGTTCACCAATAGAATTTATTAAATCAAATTCAAAAGATAGATTTGAAGTGAAACATACTGGTTCTACTCTCTTTATAATTGTATCAGCAACTCCATTGAAAATATGGATAAGTCTAACATCCATCGAGTCCTCACTTACAATACCAATATTATATAAACTAAAATCAACTTTAACCTGTTTATCACTCTCCGTAATTATACTACTACCAGATTGGTTAGTTATAAATACATCTTTCTTATATATAACTATCTCTGGCTGCAATGAAATTCTTAAAGTTAGCAATGGATCACCAAGTAAGATTACTTGATTCAAAGCAGAAGGAACTCTTGAATTTCTTGCTTTATACGAATTGTAAATTCGTCCTATATTTCTTTCGGGGTATTGCAAATTGATAATTGCATAATACATGGCTGATGATACACTAAGTGCAGTTTCCACTTTAGTTGTTGAAGTACCACCAATAACACCTACAAACCCTTTATTCTTAATATTTACGAACTCCTCGCCTATTGAATTTAATTGCCAGGGTTCTGCGAAGGCAGATGTGTTGCACGAAAGGGTATTTAAAAAACCATACTTACCTTGATTATTGAGGTTTGGAGCTTCCCAACCTGACATATCAATTACAGTAGGTGAACCATGCCCTAAGAAATTAGTCCACATTTTCCCTTTGTTGATTTCTCTTTTTATATCATTTGCCTGTGATTCAGAAACTGTTTGGCTTGAAGACTTACTAATTGTCATAGTATCAGGACAGATATTGGTTGATGTAAAAAATTCATTATAATCATACATATTTTGAGCAAATCCAAATTTCTGATTGTCATCTCCTCCAGCAATTTGTAGAATACTTTTCATCCAGGGGTTTACAGGTACTTCATAATAAGTTTTAACTTTATCAAGATAATTCTCAAGCTCTAAATTATTATTAACAGGTATTCTACCAATTACTATCTCAGGGACATAATCATCACCTTCCAAAGTTCCGTATAAATTATCAGAATACGGTATCCCATACACAGGTATTAATTGGTCAACAAAACTACCCGCCCTCTGTTTTTTAGGATCCCAAGTTGCATCTCCTACCAAGGTTAAAAATTCTGGATAATCGTTCCAATTATCATAAGCACTTTTTAGAAAATTTTTGATAGAATGTGGGCTTTCAATACCATACCCATAAGTATCATAAAGCTGTTCTACATCTATTGATAATATCTTTTTGTTCTCTATCTTCGACAAATAGGAGGTATATTTATTTATTGTTGGTTCAAATAAGGGATTATAGATATAAAATGCATCTACAGTAGTTTCTTTAATATGTTTAATCTTCGCTTTAGAAAGCTTTACATCCTGTATTGAACTTAAGGAGTTAACAATTTTTCTTGAAGTTTGTCCTTTTGGTAGAAAAACCTCAGCACTGAAGTAATTTCCATTATTAATCTTTTGTATTATACTTTCATTAATTGACTCATATTTCTGAGTTCCAATTTTAGCAAACATATATTTATTATTAGCAGAACTTATACTATTTGCTCCAAATAGATTACTGATTTTTGTTTTTATATTATTACTAATGGAGCTTTCTGATGTAATTACTAACCCAATATTCTGGCTAGAATTTACACCATTGAGGAAATTGATAAATTCCGATTCTGATTCAAAGATGTTTATAATATTTTTATTTCCTAAATCTGTTATAATACCAAAGCCATACTTTCTATTAGTTAATAATTGTTTGTTAAAAAAGATAGATGAAAACTTATTGTTTACTGATAAAGCAAGGAAATCAGTATTTACTGCTTTAGGGAATTGAATTGTATTATTAACTGTATCAATAACAACAACAAAACTCTCTTGGAAACCACTGATATTTACTTTTGAATCTATATTATTATCCGTTATAAAGGAGAAATAATTATTTTCTGCAACCGGTAATACCTCACCAGTGATATTGTAAAAATCAAATCCAATTATACCATTAAATTTGGATTTATCAATATCTTCAACCACTTTATATGAATTAAGGTTTAAGGTATTACCACCTTGAATTAAATTGCTAATTGGGATAGTAATTTTAGTGTTTATAACTTTACTACCTATGTTACTAATAGTATCATTCTTGTAACTATTTAAGTATGTTAAGGTCTTATTATAAACGGTCTCTGGATTAGGTAAGTAATATATATTTGTAGCATACTCATATTCTATCTTAAGATCAGTAACAGGAAAAATAGAGAATTCTGTAAAAAACTCCCACGGTTTATCAAAGCTATTTTGAGTTCTTATTTCATCATAATACCAGTTTTCAGATAAAACAGTTTCTGTATCTGTAACATCTATCCCATTACCATAAACTTTATCTTCTTCATATCTTTTATTTATACTTACTTTATCGAGTATTTGATTGGTTTGTAGATCAGTAATAAGATTATATTGCAATGATTGTGAATCTTCATCATAGACTATAAAATATGGTTCTTTTCCATTATAATAATCATAATAAGAAGTGTCGCCATAAGGGTGTGAAGCAACTATATAAAGATAATCATCATGTTGAATTACATTTGATGTTGAATAGAATTTCAACTCATTTCCGCGGTTTATAATATGTATATGATTTACAGGTTTGCCAATTAGACTATTATTAGTATTTATCAATTCTGATAAATTTATTCTTGCTACCCCATCTTTAGTAGAATAGAATTTATAATAATCTAAATTTGGATTGAACCAATCTGAAGCTGATTGAACTCTATTTTCTTTTGTATTATTCCTTTTTATTGAAAGTGCGTCTAAATGTCTCTTATTTAATAATTCTGTATGAAAATTATATTTTGAAGCCAGACTCAATGATATTGTATTTTTAAACTTATATGAAAACGAAATAGAATCTACTTTATAAGAAGTATTATTAACTGGGTCAGTTCTTGTCAAATCTACACTCAAATTTGCAATTTTTACTCTACGCTGAATACCAGCATAACTTAGAGAGTAGTTCGGCTTAGAAGTGAAATTTTTAGAATTATTACTAGAAATCGATTCATATATACTAATATCAAAGTTGTTTAAATCAAATTCGTCAATTGCAAAGACTCCAATCCATTCATTATTAGAAGAAAATTCAAAATCATCAATTCTAACAGTTATACCTGTTTCAGTTTCGGAAACATAATTCTTACTGAAAGAACAATTCGATAGAATGAAAAATACAATTAGAAAAGACGATAATTTATACATACTTGATACTTATTATTATTTGATTATATGTTAAACGTATTAATAAAAAAAAGGTTGTGTTCATATTATAATGAACACAACCTTATGATAAAAGTTACATTTTTAGTTACTTAATTATTTTTTGGGAGATCCTTTGATATCAAAAATAATTTTGTCAGCTATAGCACTTGCAATTTCTCTTTGAACATTATCGCCACTAGTCATATATTCAGAAATAGCATTTTCTACTCTAGTTTTGATAATCTCAGAAGTTTGACCAACTAAAGCCGTTGATAATTGGTGAATATCTTCTTGTTGTCCTCTAAGAGTTTCAAGTTGAGATCTATTAGCATCCTCCATTTTCTTAAGCATCTTGTCCATACGTTCTTCATTTTCAGTATAGAACATAGTGATGGCAAGAAGCACAAGCATCGTAAACTCCAAGAAGATAACGAAAAGGATAACTGATGGTCTATCTGCAGGAATAAATTTCAAACCACGAATACCGACACCCACAATAAGTACCGCAGCACCACCATAAGCAAGTCCAGTTACGTTATTTGAGAATTGTTCTGTGAAGTGGTGAGCCATATAAAGTTTGAAACCTTTTCCAATTTTCATATGATTACCTCTCCAATCTAAACCATTCTTAGTATCTACAATCTCTGTTAATACAAACTCTGAGAAGAACTCTTTAATTCTATTATACAAAGCTTCATTTCTGAAAAGTACTAAATCAGTTTCATCATCATAAATATCATCAAAATCGATTAGCTTCTTAGTTGCTAATTCAGTATCAGTCGTAGTTCTATCCCAAATTGTTCTATATAGTCTTTCCATTTCATCTCTGTCAGCATCTTTTAGTCTAATATCAGGCAAAGTTAGCATTTCAACTACTCTATCATCAAATCCAGTTTGAAGTCTGATTTTAACTTTTACGTGATCAATCTCTTTTTCAAATAATGCAGCCATAAGACCTAAAGAAGAAGGGAATATCATTGTTAAAAGTACACCTACGAATAGACCAATTACTAATGAAAGAATCCAGAAACCAATATGTGGCTCAAGGAAAATTGGATTTTCACCAAGTTTTGGAGCTTTGACATACCATTCACCAGATTTTTTTGAATAGCCATGAGCTTCTAGATTTCTATCTTGCCAAGAAAAATCAATGATATATTCACCATTAATCAAATCTTTTGCAATCGCTGTGTTTGATCCAATTGATGCTTCTTTTTCTTTTGAAGTAGAACCCCAAGTAAGATCATCAAATTCAACAAAACCTATTTTCCCTAATTCATCACCTGATGGTGAAAATTGAGAAATAACGAACCCAGCTGTAGCTTGAGGTAAAACGTAAAAGTGAGTAAAATAACCAACTACTAAAGTAATAGCTAAGAAAACAACCCATTGCACAAACCCTGCGCCTCTGTGTTCTTTATTTCCTGTCATATTGTTTGGAGACATACATTAACCTATAAATTAATTATTAAATGATTTTATTTCGTACTATAAAAATAAATTTTACTAAAACTGCTGATAGTAAAGCATAAGATAAGATTTAGTTTTTATTTCTACAAATAAAAGTTTTCAAATATGATAACTTTTACATAATAAAGCGTATCTTACAGAATGAGATTCTTAAATTCACATACAAACTATTTCAATTCAAGTAAAGGTACAATCAGAGGAAGTTCAGCTCTTTCATTCTGTTTTTATCACTCTAGACTTATCTCAACTCTTCTATACACTTCCATACTTAATTAATATTTATATTACTTAACACAAATAGTAAAAGTAAATTTCTAATTATTAACATGGATTAAAATATGAAAAATTCTAATTATACGCCAAAATATTATATAAATAGTTCAAATGCACTTGAATCTATCTCTGAACATCAAATTGGAGATGGTATGTCGATAGTAGTTGACAATAATGAAAGTAAAGGGAATATAGTAGATAGAAAGACAGGAAAGAGATATATAGATTTCTTTACTTGCTTTGCATCTATGCCATTAGGGTACAATCATCCCAAGATGTTAGAATCTAACTTCTTAGATTATATAGGTATGCATTCTCTTAATAAACCTTCAAATTCGGACTTGTATTCAGAAGTACAAGCTACTTTTACAAAGACATTATTTAAAATCGCAGTTCCAAAAGATGATTTCAAATATAGTTTCTATATAGAAGGAGGTGCATTAGCAGTAGAAAATGCTTTAAAAGCTGCTATGGATTGGAAAGTAAGAAAAAACATAAAGAAAGGACTATCTGAGACTATTGGGACTAAAGTTCTTCATTTCAAACAGGCATTTCATGGTCGAACTGGCTATACGCTTTCTATAACAAATACTGACCCCGTTAAAGTAATGTATTTCCCAAAGTTCGATTGGCCTAGAGTTGATAATCCAAAGATTATATTTCCAATAGAAAATAATCTAGATGATATAATGAAAAGAGAGAAAGAAAGTATAAGACAAATAGAAAAAGCTTTCATAGATAACAAAGATGATATATGTTCTATTATAATAGAGCCAATTCAAGGAGAAGGTGGAGATAATCATTTCAGAGATGAATTTTTCGTTGAATTGAGAAGAATATGTGATGAGAATAATGCATTACTAATATTTGACGAAGTACAAACAGGCGTTGGTATGACAGGTAAGATGTGGGCTTACCAGCATCTCTCTATTAAACCTGATATAATATGTTTCGGAAAAAAAATGCAGGTATGTGGTATATTATCTAATACTAGAATAGATGAAGTGGAAGATAATGTATTCCATAAATCTTCGAGAATAAACTCTACTTGGGGTGGTAACTATACCGACATGGTAAGGATTACCAAATATCTAGAAATAATCGAAGAAGAGAATTTAGTAGATAATTCAGATAAAATGGGAAATTACTTACATTCATTACTCCAGAAGCTACAAAATGAGAACTCTGATATTATTAGTAACGTCAGAGGTAAAGGGTTATTCAGAGCATTTGATATACAGCAAGAGTTAAGAAAACCATTATTAGATAGATGTTTCGAAAATGGATTAATTGTTTTAGCTTGTGGCAATAATTCTGTTCGATTTAGAACAAGATTAAATATCACAGAAAGTGAACTGGATGAAGGTATTAGTTTAATATCTAAAACAATATCTCAGATTAGATAAATAATTTATCTAATTCATGGATAATATCGTTTTTTACATCATCAAATTCTTGGTTGAGGGCACGGGCACCAGCTGCAAACTTGTGTCCACCTCCACCAATTTTTGCAGCTGCTTCTCTTACTGAGTATTTTCCTTTTGAACGGAATGAGATTCGTAATTCTCCCTTTTCTCTTTCTGTTATTAGTACTCCGACTTCGACTCCTTTAACCGATAAAGTATTGGATACGAATCCTTCAGTATCATCTTCTATTGCATCTGCTTTATCAAAATCAGATTTTCTAAGAGACATTATAGAAATTCGGCCTTGATTATATAAGTCCATATTGGCTAGAGATATACCCAACAATTTCAATGCTTGTACTGTTTTCTGATTGTATATCTCATCATAACATTTAACTGGGTCTGCACCATTTTCCAATAGCTTTGCAACTATATAATGTGTCTCAGCTGTTGTTCTATCGAATCTGAAACTACCAGTATCTGTCATTATAGCCGTATAAAGTGCATTTGATATTCGTTTATCATATTTACCTTTTAGTGCATCTATCAATACCCAGATAAGTTCTCCAGTTGAAGTGGCATCAGTATCTAACATTTCTAAGTCGGCAAATCCTTTTGGTTCTAAGTGATGATCAATCATTACTTTATAAGCATTAGACATTGCTACAGCATCTCCAGCCTCTTTTAATCTGCTCAAATCATTCAAATCTAAAACAAATATTAAATCAGCTCCAATAATATCTTCCATAACACTATCATCATATCTGAGTATGCTATCACATCCTTCTAAGAATTTTAAATTATTATTAATTCCACCATTAATAAACATTTTGGACTTTTTATTAAAGTGCTTTTTAATAAAAAAGTGTAGAGCTAACATTGAACCGATAGCATCTCCATCTGGACTTACATGAGAAGTTATAATAATATTATATGATTTTTCAATTTTTTCGGATATTGCGAGAGCTTTTTCTGTAAAATTCATTTTTATTGGATTTGTTTAAATAATTGTCTTAATTTAAGACTTATTCTATAAAAAATACGAACATATAATGACTTTCGATGAAAACGAGAACGAATTAGAGAATCTAAAGAATCGATACAAGAGGAATACTCCCAACGTAGAAGACGAAAATAACGATATTCATAAAATTAAAACTACTAATAATAAACTATTGAATATAGTAAATAAAAGTAGAAATAGTTTTAAGTATATAATTACTTTTTTTAGTTTTCTAATTGTTTTATTCCTTTTAGTATTTATTGCTGACAAATGGATTTTGCCGTCTATGGTTCACGATAGAGAGACTGTAAATGTACCTTCTATAGAAGGAAAAAGTCTCAAAGAAGCATCTGAAATATTAAATGCTAGTAATCTTTTCTACGAGATAGTTAGTGAGCAATATTCTGGGCAAGTAGAGGGAGTAATACTTAAACAAGTCCCAGAAGCAGATAAGCAAGTTAAAAGTAAAAGGCCTATATTTATAACTATTAGCAAAGGCAAAGAGACAATAGAAATGCCCGATTTAACAGGAATTTCAGTTAGGCAAGCTAGAGTTACACTCTATAATAATGGGTTGAATATAGGCGATGTACAATATACTTATAGTGATCTGGTACCCAAAGACTCTGTTATTTCTCAAAATATTAGAAAAGGTAAAAATCTAATTTATGGTGATACTGTAAATCTGATTGTCAGTAAAGGTCCTGAGTTTCAAATATATATTCCAAAGCTTTCTGGAATGGCATTCGAGGGTATTGAAAATTATCTTATTTCAGAAGGTTTCAAGTTGGGGAATGTAGAGTTTATAGAAAATGATACTTTTGTACCTGGGACTATAATATCGCAACTACCACCATCAAATACACTTGCACAAACAGGACAATATATTAACATAGTTGTTGCTAGATAGATTAAACCTTTTCTTAGAAATATATGTCTAAGAATTAGTTAATCAATTAATTATATTATTAGAGAGGTTTTATTATGAGAAAAATGAATTTATTTATAAGTGCTGTTATTACCCTAGCGCTGATTACAGGCATAACACTTTTTGCAAAAGGTGACAAATGTGATGGGAAAAAAGGTAAGTGTGGAAACGAAAGACCTAAAATGACCCAAGATATGGCTGATAAATTGAATCAATTAAAAAGTGATTTTGATTCTAAGCTGAGCGATGAAGATTTGAATGCCTTAAATCTATTGAGAGATGGAGTAAAATCACAAAGACTTGAAATAAAAACACAAATATCAGACATAAAGAACTCTGATATTTCAAAAGAAGAAAAAAAGACTAGAATTCACGAATTATTGAAGAATAATAAAGGTAATAAGGATGATGTTAAATCTGAACTTAAAACTATATTAGAAAACAATAAAGAAGCTGTGGAATCATTAGCAAATAGTCTGAAAGAATTAAAACAAAATGATGGACATCCAAAAAGAAGAAAAGAGTTTAAAGGCAATAAAAATAATGAAAATAAAGGTCATAGAATTGCAAAGTTTATTCTTCATGATGAGTTCGTTGCTATGAAAGACGGGTTTAGAGAAAAAGTAAAAGACTCTAAAAAGTTAGATTTAGTTGTAAATAATGATCAATTGACTTTCGTTAGTCCTGATGAATCAAGTAATTCTAAATTTACTTTATATGATTTGAATGGAAATAAAATCACAAACATTGCAAATCAAAACATAATAAAAGGTGAGAATTCAATAAACTTGAATACACTGAATATTAAATTAGAAAAAGGACGTTATTTCTTAATTATAGAAAATGAGAATGGTGTTAGCTCTGGTAAGTTTATTTATCTTAAATAACATTTCTAACATTATTATTTATATAGAGCTTATGATCAAGTTATCATAAGCTCTTTTTTTTTGTCTCTTTCATTATAGTTCAATATGACTTAACTTTGATAATTAGAAAAATCAAACTTAGAAAAAATAATGTCGCTTAATCTCTCAAAAGAAAATCATCAAATAGACCCGAAAATATTCAGTACTTTAAATGAAAGACAATTCGATGGTGTCAACAAAATAAATGGTCCTACACTCGTACTTGCTGGTGCTGGTAGTGGTAAGACTAGAGTTCTAACATATCGAATAGCCAATTTGATATCGCAAGGAATTCCACCATATAAAATACTTGCCTTAACATTTACTAACAAAGCAGCTCGTGAAATGACTGAAAGGATTGCTTCTTTAGTAGGTGAACAATCTGCTAAAAGCGTTTGGGCTGGTACTTTTCATTCAATTTTTGCAAGAATACTGAGATATGAAGCAACTGCGATTGGTTATACTTCTGATTTTAGTATATATGATGCAGATGACCAACTAAGTGCAATCAAAAAGATAATGAATCAAGAGGGTATCTCTCCCCAATCATTCTCTCCTTATCAAGTTCGCTCTAGGATTAGTAATGCAAAATCAAATATGTTAAATCCTACTCAATTTGCTGAAGAAGCAGATAACACATTTGACAAGCAAGTAGGATTAATTTACATAGGTTACGAGAGATATCTAAGACAAAGTAACGCTATGGATTTTGATGATATTCTTATCAATATGATAAGACTTCTTAAAAGTTCGAGAGAGTTATTAGATAAGTACCAAACAAAATTCAAGTACATTCTTGTGGATGAGTACCAAGATACAAACAGAGCTCAATATATAGCAATAAGAGAGCTATCTAAGGCACATAGTAATATATGCGTAGTTGGTGATGATGCCCAGAGTATATACAGATGGCGTGGTGCAGAGATAAAGAATATACTCGACTTTCATAAGGATTATCCAAACGCAAATGTTGTCAAGCTTGAACAAAATTACAGGTCAACTCAGACAATACTTGATGCGGCAGATTCAGTTATCAAACATAATAAAAATCAGCTAGAGAAAAAGCTATGGACTGAAAACCCGAAAGGAGATTTGGTAGTTATCACGGCTGGTGATGACGAAAGGCATGAGGCTGACCAAATTGCACAAAAGATAAAAGAATTGACTTTCCAAGACTTTACGAATAAAGATATATGTATCCTATACAGAACAAATGCTCAATCACTAGCATTAGAAAGCGCTCTGAAGAAAGAACGAATCTCTTATGTAGTAGTTGGTGGTATATCATTCTTCAAAAGAAAGGAAATAAAAGATGTAATTTCGTATCTGAGATTATTAATAAATCCGAATGACAACGAATCGTTTGATAGAATTATAAATGAACCACCAAGAGGGCTAGGTAAAACCTCTTTACAACATTTGTATGGCTATGCTAATCAGACAGGGACATCTTTCCTTGCTAGTAGTGGCGAAGCAGACTTAGTTGATCAACTGCAAACTAGAGCTCAAAAGTCTTTCAAACAGTTTCATCATTTAATAGAAAAGTATCGTAATAAATTCGAACAGGAGCAGAATAAATCTGGTGTTTTGTTAGAATTTATTGAAGCAACAGAATTGCCTGAAATGTTCAAAGAAATAGGAACAGATGAGTCACTAGATAGATGGAATAACATACAGCAATTAATCTCAGATATCGGTCTATTTTTTAGAGAGAATGAAGGTGTAACTCTTAATGATTACTTACAGCAAGTAGCATTAATTACAGATTTAGATGAAGCTGAGATGGATAATGAACAAGTAACTATGATGACTTTGCACAGTGCAAAAGGGTTAGAATTCCCTTGTGTTTTTGTAGCTGGAATGGAACAGGGCTTATTTCCATTGGAAAGGACTGAGAGTGTACTAGAAGAGAAAGAAGAAGAACGAAGATTATTCTACGTTGGTATAACAAGAGCAAAAGAGAAGTTATTCCTTTCTTATGCAAAAAGAAGAAGTAGGTTTGGAGAAACTAAATTTACTACTCCATCATTATTTTTGCATGAGATTAAACCAGAATTAGTTGATTGGAAAGCAAAAAAAGTAGAGCGAAAGTCTGTAAATGAAAATGTTCGTTCAGCATTTAGCAGTCAACCTACATCAAATAGACCACAAAGAAATGATTTTGATCAAACGATAGAATACAGCTATTCACAGATTGATGAGACATTAACTGATTATAAAGTTGGTGACAAGGTTAGTCATGTAAAGTTCGGTAAAGGCACTATAACAGGGCTAAAAGGCATAGCTGATAAACGACAAGCTGTTATTCGATTTGAAGACTTTGGAAAGAAAGCACTAATGCTAAAATACGCTAAACTAGATAAATTAAATTAATGAATCTTTCAAAATCTAAATCTTAGATACGCTTTTGAAAAACTCTGAATAATATAGTAATCTTGATTGTTCATCCAAATCAGCAATTTTATTGTATGCTTTTACTTTTGCTTGGTTTAGTTCATTACTTTTCAAATCTTCAGTGTTGAATTCACCCATAGTCGAAATATGATCAAATGCACTTCTTGTCTTATCCATCTGACGTAATGTTTGAAATATTTTTAATTTTTTTGTAACATCACTATCGACAAGTAATTTCTCAAAGACAGTATAAGTGTAAAGGTAGTTTTTAATTTTAGTATATATTTGTGAAAGATGAGTAGTATCAAAATCCTCTACATAACTAAATATTCTAGAATCTAGACTTTTTCTTTCATCTAAACTAAGTGATTTCAAATATTCAGTTGGTGAAACCCAACTATTTGTATAGATGGACACTGTGGATTCATTTTGCAGGATTGAATAAGGTCGTAATTCATCTATCGAGAAAAATGAGAGATGAACAACTTCTTGACCGTATTCCAACTCTAAGTTACTAATAAACTCTTTTATATCAACATCATCACTAGTTTTATTTGTACTAATTTCAGGGATTAGAAATAACCACCCAAACATAAATAAAGCAAATATTTTCATCGTGTTACCTATTACTATTAACTTTCAATAATAATAGATACACAAATTACGTGCCAAGTGGAAGTCTATTAACCTAAGTACTTATACCTTTTCGGGGTAAAGATTGAAAATATCTTCAATGGTTTCTCTTCTTCTAATCAGCTTATGCTTATCATTATCAATTAAAATTTCGGGAGGTCTCATTCTATTATTGTAATTAGATGCCATAACATATCCATAAGCACCTGCATCTAAGAACGTTACTAAATCACCCTCTTCTACAATTGGCATCATAATATTCTTAGCAAAAATGTCAGAATTCTCACAGATTTGACCACAAAGGTTTACTTTTTCTGTATAATCATCTTTACCATATACTCTAACTCTATGGAATGCTCCATATAAGGCTGGTCTAAGAAGGAAATTCATACCAGCATCTAGGCCTACAAACTTCTTATAGCTTTCTTTTATAGCAGTAACAGATGTAACCAAATAACCCGCATTTCCAGCTAAATATCTCCCAGGTTCCAAAATTAATTTAGGTCTTCCAAAACCATACTTATCGCAATTTTCGATAAATACTCTTGCTACTTTTTCACCTGTAGCTTCTATATTTAATTCTTCTTCCCCATCGTTATAAGGAATACCAAAACCACCTCCGATATCTATGTACTCTGGAATAATATCTAACTCATTGAAAATATCTCCGGCTATCATCATCAACTTATCTACTATTTCAGCAAAGAAATACGGCTCAAGATTGTTAGATCCAGTCATCATGTGAATACCGAATCTCTTTACACCTGAATCTTTTGCAAGTTTATATGCCTCGAATGCTTTTTCATAAGGAACACCAAATTTTGCTTCAGCTCCAGCAGTTGTTATTCCTTCAAAACCACCACGACCATAACCTGGATTAATTCTAAATGAAACGAGTTCTGGGGTATTTATTTTCTGTAATCTTTTGAAAGATGTTATATCATCTAAATTGAGCATAAGCTCTTCTCTAGCAACCGTTTCTAAGTCTTCTGGACTTTCATAATTACCAGTATATAAAATTCTATCGTTAGTAAAGCCTGCTTTTTTAGCATAAAGAAATTCATAGGGTGAAGAACAATCAGCACCACATCCCATTTCATTGAAGACTTTTAGTACATTAATATTACTATTCGCTTTTACTGAGAAATGAATTTTAGTATTCTCATAGTGCTTTATAAATGCTTCATTTAGTCTTTTGTAATTATTTTGAAACCTTTCTTTGTCATAGACATAAAGAGGAGTCCCATATTCTTTTGCAAGTTCTTTAATATCTACGTTTGCTATTTTTTTCATATTTAATAATTATGTTTTCTTATTCAAAAAATTCTGGATTTAATTCACCACAGAAAAACTCTTCATGCAATAGAGTTATAGCTCTTTGCATATCCACATCTTTAACAACAATGCTCAAATTTACCTCTGATGCTCCGACACTAACCATTGAAATATTAATACCTTTCAATGCACCAAATAAACGATTTGCAATACCAGCCGTTTGCTTTATACCTTCTCCTATTGCAGCTATTATAGCATTATCATCTGATATAACTACTTCCCCTAATACAGAAAGTTCTTTTTCTATTAAAGAGTTATATTCACTTTTATCAACTGTAACTGATATACTTACTTCAGATGTAGTTACAATGTCTACTGGTATTTTTAAGTTTTCAAATATTTGGAAGACTTTACTCATAAATCCATAAGCACCTAACATTCGGTTAGAGCAGAGAGTAATTGTCACAACATCTTTTCTGAAAGCAATTGCCTTTATCATTTTAATATTACTTCTTTCAGAAAGAACAAGTGTACCATCATCAGTTGGATTGAAAGTATTCTTCACTCTTACAGGTATTCCTTTCTTAACTGCTGGATGTATTGTACTAGGATGCAACACTTTAGCACCAAAAAATGACAATTCAGAAGCCTCAGAATAAGAAAGCTTTCTTATCTTTTTCACACCATCAATTACTCTTGGATCAGAAGTTAATATTCCATTTACATCTGTCCATATTTGCAATTCTTCAGCCCCAAGTGCTGATGCTACTACCGCAGCCGAATAATCAGATCCACCTCTTCCTAGTGTTGTGGGTCTTCCCTCTTCGTCTGAAGCAATAAACCCACCCATAACTGTTACATCATTTGATAGATACTCAGAAGTAAATCTTTCAAAAATTATTTCACAACTTTTGTCGAATTCTAATTCTGCATTAGTAAATCGACTATTGGTTTTCATTACTTCTCTAGCATCCACATAAGAGACTTTAAGTCCTTTATTCTTGAAATATGTGTAGATTATCGTAGAAGATAGAATCTCCCCTTTCGACATAACCACATCTTTCAACTGAGGGGAAAGTGGAAGATAATTAGTAATTACATCTATTTCTGATAATTCATTTGTTATGAATTCGTTAACTAATTCTAAGATTCCAAGCTCTTTAGCAATTGAAGTATGTTTTTGAAATAAATCTGATATAAGAGGAGATATTTCTTCTTTTCGACTGTTACAAATATCTACAAGCATATTAGTTACACCAGCATGAGCCGAAACAACAATTGCTTGCTTTCCCGTATTATTAGAAATAATCTGATATACTTTATTAATAGTTTCAGCATCTTTAACTGATGTGCCACCAAATTTTAAAACATTTAGCTCATTCGTATTCATATATCTTATTTAATTCCAAGACGGTTAAATATAAAATCAACTGAATCAAATACTTTATCATAAGAAAATAAATTTCTTAACTCCTCTTCTTCAAAGTGAGACATAATATCAGGATCTGCTAATAATGATTCAATTAATGGAATTTGTTCATCCCATGTTTTCATAGAATTTCTTTGAACTAAGACATAAGCATCCTGTCTTTTAAGTCCTTTTCTAGCTAAAGCTAGAAGAACTTTCTGAGAATGAATTAATCCGAAAGTCATGTTTAAATTTTCTTCCATTCTATCAGGATACACTATTAGACCATCAATCAATTTAATTGTTCTATTCAATATATAATCAAGTGAAATTGTACTGTCTGGTATTATAACTCTCTCAACAGATGAATGTGAGATATCTCTTTCGTGCCATAACGCGTTATTTTCGATAGCAGCGTGTGCATTTCCTCTAAGTAATCTTGCTTGACCACTGATATTCTCAGAAGCAATAGGATTACGTTTATGGGGCATAGCTGAACTACCTTTCTGACCAACGGAGAAGAACTCTTCAGCTTCACGCACTTCTGTTCTTTGCAAATGTCGTATTTCAATCCCAATTTTTTCAACTAAAGTGGAGATAATTGCAATAGTTGTCATATATTCAGCATGTATATCCCTTTGGATAACTTGTGTACTAATATTTACTGGAGTTAAACCCAAATTTTCGCAGACATGACGTTCAACAAGCGGAGATAAATGCTCATAAGTACCGACGGCACCTGATATCATTCCCACAGATGATGTTTCAACAGCTCTTTTCATTCTTACTATATTACGTTGGCATTCATCATACCAAAGAGCCATCTTGAGACCAAATGTAGTAGTTTCAGCATGGATACCGTGACTTCTACCAACTGTAACTGTGTGCTTGAATTCTAACGCCCTTCTTTTTAGTACAACAGCTAATTTTTCCAAATCATCTATAATCATCTCCCCTGCTTGCTTCATTTGTACAGCAAGACATGTATCCAATACATCTGAAGAAGTCATACCTAAGTGTATGAACCTAGAGTCTTCACCAACATATTCCTCTACATTCGTAAGGAATGCTATTACATCATGCTTAGTTACTTTTTCAATTTCATTTATCTTATCTACATCACACTTAGCAGTTGCTCTTATGTGTTTTGCTGCACTTTCTGGTACTTGTCCTAATTTTGCCATTGCTTCAACAGCAAGTATTTCGATTTCTAACCAGATATTATACTTATTCTCTTCTGTCCATATTCTACCCATTTCTGGGCGTGTATATCTTTCTATCATTTATCTACCTTCTTTTGAGTTGGTGTAAAGTCTTGATAATATTGCGGTTTGAATATTTCAGACTCTATAAATTCTTGTTTTGCAAATTTTAATTGAGCAAATTTAAGTATAAATCTCGGAGTAAGTCTATTTAGACCTGAAAGTTGATAATTATTTTCTATAAACTCACTTGCACCTGTTCCACAGACTACTTTTGAGTCAAGTTTCAAGTTATTAACTTCTTCTCTTGAATACAAAATGGGTTCTGATTTAGGTTCTCCAATTTGTGAGAACTCCTGAACAAAGAAATAATCTTTATTTGATGGAATAATTACAAAAATCGAATCAATATTTAATGATATTGCAAATTCAGAAGCTGCTACTGCAAATGCCGACATAGTCGGTACATCAATTAGCTTAGGATGATTACCAAAAGTTAATCCCTTTGCTATTGCACTACCAACACGCAATCCAGTAAATGATCCCGGTCCTGATGAAATAGCTACAGAAGTGAAATCATCGACACTCATTTTTAATAGCTCTAAAGTCTGCTTTATTTGATGAGCTAGTGTTTCATCATGTGAATGTTTGAGGTAAAGCGAAGATTCGTAAATCAGCTCTTTATCTGAACCGATGGCTATTCCAGAATTAATTCCAGAACTCTCAATAGCTAATATTCTGTTTTCACTCATACTTCGATAAACTCCATAGATCTTTTTAATTTCCAAAGTAATTCGGCTGCTTCGTTTCTATCTTTTATATCTATCTCACATGATAATCTTAACTTACCTTGCTTCAAACTTGTATTATCTAAAGTTTGTAAATAATCCAATACTGTGGGGAATGCATCTTTGTAGTATTGTTCGTTACTTTCTTCTGGGAATACTAAGATGATTTTATTTGGTTTGATTATTATCTTATCTAACCCAGTTTTGACAGCGGCAGAACGCAGCTTCACTACAAATAATAAGTTCTCGGTTTCTTTTGGAAGTTTTCCGAATTTATCAATCATTTCTTGACGCAAATCTTGTAATTGTGTGTTTGACTTGATGTTATATAATTTCTTATAATATCCAAATCTATCTGTATCCGATTTGATATAGTTTTCAGGAAGAAATGCATCTTCATCTAACTCTATAGATATTTCCTCATTAGCGAATAAATCTGTTATGTCTTGTTCTGATTGGTCAAATACATGCTTAAACTCATCTACTTTCAATTCATTAACAGCTTCTTCTAGAATTTTTTGATAAAGCTCAAACCCAATATCGTAGATGGCACCGCTCTGTTCTGCTCCTAATAAGTTACCTGCACCACGGATTTCCATATCCCTTAGAGATAAATTAAAACCACTTCCAAGTTCAGTGAACTCTTCAATTGCTTTTAATCTTTTAAGTGCCGTTTCATTTAGCTTTTTGGATGCAGGTACAGATAAGTAACAAAATGCCTGTATATTCCCTCTACCAACTCTACCACGCAATTGATACAACTCTGCAAGACCAAAATTATGTGCATTATTGATAATCATTGTATTTGCATTGGGAATATCCAATCCAGATTCAACTATTTTGGTGGTTAGTAATACATCAGATTTTCCGGCTATGAAATCTTGCATTATTCTTTCTAATTCAGTCGATTTCATTTGTCCATGAGCAATACTAAACCTAACACTTGGTAAAAGCATTTTCATCTTAGTAAAAATATCTTCCAAATCTTGTACTGTGTCATTTACGAAGAAAACTTGGCCTTCTCTTTTTATCTCTTCGTCAATTATATCAGTTATTTCATCCAGATTCCATTCTACAATCTCTGTCTGAACTGGAAGCCTGTTTCTTGGGGGAGTTTCAATAATACTCAAATCTCTTGCACCCATAAGTGAGAAATTTAGAGTTCTAGGAATAGGAGTAGCAGTTAGTGTAAGAGTATCAAGTGTTTCACGTACATTACGTAATTTTTCCTTTGCCCCGACACCAAATCTCTGTTCTTCATCAATAACTAAAAGACCCAAATTCTTGAATTCTATATCTTTACTTAGAATTCTATGTGTGCCTATTAGTATATCAACTTTACCTTCTTTAAGTCTTTCTAAAATTTTTGTTTGTTCTTTCTTGGTTCTAAACCTGGATAGTACATCAACAGATACAGGATATTTATTCATTCTATCTTTGAAGGACATATAGTGTTGCTGTGCTAAAATTGTTGTTGGTACAAGTATTGCAACTTGTTTCCCAGACTGAACTGCTTTGAATGCTGCTCTAATAGCCACTTCTGTTTTACCAAAACCGACATCCCCACAAATTAGTCTATCCATTGGGTTTTCAGATTCCATATCCACTTTGATTTCTTTTGTGGCTTTCATTTGGTCAGGTGTATCTTCATATATAAATGAAGCTTCGAATTCTTTCTGCCAAACATTATCTTCATCAAACATAAATCCTTTTTGAAGTTTTCTTTTTGCATAAAGTGCAATTAAACTTCTCGAAATATCCTTAACTTTCTTTTTAATTTTGGCTTTCTTTCTAGCCCACTCGGTACTACCAAGTTTACTCAGTCTAGGTAATTCTCCCTCACTTGCGGAGTATTTATGAATTTTCTTTATATAGTTTAGATTTACATAAAGTTTATCTCCACCTTGGAAGGCGAGCTGAATACAATCTTGCTTGCTTCCACCAATTTCAACGGTCCTAAATCCTTCGAATCTTCCTACTCCTTTATCATCGTGGATTACGAAATCACCTATATTCAGTTGCTTCAATTCATCTAGTGAAAACTTCGCATTTTCTGATGAACGTGTAGTTACATTTCTGTGACGATTGAATAATTGATGCTCGGTATAAATACAAATATTTGAGTCAGATACACTAAATCCCTGAGATATAGTCTTATCTAACCAAAGTATATTGTTTGATGTTTGTTCGGGACTTGCATAATCAGAATCATCATCCATAATTAAAGCATCATGAATTAACTCTTTTATTCTAGCGAGATGAATCTTACCATCGGCACAAATTATTATATTGATACCTTTAATAGTCTGTTCTTGAAGATGCTTAGTGAATTGCTTAATAGAAGAATTAAAATTATTCTGCTCTTTGATATTTACTTTAATATCACTATTATCCAATGTGTTAACATTGATTATCGTGAAATTGTCTGGGATTATAAACTCATGTTCATCAGTCGATAGATTTTCTTTTTCAAACTGTAGTATAATTGCATTATCAGGTATATATCCGAATAAATCACCAGTTCTTTCAGTATTCATAGAATGGAATACTTTTGAAATGAAATTGATTTCATCGTATTCTTTTATGCTGCGCTGATTTGAAACAACGAACTCTCTTATAGAGTCTATCTCATTACCCCAGAATTCAATTCTTATAGGGTTTTTGAATGAAATAGGGTAAATATCTAATATACCACCTCGAACAGCAAATTGCCCTTGTTTAGCTACGTAATTCTCCCTTTCGAAGCCATTGTAGGCGAGTTGATTCTTAAAATCTTCGAAGTTAATCGTCTGACCTTTAGAAAGTGTAGTCTTATTTTCAGTTATATTTGATTTATCGGGTACTTTAGTTACGAATACATTAGGAGTACAAAGAGCTACAAAGTTTTTATCTTCAAATTTTCCTAGTGCATCTATTAACTTACCATAATGTGATTCCGTTTCCTGATTAATTCCATGATGAGTCTTTTCTATTAAGTTGGAAACTGAGTGATTTTGAAAAAAACTATCAAAATCAAATGCTATATCTTCTAATAATTCAGCATTTTTAGAGATAATAATAACTGGTCTACTAATAGATCTTTGAAGATAGTCAATCATTAAAGAAATTGAAGATCCATTCAAATGCTTTATATTAACTTTTTCATTTCCACCTTTTATCTTAGAAATCAATCTATTGAAAGGTTCTATTTCACTAAATAATATTTCTAAGTAATTGCTATTTTTCATCTTCAACTATAAACTGTTCGAATATATTTTTAAAATGGAATAAGTTTTCATCTTGTATTTTTAAATTGTAATAAGAACCAGTATCATCATCATTTTGTTCTACTATCTCTGTTAATGCGAAGAGTTTTTGAATTAAACTCGCTTGTTCATAAGGTAAGAAAATTCTAAAATTATTACTACTTCTGTCATAGAGCTCTTGAAATTTATTAAGTAATGTCTCTATATTCATATTTTTAGAAGCACTTACGAATATACTATCAGGATATTGATCTTGATAAACTTTTACCATTTCTAATTCATCAAGTAGATCAATTTTATTGAAGACTTGTAGTACTGGCTTGTCAGTAATTTTTAATTTTGCCAGAGTTGTATCAACTGTTTTAATATGTTCTGCAAAGTATTTATGAGAAATATCAACAACATGAATAATAAAATCTGCTTCTCTAGCTTCAGCTAAAGTACTTCTAAAAGAAGCAACTAAATGACTTGGGATTTTACGGATAAACCCAACTGTATCACTGAGAATTGAGTCTTGTCCACTAGGTAAACTAAACTTTCTTGTAGTAGTATCAAGTGTTGCAAATAGTTTATTCTCTATATAAACATCTGCTTCTGTAATCGCTTTCATCAAAGTAGATTTACCAGCATTGGTATATCCAACTAATGCAAATGTTGGTACATTCCCTCTAGACCTTCTTTTTTGGTCACTTTGCGTTTCTATAACTTTTAATTTATCTTTTAGGCGTTCTATTCTAGTACGGATTAACCTTCTATCAACCTCAATCTGAGTTTCTCCAGGCCCCCTAGTTCCAATACCGCCACCATATTGTTTGGAAAGGTGAGTCCACATACGAGTTAGTCTTGGCATTAAATATTGCATTTGAGCTAGTTCGACTTGAGTTTTTGCCTCACTCGTCTGAGCTCGCTGTGCAAAAATATCTAGAATTAGTCCACTTCTATCAAGAACTTTAATCTCAAGTTCTTTCTCTAAGTTTCTAATTTGTACGGGACTTAGTTCATCATCAAAGATAGCTAAAACAATCTTATTCTCTTTCGCATATTCTTTTATTTCAGCTAATTTTCCTTTTCCAATATATGTTGCTCCAATAGGTCTATTCAGTTCTTGATGAAATGACTCTACAACTTCAGCACCAGCAGTTTCAGCAAGTAATTCTAATTCATTAAAAAGTTCGTAAGACATTTCTCTATCTCCCCCTTTTTTGAATACGGCTATTGTTACTGCTCTTTCGGGCTTTTTGGTTACATCTATTAATTTTTCTACTATTGACATATTTTTTTCGTATTTTTCGTAATTACAAAACTAATAAATGTCTCAAACAATGTTATTAAGATTATTCCTAACGACTTCTATTATTTTTTATTTATCAAATTCTATCGCATTTACTCAGGTGAAAGGTTCTAATGTTGAAATTTACACAAAAAGTAACGAAGTATTAAAAGGAGAGTTAATAAGTGTTGATTCTAATAAAATTGAGCTTCTTAAGCGGTTACCTAAAACTCCAACTTCCTCTGCTTCTCACAAGACGATACAAATCGAAAATGATTTGTGTGACAGTGTAGTTATTCCTGGATCATTTACTGGAGCTAGTCCTTATGTCATTAGTGGGGTGCTTGGTATAGGAGCAGCCGCAATTACTATAGGCAGTAGCGATGAACCAAACTATTATGTCGGAGGTGCTTTGGGGGCAATAGTTGGGTTTTTTAGTTATATATTCATTGACAATACTCTATCCAATCCAGAAATCAAATTCACAGAAATAGATAAATATCCTTGGAAATTAATACCATATAGTAGAGACTATAGACCAAATTAGTCTTTAGTATCACCATATTTTTCAGGATATGGAGGTAATGGCAATGTACCAGGAATTCCCATCAAAGGAAAATCTTTTCTTAGTGGGTGTAAAGATTCACCAGTTTCTGGATCATTATAATCTTCAGGCATGTAGAATCTTCTTAGACCAGGATGACCTTCAAACTTAACTCCATACATATCAAATGTTTCTCTTTCGTACCAATTAGCAGATGGCCAAACGTCAGTAACAGTAGGACAAGTCAAATCAGATTCGTCAACTTTCACTTTAAGTCTAAGTTTAAAGTTATAATCTAAAGAGTTAACAAAATAAACCACATCAAATCTATTTTCTGGTTTCAACCAATCAATAGCTGTAATGTCAACTAAATGATTAAACTTAGTCGTTTCATCAGCTTTCAATGCTGCTGCAACTTCTACAATTTTATTTTTCGGAACTGTAAGAGATAATTGACCTCTATGTTCGTATATTTCAATGTCTTCAGTTACTTTACTGATAACGCTTAGTATTGTTTCTTTAGAAAGTGCCATTTTGATTTTTCTTGTTTGTTTTTTACAAAACTAATAAATTTTGGATAACTTTGTTAATCATATTATTAAAATGTTGAAACTGTTTATGAAGAATTTTATTGTAATTGCTACTTTCTTACTCTTTTCGGTAGGCTTATCAGCTCAGAATGTTGATGAATTGACACTATCTCCACGAAAAACAATGGAGACGCATCTTAAGTATTTACAAAAGGATAACTATAAACCTGAAATTGCAGCAACCACCCTAAACATAGAAAATAATGGTGACAAGCACTCGCAAGAATTAGCAATTAAACTTAAGAAGATTTTAGATGCAAGGGGTTTATTTGTCATAATAGAAGAAATACCAGATAGTCCTAATTATAAAGACAAAACCCAAAACAAATTTATTTTCACACCTTTCAAATCTGTTCCTGAAATTTATTTGAGGAAGATTGACAAGAATTGGCTTTATTCTAAAGAAACCGTAGAGAATATAACAGATTTATACTCTGAAACATTTCCAATGGAATCTTTAGGATTCAAAGAACATATACCAGATTCGATGAAATCAAGAGTAATGGGTATGGCGATATGGAAGTATGTTGGTTTTTTAATCTTTATTATAATTGCTCTTATAGTATATAAATTCGTAAGTTGGATAATTGGATATTTCCTTGTAAAAGTATTAAGGAAGGTACTTAAAAACTCGCCGGTTATAGTTAAATACATAGACCCCATTTCGAATCCAATTAGCTTTCTTATTGTTATATCCATGCTCTCAGCATTTTTACCTTTGTTAGAAATTCCAATTTCAATTAATGTTTGGGTAGCAAATATTGTAAAAGCTCTATTCCCTATTACTATTACATTAATAGTGTATCGTTCATCTGATTTAATTGCTGACTTTTATTCAGTACTTGCTTCTAAAACTGAGACTACTGTAGATGACCAATTAATCCCATTAGTTCAAAAAGTAATAAAGATAATAATTGTTATTCTTGGGTTACTATATGTTTTATCAGTTATGGGTGTAGAGATTACTCCCCTTCTAGCTGGAGCCTCTGTTGGAGGTCTGGCATTAGCACTAGCTGCTCAAGATACATTGAAGAATTTTTTCGGTTCAATTACTATTTATACTGACTCACCGTTTGAGGTTGGCGACTGGATTGTATTCGATGGTGGTGAAGGTGTTGTAGAGGAAATCAGAGTTAGGTCTACTCGGATTAGGACTTTTCATAATTCCGTAATTTCAGTACCGAATGGTATTCTGGCAGATTTAAAAATTGATAATATGGGAAGAAGAAGACTTAGAAGGTACCGAACTCAAATCGGATTAACATATGACACCCCTCCAGATTTGATAGATGCTTATGTTACGGGGTTGAGAGAAATAGTCAAAGAACATCCTAAAACAAAAAATGATCCCTATGAAATTAGTTTAAATGATTTTGGACCTAGTTCGTTAAACATACTAGTATATATTTTCTTTGAAGTTGAAAATTGGTCACAAGAATTAAAAGCTCGCCAAGAATTTATGCTTGAATCAATCAGACTAGCTAACGAATTGAACGTTAGGTTTGCATTCCCAACAACGACCCTTCATATAGAAGAAATTCCTGGTTCGGAATCATTAACTCCCAAATATACTGATGATAGAGAAACATTTTTCAATAAAGCTACTGCATTTGTTTCTGGTAGAAAAAATAAATATAAAGATGAGTACAATTAGATGAAATTAATTATACAAAGAGTCTTACAAGCTAAGGTCGGAGTAAATAAAGAATTAGTAGGTAGCATAAACAATGGATTACTAGTGCTTTTTGGAGCCAAGGAATCTGATTCTGAAATTGAAATTAATTGGCTAGTTAATAAGTTAGTAAATTTACGTATATTCAATGATTCAGAGAACAAAATGAATCTATCAGTTACTGATATTAGTGGAGATATACTAGTAGTTCCTAACTTTACACTTTATGCAGATTGCAAGAAAGGGTACAGACCAAGTTTTATAAATGCAGCAAAACCTGATATTTCTGAACCATTATTTGATAACTTTGTAAAGAAATTAAAAACAGAATCTAATTTAAAAATCGAAACTGGAATATTCGGAGCCGATATGAAAGTATCATTAGTCAACGATGGCCCAGTTACAATAGAGATAGAAAAATGAGCGAATATATTTTAGTTGGTGTAATAGTCAAAACTAAAGGCTACAAAGGTGAAATGATAGTCATTGACATACCTAAGGCAATTGAAAGCGTTAGTAGTGATATTGATGTAAAGATTGGATATTCTGAGCAGTTTGCTCGTAAATTCCGATTAACTCAATTCAAAAAATATCAAAAGAACGGCAATTTGAAATTAAAAGAAATTGATAGCGATGCTGATGCAAATGCTCTTCGGGAGCATGGACTTTTTGTACTCAAAACTGACGTTAATAGAAGAAAGAACACATATATCGATCATGAATTGGCAGGATGTAAGGTCTATAATATACAAAATAATGAATTATTAGGCGAAATAGTAGATATTATGGAATTGCCAGCTAATGATGTATGGATAATGAGAACCGAAACGGCAGAGATTCCTCTACCAGTAATTGATGATGTTATAAAATCAGTTGATATTGAAAAGAAAGAGATTAGAATTGAGCTAATGGATGGATTAATGGATTTGGAAATGTAATATGTCTGCAATCAGATTCGATTTTTTATCATCACTTCCAGAATCATTGACATCTGTTTTGAATACTGGAATACTCCGAATTGGGCAAGAGAAGGACTTAGTTGAATTTCATATTCATAATCTACATGATTATTCTGATAATAAATTCGGGCATATAGACGATACACCTTATGGTGGTGGAGCCGGTATGTTAATCAAATGTCAACCAGTGTTCGATTGTATAAATAAACTCAAAGATGAAAGAGAATATGATGAAATTATATTCGTTACTCCAGAAGGTGAGTTATTCAATCAGAGTTTAGCAAATGAATTATCATTAAAAAAGAACATAATGATATTATCGGGTAGGTATAAAGGTATAGACCAAAGAATTCGAGATAGTTTAATAACAAGAGAAATTTCAGTTGGTGATTTTGTTCTATCAGGTGGAGAGCTACCAACATTAATAATTGCAGATGCAATTACTAGATTAATCCCTGGTGCTTTAGGTGACAGCGAAAGTGCACTAACTGATTCTCACATGGATGGATTGCTTGAATCACCACAATACACACGTCCAGCTGAGTATAAAGGAATGAAAGTTCCAGAAGTACTTACTAGTGGAAATCATAAATTAGTTAGGGAATGGCAAGAAAAATCGGCTAGAGAAAAAACAGAAAAACTTCGTCCAGATCTATTAAAATAGCATATATTTGTAAACAGTTTTTGCAATATTCAGAATTAAGAATTAATTTTGTAATCTATATTTTTAAGGTGCCGTGGCCGAGTGGTTAGGCAGAGGTCTGCAAAACCTCGTACGGCGGTTCGAGTCCGTTCGGCACCTCCAAAAAAAAACAAACTATATAAAAGGTGTAAATGTGGCAGATACTACAGACTTATACAAAGGTGGATACATGCGTTATGAAGGCAATATATGCCAAATAACAGATGTAGAATTCCGAAAACCAGGTAAAGGTGGTGCGTTTTATAAGGTCAAAATGAGAGATATTGACTCTGGAAAACAAAAAGAGCACACATACAATTCTGGTTCAAGTATAGAAATGGTAAGAATAGAGAAAAGACCTTACCAATTTTTATACATTGAAGGTGATAATTATGTGTTCATGAGCAATGTAACTTATGAGCAAATTCCTCTAGACAAGAGAATGCTTGGAGATCAAATTAAATACTTGAAAGAAAGTGAGATTTGTCAATTAGCATTCGAAGGAGATACAGTCTTATCTGCCGAAATACCACAGCATATTAACTTAGAAGTCACTATGACTGAGCCTGGGTTCAAAGGTGATTCGACTAGCAATACTTTGAAGCCAGCAACTCTAGAAACTGGTGCAGAAATTCAAGTTCCTCTATTTGTGAATCAAGGTGATATGATTAAAGTTGATACATCTACTGATTCGTATATAGAAAGGGTTAAATAAGAAAGAAATTACTTTTTTTTTAAGCGTGTTTTTCGTAAAATGCAAAGACACGCTTTTTTTATGTTTTAATTTTAAAAACTTATCCGAAGGGAAATTATGGATTTGCAATACTTAAAGAAATTACTTAAAATCTTTGATGATAGTACTGCAGAAGATTTGGAAATAGAAGAGAAAGGTATAAAACTAAAGATTTCCAAAAATAAAGAAGATAAGGTTAGTGGCAATGCTCCGATTTTTAATTTATCGGGTGCTTTACCATCAAATCAAAACTATCAACCACAACCGCAACAAGTTCAAACAGCTCCTGTGCCTCAACCACAATCAACTACTTCTGAAACAAAAGTAGAAGTAGCTGCTGGTTTTCACGAAATAAAAGCTCCAATGGTTGGAACATATTATGGTGCTCCTTCTCCTGACTCAGAAGATTTTGTAAAAGTTGGTCAGAAAGTTAGCAAAGGACAGACTCTATGTATAGTAGAAGCTATGAAATTGATGAATGAAATTGAATCTGACATCGATGGTGAAATAGTAAAAATATTAACTAATGACACAGAAGCAGTGGAATACAATCAAGTTTTATTTCACATAAAACAGAACTAATATAAAATGATAAAAAAATTACTAATTGCCAATCGTGGTGAAATAGCACTGAGAATAATCCGAGCTTGCAAAGAGATGGGCATTCAAACTGTGGCTGTTTATTCAGAGGCAGATAGATTTTCATTGCATACTAAGTTCGCAGATGAAGCAGTATGTATAGGACCTGCATCAAGTAAGGAAAGCTATTTACATATTCCTTCTATAATCTCAGCTGCCGAAGTTACTAATGCTGACGCAATTCATCCGGGTTATGGTTTTCTTTCTGAGAAAGCTGACTTTGTTAATATCTGTAATGAACATGGTATTACTTTTGTTGGTCCCAGTGCCGATGCTATATCTAGAATGGGAAATAAATCAGTTGCGAAAGACACGATGAAAGCGGCTGGAGTCCCTGTTGTTCCTGGGAGTGAGGGAATACTAAAAGGTATAGAAGATGGAAAGAAAGTAGCAGCTGAAATCGGATATCCAGTTTTATTGAAAGCTGTATCTGGTGGTGGCGGAAAAGGAATGCGTATCGTTGAAAAAGAAAGTGAGTTTGAGAATGCATATAAGACAGCATCTAATGAAGCTGCAGTTTCTTTTAATGATCCTGATTTATACTTAGAAAAACTTGTTATTGGCTCTAGACACATAGAAATTCAGATTATGGGTGATAAGTTTGGAAATGTAATCCACCTAAACGAACGAGAATGCTCAATCCAAAGAAGACATCAAAAGTTAATTGAAGAAGCACCCTCCCCTGTTCTTAGTCAAAAGCTAAGAGATGAGATGGGTAAAGTCTCAGTAGAGGGTGGTAAAGCCGTAAATTACGTAGGTCCAGGAACTATTGAATATCTAGTTGATAAAGATATGAACTTCTTTTTTATGGAAATGAATACTCGTATTCAAGTAGAACACCCTGTAACTGAAGAATCGCTTGCAATTGATTTGATTCAAGAACAAATTAGAGTTGCTGGTGGATCTAAACTAACTCTTAAAGAGAAAAAGCCTGTTTATCATAGTATAGAATGTAGAATAAATGCCGAAGATCCTGAACATGGATTCAGACCAACTCCAGGAGAGATTACAAGCTTACATTTCCCAGGTGGTAGAGGTATAAGAGTTGATTCTCATGTTTATCAGGGTTACAAAGTTCCACCTTATTATGATTCTATGATTGCAAAGCTAATCACTTTTGCTCCTACTAGAGAAGAAGCAATAGCTAAAATGAGAAGAGCTTTGGATGAAATGGTTATAGAGGGTATAAAGACGACTATTCCATTCCATAGATGGATGATGGACAATGAAGACTTTATATCAGGTAATATAGATACTAAATACTTAGAAAGACACAACTGGATGGAATTGAGAGACTAGCCGTACTCAATCACATCAAACAATTTTAAGCCGAATTTTTATAAGATTCGGCTTTTTTTATTATATTTACAACTTGTAATAAACTTTTATGAGTATAGTATTGACAACTACAATTTTTTTTATTCCAATCTTGTTTATATTAAGTTGTTCATCTCTTTCTTCACAAAATCAACAGATGAATAATTTTGCTGAATCAGAGATAGAGACTGACACGATTAAAGTAAATAAAATTAATTATTGAGTTGGGGGTAGTTGGTATTATCCAGGGTTATTAAATATTAATTTTGACATTATCTCAAATAATCTAATATTCGGGTTTTCTCTTGGTTCAGATCTTGATTTTTTAATTGGTGGAGAGTTAAGTTTTAGATTCAAAGTGGTTAACAAAGATAAATGGTATATAGCTCCTAGTTTAATATTAGGTACTCAATATGATATTGATTATTTAGAGAGTAAATATTATTTTTACGAGCCACAACTATATAACGGTTATATTAATTATGCTGCTATAGCAATAAATGCTAATTATAAGGGTCTTTATGTAACAATAGGTGTTTTATCAAGATCTAGTGAAAGTCTGAAAGATTATCTAATACAAAACCCTTACTATTTAAAAATTGGATTTATTCATTATTATTAATCCTCACAATCAGCTAACTCACGTCTTTCTTCCATTTCTTCAGCCATATCAATTATCTCACCAGAAGCTTTCTTTTCGAAAGTCCAAGGCAATACGGCATGTGAAAAACAAATAAAAGATAATTTCAACATTTTAAAACCGAAACTACAGGCCTTACTGAAATGAGTAAAATACGACTCTCCGACATCATTGGGGTGTTCGACAAATTTTGAAATCATAGAAACTTTTCTGTGTTTTGAACAATTGATTATATTAAGGTACTAAAATTTTAGTAAATTCTTTATATTTGTATAACCAATTTTTATAAAAAGGAGAAAACATGAACTTCCCAGAAGATTTGAAGTACACAGACGATCACGAGTGGGTCAAAATAGAAGGTAATATAGCTACTGTTGGTGTTACTGACCATGCTGCAAGTGAGTTAGGAGATGTAGTTTATATAGATATAGAAATGGATGGTGCAGTATCTAAAGGTGATACTATTGGAACAATTGAAGCTGTCAAAACAGTCGCAGATATGTTCTCACCAGTTTCTGGAACTATTACAGAAATTAATACAAGTCTTAATGACAATCCTGAAGTTGTCAATAATGATGCTTATGGAGATGGTTGGATTGTAAAGATTGAACTTACTGATGCAACTGAGTTAGATGGATTAATGGACGCAAGTTCATATAAAGAATCAATAGGACACTAATTTTTATACATAGGGCAATTATATTGCCCTTTTTTTATGAGGTATTTATGCTTAGCACTAAGGAAAGTATCAGTAATAAAACTGAAGAAATCAGAAAAAACATAGCTGGTTTAGATAAAAAAGTCAGGTTACTAGACGGCACAATGCGTCAATATACTTTCTTTGATAATGCAGCAAGTACCCCATCTTTCCTCTCAGTCCGTGATAAAGTAAACCAAGCAATTGATTATTACTCTGCAATCCATAGAGGGCAAGGAATAAAATCATTTATTTCTACTGAAGCCTTTGATCAAGCACATGAGATTGTGTCTAAGTTTGTAAATGCTTGTCCAGAAGAGTATATCACGATTTTTGTTAAAAATACTACTGAAGCAATAAATAAACTAAGTTATAGAATATGTTTGAAACCGGGAGATGTTATATTATCATCTGGGATGGAGCATCATTCAAATGATTTGCCTTGGAGAAGAAATAATTTTGTTGACTATATTGCAGTCGATGACAAAGGTTATTTAGATATGAATGACCTCAATGAAAAGATTAAGCATTATGGCAAAAGAATAAAACTTATCACTCTTACAGGTGCATCGAATGTATCTGGTTTTGTTAACCCGTATCATGAAGTCGCTGAAATAGCACATTCTATAGGTGCCAAATTCTGTTTAGATGCAGCTCAACTTGCACCACATAGAAAAATAGATATGAAGCAAAGTAATGACCCTCAGCATATAGATTTTTTAGTTATGTCTGCACATAAATTATATGCACCTTATGGCTCAGGAGTACTTCTTTGTCCACGTGAATTATGTGAAGAAGGTGACCCTGAATTTGTAGGTGGTGGTATGGCTGCATATGTAACTCACTTAGATACTGTTTGGGCAGGATTACCTTTCAAAGAAGAAGCTGGTTCACCTAATACAATAGGTGGTATAGCTATGGCAGCTGCTTGTAAGCAATTAGATGCTTACGGAATGGATTATGTCGCTGAGCATGAATTAGAGTTAACAAAATACTTATTAGAAAAATTAGATCTAATTCCTGAAATAGAGCTATTAGTCGAAACTAATTATGAAACACTTAATGACAAATTAGGAGTTATTACTTTTAATTTAAAAGATTTACACTATAATTATGTTGGTTCTATTTTAGCTCATGAGTATGGAATTGGAGTTAGGACTGGATGTTTTTGTACTCACCCATATATAGCCAAGTTACTTAATATCGATGATGCTACAGCAGAAAAACTTAAAGAAGATATAATGTGTAATCGAAAAGTAGATTTACCTGGTGCACTTAGAGTAAGTTTTGGAATTTATAATACTTTTGAAGAAGTTGACTATTTAGTTGAGGCATTAGAGAATATAGTCGCTGGAAAAGTAGAAGGAGATTACATATCAGATGATGAAACAGGTCATTTCGAGCCAAAAGGTTATGATTTTAAATTATCTGAGTACTTTAGCTATGATTGAAAATCTATCTGAAATTAGACAAGAATATACTAAATTCTCACTAGATATTACTGATGTCCACTCTTCCCCATTTCATCAATTTAAAGATTGGTTCCAAGTTGCTATAAAATCTGATTTATTTTACGATCCAACAGCATTCAATTTATCTACTTGTGGATTAGATATGATGCCATCATCTCGTATAGTTTTACTCAAATCATTTGATGAAAATGGATTTCAGTTCTTCACAAATTATTCCAGTGAAAAAGGCAACAATTTGGAAGAAAATCCAAATGCTTCGATGTTATTTTACTGGGATAAGTTAGAAAGACAAGTTCGAATATCAGGAGCAGTCGAAAAATTATCTGCTATTGATTCTGATAATTATTTCAATTCTCGGCCTTATGAGAGCCGTATAGGAGCTATTGCATCTAATCAAAGCTCACCTCTGATTTCTAAGAATAATTTGGAAGCTAGACTTTTTGAATTAAAAGATCTATATCCCAATAACCCTCCTAGACCAGAAAATTGGGGAGGTTATAATGTAAAGCCAATATCTTTTGAATTTTGGCAAGGACGTGAGAGCCGTTTACACGATAGAATAAAATATCGATTAAACAACCATAATTGGGAAATTGAAAGATTATATCCTTAATTTTTAAAGCTCTTTTCTAGTTTTTGTTTGTTCTCAAATATCTGCTTATTCATTCTCTCAATATGTTTATTCAAATCTTCTATTTTGGATTCTTTGGCTCTTATATCAGCATTTATTATTTCTAACTCACCTGCTAACTTATCATATTCTTTCTCTTTATTACTCTTACTTTGTTTCAAAGCATGTAATTCCTCAGATTTAAATTTCACTCGGAAATACCTAAGTAACCCATTACCATATAGAACTAAAAGTAATATGAATGTAATTAATATAACAAAATTGAAATCAGAAGAGTCTCCAAATAAAAATTCAGCAATTCTATCTGAATTGAATATAATAGCCACAGATATTATCAAAGCAATAAAGTTGATGGTACTTTTTTGTTTTGAATTTTGATGAATAAAAGGTTTAAGATTATTATCTATTTCATTTATCTCATTACGTAAAGAAATACTTAACTTTCCTAAACTATCTGAATCAATTTCCATTTGTTCTTTATCTTTTCGAAATTCTTTTATTTCATTACCTACATTTATTACATCTTCTTGTAGAACTTTATTCCTCTTTTCTATTTCTGCTTTATATTTTGAATTTAGGTTTTCAATTCTATTCTTTTTATCATCTTTAATTAATCTATCTCTAATCTTATTATATTCCATTAACACAATAGAATACTCTGATTTCAATGAATAAAATGACTTATCCTTATCAAACATATCTGTCCTGTTTTCAAGTAATTGTGTCATGTTCCTATCATTATTGAAATAATGCTCAAGTATAAATGACTTATCAAAATTCTTGAAATATGCTAATTCTCTAATTAATTCAAACTCAATATTAGAAAAGGAATGGAAATGTGATTTTAGTGTATTACTAATATTGATTAAACGCATCGAATCTAATTCTTCGAATATAAGCTGATAAACTGCAAATAGGAGTATTTTTGATTTTTCATTCAGTTTATATCCATACTCAGAATTAGATATAAAATCTAAATCCGAGATAAGCTTGTTAAACTCCAATTCATTTAGTTCTATTTCTTCAAATAGATTTAATTCTTTTAAAGTAAATTCATCAAATAATGATACAAAAATAATGAGTCTTTGATACCCAGTAGGGACATATTTGAGTAGATGATTAACCGCATAAATAGCAGTAGAATTATCTTTCTCCTCTTCTATTTGAGAGTAAAAGTTAGCTAATATAGGTATTCCTAATATTGGAAGACCAACCATTTCTACATCAGGCAATAATTCTTTATAAGTTTCTGTTAATTCATTATTTTGAGGGTACTTCAGTTCTAATAATTCTGATCTGATATCATTTCCTACTAAATTCAATGACTTATTTCTACTAATATATAGTAAATCAATAGTAAAAAATTCACCAAGTTTGATTTGTGTATCTTTACCTTTGTAGTCATATAGTAGTAAGTCGCCTAATTTCTTAGTAGTCATATATGAGAAAAATAGTTCAAACCATTTTTCTATCTTAGGTGATACAGACTGTGCATCATCGAATATTAGTAGTATTTTAATTGGCTCCCTAGAAAGTAGATAATCAGATAGAGATTCAATTTTATTATTCAAAGGAAAGAAATTGTTGAGTAAATCTGCAATTAAGCATTCTATACTAATCTCAAAATAGTTTAAGAGCAAGTTCTTTTTCAAATCATTCTTTATACTACTTTCAATTTTTGTTTTTAAAGAATTATCTAATTGCTTACTATTTTCAATTAAAAGATACTCGTTAACCTCATTGAATAATTCTTTATTCGAAATATTCAGAGTACCCAAAGTGTCAAAAAAACTCTTCACAAAGTATTTTGATTCATCGAACGTAAATTCAGGATGTTGCAAATTAGAGTTTTCAAAAAAGTCTGAAGTTATATCAAATAGGTAATTATATTTTTCCCAATCATTTACGTAAGAATAAACGTTGTATTGATTTATAAAGTCAATGTCAGTTATTAGTTCTTGTATTGCTGAAGTTTTACCTGTAAGAAATTCACCATTTATATTTACAATCTTAAATTTTTCTCTTTGGGATACAAATTCCTTTATCTGATTTATCAAATCTTCTTTATTGTCATATTTCATAGTCTGAACCCCATCATTACTTCTGTTCCACTACTTGTGCTATCTATATTCATAACATCAGTTAATTTTCGAATCAAAAAGACACCTCTCCCCGACTGCTTTAGTAGGTTCTCTGGCAAAGTTGGATCAGGTACTTCGGATTCTACAAAACCAACTCCTTCGTCACGTACATAAATAATAAAATTCTTTGTGTTTTTTTCTAATTTAATCAATACTTTTTTAGTTGAATCTTTTCTATTTCCATGGTAAATAGCATTATTTACAGCTTCGGTAAATGCTATAAGTATATTCATAAAACTATTATCTAGCTCTATTAGGTACTCTGCTCTGAAATCATTAAGAAACTCCTCGGCTTTTACTAGAGTATTATTGTCAGTAGCTATTAATAATTCTTTTGTCATAACTTTATATTTGTAGATAGATAAAAATTCACAAGCTCGTTTTTCTTAAACAGATTTATTGATTGAAATTCATACCAAAAATCAAATTTGAATGAATTTCCTGAATCAAATACAAATTCAAAAATCAATTCTGGAGCTATGGATTCAAAGTCGTTTAAAATAACATTATTTTGTGAAATAAACTCACTTATGCGAATATCTTTTCTTTTAAAAAATCTAATTCCGGCACCAAAATTATAATTTTCTGTTCTTTTCATTACTAATCCTCTCAAAAACATCTCGAAATTGGATCTTTGTGGTTGCTCAGCAAAATCATCCCAATATAGAATTCCACGCTCCGAATATCTCATCTCATTCTTAGTTTCTAGATACAAATTTCTAAATAATTTTAGTTGTAATGAATCTAAATAAGAGACTTCTCGAAAACTAAAACTATTAATTCCAGTTACTATATTCTCAAAATCATAAGTTGTGTAATTTGCATTAATTCCAAAAACTGGCTTATAGTATAAATAATTAGATTTGATTAATATAGTTGGTGCTAACTTTATTATTCTATTCCAGTTATTTGATGAGCTCCTCTGTGATTTCAAATATACGTAATGAAAGAATCTAAATTCATTGCGTAAACCAATAGAAAGTATGTTAGATATTCGCCTCAGATATTCAACATCCCCCGCCAATGATAATTCATCTCTGTCATCATTATTCTTATCTGAAGGTGTGTCATACCTGAGTAATCTATAATCTGTCCCAATGCTCAGTGAATCGTTATTAGAAAGGCTTATATAACTATTTAATTTTAGATTGAAATATGATTCTACCCTATCCTGTCTGTTTTGATCAGTCTTGTATATTTCAAATTGATTGGCTGGTAGATTCAGTATGTTAATGGCTGAGTAATCTTCATTAGTTCTGTTATAATTGATGAAAGACAATAATGAGAAATCATTTACTCTATAGTTCATCGTGTTTGATATATCAAAATGATATATATCTACTTCACGTTTAAAGTTAGACTCATTTATAGAATTATAATTAGAAAGATAGTTATTGGAAATTAGCTCATTATTTAATCCAATGGAAATAATATTTGAGATATTTTCAGATAATTTAAAGTTGAAATTGGTACTTAATTGGACTTTATCAGATTGCCTTCTTCTTATTGGGATATCTATTAACCCAGGGTTTATTTCGGGGTTATCTCTATTTCGATTCATATATCCTATATCAAAATAGATTGAACTATTCTCATCAAATGATTTGATTGTATTTATTCTAAAGTTTATATCCTTATTCACTCTCCCATCATTAAGATTCACTATATCGGCAAATCCTTGGCTATTAATATAGAGTTCTTCGTATTCTAAGCTGTTAATTGCGTAGTTAGCATAGTAGTAATCACCAGCCGTTTCTATTCCTACGGTAGTGTTACGCTCTTTACCATATCCAGCTTCTAGGTATGAGCTTTGTAAAAATGAATACTTGCTTCCCAAAAGGAAATTTAACCTCTCCAACTTATTCTGGCCAAAGTTAAGAGTGTTAGAAGATATAAACCAATTGTTTTTATTGAATAGAAATACATCTGAACTTATTTTATATTCATAACTAAGTCGCAATTTTTGAGTTTCTTGAAATGAGCTACTATTTGCTAGAGGAGTACCTTGACCATAATAATTCTGTAGTATATACAGATTACCGAAATCACCTTTTTGGGTTATGAATAACTCATCACCAAAATTATATATATTCTGGAATTTATTGGTAGCCGTTCGTATATAGCTACTATCTTGAACAAAATATATAGGTTCAAATATAGCTTGAGATTTAGCTGTGTAAGTTATAATTGTTAATAGTAGTAGAAATCGCAACAATTTTTTTAGCAATCATTTTTTATATTACTCTAAAGTATTGAATAATAAATCACTATAAAAATAAATTCACTAATTATTTTTCAATTCATTGAGTAATGCTTGCTTTTCTATTTCTAATTGTCTTATTTTTCTTTCAATTTCATCTAGTTCTTGTGGCATAGAATCCATATCAATTCTCAACCTAGCAGCCGCTTCATCAATCAAATCAATGGCTTTATCTGGTAAGAATCTTTCCGTGATATACCTATTAGATAATTCGGCGGCAGATACAATTGCTTGGTCAGTTATTTTTACACCATGGTGGACTTCATATTTTTCTTTAAGCCCACGAAGTATAGAAATAGTGTCTTCTACTGTAGGTTCTTCGACAAGCACTTGTTGAAATCTACGTTCTAAAGCTGCATCTTTCTCTATATGTTTTTGATATTCATCCAAAGTTGTTGCACCAATTAGTCGTAGCTCTCCCCTTGCTAATGCTGGTTTTAGTATATTCGCTGCATCCATACTGCCAGATGTAGCACCAGCTCCAATCAGAGTATGAATTTCATCTATAAATAGAAATATCTCGCCATTTGAATCTGTTACTTCTTTTATTATTGCTTTTAATCTTTCTTCAAACTGCCCCCTGTAACTAGTACCAGCTACTAAGGTACCCATATCTAAAGATATAATTGTCTTATTTTTGAGTCCTTCTGGTACGTCACCTGAAACTATTCTTTGAGCTAATCCCTCTACAATAGCTGTCTTACCTACACCAGGTTCACCTATTAATAATGGATTGTTCTTTGTTCTTCTAGCTAATACTTGAAGTACGCGTCTTATCTCACTATCACGTCCAATTACAGGATCAATTTTTCCTTTTTGAGCTTCTTGATTTAGATTTCGACCATATTTATTCAATGAATCATACTTATCTTCGGCATTTTTATCTGATGCCGAGTGAGTTCCTCTTATATCTTTCATTATTTTATATACTTCCTGTTTATTTATACCATGATTCTTTAATAGTTCTGAGACAGAATTATTAGTTTCTATTATACCTAATAGTAAGTGTTCTGAGCTTATAAATTCATCTTTTAGAGTTTTAGCTTCTGATTCTGCAATTGAAAAAACTTTTCTCAAATCATTAGAAACGTAATTATCAGATTCCATACTACTAACTTTAGGATATTTTTCCATCAAATTAGTAATTTTAATTTTAAGAACATCTAACTGATTAGAGATACGAGAAATAATACTAGACACAATACTTTGATTATCCTGTACTAATGCTGCAAATAAATGAGCAGGTTCTATTGCTTGATTATTAAAACTCTTTGCAATTTGAGAAGCAGTGTTAATAGCTTCTTGTGATTTAATAGTAAAATTATCAAAATTCATAGTTACACTTTTAGTATTATTACATTATAGTATTAGACGGTTTTAAAAGGATAAAATTGATTTAATTAGAAAAACAACTCTAATTATGTTTTAGAAAAGTTATATAAAAGTGTAGCATTTGTATAAAATATACGTAAGATTAGTTATAAATTACATAAATAAAGTATAATTTGAGATTATACAATAGTAAAATTGGAGATTAGATGATCAGTAAAGGCAATATACTCTGGATTGATGATGAAATAGAAGTGTTGAAACCACATATAATTCTTTTAGAAAAAAGAGGTTATGATGTAGATAAAGCTACAAATGGAGAAGACGCTATTGAACTAGTAAAATCTAAACATTATGACTTAATTTTCTTAGATGAGAATATGGTAGGAATGTCAGGGTTGGATACATTGCCTGAGCTTAAAAGATTAAGTGCAGCTTCTGCAGTTGTAATGGTGACTAAGAATGAAGCAGAGAGTGTTATGGAGGAGGCTATTGGTTTAAAAATAGATGACTATCTTACTAAACCTGTAAATCCAGCGCAAATTCTTTTGGCTTGTAAGAAATTTTTAGAAACAGAAAGAATAGAAACAGAAAAGTTTACACAAGACTATATGAAAGGGTTCTCTCAAGTTAGTAGACAGTTAATGGGACCAATGGTATGGAATGACTGGGTGGAAGTTTATAAGAAACTTGTACAGTGGTCATTCGAATTAGACAAACACCCTGACTCTGGTCTTAAAGAAACACTTAGCAATCAATGGAGCGATTCAAATGCTGCTTTTTCTCGATTTGTAGAAGATAATTATATAGATTGGATTAATAGTGAAGAAAAGGAAGATTTACCTCTATTTTCACCCGATATACTAGATGCATATCTTTGGGAAGAAGTTGAAAAAGATGGTCCTACTTTCCTTTTTGTAGTTGATTGTATGAGATATGACCAATGGCTATTGTTCGAGGAAGTATTAAGACAGTATTATACTTTCGAAACAAATTTCTATTGCTCTATATTACCAACGGCAACTCCATATTGTAGAAACTCGCTCTTCGCAGGTTTATTCCCGTCTGACATTAAGAAATATTATCCTCAATATTGGCAAGTTGAAGTTAATAGTGAAGAGCATACACAAAATAAATTTGAAAAAGAGTTAATGCAGTCTTGGCTTCAAAGAAGAAGAATAAAGCTAAAAAATGACCCTGTTTATATTAAGATATTTGATACTGATTATGGCAAAAGAGTAGAAAAAGACATATTAAAATTCGCAAGTAATGATTTGACTGCAATTGTTTTGAATGCAGTTGATATGATAGCACACTCACGTTCAGATTATGCTATATTAAAAGAAATAGCACCAGATGAATCGGCTTATCGTTCACTGACTAGTTCTTGGTTTAGACATTCTAGCTTTTTAGGAATGTTAAAGCAGCTATCTAACGTTAAAGATGCCAAAATAATAATCACAACAGATCATGGTTCTATTAGATGCTTAAGAGGAGTTAAAGTATTAGGTGATAAAGATACTTCTACTTCACTAAGATATAAGTTTGGGAAAAACGTAAAAGCTGATCCTAAAACAGCAATGCAAATAAGTAATCCCGAAGATATAAAAGTACCAAAAGCAGGAATAACTGTAAATAATATAATAGCTAAGGAAGATTATTACTTTGTTTATCCGACTGATTATCATCACTATTTAAACAAATATAGAGATAGTTTTCAGCACGGTGGAATTTCAATGGAAGAGATGATAATCCCAGTAATAAAACTAAAAAGCAGATAATTTTTTAATTAGAAATATCTTTGTTAGTTTTGTTGTTATGCTTGAAACAAAATATACAACAACTAGCGAAGAAGAGACAATTGAGCTTGGTAGTAAGTTTGCAAAAGGACTGAACCTAGGTGATATCGTGTTTCTATATGGTGATTTGGGCTCTGGTAAGACTGAGTTTATAAAAGGTATCTGCCAATACTTCAAAGTTGAAGATATGGTAACCTCACCTACTTTCACTATTATGAACAAGTATTTAGGTGAATATAAGAACCATGAAGTTCCTATATACCATATTGATTTGTACAGAATAGAACAAAATAAAGAACTAAATGAAATTGGCTTCGAAGAGTGTTTATACGAAGAAAACTCAATCAAACTAATCGAATGGGCAGAAAAAGCAGAAACTCATTTGACTAAACCTGCATTTATTGTAAAAATCATTCCTGATGAAGATTCAGAAAATATTAGAGAAATTTACATTTCCGAAACAGAAGTAGTCCTTAATTAATTATATTTGCCTTATGGAAAGGCAACAATTTAATTTATATACTAAAATAAAAAGTTGGTTTAGGACTGACTCCCCTGTTTTTACGACAAGATTATCACTCATACTTACTATATTTATTTCGATATTCGGGATAACTTTAGGTATTGTTGAAGATTCGTTGGCTGTAAAAACCAATGGTATTATTTCCGCACTTGATATATTAAACTCATTTCTCTTTTTAAATGCAGTTAATATGAGTGTGCGTAATCCTGATTATATATTTAATTATGGATATGGTAAATATGAAAGTATTTCAATTCTCGCTTCTTCTATATTATTGCTTCTTGTACTCGGCTATACTAGTATAGAAGCCGTTTCGAATTTTGGTAAGACCGATGTTGGTGAGAGTAACTACTTTATACTAATGGTTTTCTCCTCTATATCATTTCTATTGATGAGATTGGTTTATAGAATCCAGAAAAAGTCTTCTAAGAAATTCGGAATGCCCATATTAGAATATGATGCTAGTCTTTGGAAATATGACAGCTACATAGAGTTATTCGTTTTAATTAATTTACTTGTAGGGCTTGGATTACAAATTTTAGGACTACGTTACATTGGGTTAATAGTCGATTCTGGAGTTGCAATTGCTTTAACTATGTTCGCCCTAGTTGTTCCACTGAAAGGGTCAAGAGATGCTCTAAATCAGTTATTAGACAGAACAATACCAGATGAAGTACAGATGAGATTTTTAAGTGTAGTTACAAAGAACCATACTAATATTTGTGAATTCAAAGCTATACATACTCGTCAATCGGGAAAAGATATTTTTATAGAACTTGATATTATACTACCATTTGATGAAAGTATGGAGTATAAAGATAAATTAGAGAAAAAGATAGCGAAGGAAATTGTAGAAATAAATCCCAATGCAGTCCCAAGAGTATACGCTAAGGCATGTGATGGGAAATGCTTAGACAAAGATAAAAGGAATTGTCCAATTCATATATTTAGAAGCTTAAATGAATGATACTGAAAACATATTAAATCCAGATTCTAATAGTAGTGAAGCAAACGAATTTGCATTGAGGCCTAAAGCATTCAGTGAGTTCACTGGTCAGAAGAATCTTGTAAGCAATTTGAAAATATTTATAGAAGCGGCAAGAAAAAGAAAAGAGGCACTTGACCATGTTCTGCTTATGGGTCCTCCAGGGCTTGGCAAAACAACTTTGAGTTATATTATAGCTAATGAGATGGGGAGTCAAATAAAGACTACTTCTGGCCCAGTATTAGAGAAACCTGGAGACTTGGCTGGGATTCTAACTAACTTAGAAGAAGGTGATGTACTATTCATAGATGAAATACATAGATTATCGACTGTAGTAGAAGAGTATTTATATTCTGCTATGGAAGATTACACATTAGATATTATGATAGATAGTGGACCTTCAGCTAGAACTATTCAAATTAAAATACCCAATTTTACTCTAATTGGTGCAACGACAAGAGCAGGTTTACTTACTGCCCCACTTCGCTCTAGATTCGGTTTATTATTTAGATTAGACTATTATAATACTGCTGATTTAATCAATGTAGTTAAGAGATCGGCGGATATTCTGAATACTGGAATAGATAATCAAGGTGCAACTGAAATTGCATCTCGTTCGAGAGGTACACCTAGAATTGCAAACAGATTATTACGAAGAAGTCGAGATTTCGCACAAATAAAGGGTGATGGAATAATTAGCCAATTCATCGCAAATATGACTTTGGAAGCATTAGAAGTAGATAAACTTGGTCTTGATGATATGGACAAGAGAATACTACTTACTATTATAGAAAAGTATGGTGGTGGTCCAGTGGGTTTGAATACAATTTCTGCGGCAGTTGGTGAGGAATCAGGTACAATAGAAGAAGTTTATGAACCATTTCTTATACAACAAGGATTTCTTCAGATTACTCCAAAGGGCAGGAAAGTAACATTAAGTACTTACAAATACTTTAATAAAAGTGTTATTCCTGAAAATGAGAAAGGATTATTTTAATCCAGGTTGAATTGCAGATACTATTTCAGGAATTGCTTCTAATATTTGCTCTCGAGTTTTGAAAATATCTTTTGCTTGATTATTTGGATAAGCCATTCTCATTTTAACATCATAAATATAAGTATTTATAAGAAACTTATCGCTTTGTTTGTTGAATGTACCTACTACTACTTTTTTGATATTAAGTAGTTGTACAGCTTTCCATAAATCAGATTTATACTGTGGGTTTGAAGGATCTAAATTAAGTTCCGAAAGTACTATTTCTACTGAATCAGCGGGTACTATGTAATATTCTTCCCCACTATCATCCGCATCAATCAAAGCGGTAGTTAGAGATTCTTGTAAATCATAGCACAATATATTGTAATCTACATTTCCATCCATATTTTGAAATGGTAGTACGGCCACTCTAGTTTGAGCAAATAAAGTTGTAGCCGCAATTAGTAAACTTAAAACTAGTATAATCTTTTTCATAATTTGTTCTTAAGAATTTTGTGATAGAAAATCTTGTATTTCCAATAATCTAATACGAAACTTTTCTTTATTTTGTTCAAGTCCATCCCAATCATCACTCTTAACTTGTGCCATCATTTCTACACCAATATCACCAAGATCAGCAAATCCAAACTGATAAGATGAACCTTTCATTGTATGAGCAAGTCTGTACATAGATTCCAAATCCTTATTGGTTTTATACTCAATATATTCGGTATCTAACTTAACTATCCAATCTTCAATGAATTCGGGTAGAAGCTCTAATATAAACGGATCATTAGGTAATTGCATATTAAAAGAATTGTTAAAATTAATAAATATCAATATAATAAAAATAAACTAAAAATACTATAAGCCGAATTCTGTCTTCTCATTATTTCAAATGAGGAGGTAATCATTTATCTAGGATACATGTCACCAAGTACCTCTTGCGGTTTACCCAAGTATGCATGCCCTAAGACAACTCAAACGAACAGCTTGAAATCATACTCTTATTTAACCTTGCTCCGTACAGGGTTTACCGTGCCGATTTGGTCACCCAAATCGCGGTGGGCTCTTACCCCACCCTTTCACCCTTACCCACAGAAGTGGGCGGTTTACTTTCTGTTGCACTTTCCATACTACTTGTTAGTAGCTCTTCCCGTTAGGAAGTGTACTGTTCTATGGAGTTCGGACTTTCCTCTGTTATTGAAATAACAGCGATTACCCGTATTTTAGTTTTAGTCCATTATATTGCTTCTACGTCAGCTTCTGTTACTTCTATTTCTTCAGGGATTAATATACGTGCACAATTTTCACAAGTGTATAGTATATCTTCATCACTTCTCATTTCTACTATTAACTGCGGTGGAATAGAGCTAAAACAACCAGAACAAGAGTTTTTCTTTACTCTTACAGCTGCGTCGCTATGATATTCTCTGACTCTATCATATTTTGCAAGTGAAGTTATGTCTATCTTACTTACTATTTTTTCTCTTCTTTCTACATACTCAGCTTTTTCTTCATCTTGTTCTTCTTGTACTTCTACTAGTTCTTTCTTAGTGTTTTTTAACTCTTCTTTAGAACTAATCAAATCTGCCTTTTGTTCGTCAAGAATTCTCTCTAGATTCTGTTGCTTGATAGTCTCTTGTCTCAACTTTTCAGTTAACATTTTAGATTCTTCTTTCACATGTTTTATTTCACTTGTGATCGCATCAAATTCTTTATTATTTCTAACTTGAAATTGTTGCTGAGATAGTTTCTCTTCTCGGATCTTCAAATCTTCTAATGTTACTTTAGTAACAGAACAGAACTCTTTTACTTCATCTAATATTTGCTCAGTTTCTTTTACTGTTGCTTTTAGAGTTGTATTCTTCTTCTCTTGATCAGCAACTTTCTGTGGTAAATCACCAAATTCTTCTTCTAATTCATCTAGATTTCTATCTATAAGTGCCAAATAGGCAAGCAATTGTGATTTAGATTCTTCCATTACTGTTATTAACCTTTATAATTATTTAAATATTTTTTTTGTGATTCTTTATAATTGTGTTCGGGGTAATAATTAACAGGATTAGTTAACACATTACCTGTAATTATATTAATACCTTCCCCAAGTTTTTCTTTTAATATATTCTTCATCGCTATTGGAACAAATTGTTCCATTTCATAGTGGCCAGGATCAATAATTGCCATTTTTCCTTCTACACTATGGAAATCATGATACTTAATATCTGCTGTAATAAACACATCACAACCTAGTTTATATGCTTCTTGTATATAACTACTTCCACTTCCACCTATTATAGCTATTTTAGTTATATTATCATTAACGCCTATATTATATTTGAGTGGTGAATTACAAATATCAGATACTTTCTCTAATAATTTATTTATTTTTATGGAATTCTCTAATTCTATGATTACACCCATTCCGTAACCATCAATATTAACATCCGGTATTAAGAATTTTGAACATTCAAAGCCAAGTTGTTTGCAAAACTCGTAACTTGTACCATAGGGATGTGAATCAAAGTTAGTATGAATTACGTATAACCCAATATCATTCTTAATTAATTTAGATACCAAATTACCTACTCTATTATCTGTCGTGATAGTAGATAGAGGTCTAAATATAAGAGGATGAAAAGTTACAATTAGATCAGAAGAGTATAATAAAGCTTCACTTATAGAATCTTCATTAAGCTCAAGAGTTAAATAAACGTTTTTTATCCGTGACTTACTATTACTAATTTGTAAACCAATACTGTCATCACTCCATGCTGTTTTAGGAGGAAATTCCAGCTCAAATATATTTACGAGCTTTGATAATTCCATAAATTGTAATTATGTTCTATGTATCTAAATGATTTTTTTTGAAAAAACGTTTTAGAGTAAGGTGCTAAATTAATGAAAAATAAATTGTTTCTAAACTATTGATGTAAAAGATGAGCAAAAAACTTCTATTTTCTCTTGTTTTCGTGATAATTTCCTGTATTCAGGTAAAATTAATCGCCCAAGTTACGGGTGGCGGAAAAGGAGGATTTGATAAAGATAGCGTAATTGTATTCGAACCTTCTACTCCTCTACTAACATTAGGAGAAATAAATGAGTCAAAGACCACTGCAACTGGCTTCGATTTAATATTTTCTACTTTTGGTTTTGGAGGTGGTATGTTTTGGCGAGCTGAGATAAATGATGAGTTAGTTTTTCTTTCAGATTTCTTCATCACAGGAATTCGTAAATCTGATGAATTAGAAAGATTTAATCAGAATACAGGTGAATCATATATTCCACATAAAATTAATCGGTTATTCTCTATTCCATTCTCATTTGGTCTTCAGTACTTTCCCTTTAATAATCAAATAATAAGTACATTTAAGCCATTTATAGCTGCTGGTGCTGGATTTTCATTTATAATCTCTACACCTTACGATAGAGGTTTTTTTAATGCCTTTGGACATGGTGAGTATTATACAAGACCTTCATTTAATCTTTCTATAGGAGCTGATTTTGGAAATAAAAAGAAGTCACTTTCGGTCTTCCAAATTAGATACCTCTCTATCCCATTTGGCGGCAATGGGTTGCAAAGTTTAGAAGCAGTGGTCGAAGATCCGATCACCAATTTTGGGGGTGTGTTTCTAGATTTAAGGATTGGTTTTAATTATTGAGTAATTGGGAATGATAGTGTGATTTTTGTACCTTTATCAAATTCATTTCCAACTATATTAAAGCTACCATTATGCAATTCAATCATTTTTTTTGCAATAATTAATCCCAAACCAATACCTTGCTGTTCATTTTTGTCTCTATTGAATTGATTAAGTGCGGCAATATTAGATATTTGATTTTCATCAATTCCTATACCTTCATCACATAGTTCTACTATCAACTTGTCAGTAAATATCTTTGATGACATTGTTACTTTTTCACCCTTATTTGAGAATTTGAATGCGTTATCACTCAATTCATTCATAATAACATAGAAGTTTTCAGAAGACATATTAATACAAATTCCCATAGTTTCGTCTTTCACAATAAAATCATCAAATCTATCATACTTAGCCGCAATATTATTAACTATATCATAAGCTACGGCAAATGGCTCTTCGGTTCTTTGTAACTTTATTTCTTCTATTAATTCCTCATTATCTTCTATATTATTTAGTCTAATATACAATAAGTAGTTCTCAGTAATCTTTGATAGTCTGGAAACAGATTGAACGATATCGTGAGAAAGCATTTTTATTTCATTTGTATCGAGTGATTCTGATTCCTGATATATTATACCTGCATTACCCTTAATCTCATTAATTGCCGTTCTGAACTCGTGTGGAAGTGCATAAGTTACACTTTTACCAACTTGTTCAACTTTACTTTTAACATGTTTTTCGAATACATTGTACTTTTTCCATTGCGCGTTTATAGCTGAAACAATTTCATCTCTTGAATACGGCTTTACTAGATAATCATCTGCTCCCTTAGTCATTCCTTCACGCATATTTGATTTCTCGTTGAATGCAGTCAGAAATATAAATGGAGTTCTGTGTGTTATATTATCAGACCTTATGCAATCTAGAACTTCAAATCCGTCCATAACAGGCATTGAGATATCGCAAAGTATCAAATCAGGTTTGAATTCTTTTGCCATTTTCACACCTATACTACCATTTTCCGCAGTTATTACATCGTAACCTTCAAACTCTAAAAGGGCTGAAGTGCTTTCTAGAATGAATTCTGCATCGTCTATGACTAAGATTTTCTTCATGATTTTCTCAATGTTGAATAAATATTAATAACTATAAGTGCATTTGTTAATAACATAATATAATAATAATCTTTTTTATGTTAATTATGTATTCCAAAATATTTCAATATTAGATTAAATTATGTCAACTGCCAAAAGAATAAATTACGAAAACAAAAAAGAAGCTTCAATTAGTCCAATTGTGGGTAATAGAGTTCCACCTAATTCACTTGAAGCAGAGGTGGCAGTTCTTGGTGCTATGATGTTAAACAAGCAAGCAATTTCAAAAGCTACTGAACTTCTATCATCTGAATCTTTCTATTCTCAAAAACATAAACTGATTTATGAATCAATTATTGCTCTTTCTGAAAAGAATGAAACAGTTGACATCATCACTTTATCAGAGCATTTGACTCGAACTGGGAGTTTAGAAGATGTTGGAGGCAGAGGATATTTAGCAAAAATAAATAAAGAAGTTGCCACAGCTGCTAATGTAGAACAATACTCACTTATCGTTCTCGAAAAGCAATTGCGTCGTGATCTTATACAATCAAGTGGTGAAGTAATAAATAATGCTTACGATGATAGCAAAGATATTCTTACAGAGATAGACAAGGCCGAATCCGAGATTTTCAGAATTGCTGAGAAAAGAATGACTAAGAACTATCAGGGTATGAGAGAGCTTACAAAAGAAACTTATCGCCAAATAGAACAAATGAGAGTTCGTTCTGAATCCGGCCTGACTGGAGTTCCAACAGGGTTAGTTGATTTAGATAAATATCTAGGTGGACTCCAAAAATCAGAGTTAATTATTATAGCTGCTCGACCTTCGATGGGTAAAACGGCTTTAGCTTTATCAATTGCACGTAATCTAGCAGTTGAATATAAAAAATCTATTGCATTTTTCTCTCTAGAGATGGCATCTACTCAGCTTATTATAAGATTACTTTCTGCAGAAGCTAAGATAAATCAGCAAAAAATTAGAACTGGAAAGATAAGTTCTCACGAGAATCAAAAAATAATAGATTCTCTAGGTAAACTTAATGACGCGAAAATTTATTTTGATGATAGTTCAATGATTGAGATTATGGAACTAAGAGCAAAATGTAGGAGATTGAAAGCTGAACATAACATTGATGCAGTATTCGTAGATTATTTACAATTAGTTCGTGCTTCTGGTATGGAGTCAAGAGAAAGGGAAATATCCATTATCTCTATGACGCTAAAGCAAATAGCAAAAGAACTTGAGATACCAGTTATTGCATTAGCTCAGTTAAATCGTTCAATAGAAAGTCGCCCTGGTAAAAGCCGTTCACCTATGCTTTCAGATTTGAGAGAATCTGGTTCAATTGAGCAAGATGCTGATGTTATTTTATTTGTTCAAAGAGCAGAAGTTTATGGACAAATGGAATATGAAGATAAAACTCCTACTGAAGGCACAGCAGAATTAATAATAGGAAAGCAAAGAAATGGGCCAATTGGTACAGTTAGGATTGCTTTCCAGAAAAATTATGCTCGATTCGAAAATTTGAGTTATGGCTATGAAGAAATGCCGGAAAGTTCTGGTATTCCTGATGATGATTCTAATTTCTAAATATATGTGACAAATAAACAAGTGTAATAGTTATAATCAAATCAATAACTAAAGTAAGGGTCATTAATTTGTATTTTTCCACTATAAAAAAGTACAAAGCTGGTACTAATAGTACAACAGAAGTAATCATAGCAGTAAGAAATATAGTCATAATTTAATAAATCCATAAAAAACAGTGAAATGACATCTTGCACAAGTCACAAAGTTATATTATTTTTGTAATCTTATAAAATCGTAAAATAGAAATAAGTATGTTTGATAGTTTACAAGAAAAGTTAGAACTAACATTAAAGAAATTTCGTGGACAAAACAAGATAACTGAAGAGAATATCTCTGAGGCACTTCGCGAAATCCGTAGAGCATTACTTGAAGCTGATGTTCATATCGATGTTGTTAAAAAGTTCGTAGAAAGCGTAAAAGAAAAATCAATCGGAAGTGATGTAAAAGGTACGTTAAGACCCGATCAATTAATCGTCAAGATAGTAAATGATGAATTAGTTGAATTGATGGGTAATAAACGTTCTGAACTAAAAATTGCTTCTGGTAAACCTACTATTATTTTAGTAGCAGGATTACAAGGTTCTGGTAAAACTACTTTTTGTGGTAAATTAGCTAAAAGTCTTCGTAAGAAAGGGCGTCAACCACTATTAGTGGCTTGTGACGTTTATAGACCAGCCGCTATAGACCAATTAAAAAGATTAGGCGAGCAGGTTAAAATACCTGTTTTTACTGAAGAAGGAGACCCTATTGCTATAGCCAAAAATGCATTAGAATATGCTAGAAAATTTGGTAGAGATACTATAATCGTCGATACAGCTGGCCGTTTGACAGTAGATGAAAAGATGATGGATGAAGTGCAAAACATTAGTAAAGCAATTAATCCTATTGAAACACTTTTTGTTTGTGATGCAATGATTGGTCAAGATGCAGTAACTACTGCTAAGGCCTTCCACGATAAATTAGAACTAACTGGTGTAGTACTTACTAAGCTAGATGGTGACACTAGAGGTGGAGCAGCATTATCTGTACTTCACGTTGTTGGTAAACCAATCAAATTTGTAGGTGTTGGTGAAACTGTTGATGATTTGGAACCTTTCCATCCTGAAAGAATAGCTTCTAGAATACTAGGTATGGGTGATATCCTTACTTTAGTTGAGAAAGCAGAATCACAAATTGATAAAGATGAAGCAGCACAATTAGAAGAAAAAATTAGAAAGAATGAATTCACGTTTGATGATTTCCTAAGTCAATTAAGAGCAATCCAGAAGATGGGTTCCCTAAAAGATTTACTTGGTATGATACCAGGTATGGATAAACAACTAAGAAATGTGAATATAGATGATAGTGCATTCAAAAAAGTTGAAGCAATCATCCAATCAATGACAAAGAAAGAAAGAACCAATCCTAAAATAATCAATGGTTCCCGCAGAATGCGTATTGCTAATGGAAGTGGAACTAAAGTACAAGATGTAAACCGTCTTTTGAAGCAGTTTGACGATATGGGCAAAATGCTAAAAAACATATCTAGAGGAAAAAAATCTAGAATGTTAGGTGGTTTAGGTTTGGGAAAATTTGGTATTAAATAAATTTGAAATTAAATTGCAGTAAATAATCAGGTAATATTACAAAAATGGTAAAGTTAAGACTAAGAAGAAAAGGGCGTAAAGGTTACCCCGTATATGATGTTGTCGCTGTTGATAGCAGAAGAAAAAGAGACGGTGCATACATCGAAAGACTTGGATATTATGATCCAAACACAAGTCCAAACACAGTAAAGTTGGACGATAATAGAGCTATATATTGGTTAAACGAAGGTGCTCAACCTACGCTTACCGTTAAAAATATATTTAGCCACGAAGGTGTATTGCTAAAAAGAGCATTACTATTCAAAGGTTTAGATGAAGATCAAATCGCAGAACAAGTAACAAAACATAAAGAAACGGCTTTAGCTAGATACGATAGATTGAAAAAAGCTAGAAAAGCTAAGAATGCTAAACCAGCTGTTGAAGAAACTCCTGTAGTAGAAGAAGCTCCAGAAGCTGCGACTACTGAAGAATCTACTGATTCTGCAGAGTAATTAGTTTCTCTTTAAAAGAAAATAAAAAAAGCCGGCTAGACCGGCTTTTTTAGTTTGTTTTTTTTATGTATTAATTAGTGTTTGGCAGGTACACTGAAAGACACTGTAGTTCCTTTATCTTCTTGAGATTCTATCCAAATCTCGCCATCATTCATTTCCACAAATGATTTACTTAATATTAGTCCAATACCAGTACCTCTCTCCCCTTCTGTCCCGAAGCGGGAATCTTTACCATTACCAATATCAAATATATCATCTAACATAGCTTTCTCTATGCCTATGCCTTTATCAGTTATAGTGAAGTTGGCTTTAGAATCAATGTTTTGCAAATCTATTACTACTTTGCTATCTGCCTTTGAGTACTTAATTGCATTAGAAACTAAATTCTTAATAACTACTGATAATAAGTTAGGATCTCCATAAGCATAAACTTCCTCGCCATTATTAAAGATGATATCAATGTTCTTCTGTTTTGCTTTGGGTAGATAATGTTCAATATACTTTTTAACCAAATAATTTATTGCAAACTTTTCTGGGTAAAGTTCTATTTCATTTTTTTGTAATTTAGCCCATGTTAATAGATTTTCAAGTAAAAGCATTAGATTATTAGAGGCATCTTTGATAGTTGATAGTGATTCTTTTATTTCTTCTTCACTCATATCATTATAATAATCAACTAGAACTGAAGTTATATTTTTAAATCCACTCAGTGGGTTTTTCAAATCGTGAGCAATAATAGTAAATATCTTATCTTTAGTTAGATTGATTTCGTGCAGCTGACTATTACTATCATTCAACTGCTTATTTAATTCTGTAAGTATTTGATTAGTCTTACGTTTCGATCTATACTTAGAGAATAATAATATTGCAATTAATATAAGTAAACCTGCAAGCGATACAGCACCAATAATAAGTATTTGTGTCAGCTCTTTATCTTTCTGGAGTATCTGAATCTCATTATCTTTCTTCTGTAGTAAATACTCTTCATGAAGTTTCTGAATTCTTCTATTCTGCTCAACATTATAAATACTATCTTTAGTAGTATTGAAAAGTTTACTATAATTTAGAGCGGATTTATAGTCAGAAGTATTCTCATATAATTTAGATAAATAAAAATAACTATCAGCAATAATTGCCTTCGCATTTATTTCTTGTGCAATTGATAAAGCATCTTCAATATTGGATGCTGCTGTATTATACTTTTCTAAGCTAATAAATACTTGACCAAGATTATTGAGTGTCTGTGCTTCACCTTTTCTATCTTTCAGATTTTGACTTATTTCAAGAGATCTATAGAAAAACTCAAGAGCGGTATAGTTATCACCTTTTCCTAAATAAACTACACCTAGGTTGTTATAACTATGCAATAGGCCTACTAAATCATTAATTTCTTTACTAACTTCAAAGGCAAGATTATAATACTTTAGGGCACTATCTATTTGTCTGTCATTCCAATAGATAGATGCTAAGTTATTATAAGATTGTATAATTAATGGTTTTTCATTGTATTGCTTGAAAATTCGAAATGATCTTTTTATATAATCTAATGCTAGGTTAAAGTCTTTGATATTATTATAAATAAGTCCAATATTATTCAGTGCTATTGCTCTATCTTTCTCTTTTCTAGATTTCTCAGCAATTCTTAATGCTCTGAAATAGTAATCAATTGCTTCTTCATTTCGACTTATATAACGATATGAATCTCCAATTCCATTAATGAATTTGAACCGGTATAGACTATCGAGTTTGGAATCTTTATCTAATATTTCTAATCCAGTTCTGGCATAATCTATACCTTTCATTGGAAGTACATTTCTATATTCGACTAATAATTTGAATAATAATTCAACTTTCTTTTCATTGGTCAGGTTTTCTTGTTTATATAACTTCTCCAGCTTATCAGTCGCTTCATCTGCTTTTGCAAAGTGAATTGATAAGATAGTTAATAATATAATAATACTATATTTCATATTTTCTTAGAATAATTATTGAAACTAAGGAGAGCAAAAGAGTAATTATAAAAATAATAAATCCAGTATTATAAGTATCAGAATCATATTCAACAACAACATGATTTTCTCCTTTCTTCAACTTAATTGCTCTAAGACAATAATCAACTAGATGTACTTCTGATTCTTTTTTGTTGACTTCAGCTTTCCACGATGGGTAATATATCTCACTTAATATTAAGAATCCATCAGTAGAATTGCTGATTTTATATTCAATTCGATTATTTTCATAACTAATACACTTAATTTTAATGTTTGGTTCTTCCTCAATCGATTTAAAATCAACTTTTTTCTCAAATATAGCTGTTTTCTTTAAGTCATATTCCCCCGATTCCATAATTGACTTTATATTAGTTGAATCAGTTTCTAGAACTTTATTTACGAACCAAGCATTCCCAAATTTGTCCATGTTCTCAAAGAATCTAGGAGCATTTAGGTTTCTATCTATACCTACAGAATATCTAACATTAAGTATATCCATACTCAAATCAATGTTAGCCATAGGTGGACTTACTCTTTGTAATAATAAAGGATTATACCCCTCAATTAGCATTATATTATCAACCATACCTTGGTTACGCTTCATAGCCATATATCTAACTGGCTGATAAAGTCTCATATTCACTCTAAAAATATCATCTGGTAATTTAGGTATAAATGCTTTTTTAAATTCTTGTGGCATTTTATAACCATTAGGTATTTGGTCTTCAATAGGATTCTGAGGACTCTTATTAAAGTCTCCTCCAACTGTATAAAGATCAAAAAAGAGAATAATAATTAACAACGATCCAGATACAGTAGCTTTTAAAACTTTATTCGAGGTAAAGAAAGCGATACCAAAAGCTAGAAGTAGAATTACAATTGTGCCTATTGCTCGTGAGCTTATGCCCTCTTGTAGTAACTGTGGCGTATTGAAACTCACGAATAATGACCCTGATGAAACTATTAAAGTCATTATTAAAGGAATCGCAAAAGCAATAATTAATTCTTTTCTATATTTTTTAGATTTATCGAGAAGTAAATCAAATCCCATTCCAGCAAGTAAGCTGAATCCTAATGTTACAAAGAACATCATCCTTGCAGGCATTCTGAATGTATTAATATATGGTAGATTATAAAAAATATCAAAGAAAAAAGAGTTAGAGCCTAAAGAAAACAAGAATCCAAATAATGAGATAATTGCTAAAGTTATAACTTTTATATCCTTGTAACCAACTAAAATAGTAAACAGACCTAATGCAAAAATAATAACACCAAAATAAAAACTAGTTTCCCAATAATAATGGATACCCTGAACACCTTCAAAAGGTAGATAGAACGAGGCACTTCTTAGGTCTGCCCCACTCACAGATCCAAATAAATTAGGAACCACTGTGGTCAAAGCTTGCTTAAAGTGCAATGACCCTTCAGTTGCTTTTTCATAACTTATTTCAGATCTTTGAGATAAATCAGCGAGTTCTTGCGCCGGTAATAATTGGACAGTAAATAGTCCATACGCTATAATAAATGTCAAGATTGTTGACACCACTAATTTGGGTGTATTCATTTCTTCAGATTTTAATGATTTTATAAGAAAACCTAAAGCGAATAATCCTATAAAAATAAATTCATATAAGATTGACTGTGGGTGACCTGCAAGAATTGATAATCCTAATATCAACCCACTCAATACTCCTAAGTATATTTTCCCTTTAGTAAATGCTGAATATAATACGCCTATTACTAAGGGTAGCCAAGCTAGTTGATATATTATCATAGGATGGATAGTATGACAAATCATTAACATAGAAAAACTATAACCAATTCCTGCTAATAAGCTTCCATACTTAGAGATACCTAACTTACGTGACAAGTAAAAAGTATTGAATTGCGATATCACAAAATGAAGAATAATTACTAATTGTAGAGCAGCAAAAGGTAATTTCCCGTCCGAAACAAATAAATCTAATATTCTATTAAGTGGATAGAAAAAACCTGTTTGAATATCTGCAAAAAATGGCATCCCATTAAAAGTAAATGGATTCCAAAAAGGAATTCCATCTGAAGTAGCCGCAAAGTTTTGAAATGGATATACATACTCAACAATATCCTCCCAAAAGAATGCGTCTCCTATTATATTAGCCCAAAAGAAAATGGCAGTAGTTATTAGTGAAATCAGAATAGCTAAAAAATAGTCAGACTTTATTATTTTCATTAACATATAATACTCTAAAAGGTTATTGATAAATACGTTTTAATCATTCTTAACTATGAATAAAATAACTCGTATATTATTTTTTAAAAGTTTACCAAAACTAATAAACAATATACGATTTTAATAAATATGCGTAAATAAAATGCAACAAATGATATAAGAAATGGAGAAGTGAAATGAATTTTGAAGAAAAAATTACCTCAGAAATGAAAATTGCCCTTAAAGAAGGTCAGAAACTTAGATTGGAAACCTTACGCTCATTAAAAGCTCTGATACTAGAGTTTCAGAAAAACGGATCAGGAAAAGAGCTAAATGATGAAGAGGTTACTAAAATGTTAAATAAAGCAGCTAAAAATAGAAAGGACTCAATAGGTATGTATTTGCAAGCAGGAAGAACTGAACTTGCTGATAAGGAGCGACAAGAACTAACGATAATTCAAGAGTTTATGCCTGCACAGATGAGCGAAGAAGAATTGAATAATGTAATAGTTGCTATAATCAAAAAGATAGATGCTAAAGAAATCTCGGATATGGGGAAAGTGATGGGTGCTGCAATGCAAGAGGTTAGTGGCAAAGCTGATGGTAATATGGTACAGCAAATTGTTAGAAAATTATTGAGTAATAGTTAATGAGTAAAGAGTTAGACCTATTAAGAAGTAGGCTTTTGATTGAATCAGAAAAAGAATTAGAGTTCGGCACAGTATTAGAAGAGATTTCGAAACTTTGTAATTCTACTAAAGCTTCAGAATACACTCTTAATATAAAGCCTTATAATAATGTAGAAGACCTAAGAGACGAATTTGATTTGACAGAAGATGTAATTCAGATTTTCCAAAGTGGAGAGGAGTTACCTCTTTCAGGATTAAGAGAAATAGATTCTTCACTTAAAAAAGCACAAATCAGAAATGCTGTATTGGACGAATATGAGCTATTACGAATTAAAGATAATCTGAGAGTATTTAGATTAGTTAATAATTACATTTACAACAAAAGTGAGTATTTAGTAAATCTCAGTAAGGTAAAGGAACTAATTCACTTTAATCAGTTTATAGAAAAGCATATAGATGATGCTATTAGTGATAATGGTGAGGTAAAAGATACGGCTTCTAAAGAACTACAATCAATAAGAAGAAACATACTTTCTACTTCCGATAGACTGAGAAACAAGCTACAATCTATACTCAAGAAGACTTTCCAAGAGGATTTGTTGCAAGATGATTTCTATACAATGAGGGAAGAAAGATTTGTAATTCCTGTTAAAACTGAATTCAAAAAGCAAATACCAGGAATAATACACGGATTATCTAATACGGGAAGTACCGTATTTTTAGAGCCATCTGAAATCATAGATATGAATAATAGTTTATCTATACTTAGAAATGATGAGAAAAAAGAGATATACAGAATACTAAGCGAAATCACAGAAGAAATTGGTCAAGAAGCTGAAGTATTAAGAGCAACTAACGAACTTATCACAAGAATTGATTTAATCAACGCTAAAGCAAAATATGCTCGAAAATATGATGGTATGAAGCCAGTAATTGTAGAAAGCAATGAAATAGAATTAAAAGATATATACCATCCTTTACTATTAAAGAATAAAAATAAAAAACAAGTTACTCCTCTTACTATTAGTTTTGATACAATCAAACAAGGGCACTTAATATCTGGACCTAATGCTGGTGGAAAAACAGTGGCCTTGAAGAATATCGGACTTAATTTATTAATGGCTATGTCGGGAATATATACATTTGGATATTGTAAGACTGGGCTTAGGGATGTATTTACTTCAATAGGTGATCATCAATCAATTGAAATGGATTTGAGTACTTTTTCTTCGCAGATGAAAAGAATCAAAGATATATTGGATGTTGCAGACCCGGATGCACTAATGTTAGTTGATGAAATATGCTCAGGTACAGACCCTAAGGAAGGGTCGGCGTTAGCTTCGGGGATATTAGATACTACACTAAAATATAATCTGAAATTTATTGTTACAACTCACCAATCATCTCTCAAGACTTATGCTCTTAATAAAGAAAATATTGAGAATGCATCACTCGAATTTGATGAAACTAACCTAAAACCAACCTATAATTTCTTGGCTGGTGTACCTGGTAACAGTTACGCGTTCAATTTGGCAGAAAGTATTGGGCTATCAAAGTTGATACTAGAAAGGGCAGAAAGCTACTTGGATACAAAAGATTCAGAAATTGATAGAAGTATTTCTGAGATCGTCAACTATAGAAAACAAGCTGAGAAAATGAAGCTTGATGCTGAAACAAGTTTGAGAAAAGCAGAAAATAAACAACTCGAATATGAAAGATTAGTAGATGAAATCCGAAAAAATAAATCTGATTATAAACTTAAGGCTCAACAAGAAGCTAATTTAGTTCTTGCAGAAGCAAATAAACTTGTTGAAAATACAATTAGAGAGATTCAAGAAGGTAAAAGAAAGCTCGGGGAAGTAAAGAAAGAATTTGAAATGAAAAAAGAAGAGCTAAAACGAAAAGTATCTCAACCATTTAAAAAAGAAGTTGTCAAAGCAAAAACTGATGATAAAATTGAGAAAGGTGATATTGTTAGAATTGATATTTATGACACTCCAGGTCTAGTGATTGAGATTGTAGAAGATGATAAGCATGCTGTAGTAGAGTTCAATGGATTGAAATTCAGAACGGAGTTAAGTAAGCTAGTAAAGGTAACTGGGAAAATAAAGAAAGATAACAGTAAATCAAACAGTGACGCAAGTAAATATTTCAAAATGGGTGCTGAGACTAGAATTGACGTTAGAGGAGAAAGAGTTAATGAGGCAATTGCAATCGTTGAGAATTTTATGAATGATGCTGTAATAGCTGGCTTACCTTTCTTGACAATTTTACATGGTAAAGGTACGGGTGCACTAAGACAAGCAATACACGAGTATTTGAAAATGCAATCATCAATCAAGACTTTCAGAAATGGTACATTAGCAGAAGGTGGCGAAGGTGTTACTGTTTTAGAATTAGAATAAATATAAAATTGAATTAAATAATTAAATTGAGAAATAATATGTTTAAAACAACTATTGCTACATTGCTATTTACTGTAGCATTAACTAATCTACAAGGAAAGGAAATGACGGAGTATCAACCGCCAGAAACAAAAAAATCTACTGTCTATGATACACTTCACGGTGAAGTTATAAAAGATGATTACAGGTGGTTAGAGGATAAATCTGACCCAGAAGTACGAGCTTGGTCAGAAGCCCAGCATAAATCTACTGTGGATTATATCTTGAAGAATGGAAAAGATATAGATGGATTGAAAGATGAAATAAAAGCACTTAATGATAGAGATTATAGAAGTGCACCATTTTTCAGAGCTAAAAGAGAATTCTTCTATGCAAGAAAACAAGGTGAGCAACACAATACTCTTTATACTATAATAGATGGAAAAGAAATAAGATTGTTCTCCCCTTTTGATTTGGACCCGACTGGTAATACTTCACTTTCTGGATTAGACTTTACAGAAGATGGAAATATCATATCTATAGGGACCCAATATAAAGGCGATGAAATAGATACTTATAGTTTAATGGATTCAAAAACTGGTAAGAAAATGGGAAACGACATTACTGGTCTTAGGTCCTTTTCATTCGCTAAAGATGAAAGTTATGCTTATATAACAGTTCAAACTCGCGAAATGATTGACAATCAAAAACCAATACAAGTTTACAAACATAAGTTAGGTACAAGTAGAGACAAAGATGTACTACTTGCAGAACCTGATGATGCAAAAGATGTAGCTAGTGTTTGGGATACTAAACACGAAGGTTTAACATTCTTTAGTCAAGGTGATTTTTACTCTAATACTCTGAAAATTAGAAAACAAGGCGATAATAAAGATCCTAAAACAATTTTCAGTTCTAAAGAATTTACTGCCTTTCCAGATGTTCATAAAGGTAAAATATATTTTCAATCAAACTATGAAGCTCCAAATTTCAAAATATATGTAACTGACATAGAAAAGCCTGAATTTGAGAATTGGTATGAATTCTATCCAGAAAAAGAAACCGTTTTAGAAGGATTCACATTTACTTCCGACTATGTACTAATTATGTATAAGAAAGATGTACTTAGTCATATCGCAGCCTACGATTTTGATGGTAATTATATTAAAGAAGTAGAAACTCCGGAATTCGGAGATATATCAGGCATGAGTTATAATGAAGAGATGAATACATTATTCGTTAGCTTATCTACTTTCACTAGCCCTGCTAAGCTATATAAGCTTGATGGTAAGTCATTAGAATGGACATTCTACTACCAAGATGAGTTACCTATTAATACCGATAATATCGTATCCAAAATGATAAAATACAAGTCACTAGACGGTACTATTGTTCCAATGTTTATTTCCCATAGAAAAGATATAAAGTTAGATGGTACTAATCCAACTTTACTCTATGGTTATGGAGGATTTAATATCTCTATGGGACCATCATTTCTAGGTGATAAAGCTTCATTTATTAATAGAGGTGGTGTTTATGCAATTGCTTGTCTTAGAGGTGGAAGTGAGTATGGTGAAAGTTGGCACAAAGCCGGTATGTTGGATAGAAAGCAAAATGTATTCAATGATTTTATTTCAGCCGCTGAGTATTTGATTTCCGAAAAATATACTAAATCTGAAAAGTTAAGTATTCTTGGTGGCTCTAATGGTGGACTACTTACCGGGGCTTGCTTGGTACAAAGACCAGATTTATTCAAATCTGCTGTTGTTGCAGTACCACTGTTAGATATGTTAAGATACCATAAGTTTTTAATAGCAAGATATTGGATACCAGAATATGGTGATCCTGATAAAGCTGAAGATTTTGAGTTCATTAGACCTTACTCTCCTTATCATAACATACAGGAAGGAGTCAACTACCCTATAACACTTGTTAAAGCTGGGGAAAATGATACTCGCGTTGACCCGCTACATGCTAAGAAATTTGCAGCGGCATTGCAAAACAACCCGGGTCAGAAAAATGATATCTTTCTATTTGTAGATTTTGATTCTGGTCACGGAAGTGGACAATCAATTGATAAGCAAGTAGAAAACACATACTTACAGTGGAAATTTATATTTAATACGCTTGGTATGTAATGAATAATTTGATTTGAATTAGATTTTAAACGCTTAATTGTAATACTTTTAAGCGTTTTTTTCTGTATTTAAGACACTAAGTATTGTATCTAATAAATGTTCAAAATTACATGGTTTTTCTAATCTACCATCAAAACCAAATTCTTCATAATGTGATACAACTGGTTTGGAAGAATGACCACTAAAAACTAATGTTTTTATATTGGGATCAATTTTTCGTATTTCTTTTAAAACATCTAGCCCATCTATCTCATACCCGACTAATGTCATATCAAGTATAGCAATATCAAATGGATATTTAGTATGTGTTTCTTTAAAAAAACTAATTGCTTTCAACGGATTATTGAATGATTGTATTTCTAATTCCGTTATAATTTCTGAGACATCTAACATTGTATTTGTTATATTAACATCATCATCTACTAAAAAAACTCTTGTTTTTTTGAATTCTCGAGGATTTTCTTTCAAAGGTTCGATTATTATTTCATCTTTCTTTTCTGCTTGTTTTCTCAAAAAGATAGTGAATATTGTACCCTTATTTATTTCTGACTTTACAGTAATAGCCCCATCGTGATTTTTTATAATAAAATATACGGTTGGTAATCCAAGACCTTGTCCATCTTTCTTTGTTGTATAAAAAGGAGTGAAAATTTCATCAATAGCATCTTTTTCTATTCCGATTCCTTCATCTTCTATTTCAATTTTTATATAATCATCTTCAGATAACGATTGAATTTGATTTTCTAATACATGTATGTTCTTTGTTGAAATTGATATTCTCCCGCCTTTTGGCATTGCTTGACAAGCATTTATGAGCAGATTTAGTATAACTTCATTCAGTTGTTTACTATCTGCTTTTATCGGAAATATATCTGCCTCCAAATTCAATTCAACTTTATTCGATGTCCCAGCCAAGGCAATTTCTACAGAATTTTCTATTATTTCATTTATGTTTACAGACTCTAATGTTGGTTCATTTGATTTAGTGAAGGTTTGAAATCTTGTTGCTAATGCATTCGCTTGTTCCAAACTAGCTATTATTCTATTTAGTTGTTTTTCAATGGAAAGGGGGCTCATTTTTATTACATCTACAGATAATGTAATTGCAGCTAATATGTTTTTGAAATTGTGTGCAATACCTCCTGCAAGTATTCCTAACGAATCCAATTTGGAAATTTTCTGTAATTCTGATTGATGTTTTTTCCTTTCAGAAATATCCATCAATACTCCTCTAAACCCTATTAACTCATCACCAATCCGAATAGGACTTGCGAATAATAGCACATCAAAGGCATCACCACTTTTCTTCATACCTGAATATTCTATTGGTCCCAAGTCAGGATTTTTAATTCTATTCTTTAGATTTTCCTTAATTTTATCTCTTTGTTCAGGAATAACTAAATCAAAAGTTTTCAGATCACTTAAAAATTCATCTTCACTATAACCGAACCATTCTATTGTCTTGCTATTTATATAGTTTATACTACCATCAAGATCGACTTCAAGTACTGCTACAGGCAATAACTCAGTCATTTTTCTAAATCTCTTCTCGCTTTCAGCTAGTTTTTCTTCAATTAATTTTCGTTCTGTAAAATCTCTTGCAACTACAATATAACCTTCTTTATTTCCATCTTTACCTTTGAATACTGAAACTTTTACATTATTCCATTTAACTTCCCCATTTATTTCAATAGAATAATCAAATTGTCTTGATTGACCATCAATTTTTATCAGATTTATTGTTGAATCGAAATTCTTGGATATGTTTTCAGGTAAAACTGCTGAGTGATGTTTATTTAGGAATTGTTCAGGTGTAGTATAAAGTTCAGCTCTACTTGATGAATTATAAAAGTCAGTGAATATACCATCATTATTAACGACAAATACTAAATCATCGATATTAGAAATTACATTTGCCTGCTTGATTTCACTTTCGTTCAAAGCTTGTTGAATTTCTTTTTTATCAGTATTGTCTTGTACTGTTCCTCTTAGGCCAATTGGATTTCCTAGTTTGTCGGTTATTAACTCTACATTTGTTTTATAATGTCTTAATTCACCTGTGTCATTTTTTAGACCTCTATATTCAGTTGCTAAAGGTTCTTTTGTTTGTATGAGATTCTCTAATTGATTTATATATTGAGCTCGATCTTTCTCATAAATCAAATCTAAAGCTGCTTTTTTATGTGTGATATAATTATCCGGTTCTAAACCTATTAATTTATTTAGTTCCTCCGACCACCAAACATTATCATCTGAAAAATAACCATCGAAATAACCAGTTTTAGATAATCTTTGTAAGTAATCAAACCTTTCTTGTAGCTTGTTTTTTTCAACTATAATTTTTCTGAGTTTTATTAATATTAATAATAAAACAACTGCCAAGATTGTAGAAATAAAAAAGAGTACTAAATCCATAATATATCATCCACTTCATTTTATGAATTGAATATAATTAATAATATATATGCTAAAGTACGAAGAATAGAGATAAAATAAAAAAAACATCTCAATAAATATTAAGATGTTTTAATATAAGATGGGTGTACACCCGAAGAGATTCGAACTCCAAACCTTCTGATCCGTAGTCAGATGCTCTATCCAGTTGAGCTACGGGTGCAAATTAATTCTTTGTTTTATTCTTAGTCTTTTTTCAAAGATTTTATAAACTTAGAAAGTCTAGATTTTCTTCTAGATACATTGTTTTTATGTAAGATACCCTTAGCAGATGCTCTATCTAGTACTTTGATTGCAGTGCTTAGGTTGTCCATACCAGCTGCATATTCAGTAGATTCTCTAACTGCTCTAACAGCTACTCTAACTTGTTTTTTATACTCTCTATTGTATAAATTTCTTTTCTTAGTTTGTCTTATTCTTTTGACAGATGATTGATGATTTGCCATAATCTTAATTGATTTTATTATTTACAAAATATTTGACTTCAAAAATACATCTAATATTACTTTATTGCAAAATAAAAGAAAGATTTAATTTAATATATTTGTATTTATTTCTATTGTAACTAACTTGTGTGATGTTAAAAATGAAAAAATGTAAATGTTAAAAGAACTTCTCAGACCCGAAATTGAAGATATAATAAAGCAAAGGCGATGGAAAGACCTCCGAATTGGATTGGAAGGTTGGGAACCAGCGGAGATTGCTGAATTATTACTCGAAATTGAGAAAGAGTATAAAGTTCTACTATTTAGAGCTTTGCCTAGGGAAGTTTCGACTCAAGTATTCAGTCATATAGAAACGGAAGAAAGGGATCAATTACTTAATGAATTAACTGATGGCGAGACTCGTCGATTACTTGCTGACATGTCTCCAGACGATAGAACAGCATTGCTAGAAGAACTTCCCGCTAAAGTGACAAAATCACTTATGAATATGCTTTCTGTAGAAGATTTGAAGGAAGCTAGATATTTACTTGGCTATCCTGAAGAAAGTATTGGACGTTTAATGACTCCCGATTTTGTAACAGTACAACCTGATTACACAATTAGGCAAGCAATAGAACATATCCGTAAATTTGGTAAAGATAGTGAGACTATATACCGTGTATATGTAATAGATGATAATGGAAGACTTATAGATGATATACTTCTAAAAAACTTGATTCTTGCTGAAGAAGAAATGAAAATTTCTGAATTAATGGATGATACATTCCTCTCACTCTCAGCATTTGATGACAGAGAAGAAGCAGTACGTATGTTAGAAAAGTATGATGTTTTAGCACTACCTGTTGTTGATTCAAATGGTTACATAGTTGGTATTGTTACTTTCGATGATATTTATGATGTTTCAGAAGAAGAGACTACAGAGGATTTCCAGAGAACATCTGGTATTAACCCATTGGATCAATCATACTTAAGTGCAAGTATTTGGAAATTATATGGGAAGAGAGTACCCTGGCTGTTAGCAATGGTTTTCGCGAATTTTATCACAGCTTCAGTCATAAGTCATTATGACTACGTTACTGTTGCATTTGTTTCATTAGTTGCGTTTATACCCCTATTAACTGGGACTGGTGGTAACTCGGGTACTCAATCAGCTACACTTATAATTCGTGGTATTGCAACAGATGATATTAGATATAATGATTGGCTTAAAGTATTTAGAAAAGAAATGGTAGTTGGATTGCTTTTAGGTGTGTCCTTGGCTGTTGTTGCGTTTATTAGGGGGTATTTAGAATCTGATCATGCATTACAATTAGCTTGGGTAATTAGTACATCCCTAATCATACTTATTCTTTGGTCGAATGTTATTGGTAGTTTGTTACCAATACTTTTACATAAGATGAAATTAGATCCAGCTGTAATCTCTGGCCCTGTTATAACAACTATAGTCGATGTTTCAGGACTTCTTATTTACTTTAACATAGCGATCTATATGATGGATTAGTATCTATATGTTAGACCCATTCCTAGTTTATAGATATTATTTTCAGTTTTAACAATCTGTGAATCATATAGATATATATCTTTTTCTGATTGAAATAGTTGACCAAAGAAATCTACTCTAAGAGATTCAAATAAGAATAGTCCCACTCCCCCACTATATAATTTGGTTAAAGTGCTATTATTATCAAATGGTGATGTTTCAAAAGTGGCTCCTCCTCTTAACTGAACTATAGAGTAAGGTATTTGATATTCTACACCCAGACCAAATTTTATATTACCATCCAAAACACTATGCATATTGTTATTCAGTTCCATAAAATATTCTGATTGCGTGTCTAAGAACTGAATACCTGAATAATTTTTAAATTGAAAAGCTGCAGCTACTGTTAGTTCATCTGAATTATATGATGATCCAAAAGCGATTGACCATGGCAATAAGACATCATACAAAGTAGTATTGTTACTACCCAAATTATTATATTTTGTTCTACTTTTATCATCAAAAAGAACTTCGGCTTCTTCATAGAAATACTCTTCTATGCGCATATTAGCAGGAGTATTAAGATTCAAACTAAATCTATAATTGTCCTGGTAAGTATAAACTAATCCAAGATTAAAGCTTATAGAAGTATAGTCATGATTGTATTCTAATGTATGATATACTTTATCTATATCAGAGTATGGAGGCTCATCACTTTTTTCTTGGTATATTTCCTTAGTATCTGTTTCATCTAGAAATCTAACATATTTATATGATCCAAATGCAAAATTTATACTACCACCAATTGCAAAACCATCAAAATACTCAGTAGCCAGAGCAAAAGTTAAATCATGATTACTTCCAGACTCAGTCAATTCGTAATCTTGGTATAGACTATCATTGATAAAAGTCACACCATTTTGCGATATCTTTGTCTTCTCTGTCCAATCCCTTCCCTGCTTAGATTCGGAGTTTATATATGAGTTACTTGTATTAAACCCACCAGCTTCTGTGAATTGATTGAATTGCATACTATTAGAATATGAAACGCCGATATTATACAAATCTAAATTCTGATAATTAGCTCTTACAGGTGAAGATATTGAAATGTTTGTAAAGTTAAAGCCTTTCGTATCTGTATTATTTTTATTCTCTAAATAGTTAGAAGAAATAGAATTATTTTGAAAATTTGTCCCAACTGAAATTTCTGCCTTGTTGTTTAAAGCCAATCCTGCTGGATTATAATGTATAGCTGCAACATCATTAAGTATGCCCATATAAGAAAAACCCAATCCTGCGGATCGGGTATTTACAATTTTATTGTCAGATGAGTACCTAATTGCATCTATCAAAGTACCGTCAATATTCTGAGAATACAATCCTGTAGTTGCTATTAATATGATTAATAATGATATTCTATACATTATTATCTTCTACCACCCCTTGTGTTGCTAGACCCACCGCTTCCAGAGCTGCCACCAGATGAACGTCCACTACTTCCACCCGTACTACCTCCAGAAGATCCAGAAGATCTGTTATAACCTGAACCATTTGAACGAGTACCTGATGAGCCACTTGACCCAGAACTTCCACTTGATCTATTATACCCTGAACCATTAGTATTTGTATTACTATTAGATTTATTCACATCAGTACTTCTAGTAGAATTTGTTCTTGTAGATTGTCTAGTTGTATTTGGTGAAGTAGATTTATTATACGAATCTGTGTTTGTTCTAGTATTGGTATTATTTCTATTATAGTTCGATTCATTTGCATTTCTAGTATTGCTAGAATTATCTCTCACAGTAGTCCTGTTATAATTCGAATTAGTGCCAGTATTTCTGTTATATGCAGAATTATCTAAACTTCTATTATAAACACTACCTGCACTCGATGTCCTATTATATCCAGATGATCCTGATATTGCACTTCTAGAACTTACTGTATTTGTACTAGGAGATCGGTAATAATTGTAATTGTCTCTTTGAGCGTAATCACGAGATCTTTGATTATTTCTGTTATTATAATAATTACCTGAATAGTTGTGATGGTGATGATTATTGTATCCATTATAGTAATAATTATCATAATAGTAACCCCAACCGAAACCAAATGAAGGGTGGTATCTATACCAAGGAGAATACCAACCGTAATAACTCGGTCCCCAATTATATGAATAACCTATACTAAAACCAGAATATGGATAACCATAATATCCAGAATAATACACGTTATTCCACCAAGGTACAACTACGGGCTGATAATATGGTGATTGATTATAATAATTGTTAATAACTGTTACGTCTGAGCCGCTATCAGATGTATAAACATTTTTAGTTGTTTTCTTATTTGATAGAGGATTAACCCATCCACTATTGTTACCTGAGTCACCTTGAACATTGTTTTTATCAACAATAATTATCTGTTCATCTGGCTTATCATAGCTATAGTAATTACTAGTCCTAGTCGATGTACAAGACATCAACCCGAACATAAATAAGAACGAAATTGACATTATAGTTTTCATTTGAAACTCCTTTTTATTTTATAAAACGAATATGCTAAATTTTAGTTTCAAAAAAAAATTAAAAAAAAGTTTTTTGTTTTAACGAAAAGTTATTTAGTTTTGTGACTCAAATATGTGCCCGGATGGCGGAATCGGTAGACGCTCAGGACTTAAAATCCTGTGATGGCAACATCGTGGGGGTTCAAGTCCCCCTCTGGGTACTCTAAGGTTGATGATTTTTTAGTCATCAACCTTTTTTTTTATAACTATACTAACTCTCTTTACGTATATTGCAAATATGAAAAAATTAATTATAATATTAAGTTTAGCTTTACTCACAGCTTGTGGAAGTGGTCTAGATACAAGGAATATGACTGCAGAGAATCTATTCCAACAGGGTAAAGACTATTTTGAGGATAATGAAAATATAGAAGCTCAAAAAATGTTTGATCTTATTAAGCTACAGTACCCTGCTAGTCAATATGCTGATGATGCACAATATTACTTGGCAGAAATAGACTTTAAAAGAGAAAAATATATTTTAGCTGCGTTTAACTATAATTCTTTGAGAAGAATATATCCATCATCAGAGTATAATAAACAATCTCTTTACATGCGTGCTATTTGCTACTATAAGCTTTCTCCTCCGTACGAAAGAGATCAAGAATATACAATGAAGGCTATAGAATCTTTTATAGAGTTCCAAGGAACTTACCCTAATGATTCTTTATCATTAGAATCAGACTTTAAAATAAAAGAAATGAGAGAAAAATTAGCTCATAGAGAATTTTCTATTGCAGAATTATATAAGAAATTAGATGATCCGAAAGCATCACTAGTTTATTATGATTTTGTAATTAATAAATATGATGACACTCAGTATTTTGAAGACTCATACATGGGTAAAGTAGAGTCACTACTTAAAATGAAAAGAGTTGATGAAGCACAGAATATAATAATGTTATATGATAAAAAATTTCCTGAAGGGAATTATAATACTGTAATGAAAGACATGTATGAAAAAGTAAAATCAATTAAAGAATAAAAAAAAAAGCTACTTAAATTAATAAGTAGCTTTTTTTAGAATTTTAAACTGAATTTATAAACCTTGAAGTTCTTTGGGATCACCAAATTTTAATTTATCTTCAAATGTTTCTTTCATAGCCAAAAATGTAGGTTTAGGAATTCTATCGAATTCGCGGCTTATATTCAATTGGTCGTGGTTAACAACCTCAGAATCATCACCAGTAGGAATAACATCAGCCATACGGCTATTTAATTCCATTTTAATATCATCATTTATCTGTCTAGCACGAAAGCCCATAGCAACGATAGCTTGGTATACTGATCCTTTGGCAGTTTCTTTCATACGTACTTGAACAGGATTAACTATATATTTTTCCATAATTTCCTTAGAAAAGTTAATTTTGAACGATTACAAATTTACGAAATCCTTAGAAGTAAAAAAAATATTTTTATTTTATCGGAAAGTATATTAATTTTTGTTTTTACTTTTTACTATAATTGAGATATGAAAAAATTATACTGGTCGATATCCGAAGTATGTGAATTATTAAAAGTCGAACCACATGTGATTAGATATTGGGAAAGTGAGGTTACTTTTTTAAAATCAAAGCGTTCTCGTGGAGGGAACAGAAGATTCGATAAAGCATTAGTTGATAAGATGTTAATACTGAAAGAACTACTCTATACTTACAAGTTAACTACTAAACAAGCATCTTCATTTATCAATAAGAATACTGACATAAATGATGACAATTTAGAAGACAGAGTTTATATTTATAAGAAAAGCAAAGGGTATAAAGAGATACTGAAGCAAGTATCTTTGACAGATTTGCAAAATATAAAGAAAAGACTAGTGGAAACTATTGAATTACTACGAACGTAATAACTAATAAGAAAAAAATTGTTATTTTTGAAAAATTTGAAAACGAACACAGGGAATTTAATGTTGAAAAAATTTACTATTAGTTTAATAATACTAGCTATGTCATATGGTAGCCTGTACTCACTAAAATATAAAGAAAGAATAGTGGGGAAACATGATGATGAGGTTCTTGGTGTATTCGTAAATGAGGCAGACTCTAAAGTTGCGACTTGTAGTTTGGATGAAACTATAAAGATATGGAGTATTCCAGAAGGAAAGGAACTAGTTACAATGAGAGGTCACTTAGGACAAGTGAATAACCTTTCGTTTTCTGGGAACGATAAATGGATAGCATCTGCTTCAGGTGATCATACTGTTAGAGTTTGGGATGTAGAAACAGGTAAACAATTAAAAATATTTAGAGGTCATACCGACCAAGTTATTGGAGTTTACTTCAGTCAAGATGATAGTAGTACTTTTATAGCTTCAACTAGTTTTGATAAGACGGTTAAATTATGGGACTATAGGCTAGGTACTGAGATTAAGACCCTTAGGGATCATACTGAGCCGACAAATAACGTAGCGTATAGTTACGATGGTAAATTTATTGCATCTTGTAGTGATGACAAATCTATTAAAATATGGTCAACTGATTTGGAATCGAAAGAACCAGTAATGACATTGTTAGACCACAAAGCACCTGTATTGACAGTATTATATTCATTTGATTCTAAGAAACTAGCATCTTCTGACCAAGACGGAGTAATTAAGATTTGGTCAATGCCTGATGGTAAGCTGTTAAATAGTTGGAAAGCTCACGATGAGTTAGTACAAGATATTTCATTTGCTGAAGATAATACAACTTTAGTAAGTGCAAGTCTAGACAAGAAAGTAAAACTTTGGAATTCAAGTAATTCTAAATTACTATGGGAATTTGACGCTGGTGTAGAAATATGGTCTGTAGATTTGGTATATGATGCCACTACAATTATTTTAGGTTGTGTTGACGGAACAGTAAGATTTTTAGAAAAACAAAAGTAACAGGAATAAAAATGAAATTTAAACACATAATAATTGCGACCGTTGCTTTTTTATTAATTAGCAACGATTTACAATCTCAAGGCTTTATAAAAGCTGTCGTTTCATTGACAGGTAACGTATTTAACCAAGTTACTAAACAACCAGAAACAACTGCTCTATTAGTAATGAAAGACGGGAAACGTGTAACGGCTACTCGTAGTCGTGCTTCTGAAAATGGCTATTACTATATCACTGGATTGAAAGCTGGTGAAACCTATGATATAAAATTACAGAAAAATGGATTTATGGATCAACAGTTCTCGATTGATGTTCCAAATACTGACAAATATGCTGAGATTTCTAAGGATTTTCTAATTATGCCTAAAGAAGTTGGGGTAAAATTACCTCTTTCAGTTCCACCATTTGAATATAACAAATCGAAATTAAGAGTTGGTAGTGAGCTATTATTAGACGATTTACAAGAAACTTTGAAACTGAACCCTGATGTAAAGGTACAAATAATTAGTTTCCCAGATAATAACAAAGATAAAGCTGCTAATGAAAAGCTAACTAAAGCTAGAGCACAGTCGCTAAAAGACTTTTTTGCTACTTCAGGAGTAAGCATTGAAAGGATTACTATCGGTGCGAATCAAGTCACCGATCCAGATAACCCCCCACCTACTGAGAAAGCGGCCAAAGGCAAAAGATATATAGGTAGATCCTATATAAAAATTGTTTCTTTATAAGATAATTAGAAAAGACGTTCCGAGGAACGTCTTTTTTTTTTGCACATCTATTGTGAAAAATACATTATTATTCATATCTTGTACATATAATAAATGATAATTTGTATTGAATAGCGAAAATAAAATAGTTCAGATAAGAAACCTACATAAATACTTTGGAGATTCACACATACTCCGAGGTATAGATTTGGATGTGGAGAAAGGGCAATTAATATCAATAATTGGTCGTTCAGGCTGTGGTAAAACTACATTGTTGAGATGTCTAAATTGCTTAGAAATTTTAGATGAAGGTACGATTAAAATTGATGATATTGAATTATCTAGAACAAAAGATAGAAAAGAATTTGAGAAGAAAGTCAGTAAAATTCGAAATAAAGTAGGGATGCCTTTCATAAATTCAATAGAAGAAAATAAATTAGACCAAGATTTCAAACTAAAAGCACACAAACTTAGAACTAAAGTTGGGATGCTTTTTCAAGGTTTAAACCTCTTCCCAAATTACAATGTATTAGACAATATTATTATTGCTCCAAAAATAGTTCAAGGCAAAGATGTAGAAAATTCAAAACTACATGCAATCAAATTACTAGCTAAAGTCGGGATGGAGGATTTTATTGATAGAATGCCAAATCAATTATCTGGAGGTCAAGCACAAAGAGTAGCTATAGCTAGAGCTTTAGCAATGAATCCTAAAGTAATGCTATATGATGAGCCAACTTCTGCCCTAGACCCTGAGTTAGTTGACGAAGTAATCAAAGTAATGACTGATTTGAACAAAGAAGGAATGACACAAATAGTGGTTACACATTCCATGAATTTTGCAAAGAATGCTTCCGATATAGTAGTCTTTATGGACAAAGGAGAAATAATAGAAATGGCTCCTCCTGAAGAAATGTTTTCAAATCCTAAGGATAGTAGAACTAGGGATTATCTTAAACTGCTGGCTATATAGTATATGAAATCTTTACTTTACTCCATTTTAATATTTATATTTACTCTTAATTTATCTTCCCAAGATAAAGATATATTGCGTTGGGCTGCTGACGCTGAAAGCGGCGCACCTTACGTATTCCAAGACCCTAGAATTCCTACAAAGCTCATTGGATTTGAAGTCGATATAATCAATGCAATTTCAAAAGAATTAGGTACTGAGAATAAGCATTTCCAAAATCAATGGGATGGTCTAATACCAGGATTAAAAAGAAATGACTATGATTTAGCAATCAATGGATTGGAAATAACTGAAGATAGAAAGAAAGAAGTTGCATTCTCTATCCCCTATTATATAACATTCCAACAAATTGTAGTAAGAACTGATTCTAAAGATGTAGAAGATCTGAATGGATTAGAAGATAAGAATGTAGGCACACTAAAAGGGTCATTAGCTGAAAGGATTCTAAAAGAACACGGCAATATTACTGTCAAAACTTATGATAGTGAAGCAAGTTCTTATGAAGATTTAAAAAATAATAGACTAGATGCAGTTCTTATAGATGAACCAGTAGCAAAGTACTATGCAGGTTGGAACCCAGCTTTAAAATTGACAGGCGAACCAATCGGTGAAGTGGTCTATGGTATAGTTATGAGAAAGCAAGATACATTGCTACAAACTAGAATAAATACGGCTATTACAAAACTAATCACTTCAGGTAAATTAAGAGAAATATTAGAACAATGGGATATGTGGAATTACATGGTTGCACTATATTTAGATGATAAATCAACATCAAATATCAAACCTGTAAAATATGAAGCATTTCTCGAATCAAGAAAAACTGAACTATCATTTGATGACTATGTAGAGAGATATATTGGATATTTGCCGATATTAGGTGAAGCAGCCATTACTACTATTGTTCTATCTGTTCTATCTATGATATTAGCCATTGTTTTAGGACTCATTATAGCATTAACTAGAGTTTATGCACCGAGACCCCTTTCGTTTTTAGCAACTACATACATAGAAGTGATACGTGGCACTCCCCTGCTCATACAATTGTTTTTTATATACTATGCACTACCTAGCATAGGAATTAATATGGACCCATTCTCAGCGGCTATATTAGGCCTAGGATTGAATTATTCAGCTTACGAAGCTGAAAACTATAGAGCTGGGTTATTTTCTGTACCTCGTGGCCAGATGGAAGCTGCAGTATCGTTAGGGATGTCTCGCAGACAAGCATTAAAACACATCATTATACCACAAGCTATAAGGTTAGTTATTCCACCAGTAACTAATGATTTTATTTCGTTATTGAAAGATACATCATTAGTCTCTGTTATCGCAATGGCTGAGTTAACAAAGCGTTACTTAGAATTATCTGCAACATACTACGATTATATTGGTACTGGAATTATAGTCGCAATAATATATCTAATTATCGGACTGCCTTTCGTTAAGCTTTCTAAGTACTTAGAAAAGCGATATTCTTTAGATAATAGCACTAAATCTTTTTAAAATCTCTTTGTCTAAGTATTTCAAATAGGATTATTCCTGCTGAAACAGACGCGTTTAGTGATTGTGTAGAGCCGACCATCGGTATTTTAATCAGGTGGTCACATACTTTCTTTACTCTTGGTCTCATCCCTTTTCCTTCAGAACCAATCACTAGAACAATCGGTGAATCATAGATATTGTCCGTATAGTTTGTCTGAGTGTCAACTTCAGTTCCTACTATCCAAAAGCCATGTTCTTTTAGATTAGATAACTCTGTAGCCAGATTAGTAACTCTTGCAACTGGTATTTTAGTTAATGCACCGGCCGATGCCTTGATTGCAAAGGAATTAATAGGAGAAGAATTCCGCTCAGTTAATAGAAGAGCAGCTGCACCAGCACACTCTGCAGACCTAGCTATTGCACCTAGATTCTGTGGGTCTGTTATCTCATCTAAAGCCACTAAAAGAGGTTTATCAGAACTTTGGTATGCTAATTCTAATATATCTACAATTGTAAGAGTTTCGACTTGCTTTGTTATCGCTATTACACTCTGAGATAGATTCTCACCAGGACATACGAGTTTCTCTAAATCACGAAATCGTTTCCTATCATATTTTGTAACAGGGATTTTATTCTGATTTGCTACTTTGAAGATTTGATTTATAGATGCACCTTGTGCACCAAAAGCTATGAATATTTTTTCTACTTTTTCTGCTTCTATTCCTTGTAGTACAGCGTTCTTACCGTATATATAGTTGTCTTTCATTTATTTTGATTCCATTATTAGATATGCTATTGCATTATTATCAGTATGTGAGAGTGAAACTCTAATTATATTCTCACCGTATTTTTCTTTTAAATCACCTTCCAGTACAACAGTTGGTTCACCTGTATTCAGATTTTGAATATACACTTCTTTAAATTTGAATCCACGAGCAAAACCAGTACCTATTGCCTTCGAAAAAGCTTCTTTTGCTGCAAAACGAGCAGCATAATGAGCATATTTTTTCTCTTTGTATTGCTCACAATAATCAATTTCAATTTGTGTGAACATCTTATTCTTAAATCTCTCTCCGTACTTTTCTAAAGTACCTTGTATTCTATTTATTTCGATTATATCTGTACCGATTCCTAGTATCATTTTATAACTCTTTTTTTATATTCTTCTATAATCAATGGCATTGCTTCGCCTGAAGGTAATGCAATCCTTATATCAGCAAATTCTGATAGTTGCGTTCTGTCAGGATTTATTTCTATCAGGATAGCACCAGCTCTTTTAGCAATTATTGGTAAATCTGCTGCAGGATATACTTCTGCAGAAGTTCCAATAGAGAAAAATAAGTCTGTTTTAGATGCTAAATTTTGTGCCATATCAATTTCCCTTTCTGGTAACATCTCACCAAACCAAACGACGTCTGGCCTTATCAATCCATTGCAATATTTGCAATTATTCAAATGACTTCTACTTAATATGGCTTCCTTGTGAATTTCATTACAGCTAAAGCACTTATTTCTTATTATTGAACCGTGTAATTCAATTACGTTTTTCGAACCTGCTCGCTGATGTAATCCATCAACGTTTTGAGTAATCAAATTGAAATTCGGATTCAATTTATGAGATTCAGCAAGAGCATAATGCCCTGGGTTTGGCTTAGCGTTATTCACTATGTTAACACGATACTGATACCACGACCACACTCTTTCTGGATTAGCCATAAAACCATCTATACTTGCTAATTCCTGAGGATTAAACTTTGCCCATAACCCATCTGGATCACGAAAAGTAGCAATCCCGCTTTCAGCTGAAACTCCAGCACCAGTAAGAGCAGTAATATTATTAGAAACTAATATTATATCTACAATTTTTTTTATACTCTCTTGTGTGGTCATAAACTACAAATTTGCACTAATTGAATTAACAAAAATAGATATTTTTAATGAAATATGCTTTCTATATCATATTCTTCTTTATTATTTATAAGATTTGTATTATGTTCTGTTTCAAAATAAAACCAAATTTTAATAAGTTTTCCAGTTCTTTATGAATGAATTAAATAAAGTATTTCCTTTGAGTGATAAAAGAAGTCTGAAAGGAAACAGAAGATTAGCCCGAGAAAAAGTATTACAGATTATAATGGCTTATTACAGCTGCAAATCTGATCTCGATATATTGTTTGATCACATCTTTTACAGAGTTTTTTACTTTGGTGATGAGGAAGACGAGCAAAAGAGTGAAGCTGGAAAATTCCTACGACCAGAAGAAATACTTGAGATGGAATCTGATATTCCAATAAAATGGCGTGAAGAAGATATAGAGTTTGGTAAAAAGCTTGCTAATACTATTATAAATAAAGAATCCTACCTTAATGAGTTATTGGAAGAATTTGCCCAGAACTGGGAAATAGACCGCATAGCCAAAATCGATAGATATTTAGTTCAATCCGCAATATGTGAACTTGTTTTCTTCGAAGAAATACCCCCTAAAGTTAGTATAAACGAAGCAATCGAAATATCAAAGAAATACAGTACTGATAAGAGTAAAATGTTTGTTAATGGTATTTTGGATTCCGTCCTTAAAAAATTAGGCACTGATGGTAAGATAAATAAAAGTGGTCAAGGACTAAAAGAAGATTAGTCGCTACAACCACTTTGTTGATTCTATTATTTTGAAATTAGATTATAAACCTAATTCTGATTTAATCTGAGTTACCCAATTAGCAATTCTTTCATCAGTTAATTCGGGTTCATTATCTTCATCTATAGCCAAACCACAGAAAAAACCATCTCCATCATCACCTACTGACTTAGTATGTTGGAATCCTTTGGTAGAAGTTCTACCAAATACTTCCCCACCAGAATTTCTAACAGGCGCAGCCATTTTACCGATTGCATCTAGGTAATTCTCATGATATGCTTCTTGGTCACCAGTACCAACAAAACCTACCTTTTTACCTTCGAAGTTATAATTTCTCCATTGGTCAAATACCTCATCCCAATCATCCTGTAAATCACCATCATTCCATGTAGGAACAGCAATGATCAAAGTATCATAGTTATCAATCGTATCAAAGTCAACGCTTGCTATGTCGTGTAATTCGACATCTAAGCCGTTTTCTCTTAATTCTTCATCTAGTTTCTCTGCAACTATCTCAGTTACGCCCGTGTTTGTACCGTATATCAAACCAATTTTCATAAAATAACACCAACTTTTGTTTTTGTAATTATAAGTTTTACAAAATTATGAATAAATATCTTTTGAATAAAATGATTATAGATTATTTATATCTACTTTTGGGATTGTGAAGAAGAATGTTGATCCTTCACCATATACACTCTCTACCCAAATTTTTCCATCATGCTTCAATATAAAGTCTTGGCAAAGTATTAATCCAAGTCCTGTTCCTACCTCTTCGTCAGTTCCATGAGTAGTATGATGTATTTCAATTTTAAATAATTTCTCAATATCAGATTGTTGCATACCTACACCATTATCTTTCACCCAAACAATCATACTATCATCATCATAATCCGAGCATCCAACCTCTATTTTGCCACCTATTTGAGTGAATTTTATAGCATTAGAAATCAGATTTCTAAGTACTGTATTTATCATATTCAAATCGGCATATACTTTTATGTCTTCATCTATTTTATTTATTACTTCTAATTCTTTTCTTTCTATGTTATTACCTAACAAATCAATTATATTTTCAGAAAGCTTAGAGAGTAAAATTAAACTCGGATCAAATGTTATTTTATTATTTTGGTTTCTAGACCATTCTAGCAAATCATCCAAAAGTTTATAAACATTAATAGCTGATTCATTCAGTTTCTTAACGAAATCATGTATATCCTCTCTATCAAAATCATCATAATCACGAACTAGAACATCTGTAATATTTTTAAATGCACTAATAGGACTTTTTAAATCATGAGCTATAATAGAAAAGAATTTATCTTTAGAACGATTAGCAAATACTAATTCATCTTGGATTTTCTTCATCATAATCTGGTTTTCAACTCTTACTATTAATTCCTCTTTGATGAATGGCTTACTTATATAATCTATACCTCCATTTCGGAGACCTCTAATAATAGAATCTATATCAGATTTTGCAGTAAGATAAATAATTGGGATTTCCTTTGTCTGAGGGTTTGCTTTTAGAGTTTCACATATCTCAAAACCATCTTTCTCAGGCATCATAATATCTAATAGTATCAAATCATAATCGGTGTGGAGCACCTGCTCTATTGCCTTTTCTCCAGATTGAGCAAATGCAATATCAAATCCTTTTTCAGTCAATATATTCCCAACAACTTGTATGTTAGTTGGGTTATCGTCAACTATTAGTATTTTCCCTTTGCTAGTTTCCATTCCGTTTTTCCATTAATCTATTAATTAGTTCAACTAATTTATAAAAATTTTCAAGCAAATAATTAATTTTTTCTACTTCTATTGCTTTTGTTGCATTTTTTAACTCTTCAGCATAGTATTTTATAAAGTCTATACCCTTTTCTTCGGCAACATTGTGAAGTTGCTCAGCAAACTCACTTATGTCTTTTAGTAGGAAGTTTGTATTTATATTCTTTAACTTACTAGTGAATCTACCATTTATCATAAGTTGCATTTCATCAAGTATTTCGTAAGAATATATACTTAGTTTATTATCTCTTATTATTAATTTTTCAATCAATTTATTTTTAGTGTTGTTCGATTCTTCTAGTTTTATTCTTTTATTTATTACCAAATTTATATTTTTTATCTGAACAGTGAATTTACTTCCTTTTTCCAATTCAGATTCTACAACTATAGTACCGTTCATAGTATCTAAAATACGTTTTACAATAGCTAATCCCAATCCAAATCCAACGTTCTCATCCGAAATATTAACTTGTTTGAAGGCGGAGAATATTTCTTTCAATCTGGATTTAGGTATTCCTTTCCCTGTATCTTCTATAATAAGTAACAAGTCAACTTGTGATTTACTCACTGAACTTAATATTATACTAACAGTAATTTTACCACTTTTGGTATATTTAATAGAGTTATTCATCAAATTGATTAGTATTTGTTTGAATTTCAACTGATCAATATTTAATAGTTGTTCAATACCATTAGTATTGATAATCTTGATTAACTTCAAATTTTTTCTTTTCAGCTCTATGTTGAATATATTCTGAATTTCAGAGAAAAGTGTTTTAATATTAGTTGGTACAGGTCTTAACTCAAGTCTACCAGTTTCTGCTTTAGTATAGAATAATAAGTCATTTATTAATTGAAGTAATAGATTAGCACTTGTCTTAATAGATTGTAGATAATTTTTATTTGTACTGTCTTCATTTTTTGAAATTATAATATCGGTAAATCCGGATATAGCATTTATTGGAGTTTTGAGTTCATGTGTTAAATTAGAAAGGTACATAGTCTTTAATTCAGAACTTCTTTCTGCTTCTATCTTTGCAATCGTCAATTCCTTAATTAGTTTTATCCTTTGAGATACATCTCTAAATGTGAGAAGAAAAACGGTTTTCCCGAAGTAAGTTAACTGGGTTCCATTACCTTCTATTGTCTTTTGTTTGTCTTGTACTATTAATTCATATTGTTTCTTTTCGAATGATTCTCCATTTTTGACTAAATAGCAATCCTTTCGGAGTTCATTACTCAATGAATCATCTAAATATTCAAATAAATTCTTTTCAGAAATATCATTCTGAGTTATTTCTAATACGTTTTTTGCTTCATTATTTGCAAATAGTATTTCCCCACTCCAATTAGTAATTAATACTGGCTCGAGGATAGTACTTACTAAAGTACTAAATAGCTCTTCTCTTTCTATAATTTGTTGTTTGGCTTTCTGATGCTCTTTATTATCAACTACTACACCTATCAGCCCATCAAATTCGCCATGATTATCAACTGAGATGGAGATTATGACATCAGAATATTCATTTAATGTATTAAATGGACTTTTATGAAATAATTTTCTTTCAATCTTTTTTCTAAAAAGTTTTAGTTTATCTATTTCTTCCTTAAGTTCTCTAATATCATCTTTAACATATAAATTGGATAAACTTCTTACATCAGTTTCTTTCTTTATACCATAGTAACTATATAAATTAGAAGTAAAATATTCAAAGTCGAAGTTCTTATTTGTTTTCCATATTACACTAGATATATTGTTCTCTATTAGATTGTTTAAGTATTTTACCTGTTCTACATCTTTTGAGAGCTTTTCATTTTGATTTTTTAGTATCTTATTCTTTTTATTGTGGGTTCGAATAAATCTTCTGTATAAGAAGTAAACAACGATAAAAAGAAAAATTGCAAAACACGTAAACAATGTACTAGCATTAATTAGACTTTCTTGTTGATTAATATAAAAGGTTATTCTCTGATTAACACTCCCTTTATTATTGAAAACTCTTATGTCAATTTTATTCATACCACTCGTTAACTTTGTTAATCGAATTAAACTACCAGTACCAGAAACCCACTTTGATCCGTTCCATCTATACTCATATTTTACACCCTTATTAAAAAGATATTCATCTGTCATTACTTCAACTTCAACTAGATCATCTAGAAACGACACATTAATTGTATCATCTGCAACAAAATAGAAATAGTAAATACTATCTCTATTATTTAACTCAACTGATTTAATTATTAAGTTTGGGTTGAACTCAAAATTGGATATCAATGACGGATTAAAATTCACTATACCATCAGTACCACCAAAATAAAGAGAACTATCATTCAATTTAAAAGCAGCGTTTAAGTTATATTCCGAGTTTAATTCGAATATTTTATTATCAAAGTTTGTAATTATATTTGTTGACAAATCAATTTTAGAAATACCCTTGTTAGTTGAGACCCAAAGATTACTATTACCGTCATTTAATACTTGATAAACACAGTTATTATTTAATCCATTGCCTGTATAAAAATTAATAGATGTACTATCTAATTGATTAAGTATATAGAACCCCTTTTCCTTAGTACAGAGTATTAATTTGTCTCCGTACTGATTTATAGAATTAGTATTTTTGAATATGCTCATTTCTATTTTAGGGAAATTATCGGATAGCTTTGTTAATTGCGCATTTTCAAATGAGTAAGTATAGGTTCCAACTCCTTCGAATACGCAGTAAAGAAGATTGCCATCTACAAACATATTCCTAACATGGAGAACATCTTTACCAATTTCATCATTTATAGTTTTTATCAATCCAAATGACTCAGAATTTGGATCGAATGCAAATATTCCATTTGAAGTTCCGATTATAAAATTCTTCTTATATAAACATATTGTAAATACAGAGTTCAGTCTATTATCTAACTCATTAAATTGACTAAACCTTACGAACTTATATTTATTTCTAGACTTTGAATACTTATATAATCCGTTGTCTTCGCTACCAATCCAGACAATATCAGGGTTATCTGGGTCTTGGAGAAAACAATATATACTTTGTGCACTAATATGATTTTCCCATTTTTCAGAATTAGTTTTAAAAGCCGAGTAAGGAACATATTCCATTTTTCTGTTATAACCATTATACTTATTCAGTCCTCCATATCCACCTATCCAGAGCTTATCATCAATTTGTCTGATACTTCGCACAGAACTAAAGGATAATTCATTTTCTCTATTCTTTAATATTCTAAAAGAATTGAAATAATCATTATTATAATACAGCCCAAATCCATTAGTACCATACCATTCAGTCCCTTTAGAATCAATAATAACACTTAAGAACGAATTGTATTTCAAATTTGTATTTTTATCATTGATTTGTTTGGTCAAGTATATTGTGTCATTCTCTATTTTTATATATGAAATACCATCAATGGATGCAATAACAAATTCATATTCGCTTATTTTAAAGCAGGACCTAATATGTTTATAATCGCTAACAATTTTAAGTTCCTGGTTAAGTATCTGATTGCTTATCTTACTTGTTCTTGGATTGAATATAAAGTAACCATCACTTTCTGTTGTTACAAATAGATTATTAGTTTGTTTTTCAATATTCATTATCTTTGATTTTGCTACATTATATACTCTTTTTGTATTGTTAGATATATTGTATCCTATGATTTGTCCTTTGGCATTACCAGCATAAATAATATTCCCAATTTTTTTAATTGCTTTAAATTCAATTGAAAGTATTTCACTATCTATCTCATTAAAAAAATCTCTTTTCCTATCAGTGAGATAATTGTAGCTAAAAACACCACCCCCATCAGTTGCTATCCATATTGTATTACCAACAGTATCTACTTCAATTGATTGTACTAACTCTTGATTATTCTTATATGAAATATCTAAAAAGCTAAAGCAATTTTTTCTATAATTATAGTAAGAAACTCCTATGCCTGAAGTAGCTAACCACAAACGGTTTCTATTATCTTCTTTGATATCTAAAACTTTGTCACTATTTAATGAGCAATCATTATCTGCATCACTATAAAATATTTCAATTTTATCTCCTTCCAATCTATTTAAACCGTCATTAGTACCTACCCAGATTAATCCAAATTTATCTTCATAAATAGAATTTACCGAATTCTGAGAAAGTCCGTTTCTGACGTCAATGCCCCTTAACTTGTATGTTTGGGATGGTAATGATTGTACATTCAAAATGTCTAAAATTAATACAAAAGAATATACTATGAATAGCTTTAAATTGATATTTTTCTCCACGTAGAATAATTAGAATAGTGAAATCTTGATATTTTTCTTTAACTTTGAAAATTAAAAAAGTAAATTAATAATTAACAATATAATATATATGAGCGTTTTAGTAAACAAAGACACGAAATTATTAGTGCAAGGTATAACAGGTACTGAAGGTACATTCCATACTATGCAAATGATAGAATACGGTACTAACGTAGTAGCAGGGGTTACACCAGGTAAAGGTGGAACAAGCTATAATGGTAACGAAATAAATAAATTTGAAAAAAATGTAGCGGTATTTGACACAGTTAAAGAAGCCGTAATCAAAACAGGTGCAAATGCAACAGTTATCTTTGTACCACCTCCATTTGCTGCTGATGCAATATTAGAAGCAATTGAAGCTGGTATTCCATTGATTATTTGTATTACTGAGGGTATTCCTGTTAAAGATATGATTTCAGTTAAATCTGCATTATTAAATTCAGATTCAAGACTTATTGGTCCAAACTGTCCTGGTGTAATTACACCAGGTGAAGCTAAAATCGGTATTATGCCAGGTTTTATTCATTCCAGAGGTAAGGTTGGATTGGTTTCTCGTAGTGGTACTTTGACTTATGAAGCTGTAAAGCAGTTAACTGACGAAGGTCTAGGTCAATCTACATGTATTGGTATTGGTGGTGATCCTATAATAGGCACACAATTTATCGATGCCATTAAGTTATTCAACGAAGACCCTGAAACAGAATGTATAGTTATGATTGGCGAAATCGGCGGAAGTGCAGAAGAAGAAGCGGCTGCTTACATCAAAGAATTTGTAAAAAAACCAGTTGTAGGTTTCATAGCTGGTAGAACAGCACCTCCCGGAAGAAGAATGGGGCACGCAGGTGCTATAGTTGCAGGTGGTAAAGGGTCTGCAGAAGACAAAATAGCGGCAATGAAAGATGCAGGTATTTACGTTGTAGATACTCCTGGTACACTTGGTACAACTGCAAAGAAAGCTTTAGGATTATAATTTTTTATTAGTGTATTATTAATTAGAATAGGCAAATAATGTCAAACAAAACAATAGCAATCATAAAACCAGATGCAGTAGCTAAAAACGTAATCGGCGAAATAGTAGCTAAAATTACTCAAGCTGGATTTACAGTTAACGGTTTAAGATTAATTAGATTAACAAGAGCACAAGCTGGTGCTTTTTATGAAGTTCATAAAGAAAGACCATTTTATGGTGAATTAATAGACTATATGACTAGTGGTCCTGTAGTTCCTATTGCTTTAGAAAAAGAAAACGCTGTAGAAGATTTCAGAAAATTAATTGGTGCTACTAACCCAGCAGAAGCTGAAGAAGGCACAATCAGAAAACTGTATGGTGCTGGAATAGAAGCAAATGCAATTCATGGTTCTGATTCTGATGAAAATGCAGCAATTGAAACTAATTTCTTCTTCTCTAGATCTGATATTGTTAATATCAATCAATAGTTTTAATTATTTAGCCCTCTTTATTCAAAGAGGGCATTTTTTTTGCCCTCCTTATCTAATTAAAGAAACTAAATTACTCATTTTTACGTAATCAGTCCGAAAGTAATAATACTTTTAACACATTTTAATATTTAATTTTTATTGGTTTAATCATGCGAATAATTACTTTATTCTTATTTTTCTTATCTATTAGTACTTTAACTTATAGTCAAGATGACGCTCCGGTTACTGGCTCTAAAACAGTTGATGAAGTCCCCAAATATGATGTTTCTTTTAACCTTAGTCAGTTAGTTTATCACATATATAGATTTACAGAGACTACTAAAGTAAAGAGAGTTTTTGAAGATAGTACTGTAAATGAATATGAGAAGACCGTAACGCATTGGTTCAATGTATTTGTCCCTAGTCCAGTTGATGAAAATGGTTTTTTATTAGTTGAAGTTAAGACAGACTCTATGGAATACAAATTAGCTTCAAGCGATATGAACATCTATTACACAACAACTGATTATGATATGGAAATGCCTCTTAATTATATGGATTTTTTCACGTCCTATGTTCAATATGGTCAGAATTTCAATATGCTATACTCACCCTATGGTGATGTATCAAAAGTTGATGGGGATCAACTTGAATCAGAAAAGAGACTATATGCAAAAACTCATGACGAAATAAAAAGAAACCAAATCCTTTACGCGCTCTCAAAAGATAGATTAAAATTCTCATTTGATGTACCCAAGGGTATTTATCCTCCTTTTGAAGTAATAAAAGATACATCATGGAATAGCGAATCTGAATTTTTCGTATGTAATGTTCCTTTCAGTGGTGTTTTAAATAATACTTTCATAGGATTCTCAAATAATGAATACCATATCAATACTAAAATGGATAGTCTTTCTTTAAAAGGTCCTATAGAGAATGTAATCTTACCCGATTTAGATAAAAACTGCGTAATTACATCAGGTGTTGCAACTGGAGAGATAAATACAGATTTGCACACCAGTGGAAATGTAAAATATTCTCGAGCAAAAATAAAAGCTCTGCTAAAAGGTAAAGTTGGTAATTTCAAGTTTAATCAAGTAGTCGAAACAACTTACACTTGGGATTTAGTAGGTAAATTTCAATATTAATATATATGTTTACAAGTATTATTTGATACAGTTCTACAAATCTTATATATTTGGCATTGTTCAGTTTATATAGTTTTAAATAGAATAATAGATGTCAAACAACAAATTCAAAGAATTCAAATCCTTGTTTATCCCTAGTGATATCATGCCTATCAGTATGATATTAATAGGAATAATCATATCTCTTTTCATATCTGAAATAGCAATTAAACTCATTGGTGTTAGTATTTCTATACTAGGTGTAGTTGTTTTATTGATGAAGTTAACTACTCGTATGTCTTCTTCTGTAGAAACCAAATTTAAGTCAAACCCTCCCCCAAACTTTAAAATTACTGTTAAAAAAAGTCCAGAAGCTGTGAGGCAAGTAATTGAAAATTACAGTGGTGATATTGAAGAAAAGGATACTAAATCTGACAATGAAACAACTGATGAGCCCATCATAATCAAGAAACCTGTGAAAAACACTATGGGTGAAGAAGAAGGGTTTAGGATAGTAAAAAAAGAAATAGATGAGACTATTAATCAAGCTATTGAAGAGACCAAAGTTGAAAGTGAAATAAGAGTAGAAAAACCTGTTAATGAAATAAGAATCGAAAGGAAAACTGTTGAAGAACCAGCTCAAGTAGTTGAAGAATTCAAAGCTCCTAATAGATTTAGAAAGCGTGAGATAAATATCCCTACTCAAGGTTTGTTGGAAGAGATGCCAATACTTAAAGAGCATCCCGACAAAGAGTTTGAGTTTTTTATCAACCGAATACTTATGGCTATTCGCTCAGTAAGTAATACTAGAACTGCTGCTTATTTCTTTTATAATGAACACAAGAATGAGATTATTCTCAACTCATTTGCTACAGAGAGCAAGACTGTAATTAATCGTAAATCAAAATTTATTGCTGGAAATGATATAGTAAGTCAGATAGCTAGAAGCATGAAGCCTGAGATACTTACTGATATAAATCCTGCAGCAGAGTTAGACCTTCTCCCCTATTATAATTCTAATTCTGGGACAAATTCCTTCATTGGAATTCCTGTAATTTATGATAAGAATGTTATTGGAGTATTAACCGCTGATTCGAAGCATTCAGATGCTTATGATGCTATTATGGTTAACTTCCTTAGTCATTTTGCAAAGCTGATATCTGGTCTCATCAGAAGTTATTCTGATAAATATGATTTAGCTCAAGATTCTAAATACTTAAAAGCATTTAATCAACTCGAAAAAACAGTTCATTCTAATGGTAATGGTATTGTATATCATGAGTTAGTAAGTAATCTTGATGAACTATTTAACACTAGAAATGTTTATTCAGTTCTTTTAGACGATTCACGTACTAATTATATAATCAAATCTGTTGCAAAAAAAGAGAATGCTGATTTTGAAGCTGAATTTGTATTTAACAATGACAATTCTATTCTTTCCGAATGTATAGATACTAACGAAGATATTTATTTAGTTAATCCAGATAGTGATTTGATTAGAATAAATGTGGGCGAAGATATGAGCTCTGGTTTCTTTTACGTTATCCCTCTTTCTACTGACATAGAAACTTATGGTGCAGTAGCAATAGAAGGAAAAGAAGGTACAAACTTAGATAGAAATGAAAGAGCATTTATAAAATCACTTGTTAATAAGGCATCTAATATAATAGAAAACAATCATTTATTAGAGATGATAAAAACTGGATTTGATAAGGATCCTGACAGTGGCTTACTAACTGAAAAATCAATTGAATCAGAGATTGAAAAAGAAATATCAAGAATTTCGAATTTCAATTATCATAGTTCACTTGTTTCAATAGGGTTTGACAAGTACAAATCAATCGATGATCAAGACGAAAGAATCAATGAAACAATACTAAAGTTTATTAATAATTCGTTGGACTCGACACTCGATAAATTAGATTTGAAAGGAGTTTTAGATAATAACTTACTAATAATTCTCCCTGGTAAAAATGCACAGTCCGCTAAATTATGGGCAGAACGTATTAGAAATAAAATAGCAAGTGAATCACTATATCTTGCAGATAAACGTTATAACATAACAGTAAGTGTCGGTATTTGTGAATTAGAGAGTAATTCTAACTGTAGAAACTCAATACAAAATGTAAACGACACACTAAAAGTATCAAAGGAAAAAATGAACACTGTAAGTGTTTATTCATAATATGAATAAAGAACAACTCACCGACCAATTAATACTAGTATTATCAGATACTGCTAAACCACTTAATACAAGTCAAATATTAACAGAATTAGACGCAAGTTCTAATGGAATTGATGTTTCTGATATAGAAGAAATCTTAATTGACCTATCTGAAAATAATCTTATAACTAAGAATAGTAAAAACAAATATCGCTTAGTAGATGACTCTACCGATATATTTGAAGGTTACTACAATTACAAAAGAGGTCACTCCGTTGTAGTTACGACTGATTCGCACAATAGCATATTCTATGTTGATAATGAACATAGTTATACTGCTTTGGATGGTGATAAGGTAAAGGTAAAGTTATATGATGTAAAAAAAGGTAAGCAATACGGTGTAGTTGTAGATATAGTAGAAAGAAAGAACAGTGAGATAGAAGGGACAGTAGAGCATAGTGATGGTGAATACTATCTGAAGACAAATCCTGATAAGTATAGATATGATTTTTTAATAGAATGGCATGATGATTTAGGTTTGTTGGAAGGTAAGAAAGCCAAAGGAGTCCTAACAGATTGGAGTAATCCGAAAAAGCCACCAAAAGTAAAGGTAAAAGTAGTGAACGAAAATATAGATGATTTAAGAGCGGCTTTCAATAGTATTGTAGATGAATATGAGCTAAATGAAACATTCCCAATCAAAGTAAAAAAAGAAGCAAATCAAATAAAGGACCCTAGTGAAACAAAAATAAGCAAGGGTAGAAAAGATATAAGAGATAAGTTCATAATCACAGTTGATCCAGCAGATGCAAAGGATTTCGATGATGCAATCTCTTTAGAGTATGATGAAAATAATAATATAGTTCTAGGTGTACACATAGCAGACGTAAGTTTCTATGTCCCAGAGAACTCAGAGATAGACATAGAAGCAAGAGAACGAGGTAATAGTACATATCTAGTAGATAGAGTTGTGCCTATGCTACCAGAGGTGCTATCGAATGATATTTGCTCACTCAAGCCGAACATAGATAGAAATGCTTTTTCTGTCTTTATGACTTTAGATAGCAATTATGAATTAATCCACTATGAATTGCACGAAACTCTAATCAATAGTAAAAAGAGATATAGCTATGAAGAAGCTTTAGATTCTATAAATGGTGGTAAGGATGAAAACTCTGCTTTAATGCAAACTCTAGCAGAAATTTCTCAAAAGCTACGAAGAAAAAGATTTGAAAATGGTGGTATTAATTTCTCTAGTTCAGAACTTCGTTTTGAACTAAATGAAGATAGAATACCTATCAAAAGTAATATAAAGAGTGCTACCAAATCTACTCAGATGATTGAAGAATTTATGTTACTTGCTAATCGTTCTGTTACATTATTTGTAAAAGGATTAAGTAAGAAGGCTGGCAATAAAGATACTCTTCCATTCATATACAGAATACACGAAGACCCAGATAGAGCTGTAGTTAATGAAGCATTCCAATTTATTAGTCATTTGACTGGTAATAAGTTCAAAAAAGTTAGTGAAGTAAGAGCTAAGGATATCAATAATATTCTAAATAAATTTGAAGATACTCCGAACTCACCCGTGATTAATCAAGTATTAATACGCTCGATGGCAAAAGCTATCTACTCACAAAAGAATTATGGTCACTTCGGACTAGGATTTGAAGACTACACTCACTTTACATCTCCTATCAGACGGTACGCCGATTTGGTAGTTCATAGATTGCTCAAAGAGTATATGAAATCTAATGGTAAAGCTTCTAAATCTAGAATTGATTACCTTAAACCATTTACTAAATCTGTTTCAGACCATATATCTCTTACTGAGAGAAAGTCAATGGAAGCGGAAAGAGCTAGTAATAAACTAGCTGCAGTAATTATGGTTCGTAATAAAGTTGGGAATGAATACAGCGGAACTGTTACTGGTGTTATTAATTTCGGATTATTCCTTATATTAGACGAGTTAAATGTTGAAGGTTTGCTACATGTCAAAGATTTAGGAAATGATTATTACCGATTTGACGAGAAAAATCTGAAATTCCTAGGTAAACGAACTAAAACCGAATTCACAATTGGTACTAGATTGAGAGTGAAAATAGCAAAGATTAATATTGGTAAATCACAAATTGATTTCGAATTTATTGAGAAGTTATAATGTTCACAGGGTTAATAGAAGAAGTTGGGAAAATAATAAAACTCGAAAAAGCTGGTGAAGCAGTTGAGTTAGTTATTGAATGTAATAATATATTAGCAGACGCTGATATAGATGATTCTATTTGTGTAAATGGAGTTTGCCTAACAGTTGAAACATTCACAAACAACTCTTTCAAAGCCACAGCAGTAGAAGAGACCATGCGTAAAACAAACCTCGGAGATTTGATTTTGGGTTCATCTGTCAATCTGGAACGAGCTATGAGTGCTGGTGATAGATTCGGTGGACATTACGTACAAGGTCATACTGATACGACAACTTCAGTGAATAATATTCTAAAAGAAACAAAGAATTGGCTCTTCACTTTCGATATACCAGAAAACTCAGCCAAATACTTAGTTGATAGAGGTTCTATTACTATCAACGGTGTTAGTCTGACTATTGCAACAATTCAAGATAATAAATTCACAGTAGCTATTATCCCTCATACTTATGAAAATACTACTTTCAAGGATTTCCAACCCGGTACCAGAGTAAATCTGGAATTTGATATAATTGGAAAGTACGTTGAGAATATGCTCAAGTATAAAGATTAACCTATTATGCTTGCCATACTGAACATATTGTATCTCCTTCTCCCTATCAGCCAGACTGGAAGCGAAGCTGGGATAAATATAATAGCTGGGCCTAACCTCGAATACACAAAACTAGAATCAGTTGAAAATCAAACATATTTCTATGGTCAAGAAGATTTCCAAATGGGATTTCATTATGGTCTTGGTGGCTACTATAATTACTATTTCGATAGAGATTATTACATTGGATTAAAGGCCGCATACAGACACCAGAATACAACATTCTTAGAGTATGAGCCAGAAGTAATTAATATAAATGGTCAAGCCGTAGATGGTGTATTTGAACATTATTTTGATTATAACTTAGAGTCAATCAACCTCACACTTGGTGGTGGATATAGAGTAAGTCAGAGATTTGCTGTCGAACTTGGAATGCTCTACTCCTCCCCCATCTCGGATTATCAAATTCATAGCAAAGAAACAATCGTTAAACCAGTAGATGCAGGCGTATTCAAAGAGGAAGGCACAAGGATAAGAAATGAGCAACAGTTCTCTATCCCTTCTAGTAGCTCAAAACTCGGTGCTACTATCGGATTCAATGGACTATTCCCAATGAACAAAAGCGAGACTGTTTTCCTAAAACCATCAGTATCTTATAGCTATATATTTTCAGATAACTTGGACAATCTATCAAGTTGGAAGACTGACTTTATTGATTTGTCAGTTGGTGTTAGCTTTGTACTTGGGGACAATGATATTTTTGGAGAGAGGAATAAAGTAATAGATCCTGAGTTTACCATTGCTTTGTTCGAGTTAAATGGTACAGTAGAGCGTTCATTGAGGAAAATACAATTGAGTTACGTTGATGTTAAGGATATAACAACTTCAAAAACCAATAAATTAGTTCTAAAACCTCGCCGAGCACTTATTACTTATGTGGGTATCAAAAATAAGTTAGATAGAACTATTAGCATTAGCGTACTAACAGACCAAAAACAGGTCTATAAAATCGAAAGTTTGGAAGAATCTAACAGATTAGAAATTGATATTGATAATATAATCAAGATTACTGACAATAAGGAACTTACATTCATAGTCGAATCAGAAGATGGGTTCGATAAAAAGTTAGATTTAACTGTCGAGTTCAATAAATCGGGTGAGTTTAATTACATATTATCTAATAACTCAGATGAGATACTCAGTTATCTGAATAATAATCCATCTAAGAAATATGAACTTTACACTGATGACAAATCCATTTACAAACAGCTCTCAAAATCCTCTGCCACTAACATCACCATACTTCAAAAAGGGAACTTCCCCTATCACTTCGACCAGTTAGAGGGGAAGATGTATCTTCTTGTAGTGGAGTGATTTAAAATTAAGGAATTAAATTATTTGGAAATATTACATGTTTAGATTATTCGTATTAATATTATTATTTACACAATTCTATTATTTGTTTTCTAACGATTGGAGAAATATAGAGTTTGAGGAATCTCGTAAAGTAGCAGGTATAGAAACTCATAATGATTTTATTTTTGTCGCGTCTAACAGTGGGCGTTTTCACTATTTACATAAATCAACTGATTCTGGTGAATCCTGGATAAAAGTATTTGAATCTGAAGGTTTTGCCAAAGAAGGAATTAAACTTTTTGAAATAACACAATATTCTAGTCCTGATCCCCTATATCACTTCTTGGGAATGTATGAGAGAGCATGCATAAGGAAAAGCACAGATGGCGGAAGTACATTTAAGGATATATATCTCGATTCTATTACCTCGAATAACAAAATTGAAACATTATTGATGTATGACAAAAATATCGGTATTGCAATGGCAAGACAATACATATATTATACGTTAGATGGTTGGCAATCATTCAATAAAGACCAATTGCATAAGTCTGGGTATGTAGATAACGCAATACATTTTGTAAATGATAGTACCTTATACATGCTTAGGTTTGATGGACAGTTCCAAACATATAATATTTTATCCAATGAATGGAAAGATTATTATAAAATACCTGCTTATCCAGATAAGGATTATGGTGACTATGTAAGCATAGATTTTGTAAACAAGAAACTTGGATTTGCTTGTGGTGGTTATTCAAATGGTGTTGGAAATCAGAAATCAGATCAAATATTTCGAACAACTGACTATGGTTCAACATGGCATAAAATATATGATACCGAAAATGAACCTATTTTTGGTCTAAATGACATTAAATTTTACGACGAATTTAATGGTATAGCAGTAGGAGATACAAAAATACTTTTTACAAATGATGGAGGATCTAATTGGAGTTTAATTCAATTACCTACTGGTTATGCTGAAAAATATGAGAAATTGCTTCATATTGAATGGATTAATAAGGTTCCTATTATAGGTACATTTAATAGTGGTCTGTCAATATTTACTAAAGAATATTTCAATTTTAAGAAGAAAATACCTCTTGAGTTTACAATAGAAACTGATGTTGAGTATTGTATTAATAATGGCGATATAGATTTAAATATTGTGACTCCACTTGATGGGCAATATTATGGTGACTATATTACTAACAATATGTTAACTACTGACTCTTTATCTCAGGGGTTACTAAGTGTTGATTATGTATATTACGTAGATGGAATTATTGAATATGATACAACTTTTTCAATAAGAATAAATGATAATCCGCAACAACCAATTATAGCAAACATAAATGATACTTTGAAAACTCAATATGAGGTAGTTTCTTGGTATGAATATTATAACAATAAATATAATTTCATCATAACATCAAGCTACTATATTCCTGATTATAATGGAATATATCTAGCCAGAAATACAGAAGTAAATAGCTGTTTTTCTGATTTTAGTTTACCATTTACATATATCTTGACTAATATATCTGAAGATAGAAAACTTAAATATCATATTAGAAACAACATATTGTATATTCCTTTAGAATATTATTCTACTAATAATAAACTCTTAGTTACTGATATATTAGGTAATAGTTTATATGAGTTTAATAATAGAGATATGAAATCTTCTGATGATTATATTTCAATTGATATCTCAACATTTGATAGTGGCGTATATTTATTTTTACTTAAAGATGACAATAAAATAATCTTATCAGGGAAGTTTATTAAGTAGGTAGAAACATATTTTAAAGTAATAAGTAATAGTAAGGGTGTTATGACTTATCAGTGATCAGATTTTTACAGCTTAAAGGATTATCAATTCCTATTTATTGATTGGACTCATACTTTTTAACAGCACCTTTTTGCTGTAAGGTTCACCTATAAGTTGACAATTATTTAGTTTAATATTCGACTTATTAATTTGACCTTAAAATAGACTATCTATAACTTTTACTCCGACCATGCCTACAGCTTGGCAAGCATGCCTTAGTCTCTTCACTTTGTTCCGTACAGAGTGATATGAGTATTTAGAGACGTATGCAATACGTCTCTAAAATTGTTTAAATCCCTAATCATCCAAAGTTGAGATATTCCCTGGGTCTTCGCCGAGGGCTTTTGCTTTTAGTACTCTACGCATTATCTTTCCACTTCTAGTTTTAGGTAGTGAGTCAACGAACTCTACAGATTGTGGCTTAGCAATTGGTCCTACTTCTTTACCTACGTGTTGGATTAGTTCTAGCTTCAATTCTTCCGTTGGGTTAACTCCGTTTACCAATATCACATAGGTATGAATAGCATTGCCTTTCAATTCATGCGGCAGCCCAATAGCGGCAGCTTCTGCAACCGATGGGTGGCTGACAAGTGCAGATTCTATCTCTGCTGTACCTAATCTATATCCGCTAACTTTTATTACATCATCCACTCTACCTATTATCCAATAGTAACCGTCTTCATCTCGCTTAGCACTGTCACCAGTTAGATAGTTACCTGGATATTTTGACCAATATTGAGTTTTGTATCTTTCGTCATCACCATATATTGTTCGCATCATAGATGGCCAAGGATTTTTTATAACCAGATTCCCCTCTTCCCCACTAGCTACAGGATTACCATCATCATCGAGTATATCCATTAAAATTCCTGGGAATGGTCGAGTACCAGAACCGGGTTTAAGTGGCACAGATGGCATAGGTGTTATCATAAACATTCCTGTTTCTGTCTGCCACCAAGTATCCATTATTGGACATTCACTTTTTCCAATTGTTTCATAATACCAACGCCAAGCTTCTGGGTTTATTGGCTCACCTACTGAACCTAATAAACGAAGAGAAGATAAATCGTGACGTTTAGGCCAAGCATCTCCGTACCTCATTAGTCCACGTATTGCAGTTGGAGCTGTATATAGTATGTTTATACCATATTTCTCAACTATTGACCACCATCTATCTGGATAAGGGAAGTTTGGAGCTCCTTCGTATATCATAGAGGTTGCACCATTGAGTAATGGGCCATATACAATATAGCTGTGCCCAGTTATCCAACCTGGATCGGCAGCACACCAATATCTATCCTCATCTTGAATATCAAACACATATTTGAGAGAAGTATATGTACCTACCATATATCCTCCGTGAGTGTGGAGTATAGCTTTTGGTTTTCCAGTAGTACCTGATGTATATAACATAAATAGTGGATCTTCAGCATCTACTATTTCGGATTCACATTTAGATGATGCTATAGGCATTTCCATTAACTTGTGATACCAATGGTCTCTACCAGCTACCATTTCTACTTCATTTTTAACTCTTTGGACACATATAATAGTATCTACATAACCTGAACGATCAGCAGCTTCATTTGCAATTTTCTTTAACTCAACTACTTTTCCTCTTTGGTATGAACCATCACAAGTAATAACTACTTTCGATTTACTATTTTCAATTCTCTCATGTAGTGCTTCAGTAGAGAATCCACCATAAACGACAGAGTGAACAGCACCTATTCTAGCACAAGCAAGCATAGCTATTACCTGCTCCATCACCCTTCCCATATATATAGTAACTCTATCACCCTTTTTCACACCAAAACTCTTAAGGATATTTGAGAACTTGTTTACTTCTCTATGCAAAGCGAAGTAAGAAACTGACTTGGTCTCCCCTTGCTCTGATTCCCAAATATAAGCAATCTTATTTCGATTAGTTGTTGTTAAGTGAACATCAAGACAATTGTAAGTAATATTTGTCTGGGCACCAACGAAAAACTTGTAAAAAGGTGCGTTCGAATCGTCTATGTATTTATCCCACTTCTTATGCCAATGAAGTTCATCTGCCATTCCAGTCCAGAATTGTTCTGGGTTAGCTTGAGCCGAATCATTTAGCTTGTCCCAATCTTTAATATGAGCTTTATCTAATACTTTTTGCGAGGGATAGTATAATTTCTGAGTCATTGTAATTCTATTTTTATTTATTAAATCACGCCTAGTCCAATTGCGATAGACACTAATATAAGAAAAGTACCGATTAATATTCGAATAAAATCAATAGTTATTTTCTTTAAATAGTATTTACCTATCACAGCACCTATAAAAGCTGAAAGAACAGCAGCAATTAAAAGTTGCCAGTTATCTTCAATTCCTGTGGCTATTCTGCCAAAGCCGTAAATGAAAAGTCTTGATACATCAACCATTAATGAAATTATAATACCAGTAGCTATATAAACTTCTTTGGGCATTTTTGCTTTTATTAGGAATGTACTTCTAAGTGCTCCTTGATGTCCAGATAGCCCACCGAAGAATCCACTTAAAGCTCCACCAATTGGTAATGCTTTCTTCGAAATAGTTATCTCACGTAACTTAGGAACTAAATCGAATAATGCGAATACTATCATTAGTCCGGCTATTGTTATATTAATCGGAGTCGTACTTAATTCATATCCTAATAGCGAATAAGAGTATGTAATATCAAAATCAATAAGTAAATTTAAAATTGTAGCACCGAGTGCTGCAAATAACATTGAGGGTAAACCAAAGATTAATACTACTTTCCAATCTACATGTTTTTTCATCAGAAATGATTTGAATATATTATTCATCAGGTGTACTATAGCAGTCATAGCTATAGCTATATGTATAGGGAAATATAAAGCAAAAACTGGTAGCAAAAGTGTACCTAATCCAAACCCTGACATAAACGTCATAAAGCTTGATACAAAGGCAATTAGAGCTATTAGTACAAATTCCATGTTTATCTAATTTTTTGATTTGTTCCACTGAATCGGAAATAAGATAATGATTTCTTCGTAATTTGATTTAATTATAATGAACTTAAATAGAAATAATATGAAATTAATCGAATGTCCCCGCGATGCGATGCAAGGAATACACGAATTTATACCTACAGAGAATAAAATAAAATATCTAAACTCACTTCTGAAAGTTGGGTTTGATACTTTAGATTTTGGAAGTTTTGTATCACCTAAGGCAATCCCACAGTTAAAAGATACAGCTGAAGTACTAGAAGGACTCGATTTAGGATATAGTAATACAAAGTTATTGGCTATAGTAGCAAATGGACGTGGAGCAGATGATGCTTCTGATTTCGAGGAGATTGGCTTTTTAGGGTATCCTTTTTCTATTTCTGAAGAATTTCAAATGAGAAATACAAATGCTGATATAGAAGAATCTTTCGATAGAGTTAGAGATATACAAGAAGTATGTGGGATACATAACAAACAATTAGTTATATATATATCTATGGCATTCGGTAATCCATATAATGAGAAATGGGACGCTGAGATAGTAGCCAAATGGATTAACAAATTAGAAAGAGAAGGAATAGAAATATTCTCATTAGCTGATACTATTGGTGTATCAACTCCGGAGAGTGTAAAGTATCTTTATGAAAACTTAGTTAACGATCACCCATCGTTAGAACTGGGAGTACATTTGCATAGTAACCCAGCATCTGCAAAAGAAAAAATACAGGCAGCTTATGATGCTGGTTGTAATCGAATAGATTCGACTATAAGAGGTTTCGGTGGTTGCCCTATGGCCAAAGATGATTTGGTAGGCAATATATCCACTGAAGATGTATTAGCAATTATGAAAGATAATGATAAAAAATCAATTAACATGAATTTATTCGAAGAATCTAGAAAATTGAGTTTTGATATTTTTACTTAGGATTTAATGTATTCGACTGTTAGAAACCAGCCACGTTTTTTCTTATTAATAAAAAGTGAAATGAACTTGGATGCTAATCTAAAGACTGGATTAAATCTTTCTAATCTATCGTAGAATGTAAAATAAGTCTTTACTTCAAGGTCTTTCATCGGTAAATCTTTGACAATCTCTTTTGCTTCTTCTATTGTGTATCCCTTAGTACCTGCACTTTCCATATTATCGAATAATGCATCATCTACACTCATTGATAAATTACCTTTAAGAAGTGCGTGCTTCACCCAAAAGAAATATGCAAGCATTGACTTTCTATTGTAAACCATTATTTTAGCTTTACCACCTGGTTGTAGAACTCTATATATTTCTCTGAAAGCTTTTGGAGTATCAGGAGTATGGTGTATAACTCCCCACGAATATACAAATTCGAACGTATTATCAGCATAAGGTAGGCTCTCGCTATCCCCTACTTCAAAATTTGCTTCTAGTCCTTCTAACGATAAACGGTGTTTTACGTGAGCAATAGACTCTGGAGTTAAATCTATTCCGTGTGCATCCGCTCCATTACGTACCCAATTAATAAAATCAGTTCCAGCACCTAAGCCAACTTCTAGCATCTTCTTACCCTTTCCAGAAGGGAAATCAGCAAACTCTAGTATTTCAGGCTCTCTTGAGTATCTTTTTTCTTCGATAGCATCAAAGTATTCTTTGCTGAATTTCTCCGCAACTATCTCATCGGTACCGCAAGCTTGGTTGTCCCAGTAGCTTTTTACTTCGTCTTTTAGCTGGTTATTTTTCATAAGCGTTTTATTTATATATAATTCGTATATTTGCAGTTGCTAATTTAACAAAAATTATAAAAACTATTGTGTCTAGACAAAGAAACACTATTATCATACTTATATTGCTACTGATAAGTACAACAACTTTGAGAGCTATAGAATTACTAGAGTCCGACCTAAACTATAAGGTTGGCATAGGGTTTAATTATTCTGGCTTAAGTAGCTATTACGATAATAGCTCTGTAGAAAAACCAAATATAAAAGGTTTAAGAACTTTTACTTTCAAACTTGAAACTGGTGATTCTACTCATACTACTTTAGGCGACATCAATATAAATTATACTGAGTTTCACAATAATTATTACTTTGAATACAAATTAAATAACGATTTAACTGCTGAACTGAACATGGATTTGGCTTATTATTCATTAGATAATAGTTTTACATATTTAGATACAATACAAGATGAGAATCAGATACCTGTTGAAGACAATTGGGGTAATAAGCAAACACAGAAAATAAATAGACCTGATTTGAGTACAAGTCTATTTAGATTAATGTATATAAATCCTAAGATAAATTATCTTTTAATTAATGATAAATATAATAAGTTAAAAGTAGAAATTAATGCTTTAGTTCCTTTATCTTACAATAACACTTCTGAATACAAAGAAGGACCATTCATAGGAGATGGGTACTTCCAAATCGGAACTAAATTAAACTACCGTGCTATTTATGAGACAGTTCAGTTACAATTGGGTGCGGGCTATGTAAATAGAAGTGAAGTATATTCCGATCAAGTCAATGCTAGGTTAGGTGTTATGTTTACAAAAGTAAAAGACACGTATTTCTATATTATGGCAGATTATAATCATAGTTTATCTAGTCCTGAAAATGTTGATTTCGCAATAACTCAATTGCCTGCTTATGATAGTTATTTATCAACTATGTTTGGACTTAATATAAATATCGATAATTTGGAATTAGATTTGGGTTATACTTTCGTTCCTTGGGGAAAAAATTATTGGGTTATGAATAGACTAAACGCTAGTTTTCATTACTTTTTAAAATAGAAAAATATAAAAAACGTCCTAAGTTCAATATTTGTAGTAAGTATGAATTTTCGGCATAATGTTTGTACTACTTACTACTAGACATTTGTGTGTCACAGTATCATTAATAAATTTAGGTTCTGATACCTAGTATGAGAAAAAAGAAGAAAGGCTCGAAAGGATTATTAACTAAGCTATTGCTTACTTGTGTAATTACTTTCAGTATTATCACTATTTATAATCATGATAGTGCTACTGCTACAAATGAGTATTCACCACTTACTGCTTTCGAAGATTTGTCAGGTGAATTTGCATTTTTAGAAGGAGAAGAGTTTGAAGAATATAGATTCGAAGAAAACATTGCTCCTAAGTATTCATTGGAATTAGACGGTAAAGCGTCTTACTATGCAGACAAATTCCATAATAGAATGACTGCTAATGGTGAGCTATTTAATATGAACGACTACAGTGCTGCTCACAAAACATTACCTTTTGGTACTATATTGAGAGTAACTAATGTTAAAAATAATAAGAAAACATTCGTTCGTATAAATGATAGAGGCCCTTATTCTGGAAGTAGAATAATTGATCTTTCTAAAAAGGCAGCAAAAGACTTAGGACATTTGGGCCTATATAGAGTCAAGTTAGAAGGATTTAAGATGGGACAAAAGAAATTCAATACTACTGACAAAGACTATTATTTTGGACTTTCTTATGATAAGGACTTGCTTTGTCTTCCAAGAGAGCATTATTACTTTATTGATTCAACTGCCAAATTTGGTGATATAGTAAGAATGTACAATATGGCTGTAAAGAATGATCCAGATATAATGATATTAGCAGATGCTTCTGAAAAGAATAAGATGGAAGTAAAACATTCAGATGTACTTTACTATTTGGGTAAAGTCAATGAATCCACGATTTATGAAGATCAGATGGTCTCAAACCAATAGAAAATTAAAACAGCTTTTCGGGGCTGTTTTTTTTTAACTTGTTAGAGCTATATCAATTTGTTAATTTAGTAAACTTTTTAAGAAAAAATATTTTTGGAGTTAATGTGAAAAGATTAATAGTAGCATCCCTGTTTTTATTTATTGGAGCTGTTTTATTACAAGGTTTCCAATGTGCATCTCAAGAGATGAATAGTGCAAAAATGGATTATCAAAAAGGTAAATTTGATGAAGCCATAGAAAATATCAGAAAAGAGCTAAAGAAAAACCCTAAGAATGAAGAAGCTCATATATTACATGCCCAAATCCTATTCAAAAAAGGAGATTATAATGGTGCTGCCAATGTAATTGCGGAGTCAAGAGACTATATCAAATCGAAGAAGAATAAAGAACAAGCGGCATTTATAGAAACTCAGATTTTATCTACTGCTTATTCATCGGCTTACAAGAGCTATCAGATGTATTTCCAGAAGAAAGATGAAAAAATGTTAGATAATGCTATTGAAGCAGCTGATTTGAGTTTGAAACTTCGTCCACAATTATTCGACCTTTATAACCTTAAAGGTAGAGTATATGAAGAAAAGAAAGATGATGCAAAAGCAATTGAGTCCTATGAAGAATTCATAAAAGCAAATGAATCGGAATACAAGTTCGCAAAAGAATCGAATATTAATTTGGATATGTTTAGAGAAGAAGCTCTAGGTATATTAGGACAACCAACAGAATCTATTACAACAATACTCGACAGTACTAAGGGAATTACTACAATTACTGATAGAATAATGTATGATGGTAATGAAGTGTTTTTACACTCATTGAAAGAGTCTAATGCAGGTAGCTATAAAGTAGAAGGATGGAGATTGAATCTTCCTGAAGAATGGAGAAAGGCAGAGAAATTCCAATATAACCCAATTAATGTAGATCCTTATGCTGCTCTTGCTCAAAAGTACTACAGCAATAAGAAATATGATGATGCTATTCGTAACCTTGATTATTTAGTAACGTTAAAACCATCGAACAAAGAAGCAGGTGGATTAAAAATACAAATATTACAAGAGACAGGAAATACTGATAAGGCAATAACTGAATTAGAAGAAGCAACTAAAACTTCACCTGATAATAAGAGATATTGGTTACAATTTGGTGATTTGTTGTCAAGTATGAGTAAATACGAAGAGGCGATAAGCAAGTATGAATCTGCTATAAGACTAGACCCAGATTACGATTATGCTCTTTATAATGTGGCTTCCGCTTATAAAAATAAAGCCGGAATATTACAGAAAGTAGAACAAGAGAAATTAGAAAAAGACCCTAATTATCAAATAAAAACTGAAAATTACTTTCCAGATTTAGAAAAATCAGCTGAATATTATACTAGGACTTCTCAAACTAAGCAATTCACAGACAATCATAATGTATTGCTTCAATTAGCAAATATCTATCAAGTTATTGAAAATGAAGAAAAGCTAAAATCAACATTAGAAAAATTAGACGAAGTTGAGTTCATGGTAGAGCAAAACGAAAAAAGAGCGTTCTATTTAGATTTATTGAAATTATATTCAACAATGAAAAATGAGACTAAAACTCAATTGATTCAAAAGAAACTAGAAAATTTAAAATAAGGAAAATGATGAGCGACCCGAAGAATAATAATAAGAATAGCTTGAATATAGAGATTACAGATGAAGTTTCGCAAGGGACTTATTCTAATCTTGCAATTATAGCACACAGCAAAGCTGAGTTCGTTATTGACTTTACAAGAGTATTACCAGGTACACCCAAAGCGAAAGTACACTCTAGAATAATAATGACTCCACAGCATGTCAAAATGCTTGCAAGAGCATTGAATGATAATATAGGCAAGTTCGAAGCCGTTAATGGTGAAATTCATATAGATGGAAGTGGGAATATAAATAATTTCCCTGGATTCGAAGGCGGTTCTGGAAACACTAAAATTAATTAAGTTAACACAGGAAAGCGAAATAGATGTCATCTTCTAATCGCAAACTGTTAGAAAATTTATCATTCCAAAGTATAGCAGAATTTGCTGGAAAAGGACTACAAGCTATATATACCATATACCTTGCCAATGTATTAGGGGCAGAAGGAAATGGAGTATATGGCTTTGCTACTTCTATAGTATCTTATTTTGTTTTGTTCGTAAGCTTTGGTATTGATGTATATGGTTCAAGAGAAGTTGCTACAAATAACAAGAATGTAGAGAAAAATGTTAGTCATATTTTCTCACTAAGATTGTTATTAGCTGTTATTGCTTATATAATACTAATAGCTTTTGTCTATTTATTTATAGATGATATAATAGTCCAATTTGCTATATTGATTATTGGAGTTAATATATTTTCCAACGCCATTCTACTCAATTGGGTATTCCAGGGGTTAGAGAGAATGGGGATAATAGCAGTCAGGACTATTTTGGTTTCTGGTCTTAGCTTAGTACTAGTTCTTTTATATGTAAATAGTCCTGATGATACCCTCTTAGCACTCGGTATTTTGTCTTTTTCTCTACTTATTAATAGTATTGTGATGACAATTTACTACCTAAAGCAGATTGGGAAAATAGAATTAAGTTATAGTTCTGATGATTGGAAACGAATAGCAAAGGGTTCAATACCGATTGGGCTTTTCTCTGTAATGGTTTCTATTATGAATAATATAGATTTGTCGTTGATTGGTGCTCTTCTAACCGATTATAAATTTGAAGCGGGTATTTATCATGCAGCTTATAAGATAGTCGCTTTGGCTATAGTTCCTTCTATTATTATTCAGAATGCTTTTTTTCCTCAACTATCAAGAGCTGAAGGCACAGAGGATAGAAACAGATTATACAGTAAATATAGTAAGGCAATTCACGTTGTTGGTGCTTTAACAGCATTTATAACATATTTCTATTCTGATTTTCTTATTTCAAGTTTACTAAATTCTGAATATCAAGGATCTGTTATATTAATGAAATTGTTTGCATTTTCAATCTTTATAGTATTCATAAATATTTCCTTATCTTCAACATTAGTGGCTTGGAAGATGGAAAAACTAGTAATTTATGCGACTATTTATGCCGTATTAATGAATATCATCATTGATATTTTACTAATCCCTAGTTATGGTGCTTATGGAGCTACAGTAGCAACAATATTGGCTGAGTTCACACTATTGGTAGCACTTACTTATAATCTATATAAGGCAACTAATAAAGTTTATATAATAAACATACTAATAGTATTTGGGATTGGAATGGTATCTATACTGCCAGCATTATTATTCATTAACGATAATATTGGTAATATTGCAGGTATAATGACTACTGTTATCCTATATGTGTTAATAACGCATTACTCAGGATTTTTTAGAATTTTAGATATTAAAAAGATGCTTAGAACATGAAATATGATTTCGTAATAGTTGGTGCTGGTTATTCAGGTAGCGTATTAGCAGAAAGAATAGCTACTCAGCTAAATAAAAAATGTCTGATAATAGAGAAAAGAAACCATATTGGTGGTAATTGCTACGATTATTATGATGATAATGGTGTTTTAGTACATAAATATGGTCCACATATATTCCATACGCAAATGAAAAAGGTCTGGGAGTATCTCTCTAATTTTACAGATTGGATTCCTTATGAGCATAAGGTAAAGGCAGTTATTGATGGCAAAGAAGTATCAGTACCTTTCAATTTTAATTCTATCCATACAGTTTTCGAAAAAGACAAAGCACAACTTTTAGAAGAATTGCTAATAGAAACTTATGGTTCTGGCGTTAAAATTCCAATTCTAAAGCTAAGGGAAACTAGTAATAAGGACTTGAAAGAATTAGCAGATTTCATTTATGAGAAAGTATTCTTGGGGTATAATCTTAAGCAATGGGGAATGAAACCTGAGGAATTAGATCCATCTGTATCAGGTAGAGTACCTGTATTTTTGAGTCGTGATGATAGATATTTCCAAGATACTTATCAGGCAATACCAAAGCAAGGTTATACCAAGATGTTCCAAAAGATGATTAATCAAAAGAATATAAGTGTTATGCTCCAAACAGATTACAAAGATGTAATTAATAATATTGACTATGATAACTTGATATATACAGGTCATATAGACTATTATTTTGATTTCAAATTAGGTCGTCTTCCCTATCGTACATTGAATTTTGATATGCAAACTCTTGATACTGAATTCTTTCAATCTGGAGCACAGATTAATTATCCAAATGAACATGACTATACTAGAATTACTGAGTTCAAACATTTAACAAAGCAAGAACATACTAAAACTACAATAGCTTATGAATATCCTGAAGAATATGAATTCGGTAAAAATGATCCTTATTACCCAATTCCGAAAAAAGAGAATTTAGAGTTATTCGAAAAGTATAAGGAATTAGCAGAGAAAGAAAAAAACGTTTATTTTGTAGGTCGATTGGCTGATTATAAATATTATAATATGGATCAGACTGTAGGCGTAGCTTTACAACTATTTGAGAAGAAAATTGCAAACAGCTAAAGGATTACCAAATACAAAAGACACAGCATTGTGTTTAGATTTAGATGGAACACTAATTAGAAGTGATGCATTATTTGAGTCTATTTTTCAACTTACGAAAATCAATCCATTATTATTATTTCTTGTTCCAATATGGCTTATGAAAGGCAAGCCAAATTTGAAAGTAGAAATTGATAAGAGAATAGACTTCCAAGTAGATACATTGCCTTACAATCAAGAGTTGATTGACTATGCTATAAGTGAAAGGGAAAGTGGTAGAAAAGTATATTTAGCAACTGCAAGTCATATATCAATAGCAGATAAAGTAGCAAAGCATTTGGATATATTTGATGGGGTTTATGCTACAAAAGATGGCTATAATTTAAAATCAGATAAAAAAGCTAAAGTACTTAATGAGGAATTTGGTAAAGGAAATTATGTTTATGCTGGTGATGCAAAAGTTGATTATAATATTTGGAAAGATGCAGCCGCAGCAATAGTAGTATCTAATAATAAGTCATTTATTGAAGATGTAAATAATAAATTCCCTGTTGAAAAGACTTTTTACAAAGAAGTAAATATATTCAAAAAGATAATAAAAGAAATTCGTGTTTATCAATGGGTTAAAAACCTACTTCTATTCTTACCTATACTACTTGCACATACACTTGGGAATGTAACTGATTTAACTAATGTAGTAATCGGGTTTCTGTCATTTAGTATTTCTGCAAGTTTTGTATATGTACTGAATGATCTATTAGATTTAGAATCTGACAGAAGTCACCCAAGAAAGAAAAACAGACCACTTGCATCTGGAGATTTACCTATACAAATAGGGATACTATTAGTACCAATTCTATTTATAACTGGTGTAGGGTTATCTTTCTTACTTAGTCCGAAATTTCAGATTATACTATTCTCATATATTGTAATAACAACGGCTTATTCATTCAGCTTGAAGAAAGTACCAATTCTAGATATTATTCTATTAGCAACACTCTTTACTAGCAGGATAGTTGCTGGTGCATTTGCAGCTAACGTCTATTTATCTATGTGGATACTAGCATTCTCTATGTTCTTCTTTATGAATTTAGCAGTACTCAAAAGATATACTGAACTTCTAGTTATGAAGAAAAAGAATGAGATAGAAGCAAAAGGACGTGGTTATCATATAGAAGATATGGGTCTATTACTAAGTTTGGGGCCAGCAGCTGGCTTTTTATCTGTACTAGTGTTCGTATTGTATATAAATAGTGATCAAGCAATAGGGCTGTATTCTGAGCCATTAGTATTATGGTTGATTGCTCCTGTTTTCCTTTATTGGATTAGTAGAATATGGCATCTAAGCGTGAGAGGAAAGATGACTGATGACCCTATAGTTTTTACAGGTAAAGATAGAGTTAGTTATGTCGTTGGTTTGATTATATTTTTAATAGCATTTTTGGCGTCATAATGGAAATTACAAACTACCAATCATTCAATAAATACCCTAAAGTATTTCCAAAAGAAGTACTAATCCCCTCTTGGTTAACGGATGTAGATAAACTCGAATTTGAAGATTCAGTACTATGTTATGGGAAAGGCAAAAGTTATGGTGATGTATGCCTAAATGAAAATGGTACACTTATAGATGTTACTAGTCTAAATCATATTATCACATTTGATAATAATTCTGGTATTATCAAATGTGAAGCTGGTATTACTCTTAAAGAAATATTAGCATTTTCAGTGCCTAGAGGTTGGTTTTTACCAGTTACTCCCGGTACAAAGTTCATTACTCTCGGTGGTGCGGTAGCTAATGATGTACACGGTAAGAATCACCACTCAGCGGGTACATTCGGGGCACATATTACAGAAATTGAGTTGTTGAGATCAGACAAAGTAACTTACAAATGCACTCAAAAAGAGAATAAAGAACTATTTGCAGCTACAATAGGCGGGTTGGGTTTGACTGGCTTTATAAAGACAGTTGAGTTTCAATTAATAGCTATCGAAACCCCATTTATGTATGTTGAGATTATTAAATTTGATAATCTTGACGCATTTTTTGATTTGAATGAAGAATCAGAAAAACTATTTCCGTACACAGTTTCTTGGGTGGATTGCACTACAAAAGGTAAGAAAATGGGAAAAGGAATATATATGCGTGGAAGACATGCAACAAAAGCTGAAGTAAGTAAGTCATTTGAAATGAAAGATGGTGCTATCCCTTTCCCAATTGAAGCAAGTTTTATTAACAATTTTACTGTAAAAGCTTTCAATAAACTTTTCTATAGTAAGCAATTCAGCAAAATCTCTAATCAGATAGTTCCTTTCGAACCTTATTTCTACCCACTCGATATGATTGACGGTTGGGAAAAAGCTTATGGAAAAAATGGCTTTCTACAACATCAATTCGTTTTACCTTATGAGAATTGCAGAAAGAATATGCACTTAATATTCGAAGAAATTGTCAACTCAGACATGTCTTCTTTTCTAACTGTTTTCAAATCTTTTGGTGATTCTAAGTCACCAGGAATGTTATCATTCCCCAAAAAGGGTATAACTCTGGCAATCGATTACAGAATGGAAGGCGATAAGACATTAAGATTATTAGACAGAATTGATAAGATAGTGGCTGATAATAATGGAAGTCTCTATCCTGGTAAAGATGCTAGAATGAGTAAAGAACACTTCCATCAGTTTTACCCAAACTTCGAGGAATTCCTTAAATATAAGGATCCAAATTTTTCATCAAGTTTTTACAGAAGAATAAAATGATAAAGAATATATATGTATTTGGTGCTACAAGTAAGATAGCAGAAGAAACGTTAAAGAATTATGCAAAAGAAGGAGCTAGTTTCTATCTAGTAGGTAGAGATACTGATAAACTTGAAATAGTAAAAAAAGACTTGATTGCCCGTGGAGCTGGTAAAACAGAAGTCGAAGCTTGCGATGCCCTAGATTGGGATATACATCCAATGACAATTAACAATGCAGATAAGGCAATTGGTCAACTAGATCTGATATTCATTGCTCACGGTACTCTACCCGATAATGAAGGAATCCGTAATAATCAGTTGAAAGTTATTGAAGAGTTCAATATTAATTGCACTAGTGTGATTTCGCTATGTACAGTTGCTTCAGAGTACTTCGAAGAAAAAGGTAAAGGGACAATCGCTGTTATATCATCTGTGGCAGGAGAAAGAGGAAGACAGAGCAATTTCATATATGGTGCTGCTAAAGGTGGTGTTTCCAAATATCTTGAAGGACTAAGAAACAGACTATTCGAAAAGGGAATAAAAGTAATTACTATCAAACCTGGAATGGTTGATACTCCTATGACTAAAGACCTCAAAAAAGGATTGCTATTTGCTAGTCCTGCTAGCGTTGGTAAGCAAATCTATAAGGGAATAAATATTGGTAGAGATGTTATGTTTGTTCCCGGTTATTGGAAGATAATAATGGGTATTATTAAATCTATCCCTGAAAGTATATTCAAAAAGCTGAAACTTTAAGATAAAGGTATCTTGAAACTAATCTTAGTTCCTTTTCCTTCTTCAGATTCTACTATTATTTCGCCTCCGTGCTGCTCAATTGCATTACGCATAATCATTGTGCCTAATCCTGTGCCACCAGCAGATGTGAAATAAGGTTTTAGCATATTGTCTTTTACTTCTTTGCTCATACCACGTCCATTATCTTGAACTTCGAAGTAAGCATATTTCGTATTTTTATGTGCTCTTAAAACTAATCTTCCAGATTCGCTATCTTTCATAGATTTCAAACTATTTTCAGTAGCGTTTCGGATAGCACGAGATAACTTTTGCTTATCTACATATAATTCAAAATTATTGCTTTCATCAACAAATGTAACATTAGGATAAAACTCAAAATCAAATTCTTCTATTACTTCTGCGATTAATGTTTTAGCATTATGCTTTGCCTTATGTACACTTGAGCTTCTGCCAACAGTTACAATATCTCGAACCTTTTGATTAAGAATATTAATCTGTTTAATTATTTTGTTTTTCTTATTCTCTGAAGCTTCACTACTAGCTTCTAACTCTTCTGCATTTAACTTTAGTGTGCTGAGATTAGTTTGCATATCATGAGCTAATTGCGCGAAGTTGTTCAACTTCTGTTGGCGTAGCTCTTCAGTAATATCTGTTCCTGAAAGCAGATACCCGACTACTGAGCCAGTTACTCTCCTTTTTGTTACAGCGCTACATATATACTCGTGTAGTTCATCATTATGATATATATGAATCTTCTGTTGGAAACTCTCTTTTAGAACTCTCATTTTCTCAAAAATCTCGAATAACTCAGCAGTATGCTCGCTTATACAGTAATATTTGAAAAATCTACCTAGCGGTACTGATGAGTCAATCTCTATTATCTTCATAGCAGTTTTATTTATATTTACCAAGTCCCCTTTCTTATTGAAAACAAATATGAAATCATTGTCGGATAACTCTAATAGCGTATCATTTAATTCTTTTTTCTTAGAGTAAAGATAATAGATTACTACAATTATAGTAAGTAGGATTAATGGAATAATATAATTAATAAAACTATTATAATAATAATAAACTTGCCAGAAAGTGTTCTTACTCTTTGTATAAATAGATGCATCAATAGTTGAATAAGCAAAGAACTCTTTGTGATTTATAATGCTGATTTTCGAATTCAATTCACTCGTAGTAATCGATATTGGCTTATAGAAGTTTACATTCAAAATTTTATCAAAATTATAAATAGCATTCTGGAATACTACAGTTATATTATCATTATCGTAGAAAATACCTAATGGTGAAATAATATAATTCGGTAACTCGTATTCTTGTACCACATTTGAATTAAAATCAGTTAGAGAAACAGAGTATCTATCATCATAATATGAAATAGTAAAGACACCAAGATCTTTATTATTAATTGGCTCTATTATGTAGTCTTCATCAATTACATCTACCCAAAACTCTGATAACAGCTTCAAAGACTTAGTATAGATTAGAATATGTGAGTTGCTTTCATAGTGGCATTCAATAATTAGTTTCGAATTCTTTATAGTAAGAGAATAGCTATTAGCGGGCTCGATACGTAGTAGTTCTTTTTCGTATTTATGATTGATATTCTCTATCAGATAAGTAACGTTTTCTGATGAACGGAGATAGTAAAACTTTTTATCATCAATTTGTAAGAAGCTATTATCAATATACTTAGTTGTTAAAGTTTGCTTCAATTTTCTTTTTGTGTCAAAGTAGAAAAGCTCATTATTCTTGCTTATAATGTACTTATCTAATGAAGAGTATTGGATTTTTAATTCGTCATTTATATCTGTGTTAGTATCTAATAAAAATAACTTACTTACCGAGAAATGAGTATCAAACCTAGTAAGAAATGCTCTTCTTTTAGAAGTGGCAATAGCAGTAATGATAGTGTCTTTGGAATATAAATCTCGTATTTCAGTATTGTTCAAAATCAGGGATTTTTTTTGTAATTCAGAATTGAATATTGATAAGGTAGTAGTCTTGTCTAACCAGTTATTCTTAACTATAATAAACCTATCCCCTGTAAGATTGTATATCCTACCGGGGTTAGATTGTTTTTTTTCTAATATTATATGGTAGTTATCTTCCGTATTAGCATGCAAAATGCCTGGAAGTAAAAGAATTGATAGATATAAGAATCTAAGAAATAACAACTGTTCTCTCAATTAAAATAAAAGCAAAAATTATAATCCTAAATTTACAAAATTGTTTTACTATTCTTCTAATTTATTGATTTCGTTATCTATATTCTTGATTTTAGCTTGAGTTTCTTTTATTTCATTTTGAATTTTATCTTTGATAGACACATCTTCAACTATTTCGACTTTTTCGACTTTAGCTTCTAATTTGTCTTCAAGCTGTTCTTTTTTATGTTTTTTTCTACTCTTGATAAATTCATTTCGTTTAACATCAAAATTACCAAAGCCGACTCTGATACGTTTGAATAGTTCATTTCTCTGAGTTCGAGTCAATTTCACTATTTTTACTTCATCTTGAACAGCAATCAAACCTTCTCGAATATCATTCAGATCATTAGTGAAATCTATATAAGCACAGGCTTCATTTACTGATACTTCTAACTTAGCGAAGTTCTCATTGCACTCCTCTAAGAATTCACCTCTATTAGAGTCTTGTTTCTCATTTAACCTATTGAATACTTCTCTAACAGCACCATATAGTTCATCGCGTTGATTACGAGTAAGAACTTTCTCTTTTATAGCTTTCTGAGTTTCTATTAGTCGCTTACGAGCTGATTCATAATCATCTGTGGAGTCCGCAAATACTATTGCTTCGCTTACTAATGGCTTTATCTCGTTGTAGCTTTCAACTGATTTTTCTTTTAACTCTTCCCTTTCTAAATCTTGCTTTTGGTTTACATTCTCAAAAGCTTTTCTTATTAGACCAAATAGTTCATCAAGGTGATCTTTCTTTAATTTCAACTTCTTAAGTTCATTCTGACATTCAATTAACTTTTCTCTTGCTTGGTTATAATTGTCAGTTTGAACCGCAAATTTTATGGCCTCAGCTACTTTGGGCTTGATACTCAAGTAGTTCTCCGAGATTTCCATCTCATATTTTTCTCTTTCCAAGTCTTGCTTTTCGTTTAATGATTCAAACGCTTTTTGTACTAGACTGAAAAAATCATCTTTTCTATCTCTGTGAAGTTCATATTCTTTTAACTCACTTTGTAAGTCAATTAGTTTTTTTCTAATCTCAGAGAAATTTTCTGGGTTCTCCGCTTCTTTTAGTACTTCTTGAACTTTGGGTTCAATTAGTTTCAGATTCTCATCTAATTTCGCGTTAATCTCATTTTTTATCTTATCCGCAGATTCTTTTAAAACTTCAAATTTTGATTGAATAATATCGACATACTCATCACGTTCCGATTTAGAAATTAAGAATAAAGAAAATAGCTTCTCCTTAAGTTCAGCCATATTCTTTCTTTCATGTTTAATATCTTCCATCAAACTTAAATCTGATTTCAATGCTTCAACTTCTTTTTTCAGAGAATCAAATAACTGGTTCTGCTCTTTTAGAGCTTCTTCATTTACTTGCAATTCAATCTTATCTTGAGGAATAGCTTCTGCTTTAGTTTTCGTTTCGTCAGATTCTACTACCTCAGGAGTTTCATTGATTGTCTCTTCATTTGTATTTTCTGGCATATCAGAACCAGGTTGAACTTGCTCTGGATTTACATTTTCATTGATTGAGTCTGTCATATCATTCACCGGCATTAAGGTTATATATTTTTGTTTTCAGAAGAAACTTCTTCTGTTTTATTGTCTTCACTTACATTTACTTTATCGTCAATTGTAGTATCAACTCGTTTACTTTTGATATTCATTGATTTTATAGCGTTCAATTTACTCAAATTTATAGGGGGCAATTCTTCGCCTTTCATAAGCATTTCTATTTCTACAGCATCGAGTGTTTCTCTTTCCAAAAGTATTTTTGATGTACTATGAAGCAAGTCAATTTTTTCAGATAATAATTCCTCTGCCGTTGCACTTGCGGTAAAAAGTATATTCTTAACTTCTGCATCTATCTTCTCTTGAGTGCTCTCAGAAAATTCTTTTTGGTGAGCTATCTCTCTTCCTAAGAATAGTTCATCTTCACTAGTAGCATAATTAACGGGGCCAATTACATCTGACATACCCCAATCGCAAACCATCTTACGAGCTAAATCTGTTGCTCTTTTAATGTCATTAGAAGCACCTGAAGTAGTATTTCCGAAAACTAATTTTTCAGCAGCTCTACCACCCATTAGCATTATAAGCTTTGCATCTATATACTCCTTCGAATAAGAATGTAAATCTTCTTCAGGTAAAGAAGCCGTAACTCCTAATGCACGCCCTCTTGGAATAATAGTTACTTTGTGTAATGGGTCACTCTTAGGTACTAATTTTCCAATTAAAACATGACCCATTTCGTGATAAGCAGTCATTTCCTTTTCTTTGTCAGAAATAACTAAACTTCTTCTTTCTATACCCATTAGTATTTTATCTTTTGCATTTTCGAAGTCATACATAGTGACTTTGTCACTATTCCTTCTTGCTGCAAATAATGCAGCTTCATTAATAACGTTAGCTATATCAGCACCTGATAATCCCGGAGTACCACGAGCTAATATTTTTAAATCAACATCATCAGAAAGTGGGATTTTGCGAGTATGTACTGCAAATATGCCTTCTCGACCGACTACATCGGGTCTATCTACCACTACCTGTCTATCAAAGCGTCCAGGTCTTAGTAATGCAGGGTCTAATACATCAGGTCTGTTTGTTGCCGCAATTATTATAATACCACTATTCTGTTCAAAACCATCCATTTCCACTAGCAACTGGTTTAATGTTTGTTCTCTTTCGTCATGTCCGCCTCCAACTCCAGCGCCTCTTTGTCTTCCGACTGCATCTATCTCATCAATGAATACAAGGCATGGGCTACTCTTTTTTGCTTGTTCGAATAAATCTCTTACTCTACTCGCACCTACACCAACGAACATTTCTACGAAGTCCGCACCTGACATAGAAAAGAATGGTACGCCTGCTTCACCTGCTACAGCTCTCGCTAATAAAGTTTTACCTGTACCTGGTGCTCCAAGTAAAAGTACTCCTTTCGGTATTTTACCACCCAATTTTTTGAACTTTGATGGCTCTTTAAGAAATTCAATTACTTCTTCTAATTCATATTTTGCTTCGTCAATTCCAGCTACATCCTTGAATGTTACCTTCTCTAAACTCTCATCTAATAACTTAATTCTTGCTTTCCCGAAGTTGAAAAGTCCCTTTTGACCACCTGCTCCACCTTGCATTCTCTTGAATAAGAATATCATCAGTACAAAGAGTAAAACTAATGGGAGTAGAGTTATAATAGTACTCCAAAAGAAATCATCGCCTTGTTCATACTTTAGTTCAATTCCTTTCGCTTCCCATAGCATTTCAGTTTCTGTATCTAAAACACCTAGCTTAGTAACAAAGGTAACAACTTCCTTTTTCTTGTTGTCAACTTTTATAGTTGCCGGACTGTTTAACTTGCCATAAAACTCATAATCATTCATTTGAGTTTTGATAATTGTAGCTTCAGATATCAGGCCTTTGTCTAAAAATTCTTTATACTGTGAATACGATACTCTCGCATCACTTTTATTTCCATCTTGGAAAAATAATAAAAGAGAAATCACCCCTAACGAAATAAAGAGCCAGAACATCATGTTCTTGCCCATTTTCCCCTGTTGATCATCTTGATTATGATTTGGTGCTTTCTTGTTATTCTTCTTGTCTGTTCCGTTCATTTATTCTGCCTTAATTTTCGTATTTTTATAGTTTCTATATGACGCAAAACCCAAAATTAAATTTTTTATTTCTTATTTAATAGGGTTTTTAAGTATTTCTGCTTTAAGTATTTGTTTTGATTCTTTAGTAACAGCGTATTTACTACTCATTCTCAATCCTAGCACCCAAACTACATCAATCTTATCTGTAAGTATTAACAATGATTCTTTATCTATATTGCTAAGTTTTTTATTATTTAGTAAATCCGATACTTTCACAGTACCGTCAAACCCAAATGGTGTCAGTTTATCACCCTTTATCCAACTTCTTACAACTAGATTATTGGGCATAAACTCTGTATCGAAATATTCTATATTATTATCTTTAACAAAAGCCACATCTTTTCTTTCAACCTTTGTAAACTTTATTTCATAACCACCAACTTCGACTAAACCTTCGGGCTTTATAGTTTGATTAATAATATTAGTTTCGACCTTATTATCTTTTAGTATTATTATCTTTCCTCTTTCCTTTAAGGCATAAAGATTACTAGATATTTCAATTTTTGTGTTTACATTCTTGCTAGTAAGTTCTGCGATTCTTTCTGTAAGCTCGTAAGGTGCATGATGATATGCGAAGTATCTAGAAAGTGTTTTTCTTACCATTTCGTTCTGTATTATATCTGCATACGAATCCAAGAATTGAGAATTAATCTCAACCATTCCTTGATTAGCAGTTATAAAAATCTTTTTAAAATTTGCCTCTGTGTAATCGCTTACGAATTGATTTGCACTTTTAATTATAGAGGAAGTTCTTTCAATTGTATTTACAAAGTTTGGATTATAATTACTCTCTATCTCGGGTATGAGTAGATTTCTAATCTTATTTCGAGTATATATGAGTTCATCATTTGTTTTATCTTCTACCCACTGTAACTCTCTAAGCTTAGCATATTCAATTAATTCATCTTTTGTGATATTGATCAAAGGTCGAACTACGAAAGAGCTTTTAGTCAAACGTCTTCTCGTTGGAATAGAAGTAAGTCCATGCAGACCACTTCCACGAAATAGATTGAGTAGGAATGTTTCAGCCAAATCATTTTTTGTATGAGCAGTTGCCAAATATTCGAATTTGTTGCTATTACATATTTTCTCAAAGAATTGATAGCGTTTAGCTCTTGCAGCTTCTTCAATAGACAATGATTTGTCATTCGCAAATTTTTCAATATCCGCAGATGCCTTATAAAGCTTTAAACCATTATGTTTACAAACTTTCTCAACAAACCTCTGATCTCTATCCGAATCCTTTTCTCTCAATTTATGGTTGAAATGGGCTACGGCTAATTCGAAATTCAACTCATCTTTTAGATTAATGAATATATCTAATAAAGTGATGGAATCTACACCACCACTAACTGCCAGCAATATCTTAGATTTTTTCTCAACGTAAAGTTCTGTTTCTAGAGTTCTCTTTACTTTGCTAAAAAAGTCAAAATACTTTTTTGACTTTCTTTCTAAGCTAGTTAGCTTTTCTGGATAATAGAACTTTGTAAATTTTTTAGTTTTTGTATTCAAATTTAAAATCTTTTATTGATAAATTTTATTGTACTTACCTAGAAGTTGTACCATGGCTGCAAAATCTCTATGATATTCCGATTCTACATATAGTTCTTCATTAGTTCTAGGGTGGATAAATCGCATTGAAAATGCATGCATAGAAAGTCTATCAAGGATAGGTCTTTCTTCTGTATTCTTTTTCAAGTTGAATCGTTTCTTGAAATCAGATATTTTGAATGATTCATTACCCCCATAATCTATGTCAACATAAAGTGGGAAACCTAATGTCGATAAATGAACTCTAATTTGATGTGAGCGTCCTGTAACTAGATTGCACTCAAGCATAGTGGCTCTATCATATCTATCTAAAACTTTAACTTTCGTCAGTGATTGCTTTCCCCTAGCTGAAGGAATAGATATTCCTTTTTTACCTTGACTTGGCATAATAGGAATATCAATATCAATTTCATTTTTAGGGAAAATACCTTTCACTAAGACGTGATAAATTTTTTCTATTTCTTGATTCTCGAACATTTCATTGAATGCTTTGTGAGTAATAGCATCTTTGGCATAAATCATAATACCACTAGTACCTTTATCCAAGCGATGAACTACAAATATTTCACCATAAACCTCGTTCAATAATTGCTTTAGGTTAGTTATATTTGGATTATATCTATCAGGAACAGCAAGTATTCCAGCTTGTTTATTAACTGCTACTAAATACTCATCTTCGTAGATAATATCGTAAGGTTGATTGTTGTTTTTCATTATTTAGCGGCAGATTTGTAAGTATTATTCATTAACATAGCTATAGTCATTGGTCCAACTCCACCCGGTACAGGTGTTATAGCAGACGCTTTACCAATCACACTATTGAAATCAACATCCCCCACTATCTCGTAGCCCTTCTCATTATCCGCATCAATTCTATTAATTCCAACATCAATAATAGTACATCCTTCTTTGATATGTTCTTCTTTTATGAAGTTAGCACTACCTATTGCTACTATTAGTATATCAGCTTGTTTAGTATATTGGAATACGTCTTCTGCTGCGGAATGACATATAGTCACAATTGAATTGGCTCCTTCTTTCTTTTGATAAAGTAAGTTAGCTACAGGTTTACCGACTATATTACTTCTACCTAATACAACTACGTGCTTTCCTTTAGTTTCTATATCACTTCTTTTAAGAAGTTCTACTATTCCAGCAGGTGTACATGGTACAAGACCATCTAGTCCAATAACTAATCGGCCTATATTAATGGGATGAAAACCATCAACATCCTTTTCAGGATCTAGTTTCATCAATACTTTATTCTCGTCTATATGCTTTGGTAAAGGTAGTTGAATCAAAATGCCATGAATATCATCATCATTATTCCAACTATCGATTAAGTTGAGTACCTCTTCTTCGCTAATTTCCGAATCTCGTCTTTCCATAATAAAATGAAAATCCATATTCTCTGAATTTCGTTCTTTACTGCGAACATAAGATTCGGAAGCAGGATCATTCCCCACTAGTAGTATAGCAAGTCCGGGCTTTATTCCTTTTTCTTTATACAGCTTAGCTGTTTTTTCTCTAACTTCTTCTTTTATCTTTTCGGCTATTTGTTTGCCATCTATTATTTTTGTCATCATATTAGAAACTGTATTGTATTCCACCGTTGAAAATATCGAATTTACTCACGTTATAACTTGCAAATATTGCAATTGGACCGAAATCCTTTTTTATACCTAAAACCCACTTTATATTGAAATCATCAACTTTTAAAGATGTAGTTTGAGGCTTAGTGTCACCTGGGTAACCTCTTGCAGGGTCAACCTGTTTGTTCTCATCAACTAATTTCAATTCTACTTGTGTTGCTATTGGCAATGTATATACAAAATCTGCACTTATATCTATTTGCTCAAATGAAATACCTGTATAAACATCAAATAAGTCCTCAAAGCTTTTACTTCCTTGAATATTGAAATTTATTATGTTTGCATTTGATGTTAGCGTAGCATTTGTTTCACCAAAAATATTGTCAAGTGTAGATTTTTGATAGGCGAATTGTACTGCCAAATCAAATGTTCTCTCCTGCTCAAATTCAAAGAAATACTGTGAAATAGAGTGCTTTAAGCCGATTCCAAAGAATCCAAAATCACCAATAGTTTGACCATAATTAATTTTAGGAATGAATCTTATTAATAATTCTGTCCCCATATATGAGCCAATTTCTATTTGTGGAACAGCGAATTGCATTGCATTCATACCAGACCCCTTAGGTAAATCAAATGAACCAGGCAGTCCGTCAAGAGTCTTATATATTTCTTGCTTTAAATCTTCTGAAAGCTTAGTATTTGTTAATGCTTCCAATCCACTTATTCTCTTTTCTGCATTACTTCTAAATGAATCTTCTGTAATTTCAATATTCTTATTGTCTTTCCCCAATAAAGTTGCTGTCCTATCCGGAACTATAATTGATCCATCTGCAACTCCATCATATAACAAGGTTTTTAAAAGATATGTATAGAGTCCAACCGTATCGGTGACATTAAACTGACCATTACCAAATGAGACATATTTGGTAGCTTCGATTAAGCTAAATTCTTCTGTTGGGAATGATGGCGAGTAACTTTTATCAGATTCCGGAACAAAACCGTGCATATAATTAACAGATATTTTAAAGTATAGAGAATCTTTCTTCGGTATATAAGCTGTGTTAAAGAAGCCAGAATTAGCTGTAGCATTTGTAGCTGTTACTATTGGCTGCGTAAATGGAACTCCATTAAGTTCAAATATCTCCTTCCCTATTATTCTAGATAATTCAACTGCGGATTCATTTATTACATTCTCTTGAGAATGCGCATTAAATGTAAATAGTATTATAAATACAATTATTAATTTTTTCATTATTTAAAAACCTTCTTTTTTAAAATAGCGTAAATCGGGAGAGCGATAATAGCAATAGCAATTATAAATAACAAAAATAGTATTCCTTGGAACACTAAACCTATTAAAGCAAATAATAGCTTAACAAGCAAATAAGCAATAATTACTGCTAATGCAATAGAGAATATCGATTTAAGAGTACCTTTTTGTGCCATTTGTCCCTTTCATAATTAGTGAAACTCGTGAATCAAATAGACCTTGCAAATTGCCCATTACGTCCAAATTCAGAGGTATATTGAAAGTTTCAGTTTTAAAACAGTTTTTATACCCAGAAACATTATCAAATATATTAAAATATATTTGTTTAGGAGCACTTTTTGCGTCAAAATAATCATTTTTAAGTACATCTAATTTTGCTTGAGCTTCTGTATCGTGCAAATCTATCCATATTTTGTACCCATCACCATATTTATCTATGGCTTCATCCACATCCATAACCCCAGAAACATAGATTTTCAGAGATTCCTCACCTTCTTTTACAGTTCCTTCTATTAGCATTGCTTTATCTTTGGCTAATTTATCACCTATCTCTTTGTATTCTTTGACCCAAACTATACACTCTGCTTTGGAATAATAATCCTCAATAGTCAAAATAGCAAAAGGTTCGCCTCTCTTACTTAGCTTTACAACCATGTTAGTTATGTATGCACAAACTGTAATATCTTGCGATTTTAGTTCTGAGGGATTCTGGTCAAATGTTATCTTGTTGAATGACTTAACTAATACATCGTACTCCCTAAGTGGATGCCCAGAAATATAGAAATTTAAAACTTCTTTTTCTTTTATCAACTTAGTTTTATCATCCCATTCCTCAACATCAGCTAATCTGAATTTTTCTACCTCATCTTCAGCTACCCCTAAGAAAAGTGAATCAATATTTTCAGTTTCTTTATTACTAAAAGATTTAGAAAAATCAATAGCCATGTCAATTGATTCGAAAAGTGCTGCTCTTTTGCCATCTTCTATACAATCAAATGCACCAGCGCAAACAAGTGATTCAAGTGTCTTTTTATTGATTACTTTATCATCAACTCTTTCACAAAAATCGGCAAAGGAATCGAACTCTTTTAAATCACGAGTTTCAATAATCTTTTCGAGTACATTAACACCAACCCCCTTTATACCAGCTAATCCGAAGTAAATTTCATTTTCCTTTGCATCAAAAAGAATTGAAGATTTATTGATATTAGGAGGATGAACTGTAATACCAAAACTATTTGCATCATCTATTAGCTTAACTAATTTATTCTGATCATTTAGTTCTGCAGTCATGTTGGCTGCTAGAAATTCTGCGGGATAATATGCTTTCAAAAAGGCAGTTTGATACGCAAGTAAAGAATATGCAACAGAGTGTGATTTATTAAATCCGTACTCAGCAAATTTCAGAATCAATTCCCATATTTCAGTAGCTAAGTTCTTATTTATATTATTCCTTTCAGCCCCATCAGCAAAGCGACTCATCAAACTATCCATTGTAGCTCTGTCTTTTTTACCCATAGCTTTTCGGGCAATATCAGCTTGTGCAAGAGTGAATCCACCAACATCTTGAGTGATACGCATCACTTGCTCTTGATAGACTATAATCCCATAAGTATTACTTAGTGATTTTTCTAGAAGTGGATGTAGGTATGTAATCTTTTTTCTTCCATACTTTCTATCAATAAACTCACCAATGTTATCCATTGGACCAGGTCTATAGAGTGCATTCATAGCCGTTAATTCTTCTATTGATTTTGGCTTTAGTTTCCTCAGCCACTCTTGCATACCTTGACTCTCAAACTGGAATATAGCATTCGCCTTAAAGTTTGAGAAGATTTCATAAGTCTTTTCGTCGTCTAAAGGTATTTCATCTAAGTCAATATCTACATTATAGTTTCGCTTTACTGATGATAATGTATTCTCAATGATTGAAAGCGTTCTTAGCCCTAAGAAATCCATTTTCAGGAGACCTGCAGACTCAACTTCCTTCATTGTAAATTGTGTGGCTGTCTTTATACTTGAAGTCTGTGCCTTCTTAGGTACATTAACAGGGATATAATCTGTTACATCACTTGGTGCAATGATTACACCAGCCGCATGTATTGAATCATTTCTTTTTCTATCTTCTAGTATCAAACAATATTCGATTAATTGCTTTATCTTTTTACTTTCATCATCCTTAGGATTCTTAATTTTCTCTTTTATATGGCTAAGTTCTGATAATTCTAATGCAGGTTTTAACTTAGTTACTTCTCCTCTAACTACAGGAATTTTTGAAGTTATGTCCTTCACATCATTAAAAGGAACTTGTAGTACTCTACCTACATCTGAGAGCACAGCTCGAGTGGAAAGTGTACCAAATGTAATTATCATTGCAACTGCTTCTTCTCCATACCTATCTTTCACATACTCTATAACCTTTTCTCTTTTGTCATCAGCGAAATCAATATCAATATCAGGCATTGAGTTTCTATCTGGGTTCAAGAACCTCTCGAAAAGTAAATCATATTTCAATGGATCAACATTTGTAATACCCAATGCAAAAGCAACAATAGAACCAGCTGCAGATCCACGACCTGGACCTACTCTTATCCCCATTTCTTTCGCTGCTCTGATAAAATCCCAAACTACTAGGAAATAACCAGGGAATTCCATGTCATTAATAACTTTAAGTTCAAATGCTGTCCTATCTTTAATATCGTCAGTTATATTCTCATACCTATTTTCTAAACCTTCATAAACTAGTTCACTTAGGTAATCAGCTAGTGTTGTTGATTTGGATGTTTCTGGAATAGGGAATTTGGGCATATAGATTTTACTTTTGAAATCTACATCGCACTTTTCGAATACTTCATAAGTGTTTTCAATGGCTTCAGGATTATCCTTGAATAGCTCTTTCATCTCATTGGGAGACTTTATATAAAATTCTGGTGAACCGAATCTAAGATTAGTAACATCTACTTCAGTCTTGCCACCATCTTTGATATAGAGATGAATATTATGAGCTACAGCATGTTCTTTATATCTATAGTGTGTATCATTAGTAGCAACTGTCTTAATTCCATATTTAGAGGCAATTTGAGGTATTACCTCACATACTTTATCATCAAATTGGACACCGTGATTCTGAATCTGTAAATAAAAATCATCTCCGAATATCTCGTGATATGTTTTAGTTACTGTTTCAGCATCCTGCATATTTGAATTTACAATAGATCGAGCAATCTCGCTACCTCTACTACCTGATAGACATATCAATCCCTCAGAGTATTCTTTGAGCAATTCAAGGTCTATTCTTGGTTTGTAATAGAATCCCTCTACAAACGCTCGCGAACATAATTTTACTAAGTTTTTATAACCATCACGATGTTTTGCTAATAATACTATTCTATGATAACGTTGTTTACTTGATGATTTATCATATCTGCTATCTGGTGCAATATAGGCATCTACGCCTATTAGCGGTTTAATACCTGATTTAGTTGCTAATTCTTGAAAGTTGAATGCACCATAGAGTACACCATTATCTGTAATGGCAACTCCTGGCTGTTCATAGTCTAGTGCTGAAGTTACTAATTCTTTGGTAGTTGTAATTGCATCCAGCAAAGAAAAGTCAGTATGGTTCTGTAAATGTATAAATTTTGACATATTTTATTATTAAAGTCTTAAATTTGATTTTATTCAAAATATGATTTAAAGGAATGATTTAAAAACTTAGTTTCTACATTCTTATTAACAGTAAATGACGAACGACAAAAGAAAAATATTTATTTCCGCAGGAGACCCCTCTGGAGACATACATGCAGCCAATTTGATGCGTGAATTATTGGCATTGGATAACTCACTAGAGTTTATTGGAATTGGTGGACCAAAGATGCAAGAATTAGGCCTAAGACCAATCGTAAACTTTAGCGAGATAAACGTAGTTGGATTTTGGGAAGTGGCAAAGAAATATAGATTCTTCAAACAGTTAGAAACTAATTCTAAGAAAATCATAAGCGATAATAAGATAGTCTTAGTTATATTAGTTGACTATCCAGGTTTGAATACTAGACTTGCAAACTATGCAAAATCAATAAACAAAAAAGTATGCTACTATATAGCACCACAACTTTGGGCTTGGGGAAAGAAAAGAGCTGAGAAACTATCTAAATCTATAGATAAATTATTGGTTGCCTTTCCTTTTGAAGTTGAGTTCTTTAGTCAATTCGGGATTGATGTTGAATTTGTTGGACATCCATCTTTAGATTTAGAAGTATTTGAATTAGATTCAAATAACGAAAGAATCAAAAATCAAATATGTATGATTCCAGGTAGTAGAGCACAAGAGGTACAATCACATCTTATATTATTCGATGAAGTAATAAAGAAAAGTAGAGGTAAGTATAAATTCGCAATTTCAAAATCTCCAACTGTTGATTTTAGAATTTATGACTCTTTCATAAAGTCGAATCCTAATGTTAAAATATATAATAATAGCAGAGATGCCATGAAGTCCAGTGAGTTTGGAATAGTAAAGACCGGTACTTCAACACTTGAAGCAACCTTACTCAACTTACCATTTATAATGATATACAAAACTTCCTTGACAACATATTTAATTGGAAGGTACTTAGTAGATATTGATTATCTTGCAATGCCCAACATATTATTGAAAAAAGAAGTTGTAAAAGAATTAATACAGAAAGATGCCACTGCAACAAAAATTTTGAAAGAATTAAATATTTATATGAATAACAAAGAGTTAACTAATAATATTAGTACTGATTTTGTAAAAATTCGAGAACTATTAGGTAAACAATCAGCTTGCAAAACAGCTTCAAGTATAATATATAATGAGTTTCTAACTTGAGAATATTTGTCAAAATAGGGCTTTACATCCTTTATCTTACTTCACTTACGTGGAGAATACGAGTATTAGGTACTATTGATAATAAGCCAAAAGTAATAGCATTTTGGCATGGTAAAATGCTTCCAGTTTGGTTCTACTTTAGAAAGTATAAGAAGAAAGCTGGAGTTGTTAGTAATAGTAAAGATGGGCAAGTTCTATCAGATTATTTGAAATTATTAAAATACAAGCTTATCCGTGGCTCTTCATCAAAAGGTGGAAAGCAAGTTATAGAACGAGCTATTAAGCAAGCTAAAGACACTACTATACTTATAACTCCTGACGGACCTAGAGGTCCAAAAGAAAAAATGAAAATAGGTGCTGTACTAATATCACATAAAGGCAATGTTCCCTTGCAACTCTGTACTGTTGATATTGGTTGGAGTATAAAACTCAACAGTTGGGATAAATTTGAGATTCCATTGCCATTCTCACCTATAACTCTTAAGTTTTCAGAGATTTTTGATTTTGAAAGTTTAGAAAACAGAGAAGAAGTAACAAGAGAATTGATAGCTTTAGAAAAAATACTTAGTGACATTAGTTGAAATTATTATCATACATATTTGTTCTAATAACTAGATTGAGAAATTTACTTTATAATAGAAGAATTATAAAGTCGTACAAATCTCATTCTTACGTTATATCAATTGGAAATATAATAGCTGGTGGTACTGGCAAAACACCTGTGATTATTTACCTTGCTAAGCTTCTAGAATCTGAAGGATATAAAGTCGGAATAGTTGCTGGTGGTTATCGCAGAAAAAGTAAGGGACTGCTAGTTGTTCACGATGTGGATAAACTATTAACAACTGTGGATAAAGCTGGTGATGAGGCATATATGATAGCCAAAGAAGTTGGATGTCCACTAGTTATTCACGATAAAAAGTATTTGGCGTTAATAGAGATAGATAAGTTATTTGATATAGATATTGTATTAATAGATGATGGTTTTCAGCATAGGAAAATATATCGAGATTTAGACATTGTGATTGTAAATGATAAAACAGTTGAAGAAGAATATCTCATACCTGCAGGTTACTTGCGGGAAGAAAAAAAGAATCTACAACGAGTTGATACTATTCTATATAGAGACTTGGCAAAAGAAATTGTGGATTTTAAGAATAAAGATAGTTTTCATTTTATGAGTAAGATAAAAACAGAACGAATAGTAAAAGATAAAGCAATTGTGGTCACTGCTATTGCTAATCCATCAAATTTTATTAATTTTTTAAAAGAAAATAATGCAACAATTGAAAAGGTGTTCTCATTTAAAGATCATCATTTCTTTACTGATTCTGAAATTGATGAAATAGTAGTATATTGTAAATCGAATAAAATAGAATATATTTATACAACTGAAAAAGACTTTGTGAAGTTAGAAAAATACAAATTGATATTTGAGAAGAGCAGTATCAATATATTATCAATAGCGTTAGAGATATTACCTAACGATGAAAATGAATTTAGAAATTATATAATAAGTAAAATAAATGAAAAGAATATTACATACTAGTTTTACTTTGTTAGTAGTGCTTCTGCTGTTTTCTTGCTCAGATGAGAAAATCAAAGTTGCTTTATCTAAAGGTAGTGGAGGTCAATCCTACCAGAACTATACTGATTGGCTAGAAAGTTATGGATATGACGTGGAAATAGTAGATATTTACACTTCAGAAGATCCTATAAAGGACTTATTGGAATGTGATGCTCTAGTTCTAACTGGTGGACCTGATGTTCATCCAGGTAGATTCGAAAAACCTTATGAATCAGATAGATGTTCAATTGACGAAAATAGAGATACACTCGAATTTGAATTATTAAGGAATGCTTTATTAATTAAAATGCCTGTATTAGGTATTTGTAGAGGCCAGCAGTTGATTAATGTTGCATTAGGAGGCTCTTTGATAATAGACATACCTCATGACCTAACAAACCCCGTAATACATCAAGTTGAAGAAGGCGATGCAACACATAGACTATTTTTAGAAGATGGCACATACTTAAGACAAATTGCAGGGGTAGATAGTGCTTTAGTAAATAGTAATCATCACCAAGCAGTAGATAAACTTTCGAAAGAACTAAAACCAACGGGATATACAAGAGACGGAATTATTGAGTCTTATGAGTGGAAAGATGTTTCATTTAAGAGCTGGATGTTAGCTGTGCAATGGCATCCCGAGAGATTAGAACGGGATCATCCACTTTCAGAGCCATTGGCAAAAGAGTTTATAGAAGCAGCGAAAAAGTATAATAAGAAACTGAAAAAGAAATAATGAAATGTTGGCCAGTACCTAATAGTTTTTCGGATTCTTTGCCGACAGAAGGTGATAGAGGAAGTTATTGGGAAGATAGACAAATTGGATTTAATTGTGGTGTGGATATATTTTGCCCAGCTGATTCTGAAGTTCTTGTTATAGAATCTGGGATTGTTCTCAATATCAGCCAATACACACAAAGAAACGAAACATCTTGTTTTGAAAGTACTATGCAGTGCGTTATCAAATGTAACTCAGCAATGTATAAATATACTTTTTTAGATAAGATTTATCTTAAATTGGGACAGAAAGTTCACAGGGGCGATGTGATTGGTAAATGTGGACTAACTCTTATAAAAGAGAAGATAAAGCCCTCAGACCATTTCTATCTAAGAGATATAGCACATTCTAATCAAACAAGCTATCTACATCTCGAAATTTTCAAATCACCTATTATGGAAGTCAGACCTTACGAATTTGGTAATTTCTTAGGCGATCACAAACCCAAGTCATTGATTAACCCAAATCTTTATTTATCCGGACTAAGTAAACAAAAACAAATTTAGTCTATCATATACTGCATTTGGAAAATTAGCTGTGTCCGTTCATTACCAACAATTTCTTCATTACCACTTCCAATTTTCCCATTACTATTCTTAAATAAGTGGTTAATTCGAAACCATAAACTGATTTCATCTATTAATTTGTATTTGACAAATGCATTAATATTATTTCCAGATTGGTAGAATGGATAAACATAGGCAAACCCAGGTACTTGATAAAGATACGTATAAATTACAGTTTCGAAATCAGTAGTATTGAATGTTATAAAACTTAGACCATATTGCAAATCGAGTTTACTACCCTTTTTTTTCAACTCCAAAAGTATTAGATTTCCTCCTTGAACTTCTTGAAAGTCATTGATTTTGAATGATAATTCGGCTCTTCCTCTGAAAGCAAAATATTTACCCAAATTACTATTTACTTCGAATCTAGTGTTCAGCTTTGTATTTGGAATAGTAAACTTTGTATTCATTGTATCGGATTTGAATGTATCTGACTTTCTCTCATAATCTATCCGTATGTTATATTTGGTAGATTTATTATCTAAAACCAAGTCCAAATAATACTCAATTCCTCTAATTGGTTTAGTAGTTGTAAATGTCTTTAACTCTGAATTATAAAAATCAGAGAATAAGGCGATTCTCATATTATCATAATTATAAGAAATTCCTGTCAGAATTCCTTTTTCATTAGCCATAAATGATTGTTCACCAAAATTCATTGCATAAGGAGCTCTATAGTTTGGCTCTGTAAAGCGAATATCAGTTAAGAATATTAAATTCTCATAAATCTCAAGTAAGTAATTAGTCCTTAGTGAGATATTAGTGTTTACATCCATACACATTTCAAATTTTAATATTTCATCATTCCTACCTATTCTGCCATATATTGTATTTAGAAAACCACTTTGCCCATAGAAGCTAGAAAAAGATGATGATTCAATAAATTTGCTGTATCCAAGATGAGTAGTCAATGCCCCAAGACTAAATTTCTCAGTTTCATATTCGACATTCAAACCCAACAGTAATTCGTCTAATTGGTTCTTCTTTTTTATCTCCGTTTCCGTACGGAAGTATCCGGCTTTATAAACTGAAGACACAATATCTCTAGTTGTATCAACAGTCGCAGACCTCTTAGTATCTGCATACAAAGATGCTACACGGAGGTTAGATGAACTGTTGAGATGAAAAGTTTTCTCTAGATATCCACCTCTAAAAAAATTATAATCTATTGTTGAACGATTCATTTCTGCACCATGACCAAACTCTGATGAAGTATTGACAAAATCAGAATTCTTTAGACTAAGGAAACTTTGGTCATACAAATTACCGAGACCATAAGATAGGTTATAATCCCCTACTATTAGCTTATAGTCTTCCTTTTCATATTTCAGCGATAATGAATAGAAATCTGTAATCGACAATTCACCATCATCTTTATCAACAACAGTACTCAGTTCAAAGTCTTGATATTTTGTACGGAGCTTCTGATACAAATTGAGTTCTGAACCCATATATTTGTCATTAACAAACCCTTTTGTTGGTTCTAAATTACTTCTATATCGAACTGTATAGCTATTATTAAAATCCTTTTCTTTGGTATTTGAGGTAGTTAAGCATTCTCTAAGCACAAATTTAATTATCTCATCGGTTGCTATATTATTTATAGTTTCTTCCAATTCAAATCTATTTTTATACGGTCCTTTAGACTTTAATTCGTCAATTACCCAATCTGTTATGAAAGGTAATTCCCTTAATTGCTTTTTATTTGCTGAGTTTATATTGATAGGATCTGTACTATAGAATTCATAAACATCTTGTATTTGTGAAAGGTCTATGTAATCTTGAGCAGCTGGTGTCCTATTACCAAAATAATTTTCTAATAGAGTTTCGAAGTCTTTTGCATCTATTTCTAGAATAAACAGAAATAAAATCAATATCGGAACTACTCTAATCAAATGAATATCCTAAACCAAAACTATTAGTTACGCCAAGTACGTTATGATAATTCATATCATAAATCAAGAAAAAGTCATCTAACATATCCATATTCAAATTAAACTGTACCATTTGTGGCTCAGTAGAGTATGATAATGCTAGTATTCCAAAGTCTTCAAACTCTTTGATAAAGCTGAGTAATACACCTGAGCTATTCTCTATTCTTATTTCCGTACCTATCTGAAAACTAAAATTTTTATACATTTTATATTCAAAACCGAAGAGTGCTTTTTGCTTTTTAATATCATTATTTTCTTCAAAGCTAGAATTCAGTATATTAGTAATGGCAAATCCGAAATTGAAATCAGGGTTAAGTTCTAATACACCACCAATATCAAATGTCATATTGCCAAAACTATTATAGTCTTTTATATTTAGATAATTATAATTCAAGGTTAGTGATGGAGTGAATTTGTCAAATGCTTTATAACCGATACTATAACCAAAGTTAGAATAAGTATAAAGCTCTTGGAAAATACCACTTACGTTAAAGAAATGAATTAAACTATCATGTTTATATGAAGCAGTTAGATTATGATTACTCAGTTCGGGTAGTCCAAAAGTTGATGGAATGTAACTAGAAGCAATAGAATTACGTTCTATATTTACAAGTTTCGATGGATTGTCGCTTACATCATTAATAGAGATTGAGGATACGGGAAAACTAATACGAGGAGATAGGTCTAACACTTGCCCGTTTAAATTAAGCAATGTTAGAAATAAAATTAAGTTGCTATATATGATTATTCTAATCAATATGTTATCTTTGTTAAAAGTACAAAATAAAAAAAGAATGGGAATTATGAGAACAATATTTTTAATTACTTTAAGTTTTATTGCTTTTGGATTTAATGCAATAGCACAAGAAATAGAAGCTGATGTGACGGTAAACACAGAAATGCTGGATCAAGACAAAAGAATAAGTGTATCTACATTGGAAAATGATTTAGAAAGATACATAAATTCAACCAAGTTCACAGATGTAGAATGGGAAGGAAGAAAAATACCTGTTGACATATCAATAGCATTAAGTGGTGGTTATAACAATAGATATACGGCTAAGCTATTCATCGCTTCTAAAAGATATTTATTTGGTCAAGAAGATGGTACTTCAATTGTTCTTAAAATAGCAGATAATGAATGGTCATTCGAATATGCTCAAGGTGCATATTTCAACTATGATGCTACTCGTTATAACGAGTTTTCGAGTCTTATAGATTTCTATATGCTTATGGCAATAGGATTCGACATGGATACATACGAAACTCTAGGAGGCAATTCAGCATTTAGCATAGCTAGAAGGATAGCAGGTGTTGCTTCTAGTAATAACATACCTGGGTTTAAGACATTTATTCAACCGGGGGAGTTTACTAAGTATGCTCTAATATCAGAATTAACTGATTTAAGGTACGAAAGTTTAAGAGTACTTTTCTTTGAATACTATGTAGATGGCTTGGATATGATGTCTGAAAATAAAGAAAAAGGTTTGGAGAATCTGAGAAAAACAATAACAGATATAGTTGATTATAAACAACATAAAATGACAGGACCTAGTGTCTTATTGCAAGCATTCACAGATTCAAAAGCTTTTGAATTTGGTGCAACTTTCGAAGGGTTTAAAGACCAAACAGTATTTAAAGACCTAAAATACATAGATCCGAGTAATACAACACTCTACGAGAGATACGAAGGAAAATAAAAGTTTAATATAAAATTACAAAAAAAAGTGAAGGTAGTCTATTAGACTACCTTTCCTATAATAAGTGGGTTGTCAGTTTGACATGCAGAGATTATAGTATCTACATTTTCAGGTCTTGTTATTAATATCATACCGATTCCAAGATTAAATGCTTTTCGCATTTCCTCATCGCTGATATTTCCAGTATTTTGTATCAATTCAAATATTGGTAGAGTTTCCCAAGAATTCCAATCAATATCTAGCTCACAATCTTTGGGCATAATACGTGAAGTATTACCAATAATACCACCACCTGTAATATGCGAAATACCAGTAAGTAATTGCTTTTTTATTAAAGGTTTCACATTATTTAGGTATGATCTATGTACGTGAAGCAATGCCTCACCAATAGTCTCATTCATGCCTTCTGGTGTGTCATTCACATCAAATTTAGGGAATAGCACTTTCCTAGCTAGTGAATAACCGTTAGTATGTAATCCAGATGATTTTAGACCTATTAGTACATCACCCTTTTTGATATTCGAGCCATTTATAATGTTCTTTTTTTCTACAACACCTACGATAGTACCTGACATATCATATTCATTGTCATTGTAGAAACCTGGCATTTCAGCAGTTTCACCACCTATAAGCACACAATTATTTTCTTTACAAGCAATTGCAAAACCTTTGATTACATTTGTCGCTACATCAGGGATTAATTTGCCAGTAGCAAAATAGTCTAAAAAGAATAATGGTGTTGCACCACCTGCTAATATATCGTTAGTACAGTGATTTACTAGGCATTGCCCTACTGTATCGTGCTTATCAACCATAAATGCAACTTTCAGCTTTGTTCCCACTCCATCAGTTGAAGATACTAAAACTGGGTGCTCATAATCAGGGAAAGAAGCATCATAAAACCCTCCGAATAATCCAACTTCCGAAAGTACATTCTTATTCATTGTTTGCTTTATATATGGCTTGATGCTATCTACAGTCTTTTCACCTGCTTCTATATCTACGCCTGCTGATTTATAAGTTTCTGACATATTCAACCTATCTAATTGGTTTCCATTCTTTTGAATAAGATTTTCCTAACAAAAGTACAGAAACTGAATTTAAAAACCATTTTGTTAAAGTGCTAGTGTAGCCCTCTTGTCTGAATCTTCTGGGAGATTCATAAACTACGAAATCATCTAAGAATTTGATTTTACCAATTTTTGTTATTCTACGGTATAAATCAAAATCTTCACCAGCTACTATTTTTTCGTTATATCCTTTTACTTTCAAAAATGTAGATCGTTTTATAATCTGGCATTCTCCCCTACCCATTCCTATTCCTATCTGATTAAGAAATTTGAAATACTTATTCATTAAGAAATAAAATATTTTATCTTTCTTTTCTGTTTCATTTTCAAAAGGTAGGACCTTTGAAGCAATTGCATCTATATTTTTTAATTTGGGGTTATTTTCCCAGTTAGTAAGTTCATCAAGCATATAGTATATATCTTTGGGGTAAGTGTCGGCATTAATAAACATAAGTATATCGCCTGAAGCAACTTCAGCACCTTTGTTTCTACCTTCCGCTATAGTTTGCCTATGATCACCCTTATGATGAACTATTTTATCCACATTACCATTAATCTTATCAAGAGTGCCATCTGTACTACCACCATCACTGACAATTATCTCCAAATTGTACTTTTCTTTAAGTTCAATAGGGTAATTCAATAAAGTATCAGATATAATCTTTTCTTCCTTATATACTGGAATAATTATACTTATCTTAATATTACTTTTGATTTTTTTACTCTTGTAAATTTAATTGATACAAATTTATCAAATTATCTAAAACTCTACGAATGGATATACTAACATAAACTTAGTTTGTTCACCAAATTCGATTGCTGGTGACGGCAATTTAACATAATTTAGTGATTGTATGAACCAATCAAACGGTGCACCCACTTCTGGAATTAACTCAGCGAGATTATAATCCAACGCAATAATAAACTTTCTATCGCCGTGGACGATTCCATTTACAGCATACGAATCAGAACAATCGAAGTTCGGGTCATTTGGATCACAGAGATTCCTCACGGCATATCCAAATGACAACTGAAGCCATTTGGGCCAATACTGATTATAATCTTCTCCCAATAGATTATGAACATTAACTGACATCCACATTGTGTGGGAGCTATAGTCATCTATGAATGCAAAGTGTGGTCTTCTTTTCATCTCTCCGTGTGCATCTGCAGGAATATACATAAACTTAGGTGTAAAATTCTGAAGAAAAGGGACGTAATGTTGGGCTAAGAAAAACCCAGAACCAAATACATCAGCATAGAAATCCGAAGGAGAGAATCCAAAATTGCTCCCATATCCATCAAGTATTTCAATATAAGTTTGATAAGTAAGCCCTATAGTCGCACCTAGAATATTGGATAATTCCCAGTTAATCCCAGCTGTAGAAAGGAATTCAGTATAAGCGTAAGACATAATATAAGCACCAAAGATATGCCCTGCTTTATCTGCATATAGTGCATATTGACCGTCTTCAATAATTTTGAATTCTGCTTTATCTTTCCAGATTGTATTAGATTGATAAATATGCTGTGATACCATGAATGCAAGTGTTGTAGCAGAAATACCAATCAGATAAGGAGTATTAATATCTGTTTCCAAATTCGGCAAATCACCGCTTAGTGAGTATCTTTTAGTACCAGCATAATAAAAATCAGAAGAGTCTATCTTGATAGGTTTTTCTAGTTCATTAGAATATAAACTAGTTGTGAATATATTACTAAACAGGAAGAGAAGTAATATTATGGTTTTATTCATTTATTTTTTGGCTTGATTATTGTTATATTTGTAATATAATATAATTATTTCTTATATTCTAATGAAAGAACACGTAAAAATACTAATAGACACAAGAAAAGCAAAGGGATTGGATTTATCTGAAGTATCCCGGAAGACTGGTATAAGGCAAACTGTACTTGAATCAATCGAATCTGGAGAGTTACCCGAATTACCCGTTGTATATTTGCGTTCTTTTATAAAGAAATATGCTTCTTTCTTAGGCCTATCTAGCGAATCTTATTCGGAACTTTTGACAGAACTAGACAATCGTCTTGCTAAGGAGCAATTATTACACAGGCCCTTAACTAATGAATCAGCAAGTATTATAGATCCAAGTGATAGAAATGTAATATCTATCTTAAAATCTCAAAATTACAAAGAACTAATTTCTGATAAAAGGTTAGTTTCTTCCATTATGTATCTAGGTCTGGGCTTAGTACTTATTTCAATTATCTATTTCGTATTCTTTTCCAGCGATAGTAAACCAGAAAGCTCGATAGTTGATAATATTGAGATCGGAGACGAGATAAAAGAAAGTCAAGACGAAGAAAGTTTATTGAATTACTTTGAAACATCTGATAGTATAGTATTAGAAGCTTTTGCCTTGGATACTTCTTGGATGAGTGTCACTATAGATGGTAAGAAAAATGAAGAGATACTGCTCAAACCAGGTGCAAAGAAAGTCTGGAAAGCAGCAAAATTCTTCACAATAACAGCTGGTAATGCTGGTGGAGTTCAGCTAAAAAGGAATGGTGAGAAGCTTGAACCACTTGGTGCCAGAGGCAATGTAGTGAACAACGTAAAAATCACAAAAGATGAAGTTAGTAAATAACTTATATCCCACTTTTTATTAAATCGTGAATTCTAACTACTCCTATACATCTATTATCAGTATCCACAACTGGTAATACATTGATCTGGCTTTTTCTATTCTCCATTACGGAAAGTGCTCTACCTACTAATGTATCAGGGCTTACAGTAATCGGGTTAGCGGTCATTATCTCATTTATTTGAATCTCTGATATCAAATCGTATCTATTCAGTGCTCTTCGTGTATCCCCATCAGTTATTATTCCAACTAACTTATTATTCTCAACCACACATAGACAGCCTAATGGCTTATCAGTCATTACAATCAGAGCGTCTTTGAATGTGCTATCTACATCAATCAGTGGAATACTATTACCTTTGTGCATAACATCTCCGACGGTTATAGTAAGGTTTTTGCCTAACTGACCCAATGGGTGATTAAGAGCGAAGTCTACTTCGGTAAAGTTATTCAATTTCATTACAGAGGCGGCTAAGGCATCACCTAAAGCCATAGTGAGGGTAGTGCTAGTAGTCGGTGCTAATTCGATTGGGCATGCCTCTTTAACAAGCGGTATATGCAAATGCACGTCAGAGTTATTAGCTAGATACGAATCTTTATTAGTAGTAATAGCAATTATATTAGTTCTCTTCTTCAAGTATGGTAAGAGAAGTAATAACTCTTCAGTTGTACCACTTTTTGAAATTAGAATAGATATATCACTTTCATTTACGATACCCAAATCACCATGGAGTGCTTCTACTGGATGCAAAAATAATGAAGGAATGCCAACACTAGAGAAAGTTGCTGCTATTTTTTTACCAACTATTCCTGATTTGCCAACACCAGAAATGATTACTTTACTTGCCTTTTGTATTTGCTGACAAGCATCTACAAATCTCTCATCTAAGGAATTAGAGAGTATTTCAAGAGCTTTGGCTTCTTCAGTTAATACTCTTCGTGCTTCTTTTATTATATCCATAGTTTTTTTGACTGCAAAATAAGAATAATTTTTCTATCCCGGAGGCCATTTCATACTTCTTCCTGCTAATAAATGCAGATGTATATGGTAAACTTCCTGTCCCCCATTCTTATTACAGTTAAATATCAATCTGTAACCTTCTTCTGCAATTCCCAAATCAGCAGCTATAAGCTTTGCTCTGTAAATTAGTTTACCTGTTAATTCAACGTCATCTAGTTCTATATCATTAATAGTTGGTATTTGCTTTTTAGGAATGATAAGTATATGTATTGGTGCCTGAGGATTTATATCCCTGAATGCTAATATTTCTTCGTCTTCAAAGACAATATTAGCAGGTATTTCTTTTCTAATAATTTTATCAAATATCGTGTCTTTCAATTTTTAATCTCCATTTGTATAATAAAGAAAACCCTCGTTATAGAAGTATAACGAGGGTTTTAATTTTAAGTAAGATGTTGTTCGATTATTATTGAACTACACTCATCTTAGCTGATTGAGATTTACCATTAGCAGTGATTCTGTAGATATAAGTACCAGAAGTTAATCTGTTACCGATAGCATCAGTCGCATCGTAAGGTAAAACATGAGTACCAGCGTCAACTTCGTCGTTTAATAATGTTCTAACAACATTACCTAATAAATCAAGAACTTCTATTCTAACATTACCATCTTGAACAGTAGTGTATTCGATATTAGTTAATGTGCTAACTGGATTTGGAGAGTTACTGATTACTAAATCAGAGTTATTACCAAATTGAACAGTTACGATATCAGTTTCATGACAGTTTTGAGTACCATCAAAATCAACTTGTCTTAATTTATATTGGTAAGTAGTACCAGCTTTTACGTTCTTATCAGAATAAGAATAGTAACTAGTAGTTAATGTATTACCATTACCGTTTACGAAAGTTATTTGTTCCCAATCGTTAAATTCACTATTAACTTTAGCTCTTTTCTCGATGTAGAAACCTTTGTTGTTTTCTTCAGTCGCTGTAGTCCAAGATAGATCAACAGCTGAACTTCTTTGTTCACCTTCGAAGCTAACAAGTTCAATAGGAACATCACAGTCATCAACTCTCTGTACGTTTCCAGAAGCTTTAGCACCTAAGAAAGGTCTAATCATCGGAATCCATGTACCGTTAGTTAATGTTAATGTAACACCTTCAGCGGGAACCCAACCAAAGTGATGTAAGTGACCATAACCTACGTTTCCAATACTTGGAGTAAATGGCATCCAAACACCAGAACCTCTAGTATTTTCGAATGCAAAATAACTATTGTTAAGTAAGCTACCTGTTACGGCTCTCTTTCTAAATTCCTTATGAACATTAAGAGAAACACCAGAACCACCGACAGCGCTTGTTATATTAGTTGGAGGTGTAATAAATGCAGACATAGTTCTTAGACCAGTTCTTTGTTTAGAACCACCCAGCTCAAGACCTGTTTCACCTAATTGTGCTATTGATACCCAATAAGTTCCTTTTGCTAAAACAATACCTTTTGGTAATAAGTATCTAACATATTGATCAAAAGCAAGTTTATCTGTTCTATCATCTCTACCTCTAGTTCTATCAAGTCTTGATTCAAGAATTTCAGAAGTTGGTACATCTGAATCAGCTTTACCTTTATAGATTGACAATGATATATGATCAGGAGCTTGGTTAATAGTTCCGAAAAATGCATCATAACCGTAAATAGTATCAGCTTGTAGCAATTCGAATTTCATAGCCAATTGACCAGAAATACTACCACCTATATAACCTGAACCAAACTGTAATTCATTATATCCGCCAACTTGGCCAGAATTAATATTACCAGCACCACCATAATTATAAGCTTCGATGTTCAGACCTCTACCAGTTGGGAATGCTCCACCACCTATATCGTTTTTAGGGCTATCTATTGGATCATAAGCGAAAGTAGAACCAAATTTAATTGAAAAGTCAGTGTAAGTTGTGTCATTAAGCTCTTCCAAATCGCCACCAGGGACAACTATTATAGCTTGTGCACGGTATTGACCTTCACCAAATTTACGAGCTTCGAAATCAGGGAATGCTCTTACTATCTCATTATTTGGATCGTGGTAAGTAACAGCTCTTGTATTACAATAAACTAAGTTATTAGTATCAGTGGTATTTGTACCTCTGTATATTTTAACTTTAATATGATAGAAAGGAGCGTTATTCGCCGTATTATTAGTTGCAGTAACTTCAATAGGAACTTTTGAAGCTTGAGTAGCAGGTGCTTCAGTATAAGGCCAACTTATAGAAACAGCACTTACTTCAATATCAGTTGTTTCCTTAGATTTGAATAATACGTTAATATTATCAACTAAGTAGTTATCGTCATCATCGTTAGTACACTGAGTACATTTTTTATCATTTGTAGCATACATTTTCAATCTAAATCTGAAATGCTTAGCACCATCATTTTGATGTCTAATAAATGTGTCTGGTATTGGAACGAAGTATTTTTTGTAAATAAAGTCATAACCATCATCATAAATATCAGCTCTTAGAGAGTTTTCTTCTCTAGTTCCACTATTAGGTAATGCTAGTGATGAATCTCTATCACCTTCTAAGAAACCAGTCAAATATCCACCAGCACCATATATACCTAAAGCAGGTACTTTAGTTTCAGGATCTACACCATTTCTACGCGGGTGATTTCTCCATCTAGCATCTTTTACGTTTGTAATGTCTGAAACACCATTATCTGATGGTTGCATAATTTCTAATGCTAACATATCAGGATTAGCAGCAACAGAATTAGTATGACTAAATACAGTAAACCTATCTCTGTTCAATACAGCTCTTGGCTCAGGGCCTACAAGTAAATTGTCTCCATAACCTCTATCCCAGAATTCTTTATCAAGAGTTCTTTGAACAGATAATGAAATAACAGAACCATATCTACCTCTCATATCGATTGGATGAGATCTTAGTTCGTCACCAGGAGTATTATCTTGACCACTAGTTGTTACTCTATTCATTTTGATAACAGGAGAACTTACGTAGTAGTTTTCGTTATTATCGGCTTTATATCTACCTCTAGGAGCTAGTGGATGTCTAGAAAGAATATCACCACTAACAACTTCAGCGTCAATACTTACCCATTTTTGAACAGAAGGAATTGGTACACCATCAATTATGTGGTACTCTCTTGCATCATCACTAAAGAAATTATGTAATCTCATTACGTGAAGATTAACTGAAGCAGTATCATCAAACGGCCAAGCGTCTCCTAATTTTTTATTAGTATTAGGGTTTGTTGCATCAGCAACTACGAATGCAGCCATTCTACCAATTTGGTATAGTTTGTTATTTTCGTCCTTTGCAAACTCATTCGGTTCGAATGGAGGAAATTTAACTTCAACATAACCATAAGCTGGAATACCTGTTCTAACTTTACCATTCCATGAATTTGTTCCAGGATAGTTAGCAACTTCTGCTTGGTAGTTATTATCTTTATCAATTGTTACAGTAACTAATCTAACTCTTACGTCAGGGTTACCTTCACAATTAGCCAAATTGTCATCAGGTGTAGCTAAACATTTGTTATCAACCGGTACAGCTCTGTTATAAATTAATCTACCAGTTGCTTTGTTCATTACTCTAAAACGAGCATAGAAATTCAAATCTTGAGGTACGAAATTTACACCAGTTGGTGATTGTATATCATTAGATACGTTTTGAATGATTGCAACTGGTTGGATAGCACCTAAGTGATCATTACCAGCTAACAATTCATAGTTATTCACATCTTTTGTATTTACTTTCTCAGAGAAAGCTAAAGAAGCATTTGGATCTTGTTTACGAACTCTGTATTGAATATCAACAACTCTCAAAGTATTTTGATGTTGTTTAAATTTCAATGAAGTAAACGTTTGTGGGAAACTAGCAGGATCTCTAAAATAAGAGAAATAGTGAGTGTATTGCTCATATTCACTTACCCAAGGGAAATCATTACTATTTTCGTTTGGACCACCATATCTATTATAGTTTGCATGTCTTCCAAAACCATAAACACCTACTGCAGAGTTACCTCTGAATATGTCTTTCGCTTGGATTACTGTTCTACCAGAAGTTACACCACCCATAAATCTTTCATAGATAATAGTAATACTACTATCGTTTCTGTTTAGGATAGTTTGTCCAGATACTGCTGTATAACCATCATCAAATGGTCTAGAGTCTGAATCTCCCCATGTTATCATCCAACCTAAAGTAAATTTAGTACTACGAGGAACAGCTAAGTTTTCAAAGTAAATTACTAATTTATCGTTAGCAATTGATCTAAAGTAATGTACTCTACCATGATTATCAACTTTTTGTGTTGTACGTGAGAATTGTGATAGTTCATAGTCACCATACATAAAACCAATCAAAGCTGGCTTTTGAGATGCAGAAGTAATATCATTCATTCCGTGTGGGTTTTGAAGATTCCCTCTATTAGCTTGATCACCACGGATACCACCATTGGCATCAGCTTCATTTCCACCTGTAATCGACCATTTATAACCGAAGTCATCAGCTGCTGGATCATCAACACCTGTTCCAGCAATTCTGCGTCTGTCATCACTACCTATATAACTTACGAAATAATCCATTGAATTAGGATCGTAAGCTGTTTGCTCACCAGAAGGAACGTATTTGTTTCCGAACTCATCATAGAAATATCTTCTATTAGTAAGTGCAATCAAACCATTAGTAGTTACGTAGAATGAATCATAACGAATACCATTAAAATAGAAACCACCAACCAATTTCATAGGCATAGGGCCAGCGAAAGCGTTGTTAGTTGTATCTTGGTAATATTCATTATGCTCAAAGAAGTCCCTACCATTTTGTACGGGGTAAGCTGGATTTCTAAAAAATCTCAGACCTTCTTCTTTGTTATTATCCCAATAAGACTTTTCTACTACTCTAGGGCCAGGCAAGACAGATACCCATCTTTCTGGGTTTTCGTCTAAACTATAAATAGTCTCAGAGGGTTTCCAGTACGCTGGAGCGTCATCAGAGAAATCTACTACATAATATCCAGTAGAAATCGCGGGTTGGTTGTGAGCATTGTTCACGAGGTTGAACGGTAAGGGAGCAGTAGCTAGTTCGTAGTAACTCTTCCTTTGTATCTCATTGTTTTTGCTACTTAACAAATCTGGTGAAGTGTAGTCAGTTTGAACGTTGACATTCTCGTCAATACGTTCTATTGTAACCTGTGCACTTACAACCATAGTTGCCGCAGCGAAAAGAGAGATGAGGAATATAGCGTATATTCTTCTCATTATAAAATCTCCTAAAATTGTTAAAAAAAAATAAATTGTTAAAAAAATAAATTATCGTTTAAATCTCCAGCCCTTATCTTCATTTTCGAAGATCCAGCCAGCTATCTTGCCGGGTTCTATTGTATTGAAGAAATTCCAATACTCTTCATCATATACAAACCCTGAACTTGTATCATCTGTTGGAACGCTTTCAGCTTGTTCTATTATATTGCTTAACCGTTCTTTCCATTTTGTGAAATTTTCTGTTCTCAAATCAATCCAACCATCATAGCAGAACTGATCTAAATTTTCTTTCGTAAATTTGATTTCATCTTGATTTCTTCTTACCGGAATCTTAATAAAATCTCCTCTTAAATATTTACTATCTTTTAATAAGATTGGTAACCCTATAGATAGTATTTCTTTCCTAAGCTCTGAATTCTGATTAATTAATTCAGTTGCTTTAGAAGCCAAATCATCATCAGAAATATTCAATAATGATTTAACATTCCCATTTAGCAATCTTAAAATATTTGCTTCGTGCAGTAATTTGGACAATCTTGGTGGTCCAAGTAATTCGAAAGCAACACTGTTTAATTCATTTTCCTTTTCCAAATGGCTCAAACGTTTCACAGCTTCGTTCCTTAGATAACCACCTCTGTAAGTTGGGCCCAAGGTAAAAGCATCTAATCCTTGCATAATATCTTTACCCGTATTACCACCTCTTATCTCAAACACAGTATATTCTGCTATTTCCTCTGGCGTTACTATTTCCATTTGGCCCAAAGCACTTATAGCTTCGAATTCACCCTTTGAAAATATACCGTTTTCACCAGTGTCTATATACACTGATTTAAGATACTCATTTGTAGATACAACATTACTTTTGTTATCAAACTTGAAAGATCCATTACTTTCTATGGCGTTCTCAGGGTTCATATCAAAAAGTTCAATTTTCTTTCCGCCTTTTTTGATTTCACCATAAGTGATTTTCTTCCAAGCTATCGTAGCAGCAGGTTTTATTTCCTTTACTATAGTACTATCAGGTGTTCTAGCTAATAAAAACATTAACATCGAATGTGCACCAGCAACTGCTGTTTTAGAGAGCAAGACTCTTGAAGGTCTTTCTTCACTATGAGTATAAGGTATATTCATACCCATACCACCTGTGCCTGTAGTCCCAATTTTCAAGTACATCCCAGTTTTGTTTTCGGACATCGCTTTGTGCAAAATCTGCACGTGTCTGATTAACTGAGGAATATAAGAACTTGCTATTAGTTTTTCAACATTTAGACTATTTAAATTTCCAGTCTTTATATCGTTTAATACATTATTGGATTGACTATAAACATTGAGGTACGCAATAGCAGTAGCAGTATTGATACAATCAATAATCACATCTGGTTTTGAGTTCTCAATAAAGCTAAATAAAGCTGAATTATTAGCTATTTCATCATCTAATTCAGAAAAAACATCGTGTATGAAACCGTGTCTAGAATCATCATTGTTGAAAAGTTCAGAAGGGTTTATATCCTTCCATTGTTCCCTTGTAAAAACATTACCCCACAATGGAGTAAACTTACAATTTGAATTAGAGAATTCTTTTTCAAGATTTGATACAGCATCTTTTGCTTCTTCTTCTTTAAGCGATGTTACTATAAGCTCCGAAGGATTGTACTTCATCAGCTTTTTACATATAGCATTACCAACTAATCCCCATCCACCCAATATTAGTATTTTCGAATTTTTTATTTGCATTTACTTACCATTTTCTACTATTTATTCATATGCGAATTTTTACATCCACGTAAATTAAAAAATAGTTAATTATGAAACAAATAAGATTAACTAACAGTATAGAAAGTTGTATTTTTAAATAAGTTTCAAAGAACTTGTCACGTTACTAACTATATAGACACATGAACAGCAAAAACGTCTCAAGAAAAGTGAACTTTTTTTCTCTTTTTTATCCACATTTATGGTTAAAACCTCAATATTCCCTTATATTTGAATGAATTAAGTAAATTAAATTTTTTTTATGACTGAAGTACTTTTTATTGTTTCATTTAGCTTTTATTTCGCCAGATCCCTATTTTTTGTCTTAGGTGCTAAAAAAGGGAGAATAAAATTTAAAGAGATTTTTATTAATAAATATCCATTTGTTAGTATAATTATTCCTGCTCGTGACGAACAAGATAATATAATTATGTGTTTAGAATCTCTAGTTGATTCTGATTATCCTCGTGACAAATATGAAATTATTGTAGTTAATGATAGATCCACCGACCTTACTCAGAGTCGAGTAGAACAATTTGCCCAGAAATATACCAATATCAAGCTATTGAATATCACAAAAGATAGCCAAAAAGTCGTGGGAGGTAAACCAGGCGCTCTTGATTTCGGTATAGCAAAAGCCGAAGGTGAGTATATATTACTTACCGATGCTGATTGCAAAGTCAATAAGAAATGGATTTCTAGTATGGTAAAAACTTTCATAGAAAAAGATTCCGATTTAGTCGCAGCTTTCACTTTAGTCAAACATGATTCCTTCTTCGCTAAGTATCAAGCAATAGAATGGATATTAATGCATACTATGGCATCTGGTGGTATGGGGCTAAACTTCCCTCTAGGTTGCTTTGGTAATAATATGGCATTTAAAAAATCTATTTATAATCAAACTGGTGGGTATGGCAAAATAGAATTCTCCGTGACTGAGGATTTGGCATTACTTCAAACAGTTCATAAAATGGGTGGCAAAATCAACTATATCTGTCACAGAGATAGTACGGTAAAAACATTGCCGTTGAACAGTATAAAAGACTATCTAAACCAAAGAAAAAGATGGGCTATAGGTGGAAAAAAACTTGGTTGGAAAGCAACCTTATTCGTACTTGCATCTCTATTAATATGGATAACTGCCGTAGTTAGCTTTATAGAGGGACATTATTATCTTAGTGTTATAATAATGCTACTAAAAGTAATAACTGACGCAATACTAGTAATCCCAACGATATATACAGTCAAGGAAAAAGGACTTCTACCCTATTTACTCCCTTCTAACTTTCTATTTATTATAGTTGAACTCATCCTTCCATTCCTAATTATAAATAAAAAAGTAGAATGGAAAGGGCAAGTATTCAAATAATTATTTTCCTTTTATAACAATCGATTTCATCATCAAATCAAATATTGGTTGATAATATTTGAAATCCTCTTCTGCAGATTGGAAATAACCGTAGAACAACTGATCTTGCTTTGTAGTAACTAATTCATACATTATGAGTTTATAAGTATTTTCATCTCTTTGCGATTGTGTTAAAAAATTCAATGCTTTCCAGCCATTAAGCATAAATTGTTTTTGTGAAACCAAATCATAAGATTTATAACTATCAGTATTTTTCACTTGGCTTTGTTGCCAAAATGTTACTAGTTCATCTTCATTGCCAACACCATAGTTTTTTTCCATATCATAGTTATATGATAGCGTGATAGCCACAGTTTGAAAGCGATCATTTGCTTCTTTCTGCGGTACTGATATTATCATGCTTTCTTCATTATCCTTGGACTCTAGTCTCATATCCCAATGATTAGGGACTTCAATACTGAAATAACCATTTTTAGAGTTGACTCTTTCGTAAACATAATCTTTAGGGTCTTTGAATGATACACCCGTGATTTTATATAGAGTCGCTCTATCCTTCATTGCTAAGTCTTTTTTACCCATTTCATCATAAAGTACGGCTCTATTATTAAGTGCATCTGTATGTTTTGGATTCTTTTTTATAATGGTTGAATAGTCCTTAATAGCATTTTCATAGTCTTTTAATTTATAATAGACTGAGGATCTACTTAGATACAGATCTTCTGATTTCAAACCTTTTTTCTCTGCATTTATATACTGAGCGATAGACCCTGCTAAATCTTTATTTTTATAAAGTAAACGTGCTAGTTGAAAGTTAATATCGGGGTTTTGTTTGTCTAATTTCAATGCAAAATTTAGGTCTGCAATTGCTGAATCTATTTTTTCTAAAGAAGTATATGCACTCCCTCTGTTAAGATAAGCATTTGAAAAATTTGGGTCTAACTCAATTGATTTTGTAAAATCGTCTACTGCTCCATATACATCGCTGACATAAGCTTTTGTCAATCCTCTACCGTTATAATAATCAGAAACAGTAGAATCAATTTGTATAGCTTCTGTGAAATTAGTCTGTGATTCTTCGTAATGACTTAAAAACAGATGAGCAAATGCAATTTGTCCATATATGTAAGAACTCTTAGGGCTGTCATTCAAACTCTTTTTATATAAGTTTATAGCTTCTTCGTACTTATGTTCTTGATATAGTTTTTCGGCTTTTTTAAAACTAGGGGAATTCTGCGAAATAGCTGAGGTGAGGTTAATTAAAACTATTAAAATCACTAAATATATTTTCATTTTTTACGTCTTGTTAATTATTATTGCTTACAAACTTACGGTTATCTTTTGAAAAAGTTATTGCTTTGTTCTATAATTTTGTTGTTTACATATACGGCTAAATCAGATGTTGGATTTGGATTGATGGTAGGAGAGCCAACAGCAATTACGATAAAAGCTAGAAGTGGCGGAAGTAATGATTGGATTTTTAATATTGGTTCATTCTCACGTTATGGTAATCTGAGGTTAGACGGGATTTATACTTTCAATTTCCCTTCAGCTTTTAATAGTAGGGATTTTGAACTTTATGCAGGTGTTGGTGGAGTTTTAGCATTTGGTGAAGGAAATAGCTTTTTTTATGAGAAAAAGAAAAGAGAAAATGATTTTGGATTAGGAGTAAAGGGATTAATGGGAGTTAATTTCAAACCTAGTAAGAAGTTTGAAGTATTTTTAGAATTAGGGCCACTCATAGGTTTAACAAATGGAGTAGCTGCTGATATGGAATTAGGATTAGGATTTAGATTTTATCCATAAATAATTAAAGGAATTTATATGAAAATATTATTAAGTGTTTTAACATTTATTATACTAACTGTTTCTAGTTATTCAGATTGTATGGTTGGTACTGGTGGGATTGTCGAAGATAAGGTCTATGTACCAGACGTAAAGTCACTGATAATCAATGTACCAATGAACATAGTACTCACACCTAGTATTAGTGAAAGTATATTAGTTAAAACTAACGAAGACATACTTAAGAATTTAATTTTTAATTATGATGATGGTGAGCTAGTTATTAATGGCAGACAAGATTTATGCCCTAATAATTTGACAATTTTTATATCTTTGAAAAAAATAAATTCGATTATATTAAATAAAAATATTAAGTTAACAAGTACTGGAACTTTCAAGACTGAAGATTTTGAAATGGAAGTAAATGGTTCTGCTGATATTGATTTTGCAATTGAAGCTGAAGATATTGATTTAAATATAGATGGAAATGGGACAATTAACCTAAAGGGTAGTGCCGAAGAATTAACTATTAGTATGGACGGAAGTGGTAGCTTAGATGCAGGCCAACTAGTGTCTGATGAAGTTAATGTAGAACTAGATGGAAATGGTGTAGTGACTGTTCATCCAAGAAATTCCCTTAAAGCAAATCTAGAAGGTAATGGTAAAATTCTCTATAAAAATAAGCCTAAAGAGATATCATTAGAGAAAGATGGAAATGGTATAATAGAACAAATTAAATAGTGGTATATGAAAATATTAGTTATTGAAGACGACTACGCACACTTTCATACAATTAAGATGGCATTAAAATATGCCCTTGATAAAGAAATTGCTGTTGATAATGCTTTGAAACTGAATGATGCAATTTGTTTTATGAAAGACAAGGATTATGATTTAATCATTAGTGATTTATTTCTACCTTATTCATCAACTTTGATGAATACAATAGAAAATGTAATTAATAATAAAAGATCGGCAACTGTTATCTTTTGTAGTGCAATGAATATATCAAAAAGTGATTTGGATCATATTAATTCAAAACAGTGGATATTTTTCCCTAAAAATGATAAATTCCCAGAGAATTTGAAGAACACTGTCAAAGAAAAATTCATTGGCTAATTTAAATAAGAAATATAACATTTTCTTAGTAAAGTATATTGTAGTGATTATCTCATATTACTTATTACTAATGATTCCGAATAATTTTATACTAGAGCAGTACTTACGAAGTACTGCTTTTTTTTCGTCTCTTATAATTAATTTGTTCACCGAAGGAGTTAGAAATGTAGGAGATGTGATAATGGGTAATAACTTTTCAGTACAAATTTCATTTGGATGCGAAGGTACAGAACCTATGATACTATTTGTGGCAGGAGTTCTAGCATTCGATACTAAAATCAAAAAGAAAGCGATTGGAGTACTATCTGGAATTATTCTGTTATACATTCTTAATCTTGTACGAATTGTTATTCTTTTCTTCGTAGGAAGCAATGATGTCGAGCTTTTTGTAGCATTACATGATATTTATCTTCAACTTGCTTTAATACTAATTGCTTTATCTATGCTATTATTTTGGATTAATTATGCAAAGAAATAGAATTATAAAATCTATTATATTATTTGTTCTTAGTATTTCAGTTTTACTTATAGTAAAGACTTTTATTATTAATTTGAGCAACTCTTATCTGACTTCTGTTAGTAATCTATTCTTACAAGAGTATGTTAATGAACAGTATATCTTCGAAAAAGATGCACTTGCTTACATGGAGAATGAAACTTATCTGAATGTTGATTGCATATTCTATGGAACTGAAAAAGGAGATATACAGAGGAATGTAAAGATGAATACTTTTCTTGAATTCTTACTCCCTTTATTTATCCTCATTTCATTTTCAATAGCCACTTGTTTTTATTTCAAATCTAAATGGCTATTTATCGGATTTTCATTATTAGGTGGGATTTATTTATTTACTATTAAAATACTTGTAATGATATTTGATAATTATAATTACAATGATTTTAAGCTTTCGGAATTCATATTTCCTATCGACCAGATAATATATTTTCTTAATTTTGTGCTCAATACCACTGGCTCAAGTATAAACTTCGTCTTACCGATTCTTATAATTTTGATTCAATTTTCTATATTTACACATAAAGAAAATTTAATAATTATTAATCAATAACTTCCTTTCTATCTTCTGGTCTTAGAATATCCCAAATTTTGTTTTTAAGGTCATCTACATTTACGTGTGATACAGCAGAAATTAGCATTGGCTTTATAGTTCCTTCGAACCTAAGCTCTTCCAGCTCCTTCTGTTTATCTTCATCTACAGCATCAGTTTTATTGATACATATTAGTTTCTCTTTCTCTTCCATTTCTGGGTTGAATTTATAAAGTTCCTTTTTAAGAATTTCAAAATCGGATACTATATCTTCGCTAAAAGCTTCCAATATGTAAACTAAGACTCTAGTTCTTTCCACATGTCGAAGGAATTGATGTCCTAATCCTTTTCCTTCACTCGCTCCTTCAATCAGTCCAGGTATATCGGCAACTACGAAACTCTTTGATTCTGCTATTTTTACAACACCAAGGTTAGGAACCAAAGTAGTGAAATGATAATCTGCAATTTTTGGTTTTGCAGCAGAAATAACTGAGATTAGAGTTGACTTTCCAACATTTGGAAATCCAACTAACCCGACATCTGCTAATAATTTTAATTCTAAAGTTACACTAATGTCAATCCCAGGAATACCAGGTTGAGCATATCGAGGTGCTTGATTAACAGAGTTTTTGAATTCTGCATTTCCTTTACCACCCAAACCACCATTAGCAATGATTTCTGATTGTCCAGCTTCTACAATATCTGCAATCAATTTACCAGTTTCGGCATCTTTAACCAATGTTCCTACAGGTACTCTAATTACTTTATCTCGTCCATTACGACCAGTACAATCATTTTTTCCACCGGGTACACCATTTTCTGCTTCGTATTTTTTAGCGTACTTAAAATCGAGTAATGTGCTTAACTGTGGATCTCCAAGTATTATCAGGTCTCCCCCTTTACCGCCATTACCGCCATCGGGACCTCCCTTAGCTACGAATTTCTCTCTTCTAAAACTAACATGGCCTTTTCCACCATCACCAGACCTTACGTCTATATTTGCTATATCTATAAATTTCATAATTCTAACTTCTTTAATGCTTCTTCTATTCTACTTACTTTTACTAATTCTATGTTCTTACTTTTGAAACTAAATTTCTTTATATCTGGGATTATTGCTTTCTTGAAACCTAATTTTTCAGCTTCCTTAATCTTATCAACCAATCCCGATACTGGTCTAACTTCGCCAGTAAGTCCTATTTCACCGATTACTATTGTGTCTTTGCTTAGTGCTTGATTATTCAAACTACTGACTAATGACATAGCAATTCCGAGGTCTGTGGAAGTATCATTTACTTTTAGTCCACCAGCTATATTCAAAAATACGTCATATTTATAGAACATCGCACCTATTTTCTTTTCTAATACAGCTATTATCATTTGCAATCTTCTATTATCGAAGCCAGTAGCTGTTCTTTGTGGTACAGAAAACCCTGTCGGAGACACTAATGTTTGCACTTCAATTAATAAAGGCCGATTCCCTTCCGTCGAAGCAACAGTAATAGTTCCAGGTTCATTTTCATTGGAATTAGAAAGAAAATATTCTGATGGATTAGTTACTTCTTCTAATCCTTTTTCAGACATTTCAAATATACCAATCTCATTAGTTGAACCGTATCTATTTTTTATAGTTCTTAATATTCTATAATTCTGCCCTTTACTTCCTTCAAATTGAAGTACGGTATCTACCATGTGTTCCAATATTTTGGGCCCTGCAATCGCCCCTTCCTTATTAATATGACCAATTGTAAATATTGGTTTATTCAATCTTTTGGCCAATTGCATTAGTTTAGCTGTACATTCGCGTACTTGCACGAAACTACCGGGTGTAGATTCTATATCACTAAGATAAACTGATTGAATAGAATCAACAATTGCGAATCCACAATCATCACTATTTATAGCATCAATTATTTTATTCAACTCTGTTTCTGCAATTATATTCAAATCACCAGGTATGTTAGTCAAGCGCTCAGCCCTATGCTTTATTTGTGCTAGAGACTCTTCACCAGTTATGTAAAGCGGTTTTCTGGATATCAAATGCCGAGTCATCTGCAAAGTAAGAGTAGATTTACCTATACCTGGATCTCCTGCTATAAGGACAAATGACCCTGGGATAATACCCCCTCCAAGTACTCTATCGAACTCACTAATGCCAGTTTTATATCGGTATTCATCGCCTGTCTCTATTTCGGAAAGCTTATGAACCTTTACAGTTCCTCGTCGCTCTAAATTTAGTTTTTTGGAATGCTTTCCTTCTACTTCTACTTCTTCGAATGAATCCCAACTTTCACAAGTTGTGCAGCGTCCCATCCATTTGGCCGATTCATATCCGCAATTTGAACAAATATACTTGAATTTCGTTTTCATTTTGTAAATTGTATGCTGTTATGCTTGATTGGAAAAAAAACGAATATAAGAAAAATTTTCTCAGTATAGTGCTCTTAGGTATTGTTTTAAGAGTATTATTATTGCTATTTCTCGGAACGGATGGTCAATCCGATTGGGAATACGGAATCATAGCGGAGAATATAGTAGATGGAAAGGGGTATTCTTTCTATTATTTTGAAGATGGAAAATTAACTCATGAAATAAATGAAAATTCCAATCCTGCTCCATCTGCGTATATGGCTCCCGGTTATGTTTATCTTTTAGTTGCTATTAAGCTTGTTTCTAACAATTATTTAGAAAACTATATCGCTTTTGGTTTCAATCTTGTATTCTATATTGCAACTATGTTCTATCTATTTAGGATAACCGAAAGTCTATACAATGGAAAGGTTGCACTTATAGCTATCTTAATCTATACTCTGATACCAGAGTTTATATATACAAGTTATTCTTTAGGAACAACTCAGATATATCACTTATTCCTCACACTCATAATTTTCTACTCTTTGAAAAGTACTCGTAGGAGTAAGTTCACATTACCAATAATATTGGGAATAGCTATTCTATTCAGGTTTGAACTATTCTTGCTCCTGATGATGATAGTTATTTTGATGCTAATAAGAAAGAACTATGCACAAGTACTTCTTTTAATTGTAATCCCAATTTTATTTCTTGCCCCATGGGCAATACGAAATCAGCAAACTTTCAATGAGTTTATACCATTCTCGACTACTGGAGGATTGAATCTATATCGGGGAAATAACGAAATAATGATTGGTGGATGGCACAATTTCAACACATTAGAGAAGCTAAGTAATTTCAATGGTGATACTAGCAGAATCGAGTTATTCCTAAATGATATGTATAAGGAAGAGGTAGTTAGTTATATTACTAGTGATTACACAGTGGTATCTATTAACTTTGTCAAGAAGTTCTTTTATTATTGGTTTGTGAATCCTAACGAAGAAAAAGCAATGAACATTATGTATATTGTTCCTTGGTTTATATTGCTATCGTCGAGTATTGTTGGAATAATTAGGAAGAAAAGAATACCTAAAATAATGGTAATGATAATTGTTTATCACACCGTATTAGCGATAATATTCATACCACTTTTAAGGTATCAGAATATGATGAAAATTGTCCTAATCCCGATTGCTGCTTTTGGACTAATAGAATTATTTAAAAAAGAGAAGTAGATTTATTCTTCGATGAAAGTTTCTTCGCCACTATCAGAACCGAAAAGAGCTTCTACATAATTCACAGCGTCAAATGGTTGTAAATCAGTAATCTTCTCTCCAACACCAATATAGCGGACTGGGATTTTCAGTTCATCAGCAATTGCTATGACAATACCACCTTTGGCAGTGCCATCTAGCTTTGTGAGTACTATACCAGTGATATTAGCAACTTTTGAGAATTCTTTGGCTTGTTGTAGTGCATTTTGTCCTGTCGTACCATCGAGTACAAGATAAACCTCGTTGGGGGCATCGTCTCTGTGCTTTTTCATAACTCTGCCCATTTTCTCTAATTCATTCATTAGATTGACTTTATTATGTAATCGTCCGGCTGTGTCGATTATTACTACATCGCTTTCATTTTTTATTGCTGAGGCCATAGTCTCATAAGCGACTGAAGATGGATCAGAACCTTGTGCTTTTTGAACAATATCTACTCCAGCTCTTTGCGACCAAACTTCTAATTGCTCATTTGCAGCAGCACGGAAAGTATCAGCAGCTCCTATCACAACTTTTCTTCCTGCATTTTTATAGTTAAAGGCAAGTTTACCGATTGTAGTTGTTTTACCAGCACCATTGACTCCGATTACCATAATCGAATGAGGTTTTTTAGATTCGTCTATTGTGTAGTTTTTATCAGCTTCGGCACTATCTGATTTAATTATTAGGGTTAATATTTCTTCTTTTAGGATTTTATATAAATCTTCCGCATTCTCGAAATTTTCTTTTTTGACTCTTTCTTTTAGAATTCCAATCAACTTTTCAGAAGTAGCTACACCAATATCAGATGTAATAAGTATATCCTCTACTTCATCAAGTAGAGCTTGATCTATTTTTCTGCCTTTTAGTAGCTTTGAAAGTCTATCAGAAAAAGTTTTTCTAGTCTTTTCTAGACTCTCTTTTAACCTATTGAAGCCAACGGCTTCGGAAGTTTTTTCTACCGTCTCAACTATCTTTTTCTTAAACTTATCAAAAAATCCCATGCTGAAGTCTTATTTAGATTTTAATATTTTGTACGCTTTAAGTACGTAAATTACAAAAGAATATACAAAAAATACGGCAGTAATTGCAGAACCATAACTATAAAAGCCTTCCCAGTCCAATAATATTCCGATTAATACTACCGCAGCCACGTTCACGGCTATCTTTCCTGTCATATTGGAAGCAACTACAATTCCAGTCTTAGATTTTATATAAATCCCACCAAGAAAGATAAGTATGTCACGCCCAACTATAATTGCAGCTAAATATGTAGGAATTAGCCCTTGCATTATCATAATCACAGCAGCAGTACCAAAGAATATTTTGTCAGCTAGTGGGTCTAGTATTTTCCCCATATCTGTTATTTCTTGTCTTCCTCTAGCAAAGTACCCATCCAAATAATCAGAAAGTATAGCTAAACCACCAATAATTAGAGTCATAGTTATATTTGAGTCGAGTAAATAATAAGCTAAAGGAATAGAAAGAAAGATTCTACTAATGCTTATATTATTCGATATATTAAAAACTATTTTCAGATTAACCGTTTGCTTTGATGAAATAATCTACAGTTTTATCAATCCCATCTATAAAACTAACTTTTGGAGACCAATTGTGTTTTGACTTGAATTTATCAAACGAACAAACACTTCTTCTCTGCTCACCCATTTTAGCAGGCCCGTGATTTTCTTCTAAATCACTCTTTGTTTTGTCTTTCAGAACTTGAAATATATGATTAACATTAGTTTCTATACCAGTAGTAACATTGTAAATACCATTTACTTCTGATTCTAATGAACGCATATTTGCCTCAACAACATCCGAGATAAATATATAATCTCTCGTAATTAGACCATCGCCATTGATAATAGGTTGGTCATTATTAATAAGCTTGTTCGCAAAAATAGCTATCACTCCAGCTTCACCATTTGGGTTCTGTCTTGGACCAAATACATTCCCATATCTAAGTGCTACGTAATCAATATCATATATTTGTTTATAGTAATACAAGTAATATTCATTTGTTAATTTACCTATTCCATAAGGAGATACAGGGTTTGTTGTATGATTCTCATCGCAAGGGAATTCACTTTGCTCACCATATACCGTTCCTCCTGAAGAAGCAAAAATAATCTTCTTTACCCCATACTGCTTACAGTTCTCATATAAGTTAAGAGAACCAATAATATTATTCTGGGCATCGAATTTTGGGTCATTAACGGAAACCCGAACATCCATCTGGGCAGCTTGATGCGATAAAACATCAAAATTGCCATCTGCAAAGACTTTTGAGATAGATTCATCTTTGATGTCCATTTCAACGAAATTTGCGTTAGGATTAATGTTTTCTTTTTTACCGGTGGACAAATTGTCTATAATGGTAACTGTATGACCGAGTTCAAGATATTTATCTACTATGTGAGAGCCAATAAATCCGGCTCCGCCTGTAACTAATATATTCATAAAATAGTATATAGAATGTACGAAAATTTGTAATTATACGTCTTATCAAAAGAGTTATTTTTTAGAATACTAATTTAACCATAAAAAAACAATATGCACTATACTATTCCTATTAGTCAAGGTCAAAGAAAATTAATAAAATCACTATATAGAAAAGATAAACGCGAAGAGCATGACCTATTCATTGCGGAAGGTATTAAGTTATGCGAAGAATTACTTGATAGTGAATATGACGTGATTCAAGTTATAGTACGTGAATCACCCCCACAAAGAATCATAGAATTAGCTGATGAATTTAATGATATGGGTGTTCCGATTTATTCTGCACCTAAGCATAAATTCCGTCAATTAGTGAAACAGACATCACCAGAAGGTATTATCGCAGTTGTTGGTTTGAAAGAACTTGACTTTCTTCCACACGAATCATTTATTGCTTTAGATGGAGTTTCTGACCCAGGAAATGTAGGAACAATATTAAGAACAGCTGATTGGTATGGAATAAAACAAGTTTTCTTAGGAGCAGAAAGTGCAGACCAATTTGGACCAAAAGTAGTTCGATCTTCTATGGGTTCAGTATTTAGATTAAAAATACTATATAAAGATAATTTGGCAGAATTCTTGAAAGAAAATTTCAGCGATGTTGATATCTTTGCTGCTGATAGCAATGCTAAAACACCTATTGAAAAATTGAAACATAATGGGAAATATGGTATAGTGTTTGGAAGCGAATCACATGGGTTGAGTAAAGAACTAGATACTTTAGTAAAAGATAAATATGTTTTGGAAGGTATCGGTAGCTCTGAATCACTAAATGTAGCTGTTTCAGCAGGAATTTCTCTACATTATTTTGCAAAACTTGGAAAATAAGTTTATATTGAAAAACACAAACAGTAGTAATTGTAATTTATGAGCACAACACTAGCATTAATAATAATAGCAGCTTTGAGTTATTTGGTAGGTTCTATACCAATAGCAGTCATAGTTAGTAAAAAATTATATGGCTTTGACATTCGTGACAAAGGCAGTGGGAATATGGGAAGCACTAATGCTTTCCGAGTTATGGGTTGGAAAGTAGGAGTGCTGGTTCAATTATTAGACATTGCAAAAGGTGTCTTTGCTGTAGTAGTCATAGCTGGTGTACTTGGTTCAGAGTTAACTATCCCTAATATGACAAGCTTTGAAGATTTCACATTGATAAAGTTAATGGCTGGTATATTTGCCGTATTAGGTCATATATTCTCTGCATTTGTTAATTTCCGAGGTGGTAAAGGTATAAATACTGCCGCTGGTATGCTGATTGGAATTGCTCCTATTGATGCTGGAGTTGCTGTATTATTTTTCCTTATTGCTGTAGCTTTTTCTGGCTATATATCATTAGGTTCTATACTTGCCGCTTTTACTCTCCCCTCTTCTATGATATTTAGATACAATATTTTGCATGATTCTATACCAGGATATGGTACTATTGTTTATTTCCTTTTAGGACTTTTCTTACTAATCGTATATACACATAGGACTAATATCAAACGTCTTTTAGAAGGAACTGAAAACCGCTTTCCAAAATTACAAATATTCAAAAGATCTGGATAACTGAGTATTAGAAATTGACTATTCCTAACAATCGTAAACATATAGCAGTTATTGGTGCAGGTGGCTGGGGTACTGCCTTGGCTATGGTACTAAGTTCTAATTTTGAATCCGTTATACTTTGGACTAGAAATGAAGACCAAGCTATTGAAATCAATACGAATAGAACAAATAATAAATACATTTCTGTAGATGTGATACCGTCGAATATAATTGCTACGACTAACCCAAATGATATAATAGATATAGACGTAATAATTAATGCTGTACCTACACAATATATTAGAGAATATTACAAGAAATACGATTTAGGAATTAAAGATAAATATATTATCAATTCTTCTAAAGGTGTTGAAAATAATTCAAATCAAACTATATCTGGAATATTCGAAGAAGTTTACGGTATTGATAGTAATCACTTCGCAGTACTAACTGGTCCGAGTCATGCTGAAGAAGTCAGCTTAAAAATCCCAACGACTGTAGTGGTTGCTTCAAAGTCTGAAGATTTTGCCAAATACGTTCAACAGATTTTCTTAACAGAATACTTCAGAGTTTACACATCTAGTGACGTAATTGGTTGTGAAATTGGTGGATCTCTCAAAAACGTGATAGCAATAGCAGCCGGTATTATAGATGGTATGGGGCTTGGAGATAATACTAAAGCAGCACTACTAACTAGAGGTTTAGCAGAGATAGCACGACTAGGAGAAGCTATGGGAGCAGAACACCAAACTTTTTCTGGCCTATCTGGCTTAGGTGATCTATTTGTGACTTGCGACAGTAAACATAGTAGAAACCGAAGATTTGGTGAGAGAATAGGAAAAGGTGAAAAAGCTGAAGATATTCTTTCTGATACAAAAATGATTACTGAAGGGGTGTTTACTTCTAAATCCGCTTATGAACTAGGTAAACAGTATAATATAGAAATGCCAATCACTCGTAAAGTTTACAAAACTTTATTTGAGAATAAAGACCCCAAAGAAGCTATACAAGACTTAATGAAAAGAGATGCAAAGAATGAATGGTATAGCTAGTACTCTCTTATTATTAATAATTATTACCTCTAATTTATATTCTAATAATACAGTTTTTTGGGCTGAGAAGATAATATCTTATTCTAGTCAGGTTGGTGAAAAACAATTCTCGGCAAACCAAGCCTTAGGTTCGCCCAGCTCATATTCGAATGAAAAAGTTCCAACTGCTTGGATGCCGAAAATAACTCCAAACGAAATATATGAAAATATAATTCTTGAATTCAATAGTGAGAATAAATCGAATTATATTTTTATAAATATGCCTGTAGGTGGAAATGCATTAGAAAGCGTAAACGTAATAAGTAAAGACAGTAAAGAAACAAGTGTATTTAATATAGATAATATTAAAAGCATAGAGAATGGTCGTTACATTATTAAGCTACCTACTCAAATAGATGTACATATAATAAAGCTCTACTTTGATTTAGTAAATACTAAATCGGAGGTTCTTTTAGATGCCGTTGGTATAGGAACAGACACTAGTAATATCTGGGAATTGAATGAGATACAAGAACAGCTTTTTTCATCTCCACCAGAAAACTTAGGAAGTAGAATTAACTCTGTGTATTCCGAGCTAGCGCCTATTATTTCAGCAGATGGAAGTAAGTTATTTTTCACAAGGGATGAGCATCCAGATAATATCGGATTAGATAAGAATCAAGATGTATGGATGAGCCAAATAGAAGACGATGGTAGATTTTCTCAAGCAATTAATCTATATGAACCTGTTAACAATAAACATAATAATTTTGCTTTTTCTACTAATTCAGATGGCACAATGCTATTAATGGGAAAGAGTACTAAATTCAGAGATTTAGCTTCTTTATCTTTTGTGAATTTCGAGAATAATGAATGGTCAGATTTGCAAAAATTTGACTTTACAAATATTGGTAATAAAACAAATTTTGTGAATTTTTCACTTTCTCAAAGTATGAACATTATGTTTATTTCTATGGAAAGAGAAGATTCTTACGGTGGTCTCGATTTATATTACACAACGCTGAGTGATAGTGGCTGGACAGAAATAAAGAATTTGGGTGCATCAGTAAACACTGCCTCTGACGAGATAACACCTTATATCTCTAATGATAATAAAACACTTTACTTTGCTACAAATGGAAGGCCTGGATATGGGAGTATGGATTTATTTGTAACTAAAACTAATGATGATTACAGTAGCTGGAGTACCCCAATGAACTTAGGAAGTGATATAAATTCTCAGGGATGGGAAGCTTATTTTACAATCTCATCACAAAATGATTATGCATACTTTGTATCTTCAAATAATTCTATTGGTAAAGAAGATATTTTTAGAATACAATTACCTAAAGAAGCACAACCAGAAAAATCTGTAATAGTATCAGGAATTGTGACTAATGAAAATACCAATGAAGCAATTGGTTCTAAATTGGAGTTCAGAAATCTAACTACAAATAGAATTGTAGGTATTGCTTATAGTGATAGTAAAAGTGGTTTTTATCAAATAGTTTTACCAGAAAGTGATGAATACGGCGTCAATACTATTGCAGAAGGTTTTTACTCAATTAGTAAAACTATAGTTTTTGGAAATTCTAGTAGTAACACATTGCAATTAGATTTGAGTATGAAACCAGTTATTATTGGCGAAACTTACGAATTATCAAACATTTTCTTCGATTTTGGGAAAAGTGTTTTAGATAAAAAATCTAACAGTGCATTACAAAGCCTTATTAAATTTCTAAAACAAAAAGAAAACTTGAAAATATTGATACTTGGTTACACTGATGAAATAGGAACCGAGATGAATAATAAGAAGTTATCAGAAGAAAGGGCTAAATCTGTATTCGATTATCTTATAAATAATGGAATAAATAAGAATAGATTGACTTACGAAGGTAAAGGTGAGATAAAATCAAATAAAATTGGTAAATTAGAAGAAAGTAGAAAAGTTGAATTCAAAATAATAACGGATAGTAAATGATACTTAACGTGAATATAGACCATGTAGCAACTCTTCGCAATGCAAGAGGTACTAGTGAACCAGATGTATTGGAAGCGGCATTAATATCTGAAGCAGCAGGTGCTAAAGGAATCGTCTGTCATTTACGAGAAGACAGAAGACATATAAAAGATGCGGATGTTTATAATTTGAAGAATAATATCTCTACCCTACTTAATTTTGAAATGGCTATGTACGACGATATTATTGCACTAGCATTAGATGTTGTACCACACGTTGTTACTATCGTACCAGAAGGCAGGCAAGAGCTTACTACCGAAGGTGGTTTGGACGTAATTGCTGTTCAACATGAGTTAATAACACTATGTAAGAAAATGCATGATAAAGGAATAAATGTTTGTTTATTCATAGAGCCAGATAAAACTCAGGTAGAAATTGCAAAAAGTGTTGGAGCAGATATGGTCGAGCTTCATACAGGTACTTATGCTAATCTAACTGAGCCTTCTCGTCAGAATGGTGAACTAATTAGAATAAATGAAGCAACTCTGTTTGCTAGTTCTTTGGGAATGCGCGTAGCTGCTGGTCATGGATTGAACCTTGATAACACATCTGCAATAGCTAAGATAAAGGAAATCGATGAGATTAGCATTGGTCATTCTATTATATCTAATTCAATAAAATACGGCTTAGAAGCAACCGTCAAAAAATTCATTTCTATTATAGAATCCAACTAAAGTAAATCAAGTTATTGTATGTGCGGAATAGCAGGCGTTGTAGATTTCAGAACAAATAGCAATATTACTCCCAAATTACTGCAAGGTATGGGAGATGAAATTATACATCGTGGTCCTGATGCCGGTTCTACTTGGATATCAGAGAATAGAAAATGTGGCTTTAGCCACAGAAGACTTTCTATTATTGACTTATCCGACGCAGGAATTCAACCCATGTCCACTTCTGATGGACGATACACCATTGTTTTCAACGGTGAAATATACAATTTCCAAGAAATCAAAGATGAATTAGAATCAAAAGGTATGAAGTTCATATCAGGTTCTGATACTGAAGTCCTGATAGAAGGTTACAAATATTACGGTAAAGGAATAATAGATAAGCTTGTCGGTATGTGGGCATTTGCTATATGGGATAGTGAAGAAAATGAACTTTTTGCATGCAGAGACAGAATAGGAGTAAAACCATTCTATTATTACTACCAAGAAGGGCTATTCGTATTTGCTTCCGAAATAAAAGCGATCCTAACTCACCCGGAAATACGCAGAGAATTCAACTATAAAGAGTTACCAAATTATTTAACTTTTGCTATGTCTAGCAAGAAAGAAAGTCTATTCGCTGGTATAAAAAAACTAGAATCGGGCTCATTTATAACTTTGAATAAAGGTGGAATGGATTGGAAGAAGTATTGGACTCCCCTAACAAAGATTAATAATAATATAAGCTTCCAAGATGCCGGTCAAGAGACCGTTAGATTACTCCGAGAAGCTGTCAAATCACGCATGATTTCCGATGTACCATTTGGTGTATTCCTAAGTGGTGGTATTGATTCTAGCTTGAATGTAGCTTTGATGGCAGAGCTAATGGATAGACCTATAGACACATATACTGTAGGCTTCAAAGAATTAGAACAGTACAATGAGTTGAAATACGCGAGAAAAGTAGCTAATCAATTCGGTACAAACCATAGAGAAATACTCATAGATGACAAGGACTGTCTTAAAATAATAGACGATATAGCTTGGCACACTGATGAGCCGAATGGTGATCCTGTTTGTATGCCCTTATATTACCTTAGTAAATTGACTCACGAGTCAGGTACAACTGTTATACAAGTTGGAGAAGGTAGCGACGAGCAATTCGTTGGTTATAGCTGGATGCTACAAGGGTATAATCTTCAGAATTCATATTGGAAATACTACCAAATGCTTCCGAAATCTGTAAGAAAAGCAGGTTATCAGATTGCGACTATGTTCAATCCAATTTTAAATCAGGATTTGGCTTTCGAGTATCTACGCAGAGCTAGTTATGATGAGGAGTTTAGTTGGAGTGGTGTTCCTATGTTTGGTCAATTTTCATTAGAGAAAATGAAAAATGATAATAGATTAGACCCGACTATACCCTATCAGTACGCAAAATCATTGTACAAAGAGATTGAAAAAATTAAGTCTGATGCTGAGTATTTCGAAAAGATAATGTATATAGAACAGCAACAACGACTAGCTGAAGTTTTACTAATGAGAGTGGATAAGATTGGAATGGCTCATCATCTAGAAGCTAGAGTACCTTTCTTAGACCATAGACTAGTAGAATTTACTACTTCGCTACCAGATAGAATAAAAGTACCAGATAAGAATGAACCAAAATCTTTATTGAAAAAGGCTATTTCTGGGATTTTAACTGATGATATTATTTACCGAGAGAAAATGGGATTCGCGGCACCCGTTCATGATTGGTTTCGTGGTCCTTGGAAAAAGCTAGCTCACTATCATCTTTTCGAATCAAAATTTGCTAAAACTGGTATAATCAATGATGATTTCAAACGAAATCTGATAAAAGTACACGAATCTGGTAAGAAACGTGGCTCACATATTTATAATCTAGTTGCTCTTAGTGCTTGGTATGAGCGATATTTCTAACTCTTACTTTGCGTAAAGATTCTTATAATAATCTTTGAATTCTTCTTCTTTCCCAGCTTTTACTTTAACTATTGCGTGTTTTTTATTTTGGAAAATGATATCTGTCAAGTCATTATAATAATTCAGCATCCGATTATCACAGAGAATATAAGATTTTCTGTATAAATCAGCTAGACCATATTTGTACTTTAAGCTAAGTCCTAGTTGTTCTATGTACTCGTCTTCCCTATCGAAGTTTTTCTGAGTTACAAAAGTCAGTCCTGGGTATTTATAAGACTCAGTATTTATAGTCATCTCCGATGATTTCCCATCGAATATCACAGGACTACTTATATGATATTTGAGGTAATTAACACACTCTACGAAGCTAGTATTTACTTCATTATAGTGATTTAATCTAGACCGACTATGTAGATAACCAGAGTTCAATCTATCCCAATAGACCTCGACCAAAGAAGTAGAACGTGCATCGCGTCTGAAATTTGTATTCGGATCTATACTATCATAAGGATAGAATAAGAAAAATGCTGTTTGAATTACTATAATAATATAAAGTAGCCTGAAACCCTTTACATTTAAGAAATATATAATTCCAAAAATTAGAATGATTGAAGCATAATTAAGGTAAACGTAGCCCTTAGAATAATGACCAAATACAAAGAATAATAGTGCTGGGACTATCCAAAATAAATTAAAAACTATACTCTCATTCAACTTGATTTTTGCAAATTTCCTTTTTATTCCCAAATAGATGAATAAACCGAATATTGGCAGAAGGAATGTAATAGCATAAGCTACAAATCCAGCCATATTCTTAACTGGACCAATCGGAGGCATTGGGCTATGAGTGTCAAACAACTTCAGATATGCTGCAAATCCACCGACTGAATTGAGCAAGGGCAATAGCCAAAAAGCAGTAACTATTAATCCAAATAGATTAGCTATAGCTAGTACTTTAGTCGATAATTTGCCCTCTTTTGCATAGACATAAGTTATGTAGAAGTAGAGCGGAATAAGGAAGAACGCTGAACTCATTCGGATACCACCCATAACAGAGATAAGTGGTAGAAAATAAAAGTAAGTACTTCGTTTATAATAGAGCAACGCTATCAAAGATGAAAAGAAAAGATCATAGACATAAGATTCGGGTGTGCATTGGTAAAACCAAATCAATGGATTAGAGAACAGTAAAATCACTAACCAAAATGATTTTTCTTCGTTGAAATGAAATAAGAAAAGCTTGAATATAATCAATGCAGATAGTGATGAGAATGCTAATACTAGTACTTTCATCGAGATGAATGAATCTTTTGTAACTATATTCACAAAAGCAATCGTTTTGACTAGAACAAAATAACCCGGTAAATGTGGGCGAGATTCCTCTATATTATAATCTTGGGCAGCTAATGCAAAACCGGCATCATCATCTGAAAGAAATACATTATAATCCAAAAAGAATGCAAATCGAGTAATAAATACGATAAATATCAGTAATATGGGATAAAAGTATTGATTCTCTTTGTTCATTTATTCTCTTAATAGTTATATTTACCAAAATAGAAATCCAAATTAAAAAAAAATAGGTTTAAATATGTACGGAAGTATCAAAGATTATCTAAAATCTGAAATAGAAACACTAAAAGAAGAAAAACTTTACAAAACAGAAAGACGAATAGATTCTCCCCAATCATCTGAAATCACAGTAAATGGCAAGCAAGTTCTAAACTTCTGTGCTAATAATTATCTTGGTTTATCTTCGCACCCAAGAATAGTAGAAGCGGCTCACAAAGAAATGGACTTAAGAGGATATGGATTATCATCTGTTCGATTTATTTGTGGTACACAAGATAGTCATCTAGCTTTGGAAGAAAAATTGTCTAAGTTCTTAGGAACTGAAGCTACTATATTATTCAGCTCTTGTTTTGATGCAAATGGTGCTTTCTTCGAACCATTCTTTGGCCCCGAAGACGCTATAATAACTGATGCTCTTAATCACGCTTCTATTATAGATGGAATTAGATTGAGTAAAGCACAAAGATGGATATATAAGCACTCTGATATGAGAGACGTTGAAGAGCTTGATCAAGCAACTGGAAAGTCAGCTAAGGGATTGGAAAAATGTTTACAAGAAGCGAAAGATTGCAGATTCAAAGTAATAGCAACTGATGGTGCTTTCTCTATGGATGGTGATATAGCCAAACTAAAAGAAATATGTGATTTGGCGGATAAGTACGATGCATTAGTTATGGTAGATGATAGCCACGCAACTGGATTTATGGGTAAAACTGGTCGTGGTACTCACGAACACTTCGATGTTATAGATAGAGTCGATATCATCACTACTACTTTCGGTAAGGCATTAGGTGGTGCATCTGGTGGATGTATTTCTGGTAAAAAAGAGATGATAGAATGGCTTAGAAACAAAGGCCGTCCATATTTGTTCTCTAACTCATTAGCTCCTGCAGTAGTGGGTGCTACATCGGAAGCAATAGATATGATAACAGAATCAACTGCATTATTAGACCAAATTAGAAAGAACACTAAACGATTTAGAAGTGATTTAAACGCAGCTGGTTTCGACATAATAGAGAGCATACACCCTATCGTTCCAATTATGTTCCGTAACTTCGATGATAGTGCTAAGCTAGCCGTTAAGTTTGCTGATAGAATGCTAGAAGAAGGTATTTACGTAATCGCTTTTTCATTCCCAGTAGTACCAAAGAAAATGGATAGAATCAGAGTACAACTCTCTGCTGGGCACTCTGACGAGCAAGTAACAAAAGCTATAGCAGCATTTATAAAAGTTGGTAAAGAACTGAATGTCATCAAATGATAAAAAGTTAACGGAAGGCCGCGATTATTACATAGATGATCGCGGTTATTTCGTATTCACAGAAGAATATCACAAAAAACGTGGGTTTTGTTGCAAATCTGGCTGCAAGCACTGCCCATACGGATATGAGAAAAAACAATAATGTATAAACTATTCAAAAATATATTAATATACGGTTTCTGTATAGGCGGGTTAGCCCTTGCTATATACTTCAAAGATATTGGTAATAACCTACTAGCTCTGATATTCCTAATAATATCAGTAGGGTACTTAATGTCTGCTATATTCAGAAAAAGCCAGAATAAAGTTCTAAACTTCATAATAGATCTAACAATTATAACTGGCTTTACTTGTTTGATAAGCTATATACTTATTGATTTGCTGAGGTAATCTACACCAACACAACTTTTACTTTTTACATCAAAAGTCAAAAATATTATAATATTATTGCTCCAATTTGACTAATTTTTTTAAATATTAATCCAAAAATGTCTGAATTTTCATCTAATTGTAACAAATATCAATATAAATTACTATTTATCCAGTTGCGTATATCAAAATAATTATACAATTTAGATTCTATGAAACGGAAACTAATATATATATTATTTATATCTTTCTTTATAGCTTCTTGTTCTATCATGAAGAATACAGAAACAATAACTCTTAGTGAAAAGAGCTATAATAATGCCTTTCATAAGTTAATGTTAATGAACAAAAATCCTGAATATTTTTCATTTAAGGTAGCTGTACTACTGAATGAAAATGCCTTTCATAATGATACACTAAATATAGTTGATTACAATAAAAAAATTGATTCCATTGCGATATTTTTGAATGAGTATATCAAAAAGAATAATTACGAAAGCTACTTAACTGCTTCCAACTTTGCGGTTTATCAGTGGATGACAAAGCCAAATGAATTAAATAATTTTAAAAAATGTTCTTATGACTTTGAAGACTTTATGGGTGATTCTTCACAAACAAGTCATTTTGTTACTAAACTGCTTGATACAAAAACAGGGAATTGTGTTTCTCTACCTTACTTGTATAAAATACTAGTAGAAGAAATGGGTGGAGAAGCAAGATTATCTTTAGCACCAAATCATGTTTTTATAAAACATCAAAAAGAAGAAGGTGGCTGGACTAATGTGGAGTTAACAAATGGTGGTGATTTTCCGAGGGATGAATGGATAATAATAAATAGTAACATATCTGAGAAAGCATTGGAAACAGGAATATATATGAAACCGCTTGACAATAGAGAGACGCTTTCATTGTGTGTTTTCAACCTTGCTCAATCTTATATTTATAAATATGGTTATGATGAAAATGTAACTAAGATTATAGATTATTCACTTTTATTAGATAGTAATAACGTCAACGCTATACTAATTAAAATGAACGTAATTAATAATGATTGCATTACTTTAGCAAAAACAACGAACAAAGTTAAACTTGATTCCGTTAATAATAAATGGTTAAGTTATAAGCAAAGGATTGACGAACTCGGATATATCAAATCAGGACTAGAAGAATACAAAGACTTTATAAAAAGTAATAACCCTGAAGCTAAGAAAACTATTGAGGTGAAAAGTGAAGACTAGAGTAGTATTGATTCTTATACTTGCAGTTAGCTTGACTAATGCTAAGAACCCTTACGAACATTTTGGATATGATAATTCTGATATGGAGGCCAAGATGGAAGTGCTAAGACAAAACAAATTTATGATAGTCAACGAAGATACGACTTCGGAGATTAGTGCTTTGTTCTTTGATTTCAATCTTGCAAAAGTATCTATAATAGATAGATACGGGATTGTAGAAGAAAAACAAATACCCGAAGAAATGCAATTGAGGTGGAGTAGTGTGGATCCGTTGGCGAATCATCCTAATCAAGTTAGTTTATCACCATATTCCTCCTTTTGGAATAATCCAATTTCGAATAATGATCCAACGGGACTATGCCCTGATTGTACAGATGAGGTTTATGCACCGATTGCTGATCATGTTTACAATGCAAAAAAGGGGGATGTTACTGATAACGGTTGGAAAGTAATAAGTATTGACACCAGGAACAGTGGATTTAAAGGGGCTGTTTATAAAGGAATATTTAATGATAAAACTGAATATATATATGCAACAGCTGGGACCGAGGATTATATAGATCATTTGAACAATGGATCTCAATTATTAGGTCTTTCTACACAATATCACCAATCTACAATCATGGCTCAATTATACAGTCAAGAATATCCTGGTATTTCATTTTCAGGTCATTCACTTGGTGCTGGATTAGCTTCTGCGAATGCATTAAAGACTGGAGGGAAAGCTGTTACTTTTAATCCGGCTGCCATATCTGAAAACACGAGGACTAACTTAAAACTAAATAAAGATGCGGATATTCAAAATTATGTAATTAGAGGTGAATTAGTGGATTATTTACAATGGAATTTACTGGGAGTGGAACCAGTAGGTGATACTCATTATATTGATGCAAAATATTCTGCTGATCCAAGTACAAACTTTAAAGAAAGACTTAACAACCATTATATGAAAAATATACTAGAATACTTTAAAATAATTGAATACGAAAAGAAAAAATGAAATACAATCTTATATATTTATTATTAATGCTATTAACATTGACATCTTGTCAAAATGGATATGAGAAAATAGATGACAACTGGTACTATATTACATTTGATGAGGGTGCAGGCAAAAGAGAAAATCAATTATATGCTCATTTACCGACATTTAAGGTTTTAGATAATTCAGATTATGCAAAAGATAAAGATAGTGTTTATTTCGAGGGGCGCATTATAAAAGGTGCACATAGTGCTTCATTTAGAACAATAGGAAATACTATATATAGTTTAGATAAGAAAAATGTCTATATTTATTGGTATAAGATACCTAATGCAGATCCAAATAGTTTTGAGATATTAGAAACTCCTTATTCAAAAGATAAAAATCGAATTTTCTGTGGTAATATTTCACTAAAAATAAGTAAAGTAGAGAAGTTTGAATTACTGAATTTTGATGGATATTCAATTATGGACACAAGTGTTTTTAATAAGAGATTTTCAAATTTAATTTTAGACCGATTTGAAATTGAAACTATAGTCTATAGTGATGCTAATGCTTTAATAAATGGGAAGCGATATAAAGGAATTGAATTAATTGAATAAAAAAAGGCCACCCTCAGGCAGCCTTTCATTCAAATTCTTTTTAAGATCAATACTACATTTTCACAGGAACGTGAAGTGGGAAACCACTTGTGAATTCGTGTACTTCATGTTTTATAGTTTCTATAGCACTTTCGTTATCTACACTTGATATCGCTCTGTCTATGAAATCAGCGACTGTTCGCATATCATCTTCTTTCATACCACGAGTAGTTAGTGCTGGTGTACCAAGACGGATACCAGATGTCACCAATGGTGATTGATCATCATTTGGTACAGAGTTCTTGTTACAAGTCATACCAGCTTCGTCTAGTGTATTCTCAGCTTTTTTACCTGTCAAACCTTTGTTTCGAAGGTCAATAAGCATAAGGTGATTATCCGTACCACCAGACATTATATTATAATCTTTTGCTGCAAGTGCAGTTGATAAAGCATGTGCATTTTTGATAATCTGAGCTGTATAATCAGTGAAATCATCAGTTAGCGATTCTTTGAATGCAGTAGCTTTGGCAGCTATTATGTGCATAAGTGGGCCGCCTTGCATACCCGGCATAACACGCGAGTTAACTATCTCACTCATATTCTTCACTCTTCCAGATTTAGGAGCTACTATACCGAATGGATTTTCAAAGTCTTTACCCATTAATATTAGTCCCCCACGAGGTCCACGAAGAGTCTTATGAGTTGTAGTTGCTACGATATGTGCATGAGGAATTGGCGAGTTCAAATGACCTTTTGCTATCAATCCAGCTGGGTGAGCAATATCTGCAAATAGGAACGCACCTACAGAGTCAGCTATTTCTCTAAAACGTTTATAATCTATATTTCTAGAATATGCAGAAGCGCCTACAGTTATTAACTTTGGTCTTTCTTTCTTAGCTAGTTCTTCTACTTGGTTATAGTCAATTCTACCCTCTTCATCTAAGAAATAAGGAACGAAGTTGAACCACATACCCGAAAAATTAACTTGAGAACCGTGAGTCAAGTGACCACCGTGCTCTAAGCTAAGTCCCATTACCTTGTCGCCATGTTGGATGAACGAGAAGTAAACAGCCATATTAGCAGTACTTCCACTATGTGGTTGTACGTTTGCATATTCAGCACCGAATAGCTTTTTAGCTCTTTCTATTGCTAGATTTTCTGCCAAATCAACAAATTCACATCCACCATAGTAACGTGCATTTGGGTATCCTTCAGCGTACTTATTAGTTAGTACCGAGCCAGCTGCTTCGAGTACAGCGTCTGATACGAAATTCTCACTTGCTATTAATTCTAATTTTTGATGTTGTCTACCGCTCTCTTCTGTTATAGCGTGGAATAGTTCAGGATCATTCATTTTTATATTATCGTACATATTTTACCAGTATTTATTTTTGTATTAATAATTTTTCAATTTCTATTTTGTTTTTGTACTCATACATTATAGTATAAGCACCGTTGGATAGGTTTGTCAAATCTATTTGATAAGTATTCTTTGATTGATAAACTGTGTTCCCATATATGTCAACAATTTTCATGTTGTCAAATTTGCCATTTCTATTATCCAAATTCAGATTTATATAGTTATTAGCTGGATTTGGAGAAAATGAATTAGATATAGATTCAACCTGTTTTACGTTTGAAACTGTTTGACAATCAGTCTCTCCTGTAAGAGCATCAGTATAACAAACGAACTCATCATTCTCACCAAAGTTATTAATCCAATAAGGATAATTCATAGTATAGAGTGAGTTAAAAGTATTGATTGCAAGTATAGTTGTAGTCGGCTCTGCCGTTGGATATGCTTTTATATAATTCTGGTAAGATGTATTTGCAGAAACATAATCTACAAGTTCGTCAGAATCTATCCACGTTCCAGTAATTGGCTTAGTAATAAAACTAGGTACTGTTATACCTCCTTGATCTGATATATCAACAGCTTGAGTACCAAGAATAGATTTCAATACACCAATAACTGCTCTTTCATTAGTAGCATCATCTTCTATAACATATACCCATGATTCTGATTTACCGTCGGTCATACTCATTCCAGGTTTGACAGTGATACCAGAAACTACAAACTCATCTTTCATAGTTGCAATTGCCATTACAACAGGAGATTGAAATTGGGAATTTGATTTCGAGAAATTGATTGCAGTTGTCAATTCTGCTTCAGCGGTGTATTTGGTAAATAGCTGAGCTTCTGCATTAGTAGAAATCAATAATATAAATAGAGCAGAAAGTACAGTAATCAGTTTTTTCATGTTATTTTTTCATCATTTTAAAAATTTATCAGCATAAGTTAAGAATAATTTTTATCATTGCATATTAGTTTTCACTGATTAACAGAATAGTAAATTTGAATTCATTCAAAAATAGAATTTATCACATAGTTTTCGAAGCGGATACAACAGCTGGAAAATTGTTTGATATAGTATTGATTTTCGCAATTATTGCAAGCGTAATAGTAGTTATGCTGGATAGTGTTGTCGAGTTAAGTGCCGAATATGGCAGCTTATTTATTGGCTTAGAAATAGGGTTCACCGTCTTATTTACATTAGAATACTTTGCAAGGATTTATATTTCTGAACATAAACTGAAATATATATTTAGTTTTTTCGGGATAGTAGATTTTCTATCCATATTCCCTACATATTTCGGATTTTTCTTTAATACCAAATCAACTGCACTTATCACTATAAGAACTCTTCGTTTACTAAGAGTATTTCGAGTGCTAAAGTTAATAGGTTTCATAACTGAAGCTGGTGAACTAAAAAAAGCATTGGATGCTAGCAAGAAGAAAATACTAGTTTTCTTATTAGCTGTATTGTCAATGGTAACTGTGATGGGGACTCTTATGTATATGATAGAGTCTGCTGAATCTGGGTTTACCAGTATTCCGAGGAGTATCTATTGGGCTATTGTAACGCTTACTACTGTTGGTTATGGCGATATAGCCCCCTCGTCTAATTTAGGTCAGTTTATAGCATCAATCATTATGATAATGGGTTATGCCATAATAGCTGTACCAACGGGTATAGTATCTACCGAGATGAAAACATTGAAAGAGAATGAGCGCAACAAAGAGCGGATGCGAATATGTGCTAATTGTCAGACTAAAACGTCTGAGATTAATGCGAGATATTGTTTTCATTGTGGTGAAAAGTTATAATTTTAAATGAAAAAGCTTAGATTAAAGAAGAAAAGTTCATTAGTAACTAGAGAGTATTCTGTAGATTACAAAACTAGCTTAAACGAAGAACAACACAGAGTAGTGATGCACGATAAGGGTGCTGCACTTGTATTGGCAGGTGCTGGTACTGGTAAAACTAGGACGCTCGTATATAGAGTTTCTCGCTTAATAGAAGACGGGATTGACCCGCGAAGTATATTGCTACTGACTTTTACTAGAAAGGCATCTGCTGAAATGCTTTCACGCATTACTTCTTTACTCGATACTCGTGCTGGTAAAATAACTACTGGTACATTTCATTCATTTGCCTTGAAGATGCTAAAGCAATATTACAAGCAAATAGGATTTTCTCAGGAATTTAGTATAATTGATCAACAAGATGCGGCTGACACAATTGACTTGATAAGAGGGCGACACCTCCCCCCTAGTATCAAAAAACGATTCCCAAAGAAAAATACACTTCAGAAGATACTTTCCCTTTCTACGAATAAACGAGAAAGTACATTAGCTATACTAGAGGAATATTATCCCAAATATGTAGAGTACGAAGATCAGATTAACACAATATTTATGGATTATCATAAGTATAAGAAAGTAGCTAATGTGATGGACTATGATGATTTGCTTTTATATCTTTTGGAATTACTAAAAGAAAACCCAGATGCAAGAAAGCAAATAACGAGTATGTACAAGCATATAATGGTTGATGAATACCAAGACACAAATAGAATACAGCACGAGATTATACTACTACTCGGTGGCAAAGAGAATAATATAATGGCTGTAGGCGATGATGCTCAGTCTATTTATTCTTTCAGAGGAGCTGACCATCAGAATATATTTTTCTTTCCAGAGAGCTTCGAGAAATGTGAAATTTTTAAAATAGAACAGAACTATAGAAGCACCGAACAGATACTTGATTTATCTAATGAGATAATAAATGGTGCAGCTTTCAAATATGAGAAAAAGTTATTTAGTAGGGATAGAATTGGTGAAAAACCATACTTAGTTGCAGCTAATAGAGAAAGGCAGCAATCTGAATTCGTTGTACAGCAGATACTAGAGTTAAGAGAGCAGGGTATTGAATTAGAAGATATTGCTGTACTATTCCGTTCTAGTTACCATGCGTTTGATTTGGAGATTGATCTCAACAAATCAAATATACCTTATGTCAAATTTGGTGGAATGAAGTTCATAGAAACGGCTCACATCAAAGATTTGATATCTTACATGAGATTACTATTTAATCCTAAAGATGTGGTAGCTTGGCAAAGAGTTCTAATGTTAGTAGATGGAGTAGGTCCAGCTACTACAAGAAAGATAATCGATAATATTTCAGATAATCGACTTAATATAAGTAATTACAAAGATGTACTCCCTACTTTGAACAAGAATGTTGGAATAACAAATCTATTCAAATTAGTAGCTAAGAATTTCGACCCTACAGACATAACATACGCGGCTTCAGAGTTAGCTTTTTACTACAAAGAGTATATGGATGAGAAATATGACAATGTCAATAAACGTTGGAGAGATATAGAGACTTTCTTGCAGATAACAGATCAATATAATGATTTACCGACATTCCTAAATGATATGGCACTGGATCCACCTGTTAATTCATTGGATGAATTGGAGCCCGAATCTAAAGAAGATGAATATTTAACTATCTCGACAATCCACTCTGCCAAAGGATTGGAGTGGAAAGTAGTGTTTCTAATATGGGCAACAGAAGGAAAATTTCCATCAGCAAAATCTACACATACAATAGATTCAGTTGAAGAAGAGCGAAGATTGTTTTATGTTGCAGTTACTCGAGCGAAAGATTATTTATATATTGTCTATCCGTTTGGTATTTTTGATAGAGAGAGCGGTATGGTTTTAAGCGAGCCATCTAGATTTATAGGCGATATTGGTGATGAATTTCTGGAGAAATTCATATTAACAGAAGATGAAGACGACGAAGGAATCGACGATTAGGAGATTGCAATGAAGAAACTGAATATATTATTTTTATTACCTAGATACCCATTCCCACTTATAGGTGGAGATAGGGTAAAACCGTATTATATAATTAAACACCTTGCAAAAGAACACAATGTAACTCTTGTTACATTCTTTCAAGGAAAAAAATTCACCGAAAGTCTAAAAAACTCTGTAAAGAAACTGGGAGTTGACTTACATGTCATTCCATTAAAGCCATTTAATGCTGGTATCAGCTCTTTGACTAAGTTAATGTCCAAAAAACCGTTAGAAATACTTTATTATGAGCAAAAACAATATCATGAAGAAGTAGAAAAGTTAATAGACGAAAAGAACTTTGATTTAGCATTTTCCTTTTTTATGAGAACTGCAGAGTATATTAAAAAAGCACAAATACCTAGCATTCTGATGGCTGAAGATTGCAGAACGGAATATCAAAAACGTTCATACAAAGGCACAAAGAACCTTAAGCAAAAACTTATACGGTATTGGGAGTGGAAGAAACTAGGTAAATATGAACCTGATATTGTAAACTATTTTGATGCTGTAACTTTCGTAACGGAAGACGATATCAAGTTGATGAGAAAGCTAAATCCTAATGCTAATTATCATTTACTTTCTAATGGTGTAGATGTAGATAAATTCGTACCTGACGAAAAACAGGAACGAGAGGATTTACTATTCACAGGCAAACTAGATGTATGGGCTAATGAACTTATGATAAATAGATTGGTGAACGAGATACTGCCAATTGTTAAAAAGGAATTTCCAAATATAAAACTAGTATTAGCTGGGGCGAACCCATCTAAAGCCATTTCTAAATTAGAAGATGATGATGTAGAAATACATTCTAATGTACCAGAAATAGTATCATACTTGCAAAAAGCAGCTGTATATGTCCACCCCCATTATGGTGGTACTGGTATACAAAATAAGCTATTGGAAGCAATGAGTGCTGGTTGTCCTATAGTTACGACAACTACTGGTAATCAAGGGATTTATGCAACTGATGGTGAAGAAATAATGATAGCAGAAACCTCTGAAGAATTTGCAACAAAGGTAATACAGTTATTGAAAGACAAACAATTATCAGAGAAAATTAGTAAAAATGCACGCGAATATATTATCAGAACTCATTCGTGGGAAATAATATATGACCAATGTGATGCTGTAATAAAAGAAGTATGTGGGCTATATGAATAAGTGTTTTTTTTTCGATAGAGATGGAATTGTAAATACTAGAAAGATTGATGGTTATATAAAGAACTATAACGAATTCGAGTTTATTCCTGAATTTATAGAAATATTTAAAAAAGTGGATGAGCTTGGTTTTCTAAAAGTAATAATAACTAATCAACAAGGAATAGGCAAAGGGGTAATGACTGAGGAAGAGCTTTCTATAGTTCATAACCTTATGCAATTCAATCTATATCAGAAATTGGGTTATAGCTTTGATGATATATACTATAGCCCGGATTTGGCTAATAGTGGCTCTAAGTCAAGAAAACCAGAACCCGGAATGATACTCGAAGCTATCGAGAAATGGGATATTGACAAAGAAACCTCTTATTTCATCGGTGATAGTGAGTCCGATGCTATAGCTGGTGAAAGGGCAGGTATAAAAACAATCCTAATAGGTAATTTCTCAGAAAATAAAGCTAATTTTGTATTCTCAAATTATAAAGAATTCATAAATAATATTGAGAATGTAATCGGGAACTAATTAGTAAAATAAATCGATTGCTGAAATCGTCTTATACACAAAGATTTTAAGTTTAATAACTAAATATATAAGCGGAGAACAGAATGTCTCAACCAATTCATTTAACAGATGCAAATTTCACAAAAGAAATTAAAAATTCAGATGTACCAGTAGTTGTAGATTTTTGGGCAGCATGGTGCGGTCCTTGTAGGATGATAGCTCCTATCATTGACGAGTTAGCGGCAGAATATGACGGCAAAGCAATGATTGCTAAAGTTGATGTAGATAATAACCAACAAGTTGCTATGCAATACGGTATTCGTTCTATCCCTACCATCTTGATGTTCAAAGGTGGCGAACAAGTCGAAACTATCGTTGGTGCAGTTCCAAAAGAACAAATACAAAGCAAATTAAACGCCCTAATGGGATAATATACAATGTCAAGACCAGAACTATTGGACGATGTGAGAATAGATGACGAATTAGAAAATTTGGTCAACTGGAAAAAAGACGGTAAAGAAATAAAGAGAGAAATAGTAGCAGCCGATTTTGCATCCGCTATAGGATTTGTGAACTCGGTTGCCATTATATCAGAGAGTATGGACCACCATCCGAATATAGAAATATATGGATGGAACAAAGTCCGAATAAGCGTCAGTACTCACGACGCTGGTGGTCTAACCGAATTAGACTTTAAACTTGCCAATAAAATAGATTCTATAAAACTAAATGCTAATGAGGAATAGAACATGAGTTCTTTCATTTATGATATAATCGGACGTCAGATAATCGATTCGCGTGGTAATCCAACAATTGAAGTTGATGTAATATTAGAAGACGGTACGTATGGCCGTGCAGCTGTGCCTTCTGGTGCTAGCACAGGTGAAAACGAAGCACACGAACTAAGAGACGGAGACGATTCTGTTTACTTAGGTAAATCTGTTTACCAAGCTGTTGATAATGTGAATACTATTATTGCGGAAGCTCTTGAAGGTTTTGATTGTTTGGAGCAAGCTCAAATAGATAATCTGCTTATTGATTTGGACGGTACGGATAACAAATCTCATTTGGGTGCAAATGCTATACTTGGTGTTTCACTTGCTGTAGCTAGAGCAGCTGCAAACCATCTGATGATTCCACTTTATAGATATATTGGTGGCGTTTCGGCTAATACACTACCTACTCCAATGATGAACATCATAAATGGTGGTAAGCACGCTGACAACAATGTTGATATTCAAGAATTTATGATACTTCCAGTTGGTGCTAGTACATTCTCTGATGCTTTAAGAATGGGTATAGAAGTATTCCATAACCTGAAAGCTGTACTTAAATCAAAAGGATATAATACTTCAGTTGGTGATGAAGGTGGCTTTGCTCCATCACTAAAATCCAATGAAGAAGCATTCGATGTGATACTAGAAGCTATTGAAAAAGCTGGTTATAAACCCGGTGAGGATTTCTTACTTTCTATAGACGTAGCTGCTTCAGAAATGTACGAAGATGGCAAATACAAAATGTACAAATCTACTGGTGAACTTAAAACTGGTGATGAGATGATAGAATGGTATGCTGCATTAGCAGAAAAGTACCCTCTTATTTCTATCGAAGATGGATTAGATGAGAACGATTGGGAAAATTGGAAAAAACTAACTGATAGATTGGGCAACAAAGTCCAATTAGTTGGTGATGATTTATTCGTAACTAATCCTGAATTCTTAGCTCGTGGTATAGAAACTAAAACTGCTAACTCAATTCTAGTAAAAGTTAATCAAATCGGTACACTAACTGAAACTATCGAAGCTGTTAATATGGCTCATAGAAATGGATATACTAGTATAATCTCTCACAGAAGTGGTGAAACGGAAGATACTTTCATAGCTGACTTGTCAGTTGCACTTAACTCTGGTCAGATAAAGACTGGTGCTCCAAGTAGAAGTGACCGTACTGCTAAGTACAATCAATTACTAAGAATAGAAGAAGAACTAGATACTGATTCGTATTATTCGGCTAATTTCCCATTCAATAAATTTAACAAATAAGACAATATGATTAAATTTGGAACAGACGGCTGGAGAGGTATCATAGCCGATGATTTTACTTACGCTAACTTACGATATGTAGCACTAGCTGGTGCTGATTATGTGAAAGAACTATCTGATGAACAAACTAACCCAAGTGCTGTTATTGGATATGATGGTAGGTTTATGTCTAGAGAGTTCGCCGAAGAAACGGCTAAAGTATTGGCATCACAAGGCATAGTAGTTAATATAAGCGACAACATATCTTCTACTCCTCAAGTATCATTTAACACAAGACAAAAGAAAGCTGAATTGGGATTCGTAATTACGGCATCTCATAATCCAGCTATATATAATGGATTCAAAGTTAAGGGTAGCTTCGGTGGCCCTGCCACTCCTTCGCAAATAGCAAGATTAGAAGAAATACTTCATCAAAGAATGACAGATGGATTCGAATTCAATTTGGAATCTGTTGCTCATTATAAAGAAAAAGGATTAATCAAGTATTTCGATGCTAAAGATACATATCTACGCCATATCAAAAAGCGTTTGGATATGGATGCTATCAGAAAGGCCGATTTCAAAGTAATATTCGACCCAATGCACGGCGCTGGAATGGGTATGTTAGAAGGACTTATCGACAAGGTATTCGAACTTCATAGCGAATGGAACCCTGGATTCGGTAATATAGATCACCCTGAGCCAATCGAAAACTGTTTAGGAGATTTGATTACGACAATAAAGAGTGGAGAATTCGATTTTGGTCTAGCTACTGACGGTGATGCAGATAGATTAGGAACTGTGGATGGAGAAGGTAACTTCGTAGATTCGCACAAGATATTTATGATATTACTTCGCTATCTGTATGAAATCAAAGGTAAAAGAGGCGATGTGGTAAAGACTGTTTCACTTACTTCGATGGTTGATATGTATTGCGAAGACAAGGGAATAACTCTACATGAAACTCCTGTTGGCTTCAAATATACTGCTGAATTGATGATAGATAAGAATGTTCTTATAGGTGGTGAGGAATCCGGTGGGTTAGGTACTTCGTTGCATATTCCAGAACGTGACGGTATATTCAATGGTCTTTTACTATTAGAAGCAATGGCTGTAACTGGCAAATCTTTGAAAGAGTTATGTGATGATTTGGATGAGCAATTTGGGCCGCACCGCTATCATAGAATAGATAAGAAAATGACTCAAGAAGAAAAAGATACTATTCTGAATGCTGCATATAAAATACCAAGTAAAATAGGTAGATTTGAAGTCGAAAGAGTTGACACCAAAGATGGTATTAAGTTCTATTTCAATCACGCATGGCTATTGATAAGGGCATCTGGTACGGAGCCATTACTTAGATTCTATGCCGAGGCGGAATCTATGAATGTTGTAAATGAGCTATTACACGAAGCAATGGATTTAAAATAGATAGCAATACGAAATAAGATTATTTACAGAAAGGCTGCCTGAGGGTGGCCTTTTTTTATAATCTGAATTGAACTAGCCGCTATGTTACTATTTAGCTTGTTTTGAATGATTTTGTAACAAAGTATTAAAGAATTGAATTAATTTTAAGTTGATTGAGTAAATAATTATGTTTTTTCATTTTTCTTTTTTTAGTTTCAAATAAATTATTATTTTAAATCAGAAAATAAGTGAGAAAAATAAAAAAGGTCAGAAAAAACTTCGTTGGTAATTCCTGACCTGTATTTATCATCTAAAATTGCACACCTCAAATGATATTTACAAATTTAATGAATTATCCTCAAATAATTAAATATTTATTAATTTTTTAGGGAATTTCAGAAATGAAAACATATAAAAACATATTAGTTACACTTGGAGTAACATTATTCCTACTTACTGTGGGGATGAAAAACGAAGCACAAGCTACATGTCCATCAGGTTACAGTACAAAAACTATTAATATGAACGTCGGTGGTTGTGCATATGAATTTGATATTTGTTATAAGTGTTCTCCTCTTGGTGCTGGAGCAACTAAAATTCAATTAGGTTCCTGGCCTACTTTAATCACTCCAGGTTGTGTTCCAACTGTTCCATTTAATGCGGTTGTTGATTACATTTTATCACAAATACAGACTCCTGCATTCATTTTTTCTGAAGTATGTGTATTTAATCCGGTAACTCCTTGCGATGGACCTCCCCCACCATATCTTATTACATTTAGTCTTCCACAATGTTGGCAAGCTGAAGTAATTTTCTATTTCGGTGAAAATACTTTGTATTTTTCCTCTTGTTCGGATGATTTTTGTGAAGCAACATATACTATCTGTAAAGATGCAAGTGGTAATTATATTAAAACATTGCTACCTCCAGCTATTGGATCTTCTACACCAGAATGTCATTTGATTGAACCAATATTTGATTTTCCAACACCTTCAGATACAGTAGGTACGAAAACACCATGTTATATTTATCATACACCTTGTGATTCAAACTAATTATTGATATATACCTGATGAACGAAGGTTCATCAGGTTATTTATAAAAATGGAATTCTATTATGAAGTTAATTATAACATTTATTCTTTTAATATCTTTCTTAACTCAAGCTAAATCCCAAATATGGGAAAAAGTAGCCACACCTTTCGAATATGAAACTATAAATTATTTAGCGAGTATGAATGGTGAAATATTTGCAAGTAAGTATGACTACGTTGACTCGACTGTATATAATTATCAATATTCAAATGGTGAATGGGTTAGGGCGATAGAAGATACAATTTATAAAGAATTTGGATATCTATATCAAGTTGACCAATTTGACAATAGAATATTAGTTAGTTGTGTATATGGCGTCTTTCTCAGTGATGATTATGGAGAAAATTGGTCAAAAATATTAGAAGAAGGCTCTTTTAGTCAAGATTGTGATATTAGTCCTAATGGAATATTTGGTATTAAAAAATCTTTTGAGAGTCATTTATTTAAATATGATGAAGTCAAGAAAGAATGGAAACAGAAAGAAGATAAATATGATACTTTGCAGTATTTTTTTGTTAAGCAAATAGAGTCTAATAGTACCCATATATTTGCTCTTCAGCAAAAAGTAGCTAACCCAACTAAATTTAAAGATACAGTGAGTGGAGGTCTATTTGCTTCAACAGATAAAGGAGAAAGTTGGAAAAAAATTTTAAATGATTCAACTCTATTATCAGTTTTCATAACTGATGAATACATTATGGTTAGTGCAAAAAATGGTAAACTATTTAGCTCTGATGACAATGGAAAAACGTGGACTGAAAATGACATAGAAACAGAAATTAACAACTTTTCACTTGATGGTGATAGAATAATTGCACTCTCAAATCCAGCAGGAATAATTGAATCTCGTGACTATGGGCAGACTTGGCAAGTATTAAACAAAGGAATTTACAATTCACAAATCTATAAAAAAGATGATAGATATTTCTTATTTCATTATAATTTAGTTTATGAATCTGACAGCTTATTTAAAGATATTAGGCCTACTAATTTTACATATCCGGATGCATTGGTAGATAGAATTTATAATCACAACGATACTTTATTGTGTGTAGGTAGTTTCGATAGAGGTGTTCAATATTCAACTGATTTAGCTATGAATTGGAATACATACTATCCGTTTTTAGAAGAAGATAGAGTTAGTATTAATAAAATATATAGAAAAAATAATTATTTATTTTTAAAAGCCCCGTATGCACTATATTCATCATTGAATAACGGTGAAACTTTCGAAGTTTATCCAATATTTGGACGTTATGAGGACTTAATATTATTTGAAGATAAAATTTTACTTTATGGTGCTGACGGTAGGGTTATAAGTAAAGATTATGGAAAAACACTGTCCCCTATTGATACAACTGTAATTAAGAGTAATTATCGAATATTTAAGATGTCAGAAACGAAGAGTGGAAATATATTAGCATTTTCTACTTTCAACGGTGTTTTCAAATCATCTGATAAAGCAGTAACTTGGACAAAATTAGTAGATTCATTACCAACTGATACAACTTTTGCTTCAATAAATAATTTCTATGAATTTGGCAAAAATTATTATGCAATAAATCAATCACCTACAAGAATATTGAAATCAACAGATAAAGGTAAATCTTGGACAAAATTAGAAATTGAATTATTTAATGAAATTCAATATTCTTATATAGAAATGATTGATGAGAATAATATAATAGTTTCAAGCTATGGTAGTGGGATAAAAGGTATGAAGCTTTCTAATAACCAAGGTAAAACTTGGAGAAATATAGAAGATAATTTGCCTTTACTAAATGAAAATGAAACATATTTGTATAGAATAATTGGGGTAATTGGGAAGAATATTTTTGTTGGAAATTCTACAAGTAGTTACTCAAAAGGTAATTTATTTGTGACAACATTAGAAAAGTTGGGAGTGCAAACTTCAATAGAATCTGAAATTGAGAATAATTACCTCTACACTTATCCGCCATATCCTAACCCAGCAAAGTCGGAAGTTAAAGTGCTATTCTATTGGGATATAAACTTACCGATGACTACAGATGATATTAGTATATATGATATAACTGGTAAGAAAATAGATGCAGTTGGTAAAATCAGCTTAGTAAAAAAGAGAGCCACTATGGCAACCTAATCTGGGATTGCTCCTCAGCTCAGCCGGGTATATACCTAATCAACATAAAACACGGCACAGAAGAGAAAGCAGTGAAAGTGGTGGTGGAGTAAGTTTAATAGTGTTAATCTATCAATAAACCTTCAACAAATAACCGAATTACTCGTCCACAGTTGTAATAACAAAGAGTAATTCCAAAATGCAATTATCAAAACCGAGAGTGGTCATAGTAGGTGCAGGATTCGGTGGACTCTCCGCCGCTAAGGCCCTAAAAAACACAGACGTTGATGTAGTTGTTGTAGACAAGAACAATCATCATTTATTTCAACCCCTATTATATCAAGTGGCAACTGCCGCTCTTTCCCCAGGTGATATAGCCCAACCAATTAGAACTGAATTACGTGGTAATAAAAACGTACAAGTAATTCTAGATGAAGTAATATCAATTGATAAAGAAAATTCTACATTAGAATTGACCAATGGATTTTTGGATTTCGATTATCTAATTCTAGCTCCAGGTAATAGACATAGCTATTTTGGGAATGATGAGTGGGAAAAATACGCCCCCGGTTTGAAAGATTTGAACGATGCTATTATTATGCGTGAGAAAATCCTCAAATCATTTGAAAAAGCTGAACGCAACTATAAGAACAAAGACGAATACAAACGAAACACCTCTTTCGTAATAGTAGGTGGTGGCCCAACTGGCGTCGAGTTAGCTGGTGCAATTGCAGAAATAGCTCGTAAGACTATCTTAAAAGATTTCCCACTGATTAAGGCGAAAGACATAACAGTAAAACTAGTAGATGGAGCTGATCGCCTACTTACTCAATATGACAAATCTCTTTCCGAATATACAAAAACAACTCTTGAGAAGATGGGAGTAGAAGTAGTACTAGAGACTATTGTAAAATCAGTAGAAAAAGACTTAGTAATAACAGATAATGGAGAGTTTGATAGTTCAAATATTATTTGGGCTGCTGGGAATAAGGCTTCTCCCCTACTGGAAACACTAGATACAGAGCTAGACCGAGCGGGTAGGGCTTTAGTTAACCCTGATATGAGTATAATCGATTATGAGAATATATTTGTAATAGGAGATGCCTCGTATCTTGTAGATGCTAATGGTAAAATAGTACCGGGAATAGCTCCAGCAGCAATGCAACAAGCAAGATATGTGGCAAAATTGATTGTACAAAGAAAAAAATTAAACTCACGGAAGCCATTCAAATACTTAGACAAAGGAAGCATGGCTACTATCGGGCGAGCAAAAGCAATAGCCCAAGTTGGCAAACTGAAATTCAAGGGGTTCATCGCTTGGATGATGTGGGGAGTCATCCACATTATGTTCCTAATAGATTTCCGTAACAGACTAAAAGTGATGACCGAATGGCTCTGGTACTATATTACATTCAAACCCGGAGCTAGTTTGATATTCCATAATGAGACGAAAGAAAAAGAAAAAGTGAGTTAGAATAATTAAAAATTTGAATGAAAGGCTGCCTGAGGGTGGTCTTTTTTTGGTTATATCAACGCAACTAATGCTACCATCAATAACAGAGATACAACAGCTGTTACAATAGCAATATTTGATTTTGTTTGATTAGATTTTATCTCTGATTCAAGAGTCTTATTCTCCCCTCTTACTATAGAGATTTGTTTCTCATAGTCGTGGATTATCTTTTGGTTTCTTTCTTTTTCGACCTCGAATTCACGCCTGTATGAGCGGATTGCCTTATCTAATTCTAGTATATCATCTAGGAATTCAATTTTCTTTATTTTTTCTTGCCTTTCTTCTATTATATCTATTTTTTCGAGTAAGTGGCTTTCGGTGTTTCTTAGGTCACTATTGAATGTACGTGACATAGATTCGGTGATAGACTTTATGCTATCCATGAATCCTTCGAGTGAACGCATTTGCTTGAATATACGTGCGTTAGTCTCATCCTGCAATTTATTCGATTCGTATATTCGCTTATCGTATTGCTCTAGGTGTCTATCTACTTTGCGGATTCTATCATATATTCGGCTTTCCAGAGTACGAGACTCTAACTCAATTTCCTTATCTACATAAGATTTGATTGAGCTAACTTCGTCGGATATTTTTCTCTCGACCTCAAATCTGAAATCTACGTACGCTTGAGTGAATTCATTAGACTCCACTTCAAATTTTTCTAGTAGGTTTTCAAATTCACTCTTGTGTTGTTGTATTTTTTCGTAGTCAATTTCGAGCTGCTTTACTTGACTTATCTTCTCTTCGATTGATTGAATACTATTATCATATCGTATTTCTAAATCAATAATCTCGTTGTTAAACTTATCTTCGTACTTATCAGATATTTCACGCAATTTATTGATATCATTACTAATAGCATCACGCAATCCTTCCAATTCATTGAATAGAGATTTATATCTTTCAGCTTGATTTCTAACTGTAAGAAGTAAATTTTTTACATTTTCATCAATTGCTTTTGTTTCTATCATTTCTCGTTTTTCTCGATGAAATTAGTCAATTCGTTGCTTAGAGCTTCGAGATATTCATTATTAATTTCTTCTACCGGCTCGTTTGAGTAATTCTGTTGTATTATCATAATATCCTCTCTAAACTCTTTATCGTTCATATACTTATCAAAGAAGAAGTCCTTTATGTATTCATTTAAAAAACCGTCTTTAGCCAATGTTTCAAAGTGGTTTACGGGCTTTACTAATGACTTTACTTTTTCAAGATATTTTTCAGAGAATTTCATTTTAGTAAGATATATTTATTTTAATATTTAATCGGTAATGTCAGTGTATATGTTTAGTTAGAATCTATTAAAACTAATATATGAATTTTAGATTAAAAATCGTAACTAATAAGTGTTATAATTTTTTTATTTTTGTGCTACTTACCATAACAGAAAAAGAAAATGTTCAAATCGGCAATAAGAGATATAATACCAGACACGGATCTAGACAACCTAGGAAATAGCAAAGCAAAGGAAGAATTTGATTTACTATTAGCTGATTGTCAGAAATTCATCAAAAATGGTAATGTCGAACTACTTAAAAAAGCATTTCTAATTACTCTTGATGCTAATAAAGATCGATTAAGATTATCTGGTACGCCTTACTATAGCCATGAAATTGCAGTTGCAAGAATAGTAGCTACTGAAATAAAATTAGATGATACATCTGTTATTGCTGCATTACTATGTGATGTAATCAAAGAAGAAAACGAATATGACTATAAACTTATTAAAGCAGAGTTTGGAACTACTATAGCTGATATCGTGACAGGCATAGAAAAGATAAATCACATAGAAGAAGAGTTAATCCAACCGGAAGTTGAACTTGAGAATTATCGTAAGTTACTAATGTCAATGTTCAAAGATGTTAGGATTATCTTCATTAAGTTAGCCGAAAGATTGGAAAACCTAAGAACAATCGCACCATTAGCACCAGAAAAACAACTTAAAGATGCAAAAGAAGCACTCGAAGTATTTGCACCCTTTGCAAATAGGTTTGGGTTTAGAAATATAAAATGGGAATTGGAAGACTTAGCATTCAAAATAACAAACAGAGAAGAATTTGATAATATTAAGTCCAAATTACTTGGTAAAAGAAAAGATAGAGAAAAATATGTAGAGGATTTCAAAGCACCATTACTAGAGAAAATTAGCAGCGATAAATTCTTAGAAAAGAATAATGTCAAAGTGAAAATCTACGGTAGAGCAAAGCATATTTATTCTATATTCAACAAAACAATAGCTAGAAATAAGCCAGTAGATGAGCTATATGATTTGATAGCTATACGTATTATTTTAGAATGCGAAGATCCTAATATGTGTTTTTACGTTTATAGTTTGGCGGCATCTATATACCCACCTGTACCAGAGACATTCAAAGATTATATAAACGCCCCAAAGCAAAATGGGTATCAATCAATTCATTGTGCCGTATTGGGGCCACAACGAAGACCTGTAGAAATACAATTAAGAACACGGAAAATGCACGAAGTAGCAGAAAGGGGTGTTGCAGCCCATTTTAATTATAAGAAAGGATTTATTCCTGCACAGTCTGTATTCGATAATCCGAACGCAATTGAGTGGATGGACTCTGTACGTGAGATGATAGAAAGCAACGAAACAGAATCACCAGAAGAGCTATTCAACTTTCTCAAGAAAAATACTTTTCTCCAGGAAATTCATATATTTACACCTAAAAATGAGTTGCATACTTTTCCAATTAACTCTACCCCTTTAGATTTTGCGTTTCAGATTCATAGTGAACTTGGAAGCCACTATATAGGTGCTAAAGTCAACGGTAAAATTGTCCCAATCGACTATAAATTACAAAGTGGTGATCAAGTTGAGATTTTGACTTCCAATAAAAAATCAATATCAGAAGATTGGCAAAGTATTATCACAACTAATAGAGCTAGGTCAGTACTAAATAGATACTTAAAAGAAATACAAACAAAGAACTACCGCAAAGGAAGAAAGCTTTGGAAATCTGAAATTATAAATGGTCAACTTGCAATCCGACAATCAGTTATAGACAAAGTAGTTAAAGAACTAGACCTATCATCAGAACGTGATATGTATATAGAGATAGGAAAAGGTAATCTAGATATAACCTACATAGCTGAGTTATTAAAAGGGTTATCTAAAAAAGGTGCTAGAGTCAATCTGCAAAAACCAATTAGAAAGCAAACTAGAACTTCAATCAAATCGCTGATAATCAGAGGTAAGGACAGACCAGGTATCGTGAAAGAGATCACCGAGAAAATAATCTCAATAGAAAATGTAGGGCTCAATGGTATTTCATTTGATACTATCGAAAATGTATTTGAAGGAAAAGTTACTCTGAAACTTATTAATGATATAGAGTTAAGTAGTATAATTGAGAAAGTAATGAACATAACAGATATAGAATCTGTTGAAATCTACAAATAAATGATTCTTTTGTGGATAATCATTATTAGATTATTACTTGAAAGAATTAAAAAATTAATGTATTTTTGTTAAATTTGATTTTCTAAAACCAAAATTCTAAAACTTATGGCATTGACAACAATATTCTTTTTGATATTAAGTATAGTAGCTATTGGGACTGCGTTTGGTACAATAGCATCAAAACACCCTGTGGTGTCAGCTATGAATTTGGTATTGCATTTTGTGATGCTTGCCGGTTTATATTTGACACTAAATGCTCAATTTATTGCAGTGTTACAGATATTAGTTTATGCTGGTGCTATTATGGTACTAGTCGTTTTCGTTATCTTACTACTCAATTTGGGTAAAGAAGACGAAGTAGAAACAAAGTTTAATGCGCGTAAAGGAGTGGCTATGGCATTCGGAGCTGCATTCTTTGTTCAAGTATTAATCCTATTCACTGGAGCTGGCACTTTCGCTCATGAGATAACAGCTGAATCAGTTAATATTTCGCAAGTAAAGAGCTTAGGTTATAAGCTATTCACAGAGTATCTGTTCCCATTTGAGTTTATTGCCTTATTGCTATTAGTAGCAGTAGTTGGTGCATTGTTATTAGGTAAAAAGAAATTATTTTTAGAAAGAGACTTACCAGAGAAGAGTTTAAAATGATTGAAGCAATTCCATTAGAATATTATTTGATACTATCAGGAACGATATTCGCAATAGGTTCCGTAGGTGTACTAACGAGAAGAAACGCTATTATTATATTTATGTGCATAGAGTTAATGCTCAATTCCGTGAATATCAGCTTAGTTGCATTCTCATCTTTTATGGGAGATTCTTCCGGACAAATATTCGTGTTCTTCGTTATGGCAGTAGCCGCAGCGGAAGCAGCGATTGGGTTAGCAATTGTACTTGCTTTATTTAGAAATAAACGTACTATTTATGTAGATGAGATAAATCTACTCAAGTGGTAATTTAATAAAAACTTCTAGATTTTATCTAGATTAAAAAATGTTGAAAATATTTTTTAGTTTGAAACCCTTATCTATCAAGGCATTTGAGAGTTAAGGTAAAATTTTATGAAAAATTAATTTGCATTTTAATGTAATCTCACTTACATTTGAATTGTTAAAATACGCAGCATAAAGGGATGATACACACCAAAATGTACTCCACTTTATTTAAAACATAATAATATAAAGAGTTAGACCATTGGAAGACGAGAAAGACACGAATGTCTCGGAAATCAAGGTTATTTCTAATTGGAATCGATTTATCGTTCCGATTTTTCTGCTAATTGCTATTGGCGGTACAGTTTATTTAGTAAACTTATCCGACAATTGGTTCATGGGAGAGAAAATAACTGAATACGAGGTAAACGGATTAAACTTGAATGATTCCGATAAGTTCTTTGAACTAGCAAAGAAAATATCTTTTGGAAAAACTAAAGATAGTGTAATACTAAAGAAGATTGAAGAAGAAGTAGAGAATGATGCATACATAAAAAAATGTGTCGCTTCATTCGCAAGTCAATCAATGATTAGTTTAGATTTAGTAGAAAGGTATCCATTTGCTTTTTATAATATTGGGGAAAATTTAAATTATATAGACCAAGAAGGTACTATACTTCCCTATAAAGTATTGAAAGATTATTCAGATTTGGTAATTGTATCGGGGTTTTTAACTACAGATACAACACTGATTAAAGCGGCAATTAATATCATAGATGAACTAAATAAGAAACAGGAAGTTTTGGATTTTGTCAGTGAAATAAGATATATAGATGATGAGAAGGGGTTCGAATTAATCGGTCCATTCGAAAAGGTAAAAATATATTTGGGTTTGGATGATAATATAGAAAACAAGTTTGACAAGTTAAGAATACTAATGCGCGATAGATCTGCTCGAGTACTTTTGACATCAGTCAAGACTGTTGATTTGAGATGGCTTGACAGAATAGTAATAGAAGAAATATAAAAAAATCTAAGGTATTAATATGTCCTCTACATTAAATAATGGTTTACCTATTTCGGTAGGTTTAGATATCGGAACTTCTAAAGTTTGTGCATTAGTTACTTCACCCGATCCAAGTAACAACACTCTTAAGATATTAGGTATAGGTATAGCCGAAAGTGAAGGCCTGAATAGAGGTGTAGTAGTTAATATCGAAAAGACAATACGTAGCATTAAAAAAGTCATAGAGCAAGCTGAAGAACAATCAGGCATTAAAATAAAAGAAGTAACTGTCGGTATAGCTGGTGACCATATTGAGGCAATAAGAACTCGTGGTATCATAGGTATATCTAATAGTGAACAAGAAATCACTCAAAGCGATGTAGATAGATTATTAAAAGATGCTAGTAAAATAGCAATCCCATCAGAAAGAAAAATATTACACGTAATACCTCAGGATTTCATCATAGATGGTCAAGATGGAATCACAGATCCAATCGGGATGTCTGGAATTAGAATGGAAGCTAATGTAAATATAATAACTGGTTTAAAAACGGCTATTAATAATATTTACAGATGTGTAGAAAGATTAGATATTAAAGTAAAAGACGTAATCCTAGAGCCAATAGCTAGTAGTAAATCAGTATTATTAGATGCAGAAAAGGAAATGGGTGTTGCCATAATTGATATTGGTGGTGGTACTACTGATGTTGCTATTTTTGAAGAAGGAATATACAGATTCACTTCTGTATTCGCTTTGGCTGGTAAACATGTAACAAATGATATTAGAAAAGTATTAGGTATTGTTACAAATCAAGCTGAAAAAATCAAAAGAGATTATGGCCATTGCCACGGCGAATCAATAATGAAAGATGAAATGTTTATGGTACCTGGTATAGGTGGTCGTAAACCTATGGAAATACAAAAATCACAGTTATGTGAGATAATCCAACCAAGAATGCAAGAACTATTCGAATTTGCATTAGCTGAAATCAATCGTTCTGGTTATGCACATAGTTTAGGAGCCGGAATAGTTATTACTGGTGGTACGGCATTGCTAACGGGAACAGAAGAGCTAGCAAAAGAAGTATTTGGTATGCCAATAAAGATTGGTATTCCTACGAATCTATCTTACAGTGGTTTGGCTCCAGAAGTAAGCAGCCCAGTTTATTCGACTGCAGTTGGTTTAGCTTTGAACGGAATAGGTGATATTAATTCATTCGAAATTGAAGATTTGACAATCGAAGTAGAAAATACTGAAGAAATAATTGATGAAACACCAACTGTAGAAAAAGTAGAGAAAGTAAAAGAAAATTCTGTTAAAAATATCTTTGCAAGAAAAGTAGCTAAAAAGGAAGTACAAGAAAAAGCAGATAAAAAAGGAAAAGCTGTAACCAACACAGTTAGCAGATTGAAGAAATTTATAGAAGAATTATAAAAATAAATTAAATTTTAAATTTTTGGGGGCATCCAGATGATATCATTAGATACACATTCACAAGAAAAGAGCGCTAGAATCAAAGTCATTGGCGTCGGTGGTGGCGGTGGAAATGCAATAAACAACATGATTGAAAAAGGACTTCAAGGTGTTGATTTTATAGTTGCAAACACTGACAACCAGGCACTAGACTACAATAGAGCTGATATGAGAATACAGCTTGGTAAACAAAAGACTAAGGGATTAGGCGCTGGTGCAGACCCATCAGTAGGCAAGATTTCAGTAGAAGAGAGTGTAGAAGATATCAAAAAGATGCTAGACAAAGCAGATATGGTATTCATAACTGCTGGTATGGGTGGTGGGACTGGTACAGGTGGTGCACCTGAGATAGCTAAAATAGCTCGCTCTATGGACGCCCTTACTGTAGCTATAGTAACTACTCCATTCCATTGGGAAGGCAAGAGAAGAATGGAAGTTGCTGAAAAATGGATAGCCGAACTAAGACAGAATGTAGATGCTCTAATAGTAATTCCAAATCAGAAATTATTAGAAATCATAGACAAGAAAACGAGTTTCAAAGAAGCATTTCTAACTGTCGATGAGGTATTATATAATGCAACAAGAGGCATTTCAGATATTATCTCACAGCACGGTGTGGTAAACGTAGATTTCGCTGATGTTAGAACTGTAATGAAAGATATGGGTGACGCCCTAATGGGTATTGGTGTAGCTACTGGTGATAACAGAGCCATAGAAGCAACTGAAAAAGCAATTAAATCTCCATTATTAGATGGTATATCAATCGAAGGTTCGAGAGGTGTACTAGTGAATATAACTGGTGGTAGTGATTTGACTATGTACGAAGTATCAGAAGCTGTACAAATAGTAGAATCAGCAGCAGGGGCAAACGCTAACATTATTCATGGTGTTGTTTACAACGATGAAATGGAAGGCGAAATAATGGTAACTGTTGTCGCTACTGGATTCAACAAAGACAAAGAAAACAATATCAAAGAAGAAAACAACCAAGCTGAAAGAAGAATGAACCAAGAAAGCAAAACTAGCTTTCTAAGTGCAAAGACTATGGATAGTGGCCCAAAGGGGGTAACTCAGCTTAAAAACTACGATGAACCAACTTTCCTTAGAAATAAGGGTGAAGCTAAAGAAGTAGTTAATAGTAAGCTGGGAAATGCATTCGAGTCAAAAAGAATGGAATTGCACAATGGAAATAAAGTAGTGAAAACTGTAGAAGACAAGGTAATTGAAAAGATAAAAGAAGATAATTACTCAATGTACGAAAGACCCGCATTCATCAGAAAGATGATGCAGGAATAAAAATATTTCTCACCTCGTAAAGCACTCGCTTGAATTATGACACACAGAACCTAGCTGCCAAGCTAGGTTTTTTATTGTGTTATTATAAACTTTCTAGTTATAGTTTTATATGGACTTGAAACTTTAAGGAAGTATAAACCATTAGACAGTTGTTTAGTACTAATTGTTTTTTGATATTCAAACTGATTGATGCTTTCTATCTCTGAAACAACCTGCTTACCATCTATCGAAAATAAGTCAAAAGTATATGTGCTAGGTTCAACTGATTTCATTATTATAGTTATAAGTCCATTTTCAACTTTATTGGAAATAGAAACATTACTTATCCCCTTTATATCTCTAAAATCAAAAACACAAATTGAATCAACTTCAATACTTCCTGGTATATTCTCAAATTCAACATACTGATTATCTGAGATAATTGATTTGAAAGATATTGCTGTATTGAGTCTATCAGTTAATAGGATAGTACCAGGCATTGTAAAAAATTGGGTTCTATTTTTAGTGACTGTAACATTTTCCATAATACTTAACCCATTATGAGCATAAAAAAGAGTTTCAAGTATATCTGCTTTTACATTAAGATTCAAATTGCCAATCTCATTCGGACCTTCTATGTAAAATGGAATATATTCAACGAAACCAATTTTTGATTTAATATTGGTCGTTGTGACTAGAGCTTTAGTATAAACACTTGCTGTTTTTGTGACATAAAATGTAGAATCGCACGGATAAGTAATTTTAAACCATATAGTATCCTGGTATTCACCAAGTTTTACGGCTTCAAAACTTTCTCTAACCACAAACTTATCTTTTAATTTCAAGTTTCCTTTGTTTAAATACTCAAAATGAATGTCTTCATTATTATGGTTTACAATTAAAATTGAATCAAGTTTGGTACTACCTAAGTAAACTTTCCCGTAGTCTATAGAGTTGCTAGAAAGTGAAATATCATATTGGTACAGAAAAACTTCGTATTCAGCCATTCCTTTACATCCATTCAAATCCGTTACCTGTAACGTATATTTGCCTGGTTGACTAATACTAATTGAATTAGTTGTATCACCATTGGACCATAAGTAACTCTTGAAACTAGCTGGAGAACTCAAAGAAGTTGTATCACCATAACAAATTTCATTTGTACCCTCGATACTAACAATTGGATTAGGATAAACATTCACAGTATAAGTAGCCGTATCAGTACAAGTTCCATTTGATACTAAGACAGTAAGCTTACTTGCCGTTGTTACTTGTATTGAGGGAGTTGTCTCCCCAGTTGACCATTTGTATGTGAACTCAGGATTTTCTGGATATACATTCAGAATAGTAGTATCACCTTCGCAAATATCATTACCTTCAATCCTTACATCCATTTGTTCAGCATATATTACGTCTATAGTTGCAGAGTCTTTACAACCTGTATTTCTATTTACAATAAGAAGTTTGTGCGTTCCAGAGTTTATAACTTCTAAACTATCATCACCCAACACCCCATCCCAATAGTAGTCAAAGTCAGTACTTGTATATCTAGATTTCAACAAAGTTGGTTCTCCAGAGCATGGGTTAATAGAACCAATAGTTTTTATCTGGGCATTCACGTTCGGATGATTTTTAAGTGCAATACTGGTTTTACTAATACAGCCAGTCAAAGTGTCTTTTGCAGTAATATCAAAAGTTCCTACTTTATTCATATATCTTGCTAGTTCGTGTCTCCCATCATACCATGTGAATATCGTATTTTCTCTTTCCTTTATTTTGATAAAGGCAGAGTCGCTAATACAGAAGAACTCCTCAAGTATTTCAAATTCTATTTCAACAATTGGAAAGATAGTAACATAAGTTGTATCGTAATGTGGACACCCATTCTCGTCGTATGCTATTATAGTATATATTCCAGATTTATCAAATTGTGTTATACTACCAAACTTACCATGAGACCATTCTATAGATTTGAATTTTTGATTATCTTCTATACTATATTCCGCGATTTTTTCGGGACAGAAAAATAATGAGTCTGGAATTAAATCGTAAACATCTACGTCTTTTATATCTATATTTATAGTATCATAGCCAATACAACCATCCCACGAAGTAACTTTAAGCCAATACTTCCCACTTTTTGTTACTATTAATGAATCGTTTGTTGACCCATCACTCCACTCATATTTATCAAACTTTTCTCTTGTGAAAAGTATACCAAAATCTAATTCACAATGGGAGTCATTAGTAGATATAATTGGCTTGATATTCTTTATATATATTTCAATTTCATCTTCCAGTACACAACCATTACTTAAAAATACAGTAAATTTATACTTACCTGGTCTTTTAGCATAGAACTCTTTAGAAGTTGAGCCATCTGACCATATTATTTTATCTACTTCATCATTTACTTTAATTAAGACACTATCATTAGGACAGAACGAATTATTGGGTATTGCTTCTACAAATTTAAGTATTTTATTTGAAGCGTAATCAATATGTAGTATTAATCGTAATTCCGAATTTTCATCATACAGATGATAATAGCCCGTGTCAAGCTCAGAGAAATTCAATAATTTTAAGTCTCTATTGAATATAGTACCCTTATTAGGAGTCACCCAAAATGCATTATTCCCAAAATCAGTTTCATATAAAAAATCAATTCCATCGCAAACAATAGTATCAATAAATTTATAGTTTATTATAGGTTCTACTACTCTGCCAGGTAAACCTAACTTTGATTTAGTGTTCTTTAAATCTACAGATTGAGATTTAAAATTGCATAAGGGTGATTTTAGATTGGGGCTTTCTATACTATTTAGATAATTTGCTTCTGCTACAGCCACATATATCTTATTGTTTGGTGCTAATTGTAAGCTTTCGTTGCTCTTATTTCTCCAAGTGAAAGTATTGTTCGTAAGGGTACTAACAAATATTTTTTTATTTTTAAACCATTCAATTATATCAAATTGTGTGACAATAGTAAACCAAGATCCATTCTGTTTAGTATTAGCTGAAATATATGCGAAGTTACTGTTTGGTGAGAACTCAACTCCATAAATTGTAGTCCCGATTTTCGAATCTGTCAAGACTACGTTCTCATATATTTCACCTTTAAAAGGGTTAAATCTAAGAATTTCAAATTCTAATCTATCCGAATTAGGACTGATAATTAGATTTGAGTTTGTCGATATTTTTAATGAACCGTGGTTATCAACTTTTGATAAACCACCATTATATGTACTTTTTAGATTAATTCCATTGTCAGTAATTTCATAAACCAAATATTCAGGGGCTTTAATATCATTGAGTATCAACCAATAGTTATTATTACTTGGTTGTTTTACAATAGCAACTCTTTCACCATCATAATTACTGTTAAGTTCTGTGTTCTTAATTGTTATTGTTGAGTTTGAATATCCACCAGAAGTGTCTATAATTGAATAATAAATGGTTTCATTCTTCTTTTCAGTTGCACCTGGTGTTATGATGTAGAATTTGTTTTTGTTATTGGGGAATGGAACTATATGAGCACTTTGGGAGGAGGTCCAAGAACCTTTTAAACCAGTTCCATTTGCAATAGTCTGATGATATCGATTCCAAACGCTTACGCCATCTGAATAAAAGAGCAACACACCATTCTTGTCCGAAAGGGAAGTACATCCTTCATATTGATTAATTGCTGCTCGTTCTACAAATAAAGGGTCACTCGTATTATCATTGAAATTTATCCATGCACCATCACCAAAGACCCAATTTGAAGAATAATTTTGGGAGTACAGAGAAATAGTACTTGAAGCAATAATTATGTATATTAGAATTTTCATGATTTAACCTTTTAAATGTCAAACAATTGTACTAAATTAAAATCAAATTTCCAAAATGCTCTACCTACTCCTCTTCCTTCATTCTAAAGTTCCATAACTATAAAAGTCCAGTATTTGGTTGATGCCGTAGTCTTGGATTTCTTCGGCTGTTATATTTTTCTTGTTTCCGTGATCTCGTAGGTACTCCAGCATTCCTTGCTGTTGCCATACATAGTCCTGCGAAAGGTCAGCAAATCTTCTCGAAAGTAATCCGTAAGTATTAATAGATTTGGTTGCCCAATACCATTCCAATAGCTTTACCCTATTTTTAGTATCTGAGAGGCAAAGTGATAGTGGCAATATGCAATTTATTAGAATTTCTACTCTTAGCCCTTTGCCTTCATTGTGTATTTTCTGATTTACTATTTCTACGAGTTTTTTGAATATGTCAATATTCACACCATCAATTATACTCTCTAAAAAAGCATAAGCCCTAGAATTATCAAACTCATTCAGAAATTCTATAATACCTTCTTCATTATAGACTGGTCTTCTTTTCTTACTCATATATCCTATTAGGAATTCCTTTAGAGTAAGTAATATCCCTATCTTCTGACCATTTAGGTTAATGTTCTTTTGTGCTATTGTTGATTTTCTAAGTAGGCGAAGTAGAGCAAAGTGTTGTATTTCTTCGTAAGATGAGATACTATCCGTTTGTACTTCTGTAGTGACCTTTGTTATCTCATCTTTATTTAAGACTAAAATATCTGGATGATCTAGTTCTGAGTTATCATTGAATACCAAATGAAGTATAACGTTCTCATAATTTTTGTCTTGCGAGTGGTTGTGATTATTCCAATCTGAAGCATTCACATGAAATTCAGCATCTCCTACTATCACTTTCCCATTAATCATAATGGCAAAATCAAGAAAATCAGGGCCCTCATTTACGTTGATTATACCCGGAGAAATAATCTGTATAACCTTGCTCGACTTAGTAGCGAAGCTAGTCAGAGGAATGCTCGATAAATAATTCCGAACAAGTTTTTGATATTCTATTTCTCTCAATATCGTGCTTCATTTAGTTGATTACGTAATTCTAATGCAGCTAGTCGGATATAATCACCGTATCTTTCCTCATTACCCCCAGCGTATATTATCCCTCTGGAAGAATTGATAATAGAAGGACCCGAGCCATTTGCTTCCATCACATCATCGGGGCTACCACCTTGTGCACCTATCCCTGGTATTAGAAAGTACCTTTCATTAGCTAAATCTCTTATGTTTTTCAGCTCTTCGGGGTGAGTAGCACCAACTACAAAACCTAGATTTTCAGCACTCCCCCACTTCATCGATTTTTCTAATACAATTTCGTATAAGTATTTATCACCGATTTTCTCTTTCTCAAAATCATCAGAGCCAGAGTTGGAAGTCAAACAGAGCAGAAATACCATCTTATCAGAATACCCTAGAAAAGGGCTTACAGAGTCTTTACCCATATACGGACTAACAGTAATTGAATCGCATTTCAACTCCTCAAATACGGCCTTAGCATACGCAGCAGAGGTATTACCAATGTCGCCTCTCTTCGCATCTGCTATTATATGTATATCCTTCGGTATCATTGCTACAGTTTTCTCTAATAGCTCATAACCTCGTCTCCCGTATTGCTCGTAGAATGCGAAGTTTATCTTATAGGAAGACACCAAATCTGATGTAGCTTCAACAATAGCTTCGTTGAATTCAAGCATACCTTCTATGCCTCTCTCAATTTGTTGAGGCATTTTGTCAGCTACAATATCCAATCCGACGCAAAGTATTGAGTCGTTCTTTTTTTCAGTTTCTATTAATTTTTCTTTCGAGTTCATAGTACTATAATGATTTTAAAAAGTCTTGATATCTAGCTTTGAATAAATTATCGCCTTTAGTTGCACCAGTTGTGTTCGATTCTTTGATTAACTTATTGATTTGGTCTAATCTGTCCTGAGGCATTGGGTGTGTAGAGAGCAATTCCTCGAAAACAGATGAACTCTTATTTGTCATTACTTTCTCAAAAAAGAATTTTATACCTCCGGGATACCATTTGGTGGATTCTAAATAATGGAAAGAGTCCTCATCAGCTTCTAATTCATCACTTCTGCTATTTTTCAGTAATGCAAGCCCAGTCAGTAAGTTAGCACCTAACTGTTCCAATTCTCCTGAATCATTACCCAATACAATATTAGTAAGTACGGAAGCTCCGTAAGCTTTAGTCATTCTTTGAGTAGAGTGTCTATTTTCAGCGTGTGCTATTTCGTGGCCTAAAACTCCTGCAAGAGCAGCTTCATTGTCCAGTTTTTTGAGTAGACCTGTGTAAACATAAATATAACCACCTGGTGTACAGAACGCATTCACGGTCTTATCATCATTGATTATTTCAACTTTGTAAGCGAACTCTTTTCTATACTTTATCTTAGGTGAGATTATAATTTGATTAATCATATTCTGAAGATAGCTACGAGCCGCAGAATTATTGAGTATAGGGTATTGTTTTGGGTCTTTTTCTATTTCTTGTTGGACTTGCTTACCCAATTGTATATCATCACTTACAGGGAATATATTGAACGAACAAGCTACTAGAAATACTAGTAGGAAACTCTTCGCCGATATAGAACTCAATTTTTGCATCATTATAATTTCAGTATTTGTTATTAGTAAAGCTAAAATTTAATAATTTTCTTGTGAAAAACCCCACTACTGGTGATAATTTTTATGAAGTAAACGCCAGTAGTCAGCTTGTCAGTCTTCTGAATTATGTTATTAGTATAGTCGGAATAGCTGATACTTTCGACTAGATTACCCGTTATACCATATATCTCGAGGGATTCCACTTGCATCATATTACTGAAATGAATATTTACCACATCAGTTATAGGATTAGGATATACTTCGATTATTGGTGTGTTTGTTTGGGTTTCGACTCCAGTTGTGAAATCTGTAATATAGTATTTACCGCCCTCACCTATTGCTATTCCTTTGGTTGGAGTTATTTGGTGGTAGTCGTAGAGTGGAGAGTCATCAATCTTGATTGTGATTTTTCTTGAGTAAAATCCACTCATATCATACACCAGACTATCCATATAAACGAGATTCCCATCAGATAGCGGTACAACAATTTGATTTAAAGAGGAATAGAATTTATCAAAAGTAGCAGTAGTTTTCAGTATTTCATAAGGTGGATAACTTGAATTAGTGTAAAAATAATATAGAATTTCATTATTCAAAGAATAAAGCACATTTATACTATCTAGCTTTTCTAACTCTGTAATTACTCCTTTTTTATCAGTCATCAATTCTGAATAAATCATAAACTCATAACTCTCGAAATTAGTGGTTTTCATCAATGTATGAAAATATCTTTCCATTGTATTTATTTTATCTACATAGATTGCTCCAGTTCCTACTACGTAACTATCACCAATTGCCATAATTGATTTTAGGGCTTCAGTTGTTGTTTTAGGATCAAATGTATTATGTGTATATTTAGCTTTAAATTGATGTTCTGATTCTGTTTCTAACTTATTATTTGTATTTAAAACAAGATTGATATCCGTTAGCAATCGACATTCAAAAGGTGAAATACAATCAAAATCAACTATATTTCTATTTGTATCTAAATTGGTGTTCTCAACCCACGTCTTTCCAAAGTCAAAAGACTTTATTTGAGTTCCTCTATCCCCTACTATTATTGCATCTCCATTCGATAGAAATCGCAATCTATTGGGTTTGAATTTTTTGTTAGATTCAGATTGTATCCAGCTAATACCGCCATCTTTAGTAATGTATATTTCACCACTTTCAGAAACTATTATTCCTTTCTTTTCATTGAAAAACTCAACATCGATTAAATCAGATATTGTAGGTAATTGCATTTTAGTAAAAATTGAAAAATCAAAATCATGCGGCATACTTGGGGTTACAATTGGGATGTTAAACTCTTTCAAAAGAATTACCTGATCGAAATCACCATATTCATCAGTAATTTTTAATGAAATATCGTAAATTCCTTCAATAAATAAATGAACTGGATTCTCTTCATAAGCTAGATTCCCATCACCAAAATTCCAAACGTACTCTATTGGGTCACCTTTGCTTTCATTGCTAAATCTGACTACTAAAGGATTTTCTGTAAGAATTTCATAAGTAAAAAGAGCTTCTAGCTTTGGAATAATTTTGATGTAGTTATCTTTTGTAAGAGTATCACTAAAACCAAATTCATTCTTGACTATTAGACTTACAGTGTATTCGCCTGTTTCCGTATATAGTTTTGTAGGATTTTGTTCATTGCTCGTGGTACCATCTCCGAAGTACCATTGCCATTTTGTTGGTGAGCCAGCAGAAATATCTTCAAAACTTAAAGTGTCTTCAAATTGATATGTGGGTCTAAGAGTATAAAATTCTGATTTAATATTTTTCAAGCTAAAAAACGGGATGAGAATCTTATTCAATCGGTTGGTTTTGTCTAGTACATATACATAATCATCTTTGATAAATAAGAATTTCGAAAGTTCCTTAGTTGTTGTAAAACTAATACTATCAATTAAATTCTGGCTCCCAAATTTATATATTGATAACTTGTTGTCATTTGAATTTGAGTTTATATTAATTGCATAAGATTCATTATTTGAAAGAAACCATATTCCATTTTCCAGTTTATTAGTATAAATAATCTTAGGATTACCATCATTATTTTGAAAATGAGTTATATTCTCTTCATCATAATAAATTGCATTTTTCCCTTGATTGCCGATTATAACATTTTCAATTTTACCTTTATCTAATTTAGAATAGGTATTTTCGATATTATTTATAAAATCAAAAGAATATAAAGATGATTTATAGGTGTCAATATCTGGATTATCTTTTAATCTATTAACAGATTTCATTACTAGTAGATTGGAAAGTGGGTTAAAAGCATTTACTATCCCTTTATAACTAATATAAGTTTTTCTTTTAAGATTATAGAAAAAAGTAATGTCTCTCCAATATTCTTGACCAGCATAATATTTATATTCTAAACTCATAGCAACAATTGAATCATTCAAACTCATAAAACTTGTATTATATGAAGCTAGATTGTAATTTTCTTCATCCAGAAATAATATAGTATCATTCCAAAAATTATTATCTCCATCTAATTCAGAGCTAGTAAAGTCGAAAACTAAATATACTTTCGGATGTTTAATAAGAGCTTTTGATTTGATACTAATGGACTTAGTTAAATCATTTGATATATGTTCGAAAACCGAATCGAATTCTTTCACATTTGCTGACTTGACGATCTCTCCTGTACTCAAATCCATTTTTGTGTAATCACCTTTGTAAGAGGAGATTATAGCATTTTCATTAGGTATCCACCTTATATCCCCTAATACTGGCTCTTTCGACACAAATCCATAGTCAGTTTTCTGCCATTGTGCTTGTAGAGATATTGACAAAAAGAAAAAAAGTATTATTGTTTGTTTCATTTACTCGCTCACATTTATTAACTTTTCTAATAGTACCATATCAAACTCATCATTATCATCAAATATAGTTAAAGAAACACCATAAGTCCCAGACATAGTGTAAGTATGTGTAGGGTTTTCTTCCTTTGATGAAGTACCATCTCCAAAGTTCCAAATAAACCTTGTTGGTTTTCCTAATGATCTATTTTTAAAAGTAACTGTATGTGGAATTTTACCCTCAAGTATGTCAGCACTAAAAAATGAAGTTAGTTTATCTTCAGCTATTACTTCATGTGATGATGTGTCTAAAGTTCCAAATTCATTTTCTACTATCAAAGTGACAGAATAAGTTCCAGAATTTGTATATTGATGTTGAGGATTACGATCTTCCGAGGTATTTCCGTCACCAAAATCCCAATCCCATTTTATAATTGGCCCATTCGATTGGTCGGTAAATTGAATCATTTTATTTCCAATCAATTCATTATTAAAATCTGAAATGGCATAGTCAAATCCAAAATCGGAATTAAATTTATATAAATAATTATCAAACCCAACTGACAAGAACTCACCTGAAGCTAATTTGGTTAGAATCCGTGATAGATATGGTTTATTATTTATAGTATCTTTTATTATATTCAATGATGGAAGGTGAATTGCAGTTATATAATTCTCATTATCTGTTATCCCAGTTGAGTTAAATATTATAGAGTTGGATATTGGAATTAAATAGTAGTTTTTGATTTGTTTTCTTTTGGAGATGTCATAAGTACGAAGAATAGTTGAACTTTTAAAATTATAAATTAATAGCGAATCATTTACCAAATTTATAGATAATGAATCGTTGATAAATGAGAAACTAGGGTTAGATTGAACTAAATTATCTTTTCGAAAGGATTTTAGGCTAAAAGGAAAATTATTTTCTATTGAGAAATAGTCATATGTATCAGCATAATCATGCTCATTAACACCTGGTATCCCACCAGTATTATTATTGAAACACATAATATATTTTTGATTCCTACCTATGCTAGACAATCTTAAACTTAATTTGGATATATCTACTATACTATCTAAATACTCATTATAGTAAATTGTCTTTGCCTCTTTATATTTATTAGGGCCATCTACTCTATAAAAATTAGCATATAGGAAATGTCCACCTTCTCTTAAAGATAACATTTTTATTATACTTTCTCCAGCAGTATGAATTGATCTAAATGCCCCGATATCATGTATATAATCCTTTATAGAGTCGACTTTATTATTCTTTTTATAGGTAATTCTGAAGTTTCCATTACCATTATCATCATCAAACTCATAGCCATATATCAGATTTATATCGTCATATGGAATATCCCAAGTAGCTGGTTTATACTTATTTGTATTTGGTAAATCAATAATTCTATATCCAGACCCATCTTTTGAACTTATCAAATACCCAATATTATTATTTTTTATCAAATATGTTGTGTCTATTTCTTTAAAGTAATCTACTCCGGAAATCTTGAAATCACTTGACTGATATCCTTCATGTTTGGTCCAAACTGTAATAGTGTCTGTAATTACTAATCTGTCCAATATAGGTAACTCTTGAGAGAATAAAGTTCCAAATAAAATGACTAAAAGTATGATTAACTTATTCATATTAATACCCCACTAATATTTTCTTTGTGTAATACTGATTCTGGTATTTATAAGTAACTAAATATACTCCAGTCTTGTATTGGGTTAAATCAACATATTTATTATCTACAGTTTCTATAAGTAAGCCTAAGTAGTTAAATATTGAAATATTATGTAGTTTATAGTTAAATTCTATTTGATTATCCGATTGAATAATTAATTCTGTTTCTAATGCAGTTTCTATACTTGATATTGTCTCCTTAATATGCATTTTATATATTTTTGAATTATTCCCTGATATGTAAATAATTGAATCATTGGTATTAAAAGAATTTAAGAAATTGGTACCATCTGGTAAATTAAATTCTAACTTTTTGAATATTGTACTGTCAATTTTTTCATAGGGATTAAAATGTAATATCTCCTTAGAATCAAAAGCCACCGCTTCAGTATTTTCCATAAATACAAATAGATCATTTTTTAACAAATTTATACTTTTAATTTTTGATTTATTGATATAACCTATAGGGCCATCATCTATATAAATTCTTTCTAATCCATAAACACAATATTTCTTGTCCAAGAACAAAGATATATATTGAATCTCACCCATATTAAAGAACTTCAAATAATTTATTTTATTATAGTTAGCAACTCCAATGTCATCGACCAAAATATCATCTCCAGATACAGTGTATAGAAAAAGATTTAGGGTCATTAAATCTTTGTACCTATCAGTTATAACAGTTTCTCCTGCAAATGAATATTTTCCATTCCTGTACATAATATCAAATAGTGCAATTCCGAGATTAAATTTTATTTCTGTAGTTGTTTTCCCTTTTCTCGAAATATGAATTAAGTGGTCTTTTCCAGCTAAAACCATACAATCACTATAATCCTTAGCAGCAATTCTAACTAGATTAAGATCAGATATGACACTCAAATTAATCCATGTGTCACCATAATCCATTGTTCGGTAAACCATACCACTATCTCCAACTACGAATATAGTGTGAGGATTGAGCGTATAGAAATGATTAATCTTCTTCGGTGCATCGAATACTATTTCCCAAGTCACTCCATCATCTTCGGATCTATATATTTTATTTTCTGCACGGCAAATTATAGTTTTATTTGTTACTGATAAATCTGTAATATCCAGATTATCATAAGGAAGAGTTATTTCTTCTAAATCAAAATCAATAGAGAATCCTAATGAGAATGACAAAAAGAAAAAAAGTATTATTGTTTTTGTAGTTTTCATACTTATATAGACACATGAACAGGAAAAACGTCTCAAAGAATTGCAAAATAAATGCATTTTTATCATTTTCTTCGTTACTTTGTAGCAAAATAAATTGACCTTTTATCCATCTTTACATTTTTATCTTTCCCCGATTCCAAAGAATATGTCCAAAACGAAAAAGAAACAGAAAACCATAATCATTAAGAATGCAGCATTGCATAACTTAAAGAATATAGATATAGAAATACCTCGCAATAAGCTAACAGTTATCACTGGACTATCTGGCTCAGGGAAATCATCTCTCGCTTTCGATACGCTCTACGCTGAGGGGCAACGTAGATTCGTGGAATCATTGTCTTCGTATGCAAGACAGTTTTTGGAAAGAATGACCAAACCCGATGTAGATTTGATAGATGGTTTACCGCCAGCTATAGCAATAGAGCAACACAAACCGAATAAAAATCCACGTTCAACCGTAGGTACTTCGACTGAGATTTATGATTATTTGCGATTGTTATATGGACGTATAGGCAAGACTTATGACCGTATAACTGGCAATTTGGTAAGGAAAGATACTGCCGAAACAGTATTCGAGAGCTTGAATTACTTGGCAGAGGATACAAAACTCTTGCTATCAGCTGAATTTAATTCTGCAATAACTCCAGAAGATTTATCCAACTACATAGAAAACGGATATTACAGATTACTGAACAAAGAAAGTGAGTTAATTGACTTAGAATCTGACGGAATCCCAACTGACTTTGAGGCAGAGAATTACACTCTACTCGTTGATAGATTAATATATAGAACAGACGAAGAAAGTAAGACTAGATTAATTGATTCAATGGAAAAAGCTTTTTCTATTGGTGATGGTAGAATCAGGTTAATAGAGTTAAACGATAAGAAAGTACATCGCTTTAGCAATCACTACGAAGACCCAGAATCGGGTATAGAATATGGCGAACCAGATCCAAAGCTATTCTCTTTCAACAATCCACAGGGTGCATGCTACAAGTGCCAGGGATTTGGTAGAACAATAGAGATAGACGAGAATCTAGTGATTCCTGATAGATCACTATCAATAGAAAAGGGTGCTATTGCGGCATTCAAAGGTGAGACACATAGCAGCCACTTAGATGATTTGCTGGATATAGCTAATAAATATGAGATAGATACAGCGGCTCCAGTAGCTATGCTCTCTGATGATAAGTATCAACTCCTATGGGATGGAGCTGGTAAGTATATAGGAATAGATGGGTTTTTCAAGAAAATAGAAGAAAAACTTTATAAAGTACAGAACAGAGTAATGGTTAGCCGATACAGGGGCTACACTACTTGTAAGGCATGTGGTGGTTCTCGATTACGAACTAGTGCAAGACAAGTATATATAAATGAGAAGAATGTTCCAGAATTGATTAATATGCCATTGTGGAAATTGAGAGACTTTATTTCAGGATTAGAGCTAAACGAATACGAAAAGCAAGTAGTCGATCAGGTTAACGAAGAGATAATCTGGCGATTACAATTATTAGTTGATATTGGATTAGGTTACTTGACTTTAGCTAGGTTGTCGCACACACTTTCAGGTGGTGAGGCACAAAGGATAAGTCTTTCAACGGCATTGGGATCTTCGCTTGTAGGTACGCTTTATGTCTTAGACGAGCCATCAATTGGTTTGCATTCCACAGATACAAAGCGATTGATAGATATACTATATAAGCTTCGTAATCTTGGTAATACAATAGTTGTAGTTGAGCACGACCCAGAAGTAATAGCTGCTGCTGATAATGTAATTGATATGGGACCAGGTGCAGGTGAGAAAGGCGGTGAAATCGTATTCCACGGTACAGTGAAAGAGCTGCTGAAAAAAGGGAATACTCTTACTTCTGACTATATGAAAGGCATTAGAAAAATAGAAATCAATAAAACGAAAAGAGAAGGAAACGGCAAATCCGTAAAGATTATAAAGCCAAAAGAGAACAATCTCAAGATGGATGAAGTTGAGTTTCCACTCAATAAATTAGTACTAATAACAGGAGTTTCTGGCTCAGGTAAAAGTACACTTGTTCACGATATACTATATGCTGGAGTAAAGAGATACCGAGGTGGTTACAAAGATAAGATTGGTAAATACCAATCTATAATTGGTGTCGAGCATGTTGATAATATAGAATTGGTTGATCAATCTGCAATTGGTAAGTCATCTCGTTCAACTCCTGCGACTTACACTAAGGTCTTCGACCATATCAGGGATTTATACTCTGGATTGCAAGAAGCGAAGCAGTTAGGTTGGAAACCGGGTTATTTCTCATTCAACGTAGCCGGTGGTAGATGTGATACTTGCGATGGACAAGGATATATAATCGAGGATATGCAATTCCTTCCAGATGTAAGGTTAGAATGTGAAGCATGCAACGGTACAAGGTACAAACGAGAGATTAGAAATCTAGAATACAAAGGCAAATCAATAGTTGATGTCCTTGATATGACTGTGTCTGAGGCAAAAGAATTCTTCGGCGACCACAAGCATATACATCCTAAATTACAGATATTGGCTGATATTGGACTTGACTATCTGAAATTAGGTCAAGCATCTACGGAGCTTTCTGGTGGAGAAGCACAGAGAATAAAACTAGCAGGACATCTGGAAACGAAGTCCAATTTGAAAACGATGTTTATATTCGATGAGCCGACAACTGGGTTGCATTTACACGATATTTCTAAGCTAATGAACTGTTTTAGTAAACTATTAGACGAAGGTCATTCTGTAATAATAATAGAACATAATACTGAATTGATAGCAGCGGCCGACCATATAATTGACTTAGGACCAGGTGCTGGATATTTGGGTGGTGAAGTAGTCGTAACTGGTACACCAGAAGAAGTTGCAAAGCACAAAGATTCTCTAACAGCTCAGTCCCTAAAGAAATACTTTGAGTTCTATTATAAGAACTAAAGGGTCATTTTAATTTCTACACGTCGATTCAGAGCTAAACTATTCTCATCATTTTGATTAGCAATCGGTTCTGAAGCTCCTTTATTGAATATTTTCAATCTATCAGCAGTTATGCCCTTTTTCTTCAAGTATTCTGCTACGTTGTTGGCTCTTGTTATTGCTCTTTTTAGATTAGTTTCTGCATCAGCTGTGTTATCCGAGTGACCAGTTATCACAAGAAAATAGTCCTTGTTATTCTGCATTTCAACAACAACATGATCTAAAAATTCTGTTAATCTGGGTGATAGCTCAACAGTTTCTGCTTTCGCGAATGAGAATTCATAATTTACATGCGGCATAACGTGGATAAAACGATCCTTCTGACTACCACATGACAAAAGTAAAAGCATAAAAAGTAATGGAATGAACGCTGATATTCTTATATTTTGTAACTTAGTCATAGTCTTTTTGTTTTTATTGGTATTATATTAGTACAAATTTATGATTCGAATTCTAATTATTATAGTATTATACGTATTTGTTCCATTTTTGGTTGAATCTCAACCAATGAATATGTTACATAGGGAATTTAGGTATAATCCAGACTCCCTTATGAATAGGTATAATAGAGGAGAATTGGAATTATCAACATCTTTGAATGACAACAGAACATATAATCAAACTATGAGTTCAGATGAATCTATGCTTTCAAACATAAGAGATTATGAAGTAGAATCAGAAGTTCATGCAGTTATAAACCCATTAGATTCTAATAATATTATAATCTCTCCCATTTTCCAAGATGATAACGAGAAAAACCCTCAGCTATTCTGTAGTATTTACTACACAACTAATGCTGGATTGAGTTGGAATATGAGTAGCTATAGAACTAGTCCAATTGGTTATAATAATGTAATGATTATAGGTGGTGGCGATCCCGTATTAGCTTATGATTACAATGGTAGAGCATATTTAACTTGGCTCAGCATATTTCAAACAACTAATGGTAAAGTTCACACTGGATTGCTTTGGGCATATTCGGATGATGGTGGACGTAGTTGGATAGAACCTGAAGAGCCATACCTTGCTCATTTTGAGAATACGACAAACATCAATTTGTTGAAAATGGCAGATAAACAATGGGTAACAGTTAACAGGAATAATGATGTTTTCGTTTCTTACACCTATTTAGAAGGTAAGCCAGATGGGCAGATAACCGATATTTATGTGGCTAAGCTACCAAGTGGTAAATTGAAATTTGAACCTCCAGTCAGAGTTAGTTCCTCACAATCAGAATTTAGACAATTTAGTTCTGTTACAATAGATGAGAAGCAGAATTTGCATATAATGTACTTGGAACTTAATAATAATGAGATGCTGTTAATACATTCAAAATCCACAAATCAAGGCAAATCATTCAACAATTCTAACTACATAAGTAGTCTGACTATGTCTAAATCTATACTCGATCAATCTGGTTCTTTAGATACCATTATTGGAATCACAACAAGACGATTATATCCTGCACCTCTCATAGTGGCAGACAACAGACCAACAAGTAAATACAAGAATAATCTATATGCAGTTTGGAATGCAAACGGAGTAACAAGAAATTTAGGTAAAAAAATGGATATCTATTTCTCTCGTTCAACTGATGGTGGAAAGAGATGGGAAAAAGCAAAAGTTTTGAATAGAGAAAACAATAGTAGAGCTGTATCGCAGTATTACCCTAGCTTAGCTGTAAATAAAAATGGCGTTATTGCTATTAGCTATTATGATCGAAATGAGGATGTAAACTTTGATACACATACTGATTACGTTATCCAATTCTCTTATGATGGAGGATTATCATTCACAGAACCGAGAAAAATAAACGAATTTCCAACTGATTTCAGGGACATCGGTTTAAATAATAACAACTTTGGGATTGGCGAATACAATATGTTGATTTTCCAAGATGAGCAAGCAATACCAGTTTGGGCTGACGGAAGAGAGGGTGACGGAAAAGTAAGAATTTATACAACCCGAACAAATCAAGATACAAATGGAATTGAAGTTATATATTCACTAGAATCTACAAATAGAATAATTAGTGCCTATTATGAGGATTTATCAGTCTTAATCATAGAAAAATTATTCACCAAAGAGTCAAGTTATCATTATGAGATATATGGTATTCAAGGAAGTCTGAATTTTGAAACAGACATAGCTAATGCAGAAAAGGGTATGTCCATAGACAAAATCAACTTAAATGATTTAGTCACTGGTGTTTATTTTGTCCGATTAATTACAGCCAATGGTTATTCTGTTGCCAAATTCATCAAGAATTAACGGCCTCGTCAGCTTTTATCCTAGCAATTTCATCTCTCAAATTAGCTGCTCTTTCGAAATCAAGATTTATAGCGGCCTTCTTCATTTCAACAAACATCTGCTCAAGCAAGTCTTCTTTCTGATCTTCTGACATATAGGCAATTGTTGGCTCTGCTGCAATCTGCTTCAGATTTTCTTTCACTGCCATTCTGCCCTTTCTGGCTTTTTGAACATCTGCTACCGAAGTAGATTCAAGTATCTCTTCAAGGGATTTATAAATAGTTTTCGGGTCAATTCCATGCTTCTCATTATAAGCTGTTTGTATTTCCCTACGTCTATTTGTTTCGTCTATTAGTACTTTCATTGCCTTAGTAACTCTATCCGCATAGAGTATTACTAATCCATTAACGTTACGAGCAGTTCTACCAGCAGTTTGGAGTAATGCACTAGCTGAACGTAGAAAACCCTCTTTATCGGCATCTAAAATAGCTACAAGCGACACTTCTGGCATATCTAATCCCTCTCTTAGTAAGTTTACACCTACTAAAACATCATATTCTCCTAGTCGAAAATCACGAATAATCTCAACCCTTTCTAGTGAGTCAATATCTGAGTGAATATATGCGACTTTAATATCCAAATTGAACAAGTAATCTGATAAATCCTCTGACATTCTTTTTGTAAGAGTTGTTACCAATACTCGTTCATTTTTCATAATTCTAATTCTAATTTCACCCACCAAATCATCAATTTGAGTTGCGATTGGCCTAACAGATATAAGTGGATCGAGCAAGCCAGTAGGACGGATAATCTGCTCTACGAATACACCTTCTGATTGCTCTAGTTCATAATCAGATGGAGTTGCACTCACGTATATTGTCTGTTTCGTAGTATTTCTGAATTCATCGAATTGCAAAGGTCTATTCTCAAGAGCAGAAGGCAAACGGAAACCGTGCTCAACGAGTGTAGTCTTACGCTTTTTATCGCCGCTGTACATCGCTTTTATTTGTGGGACAGAAATATGACTTTCATCAATTATCGTAAGGAAATCATCAGGGAAATAGTCAATCAAACAAGTAGGTTTATCGCCGAATGTTCTACCCGACATGTGCATAGAGTAATTCTCAATTCCTGAGCAATAGCCAACCTCTTTCATCATTTCTAAGTCAAATAGCGTCCGTTGTTCTAATCTTAGAGCTTCTACTAATTTGTCTTCAGCTCTCAATACTTTCAATCGTTCATAAAGCTCATCTTTGATATCTGTCATTGCTTTTATTAACTGATTTTCGTTGGTTACGAAAAGCTTTGCTGGATAAATAGTTGTCAAATCCTCTTTTCCAGTTACTTTACCAGTTGTGGCATCAATGTAGAATATATTCTCAATTTCATCTCCGAATAACTCTATTCTTATTCCTTCTTTTACTTGAGAGGCAGGTATTAAATCAATAACGTCTCCCCTAACTCGGAAAGTACCACGCTTAAAATCAAAATCATTTCTTTCAAAGTATAATTCTTGTAGCTTATAAAGCAGTTGTTTTCTAGTGATTTTTTGACCGACTTTTATAGGGAAAAGTAAGTCTTTGAAATCACTCTTCTGACCAATACCATATATACAACTTACTGAAGCTACTACAATCACGTCTCGTCTCTCTTCAACAAGTGAGCTAGTGGCACGAAGTCGAAGCCTATCAATCTCGTCATTTATAGAAAAGTCTTTTTCAATATATGTATCCGAAGAAGCAACATAAGCTTCGGGTTGATAGTAGTCATAGTATGATATAAAATACTCAACCGAGTTATTAGGGAAAAAACCTTTCAACTCGCTATATAGCTGAGCCGCCAAAGTCTTGTTAGGTGAAATAACCAAAGTTGGTTTTTGAACTCTTTCTATAACATTAGAAATAGTAAAAGTCTTACCAGAACCCGTTATACCAAGCAAAACTTGGTCACGGTCACCCCTTTCCAAACCTTCTGTAAGCTCGTTTATAGCTGTAGGTTGGTCGCCTGCTGGTTTGTAATTCGATACTAATTGAAATTTTCCCATTTACGCTTTTTTGTGTATTTTTATAAGTAAATTTATGACGATTATAGTTACCGTTTAGGGTATAAGTCCTTGCGTCCTGAAACTATAAAAACTATTTCCTGCTATAATAAGATGGTCGAGAATGCGGATATCCATTATCTTCCCGGCTTCTATTAGCTGATTAGTGATAGCAATATCCTCTTTCGAAGGTGCATTATTACCACTTGGGTGATTATGAACTAATATAATTGCATTAGCAGAAACACTAACCGCAGTTTTGAATACTTCCCTCGGATGGACCAGACTAGCGTTCAGTGTACCACTAGTTATTTGCTTCTCTTTTATTATCTTGTTAGCAGTTGATAAATAAACGGCATAGAATTTTTCAACCGTTTCTGAAGCTAATTTATGTACAAAGTACTTACCAATTTTTTCTGGTGAAGTTATCTTATCTTGAATATTCAAATCAGCTATTTTTATTCGCTTGCCTAACTCAAAAGCGGCAGCCAATATAGTTGCCTTTGCATCACCTATACCATCAAGTATTTTGAAGCTCTCTATTTCACATTTTGTTAGTTCGAACAAATTCCCATCGTGATTAGCTAGTAGCTCACGAGCTAAATCAATTGCCGATTTATTTCGAGTACCATTATTGATGAGAATTGCAATTAGCTCTGCATCCGTAAGTGTCTCTGGACCAAATGCCAATAGCTTTTCTCTTGGTCTTTCGTCTTCGTTTCTTTTGTTAATAGGTACAAACTCTTTCAATTTTTCAGCGCTCCCACTAACCAATCATAGTATTTACTATTAGAGGCAGGAACATCTACCTGGATAATCTCTGGAGTATCGTAAGGATGAAGAGCTAATATTGAATCTTCTACTTGCTCTCTATATTTTTTCAATGTTTTTATTATCATCGTAATTTCTGTCTCCTCCTCTATAGCTCCCTCCCACTCGTAGATTGAGGTTACACCAGAGAATAAATTAACACAAGCAGCCAACTTTTCTTTTACAAGTTTGTGAGCTATTTGTTTTGCATTATCTATATTTGGAGTATTACAAATTAGAATGATGAAATTTTCTGTTTTTATCATTTTTAATTGTTGGTTTTTTCAGACTTTAAAGTTAATCAAAATGATAGAAATAATAATATTTGAATTGCATTTATTAGGTGCTTTATTCGCTTTTACTAAAAGCTGGCAAGAAGGTGGATTGAAAGATGGATTTATGGCAGTGGCTATTGTCTTGCTTTTCTTCACTGTGGGATGGGCTATTACTGGAACAGTGGCGTCTCTTATATATCCAGATAGTTGGAATACTATTTACTTCACGCAAGATACACTATCACTAATATTTCTTCTTATACCAGAGGTCTTATTCTTCAAGTACTATTTCTTGGGTAAAGATTAGGGATGAAGGCTAAACTTAATTCTTTCTCCTGATTCAAGAATTGTAGAGACGTATTGCATACGTCTCGTACCCACAAAAAACTACTAAAAATACGTCACTCTGAGCGTAGCGAAGAGTCCAGGTAAGGAATGTAACCCTTATAATTCACTTATTTGAAAAGTCGTGAATCTTTATCTATCACTGTTCTTACGTTTCCTAAGTGGTGAAAATTCCCCTTTTTTTTAAAAAGGGGTGGCTCCCGCTATAAGCGGGAGACGGGGTATTTACATATCCCCAAACTCTGTCAATATCCGATTTTTCAAATCTAATATTACACTATCCAAATCAAACTTTACTTCCAAATCAGTATATCTTATAACTGTCAGCCCATAACTTCTTAGATAGTTGTCTCTTGCCAAATCTTCTTCCTGCTTTTCGTTGTGACTAACACCATCTATCTCAATTACGATTCCAAGTTTTTTAATATAAAAATCAACTATGTAATTTCCAATTATTTTTGTCTATCGAAATCCAAATCGAATATTTGCTTTTTCTTTACTTGATTCCAATAATAACACTTCGGAGAGTATTCCTTGTTTGTGAAGTTCTCTCGCTCTTTGTTTTAGTTGAGGGTTTGAAGGTAGATTTAATATTCTTTGTTTGAATTTATAGTTACTCATAGTGTATTAGTTTTAATAATTTAACACCCCGTCCTGCTTCGCAGTCCACCCCTCTTTCGCTACGCTTAAAGAGGGGAATACCTCCTTCTCCATCCCATTGAAGCCATTGCGGTAATCGTCCGTGGCGTTGTAGATGGCATCACCACCTAGTTTGTCTTGTCCTGAAATGATACTATTAAAGAATCGAATTCCAGTTTTTCGTCATACTGGTTCATCTTTAAAATTAATGAATCTATTTTAACTCTATTTATCCTTCCGCTATAATTGTAAACTCTTCTTATTAAATTTGAATCAATATTTGTGTAAATATCTTTCGTTGTTGAATCTATTTTATTATTGAAAGTATACTCAAAATATGGAGACTTAAGTTTAGAAATATCATTGTCCCAGCGAATATAATATAAATTATTTTCGGTCTTATTTAATAGCATTTTTTCATTAGAAATAATATACCCATAATCTTTATGAAAAGCTTTACTTGAATTATCATAAATGTATCCAAATAGGTGTCTATTTGTTAAGAAAAATCCATCCGTTCCAACTCCATCTCTATGTAAATAGGACTTATAGTAATTTCCTCTTATACCATCTAATACAACATAATCTATATTATAATTTGACATAAGATTTTGTTTTGAACATATATCATGGAATTTACTTATACTTACTTTTTTCTGTTCAAAATCTTCGAATATATTTTCTAGAGCATAATTTATTGTATCTGACGTATTATCCCCATTATTTTTTTTATTAATTTCGTCATTACATGAAATGATACTCGTAACTAATAAAATAATTATTATGTTAACCGCCTGATTCATCAGACCCCCTAATTTCATTTCCTGTCTCCATCATTTAATTAAAAAATTCTTCTCTTTTTACTTCTTTAAATTTAAAAATTTCAAGATCATATTTACCATCTGGTGTATATATGGTTGTAGAATTATCATACAAATAAAAGTAATCATATATGTCAGCACCAGAACCTTTTAATAAGTAACGTAAGGATTCCTCCGTGTTAAAATATTTTTCTATATCCTTTTCGTCCATTAATCCAGCACTATAAACTACCGAAAATGCTTGAAATTCTCCTAATCCCATAACATGAACCAACTCATGCATAAAAGTTTCTTCCGTTTCTGATGACCTCATACCTCCTGTTTCAGTTAGTAATTCTGTATTCAGATACATAAAGTCATTGTTAATAGTTTTACCACCTGAAAAAGACGCTATGCTCATCGTAGACTGTAATTCAGCAACAGCTATGTTTATCCTTTCTTCCTTTAAAAATTTTGCGATTTTTGGAGAATAAGATTTTGAATTTGGATTATTCCATTTATGATAAAAACGGCTAAGTCTATTTTGGAATTTTTCTTCAACTGCTTTACTAATTTGTATTCTATTAATATTAGGAGATTTTTCTGTTTCATATTGACCTTGATATAATTCTATTTGTGGCATATACTTACCTAACCAGTTATTTGCAACCCAAGGCCATTCACCATTAACATCAATATTTAATATTGGATTATTTGCAGAAATTGAATAGGTACTTTTATTTGCAAACATCCCTTCTTTAGGGTCAGGTGATAGAAACATAGGTAACTCACTATCATAAACCCTCGCACCGAAGTCGGTAATATCTCCACTAGCATCCATGTTCTTCTCCTTCTCCTTCCCATTGAAGCCATAGCGGTAATCCTCTGCGGCGTTGTAGATGGCGTTAGTGCCGTACGACTTACCGTAAGGGTACATATTGCTTATGTTCTTCACATCAGCGAGGTACTTCCAAGCACTAATTGGTGGTGCTGTTAGTTCTGGGTTTTTGTAGTCAGCTATCACTGTTCGCACGTTTCCTAGATGATCCTTAATCTCATATCTACGGAAATCTGGTATTCTTTGTTGCACACGGTAGCTTGCATTCATTCCAAATATATTTGTATCCCTCATTGCCGTTGGTAACAAGCTGTCTGGTGGAGACGAAGCATTATATTCGTTCAGCGGATGCGGAAACTCCGAACCTGTCATTCTTGAGCCATTCACGGCTATTATTTCTTTGGGGTCAACAGTTGCTATCCTTCCGTCTGCTTCCGAGCCATATACATACCAATCGTCTAGCCAAATCATTGAATTTCAAATTCTTCTTCACTAAGAGGGGCAATTTTATTTGATTTCAAATAATCTAGACCATAATATTCAAGTTTTATCATCCATTTTTGGAATTTACATTCTAATTCTGATATTTCTTGACTTTGTATCTTATAATAATGTAATGGTTTATCACCAACCCTTGTTTTGATAAAAAATCCATTAGTTCTAATATATTCTAAATCAAATCCAGTTGAATCCATTAACCATTTTGACTTGTAATCAAAAATTGCAGTTGAATCCATTAACCATTTTGACTTGTAATCAAAAATTGTTCTTCTGTTTTTTGATTTAAAAACCATAAATTCGTCATTTTTTAAATTTAACTCATAATAAAGTCTAATAATCCAAGAATAAGATTTCATTTTTTGTGAAACAAAATGAGAACTATAATTTCTATAAAGTATTCCATTATCTGCATTTAAATCTGAATACCAAAATTGATTTGTACTAATAATATTATCAATTTTAATGTTGAACAATAATCTTATACAATCGGTAGTATCATAATTATAATTTTTTAGAAATTCATTGAATTTATTATCTATTAACCTCTCTTTTACATTATCCATCACACTTTGAAAGCTTCCTTGGTAAATCAAATCATTTTTCTTAAATGTTTTTTGACATTTTTCTAGGTTGTCAGTTATACTATAAGAATAAGAATAAATGAGAAATAATGTTGAATATATAAATAAAATTCTAGATTCAATCATATTAATTATTCCATTTTTTTTACTTTATTTGATAACTCATCATAGGACTCTTTTTCTATAGTATTCAAACCTTTTTCTATAGATATACTTTTTAAATCCATAGAAATTTGATACGGGGCTAAAGGTCCAACAAAATCAGTAGGTAGAACTCGAATATCTATTGCATGTTTTTTAAAAGAATAATATTTAAGATCACTCCAAATTGGGTTTTTCCCTGGAGGATAAAAAACATTATTAAGCTGAACACCTCCTTTACTACTAGCTACATCCTCACTAATTATTCTTTCCATATGTTCTAAAACACCATCCTTAGTTAAATATACCCCCATTTCTCTATCTTCGATTTTTTCAGGAATACCAATCATTTCATCTTCTACAAATTGGCCAGAAAAGTCACTTGGATAAATAGATAGATTAGTTAATCCCAATGCATTTCCAACACAATTACATGAATTATCATACTTACCTTTCTTAAAATCATCACTATCAAATACTATTTCGGGAGTGTTTGCTTTGTAAACGATTAAACTATTCCCTTTGGACGACATTATTTTTGATTTAGTTGCTAAAAAATAATATGACCCGGATTTATCTGAGATTGAAAATTTATCGTCCTTATTAATATCTGTAATAATTACATTCCCATCCTGATCTTTGACAAGTTTACCATCAGAATCTTTATAATTAACAGGGTTATTTAATACCATTGCAAACGGAGACATATCAGGATATTTACTCTCCATCGGGTCAGGACTCAAAAACATAGGAAAATTGGCATCAAAGACCCTTGCTCCAAAGTCGGTTATATCGCCACTAGCATCCATGTTCTTCTCCTTCTCCATACCATTGAAGCCATAGCGGTAATCCTCACTTGCGTTGTAGATGGCGTTAGTGCCATACGACTTACCGTATGGGTACATATTGCTTATGTTTTTTACATCAGCAAGGTACTTCCAGAAGCTCATTGCACCTGTCGTGCTCTCTGGGTTTTTATAGTCTGCTATCACTGTTCTTACGTTACCTAAGTGGTGAAATTCCCCTTTTTTTTAAAAAAAGGGGTGGCCACGCCTTCGGCGTGGACGGGGTATTTACATATCCACTAACTCTGTTATTATCCGATTTTTCAAATCTAATATTACACTGTCCATATCAAACTTTACTTCCAAATCAGTATATCTTATTACTGTTAGCCCATAACTTCTTAAATAATTGTCTCTTATCTCATCATCTTCAATTTTTTCGTTGTGACTTACACCATCTATCTCAATTACAATTCCGAGTTTTTTAATATAAAAATCTACTATATAATTTCCAATTATTTTTTGTCTGTCGAAATCTAAATCGAATATTTTTTTTTTTTAACTTCATTCCAGAATAGCACCTCCGACAGAATTCCCTGTTTGCGAAGTTCTCTCGCCCTACTTTTTAGTTGGGGATTGGCTGGCAAGTTTATTCGTTTTTCTATGAATTTGATTTTATTCATAATATTTTTGGTTCGTTGTTAAACTTCAAACACCCCGTCAGCTAAAGCTGCCACCCCTCTTTAAAAAGAGGGGAATCCTCTGCTATCACTGTTCTTACGTTTCCTAAGTGATCTCATAAATTTACTTTACTTCTAAAATAATGATTTTATAGCCCTAAGTTTTTTCCTTTTTTATTATTAATATCTGTCTAAATACTCTTGCCAGCTATTAGGATAAATTTTCTTTATTCTTTCGATAGTCTTTGGGTGTTTTTCGATAGACCAATAATCTTGTCCTTGTCTTTTGAACTCTTCCACTATATCCATCTTCATTCTATGTTCTTTAGAATCTAATTCAAAAAACCATTTTTCAAGAGAATTAATTGGGAAGAATGGTTTTTTATAATCTACTTCACTACGTTCCGGAAAGTTATAATAGAAATAGGGATCACTAACTTTTGCTTTATTTTCAACAATCAAATAAGCTGCAATTTCTACTTTTATTCTTGTCAAAGCTTTAATTGCTGCTGTTTTTCCAGTTTTAGTTTTGTAATTAATATCCGCACCAGCTTCCACTAATAATTTTACTTTTTCAATCCCATTACTTACAGCTTGTATCAAAGGGCTAGTACCACATTCAATTGGATCTATTACACCTTCCTCTTTTGGCGCACAATACAACAAATTAGGGTCGGCACCAAATTTCAACATAATTTTAACATATTTTGGATCTTGATTAAAGTCATTATCATACCAAGAATAAAAAATAGCTCGGAATAAAGCTGTTTCTCCTCCTTTAGAAATAATATTCGGTTTTGCTCCATTTTTTAAAAGTAATTCAACAGCGTCATAATTCTCGGTTGAAATTGCTCGCATTAATAATGTAGTTCCAAAATATGGGTCTAGAAAATTCACTAAATCTAAATTGCTCTTTGAAATTAATTCAGTTGCTAATTCAAATTTATGATTTTCTAATGCAATAGTCAAATCCCAGACAGGAGTATCTTTAAATATCTCTACACTTTGCACATTTAATTTTTCATCCTTATTTTTGGGTTTCAACATTGGACTAAAAATAATTATCATAATGAATATACTTATTACTCTCAATTGTCATCCTCAATTTTATGGGTTTCAAGATACTCGTTTAAGGCTTCTATAAAATTACGATGGTTTACTATCGGGTTCCAAGATTGTTTTGGTAAGATAATCAACTTATCAATCGGTTTTGCCTTAAATAAAGGAAATGTATATGAGACAAGATCCCCATCAACTATAAACGCCGTCATATTTACAGTATAATTCACTTGACATGAGTACATTCCAGTTGCATCATTTATAGGAGGATCTGTTTCATAAAGTGCTAATGTTTTACCACCAGCTTCTCTTCCGTAATATGTAGCTTTTAGTCCTAGAGCTTTTATACATTCTACACAATTATCATATAGAGTTAGCATAGTTGAATCGCCATTGCATCGCAAACTTATAGGATACTCCATAGCGGATTCTGGTTCAGTTATAGTCATCACTTCACCTTATTGAATTTAAATATTTCAGAACATAAATCCTTTTCTAATTGACTATGGGCAACAAAAAGAGTGGTTATAAAAATAAAAAATATGATAATATTTCTTTGCATTTTGATAAAATAATGAATTTATATTGAACATTCAAAATTTAATAGATTAATCATTCCCTACTTCTATTCAATAATTAATTTTTTTTGATTAAATTGTTAAGATTATAATCACTGAACAGCATAATAAAAGTGAGCTATTGGGATAAGAATCCAATTTACTATCAGATTTTCATATCAGTACTAAGCTTTTGCTTCGTTTTACTGGGGACATTCTATTTTGTAAAACTGGCTACCACAGTTAGTGATGAGAATTTATTTATTTCCCCTCCTTCAGATATTTATATATCAAAACTCAAGGGCGAATTCGATGATTACAGCAAACGTAAATACTATGATACAGCATTCGTAGGCAGCTTTATAGTTGCTATCGATAATATTTCATTGGATAGTGTAACTAACCAATACGATATATTAGAAAAAAGAAAGAATGCTGAGAGTAGTATATCTTTAGAAATAGCAAATTTCAATAGTCAAGAAGTTCAAACAATAAGAATTCCCTCTAGTGATTTAGATAACTTTTACCTAGAAAATCTAAAATCATCAGTTATTATAACTTATGTTTTCCCTGAAGGAGTTTCAGATAGAGCTGGTTTGAGAAGTGGTGATATAGTATTAGAAATCAATGGTCAGACATTCACCAGTGTGCAGCAAGCAGACCGAATTATAAAAAGTAGTCGTTCCGGCAGCAACATAGAATATCTGATAAACCGAAATGGAAAAGTATTCAATAAGCATCTTACTTTGCCCAAATTTGGTATAAATCTATCGCAATTATTAATGATGATTTGTGGTATGTTTCTGATATTTCTAGGTGAGATAATTGGTATCAAGCGTCCGAGAATAAGAGGAGCTAGGATTACTTCGCTATCACTAGTTATGTTTGGATTAGTATCTACTCTCGGGATAGTTGGGCTGAGTTCTATTGATAATGTATTCGATCATTTTTTACTCAATTTTGCAAATTTTGCAATGTTCGTATCTATCCCACTGATTCTACATAGTTTGAAATACTTTCCACGACATTTGGTAGGGTTAACCGAGAATAAATATACTATTATTACTCCTTATGTTATTGCGGGGGTGTTTTTTCTATTCCAAGTGGGTATCTACTATGAATTTTGGATTAATTTGATTGATATTAGGACATTAGAATTTATTTCTAACTCCTTGTTCCTCATATTTTTGATTATAATGGCTATATTCATATTCCTAACGAATCTAATCCATAGAAAATCAATAAACAAAAAGGATTGGAAAAAGGGTAGATTAATTCGGTTTACTTATACTCTAGTTTTCTTTGTGATAGTTGTACAATCTATACTTTTCCAATTTGGTTATTTCAAACTCAGAGAGCTAATCTACGGTTCTCTGCTTCTAATCCCTGTTTCTTATATGGTCTCGGTAGGGTTGTACAGGGTATTTGACTTAAATATCAGATTAAAAAGAAATTACCAGTATTTACTAGTAAGCTCAGGGCTTTATTTGGTTTACACATCAGTAGTAATATTGTTTATATACTTACTTTCCTCAATACAATGGGAAATACCAAATCTACATTTCTCTGGTACATCTATTGAAGTTCTTAAAAACCCATTAAGCCCTGAAATGCATGACCTTTATGAGAAGATATTGATAGTCTTACTTTCTATGTCAATTGCTATATTATTATGGAACGTTGCAAAAGTAATACAAGAGAAAATTAATCATAAATTCTATAGATCTAAATCAGATTTTAGACAAGCTGCAAAAGAATTTAGCAAGCTCAATTCAAAGAGTTTTAATCCTGACCAATTCAGCAAATTCTTTTTGAATAGGTTGCTAGATATGATACAAACTAAAAGAGCTGGTTTACTACTTTTCAAAGACGGCCATTTAGTATCACAGAGGTTTGCTGGATTCAATGATGATACATTAACAGAATATATCTCTGCTGTTAATGGAAAGCTGCACATGAGTTTAAAGAACTATTCGGATAGTGTTCCAGTTGATTATTTGCCAGATGCACAGAGGATAGTACTCCGTGAATTCAAGTTCCAATACTTAACGCCTATTTGGTCGAAAGATGACTTAATCGGGATAATATTCGTTGGTGAGAAACTTTCTGAAACGGCTTATCATAATGATGATTTACTATTCTTATCAGCTATTTCGGGTCAAGCGTCTGTAGCTATAGAGAACTCATTGCTTTATGAAGATTTGGCTAAACAAGAGAGATTCAGACACGAATTAGAGATTGCACGTGGTATCCAATTAGCTTCGCTTCCTATCAAAACACCAGATATTTCCGGACTTGATATAGCTGGTGTATCTATACCAGCACTAGAAGTAGGTGGAGATTTTTATGATTATTTGAATGGTAAATCTAACGCAGTAACAATAGTAATAGGTGACGTAAGCGGGAAAGGAACTTCGGCGGCATTATATATGTCCAAGATTCAAGGTATAATGCGTACACTTCACGAATTTGATTTGAAGCCCAAAGAACTATTAGTCAGAACCAATACCCTTATAAGCGATAGTATGGACAATAGGTCTTTTGTTACAGCTACAAGTGCATTTATTGATTTAGATACTCAAACTGTGACAATCTCAAGAGCTGGGCACTTACCACTTTATTTTTACAATAGTAAAGAAGATCGAGTAGAAAACCTTAAACCAAATGGCATAATGCTTGGATTCGGCAACGGAGCTAAATTTTCTGATATATTAGAAGAAGTAGTAATTGATTTCAATCCTGGTGATGTATTATTATTCATCACAGATGGTATTTTGGAGACCAGAGATAGTGGTGGAAATGAGTTCGATGAAAAGGAAATAATCAGAATGCTTAGTATATATAGTAGCCAATCAGCTGATGAAATTAAGAATAACATACTACGTAGAGTACAAAGCTTCACTGGTGAAATGGAGCAATTTGATGATATGACGATAGTTGTAGTTAAAAGGAATAGCTAAGTGCAAATTCGGGGTATCCGAACTTGTTCACGTTCATTTTGTAAGACAACTCATCATCTACATTGAAATCATAAAGATGAGCACCCACATAAGCATCTACGGCTGATATAACATATACTCCAAGCAAGTAGAAAGCCATCATATCTCTATTATCTCTATTCAACTCTTTATTAGCTTTAAGTTGTCTTATTTGTAAATCTGTGAGTACACTTTTCTTTATTGGGTAATAAGTATCACTGAGGTTATCAGGATTGTCAATTGGGATTTTCGTGCCTGTCCTCGTAGCGGCTTCTAATTCGTCTCTATAGCTATTGAATTCGCTATTATAATAATAGATAAGACCACCCAACCCAACAGCAGTACCAAACAAAATTGGAGCTTTCCAATACTCTTCATTATAATACTGACCCCATCCTGGAATAATAGATTTCCAAAGTGCCTCGCTTGGGGATTTGCTCATATAGTTATTATCGGAATGAGGTGCCGTTTTAATCTCTGATTGAACGGCTATAGTACTATCTTGAGCATAATTGATATTTGTAATAGTTAAAAAAGCAATCGATATGATTAGCGATTTTAACATACTGCGATAGCTTCTATTTCAATTTGAACATCTTTTGGTAATCGGCTGACTTCAAATGTAGCTCTTGCTGGCTTTGATTCGTGGAAATAAGTATTATAAGTCTCATTCATCTCCCCGAATTTGCCTAGGTCAGTCATCAGTACTGTAGTTTTGACTACATTATTTAGACTTAATCCTTGTGATGCAAGAATAGCTTTTATATTCTCTATTACTTTTTGAGTTTGCTCGGCTACAGTCTCACCTACCATATTTCCTTTAGTATCGAATGGAATCTGTCCAGATATAAACAACATAGAACCTGAAGCTTTTACAGCTTGCGAATATGGTCCTACTGGAGCTGGAGCATGCGGTGTTTCTATTATTTCTTTTGTCATTTCATATTTTCCTTTGCGAATAAAGCCGCACCTAATATGCCTGCTTCATTTTGCAATTTTGATTTAATTATACTTACTTTGTCTTTTAACTCGGGAATTACTCGTTTCTTCATTTCGCTCATTGCCGTATCGAAAAGAAGATTATTTACTTGACTAATACCTCCACCAATCACAAATATAGGAATTCCAGTTAAATTAGCAGCAGAGCTTAGCCCAATTCCTAATAATTTACCCATTTCCATAAAATTTATAATTGCAAGATCATCGCCAATATTCACTGCATCCGATATTTCTCTTACAGAAAATGAGTCCAGAGAACGAAGCATTGAGTTAGGGAAATTTTTTAAATCTGACTTGGCTTTTACTACGAATTCATTTGCATTAAAATAGTTCTCGAATATGCCTGTTCGATAATCATCTCCCTTTGCTTGGTAGTTGATGATTATATGCCCTAACTCACCTGAACTACCACTAGTAGAGGTAACCAATGATTTATCTTTAATCAATACACTGCCTATTCCGGTACCTAAGGTAACGAAGTAGTATTCACCTAGTTCATTGAGCTTAGCTTCTGCGTAGCCGGCTAGATAGGCATCATTCTGGTAATAAAGAGGTAAATCAGATAACTTTCCGAAGATTTCAATTATATTGTTACCTTCCCAATAAGTCATATTAGGAGCTGAAATAACGATACCTGCTGAGTTTATTGTTCCTGGGAATCCTATACCAATCGATTCAGGAGAAAATCTATTTGTCAGGTCATTGATTGTAGTCTTTACTTTAGATTCGAATTCCGATAAGCTATTAGCATTATTTTGGATTTCAGTATTGTGGATGAGACTATTATCTTCAGCTATGCCGAATTTGATAAATGAGCCACCTATATCAATCCCCAGATTCTTCATCATTCTTCTTTTTCTTGATGAATATAACTTTTTCTCTGGGTTTGATCATACCGTATTTTTCACGGGCAAGACGCTCTATTTCTAAAGTATCTTTTTTCATCTGTACTTCTAATTTTTTCAGTGAATCAATTTCAGAACGGAGTTTTTCAGCTTTCTCAGATAGGTCACTTTCTTTAGTAATGTAGGAGTATTTGTTAATAGCTCCATAATCTGTGAAAAGATAGAATATCAGAATTACAAATAAAATAACCCCGCCTACGACAAGATGTCTTTTGACGGGGTTTTCGTGTAATTTCTGTTTGTTATCTTCAGTCATTTATTTCGTTATTTTTATTTGAATTGCTTCAAGAAATCAACGAAATCATCCATTTCTTTTTTAGTTCTAGTTTCAGTAACTGTTATAAGTAGTGTGTTAGGACTATTTACATGTTTAGAAACATTTATACCAGCTAAGAAACCTGCTTCATTTGCTTGATCTAATAGAACTTCTATATCTCCGGGTACATTAACAGCAAATTCGAATACGAATGGCTTATCGTTGAATAATTCGTAACCATCTAATTCCGTAATTCTCTCAGCTAGGTAATGTGCTTTATGGAATGATTGCTCAGCAACTTCCTTCACACCAGCTTTTCCCATTGTTTCCAAATAAACAGTGGCCGCTAACATGAAAAGACCTTGGTTAGTACAGATATTAGATGTAGCTTTCTCACGTTTGATTTGCTGTTCACGAGTTTGTAAAGTTAATACAAAACCACGTTTACCATCTAAATCAGAAGTAACACCTGCTAAACGTCCAGGAATCTTACGTACAAATTCTTGTTTACAAGCGAATATACCTAGGTAAGGACCACCATAACTAAGTGGGATACCTAAAGGTTGCCCTTCAGCGATAACTATATCTGCATTGTAGTTACCCGGTGCTTCTAATACACCAACTGAGAATGGATCGGCAGCAACTATAAATAAACTTCCATTAGCATGTGCTAATTTCTCTATTTCACGTACATCTTCAATTGAACCCAAGAAATTAGGTTGTTGAACTACTACAGCAGAAGTTTTATCACTTAGTAACGATTTCAACTTTTCGAAATCAGTAGTTCCATCTGCAGCAACTGCATCTAGATAAGTGAACTTTCTACCTTGTGTGATTGTTTTTACTACATCTTTGTAGTTAGGGTTGATAGTACCAACATAAACAAATTCTGTTTTACGGTTGATTGCTGTTGACATAAGAACTGCCTCTGCAAGTGCAGTACCACCATCATACATAGAAGCATTGGCAACATCCATACCATATAGCTCACAAATCATAGTTTGGAACTCATACATAGCCTGCAAAGTACCTTGCGATACTTCTGCTTGGTAAGGCGTATATGCTGTACGAAACTCAGCTCTGTTGATAGTATCACCTACGATAGAAGGGATATATCTTTCATAAGCACCACCGCCCATAAAGCAGATATGCGAAGAAGCAGAGTTATTCATATTAGAATAAGAGAGCATAAGACGAGTTACTTCGTACTCCGAAAGCTGCTCTGGGAAATCCATACCACCTCTGTAACGTACTTCAGATGGGATGTTTTCTATTAATTGTTCAAAATTTTGTACGCCAATTTTACTTAGCATATATTCTCTATCTTTGTCCGATGCTGGAACGAAAGGCATTTTTAATCTCCAAATATTATCTTTTTAGGTAGTTGCAAAATTACTATCAAAAAGATGTAATTGCAAACAAATAATGATTGGTGTATAAACTTGTTATTAAGTTAGTTATTGTAAGATGGGTATAAATAGAAAAAAGGAGCCAAGTTGGCTCCTTTTGTTTTTACTTTGTGATTGGGAATTCCTACTCCACCACCACTTTCACGGTTTTCTCTTCTGTGCCATGTTTTATGTTGATTAGGTATATACCCGGCTGAGCTGTAGAGCAATCCCAGATTAGGTTGCCATAATGACTCTCTTGCTTAACTAAGCTAATCTTATCAATCGCATCTATTTTCTTACCAGTTATATCATATATGCTAATGTCGTCTGTCGTCATTGGTAAGTTTATATCCCAATAAAACAGAACCTTTACCTCTGATTTTGCTGGGTTAGGGTATGGTGGATAAGTATATAGATAGTTTCGCTCTATTTCTGATTCGACGGAAGACTTTACTTCAACTCCAAGATCGGAGAGTTTCGCTCGCCAATTACCATAAGCAGAGGTTAATACTAAACACTCATCAACAATTAACCCACTATAGAAATAAAGTTCCTTTTGGTCAGGAGTAAATAAATTAATCTCATATTTTGTCCATTCTTTTCCTTCATTATCAGAAACAAAAACTCCAGTACTAGTTAACAATATTAAATTACCATTATATGGTATTATACTAGCCCACCTTAAACCAGATTCTATATTTATTTCTAAATCAACCCAAGTACGTCCTAAGTTAGTAGATTTATATATTTGATCAAATTCAAGAAAGTCCATTGTATATAAATTATTATCTTCTCTGTAAGTATAGTAGTGGGTCATTACTTCTTCGTCAGCTTTTTCATAGACCCAAGTTAATCCATTATTATAGGTTAGATAAAGCCCTACCTCACTATAAACAATTATTTTGGAATTACTTAGTCTATAATATCTTCTTACTTTCACATCCTTATCTAGTACTTCCCCTTCATACTCAACCCAATTTAAACCAACATCTTCAGAATAAAAATTACCAAACTTTGTAAAGAGGAGTATTCGATTGTCCATTAGCAATACATCGCCTATCCAAGGTTGATTTTCAGATTTTCCTAAAGTTTCAAATCTCCAAGATTGTCCATAATCAATCGAGATTAAGAGTAAAGAATTAAGGCGATTTAAGGCAAATATTACACTATCTTGCTTATATATTCTTCCAATGTTTGTAAAATTGTAATACAAACTATCACTATATATACTCCAAGTTAATCCATTATCAATCGAATAGTTTATCGTATATGATCCTGTTGTGAATAGAGTATCATTTTCTGCTGAAATAAACTCTTGAGACACGTCATCAGTAATTGGAGTATTTCTTATCCACAATTTATTTTCATAATCGAAATAATATATTATTCTTTGATTTGTAAAGTAATATAATGTATCATTTACTATACGAATATCCCTACAAGCAATTGACTTTAAACCATTGTTTTGAACTTTCCAACTGATTCCGTTATCAGTAGAAATTTGTATTTCGTTCTCACATGAAAAAATCAAATTCTTATAGGAAGCTACTTTATTTGATTTAATTACTAAATTTGTATCAGTAGTCCAACTTTTTCCGTAGTCGGTTGACCTAAATAATCCATCTTCTTCAGTAAAGGCTAATAATATATCCTCATGAAATAATAAATTCTTGATTTTTTTATTCATTGTTTCAGATAGTTTCCAACTTTCTCCTTTGTCACTTGATATATATAATGTCCCTTCTTTATCTTGAACATCATAATGTTTAACAGGGTCAGCAGCAAAAATATAGTTATCATTCGTTATAATAACATCAGCAAATATAGAGTCTGTTTTTTGTTCATTAGCATATATTTTTTCTAAAGTCTCAGAACCCTTTTCAAGTTTATACAAACTTCTGAATTGGTTGGATTGTAAAAATATTGTTTCGTCAACAATGGTGACAAAATGAAATCTATCAAAACCACCTAATGTATCAAAATGCTTCCAGTCCTTTCCATAATTATAGGACAAATAAATACCTGAATCAGTAGAAGTAAGTACTACGTTTTCTTTTTGATCAAAATAATGTATTAATCCTTTGCCAGAAAAGAAACCAGTATCTAATCGTGTCCATTCTTTATTATCTAATTTATATACTGATAAACCATTAGATTGACTAGATGAATATAGATTATTATCATAATTGAAAATATTGTACGACATAGCATAACCAAATGGCCCATCCGCCTTAGTCCAAATATTGGCATTTGATGCAAAAGGGATTATGAAAATTAATACTATAAGAAATTTATACATATTATTCTATGGGTTACATACCGTGTGTAAAACGTAACATGCTGTCTCATCTCCAACCATAGCGGATGGTGGTAAAGGGAATACTGCTGAACCTTCCAGTGTACATGAAGGATCAAAATTATAGCCTAAGTATCCAGAAACATTATGATGAACAACGGCAAACTCATCTACACAATAAGAATAAGTAACACGACAGAAGGTATCATTATCTTCACAAGGTAAATGGAGGTAGACATCATCATGTGGGGTCGCACCTTTAATTACTAATTTAGCCTTCCAACATATATAAATATCCCATTCTATTTTTTTACGCAGTGAACCTGAACACGGGGGTAAATTGAATTGACAATAATCAAACCAAAAATAGGCATACGTTGAGATTTGAGATATAATTTGATTTGTTATTTGATTAGGTGGTATGGTAGGTGTACATCCACTAATATTTCTATAATAATTAATTTTAACTTTCCCTGGATAAGCGAATGCACAGTATACACATAAATCTATTTCATAATCACATCCGTCAACTGTAACTGTATCTACGATATTTACCCATGGTTTGGTACAAATAGGTTTGGCTTCAATATTAATGCTTTTGGCAACGAATATTGTTATACTTAAAAAAATCAAATTGTTAATTGTTGCTTTCATTTTTTAACTCCACAAAATATGTTAATAATAAATAATTATTGCTATATTTGTAACTGTCAAATGTGTTCGGCAAGAATTAGTTTGACAACTACAGGTCAGGAAAAACGACTTTCGTTTTTTCTGACTTTTTTTATATCTACTAGAATTTGAAAACCACTTTTTGTCTCCAGTTAAGTGGTGCTTTTTTGATGGATTCATTTGTAATTCATTTTATAGAACAGTTTACAAATATTGATTAATTTCATTTGTATCAAATTTAAAATAAAATAAAATAAAATAAAATAAAATAAAATAAAATCCAAATTATTTATTAAAAACAAGCGTTTTTTATTAACATTTTTATCGCAGTGTTATAACTAGAGTTAGAAATGTATAGGGAGGGTGACAATATTGGAACAAGGGAACAAGTTCACTTGTTGATTATAGGTCTTTCGGGACGTATCTTTCTAAGCGGAAATTCTCACCGAGGTAAAACTTGAGGACATCAGGATTAGCAGCCACTTCTTCGGATTTTCCGCTAGTGAATAGACTGCCGTCTATTAGTATATATGCTCTATCTTTGTCCGATGCTGGAACGAATGGCATATTAATCTCCAAATATTATCTTTTTAGGTAGTTGCAAAATTACTATCAAAAAGAAGCAATTGCAAACAAATAATGATTGGTGTATAAACTTGTTATTAAGTTAGTTATTGTAAGAGGAGAATAAATAGAAAAAAGGAGCCGAGTTGGCTCCTTTAGATTTATTTTTATTCAACCACCACAAATGGAATCGATTGTTTATTGTTCCCATGTTTAATTACAATGAAATAAATCCCGGACGGATGTGAGCTACTATCCCATTCTAATAATCCAGAATAGTTATGGGATTTTGTCAATGCGATTTGCTCCCTTGTTGAAACCAGATTACCTGATATATCATAAACACCTTTGATAGATTCAAATATATCAAAACCAGATTGCCAATATATCTCAGCAAATACTTTCCCAGTAGTTGGATTTGGATATGCTTCATAAGTTCTAAGCGCAACAGTTGTAATTTCGACATCTGTAGTTTTATCAGCTACTATCTTATAATAATTATCTAAATAGAAATCCTTTGACTTTCTAGTATCATCTTTGTATTTAGTTAGAATTACATTTCCATTCGATAAGACTTCTTCAAATGATGGGTTCTGAGTTGGCCAATTCTGTACATCAGACCATTCTGTTAGAGTTTTATTACCTACTTTGAGTATGCTATCACCCATTATATAAAAATGATTATCAAAGAAAACAAGTTGCAGATTTTTTCTATTTACCTCGTCTTCACTAAATAAGGTATCGACTACATCTCTCGTTCTGTCATAAAGATACACTCTATTAGTATAATCAAAATCCCCATAACTTGTGTATCCATAGCTAGTAATAAATAAACTATCTTTGTTATGCTCATAAAACTTAAAATTCTCCGAATAATTCTGAATCTTATGAAAAGAAGTCCAACTCTTACCAGCATCAGTTGTAGTCCTTATCTCTAAAAACTGATCTTTAGGGTGAAGTTGTTCGAAGTTATATCTAACTTGTTGATAATAATCCGCACTTTGAGTAAATAAGTAATAGTATCTATATTCGTTAGTATCTAATACTTCCATCCTATAATCACTGAAATCATCTTTATTGAAGTAATATGCATACGTAACCCACATACTGCTAAGCAAAGGGTTAGAAGCGGTTGTTTTTCGATTATGGATTGTACAATACTCGTCTCCTAATTCAGCAAAGTTTGTTGCAAATTTGAAAGTTCTAAAATAGAAATCAGTATTGTATGAAAATTCAAAAGTATTGCCACTATCTTTGGTAAATCCAATATTAGCCCAAGTGTCATAAATTGGACTTCCATAAAGAAAACCATTTCCATTGGGGCTGATAAATGATTGATGAAAATTAGTGAATTTGCAATAATGACAATCAGTAGTATCTACTATTCGCCTATTTGTGCTTGATAGTCCACCGTCTTTCGTCGTAGAAGCGTAAATACCTTTATTCAAATAGACGTTATCATTAAATATCTGACTAGGAGTTCCTTCAATATAAGAGAATAAATTCCAGTTTTTACCATATTGTGAGGTAAGAATAGTTTTTTTATCACCAACTACTAATACAGTTGAATCCGATGTTATATTTGGTTTATTTGTATAAATAGGCGAGTATCCATTTTCTGTAACTCTAGTTAAACCAAGAACAAAAAATGAATCAAACCATTCCCCGATTGAATCAAAATCATTAGTAACTTTATTATATTTTCGTAATCTATATTTACTAACACTTGCCTTAAATCTCCAAGTACTTCCAACATCTTCTTCATTAGTTTCAACACTAAATTCTAAAGTATAAAGTTCATTTTTAAAGCTACTAAATAAAAGTCTTTTTCTATCTTTACTAAGAACTATTTCATCCCACTTCCCGAGTAGATTTGTTTCATTTATTATAAAATAGTCTAATCCACTTTTAATGGGACCATCAAGAGTGACTAATAATTCATCACCATATACAATCATATCTATCAATCTAGCATCTGGGTCATCAATCGCATCTAAAGAATCAATGAGATAGACTTCCTTAATATATTCTAATTCATCGTTTAAAATCAGATAATTTTCATTTTGTAGAGGAACAACTAAATAACCATTATAATACTGTATGAATTTGTTTATTAAATTCACATCATAAGTGAAGATTAGGGATGGCCCATAATAGTTTAGAATTGAATTTTTATATCTTTTAACTAAGTTAAAATCTAAGTCAAATTTTAAAATTTCGTCTATGCCTCGGACATATACATTTTTATCATTTACATCCATAGTAACAAATTTCATACTAGTATCATTTTCAAATTTCGTTATCCTCCAATCTAACCCTTTGTTAGTTGATTTGATCAGATAACCATCTTCCAAAATACCATAAAGTACGCCATTATTCTCTTGTATTTTGCGAATGTTCTTTTGCTCAAGCAACAGTCTTTGTTCCCAATTATTTGCTCCATCTTGAGAGAAATAATAATAACCGTTATCACCATAAATAACTATATTATCATCAATAGATATAACCCCATTGAAATTAATACTCAAAGGGGTTATATTGAATTGCTGTGCTATAAGGTTAGTACTTAAAGCTATAAGAATTAAAATGTATTTCATATTTCTATTATTATTAATCTTGAAAACAGTCTTGTTGGTAGCAATCTGTAACGTTATCTATAGCTGGATCGCCTGGTTCGGCTAACGCAGTACAACTTGGTGTTCCAAACTTTTCTACACCAACTGGTGTTGTTATATAGTCATCCAAAATTGGATCAAAACAAGTTTGTGTATAAACTTCATAGTATGCACTCCAATCACAAGGTATAATATAAATATAAAGGTTTCCAAATTCCATAACAGCAGATTTTTTCACACAAACTGGTGTTTTTACGTAAACTTTTGAAGTTGTAGGAGAACTACAAGGTTCAATTTGACAGATTTCAAATACATTCTCAGATAACTGAGCAGCAACTTGTTGATAAATTATGGCTGTTGGAATTCCTGGGTAACTTGGTTTTTTTATGTCGTTCACTGCTAAATATACATTACTTCCAGTAATATCACAATCGGCACAGATTTGTGCTTCAACCCAACAAGATACACCGTTGTAAGTTATTAGGAAAGTCTTATAAACAGTACTTTGTCCTAAAGGACAAGGAGCGGCATTAGAGAAATTAATAGTTATAATAAAAACAACTACGCTTAATAAGATAAATTTTAGAGTTTTCATTTGCTTACCTATAAATATGTTAATAATAAATAATTATTGCTATATTTGTGACTGTCAAATGTGTTCGGTCAGAATTAGTTTGACAACTACAGGTCAGGAAAAACGACTTTCGTTTTTTCTGACTTTTTTTATATCTACTAGAATTTGAAAACCACTTTTTGCCTCCAGATGAGTGGTGCTTTGTTGTTGGATTCATTTGTAATTCATTTTATAGAACAGTTTACAAATATTGATTAATTTCATTTGTATCAAGTTTAAAATAAAATAAAATCCAAATTTATTTTAAAAAACAAGCAGCTTTTATCAACAATTGTATATAAATGTTATAACTAGAGTTAAGGGGGAGTTGAATTAGTAACAAAGTAGGCAAAAGTGGCGAATTTACTTATTGCTTATAGGTCTTTAGGTACGTATCTTTCCAAGCGGAAATTCTCGCCGAGGTAAAACTTGAGGACATCAGGATTAGCAGCTACTTCTTCGGATTTTCCGCTCGTGAATAGACTGCCGTCTATTAGAATGTAAGCTCTATCAGTGATTGACAGAGTTTCGTGGACGTTGTGATCGGTGATTAGTATTCCAATTCCCTTGTTTTTAAGAGCAAAGATAATATCCATAATATCTTCTACTGAAATAGGGTCAATTCCTGCGAATGGCTCATCTAAGAGAATGAATTTGGGGTCTGATGCTAGCGTTCGGGCTATCTCGCAACGGCGTCTCTCCCCTCCCGAAAGCATATACCCCTTACTCTTACGCACACGAGCAATTTTAAAATCTTCAAGGAGCTGTTCTAACTTTTCCTTTACTTGCTTTCGGCTGAGTCCTTTTTGTAGCTGGAGTACAGCTTTTATATTATCTTCAACTGATAGCTTACGGAATATAGATGGCTCTTGTGGCAGATAACTAATACCCATTCTAGCGCGTTGGTACATCGCCTTACGGGTAATCTTTTTATCATCTATTCGTACTATACCCTTATTCGGTCGAACCATACCAACTATCATATAGAAGGCTGTAGTCTTACCAGCTCCGTTGGGACCAAGCAGACCGACTATTTCACCTTGCTTTACTTCTATGTCTATCCCTTTGACAACTGTTCGTTTGCCATAGATTTTGATTAGTCCTTGTGCTGATAGAACTGATTTGCCTTCTTCCACTATCTATATCTTCTGTTTTGTTGGGGTTCTTCTAACTGCAATTTAATAGTTTTTTCCTTATCTCCACGCAGGATTTGAAATTCCATAGTATCTCCGACCATGCTATCATATATTTCAATATAGTAATCATCTTCTCTCATCACTTTCCGACCATTGATTGTAAGTATCACATCACCGGGTTCTAACCCTGCTCTATTCGCTGGACCGTTGTTTTGTGTAGAGTATATAACTACTCCTCTTATGTCTGGTAAGTTTAGATAAGATATCACCTTGTCGTCAATTTCTTGTATTTCTAGTCCTAAGAAAACATTGCGGTTAATAACCTTCTTTGATTTTATCAACTCAACTATTTGGCTAACTCTGTTGATAGGAATGGAAAACCCAATTCCTATACTACCTGAACCCGATTGAGATTGAGCTGTTGAAAAAATCATTGTATTCATACCTATTGCCTTCCCTTCGGCATTCACCAAAGGTCCACCAGAGTTACCCGAGCTTATTGCTGCGTCGGTCTGAATCATATCTTTGTAAACAGTTAACCGTTTGTCTTGCTCCTCTAGGAAGTTCACGCCTTTATTAGATATAACTCCAACTGTTACAGTCGGTTTTGCATTTATATCGAATAGTCCAAATGGGTTACCTAGTGCAATAGCCCATTCACCTATTATCAAATCATCGGAATTTGCGAATTGTATATATGGTAGTTTATCATCAGATTTTATCTTTAGCAAAGCAATATCGGTAGCTGGGTCTGTGCCTATAATTTCGGCATCGTATCTCTTGCCGTCAGTGGTTGTGATAACTACTTTCTTTGCATTGCCAGCTACGTGGTTATTAGTTAGGATATATCCGTCAGGAGAGATGATAAACCCCGAACCGAGTCCTTTTACTTCATACTCACGTACTCTATCTCTTTGCTTACCAAAAAATCTCTCGAATAAAGTACCTCCATAAGGATTACGATATAGTACCTGCCTTACTTCTGTTACGTTTATACCTACAATGGCAGGACTAGCTTTCTCTATTGCTCGAGTTATCGCATTTTGACGAGAACTTGCTATGTCATTTTGTGCAATGCTTTCGCTTTTTATTGCAAAAAGCATAACTAGACTGACAAATAAGATTATGTATTGTTTTTTCATATATTCCACTCTTTATTCTAATTAGATTATATTACATTTGAAACCTAATACAATTACAAAAATTCGATTATGCCACTAGTAGCAGAAGTATCTGTACCATTACGTGTAAACCAAATATACTCTTACCTCATACCAGAGCGTTTCGGCTCAGATATGATAGGAAAGCGTGTAATCGTTAATTTCTCCAACAAGATTATAACTGGGTTAGTAGTCAATGTAACTAAAGATAAACCAGACATTAAGCTGAAGGAAATATCAGATGTAGTTGACAAAGAACCGATTGCCGATTTAGGTTTCTTGAAATTATGCCAATGGACTGCTGACTATTACTTATGCTCACTTGGTGAAGTTTTCATGGCGGCATTCCCACCTAAGACTTTCCCACAAGAAGAAGTTTTCGTCAAACTGTCTGACGTATATAACGAAAATGAACTGACAAAGTTTAAACAGAGTTCCAAAAAAAGAGAAGAACTTATCAATCTACTCACTGAGTCAGATGATTATATCGCACTCAGCACTTTGAAAAACAAATTCGCGTTTACTTATAGTTACAAGCAATACTTAGAGTTCCGAGATTCGGGATTCATAGATATAAGCTATGAGATGAGAGAAGAACATAAGCCGAAAATGATGGTAGCTGTTCGACCAACTAAAACAGAAGGAATAGACGACAAGTATATACACCGAATAGGGAAAGAGTACTTTTCTAGATCGGCAAAGCAATTGGAAGCGTTTGACACTATTTGCAATCACTATATAGAGACTAGTGAGCCAATATTGCAGCAATTGCTAATTAACGATTATAATATTTCTTCTGCTGCTATTACTGCCTTGGAAAAGAAAGGTTTAATAGAAAAAGTTGAGATAGAAGTCAGCAGAGTAACAGATGAATTATCAGAGCTAAGCTCAAAAGTTGAATTGCAGCTAGAGTTAGCGGACTTCCAAAAAGAACTATTGACCAATATCAGACAAGAGATAGCCACAGGAAAAAAGAATATCCTAATTCACGGTATAACAGGTAGTGGGAAAACTCTGATATATATGCACTTAATCAGAGATGTAATTAGTAAAGGTAAGCAAGTGGTTATGCTCCTGCCAGAAATATCACTAACCCCACAGCTGACGGATAGGTTCAAGCTCTCGTTCCCAGGGCGAGTGTGTACTATTCATAGTAAGCTGAACAAGAATGAACGTTATGAACTATGGCAACAGATAGCCAACGGCGAATATGACATTGTAATAGGCCCACGCTCGACTATCTTCTCCCCTATGAAAAACATTGGGCTGATAATAGTAGATGAGGAACATGACCAAAGTTACAAGCAAGACTCCCCCGCTCCTCGATACAATGCAAGGGATTTGGCAACAGTAAGAGGGCATATACTAGATTGCCCTGTGCTATTCGGGTCGGCGACTCCTTCGCTGGAGACTTACTATAATGCCAAGCAAGGAAAGTACGGTTATTTCCAGATGACGGAAAGAGCTGATTCGCACAAGCTACCAGCTATTGAATTAGTTGACTTACTAAATGCGCGCAAATCGGGTGGAATGCACGGCTCGTTCTCTTATGGGCTTATAGAGCAGATAAAATCTACACTTGCAGAAGGGAGAAAAGTAATGCTCTTCCAAAATAGGCGTGGTCATTCCAGTTTCGTTCAATGTCAGAGCTGTGCTCATATACCGCTTTGTGATGATTGTGATATAGCAATGACTTATCACAGCCATAGTAATATGATGATATGCCACTATTGCGGTCAGAAAGAAGAGTATTCTGAACATTGCAAAGGCTGTGGTGCAGATGATGTGATGAAAATAGGTCTTGGCACTCAGCAAGTAGAAGATGAGATAAATGAGATATTGGGTGATAAAGTAACCGTAGTACGATATGATTCGGATACGGTGACTAATAAGAATAAGCAAAGACAAATATTACAGAAATTCACCGATGGTGGGATAGATATACTAGTAGGTACGCAGATGATAGCCAAAGGGTTGGATTTCTCTACTATTGGGTTAGTAGGAATATTGAATGCTGATGTGGATTTATTTATGAGTGATATAAGAGCCGCAGAAAAGACATACCAACTAATAAATCAGGTAGCAGGTAGAGCTGGTAGAAGCAAGAACTCCGAGAGTAAAGTAATTCTACAAACAACAGTACCGAATAACTACGCTATCAAATCAATCAAGCAGTTGTTAAATCTAGATTTTCTCGGCGAGGAGTTGCAACACAGAGAAGATCTTAGCTATCCCCCATTTTCTAGGTTAGTGGTAATCGAGATGATATCCTCTGATTATGCACAGCTAGAAAGACAGGCGATGGCACTCTATAAGACTTTCCCCAAAGATAAACCAGAACTAGATATACTACCACCGACAGACCCAGTTATTAAAAAAGTACGCAAGAAGTACAGAAAAATAATAGTAATAAAAAACAACAAACTACTAGACCCAACGGGTAAAGTAATGCGGAAATATGTGTGGGGCTGCGTTGAGTTCTATACTAAGCTCAGTGGTCATGGCGATTTGCGAATAAACATAAACGTAGATGCCAGCTCGGTGATGTAGTTGGGCTATAAATGAAAAAGGAGCCGAAGCTCCTTTCATAAGTATTACATATCAATTGACGATAAACTTCTGTCTATCGACAAATCCGTTTGGATATTCAATCTGGACAAAATACAGACCCGAAGTCAAACTATTATTTGGATTGATTTCTAAAGTCTCTGAAATAGAAGTTAAGTTCCTATCAAAAGAGGAAATAGTTCTACCATTCATATCAATAATAGAAATTGTAGAAATACCCCATGCTACTGGGGCTAATTTTAAATTAATAGATTGACTACGAGAAACTGGGTTTGGATAAATCTCTAATTCAGACTGACTAAACAAATCTTCTACCGAAGTTATCGGACTTTTGTAGTCAACATAAAAAAGATAACCACCACCACCAGTAACTAGTATTTTATCTCCAAATCTTATATAATCGTAGCTATTCTGATAATTGTACTGTTCTCTTAATTCTAAGATATTATTTGGGTAAAGGGCTATAATACCTTTGTTTCCTCTGTCAAAAATACTTATGCCAGAGTTTGCCCCCCTGAATAATAAATATTTTTCATCAACATACTCAAGACTACCTTGTATACTAGAATTAACATTAGTATCTAAATTAATTAAAAGTGTATCCCAAGAAGTCCCTCTATCGAAGCTCTCCAAAACAATATCGTGACCAAAAGGATTTCCTAAATTGTCAAAATGAGTTTTGGATTGCAAAATACCAAATAGAATAATATACTTATCATCTAAAAACTTTATTCTTGAACGTTCCACAGGCAAATTAAATATCTCCTTTTCCCAAGTTGTACCATAATTAGGAGAACTGATTAAGTAATTCGTTGATTCAATCAATGAATCATTTTCGTAATGACGATCAACCATAAAAAATGAAATAGTACCTTCACCGAAAGAATAGAACTCCCCTATTCTTAATTCTGTTTCATATTCAAGTAAAGCGTTTACTGGAACATTTAATTCGTTCCAATTCATTCCACCATCGTTTGTCAAGTATAGTTCTGTAGTAAGTTTCTTATCATAAGATTTAAAAAATAGTGCAATACCATTTTCACTATCAATAAATTCGACCTGTACTGGAGTTTTGAACACACCTAATGAATCTCTTATCCAAGTCTCACCATCGTCAAACGATTGTAAAATATACCCTGTATGAGAAAAAAGTAATATATTACCGTTATCCAAATACTTCAATTCTTCAACATTGTAGAAACTCCTTTCAGATTTGGGTAAAGTTTCATTGGAATCTAAATAAATAATAGTCCAATTTAATCCCTTATCAATTGATTTCAATACCACATTATTAAAAATATGAGTTTGAGGATCATCGCCTATTTTATTATATCCAGATACAATAATGTTACCAGTACTATTTGTTTCGATTTGCTCTAATATAAATCCCTCCTTTACCAATAATGGAGTAAAATCATATTTATTAAAATCAACAGAGAATACTGAGCTATTTGCTAGTAATAATAGTAATATATACTTAATCATATCAAAACCTCAGAATTGTTATTTTACTATCATGAAACTTTCAACTTTAATTAATTCACCGTTGAGACTGAAAGCCATATAATAAGCACCATTGGTAAAATTATTATCTAAGTTAATTTCAAAACTTGTCTCATTTACGTTGAATACTTCATAAATATTACTAACACCTTCAGTGCTAAAGATATTTAGAGAAAGCTTCCCATTTAATTCTCCTTCTAATTTTATATTCAAATTACTTGGGTCAATAGTATAATCTACTTTATAATTATCATAAATATTATTTGGAAGTGCTTTCACTTCTTTTGGTACTAATGATTCTTCCCATTCCCAGTCACATGAATAAGTACAACTTAAACCATCGGGATCAGTACCACAATTATCAGGCGGCGAATAAATATTAGCCTTAGTCATAGTCTCTTTACCGTTTATATCTACACAGAATTGAAGATTTTGAACGCAACATTCAGTTAGAAAACAAGTCAAAATATATACATTTCCGTCAGGAGCAATATATTGCTTTTTACATGAAGTCCCTTTAAAGTTCGGAATAACAGGTCCACACCCTAAAGGTGGATTCGGTGGAACAGTTATAAATGGTAATGAATATTTTTTAATTAACTGAAATACTGCTTCCATATATAATTTATCCATCTGACTAAAACTATACTGAGCAGGGTTTCCATTGCAAGGATAAAAGCAAGAACCATCTGTTACTACATAATCTATTTGGAATTCAAATTTAGGTGCATTAGGACATGGATTATTACACCCAGAGTTATCCCTGTATTTGTAACGAATTGTCATAATACAAGAAGGGCAATTTGGGTCTAATGGGATGGGTAAATCTGGTGCTTGAATCCAAGAACCACAAGCAGAAGCATTCACACATGGATCACCATCACAATGCGGTGTTTGTGCCTCCGCCTCGCTTTTCATCCCAACTGTCAGAAGGAATAGTGTTACTCCAAGAGCAATCAATATGTTTGTAATTTTTTTCATTTCTGAAATTCCTATAAAAATTAATATTTATTTAATTGTTTGAGGATAATTCATTAAATTTGTAAATATCATTTGAGGTGTGCAATTTTAGATGATAAATACAGGTCAGGAATTACCCACGAAGTTTTTTCTGACCTTTATTATTTTTTCCCACTAATTTCTGATTTAAAATAAAAATTTAATTGAAACTAAAAAAAAAAATAATGAAATAACCTAATTATTTTTTCATTTTGCCGAATTTAATTTAATATTATTAATATTTTGTTACTATTTCTCGTTAAGAAATATATTCAATTCTATAAATATTCCCCCAAAAATGATTAATTTTCGGATTATTAGAAATCCAAAACAAGAAAAAATATGTCTGAGAAAAAGAGAATACTAAGCGGAATACAGCCATCGGGTGTGCTGACTATCGGTCATCTGACTGGGGCACTTTCCAACTGGAAGAAAATGCAAACGGAGTTCGAATCGTTTTTTATGATTGCGGATTTGCACGCTATTACCCAAAAGCAAGAGCCAGCTAATCTTCGTTCGTGGACTTTGGACACAGCGGCTATGTTCTTGGCTTGCGGTATTGACCCAGAAACTTCTGTTATGTTCACTCAATCGCATGTACCAGCTCACGCACAATTAGCGTGGGTTATGAGCTCATTTACAGGTATGGGTGAAGCAGAGCGAATGACTCAATTCAAAGATAAATCAAAGAAAAAGCCAGACAATGTGAACGTAGGACTATTCTCATATCCTATTCTTATGGCGTGCGATATATTACTATATCAGGCAGATGCAGTACCAGTTGGAGACGACCAAAAGCAGCATTTGGAGCTGACACGCAATCTAGCTCAGAGGTTCAATCATCACTATTCGGAAACTTTTGTGATACCTGAGCCATATATTCCTGAGATTGGAGCTAGGATAATGAGTTTGCAAGAGCCAACAGCAAAAATGTCTAAATCTGACCCCAATCAAAATGCTGTTATTTTCCTCACAGATGATAATGATACTATCGTTCGTAAAATAAAGCGTTCTGTAACAGATTCTGGAAGTGAAGTTACTACCGGAAAAGGTAAAGAAGGGATTGAAAACCTGATTACTCTTCTATCAGTTTCTACTGGCAAAAGCTCGAAAGAAATAGTAGCCGAGTACGAGGGTGAGGGTTATGGAAAATTCAAATCTGATGTCGCAGAAGCAGTGGCTTCTTACATACAGCCGATTCGTGAGGAGTTCAAACGATACAGAGAAGACAAGGAATTACTTACTAATATCTTAAAAAAGGGTGATGAGCAAGCTAATAAAGTTGCCTTTAAAACGTTATCTAAAGTGTATAAGAAAGTCGGTTTCTTACAATATTAATATTGATAGACGGATTTTACTTATTATTGTAACTGTATTTTTATTAATTATCTGAATTGTTTTGATATGCCTACTTATGTTTATATATGTGACGAGACTGGTGAGGAGTTCGAATACATCCAAGGTATTAACTCAAATGCTTTAGAGTTTTGGCCAGAAGATGTGAAGGGTTTCGATGCTAACAAACCTAAGAAAATACGTAGAAAAATTGGCACCGGAATAGGTGTTATGCTAAAAGGCACCGGATTCTACGAAACTGATTATGTAAAGAAATCTGGAAGCCCAGACAGCAAAGACTAGAGCTTTGACCCTAGGAATTCATTCCTCAATTTCAAGAATAAGTCTATAAGCAAAAGGTCGGAACTTACGTTTCGGTTAACCTTTACTATTGCCTGTTCGATATAATCGAACGCTTTGAAATAATTAGCTTTGTCGTAATAATTAGCGAACTTCCTAATTGAGTCAATAGTGCTAATGTTCACTATTAGTTTATCTTCGCCATTGCTCAGATGTAGTGCATCTTGTAGCCACCGTTGCAAAAGCTTTAGAGCTGTTATTATTAGATTCTTATCTCTTAACTTAGTTAACTCACCCACTCTTTCTGATAATAATATACGATAACCAGATTTTTGCAATGATGCTCGAAGCAAATTAATAGTAGCCTCAACCAAAAGACTAATATCTTGGTCTATAAAATCAATTGCATTACTAATTGACCCTTGAGAAAAAGAAGTAATTATACTTCTTTTCTCTTCAGTCAGTTCTGGATAATTATCTGCCAAATACTCATTCAATTCTTCATTTGTCAAAGGTGCAAATTTCAATTTCTGTGCCCTTGAAAGAATTGTAGGTAGCATTGAGTTGATATTATCAGCTATTAAAATTATCGTAGTATCGGGGTTTGGTTCTTCTAATGTCTTCAAAAAAGAGTTAGCAGCAGCTGGATTCATAGTATCAGCATCAGAAACTATTACAAATCGCCTACCACTTGAACTTGATGTCGATAACTTTTTTCTTAGAATACGAATAGAATCTATCCTAATCTGTGAAGCATTAGCTATCTCAATGCTATAATAAGGATTAGATTGTTTTTTTTCTAATTCCTCTTTTATATTCTCCACTACATCATTCGGAAAATTATCATAAAAGTTCTCTGCTTTCTTAGTTGACTTATTAGCAGGAGTTTTATGAAGATAAGTGATATTAGAGGAGTTAAGCCACCTTGATTCATCAATTTGGTTAACAATAGATGCAAATTTTAGTGCAACAGCTTCCTTTCCTACGCCCTTAGGCCCATAAAAAAGATATGTCGATGCAATAGAATTATTGGTACTTGCGTTAGTTAGCAAGTTGTAAATTTTTTGGTTACCGTAAAGTTTAATCATAAATTAACAAATAAGATTTTTTAATTGAGATGTTAAAATTGTAAATTGTGAAATTGTATAAAACAAGAATAAGAAAAATATTAATTAAAATTTGGTGAGTAAAGCATGGCGGCTAAAAAAAATAGCACAAAAAAAGCTTCAGTCAAAACGAAAAGCACTAAATCGAAAGCAACGACAGCTAAAAAGACTGCTACTAAAAAGGTAGCAACTTCAAAAAATATGAAAATGGATAAAGCTCATTTGATGGGTGCCTTGCGTAATATGATTACAGCAAGAACAACAGACAACATACACTTAGGATTCGTAAAGCAAGGTAAATCATTCTTCCACATCGGAGTTAGTGGTCACGAATGTATCCAAACTGCAATTGGTCTTCGTATGAGAGAAGACGATTGGGGTTGGACATACTATCGTGATATGGCTATCACTTATGCAAAAGGAATGACTATGAATGAGTATTTCCTACTTGCATTTGCTAAGAAAGATTGTCCAGCAACTGGCGGCCGTCAGATGCCGGGTCACTTTGGTAATCCAAGATTAAACTTCCCAACTCAATCTTCACCTACAGGTACTCAGTTCCTAAACGCTACTGGTACTGCGCTTGCAATCAAGAAAGAAGGTGGCGATCAGTTCGTATATGTTGCATCAGGTGAAGGAACTACTTCACAAGGTGAGTTCTACGAAGCTGTGAACTGGGCAAATAGAGCTAAGTTACCTGTACTATTCTGTATCCAAGATAACAAATACGCTATCTCGGTAAGAAAGAAAGATCAAACAATGGGTGGCGACATCTCTGATGCTTTCGATAAATATGAAAACTTGAAAAAAATCAGAGTAGATGGAACAGATTATTTTGAATCTGTGAAAGCTGCTGAAGAAGCTATCGAATGGATGAGAGCTGGCAAAGGACCTGCTTTGATACATGCAGATGTAGTTAGATTATTATCTCACTCTTCTTCTGATGATCAAAGAAAATATCGTGATATGGATGAATTGGAGAAAGAATCTGATGATAAAGACTGTATCAAAATACTATCTGCACAGTTGATAAAAGACAAAATAGCTACACAAAAAGAAATTGATAAAATGTGGGCTGATGTTAAAAAAGAATTATTTGAAGCAGCAGATTGGGCTTTGGAACAAGAAGATCCAGATCCAGCTGACTCAATTAAAGAAAACTTCGCTGATTTGAGTACTCGTGATTTGCCTTATGCTACAAGTGAGCCAACTGGTGAGAACGAAGCTGTATTAGTAGATGCTATTAATCACGCATTGCACGAAGAAATGGCACTAAATGATAAAATGGTAATCTATGGCGAAGACGTAGAAGATGGTAAAGGTGGTGTATTCACTGCTACTAGAGGGCTAAGCGATGCATTTGGAACTGAAAGAGTATTCAACTCTCCATTAGCTGAAGCATCTATAGTAGGTACTGCTGTTGGTATGGCTGTCAAAGGTTGGAAACCAGTAATCGAGATTCAATTCGGTGACTATATCTGGCCAGCATTCATGCAATACAAAAATGAAGTATCGGCAATGAGATTCCGTTCAAACGGTGGTTTCTCTGCTGCTGTTGTAACTAGAGTTGCTGTTGGTGGATATATACACGGTGGTCTATGTCACTCACAAAATATAGAATCAATATTCTCTCACATTCCTGGATTGCTTATAGCTTATCCATCGAATGCGGCAGATGCGAAAGGTCTATTGAAAACTGCTTGTAGATTGCAAGACCCTGTTATCTTCTGTGAACACAAAGGTATGTACAGATTACCGTTCGCAAAGACTGTAGAACCTGATGAAAACTACTTATTACCTTTCGGTAAAGCGAGAATAGTAAAAGAAGGAAACGACGCTACTATCATCACTTACGGTATGGGAGTAAAAGACAGTGTTAATGCTGTAAAGAGAATAGAAAAAGAGACAGGTAAAACTGTTGAGATTATCGATCTTAGGACTATCGTTCCTTGGGATGTGGAAGCTGTATGTGAATCAGTTAAGAAAACTAATAGAGCATTAGTAGTACACGAAGATACTATGACTACGAGCGTTTCTGGTAATATAATATCAGAAATCTCTGACCAGTGCTTCGAGTATTTGGATGCACCTGTTAAGAAATTAACTGCCAAAGATTCGCATATTCCTTATCACCCGAACTACGAGAATGATGTATTACCATCAGAAGACAAGGTATATGATATACTATTAGAATTACTTAACTATTAAGATTATTCTGATTATTATTGAAATTGGAAAAAGGCTATTCGAGAGAATGGTCTTTTTTTTTGTATATTTGAAATAAAACTTATGCGATTTGCTTTAACAATACTCATATTAATAGCCCTTTATTCAACAAGTTTTACTCAAGATGAGAAGATTTTTGAATCATTTGTTGATAGTATATCAATAAATCAAAATCTTTCTTTTAAAGTTGAATTTTTAAGATATGGATTAAAACCAGATAAAGATCATTGGGTAAAAATTATTTTTTTAAAAAAAGAAATAAATTATTGGGAGGAGGTGTTTAGGTTTGAATCTGAAAGAAACCAGACCCATATAAATTTCCCAAAGCTTGAAGATTTTAATTCTGACGGTTTTTTGGATTTCAGTTATGTACCATTTTTAGCTGCTAAAGGAGCAAATGAATTAAGAGAACTTTTTGTTTTCGATTCAGTTTCAAACAACTTCATTCATATAAAAAACTCAAGTGATTACCCTAACTTGAAATACAATGTTGAATTTGATAATTATACAGGATGGGCTTTTCATGGAGGCACAACTCAGTACTTTCTATCTCTTGAAGTAGATACACTAATTGAATTAGCATCGATAGATATTAATGGATTTGAACGAGGGTTAACTATTTATGACAGGAATGGTGAAGTGTCTTTCTCAAAATTTGATTCGATTCAAGAAGAAGGTTTTCCGTTTTATAAAAATTACGACCCTATTGAGGAATGATGAAAAATATTATACTCTTATTTCTTCTTATTTATATCCCAGCCATTTCGCAAGATTCTACTGAAATAATTCATCCAATTGAAGCTGAAATGAAAATATGCTTGGATTTAGATAGTAACTACTCTACTCAAGCAATGTTGGATTGTGTATATATTGCTACGGACAGCTGGAAATTAGAGTTAAACAAAAATTACAATGAATTAATTTCTAAATTAGATGATGATAAAAAAAACTATTTAAAAAAATCTCATCAATATTGGTTAGTCTATAAAGAGAATGAATTTAAGCTAATTAATGAGATATATCTATCTAAAGTCGGAACGATGTATATTTTAATGGCAGCTTTGGATAAGCTGAAGTTAATAAAATCAAGGGCATTAGAATTGAAAGAGTATATTGATATTATGAATATTGATGAGTGATGATACTTCCCCACAAAAAACACTAAAAATATTAGTTGTCAGTATTTAATGAGTTAATTCGTAAATTATATTTTTAAAAATCATAAAAACTAGAAAAATGAGCAACAACCAAAAAGTACAAGATAAAATAGACAGTAAAATATTAGCTGACCGCAAGATATTCCTATGGAGTGAAGTAGATGATGATTCGGCTAAGCACATAATAGATAGATTGCTATACTTAGAAATGGAAGAGCCGGGTAAAGAGATACAACTGATAATCAACAGCCCTGGTGGATACGTAACTGCTGGATTTGCTATATATGACACTATGAAAGCGATTTCAAGCCCTGTATCGACTATAGCAACTGGATTAGCAGCTTCAATGGGGTCTATATTGCTATCAGCTGGTGAAAAAGGTAGAAGATTCGTATTGCCACACGCTAGAGTAATGATACACCAGCCAAGCGGTGGTGCCAGAGGTAAATCAGCAGATATGGAAATACAGATGAATGAGATAATCAAAACAAAAGAGCAAAGTGCTCAGATATTAGCCGATAATTGTGGTCAATCTTTTGATAAGATTATGGCTGATTTCAATCGTGATTTCTGGATGTCAGCTGAAGAATCAGTAGCTTACGGAATCGTTGACAAGATGATTGACAAGATGGTATAGGATTTATTATCATTTGAATATTTAGGAAGACTACTCACAAGGTAGTCTTTTTTTTTGAAGCCAAAATTTATTTGAAATAAAACTCATTTTTTGTGTAATTTGTATTACAAAAGTGGATCAAATGAGATACAGATTAAAAAGCTTAATTAATAAGAAATTATATTTATAAATTTCATCAAATCAAATTATTTGAATTCCTTTAAATAAATTATTACCAACAAAATAAACTGAAAATTTCAGTTATAGGCTTAAAAATAATACAGAATGGATCATCTCTTCAACCACCCTGGCATTCTTGCCGGATTCGTAATAATCATTTTTTTCATGCTGTTACTCGATTTAGGTGTCTTTAATAAAAAGGCGCACGAAGTCAGAAATAAAGAAGCACTCATTTGGTCATTAGTATGGATTTCATTATCCATGGTTTTTAGCGGTGTTATATATTATCTATTAGACCATCCACAAGGGACAACAGACAATTTTTCACGATTTCAAGCTGCATATTGGATAGAAAAAGCACTTTCGGTCGATAATCTTTTCGTCTTTATATTAGTTTTCAAATTCTTCCAAATACCTAAAAAATACCAACACAAGGTCCTCTTTTGGGGAGTTATTGGTGCCTTGGTATTTAGAGCTATTTTTATCTTTGCAGGTGTCGAATTAATAAAACTAACTTATGTCAATGCACCATTTTTAGGCTTAGATTCACAAGGTGACATTAGACAGATTAATTTGGTATTAACTATTTTTGGATTCTTCTTAATTCTCGCCGGAATAAAATCTTGGGGAAGTCATGATATGGAAGAAGAAAAAGATATGTCAAACAATTTTGCAGTCAAACTTGTACATAAATTTTATAAAGTTAGTGCGCATTTTGATGGTGATAAATTTTTTACGGTTCAGAATGGTATTAAAATGGTAACCCCTCTATTTGTTGCAATTACTGTGATAGAATTGACAGATCTAATATTTGCTGTAGATAGCATCCCTGCTATATTTGCTATAGCACCAGATGATCCTTTCATACTATACACTTCTAATATTTTTGCAATTCTAGGTCTTAGATCCCTTTACTTCTTATTAGCAAATTCTATGGATATGTTCTCCAAACTCAACTATGGTTTAGCTGTAATATTATCATTTATAGGTGTTAAAATGCTGATAATGCCATTTTATCATTTTCATTCTACCATCTCATTAGCTATAATTGGTTCGGTATTAATCATTTCTATATTAGCTTCTATCATTTCCAATAAGAAGAACACTTAATTTATTTTTAATTTGTAGCTCAAAATAATTTGAAATAAAGCTCAAATATTATGTAAATTGAGCAACAAAAGTGAATCAAATGAGCTACAAATAAGTGATATTTTGAGGAGGAAAAGAAATTACTAAAACTAAACCAAATACAAAGAATGTAATTTTGAATAATATCCTACATTCATCTATCTTTATCATCCTTACAACCTTACAATTTTCATATTACCTCTAAACATGGAGCATATAATTTTGTAGTAGCAACCATTTCAGATTTTCCCCAAACAGATATAGATGGAGAAGTTAGACAATATGGATCATTATCAGCAGGTGCCGATGAATACTATCCAACTACTGGAATATTAAGCGTTTTAAAACAGAATGAAAAGTTCAAGGTATATCCTAATCCAATTGCAAAAAGTAGCATAATAGAAATAAAATCTTCAGAAGAGATTAGAAGCATTGCAATTATAAATAGCAATGGTCAATTCGTTTATCAAAATATACAATGCTTGATATTAGCAATAAGGATATCAGAAATGGAGTATTTTTTATATTGGTAAATAACAATGAAGCAATCCCAATTATTATAAATTAGAAATTATTTTTCGCTTATATCCACCTTTTCCCCTTGAAGTTAGTAGTAACAGGGTTGTTTTTTTTTCTTGATTATATATACTAAAAATTATAAATTTGACTTATTCACTTTTTATAAATAAAGGTATTTGTATGAAAAAATTATTACTATTTTTAACAATTTCATTTGTATTTATAGGTTGTAATAAAAAAGATGAAATTGTTGATCCAGTTATCAAAAACGGGAAAAATGAATTTACCACAATTGTTGATGACGTTGAACGAGAATACATAGTAAGCATACCAGAAAGCTATGACGGTAAATCGGATGTTCCAGTAGTATTTATGCTCCATGGAACTGGTGGAGATGGTGAAAGGTTCTATAATACCTCAGGTTGGAAGGAGTTGGGTGAAAAAGAAAATTTTATTTCCGTATTTCCTTCATCCATGAATTATTGTATTCTCGATGAAGATGGACAAAAAAAGATTACAAAATGGAATAGCATACCATTTTGCTCTTTTGAATACTGTTCAAATGTTACTCCTCCCGATGATATCAAATTTCTAAGACAGATTATTGATGAACTTGGTAAAGAATATACTATAGATTCTAAACGGATTTATTTTGTGGGATTCTCAAATGGAGGACAAATGTGTGTCAAACTATCTATACTTATGGGTGATAAGATTGCTGCAATTGTTGAAAGTGGTGCATTATTCGATTTAGATACAATGAGTAATCCTGTAAGAAAATTACCAATATTATTTCAAATTGGTAATGGAGATTATGGTCCTGCGAATACTGGTCCATTTATTCCATTATCAGAATTTGATAAAGTATTATCATCAGCTGAATACCAACCATATAAGATAGTTCAGACTCATATAAAAAGCTTTGATTTGAATCCAAATTATACTATTTCTGGAGATACTAATACAGTAGTCTATGCTACATTTGTACCAAATGATGGCAATACAACAAATAATTTCAATTTCGCATATATAAAAGATCTGACGCATCAATATCCAAACGGGAAAAATCATTGGATGATTGGTGCACAAGTTAATTGGAATTGGCTGAAGCAATTTACATTGCCGAATTAGAAATATCTCAATTAAAGCTCAATTTTTATGTAAATTGAGCTTTATTTTACCATTAAATGTGATAATAATTAACACAGGAACCCCAATGAATCCAATACTCAATAAAAACTTATTCTTCGTCAAAGAACACAGAGGAATATTTAAAGCAGCGAATAACTACGATATATTCGACCCGAATACTCAGCAGATGATTATGACTTGCAGAGAAGAAAAGCTCGGTATATTCACCAAGATATTTAGATTTACCGACTATAAGCGTGCAACACCATTCGATATAGAGATAAAAACTGCTGATGGAAGAAAGGTATTAACCGTAAAGCGAGGTATTTCCATTTTCTTGTCTAACGTGGAAGTATTCGATGAGAATGATGTCTTATTTGGCCGCTTCAAACAGAAGTTCTTCTCTATTGGTGGGAAGTTCGATGTGCTTGATGCTGCGGATAATGTGGTTTGCTCTCTCAAAGGGAAATGGACAAGCTGGAATTTTGATTTCAGTCAAGGTGAAGTCAAGTTAGCTCATGTTGCTAAGAAATGGGCTGGGATAGGTCGAGAGTTGTTCACTAGTGCCGACAACTATATGCTAGAGATAGAACCAACTGTACCCCAAAATGACCCCGTTCGTCTTCTTATACTAGCAGCTGTTATGTGTATAGATATGGTTTTGAAGGAATAAAAGTTAAATAGCGAGTTTTAGGATTATACTCTATTCAAACTCACACATCACTACAGGAAAATATTGACAGAATTAAAAAGAACCTTAGGACTTGCAGAATGCGTCTTTTTTGGGGTGGGTTCTATATTAGGTGCAGGCATATATACTCTAATCGGTAAAGTAGCAGGAATGGCTGGCAATTTAACTTGGCTCGCTTTTTTAATAGCTTCAATTGCCGCTTTGTTTACAGCTTTCTCTTATGCTGAGTTAAGTGCTGCATTTCCGAAAGCTGGTGGTGAGTACATATATGCAAAAAAGGCATTCGGGCAAAAGATGGGTGTGTTTCTTGGTATTATTATTTCATTCAATGGTATTATAAGCGCTGCTACTGTTTCACTTGGCTTTGCCGGATACTTAAATACTCTCACTGGTATAAGTATGCTTTTAGCATCACTCGGAATTATTATTTTATTGTTTTTAGTTAATATTTCAGGTATTAAGCAATCCTCATCACTGAATATAATTTTCACAATAATTGAAGCCGCAGGTTTATTACTTATAATTTACGTTGCCTTCCCTTCTATCAGGGATGTAAATCTAACAGAACTTTCACCAAAAGGAGTGAACGGGTTACTGACTGCTTCTGTTATTGCATTTTTTGCATATATGGGATTTGAAGAAATTGTAAAATTGGCAGAAGAAACTAATAATCCCGAAAAGACCATACCAAAAGCATTGTTTATCTCTAGTGCTGTTGTTATCGTACTTTATACTTTGGTTACAATAAGTGCTGTTAGTGTAACCCCCTATCAGCAATTAGCAGAATCAGCCAGCCCACTTGCCGATATTGCAAATACAAAGTTTGGGACTGTTGGAATTGTAGTTATCTCGGTAATAGCTTTATTTGCCACATCCAACACCATCTTATCAAACATGATGGGAAGTTCAAGAGTTTTATTTGGTATGTCTAAAGAAACAAAACTCTTGCAATTATTTTCCTATATTTCTCCCAAAAGAAGAACCCCAGTCATAGCTCTAACTTTGATTTTGGTAATTACTTCATGCTTTGCATTAATCGGTAATATTGAGACTGTCGCACTTATAACTACTATTTTTATTTTCATTACATTTATTGTTGTAAACCTTTCTGTTATAGTTCTTAGAGTAAACGAAAAGGATATTAATCGACCTTATCGAATACCATTAAATATCAAGAATATACCCGTGATTAGTGTTTTTGGTATTATCTTAACAATCGTTTTACTTAGTTATAACGTTTATAGTTTTTTATAAAATTTTGCTTTGATATGATGTTGAAAGAGTGATGATGAAACTTTTAAGTTAGATAATCTAGTAAATTAAAATAAACTAAATGATAAGAAATGGAATCTCTCAGAATTATTGAAATTGCAGGTACTGTTGCTTTTAGTATAGCAGGAGCATTCGCTGCAATGGAAAAAAGATTAGACCTTTTCGGTATCTTTATAATAGCATTTGTTACGGCAATGGGTGGTGGGACATTACGAGATGTTTTGATTGGTGAAGTCCCTGTCAAATGGATGCTTGATTTAAGTTCAGGGTTAGTTGTAATAATAAGCACAATCGGGGCTTTATTATTCACAAGAGTATTACAGAACTTCCATAAAATTCTATTATTGTTTGACTCTATAGGTCTCGGATTTTTCACAGTAGTTGGAGTTCAAACTGGGGTCTCACTTGAACTACATCCAGTAATTTGTATTGCACTTGGAACTATAACAGCATGTTTTGGTGGTGTGATAAGGGATATATTATTAAACAACATCCCACTTATATTTGAGAAAGAGATATATGCAACTGCATGCATATTTGGTGGAGGCCTTTTTTTCTTGCTACAAAAAATTGATATTCCTCAAATACCAATTGATATAATTTGTCTTATTTCTGTAGTTGTATTCCGATTATTAGCAGTTAGATATGATTGGCAATTGCCTTTACTATGGAGGATGGAGAAGCCATTACCTTAAATTATATGATACAAATTAAAACAAAAATTACCAGCAAAGCTTGGGTTCACATGTAATTCTAAATCTTATGATAGTTCAAAACTATATTTACTGAATCTAACTAACATAACCCAACTCAGTGAATTAGAGAAGTATTCAACTCCCCCACTCTTTTACTTACCCTATCCTTTATAATTAAAACATCCCGCACCGAAGGATTTACCAGAATCATCTGTCTAAACTATATAATTTATAATTACAATGTATTAGAATAAGTATGAAAAATAAAATGAAAATAGTTATTGCTCTCCTAGTAATTGTTACACTTGCTGTAGTGGCATACATCTTTTTACAAGGCGGTGACGAAATTATAATATCAGCAAAAACAATTGCAGTAAAGAAAGCCAATGTAACAACAATGGTAACTGCAACCGGAACGATTGAGCCGATTAAACAAGTTGACGTTGGTACACAAGTTTCTGGAGTTGTTAAAAAAATATATGTAGATTATAACAGTGTAGTTAAGGCCGGTCAGTTAATAGCAGAGTTGGATAAAACTAATTTAAAGGCAGCATATTCTCAAGCGCAGGCTTCTTATGACAATGCTATTAACCAAAGGGAATATATGAAGATAATTTATAATCGTCAGAAATCATTGTATGATGATCAATTTATAAGTAAATCAGATTTTGATGTTGCCAATTTTAATTATGAAACTGCAAAAAATACAGTAACACAACAATTCTCTGACCTTCAAAGATCAATTACGAATTTAAGTTATGCCAACATCTACTCACCAATTGATGGCGTTATTTTGTCAAAAGATATTGATGAAGGTCAAACGGTAGCTGCTAGTTTTAACACACCAACTCTTTTTACTATTGCACAAGATTTAAAGGAAATGCAAGTAGAAGCAAATGTAGATGAAGCAGACATAGGACAAGTGAAAGAGGGACAACGAGTAACCTTTACAGTGGATGCTTATATAGGTGAAACCTTCGAAGGAGTCGTATCTCAAGTTAGATTAGATCCCAAAATCACTTCAAACGTAGTGACATATACTGTCGTTATTACAACTAAAAATCCAGATTTAAAATTGAAGCCAGGTTTAACAGCCACCATTTCTATTTTCACCTTGGAGTTAAATAATGTTTTGACTGTGGAGGCCAAAGCCATTAATTTTAAACCAGATACTGAAACTCTGAAAACCTATAATTTACAACATAAACTAACTGCAAACAGTCAAGAATCATCTAATAACAATTCCATAATATGGGTATTAGATATAGATGGTGCAATACTACCAAGAACAGTTATACTTGGAGCTAGTGATGGTGTTAATGTTCAAATACTAAGCGGCGTTACTAAGGGTGAAAAAATAGTCTATAGCTTAAAAGGTGTCAATAAATCTGAAATCAATAAAGATGGACCGAATGAAAGCCCATTTGTGCAACAAGGCGGACGCCCTAATAGAATATAAATCATGAGTAAAGAAATAATTAGAATAGAAAACTTAAAACGTGAGTTTACAATGGGTACCGAAACGGTTCATGCATTAAGAGGTATCTCATTTGCCGTAGAAGAAGGCGAGTTTGTAACCATTATGGGATCTAGTGGATCAGGTAAAAGTACACTTTTGAATATATTGGGATGTTTAGACCAACCTACATTTGGGACATACGAAATTGATGGTGTAAATATAAAAGACTTAAGTAAAAATGAGTTAGCAACAATTAGAAATGAAAAGATTGGTTTTATTTTTCAATCATATAATTTACTAGCAAGAACAACTGCAATTGAAAACGTTGAATTACCACTTGTATACAACAGTAAAGTATCAAATAAAGAAAGACGAGAACGAGCTATTAAAGCACTAGAGATGGTTGGTTTAGGTAACAGAATGGACCATACACCTTCACAGCTTTCGGGTGGGCAACAACAACGTATTGCAATAGCAAGATCGTTAGTTAATAATCCAGTTATGATACTTGCGGATGAAGCCACAGGAAACTTAGATACACGAAATTCTTATGAGATTATGACATTGTTTCAAGATCTAAACAAGCAAGGAATTACCATTACATTTGTAACACATGAACCTGATATTGCAGCATTTAGTAGTAGAACTATAATGTTAAAAGATGGAAATATTATACAAGATTATAAAAATCAAAATGTACAGTCTGCATCAACAGAATTAGCAAAATTACCTAAACTAGAAAGTTAACTATGAGAATATTAAACTTATTTAAAATCGCAACAAAAGCTATAGTTCTAAATAAAACAAGAACTTTGCTAACTATGCTAGGCATCATCATCGGTGTAGCCTCAGTGATTGCCATGTTAGCCATTGGCGAAGGTTCAAAAGAAAGCATTCGAGCTTCAATTACTAGTATGGGTTCTAATATGATTGCAGTTAAACCTGGAGCAGACTTTCAGGGTGGGGTTAGAAGAAGTAGAACCGAGCAGCAATCACTTACGCTCAAAGATTACCTAGCAATTAAAGAAAAAGCGACATTATTAGCTTATGTAACGCCTTCTGTTGATGGCGGAGGGCAAGTTATTAATGGATCAAAGAACTGGCCGTCCACTATTTATGGTGTTAATCCAGACTATTTGAATATTAAAGTCTGGGATTTACAAAGTGGAAGTATGTTTACTGAATCTGATGTAAAATCGGCTGGTAAAGTTGCTGTAATTGGTCAAACCATTGTAGATAATATATTTCCTGATGGAACAGATCCTTTGGGACAAATGATTCGATTTAACAACATTCCATTTAAAGTTATTGGAGTATTAGAAGAAAAAGGTGAAAACACATCAGGGCAAGACCAAGACGATTTGGTAATAGCTCCTTATACTACCGTACAGAAACGTATTTTAGCTATAGATTATTTAAGAGAAATAGTAGCATCTGCTGTTAGTGAAGATGAAGCCAAAAATGCGGTTAGTGAAGTCTCTGAGATTTTACGAGTACAACATAAATTAGCCGAAAATGAAGATGACGATTTTCACGTTCGTTCAATGGATGAGCTTATTTCTACTTCTAGCTCTACAACTGAAATGCTCACACTCCTTTTAGTAGCTATAGCAAGTATTTCTTTGTTAATTGGTGGTATCGGTATTATGAATATCATGTATGTATCTGTTAAAGAGCGTACTAGAGAAATTGGACTACGTATGGCAGTAGGAGGGAAAGGCTCAGACATTTTGATGCAGTTTTTAATTGAAGCGATTCTCATAAGTATTACAGGTGGGGTCTTAGGAGTATTGTTAGGACTAGGAGCAACTCTTTTTATTGAGAAATTCTTGAATTGGCCAACAAGTGTGTCTTTTTATTCTATTGTTATCTCTTTTGTTGTTTGCTCATTAACTGGTATCTTTTTCGGATGGTATCCTGCTAGAAAAGCATCAGCTTTGGACCCAATAACTGCGTTGCGTTATGAGTAACAATTAAAAGAGACTCTCACCGAAGGATTTACTTGAATCATCTGTCTAAACTCTATAAAAGATAAATAATTAATAAATAACACGGTATAAAGACATGAAAAAATCAATCTATATAATCTTACTTTCGAGTTTAGCCATTGCTGCTTTAGGGCTCGTAGCTTGTAGTGATGACAACGGTGCAGAAGCTCCTACTTACAATGTAATTGTTGATGTTGACAAAAATCTATTCCTTTCAGGCGGATTAGCAGAACCAATTACTATAGTTTCTCGAACTCTTTCTGATGGTTCTACTGCTGATTGTTATAAAATAGTAGTGAATAACACCCCATCGGACCACACTATGGGACCTTGGTGTCCAACTAATATTTCAGATGATGCCACAGCTGGTGGGATATGGTTAGAAGGTGGAGAAGTTTATGATGTAGATGGTGAGTTTATTAAGAATCTATCTACATTCTACAAAGACAATACTTGGATGATGTATGATATTAGTACAGGTGAAATCACTAAGACTATGTCAAAAGCAGATTGTGAAGCTGCAGCAAACCCTAATGTTGGTGCAGAGTATGAGAACTATTGTGTTGAATGTTTACCATCATACTTAGGTGATATGAATGAAACATATTATATACCTGTAACTCCCAAAGCTGCTTCTTCTATTAAGGAATTCGGAGGTCCTGGGCCAATGTCTTCAGGTCCTTCAGTTAGAGGTATAGCTTTCAACGGCGTTCGGTTTGATGCCCCTGCTCCGGTTAATGCTATATTAGGTGCATATACATTAGCACCGTTCGATGATGCTGGTGGACATATAAATCTGCAAGCTGGTTATCACTATCACGCAGCTACTGGTGTGTCAACAAAAATCACTCAAAGTGACGGACATGCACCAATGATTGGATATGCACTAGACGGTTACGGACTGTTTGCTAATACAGATGCAGAAGGAAAAGAATACACAGATTTAGACCAAGCACGTGGACATTATGACGAAGTAAGAGGATATCATTATCACGTTGACAAGGCAGGAAACAACAATTTTATTAACGGCCTTCGTGGTGTTTACGCCCAGTAAAAGAAATGAAAAAGAAACTAATCATATTATTACTAGCCTTGATGAGTATAAGTACTTATGCTCATCAACCTGAATTAGCAAGTCTTATATATTCTAAAACGGATGATGGAAAACATATAATTCAGTTAAATGGTGCATTGACCGGAATCGAAACCGAAATACATTATACTTATTCTAAAGATGCATATAAAACACCTGAAGAATTCAAAGAATTAGTAATAGATCACTTTAGAAAGAATATCTCTTTTCAAATTAATGAAAAAGAAGTCAAGTTTAAAGACCCACTTGTGATACTTGGTCATGAGACAAAGTTAATTGTAGAAGCAATAGATATTCCAAAGAAAATAGAATCTATAAAATTAAAAAATACTTTTTTCCAAAATGTTCCCAATAACAAACTAACTGTACTATTTCTTAGTGATATTTTCCCAAAAGAAAAATATGTTCTTAGTAATGAAAATCAGCACACTATCGATATCCAGAATAAAGAAGGTGTATGGAAGGCAAAGAACGAAAATTGTGCTAAGTTAAACTTTGGACTTACTACTTTGATAATGCTTGTCTTAGGTGGGGTATATTATCGGATTAAAAGGAAAAGAGCGTTGGGGAATTAGTAGAATATTGTTATATTACTTTATTCTTAAAACATTGGAACTTAAATATTATGAAAGTATACCTTATATTTCTCATGATTGTATTCTCCATCAATATATCTTTTTCTCAATCATCGGAAACAGACTCATTATCCAAATCAAAAATATCTGAATTGAGTTTTATGGTTGGTAATTGGGAAGGAACTGGATGGATGGCAGGAAGAGAAGGAAAATCAAATTTTGATCAGACTGAAGAAATTGAGTTCAAATTAGATTCGACAGCTATACTAATAGAAGGTAAGGGAAGTGCTAATGGAAAAGTAGTGCACAATGCATTAGCTATTTTAACTTATAATAAAGCAGAAGACAATTATACTTTCAGGTCATTTTTACCAAGTGGTCAGAATGCAGAATTCAAGGCGGAGTTAATTGATAAAAAACTCTATTGGTATCCGACCGAGAGTGTACGTTATATTATTTGGCTTAACGATAATGGCCAATGGTATGAGAAAGGAGAGTACAAAAGAGGAGAAAACTGGAGCCAATTTTTCGAAATGACCTTGGATAGAAAATAGAAGAATAAGTTACTAATAAACTCTTTCTTAAATTCTAAGAGTAAATAGAACTTATGAATATAATTTTTTCAAAAACTTTGTTCGCAATCAAAACTCATTTGTTATAAAAAATAGAAGTTTGTAATTTGGTTATCTAGTTTCTAAATTCAAAATCAATAAAATTACTATTTAGATAAATTTAGTGAATAATAAATTAACAATTGTAGTCCTTCCTTTCGTCAACATGTCATCTGATGAAGATAATGACTACTTTAGTGATGGTATAACTGAAGAAATCATTTCCGCACTTTCAAAACTAAATGAGATAAATATAATATCTAGAACTTCATCTTTTTACTTCAAAAATAAAATAATACCTTTAAAAGAAATTGCCAAAAAACTAAACGCTCATATTGCCATAGAAGGTAGCGTAAGGGTGAATGGGAATACTGTTAGGATTTCCTCTCAAATCATAAATGCTATTGAAGATACTCATCTTTGGTCTAATAGGTGGGATCGAAATCTTGATAATATTTTTGAGATACAAGATGAAATAAGCATCCAGATTGCTGAGAAGCTAAGGGAAAATATAGGTCATATTGAAATAGTTGAACATTTAGTTAAAGCTCAAACAGATAGCATTGATACCTATAAACTGTCTTTGGAGGCTCGTTATTATTTTAACAGATGGAATCCGGAAGATGTTGAAAAATCGATTAATTTATATAATCAAGCTCTGCTATTAGATCCGAACCACGTTGAGTCTCATATTGGTTTAGCTGATGCTTACAGCTTTTTAGGTACTACTGGTTTTATGAATGCTGAAGTAGCTTGGGCGAAAACAGTTGAATATACTAATAGAGCATTGGAATTAGACTCTAATAATCCTGAAGTTTATTATTTATTAGCAAATATTGCATTTTTTATGAATTGTGATTTCGTAACTGCTTACAAACATGCAAATAAAGCTATTAAAATTAAAAATAATTACCCTGAAGGACAGCAATTCTTGTCATTTCTATTTACTCTAAAAGGAGATATGAAAAATGCACTTAAACACCTTAGCCTTGCATTAGATCTTGACCCACTTAATCAAGAGACTTTGTTCTATAAAGCATTTTTCAATTATCGGAATGGAGATTACCAGAACTCAATTACTATACTAGACGAATTATTGAATACTAATTCAAAGAATATCCCTGCATTTACAGTCAAAGCTTATAGCTTATTGTGCTTAGGAGAAACTAAGAGAGCTTTACAACTTATAAATGAACTACCTGAAGAAGTAGTCATAATTGATGATAAACTCGGGATAGAATGTTTAGCTAGAATAATAGATGGAGAAAAAGAAAAGTCGAATAAGCTACTTAGCAACTTAGAAGAAAATGCTAGGTCTATATCTGCAATTCAAGCTCATTCCTATTTATTTCTATCATATATAAATTTAAATCGCTTCGACGATGCTTTCAATTTACTTGAAAAGTCATTGTCTAATCAGTCCCCAATTTTTCTAATTAGCTACTCGGATCCATTAGCTAAAAATCTAAGAAATGACAGTAGATATTATCAATTTGAGAAACTAATTTATCCAGATATATATTCATTAATAGAAGTAAAGAAAAGTAAACCTGAATTAATAGATGAAGTTACATCTAAAATAATTATTAAAAAATTGGAAGAATTTATCGAACAAGAATCTCCTTTTCTAAACCCCGATTTATCACTTCGATTACTTGCAGAACTCATAGAGATACACCCTAACCAACTATCGTGGTTATTGAACAAAAAACTCAATAAAAATTTTAATGAATTTATTAATCATTACCGAATTTCTCATTTCAAAACATTAGCATTAGACACTTCTAATAGTCATATTTCCTTGATTGGACTCGCTTTCGAAAGTGGATTTAATTCCAAGACTACTTTTAATACCTATTTCAAGAAAGAAACTGGTATTACTCCTAGTGAATTTATCAAAAGTCAAACATAGAGTTTCCATACTTTTTTGTTCAAAATTATAATCTCGAACTCATTAATATTTTTTCTGAACGATTGCAGATGAAACATGCACTAGTTTTGAATCAATTATTAATTGTAAAACTAAAAAAAGAGATTTATAATGGAAACTAAAAAAATGAATGCAGCAGTGTTAACTGGATACGGGGCCCCAGATAAAATAAAATATGGAGAGGTAGACCTTCCAATTCCTAAGGAAAATGAAGTACTTGTAAAAGTGCTTTATAGTTCTTCGACTCGTGCTGATAGTATGATTAGAAGAGGAAAACCTTATTTCGGTCGATTTTTCTTAGGTATTACTAAACCAAAGCATACCATACCAGGAACTGGATTTGCTGGAGTAATAATTAGCAAAGGGGCTAAAGTTAATAACTTTGAGGAGAATGATGAAGTCTTCGGTGAATCTACTACAAATTTTAGTGCTAATGCAGAGTATATAACTATTTCAATGGACGAAGTGATAATACATAAACCTCAAAATCTAAGTTTTGAAGAAGCAGCAACCTATAGTGATGGACACCTTACTTCAATAAATTTTTTGAAAAATGTAGGGGAAATACAACCAGGTCAAAGAGTACTAATCATCGGTGCATCAGGCTCTTTAGGTACTTCTGCTGTTCAGTTAGCAAAGTATTATGGTGCAGAAGTTACAGGGGTAAGTAGTAATAGGAATATTAGTTTAGTTAAATCTTTAGGTGCTGATTTTGTAATAGATTACTCACAAGAAAATTTTCTAAATAGAGAAATTAATTATGACTTAATATACGATACGATTGGGATAAGCTCTTTCGGAAAAGTAAAAAAAGTTCTTTCAAAAAATGGTAAATATATTTCACCTGTATTAAAGCTAAGTTTACTATTTCAAATGTTTTTGACTTCTTTAATAGGAAATAAAAAAGCAAGGTTTGATGCAACTGGTATGAAAAAGAAAGATGAGTTAAAAAATTTACTTTTTCAACTTATAGATATCTTCAAAGAGGGAAAGCTTAAGACAGTCATTGATCGACAATTCCCGCTAGAAAAAGTTGCACAGGCTCACGCCTATATAGATACAGGTCACAAGAAAGGTAATGTAGTTATAACTTCTAATCATTAATAAATATAAGATAATAGAGATTAAAATGAAAAATATTAAAACTATTGCAAGATTGACAGGTCTAGGTTATTTAATAATATTTATTACTGGGTTTTTCGGAAACTTTTATGTTCTCGAGAATATGGTTGTTGCCGGTGATGCAATTAGTACTTTTGAAAACATAACAAATAATTTTGAAACTTATAATTATGGTGTCTTATCATTTTTCATAATGGTAGTAATTGACCTTTTACTTTCATGGCCACTATATTTATTATTCAAGAATATAAATAAAAATTTAGCCTTAACTTCATCAATTTTAAGAATAATTAATGCTGGTATTTTCTTTCTTGCACTCAAAAGTATAATCGACATAAGTCTAGTTAATGATGTCCGAGATTTGACTTCGAATTTATCGATGCAGCCTTTTATAGATTTTAATATAATATGGAATTACGGGCTTATAGTCTTTGGCATTCATCTGATTCTATTAAGTCAGTTACTTTATAAATCAGAATTATTTCCTAGAATATTGGGATTATTAATTCTACTCTCAGGTATTGGTTATATTGTAGATAGTACTGCACAAATAGCTATAAACAACTATATTCATTATAAAGAAATCTTAGAAAGCTTTGTTATTGTAGCAGGAGTGTTAGGTGAATTTTCATTTACAGTTTGGCTCTTGATTAAAGGAGTGAAGAAAATTGAAGAACGGGCCATTTGATTATAATTGTAAACTGGGTGTTTACAAACACACCCAGTTTTTGATTAGATTTTATTAGTCATACTTCTCAAACAAGATATCCCTTCTGCCATAGCCAATTTCCATTAGGTTCGCACGGGCTTCTTTTATCATATCGTCCCAACCGCATAGGTAGAATATAGCATCTGGCTTTTCTGCATATAACTCTTTATAAATTTGGTGTAAGTAACCCTTTCTGCCAGTCCAATCAGCACTTTCTTCACGAGATAGAACAGGATGGTAGTGGAAGTTATTATCTTCTTTGTCTAGTCCAAATAGCTCTTCTGCATAGCATAGATCTTCACGAGTACGAGTACCGAAAATTAGGTGCATTCCTTTGTGGGGAATATTCTTGTTAAGTACATCTAAGTACATAGAACGGAATGGGGCAAGTCCAACGCCAGTACAGATAAAGCAGATTTCTCTGTCAATAGTATCAGGCAATACAAATCTACCTAAAGCACGAGATACCGTAAGCATAGAACCAACTTTTACTTCGTTGAACATATAAGCTGTGCCGTCTCCCCCTTCTTTTAATACAATAAGGAGTTCTATTTCATTATTGCCTTTTGGTTCAGATGAAATAGAGTACTGTCGATAATTTTTCGTACTATTCAGAGGCATATCAACTTTAACATATTGACCTGCTTTGAAATCAAATACGTCTAAATCGTTGAATCGGAGTTGAAATCTTCTAACTGCTGGAGTTTCTTGAATTATATTATATACTTCGGCTTGGTAATATTCTAATGCCATAGTTTTTTAGTTTTTGTTATTATAAAAAATGTAAATTAATAAAGTTCCACGATATTTTATTTTATTGCTGATATTAAACTTTATAAATTGCTACTTCGTATTAATGATTTTGCAATAAACGAATTAGTTAATGAATTCTTATAGTTTGGCGATTAGTGGATCTTGGGTATTATTTATAGTATTGGCTTTACTCATTATTGGTGTTAGTTTCTATTCATATAGAAGCACAAACCCACCAATATCAGGGGTGAAGAGGGCCACCTTGCTTACTCTAAGGATTATAGGTATGCTACTTTTACTATTCGCTATTTTCCAGCCGATAGTTACTAATTCATTCGATGAAGTGATAAAACCCAAAATCGCATTCTTGATAGATGATAGTGAATCCATATCAATAAAAGATGCAAGTATAGATCGAAAAGCTGTTTACGATAAGATAATCAAAGAAATCCAAGATAAAGCTAACGAAGAAGATATATTCTTTGCCTTCGATGATAATATAAATGATTTTAGCATCGATAGTCTGGCGACACTGAAAAGTAAAGGAAAACGCACAGATATATCAAAAGCTATGCGCGAGTTAGAGTACAGACAAGACACTTCGAATATACAAGCGGTAGTACTATTAACTGATGGAGCATATAATGCTGGAGAAAACCCATTCTATGCAGCTCAAAGCTTTGGTAAACCAGTGTTTTCAGTTGGAATAGGTGATACTAATAGCCCTAAGGATTTGAAAATCACAGATTTGATAACGAATGAAGTCTCATATATTAATACACCAACACCTATATTTATTAATTTAGATGCTAATGGTATTTATGATAAAGAGGTGAACGTAAAGGTAACTACTAATGGTAAGTTAATAGGTGAAGAGAAAGTCAAACTAGTAAAGAATCAGACTAGGTATAAGCTGAAATTCTCATTTACACCTGATAAACCTGGAAACTATAAACTAAACGCCACGGTGGATAGCTTCGATGAAGAAATAACAAAGCTTAATAATAGCAAATCAGATATAGTAAGAGTATTAGAAAATAAAAAAAGCGTAGCACTATTCGGTGGACGACCAAGTTATGATGTGTCTTTCCTAGTAAAAGAGTTAACTAAGAATAAGAATCAGGAACTGCACAAATACGTTCAGAAAAATGCGACTAGCTTCTATGATGATTTCAAACAGAAAGACCTGCAAGATGCCGAGATAATAATACTTGTAGGGTTTCCTAATGCTTCAACTGATGTGAAGTACTTGGAACTAATAAAGCGAGAATTAGATAGAGGTAAGCCACTTCTATTCATAGCATCGAGCGATATCGATTACAAGAAACTAGCTAAACTAGGTGAACATGTACCTTTCACAGTTCTTTCTGAAGGAAGAAATGAGATGGAAGTTTTACCAAGTGTGAACGCTAAGGAAGTTGGTAACTCTATACTAAGAGTTAATGGTGATAAAAGTGATATAGAAAAATGGAACGCCCTCCCCCCTATTTCCAAAACCGAAACTTTCATAAAACCGAATCCAGAAGCAAACATATTGATGAACTACACTTTTGGTAATAGTGCAATGAATGAGCCGCTTATAGTCTCACGAACTTTGGGTAATAAGCGAGGAATCTTCGTATTGGGCTACGGGCTACAAAGATGGAAACTACAAGGCTATGCTGAGGAATTATCAAAGGGAAAAGATGTAGTTGATTTATATTCGCAATTGATGGATAATAGCGTTCGTTGGTTAAGTATTGATAACAGCTTTGATTCATTTGTGCTAAAAACTAATAAACGTACATATACAGAAGGCGAAACCGTTGAGTTCATAGCACAATTGTATGATGATAGCTACTTACCTGTAGATGAGGCTAAAATCGCAGTTACAGTTAAAAGTGAAAATGGTAAACCTCGAGAACTATTGCTTTCAGATATTGGCAATGGTCAGTACTACTATAAGCTAGAAAACCTTTCCAAAGGAGATTACACTTATGAAGGGCAAGCTAGTATCGGTAAAGATGTGATGGGTAAAAGCACCGGTAGGTTTATAGTCGGCGAAATGAACCCAGAATACTCGGAATTGACTATGAATAAGAACCTATTAAATAGTATTTCTGAGGCAACTGATGGCAAGTTTTACTCTAATAATATATCGAAACTTTTTGAAGAAATAAAAGCAAAAGAAAACTTCAAAGAAAAATTCATCTCCAAAAAGCAAGATTATGCACTTTGGAACCTACCCCTATTTCTTATAATTTCGCTTATGTGTTTTGCTACTGAGTGGGTTATCAGGAAACTATCAGGCTTAATCTAAGCCGAATCACATAATAAAGGACAAAAGAGTATAGAAACTAATAACACAATTTCAGTTTCCTAGTAAACTTTTTTGTTGTATTAAACGTTGAAGAAGTATAATTTCGCATAATAATAAACTAATATAGTGTAAAAAGTTTCCATACAATGACAAAACAAACACCAATATCATCTAAAGAAAAGATATCACAAGCTGCACAAAGAGAATTTATGCAGTTTGGATACACAAAAGTTACAGTTGACGAAGTGGCAAAAGCCGCTGGCGTAAGCAAGAAAACAATCTATCAATACTTCAACAGCAAAGAAGAGATTTTCTGGGAAGTAATGAAATGTCGTATGACAGAGAAAAAAGATATGTTCCAAGATATATATGATCTAGACATAGACTTTCTTGAGAAGATGCGATTGATAGGATATAGAAACGCAAAAGACTTAACAAATGCGCCTATAGCTTTTTTGAAAGATTTAAAGAGAAATGCTCCAGAGTTATCAATGAAAGTTGAAGAGATTAGACGTGAAAGTATAGTCAAAGTCTTCGAAGATTTTTACTCTAGAGGATTAGAAGAGAATTATTTTAGAAAAGACATTCCAATAAAAATAGTCTCTGAAATGTATTATGCTATGATGAACCACATGTTTACGATAGCAATTGACAGTAACCAACATTCTATGGAAGAATTGTACGATTACTTGAGTATGATATTTTTTGAAGGAGTATTCTCCCGTGAAGGATATACTAAATACAATAAAATAATAGTGAAAGAACAAAATGATAAAAAATAAAATCGAAGGAAGAAAAATGAATTACGGGAAGAGCTTATATGCTCTATTAGCAATTATGTTGTTCGCAACTATAAATACATTCGCACAAGAAAAAGTATCACTAGATGACGCTATCAAATTGGCACTAGAAAACAACAAACAACTTAAAAGTGCCATATACGATGTAAATAAAGCCGAAGCTGATGTAGATGAAGCTTATGGTCATGCACTACCTACTGTTGACCTTAGTGCTAACTACACTCGATATTTGGAACCAATGCAGTTTTATATATCCGGTGACTTATTTCCTTCTCCGGATGGAAGCACCGGTGGTGCAGGTAGATTCATTAAGGCGTCATCTGACAATGCGATAGATGCAAGAATAGATGTATCTCAAACTATATTCAATTCGGCGGTATTCCGTTCAATTTCTGGAGCAGACAATTATTATGATGCTGCTAAATTGAATATGAATGTGAAGGTAGATGAGTTAGTATTCAACGTCAAAAGTGCTTATATGCAAGCTTTATTGCAAAAGGAGTCTTACGAATTGGTAAAAGCAAGTAAAACTAATGCTGAAACAAGCTTCAAAGATATCAAAACACTTTTCAATGAAGGGCTAATTGGAGAGTATGATATGATAAGAGCAGAAGTACAAGTGGAGAACTTTGCACCTCAATTAATATCAGCTGAAAATGAATATGAATCTGCAAAGAATAACTTGAAAGTTATAATGGGTATGGAGCCTCAAGTAAAAATTGATTTAACAGACCAATTAAATTCATTCAAAGATGATTATAGTGATGAGTATAAAATAGAAGAAATAGAAGACCAAATACTATTAGTCAATCCACAGTTATCTGCACTTAATATGCAGGAAGAAGTAAACAAAGATTTTATCGCCGTTTACGAATCGGAATATTTGCCAACTCTATCTGCTTTTGGGAACTACTCTTTGCAAGGTCAATCAAATGATTTCAACTTCCCAACTGCAAGCACTTCGCAAGTAGGATTAAGATTCAAAATGAATTTGTTCTCTGGTTTACAAACAAATGCTAGAGTAGAGAAAGCTGAATTGGATTTGAAAAAGACTAAAACTCAAACAGAGTTAGTAGAATTATCATTGAAATCGCAAGTAAAAAATCTGGTAAAGAGAATTCAATCTTCTCAAAAACAACTAGAAGCTAATACAAGAAATATAAGTCAAGCACAAAGAGGTTATGATATTTCTAAAATCAGATATGAAGAAGGAATTGGTTCTCTTTTAGAAATTAATGATTCGGATCTAGCACTGAGAACAGCTAAGATTAATAACCTAAGAACTAAGTTTGAGTTGCTTATATCTTACGCACAATTAGACCAACTACTTGGCAATTATTCAGATAAATATAAAATAGCAAAATAAATAATAAATAGGATTAAAATAAAGTGAAAGCAAAAAATATAATAGTACTAATGATAATGTCGATTTCATTATTTGCTGTATCATGTTCAGAAAGTGCAAACTCTGAAATATCAATCGAAGAAAGGTTAAAGAAACTAGAATCAGAAAGAGCTGATTTAGATACAAAAATTGCAGATTTGCGTTTGCAGTTGGGAACTGTAGAAAAAACAGTACCAGTCGAAGTTATGGATTTGAATAAAAATCCATTTTCTCACTATACTAGTGTTTATGGTGAAGTGCAATCTGACCAAGATGTGAATATGAATCCCAAAGCAATGGGAGTTGTTAGTAACGTATCAGTACAAGAAGGTCAAAGAGTTTCTAAAGGTCAATTATTAGCACAAATAGACAATCAAATGGTACTTAAAAGACTAAAAGAAGCTAAAGATAGTTACGAGTTTATCAAAACTGTATTTGAGAAACAAAAAGGCGTTTGGGAAAAAAATGTAGGAAGTGAAGTAGATTTCTTAAAAGCTAAGAATGATAAAGAATCTATGGAAAACAGAATCGCTATATTAAACGAAGAGTTATCAAATATGCGTATCACAGCTCCATTTAGTGGGGTAATTGATAAAATATATATCAAAGAGGGAGAAACAGCGTCACCAAGTGCACCTGCATTCCACTTAGTGAGCGAAAGCAATCTAAAAGTGAAAACTGACATTTCAGAAGCAGTAGCTAGAAAATTGAAAAAAGGTGATAAAGCTAATATAATATTCCCTGATTTGGAAATTGATACTTTGAATTTAACAATAAGTGCTATTTCTCAATCAATAGATAGAGTTAATAGAACTGTAAGTATATATGTAGATTTACCGAAATCAGTCTATAGCAAAGTAAAACCTGCAATGTTAGCAACAGTCAAATTCAAAACTGCTGAGATTGAAGACGCTATTACTCTACCAACTAACTTGATACAACAAGAAGGTACAACTGAATATGTATTAGTAGCTAGTAAAAATAAGAATCAAAAATTAGAAGCAGCTAAGAAAATCATTGTCAAAGGGAAAACTTATAATGGTGTTACTGAAATAATAGGTGGTTTGAAACTAGACGACAAAATCATTTCAGTAGGTTATGAGAACGTAAGAGAAGGCGATTTAATAAAAACAAGTCAACAGAAATAATAAGAGAAATACATGTCTAATCCAATTTTTAAGCCCACCAACTGGGCGATAAATAATAGAGTCAGTATTTTTGTTCTATCATTTATCTTAGTTGCTATAGGTTTGCTAGCTTATATGGGCTTACCTAAAGAGAAGTTTCCTGAGATAGTAATTCCAACTATTTACATACAAACAATATACCAAGGGACTTCTCCTGATGATATAGAGACACTAATAACTAGACCAATTGAACAACAATTGAAATCAGTTTCTGGTGTGAAAAAGATAGTCAGTCAATCCGTACAGAACTACTCAGCTATTACTGTAGAGTTCAATACTGATATAGATCCAGCAGTTGCAAAGCAACGAATTGCTGATAAAGTTGATATGGCAATGAAAGATTTACCTACAGATTTGGATCAAGATCCAATTGTACAAGAGATTGATTTTTCAGAAATGCCTATAATGACAGTTAATATATCTGGTGATTACAACTTAGATATTTTGAAGAATTATGCTGATGATTTGCAAGACAGAATAGAAGGTCTTACTCAAATAACTCGTGCTGATATGATTGGTGCATTAGAAAAAGAAGTTCAAGTCAATCTAGATTTATATAGAATGACAGCAGCTAATGTATCTTTTAACGATGTTTACAGTGCTATCAAAGATGAAAATGTCAATATCGGTGGTGGTAATTTGGACGTCGGAAGACTTGAAAGAGCAATCCGAGTAATAGGTGAATTCCACGATGTATCTGAGATTGGGAACATATTAGTAACAAGTAGCAAGAGCGATAAAATATATTTACGTGATATAGCTACTATTGAGTTTACTAATGAGGAAAGGAGTAGTTTTGCTAGAATGAACAAAAAACCTGTAATAGCATTAAGTGTAATCAAAAGAAGTGGAGAAAATCTAATCGAAGCTTCCGATGAGATAAACGCTGTTATAGCGGATATGAAAGAAAATGTATTTCCTGATGATTTGAATGTCACAATAACTGGTGATTTATCTGATAATACAAGAGTCGCTATTACAGATCTAATTAACTCAGTTATTATCGGTTTCATACTAGTAACTGTTGTACTTATGTTCTTTATGGGTGTTAGTAATGCAGTTTATGTTGGGTTAGCTGTGCCATTATCGGCGGCTATTTCATTTATAGTTCTTCCACCATTAGACTTTACATTCAATATTATCGTGACTTTCTCCTTCCTACTTGGATTAGGGATACTCGTCGATAATGCGATTGTAGTAGTCGAGAATACATATAGACTCCACTTTACTGAAGGAATGCCAATAAAGGAAGCTGCTAATACAGCATCTGCAGAGGTTTTCTCAGCTGTACTAGCGGGTACTTTAACAACTTTAGCCCCTTTCTTCCCACTACTTTTCTGGCCTGGGATAATGGGTGAATTTATGTTCTTCTTGCCTGCAGTATTGATTATACTTTTGACTGCTTCTCTTATAGTTGCTTTTATAATCAACCCAGTATTTGCAGTTCAGTTTATGGACTCGATGAAACAAGGAGTGACAAAAAAACCAACTATGGGATTTTATATAACAACATTTAGTATTTTTGGTTTGGGATTATTATTATCGTTAAGTGGAGTATCTACGCTTGGTAATTTGATTATGATTGCCATCGTATTATTCTGGTTTAACAAATTTATCCTAACTCCAATTATTATTAGAAAATTCCAAGCTACATTTGTGCCTTGGTTAATTAAGACATATAAATCTACTTTAACGTATATATTAAAAGGTAAACGCCCAGCACTAGTTCTAATAGGTGTATTTTTTGCGCTTATATTGAGTATTTTTATTTTTGCAGTTGCGACTCCTAAAGTTGAGTTCTTCCCTAATCCTGATCCTAATAATGTGATGGTTTATCTAGAATTACCTCTGGGTACAAGAGCAGAAATTACTGATAGTATCACTACTATTGTCGAAAACAAAGTAATTGATATAGTTGGTGAAAATAATCCGATTGTTACATCTGTAATTTCGAATGTAGGAGTTGGTGCTGGTGACCCTATGAATCCTGACCGAAGTGTAAAACCAAATAAAGGTAAAGTAACTGTTTCCTTCGTGGAATTCGGAAAAAGAAATGGTGAAAATACTTGGGAATACATGGAGAAAATCAGGAAAGGAATTGGAGAAATGGCAGGAGTTGATATTCAAGTTGATAAAGAACAAGGTGGACCTCCTACGGGTAAACCAATAAATATCGAGATAAGTGGTGCTGACTTTGATAAACTTGTAGATTTCTCCAAAAAATTCAAATATACTTTAGTTGACTCATTGAATATACAAGGTATCGAGAATCTACAGTCAAACTTGGAGTTAAACAAACCTGAGATATTAGTAGAGATAAATAGAGAAAAAGCAAATAAAGAAGGTTTATCTACTTCTCAGATTAGTTCGGCGATTAGAACTGCTCTATATGGTACTGAAGTAACTAAATACAGAACGGCTGATGATGATTATCCTGTTCAGTTGCGATTGAGAGAAGAATACAGACAGAACATAGACCAACTTATGAATATCAAATTGACTTTCAGAGAAAAAACTGGTGATTTCCGTCAAGTTCCTATTTCTGCTTTTGCTGATATCAAATTCCAAAATACTTTTGGTGGTATCAATAGAAAAGATGTAGAACGTACAGTTACACTAAGCTCTAATGTACTTAGTGGATACAATGCGAACCAAATAAATCAAGAAATCACAAAAACAGCAAAAGAGTTTAACTTGCCTGCTGGATATGAGATAAAACTAACTGGTGAGCAAGAACAACAGAAAGAAACCGGTGAATTCCTGATGAAAGCATTTTTAATATCAATGTTATTAGTGTTCTTCATCTTAGTAACTATGTTCAATTCTACTATAAAGCCACTAATGATATTCTCTACTATTATATTCAGTGTGATTGGGGTATTATTAGGTTATGCTATTACTGGTATGGACTTCGTAATAGTGATGTCGGGCGTGGGTATTATAGCACTGGCTGGAATCGTAGTTAATAACGGTATATTACTAATCGACTTCACTGATATTAGATTGAAAGAAGGTATGAAGCCAACTAGTTCAATAATAGATGGTGGTGTCGTTAGATTGCAACCAGTAATATTAACAGCTGGTTCTACAATGCTTGGATTAGTTCCATTAGCATTAGGCTTTAACATAAACTTTGCAACTCTGTTCTCTGATTTTGCGCCGAATATTTCTTTCGGTTCTGATAATACAGTATTCTGGGCTCCTATGTCTTGGGCGATTATCTTTGGATTGACGTTCTCTACATTCTTGACACTATTAGTTGTACCTACTATGTACACTATCCAGTTTGCTGTTAGACAGAAATATGCATTATCTAGATCGAGAGGTCATGGTGTAGGTTCAGCAATGAAATACACAATATTCGGCAAACGCCCTAGATTTGCTGGGCAGTAGGTATATAGTCGATTTGAGTTATATTGTTACTAGTATAATCGGTTTGGAAAACTAAAAATTCCAAGCCGTTAGTAACAAGAAGAAATTGAGTTTTTTGGGCAATATTATAAATCCCTATCTGATTGAGAGTAGCTTGATTGAGTTTAATATCAGGCGATTTGCACTCCACTATGAGATAGGGATTTCCTTTTTTATCGTGGCAGATAATATCTAATCTGAATTCTTTCTCATTTATTTTGAAACCTATTTCTACTTGCATTCTAGAAAGCAAATAACCATAATCTGATGCAAGAAAATCGATTAGGTTCTGTCTCACCCACTCTTCTGGTGTGCATTCTACATATTTCTTTCTGACTTTATCATAGATTTTAGAATCTTGAAATTTATGTTCAGATATAGGAATATTTATCTTCGGTAATTGTCTCATATTATAACTTGAGTATCAAATTTCGTATTTTTGTAAATTATAGAAAATGAAATTAAAGAATAATGACTGATAAATTAAATTTACTTCTTTGCAGTTCCTCAACTGTACATCCAATGGGATATTTGGAATATTGCAAGGATGATATTGCTGAATTTTTCTCAGGGTGTAAAAATATAATTTTCATTTCTTATGCTAGACCGGGTGGTGTTAGCTTAGAGAATTATAGCTTAGTTGCAAAAAAAGGATTCGAAAATGCTGGTTTGAAAATCAGAGGAATTGAAGAATTTGATAATCCAATAGAAGCTATTGAATATTGCGATGGGATTTTCATAGGTGGAGGAAATACATTCCTTTTACTCAAATCCCTTTACGAGAAAGGATTAATTTCTCCAATCCAACAAAAAGTAAAAGCTGGGCTTAGGTATATGGGTACTAGTGCTGGCTCGAATGTAGCAGGTCCGAGTATCAAAACTACTAATGATATGCCTATAGTCTATCCACCATCATTTGACGCTTTCGGGTTTGTTCCTTTCAATATTAACCCTCATTACTTAGATCCAGATCCACATTCTACTCACAAAGGCGAAACTAGGGAAACTAGAATCAACGAATACCATTTTCAAAATGATAATATAGTTGTTGGACTAAGAGAAGGTTCAATCTTGAAAATTGAAAATAATGATGTAACTCTTATTGGTGAGCCAACTTTACGAGTTTTCATAAAAGGTAGAGAAGCAAAAGAATACGATAATAATACGAATATAAATTTCTTACTTGACTAAAACTCAGACAATTGGAGTTATTAAAATGATACATTATAAAAGTCCATCACAAATAGAGTTAATGCGTGAATCTGCAACTCTGGTTTCTAAAACACTTGCATTGGTAGCAGAGCATATCAAAGAAGGTATGACAACAAAGGAGCTGGATACAATGGCTGAGCAATTCATCAGAGATAATGATGCAAATCCTGGATTTTTAGGTTTGTATGGCTGTCCAAGTACTTTACTAACCTCCGTTAATGAAGCAGTTGTACATGGATTACCTTCAGATATACCACTTAAAAATGGTGATTTAATCTCTGTTGATTGTGGAGTTTTAAAAAATGGTTATTATGGTGATCACGCCTATACTTTTGCAATTGGCGAAGTTGCTCCTAAAACAATTGAGTTAATGGAAGTAACAAAAGAATCTTTATACCAAGGAATTGCACAATGTGTTATAGGAAATCATGTTGGTGATATTGGATACGCCATTCAGAAGTATTGCGAAGATAGAGGTTTCAGTGTTGTTAGGTCATTAGTTGGGCATGGCTTAGGACGAAAACTACATGAAGACCCCCAAGTACCAAACTATGGCGAACAAGGTAGAGGAAGAGTACTAAAACGTGGTATGACTATAGCAATTGAACCAATGATAAATGTCGGTACTTATGAAGTAGAAGAATTAGAAGATAAATGGACAATAGTAACTAAAGACAGAGAGATGTCAGCTCATTTTGAGCATAATATAGCAATTACTAGTAATGGCCCAGATATACTTTCGGACTTTAGTATAATAGAAGCTGTAATTCAGAAAAATGATAATTTGATAAAAGTATGACAGATAGGATAATAATAAAAGACCCTTTTGATATGCATATTCATTTTCGTGAAGGTGAGATGCTAGATTTAGTTGCACCTCTTAGTGCTGAGACTTTTTCTGGTGGTATTATAATGCCTAATTTAGTCCCTCCTGTAGATAATATCGAGCGATTAGATAACTATATATCTGAAATAGATAATGCAGTTAAAGGATATAACTTCACACCATTTATGACTATTTTCTTTAAGAAATATAGTCGTGAGTTCTTGGAATCAGTAAAAGGAAAAATAAGAGCAATTAAGCTCTATCCAGCTGGTGCTACAACTAATAGTGATGAAGGAATCAAGGAAATTGAAGATGCATTCGATACATTCAGAATAATGGAAGAATTGGGTATTCCACTCTTAGTTCATGGTGAAACACACGGATTCGTGATGGATAGAGAACAAGAGTTCCTTGGTATCTATGATCACTTAGCATCTGAATTTCCAAAGCTGATGATTGTGATGGAACATATAACTACAGCTGCGGCTGTTGAACTATTAGATAAACACGATAACTTATTTGCAACAGTTACATTACAACATCTATGTATTACGTTAGATGATGTAATAGGTGGGTTAATGCAGCCACATAATTTCTGCAAACCAATAGCAAAAAGACCCGAAGATAAATCTGCTTTGCTTAATGCAGCATTATCTGCTCACCCAAAACTTTCGTTTGGTAGTGATTCTGCTCCGCATCCGATTGATAAGAAAGAATCAGCATATTGTTCAGCTGGATGTTTTACATCTCCTTTCGCTCTACAATACTTAGCTGATATATTTGAAAGCAATGGTAAACTAGATAATTTGCAGAAGTTCGTATCAGACAATGCAATGAAAAACTACAGCTTATCTTATAATAATAAAACAGTTACTTTAGTCAGAGGAGAATATACTATACCTGAAAAGTATGGTAATGTAGTTCCATTTAATTCTGGGAAAAAGCTGAATTGGAAAATAGAAGAGGTAAGCTAGTGGTAATACAGATAATGGGTACTAAAAAATGCAGTGAGACTAAGAAAGCAATCCGATTCTTCAAGGAAAGAAGAATAGAACCCCACTTCAGAGATTTGAATGAGAAAGAACTAAGCCCTGGTGAATTTGAAAATATTTCAAATAAGATTGGAATTGACAACTTATTAGATACTGACGGTAAAGCATACAAAGACAAAGGATTAGAATACATGGTTTTCGATATAAAAGAAGAAATATTAGCAAATAATAATCTAATCAGAACACCAATAGTCAGATACGAACGTAATGTGACTTGTGGATATGAACCAAATGAATGGAAAAATTGGGTGAAATAGAAATATGATATTCAAAACAAGAAAATTAGTTAGTCCTCCGGACTTAAATCCAGCGAATACACTATTTGGTGGGCAATTATTGAAATGGATAGACGAAGAAGCGGCTATATTTGCTATGTGCCAACTATCTGACAATCATATTGTTACAAAGTATATGTCAGAAATTAATTTTGTTAATCCAGCATATAATAATGATATTATTGAAATCGGATGTGAAACCGTAAAAGTAGGTAGAACTTCTATAACTATTAACTGCGAAGTAAGAGTAAAAGACACTAAAACTACTATTATCAAGATAGATGAGATTGTTTTAGTCCATGTAGATTCGAATGGAAGACCGAAAGCACATGGTAAAACTTTGGAAATGATAAAGGATAAAGTATAGATGATATTCAATACAAGAAAGCACGTAAAACCACCAGATTTGAGTCCTTCAGGAGCATTGATGGGTGGCGTACTGATGGAATGGATAGATGAAGAAGCGTCTATATTTGTGATATGTCAACTAAACAACAACAAAGTCGTTACTAAGTATATGTCTGAAGTAGAGTTTGTAAGCCCTGCATTCAGAGGAGATATAATAGAAATAGGATGTGAGCTTATTTCATTAGGAAGGACTTCCGTAACTTTGAAGTGTTTAGTTAGAGTCAAAGGTACTGAAACAGTTATTGTTACAATTGATAAAATAGTATTTGTCAATATGGATGGCAATGGAAGATCTAAACCACATGGTTTAACAATGGAGATGTTAAATGAAAGGTCTAACCAACAGTAATATAATTACCCTTTTTTTCATGTATAGAGTACGTTTTAGCCGTTTTGGGATAGTTTTGTAGGCCAGAGTCTATTAATTGCTCTGCGATGCGTTTAGCATCGTTTATTATGTCTTTATCATTTACTATATCCACAAATTTGAATTCAGGCATACCTGACTGCTTAGTCCCTAGAAAATCACCTGGTCCCCGAAGTTCAAGATCAATCTCAGACAATTCAAATCCATCACTTGTAGATTCCAATGCGTTAAGTCTTTTTACTGTCGGTATATCTGTTAGATTTTTAACAAATAATTGCTTGTACTTTTGCGATGCAACTAATATGCAATATGATTGATGTTCTCCCCTACCTACACGACCACGTAGCTGGTGCAATTGGGATAGCCCAAATCTCTCTGCATTCTCAATTAACATAACAGTCGTATTAGGTACATCTATCCCAACTTCTATAACTGTAGTTGATATTAGCACATCGTACTTATTATCTGAGAAATCTTTCATTACTTCATCTTTCTCTTTCCAGTGCATTTGTCCATGGAGAAGACCACATCTCAACTCAGGAAATACTTGCTTACTTAGCAATTCATAGTGTTCCACAGCTGATTTCAATTCTAGTTTCTCTGATTCCTCAACCAAAGGGTAAACAATATATGCCTGCCTCCCCTTCTTCACTTGTGTTCTAATAAACTCATATATTTTTGGTAAATCGCTTTCAAATCTAACTTTAGTAACTATTTCCTTTCTGTCTTTTGGCTTTGATTTTATAGAAATTATCTGCAAGTCAGTATATTTTGTCATTGCTAAAGTACGAGGAATCGGTGTGGCAGTCATCAAAAGCATGTGCGGAACTGTACTTTCATCACCGGATTTCTTTCCTAGTTCTTTAAGTAACGAACGTTGGTCAACACCGAATCTATGTTGCTCATCAATTACTACATATCCAAGATTATTATACTCAACTTTATCTTGGAAAAGTGCATGAGTACCTATTATAATATTCGTAAGTCCTGATTCTATTTTACCTAGAGTTTCTTTTTTATCTTTAGCAGAAAGGCCACCGACAAGCAATTCTGTTCTGATAGACTCTGGTAAAATACTCTGTAGAGTTTTATAGTGCTGCTTTGCTAATATCTCAGTCGGTGCCATTAGTAATGTCTGATGACCACTTTCCACCGCCATCATCATTGACACAATCGCAACTATCGTCTTACCCGAGCCTACATCACCTTGCAATAGCACATTCATAGGTTTAGTAGAATTCAGCTTTTTCCAGATTATATTTAGAGCATTTTTCTGATCATCAGTAAGTTCAAAGGGAAAGCTCGCAAGTGTCTCCTTAGCTAGTGTTAGTGATTTACCCATAGGTGCAGCTTTCTCGGTTTTCACGAATTTGTCTTGTTGTGAAAGTATAGTCAGCTGATAGAAAAGCATTTCTTCGAATTTGAACCGCTTTTGCGATAATTTGAGTAAGTTTGTACTAGCTGGAAAATGTAGATTCTCGGTTGCTGTTTGTATATCAGGTGCGTCTATTTGTTCTAATATTTCTTTGTCAAGTGTTTCTTTTATTTGAGTTAAATTTTTGTCGATGCAATGACGAATCATATCCCTCAAAGCACGATTACGGATACCAACCTTGATAAATGAAGTAGGTAATTTATAAAGTGGAAGTATCCCTTCCTCTTTGAATTCCTTCAACTCATCTAAATCTATCTTATCTATTTCAGGATGTGTAAATGAAATACCAAACTTCGTCTTATCAGGTTTCCCACTTATTAATAATTTGTCGCCAACTTTATATGTGTTTTCAAAGAAATGAACATTCGCCCAAAAATTTATCTTTGCTGTTCCACCACTATCATCTTTCACGGAAAGTGAGAATAATTTACGTCTATTTCTGAAATTCTGGAGCGATTTATCAACAACATCAACAATAAATGAATATTCAACATTTTTAAAATCCTCTTCATAGTCAAATATATTATTTGAGCTGAAGAATAGTTTTTTGCTCAATGAAGCAAGAGTAAAAGAAGAATCACGATTTATATAATCTCGTGGAAAATAATTTATAAGGTCTATGACATGATAAATATCTTCTTTTGCTAACGCTTGTGCACGTTTAGGGCCAATACCTTTGATAAATTGCAAAGGTAAATCATCAGAAATAGGTTTGTTCATCTAATCGTATTGATTATATTTCAAAAAAATTAATACCACTAATCCTAAATATATGGAACTCTTACTAATTTACTTATTCGTAGCTGTATTTTTTTCCTTCCTTTGTTCATTTCTGGAGGCAGCTTTACTAAGTACAACTCATAGCTTCATCAGTGCTGAAGTGATGGAAAACCGTCCTTATGCCTTCAAATTAAAGAAGTTCAAGGACGAAGTTGATAAACCACTAACAGCCATTTTGACATTGAATACATTTGCTAACACTTTCGGAGCGGCAGGAGTTGGCGCGCAAGCCCAACATATATGGGGTGCCGAATACTTAACGGTCATATCTATTGCACTTACGCTGATTATACTTATTATTTCTGAAATTATTCCTAAAACTATAGGGGCTGCATATTGGAAGAAATTTGCACCATTTATAGCTTATACTGTTCAAGGAATGATATGGGTTTTATATCCTTTCGTAGTATTAGCTCCATTCATTACTAAAAGATTCAAAACTAAAAAAGAAGGCTCTGAAATCAGTCGCTATGATATACACATGATGACTATGCTCGGCGAAACAGAAGGGATACTCGACAAGGAAGAGTCTCAAATCATACAGAACCTACTCAGGTTCGACGAAATAACCGTACACGATATAATGACACCAAGAACGGTAGTAGTGTCAGAAGATGAGAATACTACAGCAACTGAGTTTTTCAAGAATTTGAAGTTTAGACACTTTACACGTATTCCGCTGTACAAAGAATCAGTAGAAAATATAACTGGTTATGTTATTAAAGAAGACTTGATAAACGATATAATAGCAAAACAAGGGAAAAGCAAATTAGAGAAATTTAAGCGTCCTATTAGGTTTATTTCAATTGATGACACTTTACCTACGGCTTATGAGCAATTCATCCACAACAACGAGCATATAGCCGCTGTATATGATGAATACAAAGGCTTCTCTGGTATATTAACTATGGAAGATATAATTGAGACATTGCTCGGTGTAGAGATAATGGATGAATATGACTCTACAGAAGATTTACAGCAATTCGCAAGAAAAAATTGGGAGAAAAGAGCCAAAAAGCTCGGTATAATCTCCGAAGATGATGATAAAGATATAATAAAATAAGGAAGAAGAATGAAAATAGTATCTTGGAATATAAACGGTTATAGATCAATATCAGGACAGAATCCCAAATTGAGATATGGCGAGAAAGTACAAATTAATGACCTATTTGAATATGTAGAAAAAGAAAAGCCAGATCTACTGCTAATGCAAGAAACTAAGTCTGAGAAAGATCAGATACTCGAACATTTATTAGCACCCGAAGGATATAACTCACATTTCTCATCTTGCAAGATAAAGAAAGGATACAGCGGAGTCGGTATATTCAGCAAAAAAGAGCCAGAGTATATCAACGATAGTATAGACGTAGAGCAATTTGATAATGAAGGTAGAGTAATAGAAATCGGAATAGATGGTATTTCATATTTCAATGTTTATTTCCCGAATGGACAGCAAGGACCAGAACGTGTTCAATACAAACTAGAGTTCTACGATGCACTATTCGCTAAGGCAAATGAAAGAAGAAAAGACGGTAGGAAAGTAATAGTAAGCGGCGATTATAATACCGCACACACAGAAATTGATCTAGCACGACCAAAAGATAACGAGAAAACATCTGGATTTCTACCCGAAGAGCGAGAGAAGCTAGATGAGATATTTGCTATGGGATACTCGGATGCGTTCCGACTATTCAACAAAGATGGCGATAACTACACTTGGTGGTCACCGCGTGGCAGAGCAAGAGAAAACAATGTAGGATGGAGAATAGACTATCACTTCGTGAGCAATGATTTGCTAATGCAAGTGAAGAACTCCTATCATCAGCCCAAGCAACTCGGCTCAGACCACTGCCCTATTGTGTTGGAGTTGGGGATTTAGAATAACAAAAAAGCTCCCGAGGGAGCTTTTTTGTGTTTATATTTTGTTGGAGTTTGTTACTCCACCACAAACTTTTGTCTTTCAGCTATTCCGTTCTTATAGCCGATTTGGATGAAATATGTACCCGAAGTTAGATCATTATCAGGTTTATAGGTTAATGTTTGTTTGTTATTTCCTATTATATCTAAAGTATATGAACTTAACTTTTTGCCTGTTATATCTATTATTGAAAGTTCTATTTGTCCTAAATAACGAGGTAAGAACTCTATATTTAAAGGTTCGTTTATTGATAATGGATTTGGATAAAGTTTGATGCTTGGTTCAGTATTGAACTTGCTATCATCTTCCACACTAAGTACTGGGTCAGACCATTTGGAGACCTCTCCTGCTCTATCAACTGCTAGTATTTCTCCATTCGGAAGATAAGCATAATCCTCAGGTGATTCTGGTAAATCATAAGTTCCATAATCCCTGTACCAAGTCCTACCACCATCTGAGGTTCTTAATAACTTCGAGAAACCCGGAGAAAAAGTAATTCCATCATTGTCATTGATAAATTCGACATCCCATAATATACTACTAGGAGATGATAAAGTATCTAAAACAACTTCCCAACTATATCCTCCATCAGTAGATATTTGTATTATATCTTTGAACGTTGATGCGTTTGGTTTGGTTTGTTCTGAACCAACTGCAATTATATTTCCATTCGATAATTGGGTGTATGCATTCATTCTTTTCTCAAGAATAGAACTAACTTCCCAAGTTTTACCTAAGTCTTTAGATAGTACAGTGAATAGTTTATTATCTTCATGATATGGCTTTACTATATAATATCCTGCTCCAAATATTAATCCATCATCTGTAATTATTAAATCATCATAAACTGATTTATTAATCAAAGTATCGGTTTCACTTTTTATTTCAATAGTCTCAAAAGTCTTACCCCAATCTTTTGTAAGGTATAAGTCATAAATACTTGTAACACCATATCCTTTAGAGTTAAAATTTATGTATCGATTTACCCCACCTTTTGAACCATCTATAATACTATCTTGAAACCAAGTGTCCCCTCCATCAGAAGTGTACCAATATAAAGTCCCTTCATTCATTATAAAAGCGTGGTCTTCAGTCATATATTTAAAATCATTCATTCTTCTAGGATGATATATAACTTTTCCAGTCTCATCTCTTTTAACAGAATCATCTAAGGCAATTTCCCAGGTCACTCCTCTATCAGTTGATTTGAATACATGAGGGATAATCCCACCAACATTTCCAGAGATCATCACATTATCATTAACAGCTTCAACTTTAGGTGCTACTAAACTCGTTCCTAGATTACTTAAATTAGTCCACTCACCACAAAAAAGTGATGAGTGAAGCATAAATGTTATTATTATTAATGATGTTTTCATTTTTCTATATAGATTTTATAGATTTTTAAAACATTATTACCTACTTTTACAGTTATAAAGTACGTACCCTTAACTAAGTGTTGATACATAATAGGGAGTGTATTCTCATTTCCGACTAACTTGCCAAATAAATCATATATAAGAACCTTACTTTCTCTTCCTATTTTATCATATACATTTATCCCTTCATTAACTGAAGAGACAACATAGCTCTCTGCTTTTTCAATTGTTTCCATTGCCCTATATACGTCCTCGAAAGTATTCTCTCCAAAAGGATCATTAGGGTCGCTCATTATACTATTATAAACGTTATCACAAATAGGTATACAAGGGCGAGTAAACCAAACGCAAGTATCACCAATCATTTCAGAACCATCTATTTTCACCGCAGTATATTCATTAGGTGCTACTTGACAAACTAAATATCTGCCCCAACAACATCCTAGCTGATCATTATATAAAGGGTTACAATCACCCAATCCTGTATGGGATATTGTGTCAAAGTCAGTAACACAGAGAGCATTCACTAATCTATAATTATCTCTACATCCACCTAGTGGTACATTATTTACTATGCTATATTTTAAAAGCCACTCATTCACATAAGCAACCATTTCCTCTGGGGTTAGTTGATCTATACAGCTATTATCAAGACAGTCATAGGAAATAGAATCGAACCGTGCATCTTTGTAATTGTCTGGACAAGAAGGATTATTGTTATTTCGATAACTATAATGAATTTTAATCGTACATCCACTACAACCAGTAAGCAATGAATCAATTGTAATTGTTTCAGATGAATCTGCTATCCATAGCCCCTCATTACAAGGAATAGCGCAAGTAGATAGCCCTGCTAACAAGCTTTTCTTTTTGGGGTCACATCCATCTTCGCAACTACCAGGGCAAGGGGGAAGAGGACCACTACCACCTGGGAAGTAAGTAATAGAATCCACTTGTCTATTTAATGTATCTGTTGCATCTGAATTTACATTTATTCTATTTGTGCAACACCGTTGAGTACCCTTATCACATTCTTTACCGTCATTATCGTAACATTTTCCTATAGTATAATATTGTGTTGCAATACCTTCGCAATGGACTCTTATCCCACCAAAATAACAAACCGATAAGTTGTTTATTATACCTGGCATTTCCTCTTCTGCATCTTTATAAAAATTCTCAATAAAATAAAGTTCCAATTTATCAGATTCACATTCGTAACAATCGTCTTCTCCATACCAATAAATACCTGAAATAAAAGGGTAATAAGACTGTACTTCATCATCTTGGTATTCTTTATATTCCTCACCGTAACATTGAGTATTAAGTGTATCAAATCTTTCATAATACACAACTACAAAGTAACAATTGGGATTACAATTTGGATCCCCATAAATACCACGAATAGTATCTGTCATTGGACCTACCCAACCACTCGTCCTGTAACAAGTATCATTATCTATGTGTGTTGTAATACATGGCTCTGGCGAATTCCCTATCCAAATAGAATCAATTTGATTATAAAGTGGGTTACTTGCTCCTAAAAGAAGCATGAATAGTATAATATACTTTTTCATAATTTTTACTCCCTAAATATGTTAATAATTAATTAATTATTGCTATATTTGTAGCAGTCAAATGGGTTCGGCTAGAATTAGTTTGACAACTATAGGTCAGGAAAGACGACTTTCGTTTTTTCTGACTTTTTTTTTATAGCATTTATAATTTACTCACTACGCTTTCCCTCCTACTTAATATAGTGCTTTAATTTTGTAAAATTCATTTGTTATTCATTTATTAAAATGTCTTACATATTTCATTTAGTACTATCTTTACCAAACTTAAAATAAAATAAAATAAAATAAAATAAAATCCAAATTTATTTTAAAAAACAAGCGTTTTTTATCAACATTTTTATTACCATTAATTAAAAGGGATTCGGAGTCTCAACATTTCCCATACTATTCATACCTGGACTCTTCACTCCACTTCGTGTCGTTCAGAGTGACGTGATTACACGGTGGGGGTAGGGGATTTTGAGACGTATGCACTTCGGCTTCTCTCAGCACAAGTAATACGTCTCTACGATTTCTTTAGATCGCACATGCCCTTTGGCTTGGCAAGCAAGTCCTTTCAGTCATCTCTTTGATTCAACTAAAAGTAGTTCAAGAGTTTGAGACGTATGCAATACGTCTCTACTTTGAAAAAAATCAAAAAAAAAAGCTGTTCATTTGTATGAACAGCTTTCTTAATTTTTTTTCTAATTTTGAGTCTTAGGTCTTATTCCCAATCAGCAAGTAACGAGAATCTAAGAGTGTTTGCTAGAGGGTGGTTTTCTTCGATAGTGTTGATAAAACTGAAATCCAGTCTGAATATATCATATCTAACACCAGCACCGAAGTTCCAGAATTTACGAGCACCAGCATTATCTGGCTCAGTAAAGAAACCAGCACGCAATGCAACTACGTCTTCGTACCAATATTCAGCTCCACCTGCGAATTCCATAGCATTGTTCTCCCAAGAAGATACGAATGAAAGTGGAATAGGATCAGAGCCGTTTCTGTCTCTATTTACTAATAGTTTAGTATAGTCAAATGCGAAAGTAAGTTTATTAAACTCATCTTTTACTACATCATAGGCAATACCCAATTTCAAGTTAGTTGGTAGTGGATCTGCTTCGTTGATATAAGTCATCTTAGGACCAACATTCTGCAAATTCATACCCAAAGCTAATCTATCTTCGAAATCTGCACCTAATACTTGCAAATCAGATGGCTTCCAAAGTAATCCAACATCGAATCCACCACTGACACCAGTACCAGATTGAGCACCAGAACCTTGACCAGTAGGAGTTAAGTTTGATTGTATATATCGTAGTTGGAAACCGAAACCAAGATCAGGAGCGATAATAGTTCCATAAGAAAAGCCAAATGAGAACTCATTAGAAGTGAATGTACCTGCTTCTTGTGAATTTTCTAAAGTTCTTTTGAACTCACCCAAATTCATAAAGATGAAGTTAAATGCAACAGTACCGTCTATTTCTTCGAAGTGCTGTGCTATAGTTCCGTAGCTATAATACAAATCAGCATTGAACTGAGGTAACCAAGGTGAGAACGCAAGAGCAACTTGTCTAAAAGGAGTTCTTGTGCCTTCGTCATCGAATGTATAACCATAATCGAAATAATCAAGGAAAGCTAAACCACCCGGATTCCAATAGATAGCATTTACATCATCCGCAATTGCTGTTCCTACTTCACCCATTCCACTCGCACGAGCATCTGGCGATATCATTAGGAATGGAACTGCAGAACTTTGCACAGACGATGCGTCTTCTGCTTTTGAACTGTAATTGCCAATCAAAAATGTAGCTGTTATTAAAAGTATTGTCTTCATCATATTCGAAGTTGTCAAAGGAATATCCTCCATTAAGAATTTCTAAGTTTCAAATTTAAAAAAAAATTAATTAAAGTCTAAAGTTTATTATTTAATCTTTAAAGTTCGCCCTTCTAAGAACGTTTGTTTTGCTATTAAGTTATCAAGTTTTAATCTAAAGTAGTAAGTGCCTATACTCACATCAGTTCCGAACATATCTACTCCTGCCCAATCTATTTCTCCTTCATAAGCCGTCAATATTTTTTTAACTAAAGTATTAACTCTAGACCCCTTAGAATCATATATATCGAGAGTTACATCCACTGGTGGATTTAGATTATGTTTGAATTTAATTTTCGTACTATTTTCAAATGGGGTTGGGTACGCTAGTACATCGTCTAACACTACTTCCCCATTTTGACCAATATTGAAATAAGTCTCTGAAGTCGAATAGTTGTTATATATATCCCAAGCTCTTAATTTTACAAAGTGAGCCCCCGGTTCCAATCCTAATAAATTCTTAGTTGCCGTACCTTTTCTATAATCATCGAATGAGGTCTCATATTCAGAAGTCAAATCTATTGACTGTTCGCTATTATCAATCCAAGCTTCTATTTTGTGTCCTACCCCAATACCAGTAGAGTTTATACCGGATTCGTCGCTTAGGTCAACAATCAAAAGCGGTTCACTTCTAACTATATCTCCAGCATTGAACCTTCGTGAATCTATCATAATCTTTATTTCTGGACCTTTTGTATCAGATATACTAGTAGTTGAGAGACCATCTATTTTCAACTTATTATAGCTTCCTGTTGCAAATCTGTCATCATCAGAATAAGCATAACTAAATACTTTACCCATATTCTCGCTGAAGCTAATATCTTTTGGTAGTATAAACTCAGCTTCAAAACGGCCATTTGTAACAGCAAAATTTGCATTAGATAATGTCCCACCTTGCTTTTCGAATTCATATAATCTATTTCGATTATCAGTAATTTCGATTTCCTGATTTCCGTCCATAACTTTCAGCTTTATTTGACCATTAAAATCGATAGCAACATTTTTCTCACCCATCGGTATTGCTATATACCCTTTTATCTTAACTGTTTGAAGACCTTTGACTGAAATAGAAGTAGAATCATTAAGCTCTTTATCATCAATACTTTCGAGTACAACATCGTAATGAGGTATAAGTAGTCTAAGAGTAGGGTCACCAAGAAGAAAGTACTTTTCGTCATTATCACTATTAAAAGTTTGTTTCAAATTATAAATAACTTCACCCAAAGTAGGATAGTCACCGTTATCATTGCGTGTAAATAAATCGGTGTAAAGTGCTCTATTCAAATAATGATTTTGCGATGCCCATACAACTCTAGAGGAACCAAATACTCCAATTGCACCACCGTATTCATTCAATACCATTAACTCAGCACCAGATTGTGATTCGTAATTGTCATATTTAGCAAAATCACATGTAGCTGCGGTTAAGAAAAACAATTTATCGTAATTTACCATTTGTCTAATTGAGACATCTCTATCCAATATACCCTCATGAGACCATACTTGTGGATTACCATGACCGTACCAATTTAAGAGCAATGCCCCCTCTTCATTCACCGCTTTTATTATTGCTGCGTTCGCTGTTGGCTTACGGATACCCGCAGCTGTATATTGCGACTCGTATTCCACCGAATATATTTTTCTTTGTTCCATAAAACTAGGAACTCTATTTGTAGAAAACTCCTCTGATTGATCTACAAACATACTACCATCACCTTTTGTGTCCTCGGTTCCACTAAATCCATCATCAGCTACTAAAGTTATCTTATTTCGCCAATTATCTATACTTGAGTTATGCTCGTAATGCTTGATTTTTTCAACTATTATATTACCTTCCTGTTCTGAGTTAATAGTCAATCTGCCAACTGCCAAATCCAAAGATTTGTCATTGCCGACAACTCTCGCATAGAAATCATCAGTACAGATTGTATTAACAGCGTCAAAATCTTTAAATTCATCTTCACTAAGGTGTGGAGGAACGAAATTAGTTTGAGTTGTCAATAACTCTCGATAATCGTAGTGACCATCACCCCATAGAACTATATAAGTGGGTTTAACATCCCAATTAATCATAGCTTGAGCTATAAAATCACGAATAGCTGTTATATCCATAGTACCTGAATTATACTCATTGTATATGTCATTTTGTTCAAATATACCTACTGATAAGTCACTATTAGATTCTCTATACTCTTTGAATTTTTTTGCTGATTCTCTTAGTTTCGAATGAGTTATTACTATTACATCATTGTTGAACTTTGTGTTTCTTAGTCCTTTTATATCTACTTTTTCTATGCTAATTGGCTTTTTCAGATTTGAACTTAGGTAAAATCTTTTAGGTTGATTCACTGTTAGCTCTGTTATTAAATCAAACTTCCCTTGAGATTTTGATTCTAACTGAACCGGATTCCCCATATCTGATATATCAAAAGCATATACATCACCATTAAATCCTGTGAAATTATATTTAGTTAGACCAGAGAGTAGCGGATCAGTGAAAATATACACTTCACCATTATTTGCAATCGTTTTGCTAGGATAGTGCATTTCTAGATAATCAAAAATACCGTTTGCATTTGGTTGCCCTGTGTTTGTATATTCTAATTTTAAACTTACTTTATTCTTACTAGGTACTTCATTAACTGGAGTACTAAATTCGAAAAAGTTCCTGTATGCTTCAGATCTAGTGGATTGCATATACAGTTTTTCAGCTATTAGTTTCCCATTATCTTTGATTGAAAATTGCCCACTAGAATCACTTGCCCCAGCGTGAGCCAATGCAAATCTATAATTTACATTGCCTTCATCAGCCAGATTTATTAAATCTTGGTCAAATGAATCTGAGAAATATGTTCTACCAAAGAATTGTTTTCCTGAACCACCGTGGTATGCACTAACTAGTTCTTCTTCAAAAAATTGTCTTCGGGTGAATAAATTCAAATCATTTTCTATTTCACCTTTAGGAGCCGCTTCAGGTATTGAGCGCTTACCATCAACCCCACCCCAAGTAAGAAGATAATTGTTGTTCTTACTGAAATGGTTTAGGTAGTGGATTACTTTATATCCAGAGTAAATAGATTTTTTTTGTGTGTATTCGAACCCAGTCGTACCACCTGCAAAAAATACAATTGACTTGAATGATCCATCAGTATTTTTCTTTATTATTATATTCTGTTGATTCATTTGGTTGAGTGCCGCAAAATCAACATTCTCAGGTAATTCGTGGCCACCATTACCGAATATCTTAATAGTATTTACATTATTACTAGGTATAGTGATGCCAAAGTCTTTCAGGTATTCTGCTGTTAGCTCATACACACCCGTTTCTGAAATTCTAATTTTGAACCAACTGCCAGAGCTAAGCTCTTCATCAGATTGGATTTTATTTGCTTTAGTTTGTTTTTCTATATCGTTTCTAAAGAATAATTGCTCATCGGATACAGTCCAATTCTTTGCAACATTTGCATTTAAAAATCTATTGCTAAGTAGGTTTTTGTCTTGTTTACTTTTAGTTGTACTTACTTTACTATCGAATAGAATAGTAACTTTCACATATTCAGGTATTTCGATAGAATTAGAAAAGGGATTATATTTAGCATTAATAATATTCAGTGTAGCAGTATATTTATCTCTACTAATGCCATTATATTCCATATTAGCCCACTCATCAATAGACCTATTCATATAAGCTCTTCTATCTACTTGTGTGTCGTTTTCTCTTCCTAATATATGAACAGGAGCAATAGTTCCACTAATTGATTTGATTGGCCCAACTTCAATATTTTGTATTTTATATCCAGTTGGTGAAGGTACTGCTATAGATTTTTTTGTAGCTAAAAGTTGAGGGTAACCAGATTGTTCCAATATGTTACCTGCATCTTCGAAAACAGGTTGAGTATATTCGATACCGCCAATAGTAATAGTATTAGATGATATTAGTTCAGGAGTATAGACTATAGTCAATGAATTAGCAGTAGAACTTATAATCTCAGTTTTAGCCGAAGCGTTAAAACTGATAATTATTAAAGTAACTACTGTTAGAAGTGATTTCGTTATAAGATTCATATTAATACCCAAATTGTACAATGTATAATCTACAAAAGGTTTTTGACATAATTTATTTTAAAAAGGTACTAATAATAATAGGCATTAGTTGTTTATTTGACATTCTCTTTCACTATAAACTCATAAAACGTAAAAAAGTTACAACTACAGATATTTTTATGCAAAAAAAAAGATGCCTTACTAACGGGGGGAATTGTCAGCAAGGCATGCAGCATAAAAAGGAAGTTACGACTTTCGTCGTAGAGCAAGAGACGAGATTCGAACTCGCGACCCCAACCTTGGCAAGGTTGTGCTCTACCAGCTGAGCTACTCCTGCTTTTTTTAAGAACACAAAATTATGAGATATTTTTGAACTGACAAAATATTTTTAATACTTTTTTGAATTTAGTTTGTAAGTGGCTTGTTGTTGTAGAGTTAATTTTCAATATTTTTATTCACAAAACTAAGAAAAAGATATTAGATTAAATTTATCTATATTTGTGATGACTGTTTAACTAAAAATAAAAAGATTATGAGATATATACTATTATTACTAATTCTTATGCAAGGAGTTGTAATATCGCAAGATGGGTTGGTAAAACTAGCCGAAAAAGATAGACATGCTTTTAGTCCAGAGGATTTATTATCTATGAAAAGACTGAGTGATATGCAGTTATCACCTGATAATAAGACATTACTATTTAGTTTAAAAACACCAAATCTAAAAACTAATTCTTCTTTAAATGACTTATATATAGTTGACTTGGCCACAAATAAGATGTCACAGCTAACAGACACTGAAGAAAGTGAATCGAATGCAAGATGGTCCAATGATGGAAAGAAGATTTACTTCCTATCTAGTAAGATGGGAGCACCCCAAGTTTATGAGATGGACTTTGCAACCAAAAATTCAAAAGCTATTAGTGCTGTTGCCAATGGTGTCTCAAATATGAGCATCAGTCCAAAAGGAGATAATATCTTATTCACTACCGAAGTGGAAGTAAGAAAAAGCCTTGAGAAGGAGTATTCGCAATATACAAGCTTCAATGCTTTGAAATATAGTACATTGCCTACTAGACATTGGGATACTTGGGAAGATGACAAAGCGTCTCACGTTTACTATATGCCAATACAAGGTGGCAGACCAGTAGATATAATGGAAGGAGATAAGAATGACAGTCCTTTATTGCCGTTCGGTGGTGGTGAGCAATTAGCTTGGTCCCCTGAGGGTACTGAAATAGCATACACAAGTAAGAAAGTAGATAATCCTGCTCGTAGTACAAATTCTGATATTTACCTTTATGATATTAGAACTAAGTCAACTAAGAACATAACTGAAGGAATGGTGGGATATGATAAAGATCCCATTTACTCTCCTGATGGCAAATGGCTTGCTTTCCATAGTCAAAAAAGACCTGGTTTCGAAGCGGATAAAGTAAGACTAATGCTTTATGACAGAACGAATGGTACAATCAAAGAGATGCTGGCTGAATTTGATCAGTGGATAGATGCTGTAGTTTGGTCTCCTGATAGTAAGACTATATACTTCAATTCTGGTTCTAAAGGCAGAGTACATATATATAGTCTAGATGTTACCACTAACAAACAAACTCAAATTACTTCTGAAAAAACAAACGATGATCAGGGATTAGCAATCTCTTCTGATGGGAAAATGTTGGTATTTGGAAGAAGTAGTACTACTTATCCGACTGACTATTATACAATTGATTTAGCAACAAAGAAAATAGATAGAAAAACAAAGGTTAATGACTTTTTACTTATTAAGTTACATGATGTAAATATTGAAGAAAGATGGGTAGAAGCAACTGATGGTGAGAAAATTCAAACTTGGGTTTTATATCCTCCCTACTTTGATAAAACTAAAAAATATCCAATGATAACTTATTGTCAAGGTGGCCCACAAGGGACTATTAGCAATTATTTCAGTTACAGATGGAATCTCTATTTAATGGCATCTCAAGGTTATATAGTTTGTGCACCAAACAGACGTGGTATGCCGGGTTTCGGTCAGAAATGGAATGATGATATAAGTAAGGATTGGAACGGTCAAGCCATGGAAGATATATTAGCAGCAACAGACAATCTAATCGCAGAAAGTTTTGTTGATAAAAACAATGTAGCTGCCGTTGGTGCTAGCTATGGTGGTTATACTGTTTATTGGTTGGAAGGTAATGATGGTGGACGATTCAAAGCCTTTATTGCCCATTGTGGTGTCTTCGATTTAACTTCTATGTATGGATCTACTGAAGAGTTGTTTTTCCCAGATTGGGAATTTGGTGGACCATATTGGGATGATGACAATGAAGACATATACGAGGAGCAATCTCCACATAAATATGTAAACAACTGGGATTCGCCGATTTTAATAATTACTGGAATGAAAGATTTCAGAGTACCATATACTCAGAGTTTGGAAGCATACACTGCTGCTCAGCTAAAAGGTCTTGACTCAGAATTATTGGTCTTCCCTGATGAGAATCACTGGGTATTGAGTTTGCAAAATGCAATAGTTTGGCAGAGTGAGTTCTTCGGATTTTTAAAGAAACATCTGAAAAATTAATCTAACCTCTCAAAAATATGAAGTATAGATAAACTATATAAATGATAATATAAATTACTCCATCTGCTTTTGCGATGGAGTATTTTTTTCCCATTGTCATAGATAAGATAAGTATTACACTCGCAAAAGCAGTTACGGCAATATCAACATTACTTATTGCAGGGAAAGGTAAATCACGTATAAATGCACTAATACCTAATATCCAAAGTAGATTGAAAATATTAGACCCTACAATGTTTCCTACTGCTATATCAGAGTTACCTTTTTTAGCAGCGACTACGGAAGTTGCTAATTCTGGTAAAGAAGTTCCTAGGGAGATAATAGTCAGACCAACAAACGATTCTGATAAACCATAGTAACTAGCAAATTGGATAGAACCATCTACAACCCATTTTCCACCAAAAAACATAGCTAATATACCTATAGTGATATATAAATACGATTTTGGAAGTGATAATTCACTTTCTACCTCATCAAAAACATCCTTATCGTCTTTAGCTAGTGTATATATATAAGCTAAGAATAGCAAGAAGAATACTAGTAATACGAGTCCTTCATATTTTGATATTTGTAAACTTGAGTCGGAAGTAAATAAGTTTGTATTTGCTAAGAATCCAACAAGAAATACAGCAATTAATGTAAAGGGTATCTCAGAGAATATCGTGCTTTTTTTTAGGGGTAAGTTACTTATTAGTGCAGATATACCAAGTATTAGAAATATATTAGCAATATTACTCCCAAGTACATTCCCAATTGCAATATCTGAACTACCATTAAAACTTGCTAATATATTAATAACAAGCTCAGGTGCTGACGTACCGAATGAAACTATAGTTAAACCAATTGCTAAATCTGAAATATTGAATTTTTTAGCTATAGAAGAAGCTCCATCTACAAGGAAGTCTGCTCCTTTGATTAGCATTATAAATCCAATTACAAAAAGTATAATAGTTAATATCATAGATTATTTTTGAGCTTGATGAATTTTAACTAAATTTGCTACGAAATTATCCGCTTCTGCCAATGGCAATTGTGTTGCAGAATCACTTTTAGCTGACTTTGGGTCTGGGTGTGTTTCAAAAAACACTCCATTTACACCAGTCGCAACAGCTGCTTTAGCAAGTGCTGGTATAAACTGAGGTAAACCACCCGATTGTACTCCTATAGAAGGTTGTTGCAACGAATGAGTCGCATCATAAACAACTGGGTAGTTGAATTGCTTCATAATGAGTAATGAACGGAAATCTACCACTAAATCATTATAACCAAAGAAAGTACCTCTCTCAGTCAACCAAATCTTATCATTACCAGTAGAAGCGACTTTCTCAGCCGCTTTACCCATATCAATTGGAGACATGAATTGTCCTTTTTTGATATTTATAATCTTACCTGTCTCCCCTGCCGCAACTAGTAAATCTGTTTGGCGAGCTAAGAAAGCTGGGACTTGAATACAATCAACATATTTTGCGGCTAATTTTGCTTCCTCTACAGTATGGAAGTCAGTAATCGTTTCTAAGCTATATTTTTGACCAATATCAGCCATATAACCTAATGCCTTTTCGTCACCTATACCAGTGAAAGAACTAATGCTTGTTCTATTTGCTTTCTTGTATGAAGCTTTAAAATATAATTTAACATCATATTTTTTAGCTATTTTTGTTAATTCAGATGCGGTCTCGTCTAACATTTCTTTCGATTCTGCTAAACATGGACCAGCAATTATAAAAAGACTCATGGCTACTTTAGATTTATTTACAGTTACTAATAAATATTCTGGATTTGAATTCAAATCCACCGACACTGTTATACTTATTGATATATTCAGAGCAAGTTCGACAATTGTTACTGCTTTCGGCAACGGAGTAAAAGAAATAATCCCTTGCGTAGAAATAGAACAAGTATTGAATATCAAGAACAAAAATAGTGAAATTTTAGCTGCTTGTGAAAGAAATGGTGAAAAAATTGTTGGATTTGATTTAGACAATTCACCTGTTTCATTCGATAATTATTTATTGAAAAATAAAACAATTGCTATATCTACAACTAACTGTACCAAAGCAATAGAGATAGCAAAAGATTCAAAAGAAATAATATTTGCAGCTTTTCTAAATATTGATGCTGTTATCAATTATTTAATTGATAATCTCATTAAAATAAAAAGATGCGTAATACTTTGTGCAGGTAATAATTCTGAGGAAAGTGAAGAAGATAATCTATTTGCAACTGAGTTGATATTCAATTTGTATAATAAGATTAGTCTAAACTTAGATGAACGCAGTAAGAGTTTATTATCAGAACGAGAAAGTATAGAAAAGACACTAATCAAATTGACAAATAGTAAGCATGCAAAGAGATTAATAAGTATAGAAAAAAGAAAAGATATAGATTTCTCATTAATTTTTAATAAATTTGATTGCGTGCCTATATACGCAAATCACAGCATAAAGATAAAATAATTTCGTGGGGAAAAAATGGCAGCCTTCTTTAAAGGTAGCAAAAGCAAGTCAAAAGCTAAAGATGATAGCAATGGTTATACAAAACAGATACGATTACTTTCGGTTCTACTGTTTATTGTTTCATTATTCTTGTTCATAGCACTTATTTCTTATTCATTCGAAGATGAATCAACTATTCAAATGGAATCATCGGCTATTGTTGGGTTAGTAACTGGTGATGAGATAGCACAGATTAAAGCCGAATCTGTCCAAAATTGGCTTGGTATAGTTGGGGCTTATATTTCATATTATATTTATAATAAGACTTTCGGATTTATAGCTATATTCATTCCTTTTATCTTATTTAGGTGGGGATATGATTTGTTGAAGCATAGTACTATAACTAAACCAAACCTGAGAGACACACTATTCTATTTGTTAGGTGCATTAGTATTTAGTGGATTGATGGGGACTATATTTGCATTAGATTGGATATCACCATTCCCCAAAGAATGGGCTGGTTCTATTGGACTTTATTTATCTTTTATGTTAACTAATCTATTAGGTTCCTTTGGCTCATTCTTAATATTTTTTATTGGTTTAGTGACATTTATAATATTCGGATTCAAATTAAATACCGAGAAACTCTACGAAGGTACTCTTGCTATTTTCGATAGTGCTAAAGATAAAATGCTCGAAAAAACTGAGTCAATCAAAGATTCTGCTATCAATGTAATAAACAAAGATAAAGCGGAAGGAGATGAGTCAGATTTGCCAAATACCGAAAAAAAGAAAAAAACTAAGACTTCAAAAGATAAATTAGACATCAATGACCCTGAATATTTAAAACTTTCTAATAAAGAAAAAGAAGAACTTTTAATTAGAAAAGTAGCAGAGGCAGAGAACCCTACTGAAGAATATTATACTCGTAAATCTGTTACTTTGTCCAGAGATTCTGATATGATAGAGGATCAAGAAATTGATATAGAAAAGAAAGCCGACTTAGAGATGACTTTGAATCTAAATCAAGATGACAAATCTGAAAGTACAAGTTCGGTCAATAGTGATTTTGTCAGAGCCGCAAATCCAGTTACCATTAACGATTTGGACGATGAGCCAGACAGCCCGATTTGTACTTATATCCACGATGAAAAAATAGATTATACACCACCAGGTTTGGATTTATTAGAGCAAAACTATGATGTAGTTGAAGTATCTGAAGCAGAGTTAAAAATGAATGCTGAGATACTTAGAGAAAAATTAGAGACATTTAACATAACAATAGAAAACCTAAGTGTTACACCAGGTCCTGTCGTTACTCAATACGAATTTGTACCAGCAGCTGGTATTAAAATCAGTAAAATCGAAAACCTATCTGATGATTTGGCGATGGCTTTGAAAGCGAAAGGTATTAGGATTATTGCTCCTATTCCAGGTAAAGGTACAGTTGGTATAGAAATTCCTAACTCTAATCCTTCGATGGTATCTTTCACTAGTGTTGTAAATACTAAAAAATACAGAGAATCTAACCAGTATTTACCATTAGCTTTAGGTAAGACAATTAGTGGAGAAGCATTCATAGCAGATTTGGCAAAAATGCCCCATTTACTAATAGCAGGTTCTACTGGTTCTGGTAAATCAGTAGGTATCAATACAATTATTGCTTCATTGCTATATCAGAAAATGCCTGATGAATTGAAATTTGTAATTATAGACCCTAAGAAAGTTGAATTAACGCAATACTCAGCCTTGTCAGATCACTTTATGGCTTGTTCACCCGATGTGAAAGACATAATAATCACTGATCCCGAAGATGCAGTATCTGTGCTTAAATCATTAGTGCTAGAGATGGAGGAACGTTATACAATCCTTTCCAACGTGGGGCAAAGAAATATAGTTGATTACAATGCCAAAGTGAAAGAAGGGAAATTAGATGGCGATACGAGTATGAAACATAGACACATGCCGTATATAGTCTGCGTAATAGATGAGTTAGCTGATTTGATGCTAACTGCTTCCAAAGAGATTGAAACACCTATTATACGATTAGCACAGATGGCGAGAGCCGTAGGTATTCACTTGATACTAGCTACACAGAGACCAAGTGTGAACGTCATCACAGGTATTATCAAGGCCAACTTTCCTGCAAGAATTGGATATCTTGTTGCCTCTAAAATTGACTCTAGGACTATCTTAGATATGAGTGGTTCCGAATCACTATTAGGTAATGGTGATTTACTATACTTATCACCTGGGACTCCGAAACCAATTAGGGTACAGAACTCATATATTTCTACAGATGAAATAGAACGAATATGTGAGCATATACAGAACCAAAAAGGATATTCGATGCCATATCAATTGCCTAGTACTATTCTAAAAAATAGACAAAGTGCAAATGATTATGATTCTTCTGATAGAGATGATTTATTCGAAGAGGCCGGAAGAATGATAATAGATTCCCAGAATTGCTCTGTCTCTATGTTGCAAAGAAAACTAAAGGTTGGATATGCCCGAGCTGGTAAGATAGTAGATGAATTAGAGAATGCAGGTGTAGTTGGACCACATAATGGTTCTAAACCAAGAGATGTATATATGGAAAGTCTATCTGAATTTGATGCTATTTTATAAGGAATTTAAAGTTTATTCTTAATTTCAATTTATGCTAAAGTCATTACACATAAAAAACTTTGCTATAATAGTAGAACAAGTAGTCGAATTCGACACTGGTCTCAATATTATTATAGGCGAAACTGGTGCTGGTAAATCTATTATACTAGACGCTATCGGTATCTTATTAGGTAAACGTGCATCGCAAGATATGATTCGTAAAGGAGAAGAAAGAAGCGTTATAGAGGGTACATTCTATGATGATAAATTGACTTTCAAAGTCGAAGATGAAGTTTTCAGCAAGGAATTCATTATCCGTAAGGAAATAAGATCGAACGGAACTTCTAGATTATTCTTGAATGATACTCCTATTCAGATTAATGATATAAAAGCAATAGCACCTAGACTAGCTAATTACCATTCGCAAGATGAAAGCATAGTACTGCGCGATGATGAAAGTCACATAGATTTCTATGATGATTTTATAATATTCGATGGATTGATAGAAGATTATCAAAACAAAAAATCGAACCTAATAAGCGAGTATAATAAGCTACGAAAGATGATTAGAGACAGGGATGAATCCATACAGAAAAAAGATTTTCTCGAATATCAGCTCAATGAGATAAACAAAATCAATCCTAAAGAAGGCGAATTAGCCGAGATTAACGAGCAATTACAACTAATAGAAAATTCGGAAGAAATACTCGAATCATCACAAGAATTAACTGAGTTAACAAATGGCTCAGACGATGCTATATATAGCAAGCTCAGAAGAGTTATAAAACTTTTGGAAGATTTAGGTAGATTTAATAGTGATTTTACAACCTATTTGGAAGAGCTGAATAGTTCATTAGTTTCAATTAATGAGTTGGGTAATGTCGTTGCTGATTTCAGTGCTGGTATAAGTTATAATCCAATAGAAACTGAGAACATAAGAAAGCGAAGCGTAGAATTACGTAACCTAGAGAAAAAATACGGTACTATAGACGAAATCCTTGAAAAGAAAGAAAAGATGGAAGAAGAACTTTCTTTGATTGGTGACTATGATTATATCATCGACAGAAAAAGATTTCTTATAGAAGATTTGGAAAAAGAAATCGGTGAAGTGGCTAAGAAAATATCAATAATAAGAAAGAAAAATGCTGATCTGTTTTGTACTAATCTTATTAAATCACTAAGCAATATGGGAATACCCAATGCTGGGTTCGAAGTTCAAATACATAATATAGCAACCGAAAGCAATGAACCGTCAGCAAGAATTAATGACAAGAAATACAAGCTATTCGACAAAGGAGTCGATAGTATAGTCTTCCTCTCAGCTATGAACAAAGGAGAGGGGTTAAAACGCCTATCTGAGTTTGCATCTGGTGGTGAATTATCAAGAATCCTACTATCTCTTAAAGGAAATAAGGTAAATACAGATATTAGCCCTGTTCTAATACTTGATGAGATAGACACAGGAATATCGGGTAGAGTATCGCAATTAGTTGGTCAACAGATGAGAAGAATATCTGAGAAAACTCAGATTGTAGCTATCACCCATTCCCCACAGATAGCAGCCGCAGGTGATACTAATTTCGTAGTTCGTAAAGAGATTGTCAACGAAAGAACTATTTCTAAGATTTACAAGCTAAACGAAAACGAAAAAACAATAGAAATAGCCAAGCTCATAAGTGGTAGCGATACCACATCAAATAGTTTAGAAAGTGCTAAAGAATTAATAAATTCAAGCAGTTATTGAACTATTATTGAGCTATTTCTTTCCTAATATCAATATAAGATAAAACCAAGAATAGTAGCAATACAATTACAGTAGCGATAAATATTGATATAAATAATATCTTACCTCTACTCGGTGAATACTTATTCTTTGGCTGAATTGCTGTATCAAGAACTTGTACTACAGGAATATCTTTCTCTTCTTGAATAGCTTCTTGATGTTTTTGAGTTTCCAGATATGTAAGTACACTCATTAGTATGGTCTTATCTTTGTAAAGCTCTAAATATCTTCTAGTTAAATTAGGCACTTTGCTCAAAGAAATAGAAAACTCATCCTCATTTCCAGCTTGAAGGTCATTCGATTGCTTTTGCAGGAAATCAACTTGACTTTGCAATGCAGATATTTGTGGTGAATTTTCAGCGTATTGTATTTTTGCTAGATTCAATTTTGTTTTAGTTTCAGTCAATAGTGAGTTTAACTCTATAACTTGTGAAACAATAGCAGCCGTTTGCTCTTCTAGAGCAAGGACTTTGTTAGTGCTTTGGAATGTTTCCAATTCAGTGGAAACTGAATCCAATTGGATTTTGTATTTTCTAATTTCATTTTCAATATACATTCTTGAGTTTTTAGCTGTTGAGCTATTTTTTTCTACAAGAACTTCATTCAGTGCATCTATAGCAACGTTTGTTAGTTTAAAAGATAACTCAGCAGCGGCCAACTTTTCCTTATCATTAGGTAAGTATCCAGTAGGTATATATCCACTAAGCATTATGATACCTGATTTTTCTACTTCAACTTCAAAAAGAGTTGGGATGTATCCTATAACGGCTTCTTTTTCGTATTTTTCGAATAAGATATTATCCTTTAATTCTAATTTATCATATATTTTCTCAGCTACAGAACGGCTGGCAAGAATAGATTTCATCAACTTAGACCGGCTATCTACTTGTCCACCACCACTTAGATCAATCATCCCACTTACATTTTGCAAGAATGAATTCAAACTACCACCAGATGTCTTTTCGGGAGGCATAATAGATGAGTTAGCCATATAAGTGTAAGGCATTATAAAAGTATAAACCATAACTAAAGCAACAATTGAAACAATCGATATAGCAATTTTAAATTTACTCTTTTTAAGTCTATCTAGTATATTTTCAAATGTAATAGAATCTTGCATTATTTTAATCTCACTAATGTTATGATAACCCCTACTACTGTCACTAACTGTGCAGCAATTGTAAGTGCCGTAGTAAATATCTCGAAGAATGTCACTTCTTCTTCAGGTGGGACTAATATAGTATCACCAGGTTCTAATACATAATTATAATCTTCAGCAAGGAATTGCTCCCCTTTCGATTTAGTTACAAATGTCTCGTCTATATCGGCTCTGTAACCGAAACCACCTGCTAACGCGACATAATCTAAGTAATCAAAATTTTCATTATACTGCACATTACCGGGGCTGTTTACCCGACCTTGTATGTTAATGAAATCGATTGTTTCAGGAACAATAATAGAATCTTTATTTTGTAATAAGATATTATCAACGCTGGAAGGGTCTTCAACAGCTTTTTTGAAATTCACCGCCATTAGACCTTTTTTCTCAGATATTCTAGCTGCAAAGTACTTCAATTCACTCTTAGTCATCTCTGATCTATCAATCGTTTTCAGACGCTCTAACTCCGCATCTGTTCTTTCCATTTCCTTTTGTCTGATAAGTACAGAAGCCGTCTGATAAGCATTATCATTAAATCCACCAGCTCTTGTGATTATATCACTGATTCTTGTTTTCCCTAATTCGATTGTATATTTACCAGGATACTTTACTTCTCCCAGTACTTTCACGTAACTAGGTATAGTCCAATTTTCTTTTTTCTTTACATATACTCTATCACCCGGTCGTAACTCCATGTCATTGGGTAAAGAGGAAGATTTATATAAAGTTTCTCTCCAAGAAGTCAAATCTAAATATATTTTCTCTACACTAATTCCATTGTTCTCTAATCGACTTATTTCCACACTAGATAGATCAGATGAGGATAAAAACCCTTGTGACATCTTTATTATAGTTGATAGACTATCCCCTACTATATACTCTACTTCTATTCTTTTAGGTACTTCACCGTTTATTTCAATAGTTGATTTATGGTTAAAGGGAGGTACAATAATCTGGTCACCACCCGATACATAAGGGTTAACCGATTTGTCACCAATATTGAAGAACTTAATCAAATCAACTTTGATTATTGAATCGTTGCGAATTAATCTAATATTACGAAGTGATGACTTTTTATCAAAACCACCAACTTTATTGATTACTTCATTCACTCTCTCGGTAGATGTAGCCGCTACTGTAGCTTGCGTAAATGTCTGCCCAGAAACTGTAACCTTGAATTTTCTAATATTAGAGAGTATAACGCTTATCTCTTTTGAGTTATAGACGTTTTTTACTTTGGTTTCGATTAGCTTATATGATTCTTCGAGGGTTTTATTTTGTAAATCAATAACGCCAACATTCTTTATAAGCAATCTGCCATCTGGTAGAATAGAAGCTTTTACTTGCTCACTTCTGGACGAAACGATATTGATTATGAATTCATCGCCAGGACCAACTATATATTCTTTTGGATCAATAGCACCGTCAAGAAGCCCACCAGTCATACTCGAGTTCTCAAGTAACTGTTTAACTTTTGATGTGTCTTGTGCTGATTCTGCCCCACCTGTTACTGCTTCTTCATCGAATTGAGCCGAAAGTAGAGTAGTACTAAAGATTAGAATTAATAAGAATGAGAATATTTTTTTATACTTCATTTATTTCATTTTGTTAATATAAGAATTAGTTTTTATAATTTACATATAAAAACATGACCAAATTTACTGATTTTATTAATAACACAATAACAAATTCTGGAAATATACTACGTAGTGGGTTCGGTAGTAAGTTTCAAATAGACAACAAAATTGGAAAAAATAATCTCGTTACAGAATATGATTATAAAAGTGAAACATATATAGTAGAAGAGATTAAAAAAGCGTACCCTACTCACAACATTATTTCGGAAGAAAAGGGAAGCGTTAATAACAATAGTGATTATGATTGGATAATAGACCCACTAGACGGAACTGTCAATTACGCCAACAATATCCCCATATTTAGTGTAAGTATTGCACTTAGCAAGAATGGCGAACTAATAGCAGGTGCGGTATATCAACCAATACTCGATGAGTTATTCAGTGCAGAATTGGGTAATGGAGCAAAATTGAACGGAGAACCAATTAAAGTATCTAATAAAAGTGATATGAATACTTCTTTACTAGTAACTGGTTTTCCTTATGATATAAATAATGACCCCAAGAATGCAATTAGGAGTTTTACAAATATAGTAAAACGAGGAATCCCAATCAGAAGACTTGGCTCGGCAGCACTAGATTTGGCTTATGTTGCTTGTGGTAGATTCGAAGGTTTTTGGGAAGTGAATTTGAACAGTTGGGATGTCGCTGCTGGTATATTGATTGTGAATGAAGCTGGTGGGAAATGCACTAACTACAAAGGAATACAGTCATTGGTCGATGATCAGGAAATACTAGCTACTAATGGAGAAATACATGAAGAAGCATTACGAGCAATAAATGAAGATTAAAGTAACTTATATGTCTGGTGCTGGAAATCTATTCACCGTAATAGATAATACAGCTAATATAATATCTGAAGAACAGGGAAAGTCATTGGCTTCTGTTTTATGTTCAGTAAATGAAAAAAATAAATTTGAGACAGAAGGATTAATGCTTTTGGAGCAAAGTGCCGATTATAACTTCAAATGTGTCTTTTATAATCCAGATGGTAGTACTGGAATGATGTGTGGTAACGGCGGCAGAGCAATAGTGCAATTTGCACTTGCTAAGGGCGTTATTAAGAAAAGTCAAGAGAAAGTACTATTCGAAATGGCAGGTTCAGTTTATTCAGCTGAAATATTAGACGAATTAATTGACTTAGAAATGCCTAATATCAGAGATTATAAAGTGCAAACTCTGAAATTACAAGGGCGACTAGTGAATACTCATTATGTAGATAATGGTAGCCAGCATACAGTAATCCGAATAGATAAAATAGACTTGCTCGATATATCAAAGCTTGATATTAATGGAATTGGAAGAGAAGTAAGATATAACGAAGCATTTGGAAGCATTGGCTCTAATGCCAATTTTTATGATGTGAAAGGTAAAACAGTTTACCTCCGAACTTATGAGCGAGGAGTAGAGAAAGAAACTGGAGCCTGTGGAACTGGTGCAGTTGCTACTGCTATCACTGCTGTAGAAGAGAGTGGTCTAAGTTTCCCATTGGATATAATACCAACTAGCGGCGAAAAGATTACGATAGATAAAAGAATAGATGTTAAAAAAGGGACAAAGTTTCATCTAATAGGTCCTGCAATTATATTAAAAGAAATGGAAATAGAGGTTTAGATTTTGACTGAAAAAGAAGTACTAGAACAAGCAAAGATATTGTTCCCAAAAATGCAAAAGATAAGAAGAGATATTCATTCAAACCCTGAATTATCATTCAAGGAATTTGAAACTTGTAAATATATACAAGCAAAGTTGAATGAATTGGGTATTGAAAATAAAGTAATAGGCAATACTGGTGTAGTCGCAACTATCGGTAAAGGTGATAAATGCGTTGGGTTAAGGGCTGATATTGATGCACTACCTATTAAAGAAGATACAGGATTGGACTTTGCTTCTAAAAATGATGGAGTGATGCATGCTTGTGGACATGATATGCACACAACTATGCTAATAGGAGCTGCGGAAATCCTAAAAGGAATGGAAGATTCACTAGATGGAATAGTTAAGCTTATTTTTCAACCTGGAGAGGAGAAACTACCCGGCGGTGCAAGTATCTTGATAAAAGAAGGAGTGCTTGAAAACCCTAAAGTTAATGCTATTTTCGGACAGCATATTTATCCAGGTGAAAGCGAAGGAATGATATCTCTGAATAGTGGCCCTGTGATGGGAGCGCCAGATGAATTGTACTTTACAATAAAAGGTACTAGTACTCACGCTGCTCAGCCACAGTTGGGACATGACCCTATTGTAGCAGCTTCTCAATTGATTATACATTTTCAGACATTGATGACTAAGTACAAAGACCCAATAGAACCTGGAGTACTTAGCATAACATCGATAAATGGCGGCAATTCTACTAATATAATACCTGATGAAGTTAAACTCATGGGTACTTTGAGATCTTTCAACGAGGAATGGAGAATACAAATGCATAAACTTATTGAAGAAAACTCAGTCGCTTTATGTAGATTGTACGGTTGCGAAATTGATGTAGAGATTAAAAAAGGGTATCCTCCAGTTATAAATGATGAGGCATTGACAGAATTAACTATTAGCAATTCGAATAAGATAGTTGGAACGGACAATACAATTGTTTTTGAGCCGAAAATGTGGGGCGAAGATTTTGCTTTTTATGGTAAAAACATACCCGCTACATTCTGGTTCGTAGGTGTAAGACCAAAAAATTTAAAAACTATGCCTGCCTTGCATAATTCTAAGCTCTCACCGAGTGAAAATGCAATGCCAATAGGAACAAGTATGTTAGTAACAACAGCCATTAATTATTTAAAAGGATAATATATGAATAGATTATTAGTAGTAGAAGACGATCCGGGACAACAAAATCTCTTACAAATGATTTTCAAATATTCTGTGAAGTTAGATATAGTAACCGATAATACTTACAATCTGAAAGATGCAGTAGAGCAATTGCAAAAAAATGAATACGATATGGTGGTTTGTGATTTGAGATTACCGTATTCTGCTAATATAATGGAGACTATCAATACAATAGAGAAGAATAAACGTAAATCTAAAGTTGTTTACTGTACTGTTGAAGATTTGAACCCTGATACTATGAAGTACATAAAAGATCATGATTCCTTATTTGTATCAAAAAATCTTGATTTTATGAGTTATCTTCAACTTGAATTAGAATCTAATCTGAGATCATCTTGAAATATGACTTAGAAGAAATAACGAAAGGTCTTTTAGAAGGAGATTTGAGCTATTTATCCAGGTCTATTACATTGATAGAAAGTACTTCTGATAGGCATTTCAAACTAGGACAAGATGTACTAGAAAGAGTACTAAATAAGACGGGCAACTCAATTAGAATAGGTATAACTGGCCCTCCAGGAGTTGGTAAATCCACTCTAATTGATATCTTGGGATTGTATTACTGTGAATTGGGTTATAAAACAGCTGTATTAGCAATTGACCCATCTAGTAAGGTAAGCGGTGGCTCTATACTAGGTGATAAAACTAGGATGACTGCACTTGCTCAACATAAAAATTCGTATATCCGACCTACCCCATCTTCTGGGATGCTTGGAGGAACCGCCTCTCGAACCAAAGAATCAATATTACTTTGTGAAGCTGCTGGATTCGAAAGAATTATAGTAGAGACAGTCGGTGTAGGTCAGAGCGAGATTAATATTTCTTCGATTGTAGATGTACTTGTTATGCTATTAAACCCCGGTTCAGGTGATGAGTTGCAAGGCATTAAACGTGGAATACTAGAAGTATCAGATATACTAGCGATCAATAAAGCCGACACTAAAGATAGTTTAGTAAACAATACTGTTCTAGAATATAAAAATGCTGTTCGAATACTGAATTATGACAAAGAGTTTTGGAGTAGAAAAGTTATTAAGATATCAGCTTTAGTAGGGATAAACCTCGATACTTTAGCAAATGCAATTGATAGCTTCTGTAAAGTCTCAAAAGAGACTGGCTTTTTTGAGGAAAATCGTACAGAACAAGAGAGCGAAAGACTAATAGAAATACTCAAAGAAGAAGTACTAAAAAAAGCATTTCAAAATAAAGACTTTGAAATAAAGTACAATAAGATAATTGAAAGAATAAAGAACAAACAAACAACTGCCATCAAAGGCGTAATGGAACTATTGAACGATGAGAATAGCGGCAGCAACAAATAACCAGAATAAAATAGTAGAAATTCAACAAATCTTGAATTCTAGTGGGTTAGAGAATGTTGAAATAGTTAATCCTAAATCATTGAATATAGTTAGTGACCCAGAGGAAAATTCTGAAATTTTAGAAGGAAACGCTAGGATAAAAGCAGTTTCTCTGTTCGAGAAGACGGGAATACCCTCATTCGCAGATGACACTGGACTCTTTGTAGAGGAACTTGAAGGTAAGCCAGGAGTTCATTCGGCAAGATTTGCTTCCGAAGATGCCAATGATGCTGATAATAGACAGCTATTACTACAATTGCTAAAAAATAAAACTAATCGAAATGCGTATTTCGAAACAGTTATTTGCTTCATTACTGATAAAGAAGAAAAATACTTCAAGGGTCGTTGCGTTGGGCAAATTAACAATACTGAAAGAGGAAGCAACGGATTTGGCTACGATTCCATATTCATACCTGAAGGTTATAATGAGACTTTCGCAGAATTAAATTCTGAAATAAAAAATAAAATCAGCCATCGATATAACGCAATTGTTGGGTTTACCGACTGGCTGAAATCAATTTAAACTTTTATATTTACTATTTAACTTCTAGAATTTTCATCTCAACTCTACGATTAAGGGCTCTACCCTCTTCAGTAGTGTTATCACCTACTGGTGATTCTTCTCCATATCCATTGGCTACTAATCTATCCGAGCGTACACCTTGCTTTATTAAGTAATCACGAACAGATTCTGCTCTTTTTAGAGAAAGATTCTTATTGTAATCATCCCCACCTATATCATCACTATAACCAGCAATTTCAACTTGAGCTATTTTAGGATAATTATTAAGTAAATATGCTACCCTTTCTAATTCTGGGTAAGAAGAACTTAAAATGCTTGATTCTCTGTATGCAAAGAACAAGTTATTGATTCTTAATTTTTTTGAAGATTTATCAAAGTCTGAATTGTTTGCATTTGATTCATTATTTGATACATTTGAAGTATTAGCATCAACAGTAAGCAAATCGCTGACAGGATACAAAATAATATCTTGAACAACAGTCATAGACGAATCTTTTTTAGTTAAATCAATGCTCTTAGAGATAGGGAAATATCCTTCTTTTTCAGCATAAAAACCATAGTTTTTACCTAATGGAAAGATGATGAAATACTCTCCAGTTTCTGGGTTAGAACGCATCTCCCCCATTTTACGACCATTCTCTAAATTTTCCCAGAGTATTTTTGCATCAATAGGATTGCCGTCAGTATCTTTCACTGTACCTTTGATTACAGCAACTGGATTCGGTCTAAGGTGATCAGGCAGGGACATAGTGAATATATCAGATTGACCAAAAGTAATTGGTCTTTCAGCTGTAGCAAAGTATGCTAGTTCACCAAAAGTATTAATAATCGCAGCTCTCTCGTTACCAGGAGAGTTAATTTCCTTACTCATATTAACTGGCTCTGACCAATCAGTCCAAGAATCTTCGTATAGTCTTTTAGCCATATACAAATCCATTCTACCAAGACCTGCGTGACCATTCGAACTGAAATACAAAGTCATACCATCAGGATGTAGAAACGGCTTTCTCTCTGCAAACTCTGTATTTATTACTTTTCCAAGATTTATCGGCTCTTTCCAATTGCCATCATCATCTTTCACAGCTACATAAATATCCGTATTACCTTGCATACTTCCCTTCCAATACTCACCATAATTGTGCTGTTCTCCGATACCACCCGGTCTATCCGAGATGAAAACAATAGAAGTACCGTTATTATTTATCTTAGCATCACAATCAAAGTACTCTGAATTAATCGGTCTAGGGAAATGTTGAACCTCACCGAATAATTTATTCGATATTCTTTGTGAATAGAATAAATCCCCTCTTCCTAAACTAGAATCAAGATTACCAAAGAAGATTAGAGTATTATCATCTGTAGTTATACACTGTGGAGCTTCCATATTATTATCGGAATTTATCCCGTCTTGAAGTTTTTCTGCGGGCTGCCAAAATCCATCTTTAAATTCGGACATGAATATATCTTCCGTCCTGTTATCATTAGATCGACCGTAACCAGTGAAATACAGACGATTACCACTGCCATTAGGTGTAGGGCTATACTCCGCAAACTCCGTATTAACGTGGCTACCTAGGTTTATTTCTTCTAATTTGTAATCTTTATCGGAGAGAATTGCTATTATTTTATCAATTTTATCAGCGTATTCGGGTAAGTCTTTTTTGAACTCTATATAGAGTTCCTTCATTGCTTTGTAGTCTTTTTTAGAATATTGCTTTGCTGTCAATCTTTGCAATGCTATGAATGCATCATAACTATTTTCAGTTCCCATATTATCATAGATGATATCAAGATAAATATCCTCTTCACCAGGTAATGGGTCATAGAGTAATTGATTTTCTACGGCATGAAGACTCATACTGAGTAAGAGTAAAGTAAAAAGTAGAATATTTTTCATATTTTATATTTGTAATTATTTTATAATACGTCTCTTATCTAATAAATCAAACACCGTTTTGACCGGATTGAAATACTCCGATGGCATTTCTACGAATACAGTATTCCAATCTGACATGGCCCCATTCCAAAGTCCAGGCAGCTCTAATGCTTTAATTGGTTTACCATTGTAAGTTTTTTCGGAAACAAAATAAGTATTTTCATCAACAAAATCTAATAGATTGAATTTTTTACCTTTATAATCGGTTATTCCGCAGATCATATCTACTGGGTTAAAATGTGTAGATTTCTTTAACTTGGCTATGTTCTCTGGATTAGATTTATCTATTTGCGATGCTTCTAAAATTTGAGTTGTAATTTCACCTTTGCTTTCTACAAAGTACGGACCACCACCTGGTTGACCTTCATTTTTGACCATAGCACAAACTCTAAGTGGTCTATTTATTAATTCGAAAATATTTTCTCGATCAACTTTTATGAAGAAGACGTCTTTGTAAAATTTTACAACTTCTCTTTTCAAAGATTTATCTTCAGGGTTCGCCTCATATCGTCTAGCGAAATCAAATAATTGTTTTTGAATTGAATAGAAGTAGCCAGCGAGCATCTGCTTGAATTTATTAGACTCTCTATTATTAGGCAAAGTGATAACGTTATCAATATTCTTTATAAAAACGACGTCTGCTTCTAGATTATTGAGATTGAAAATAAGTGAACCATGACCTCCCGGTCTAGTTATATAATTACCATTTTCATCTTCTATTATATTATTCTCTAAATCTACTGCGATAGTATTAGTCTTAGCTGATTGATGACTTAAAGAACTATTTATTTGAAATACTTCAAATTTTGCAATTCTATTAATTCTTTTTTGAATTTGTTTTTGATGCTCTTCTGAAACAGTGAAATGGATAGAAATAACACCATTAGTCAGAATGTACTCTTTTGCCTCTTGTATATGCTCATATATAGGAGTTCTAAGCATTCCAAAATAATTATGAAATGGAATAAGTGCCTTTGGCTTATTGGCAAGACCCAACTTACCATCATCTAGGATGGCAATTATAATCTCTGATAAATCAGTACCTCCATCCAAAAATGTCATTCTAAATTTTTCATTCAAGTTTTTCTTCAGCTTCTTATAAAATGGTAATGAGTTCAAATTCTTGAAAAAATGAATTAATTGCTCCTTGTTCTCAAGATTTGAAGTTTCAATCGCTTCAATAGTAGGAAATTTCATCTCATTTCTTAAGGCAATCAAATCGCTAAACATACGAGTTGCAGCACCGGAAGCAGGTACAAATTTTATACACGTTTGCTCAGAAAGTAAATTCTTAAATTCTTCGAAATACTCATCTTTCTTAAACTCGCTAAGTTTAGTTATACCGTCACCTAATAGGCACGGTGCTACTATTTTGACAGGTTTAATACCATTATTGAATATCTCTAATTGTTCGTCTATAGTTAGTTCTTTTGTTATACTCATTTCAATAATTTCTATGTGTGGTTGTCAATACTTAAATAAAGAAACCTATTTTCTTTATTTATAGGGTAATTTCTTAATTTTGAATTAAATTCAATAACAAATATAGTAAATACATAAATGAATAACTTAGAAACATTCGAAAATCCTAGACCTGGGAGATATTTTTCTATAACTCACGAGAATCCAGAATTTACGTCAGTCTGTCCTATGACTGGATTACCAGACTTTGGTAATATTATCGTAAACTATGTACCTGACCAGCTTTGCGTAGAGCTAAAATCACTGAAATACTATTTCTTAGCTTACAGAGACAAAGGTATATTCTACGAAGAAATCACGAATCAAATACTAGATGATTTGGTTGCAGTTTGTGCACCATTAGAAATGGAAATCATTAGCGAATGGGGTACTCGTGGTGGTATGACTTCGACAATTGTTGCATCATACATCAAAGAATAATATGGTAAGAATAGGTAAAGAATTTGTTTGGGAAATGAGCCATAGATTGCCATTCCACGAAGGACCATGTAAAAACATACACGGTCACACTTACAAAATGCTTCTTGAGCTAGTAGGTGATGTAAATGAAAATAGAATGTTGATAGATTTCTATGACATAGAGAAAATCGTTCGACCTTTATTAAATAAAATAGATCATGCATTCTTAGTTGATAGCAAAGATGATTTGATGCTAAAGTTTCTCAAGGATAATCAATTCAAATACTATGTAATAGATAGTTTTTCTACTGCCGAGGATATGAGTGCATTTTTCTTAGAAATATTAATACCAGAATTTCAGAAGTTTGATAATCTGAAAGAATTGAAAATAAGAGTGTACGAAACAGCTGACGCATGGGCTGAGAGCGAATCAAGTTTATAAACGAAGAGAAAAGTAGATATGAATAAGACGCAAGAATTAATAGCAATAGAAGAAAAGTATGGAGCACATAATTATCATCCTCTTGATGTAGTTATAAGCCGTGCTGAAGGTGTTTGGTTGTACGATGTTGATGATAATCGCTACTTAGATTGTTTGGCGGCTTATTCGGCAGTGAATCAAGGTCACTGCAATCCACATATTCTAAAAGTATTCATTGAGCAAGCAGAAAGAGTAACTATAACTAGTCGTGCATTTAGAAATGATCAACTCCCTGCATTATATAAAAAACTCCATGATATGACTGGCTTTGATATGTCGCTACCAATGAATAGTGGTGCCGAAGCAGTTGAAACTGCAATCAAAGCAGCTAGGAGATGGGGATATAGAAATAAAGGAATAGCTAAAAATAAAGCAGAAATAATAGTAGCAAGTGATAATTTCCACGGAAGAACTACTACAATAGTTGGGTTCTCAACTGATGAGCAATACAAAAAAGACTTCGGACCTTTCACTCCTGGGTTTGTTATATCTGAATATGGTAATATAGAATCAGTGAAATCATTGATTAACGAAAATACTTGCTGTATTATGGTAGAGCCAATACAAGGTGAAGCTGGTATTATCATCCCTCCTGTTGGGTATTTGACACAACTAAGAGAACTTTGCGATGAGCATAATATACTCCTAGCTTTCGACGAGATACAATCAGGATTAGGAAGAAGTGGGAAACTGTTCGCACATCAATATGAAGATGTAGTACCAGATATGGTTATAATAGGTAAAGCACTTTCCGGTGGATTCTATCCAGTTTCAGCTGTTTTATCGAAAAAAGAAGTACTAGGCGTATTTGGCCCTGGTGATCACGGTTCTACTTTTGGTGGTAATCCACTTGGTGCTGCTGTAGCTACCGCTGCTTTGGAAGTAATTGAAAATGAGAATCTAATCCAAAAGTCATTTGACAATGGAAATTACTTTATGGAAAAACTAAGATCAATAAAGAGTACTAAAATCAAAGAAGTTAGAGGTAAGGGTCTTTGGATTGGTTTAGAACTAACTGAACCAGCTAGAAAATATTGCGAAGATTTGATGGGATTGGGTGTACTTTGCAAGGAAACACACGACTATGTTATCAGAATCGCTCCTCCTTTGGTAATCACAAGAGACGAAATAGATTGGGCATTCGATAGAATCAAAGAAGTAGTAGAAAAATACGCATAGATGCTTGATAAAACAAAATATAGAATGATAATAGACCCTCCTAGTGAGGGTCTTTTCAATATGAATAAAGATGTTGAATTGATGGAGTCGCTCTCCCCAACCGACAATCCAATCCTCCGTTTGTATAGTTGGAATCCCTGGTGCCTATCACTTGGGTATAACCAGAAAGATGATGGAATATTGAAAGATAAGCTATACAAAGACGGATATGAGATAGTCCGAAGACCCACAGGTGGCAGAGGAGTATTCCACGCAAATGAGCTTACATATTCTATAGTTACTCATTTGGATAATACCCGAACTAAAGACTATGTATATCAAGAAGTACATACACTAATAGCTGAGGTGTTGAGGAATATTGGATTAGAAGTTGATTTCGTGAAGACTAATCCCGATTTTAAGAATTTCTACAAATCAGACGAACGGTCAGTATCGTGTTTTGCTTCTTCTGCTCGGTACGAATTGACTTACGATAATAAGAAAATAGTTGGTTCAGCTCAGAGGATATTTGGTGATAAACTATTGCAACATGGCTCTATACTAATAGATTATGGCTTCGAGAAAATAGCAGACTACGCAACAGAAGACGAAGAAAAAGCCAACAGGCTCAAAGACTTCACCCTAAAAACAGCTATTCCGATTAATGCAATCGCACCCAATAAAGTGACACCTGAATCACTTATTACTAGCTTCCAATCCACATTCGATAAGCTAAATATATTGGCATAAAGTTTGCTCTATTCTCTATATAACTATAACAAAGAGAATATATTATGCTTTACTTTTCATTTATATTACTAACAGGGGCAGTTGCTCTTTTGCTTTCTTCAGCTAAAAATTTCTATAAAACGTATAAATTGATTCCAATCCCATTACGAAGAGATAGATAGTTATGAAAAAGTTCCTATTTTCTTTATTGATGATTGTATTCCTATGGAGTTGTAGCTCGTATGTGAGGTTCACTTCAGAAGATTTAGATGATATAAAGACTTATGGAAACTTAGTTTACGACGGTAGCAAAAAGATAATAGAGCAGTTAGAAGAAGAAATGAACGAAGACAATAAGGGTAACCAATTCGAAGGTCGTTTGCTCTCCTCTTCTAAAAAATGGCTCGGCACTCCCTATCAATATGGTGGCACTACACAATCTGGTGTAGATTGCTCTGGGTTTGTACTCAATGTATATAATGATTTGGGGTATAAAGTTCCTCGTACTTCGAGCGAGCAATACCAATTCACAAAGAGAGTATCATCAAGCGATAAACACGTTGGCGATTTGGTCTTCTTCCGTAGAGGGAGCGATGTTGGTCACGTAGGTATATATGTAGGAAGCAATAAGATGATACACGCCTCTACTTCCCGAGGGGTTATAATCCAAGATTTGGACAATGAATATCTACAAAGAACCTTTGCTGGATTCGGAAGGGTGAAGAGATAGAATTAACCAAGAATAGTAGATTAAAGTGAAAACCCAAATTTGAAACTAACTGGATAGAAAGGTTTATTCTCAAATCCATAAGTAGGACAAAAGGCAAAACCAACAAATGATTCATCATTGATATTATGTCTGTAGCCAATATTAAACGAAATTGATGTACCAGTATTCATTACATAAATTTCATTTAAAACTTGGTATAAAACATTAATTCCAAGGTCTAACTTATGATCATCACCAGCAACATAATGAAACCCACCAAGGAAACTAGGGTAAAAAGTGAATAATGATAGACCAGTAATTCTAACTGCACCTCTTAGTCTTAAATCACCATACTTAAAAAGTGTATTATCCATCGAAAGTATATTCACTTCAAAGTTTGCAGAAAGAAGAGATTCCTGAGGTCCATACAATTCTGTATATAAGAACATATCATTGTCTTTACAATGTATAATTGAATAGGAAAATAATATTAGTATAATTAAGTATTTCAAAAGCCCCACCCAAAACTAAAACTAAAAATCCCCCTAAATTCTTTGTCAGTCAAATTATATAAAGGAGTATAATTTATCCTAAAAAGGAATGAATCAGTATATTCTCTTAATCCTACATTAAATCCTAATGCTTCATAATTGTCTAGATCATACATTGAATTTACTTCTACGAAATCTCCATTGAAATCACCTCTATACTGACGAAAATAGCTAGCTCCGAGTTCAAAACCAACCTCGTCACCAATAACATGATTTATTCCAATAATAGGAGAAGAGTAAGTAACACGAGGGCCTATTCCAAACATAGATGCCCCGAGCGTAATGTATGTAGATTGTAGTCCGCCAAAAAGTTCAAAACTGTTTACATTGTATTCCAATGTAGGTTTCAACATAGGTGAGTAACCTAATATTTCAACATAGATATTAAAGTCCTTTTCATCAGAGGTTAAAGGATTCGATGAGATAAAAAAAGTAATTAGTGCTATATATGATAAAAATTTAGTCATTTATTTTAAGTTGATTGTAGCAGTATTGATAAGTTAATGTATATTCATGGATTACTAAATAAAGAACTATAAATAGCAATATTTCTTTCACTTAATAAGAAAAACTTATTGAAACAAATAAAAATATAGCTATCAAATTTTCCCCATATTTCCTAGAAGCAATTTATTAGTATTTGACTTATTTACTCTATCAACTTCATTACAGGGGCCACCAGTTTTTTTGTGTACTGGAGACCCACAATCTGGAATCCCGCCACCCCCTTTACCATAATCTTTTGAACAATAATTATATCTACTATTTAAGTCTTCGTAAGGTGTTCCATCACAACAAGGGACACCTCTCATTCCTGCACCTAGGTGAGAAGAATCAATTAAAATTTTGCCATTATTCCAAGACATTCCTTTACCATTTGGATTTAGTTTACATGCATAGAAACAGTTAAAACACTTATCTGTGCATTTTTCAGGTAAACTAACAGTGCAACAATCTGATTTTTTTAATATATTATCAGGATTACCTTTAGAGTAATACTCTTCTTTATCTGTAAAAATTGTGTAACTTGTTAATGTTCCTCGATTAGGATTGTAAGAATTAGGACTGACATAATAAGTACATTTTTTTTCACATGGAGGTTTAGATTTACAACCCTCCCCTCTAGTTTTATCAACTTTATGACTACATAAATCTATTTTATTACAACATTCGTCTCTACATACACCATCATATCCTCCACAACATGCTGTAGGTAAATCACCACCGCATAAACAACTATCAGAATGAGCTCCATCTGAATTTCTAAATTCTGCACCTGTAAAAAGATCCACAATAATACCAAAAAATGGACTTAATAAGGTTGGTAAAAAAACTAATTTGCTTACTAGCAATGGTAACCAAAAAAACGAACACAACGCACTTGACTCTTCAAGATATTTTTCTATTATTTTCTCCTCAAAGCAAGTAATTAATCTCACTCCTAACAGAGCAGCCGTTTCTATGCCACTTGAGCACCATAAAGCAACATCATGATTGAAACAACAATCATATACATCAACATCAAAAGAACCCGCACATGGATACCAAAATTTTAATTTCCCCCCCCTTGTTATAACTGGTTCAGCGGAACAACCCATATCATGGTTAATACACATACATTCACTGTCAATCCCAAACCTCTCTTTACAATCGTTTTTACTTATTCTTTGGGGTTTATGCTCTTGGATTTTATTCGATTTTTTATTCGATTTTTTTTCTTTGTAAATATTCTGTAACGTAATCCATCTTACAAATGTATGAACAGCTAAAGATTCCTCATACTTTTTTAATTCTGATTCATTTGCATTAAATACAAATGTTTGATCTAAATATTTTCTATTTTTATCAACATCAATAATATTGATATTTATACTATTAGTTTTTTCATCAATTCTCGAAACAACATCCAATTTTAAATTAGGGTTGAGTAGTTTTGCTTTTACTTCATCATCCTTGTAATTCTGGTAGGTATTCTTTGAACCTTCTTCAAATATCTCTAAATACTCATTTAATCTTATTGTTCCATTAGATACAAGATTATCATATTCATTTTTAAATGAATTAATTTCAGTCTCAGAATAATTATTTTTTTGAAGTGAATTATTTATCTGATTTGGTTTATAATTAGACTTTTTAGAAGTACATGATTTTTTACTACATGATTTTTCTTCTTTTTTATTATTTGCACAACAAGTCTTTTCAGTTGAATTACTAATTCCATTTGATGAAGTTAAAAGTCCGTAATTCCTTCTTTTAGTTTGGCAACAACCTCGTTTATTAGGCGAGTTAACAATCCTTGAATTAGGACTTACAGTTAAGTTATTATTACTAGTATAGGCAATATTTGATTGATAAGTTAACATTTATCTAATATTATTTGGTGGTAATATTACAAGTTTTAATTCAAAAATAGATGATTGATTTGTTGTGCTTTCTAGTCTAATTCCAAGATTAACAGGTCCCATATTCTCAGAAAGCATAAGTTGTAATGTCTGAGCACCTGTATGTGGTCCTGCTCCAAAGTCAACTACTTCAATATTTCCATGCATATCGCCTTGAGTTCCAACATTTTCTAGGACACTAACTTGAAATAAATCATAACTTGAGCCACCTAAGTTTAAAGGTAAATAACACAAATAACGTAATTGGTCACTAAAGTTACCATATAGATATACTAAATTTTGTAAAGGTGGTGGAACATTTGCTCCCAAATTTGCCATTTTTGTTTGCATATTCATTGAGTTGGCAATTATTTGTTGTGTTACATCATTTGGTGCATCAACTGCTATTACTGTTGGTTCAGTTGAAATTGAAACTGGGCTTGCTACCCAAGTGCCTCCGGTTGGAGTATTATATACATCAGACATTACTATTTGACCATCCGTAGTTGTAGAACCATTGAATAGTGCAGCGTAGGTAATAAAATCTGATATTGGCATCGGGTTAGAATTCTCTAATGATAGCCAGCCACCTGGAAATTTCATAATAAATACCTCTTTTTGTGATTGAGTAAAACAAATTTGAGGGCTAATTTAATTTAATTTAATTTAATTTAATATGCAAATAAAAAGTAGAAAACAAGCGTTTTTTATCAACAATTCCCCTTCCCCCATTTAATTTATCCTCAATCTCCTATTACTTTATAATATTTAGTAAATTTGTAATCGTATCAGAACATAACAAATATACAGTTCAATGAAGCAAATTACATTATTAGTCATACTCATAACCCTATTACTCGCTGCCTGTACAGACGAGAACACATTAGTTGACAATGACACAGCAAAGATAACTGGTCTTTCCAGAGCAAATACTTTCCTATTTGACACAGTTTCTGTGAATGGTTTAGCTTTGGGTAACTCAGTAGAATCAACAAAAGTACTGATAAATGACTCTGAGGCAAGCATAGATATAATCAGTGTTAACCCGACTGAGGTGATTTTCGTACCTAAGCAATCAATAACAAATGCTAATATAAGCGTAGAAGTTAATGGAACGAAGACAAACTCTATCCCTATCAATGTATCGCTAACACCTAAGTATGACACAGTTAGAGTAAGTGCAGGGAAGTTTATGATGGGGGCTTTGAGTGGCTTTTCTGATGAGACTCCTATACACGAAGTAAATCTAACTAAAGACTTATATGTTTTCTCTTATGAAGTTACCAAAGAACTTTGGTCGCAAGTAATGGATACTTTGATTATTCCAGATGATGATTTCGGATTCCCGGCTGATAGTGTTACTTGGCTAAGAGCGATAGAGTTTTGCAATAAAATGTCTGATATATACGGACTAGATAAAGCATATAATCTGGTAGGGCCTAATGTTACATTCGATTACAATGCTAATGGTTGGAGATTACCTACCGAAGCCGAGTGGGAATTTTTCTGCAAAGCGGGAATTGATGAGGATTTCTCAGGGAACGGAGACATAAACCAAATGGGTTATTTTGACAGTAATTCTGGACTAAACAGCCACAAAGTGGGTGAAAAGTTAATAAATCAATACGGATTATATGACGTTCACGGTAATATGTGGGAATGGTGTTGGGATAAATACGAAGAAAACTATTACACATCTAATCCAATGATAGACCCTACTGGTCCAGTAACTGGTGGCAGACACGTAATGCGTGGCGGCTCTTACCAAGACGGATTCAACTTTGCTCGCATTAGTAACAGGTCAATTAATAAAATAGATTATAAATCAATCGGGCTAAGATTAGTTAAAAATGCTCAATAAGTTACCTATTATATTGATGTTAGTTCTATTCGTTTCATGTAGTGATTCGGATACTAGGCAGTATGGCAACATATTCGCTGATAAAGGTCGTAGCTCGTCCTTCGAAAATATAGAAGATTTCCAGTATCAGATTTTTTCACAGAAAGTCATAGATAGTAGTTCAGGTGCTACGTGTCCCCCACTTTTACTCAGTAATGAACAGTATATATTATCAACTGAAGATGGAAAAATCATATCAACTCTTTATAACGAAAAAATATGGGAATATAGACTTGATTCTGGATCATTCATTGGAGCTGGATTTGCGGCTGATGATAAAAATAGCGTATATACTATAGACAATCTAGGTAAGATATATTCACTCGATAGTGCTGGTAAACTTAGGTTTAGTGACCAGATGTTCACACCTACAAGATTAGAAATATTCAATGCTCCATTAGCTTTGAAAAATGCAATTGTCTTCAGTTCGACTGATGGTAATCTAGCAATAATAGACAAATCAGGTAAAGAGTTTCATAAGAAAAAATTCAACTCTAGTATTTTAGACTATGTCTCCGCAGTAGATGATGAGAATATATTAGTAACTCTATCAAATAACCAATTTGGTGTTACTGACACTTTAGTTTGCCTTGGAACAGATGGGGCAGAAAAATGGAGATACTCAGCTAATGGTTACAGATTTGTAAAAGGAGCAATAAGCAATGGTACTAACATAGCAATATCTGGGGCTTTGCAAGGTGGTGACAATCCACTTTCCAAAATTTTCTATTTAGACGGTAGCGGCAAATTACTTTGGGATAAGGAAATAACTAATATACCTCGATTCTTGAGTATGTCTAAAAAAGGGGAATTGTACTTGGTTTCCTATAGCTCTGCAATGGGTCAAATGCTAAGTGGTATTTTCTCTTATGGTACAAAAGGAGAATTAACCTGGAAAATATATTATGAATATAGCATACCAATGCCAGTATATATATCAGAAAATGAGCTTATGTTCATAGCTTCGAATAGAGAAACTTACGGATTATTCTACCTTCAGCGAACTGATGGTAAATTAATAAAATCATTAGAAATTGGCGGAATTCATCCTATAATATTCTATCCTGAAGTTGAGGACGGCGGCACATTTATATTTGCTGGTAAAGAGACTTTGCGGTTAATCAGAGTAGATGAAACAGCTATAAGCAAGATATTACCATATTAAAATGGCAAAAAAAAATGAAATTAGAGAACGGCAAGAACGGAAGTATAATCACTTACAAGGGCATAACACCAAAGATACACGATAGTGCTTTTCTTTGCGAAGGTGTTAGAATAGTAGGAGATGTAGAGATAGGTGAAAATTGCTCAGTTTGGTATAATAGTGTAATTCGTGGAGATGTTCATTATATTCGCATAGGTAAAGGAACCAATATCCAAGATTTAAGTATGCTGCATGTAACGAACAACAAATATGCACTTAATATTGGCGAGTACGTAACCGTAGGACATTCAGTAACTTTGCACGGATGCACTATAAAAGATCGATGCCTAATAGGTATTGGCGCTACAGTTCTAGATAATGCAATAGTCAATTCCAACTCACTGGTCGGAGCTGGAGCTGTAGTAAGAGAAAATTTTGAAGTACCCGAAGGGGTGCTAGTAGCAGGAGTCCCTGCTAAGATAATAAGAGATCTAAGCGACGATGAGTTGAATTGGGTTCGTAAAAACGCAGAAAATTATGTTGGCTATACGAAAGAGTACAGACAACAATTAGAAATTTAATAAAGGGTTTATATGATTTTAAGTATGACTGGTTTTAGTAAAGCTGAAATCAACAGAAAAGGAATGAAAGTAACAGTCGAAATCCGTACAGTAAATGGACGTGGTTTGGATGTAAATATGCGTTCTCCTCGCAGTCTTGCAGACAAAGAGTTTGAGATACGTGACAGAGTTAAGAAAATGTTGAAACGTGGCAGTGTGAATATCAATATCTACACCGAAGCAGATACAACTAGCAAAGAGTTCAATATTAACTCTGAGTTAGCAAAAGGGGTAAAAGCAGAATTAGATCAGTGCAGAAAAGATTTGAAGATAAAAGAAGCCGTGAAATTTGAACACGTACTTCAATTCTCAAATTTTTTCACTCAAAAAGAAGCAGAAGTTGATGCAGCACTAGAATGGACTTTGACAAAAGACGCTATCAGCAAGGGCTTGAAAATATTAGTTGATATGCGTAAGAAAGAAGGCACAAACATAGCTAGAGATATGAATGCTCGAATCGGCAATATTCATAAGATATTGAAGACAATAGAAGATGATGAGATAGATAGAATACCACGCGAGAGAGAGAAAATCAGACAAAGAATAGCACAAGTATTCGACAATGATGAGATAGACGAATCACGTTTACAAATGGAAATGGTTATCTTAGCTGATAAACTAGACATTAGTGAAGAGTGCGTACGTTTGCAATCGCACATCAAAGTATTCTACGATACTATGAAAGACAAGGAGTCTAATGGTCCGAAGCTAAACTTCCTATTGCAAGAAATGCTAAGAGAGACAAACACAATTGGCTCTAAATGTAATGACGCTAATATAGCTCACAAAGTAGTGAATATGAAAGAAGAATTAGAGAGAATCAGAGAACAAGTGCAGAATGTAGAGTAAGACTTAGGTTCGATTATATTTTAGAAATGAAAAAAGCTCCCAAAGGAGCTTTTTTTATATTATTCTGTAATTAATATTTTCCTTGTAATTGATTTATAAGGGCTCGAAACACGAAGTAGATAAATACCAGATGAGAGCTGCTTAGTACCTATTTGTTTCTCATAATCAAGTTGAGATATATTCTCTGTTTGAGAAATCAACAAACTCCCCTCCAAAGAATAGATTTCAAATCTATATTCACTCGGTTCTACCGATTTCAGAAGTATATTCAAATTACCATTTTGGGTATTCGTAATTATTTCTAAATCATTTAGAATAATAATATTTCTGAAATCGAATACACAAATAGAATCAACTGTAATTCTACCAGGTATAGTTTCGAACTCTACATAATTATTATCTGATGTGATAGAAATATAATCAATTGGACTAGTAACCACATCGGTGAGTAGCAAAGTACCTGGCATAGAATAAAACTGTGTTTTAGCTGGAGTAATATTAAAATTAGTAGAAATATCAAGTCCATTACTTGCATAAAACAGATTGTTGAGAATATCTGTTTCTACTTCAAAATTTAGATTTCCAATTTCTGATGGCCCCTTAATATAGAAGGGAATATTAATCTTTTGTCCAATTTTTGAGTTAATATCAGTAGTTGAAATAATTGCAATGGCATAAACTTCAGCCTTCTTAGTTATAAAGAATGAGGAATCGCAAGGATAAGTAATATTGAACCAAATTGTATCTTGATGTTCACCTAATTCACGTGCTTCAAAATATTCTTTAATTATAAACTCATCTTTAAGAACTATGTTTTTATTCTGTAAGTATTCAAATCTGATTTCTTGTACTAAGTTATTATATATAGTCACATTGTCTAGCTTAGAGTCACCTATGTATAACTTCCCGAAGTCAAATGAATTTTTGGACAATGATATATTAATAAGATGCTGAGTAATCTCATAATCTGCATTAGCTTTACACCCGTTAATATCCGTTACTTCTACTGAGTATAGCCCAGGTTTATCAACTTCAATTGATTCTGAAGTCTCGCCAGTTGACCATAGATAATTATCGAATTTTGTTCTAGTTGATAGTAGAGACTTCTCACCCGAACATATTTCAGTATCTCCTAGAATAGAAACTGATGGAGTAGGGTATTCGTTAACAACAAAATCAGCAGTATCACTACATGTACCATTTGTTGCAATAATAGTATATTTGCCTGCCTTAGCTACTGTTATGCTAGGTGATGACTCACCAGTTGACCATTTGTAAGTTAAAGTAGAGTCATAAGGAATCACATTTAGAATTGCTTCATCACCTTTGCATATATCATTGCCTTCTATAGAAATATTCATTTGCTCAGCAAATTCCACAGTTATTGAAGCTGAGTCTTTACATCCAGTAACACTATTAACTATTAATAACTTGTAATTTCCAGATTTAAATATTTCAATGCTATCAGCACCAATTACATCATTCCAAAAATAGTTATAATCTTTATTCTTATATTTCGATTTTAATATAGTGGATTTGCCAGTACATCTTGACTCATCACTTGATACAACTATTTGTGAAGTTATATGGGGATGATTTCTAAACTCCAATATAGTATCTGTTGTGCAACCAGTTAGTGTATTTGTTGCTAAGATACCATAAGTACCCACTATATTAAAGTATCTTTCTAAATCATTTTTTCCATCAAACCATTCATAAATTACATTCTCTTGTTCTAGGAGTTTAACATAACCTGTATCCCCATAACAAAAATAATTCTGAATAATATCAAATTTAATGTCAAATGTACTTAGAATTACTACATTTACTGTATCATAATGAGGGCACCCATTTTTATCATAAGCAATAAGTGTATATTGCCCAGTAGTATCAAACAAAGTCTTATAGCCCCGTTTATGATTTGACCAAACAAATGACTCAAAATTATCCTTATCTATAATTTCATATTCTGCATTTTCATTAGCACAGAAAGTTAAAGAATCTGGTATAATATCATACTTTTTTACTTCATTTAGCTCTATATTTATCGTATCATACCCTATACAACCGTCCCAAGATATTACTTTTAACCAATATTCCCCACTTTGTGTGACTACTAAAGTGTCATTGGTAGATCCATCACTCCACTCATACTTTTCAAATTTCTCTTTTGTATATAAAATACCAAAACCTAAATCACAATGTGATTCATTTGTGGAAATTATTGGTTTAATATCTTTAGTATAAATATTAATTTCACCGTCTAATATACAGCCATTTTTCAGAAATGCCTTAAATGTATATTTCCCTGGTTTCTTAACATAAAAACTCTTTGACATAGTGCTATCATCCCATAAAATTATTTCCACATCTCGTCTAGCTTGAAGTAAAACACTATCGCCTGGACAGAAGTTAGTATCAGGAATGGCATTTATAAATTTATATATATCATTTGATATATAATTAAGCTGCAAAACTAATCGCAATTCAGTATTTTCATCATAAAAGTGGTAATAACCTACATCCTGTGTTGTAAAATTATTAATTATCAACTTCGGTCCATTAATAACACCTCTAATTGGGGTAATCCAAAATGAACCGTTCCCATATTCTGTATCATATATAAATTCAGTATCCTCGCAAACAACTGTATCAATGAATATATATTTGATGATAGGTTTCACTTCTCTTGAAGGTAAACCTAACATTGACTTAGTATCTTTTAAATCAACTGCTTGTTTCTCATAATTACAATCTGGATACTTAGAATTAGGTGAATTAATACAACTTATATAATTAGTTTCGGGACTTGCGATATAGATTTTATTATTTGGAGCAAGTTCTACTGCCTCTTTACTTGCTATTCTCCAATTAAAATTCTCCCAAACTATATTAGTTAGCTTAGGAATTTTTGTTTTGAAATAATCTATAATGTCAAATTGATTTAAAATGGTAATCCATTTTGAACCCTCTTGTTTGTTGGAACTAATATATGCAAAATTACTATTGGGAGAAAAATCAGCCCCATATAACTTCCCACCTAAATCTGTAGATTTTATGACAGTTGAGTGATATATAAATCCTTTAAAAGGATTAAATCGACATATTTCAAATTCTGGTTTAGCTGAACTACCACTAATAATTAGATTAGAATTTGTAGAAATCTTAACTACTCCGTGATTTACAAACTGATCCATCAAACCAGTGTAAGTACTAGATAAACTAATACCAGAAGTACTAACATCATATATCTGAAACCTTGGGTGTCCAACATCATTTAAAATCAACCAATAGCCCGATTTATCTGGTTTAGTAACTACAGTTGCTCTTTCTCCATCAAAACGATCATCCAGTATTATATTCTTATTAATAACTTCTGCCTTTTCATACCCATTTGAATAATCAATAATTGAATAATATGCGACTTCATCTTTTTTCTCAGTAGAGCCTAAACATATAATATAAAGTTTATTAGAATCTCCAACCGTAGGAAAAATAAGAGCCGCTTGGGTGGCCGTTTTAGCTCCCTTTAAACCCGTTCCATTTATAATAGGTGAATGAGTTTTATCCCAGACTGTTTGACCATCACTATAAAATAAAAGATTACCTTCATCATCTGAGTATGAAGCACAGCCACCAATTTGATTTATAGCGGCTCTCTCAACAAAACTTGGATTAGAGTCAGCGTCAGGAAAGTTTATCCAAGCTCCTTGACCGAAAATCCAGTTATTGTAATTCTTTTGAGCATATAGGTTAGATACAACAAATGCAATTGCAAATAATGTAATTATTGTCTTTTTCATATTATTCCCTATCTGATGATAGGACTAAAATAAGAAAAAGGGATCAAAATTCAAAATTTTAATCCCTTTTATTACAGCTATTTATTTATTTAGAGAAAAATCCCTACACCCAGCCACGCATTTTACATGCTTCTACTACTCTTTGGATAGAGATAACATAAGCGGCGTCACGCATTGATAAGCCTTTGCCGTGAGCGACATGTGCTACAGCTTTATAAGCGTCAGTCATTTTCTTGTCTAATTTTTCTATGACTTCTTCTTTTGGCCAATAGTAATTAGTGTTGTTTTGTACTTGCTCGAAATAAGAACAAGTAACACCACCAGCATTAGCTAAGAAATCAGGGATACAAAGGATGCCCTTAGCATTGATTACTTCGTCTGCTTCTGGAGTTGTCGGGCCATTCGCACCTTCAACTATTAATTTTACCTTATCTTGAATTTTAATAACGGTTTCTTTGTTTATTTGGTTTTCTAAAGCAGCAGGGATAAGAATATCAACATTTTGTTCTATCCAAGCACTGCCATCTAAAACTTCATAACCATTTTGTTTAGCTTTTTCTACGTCAACTTCACCAAATTTATTAGTTATACTTTCTAGATCTTGGAAAGCAATACCAGTTTCTTTTTTGAAAGTATAAGCTCTTTGTTCTACGTGATTCCAACTAGAAACAGCAATAACTTTACCACCCATTTCAGTGTATAGTTCTATTGCATATTTAGCAACATTTCCGAAACCTTGTACAGAAGCTGTTGTTTTATTTATATCTAAACCAATTTGGTCTAAAGCTTCTCTTAGAGTATATATAACTCCGTAACCAGTAGCTTCTGTTCTACCTAATGAACCGCCCATACCAACTGGCTTACCAGTTATAAAACCTGGGTATTTCATTCCAGTCATTTTTTCGTATTCATCTAACATCCATATCATGTGTTGACCTGTAGTTAGTACATCTGGAGCAGGAACATCTTGGATAGGACCTACCATTCTTGCCATTTGTCTAACCCAACCTCGACATATTTGTTCTTGTTCGTATGATGATAAATTTTGTGGGTCACATATAACACCACCTTTACCTCCACCTAATGGAATATCTACAACAGCTGTTTTCCATGTCATCCACATTGATAGTGCACGAACAGTATCTACTGTTTCTTGAGGATGGAATCTAATTCCACCTTTACAAGGACCACGAGCATCATTATGGTGCACTCTAAATCCTCTGAATACTTTGTAAGTACCATCATCCATTCTGATAGGGATGTTAAATGAAAACTCTCTTTCTGTATTATTTAACAAATCTATAGTTGCTTGATCCAATCCTAGCTTATTAGCAATGTTAGTAAATTGCTCTTGTGCCATTTTATAGGCGTTGAAAGACCCGTGCGACATAAAAAAACCTCTATTTAAAATAATCTATTATAAATTAAAACAAATAATTGTTACTTTGTTATTTGTGTAACTTTCAAAGTTACGAAATGAATTACATCTAAACATATATATTTGGTGGTTTTTGAAACTTATTTACCTTATAACACTCTTTGTAACAGTATTTTCGACAAATTTATTAGCTCAAAATAGCACAGAATATCTCGATGTCAAAAAATATGCTATTGGTATATTCGGAGCAACTAGTCTTAATAGTCACTCTCCTGACTTTGCTAAGCTTATTGGTACACCTAATTGTTGTAGTGGTTTCGAATCTGGTACGGGTATTGGGCTTAATATTGGATTGATTTTCCAATATCCTCTCAATAAGAATTTAGAGTTAGACCTCAGAGCAAGTATATTAGACCTAGGTGCTGATTTAATTTCTACACAGCAAATCCCAATCAGCGATTTAGATAATAGTAATAGTGGCGATATAGCTGAAACTGAACATTTAATATCTACAAGTATTAGCTCGATGGGGTTGAATGCTGGGATAAATTATTACCCAATTCAGTACCTTTATATACATGGTGGAGGTTTCTTGGGATACAATGTCCACGGTGAGTTCGAACAAGAGGAAAGATTGACCAGGCCAAGTAACCGAGGAGTTTTCAAAGATACCGGTACAAGAAAACGTAACGAAATACAGGGTGATATACCCGAATTCAGCGAATTAAGTACTTTCTTGAATTTTGGAGTGGGGTATTCTTTACTTCTAAATGATCGAGGAACTTTCTTATTAATCCCAGAGATAAGCTTTAACTTTGGGTTAAACAATATAAATTCTCAACCCTGGAAAGTAAACCAAGTTACTTTCGGATTAGCACTTATGTTCAATAGTCTATCTAGGGAATATGACAACCCTATTAATCCTGTGAAGTGAGCCACCTATATTCATAATCTGTAATAACTTAATAAATTAGTTATTAATTTGCTGCTCCAAAGGTTCCACCTACACATATCTCGAACTCTATTGTTTCACAAATCGCTTATATAGATTCTCATTTATTCGGATAAAGTAAGTACCTTTACTAAGGCCTTCTATATTTATACTAAACTGATTCTGGTATGGAGTTGTAGTGTTGCTAGCCACTACTTTACCTGATAAATCTAGTATATCATAAGACTCTATCATATCTTCAGATTCTATGTTAATAAATGATTCAGAAGGATTTGGGTATATGCTTATATTAACTCTATTCTCATATACACTAGTTAAGTTCTTAGTACTGTATTTGAAAAACTTGCTGATTCTTGTCACGCCACCATTCTCATCTATTTCTTCTATTGCCCCAGAGGCATAAAGATAGTCATCGTATAAGAAAAAACCATTAATAGGATTTTTATTATCGTAGAATATATCATTCTGATCATATAAGTCAACCCAAGTATCTCCGCCATCTTCTGTATAGAGGAACACTTGCGTACCAAGAGCATATCCATTATTACCATAGAACTTAAAGCTATGTATGAACTTCCCAAAGTCAATAAACTTACTTACAAAGACTGGTTCCCACTTGATAAAATCTGAAGACCTCATCATTGATGTTTTACCATCTTTTATTTGCTTGTATCTATTTTCAACATAGAAATATGGTTTTTCATATTTTAGATTATAATATGACTGGCTAACTAAATCGGATTCTTCGAATAATTCAGATTCGAATTTCGTCCAAGTATCGCCACTATTTGTAGTTTTATAGAAAGCAATTGAATCATTAACTTTTCCAACCATGTACAATTCATACTTGCTTTTTGCAACAGAATTCAAGAATTTAAAATTAGGTGGAACTATTGGCTCCAATTCTCTAAATGCTTGCCAACTAAGTCCTTTATCAGTAGTTTTATAGAAACCATATTTAGATTGGAAACCAATAAATCCAACTGAGTCATTCACGAATTGCAGATAATCTACGGGATCATTATAATCTGCTGAGATTCTAAACTTGTTCCACTCTTGAGTCTTGGAATTCAATATATGGATTGATGCAGGTTCTGCAGGCACGTATAATTGTTCCCCTTGTTTTACAAGATCGTATATTGCATTATACTCTTCCTTAACATTCAACTTCTCATAGAACGATGCATCCCATTCTAAACCTAAGTTTGTTGAGTGTAATATTCCATTAGTATTATTCAAATTAACAGTGTAAAATACACCGTTTAGTTCTTCCATCTCAAAAGTCTTGAAGTGGAACAAATCCCCATTTGGATTTTTCACAGTACTATTATTATCAATCACTTCCCATTGGGCTGAGAAAGAAAATGTGTGTATTAGAATTAACAAAAATGTAAAAGTGTAAAGAAATCTCATCTATTATCCCGTATTAGTTGCTTTAATAACTAATAAGACAATAAATGTGCCGATTAGTTACCAATTTTTTAAAATTAATAGTAGGGGTAACTATAACATTGGATAGAGTGTTAATACTAAAGGAAACTATATACACCAATTTTTTCACTAAATTGCAGTTAATGAAAACGGATTTGAACAAATATAAATACAAGCGAATAGTATGCTTCGATTATGGATTGAAACGAATAGGGTTCGCTGTATCTGATGAATTACATATAACCATCAGACCAATCAAAGTATTCGACGCTACTAGCAAGTCTCTTTTCGATGATATATTGAAAGAGCTGAAAGTACAAAATACGGGTCTAATTGTTATTGGCCAGCCAATACGCTATGATGGGCAAAGTTCTGAAGTATTAGTCGCTATCGAAAACTTTAGAGAGAAGCTATCCGTTATATCAGGTGTAGATGTTGTGTTATATGATGAAAATTTCTCAAGTAAAGAAGCGATGAGTATGATGGTAGCTAATGGCAAAAAGAAAAAAGACCGTCGTAAGAAAGGCAATTTGGATATGACAGCTGCAGCAGTAATATTAAGAAACTTTTTAAATGAAAATGAATAAATTATTAGTTGTTTTACTTTTATTAGCATCCGTTACGCTAACGGCACAGATAGACAAATCAAAGTATTATTCTTATGGTGAATCGCTATTCTCCGAGGTATTGGAGTTGCCGTATAGCAACCCCGATTCAGCTAGAATAGTTATATTGGCTAAAGCCGCGAATGAGTCACTTAGATTTCAGAAAGTGAAAGATGGACCAAATTTCGGTAAGTACTATGGGGTATTAGACGTGGAGATTTTATTCCAGAACAGCGATGGGATAGTCAAAAACCGATCTAAAATATCTGATACTATCTATTTCAAAGAATATGAGCAAACTCTTAGTAAGTCTATATTCGTAGAGGGAACGAAAGAAATCATAATGCCCCGAGGGAAATTCGACATAGAAGTCAAATTTGATATAAAAGATAATACATATCTAAGTTCAAAAAAGCATGAAATAGATTTTAGCAAAAAACCCGAACTCTACACCCCCCTACTATTCAATTCACAAAGAGCGGACGTATATACTGAGCTACAACCATTTGCACTAAATCAGATTATATCGTTCGATGCACAGGGTGCAAAGATGCTAATCCCAACAGCAGATTTGGAAGAGGCGAATTACACATATACTTTCACTAAGAAGAAAGATATTAGCGAAATAGCTCTAAAGTGGGATGCTACAAATGAAGTAAACGGAATATGCAATGTTATCAATAATGTCGATTTTAGTTTCGAGAGTTCTTATTCGGATGTGAAATTCGATTTGAAGCGAAACAAAAGCTATAATGTATTGGATATAGACCTAGCTGGTATCAAGGTTATACCTGGAGTTTATAGCTTAGAAATAAGTAAAAACAATGAAAAGCTTACCAACTACGATATAAAAATAGAATGGGTAAGCCAACCAATTTCACTTAATAAATTGCCTTATGCAGTGGAAATACTGAAGTACATAGCCACTGAGCAAGAAATAGATAAAATTAATAACTCAGATGATGTTTCGGCAGCATTTCTAGAATATTGGAAGCCCAAAGACCCAACCCCATTGACACCATTCAACGAGGCATTGCAGCAATACTATGTGCGTGTTGACTATGCCTTTTTCAACTACAAGACTATATCGGAAGCTGATGGAGCTAAAACGGATAGAGGAAAAATCTATATTTTAAAATCGTCACCAACTGAAATAAAAGAAGAATTCAAAGATGATAGAACACTACTAATCTGGAAGTACGCTAATCAAAAGAAAGAATATGTATTCGAGTTAATCGGTGCAGGTGATTATAGATTAGTTGAAATCAAAGAGATTTAGACTAAAATTTACTCTTGGGTTCCCACGACTCTCCCTCACATGGGATATCGTTAGTAGTAACGTGTACGTCGTATAGTTTGCATAGCTGACTTTCTGCACTGAAATGCTTACATGATCCACAAAGAGTCTCTTCTTCGAACTTTTTCATCCTACTCTCATAGTTCTGATACTGTTGCCACCCCGGATAAAGAGCAACTAACCATATCAGAAATAGTGAGATATACCAAACTTCATTATTACCTAGCTGGTACATCAGTATCATTGTGATAATTACTAATAGTGCTGACCGAAGTAATACTCCCCAAACGATAGACCCGAAAGTTACTATTGGTTCGCTGTGGCTATCATCATCTGTTACATCTTTGAATAGGAATAAGTGCTTGAGTTTTTCGAGGTCATTCATAAATTTGATTCTATAATTATCACATTTGTACAAATCGTACGTATAAGTTACACGCTTGAGTATAAATTTAATTACAATTGGGAATAATTATTATTAATATTCTTAAATTATACTTTCCAATGAACTAAAACAGAGTAAACTATGAAAAAGACAAGTTTAACACGAATAACTATAAAAAACGCACAGTATTACGCTTACCACGGAGTAAAGCAAGAAGAGAGAAAACTGGGTGGCAAATACGAAGTCGATTTGATAATGGATTATGACGCCAAATCGGCGATTGTAAGAGACGACGTGAATTATGCTCTCAACTACGAGATAGCTATGTATTGCATCTCGGAAGTAATGACAGGCGATTCGTACTCGCTAATAGAAACTATTGCGAACGAGATACTAAACCAAGTAGCAGAGAAGTTTGATTTTTTAAGAAGAGCAACTGTGAAAGTAAGAAAGATAAATGCTCCTATGAAACGCCACGTTGATTACGTAGAAGTAGAGCAGACAATAGAGATAGAAGAGATTGCTGAGTAAATTACTCATATATATCAACTCAGATAGATTATTACACAAGAGTATGATATTAATTGTCATACTCTTTTTGTTTGGGTGTCGGGGAAACAAGTTAACAAAGACTAGAGCTATTCCAAATTGGTGATAATAAATATACTTTCTCTGTTTTGGAAATGGATGTAGTGTTTGAGGATATTGCGAATGGCAGACCGCAAGTCTTAAAGCTAGTTGGTAAAAAAGAGATAGTTGCTAAGAGGGTGGATAGAATAACCTCTGATATTAAACTACCAGTTTAGTTGCCTGGATCCTTCACTCACTTTGTTTGTTCAGGATGACGAGTATTTGTCCTCTGAGTTAAAAAAATCTGAAAAACATTTCTTCTTGGTCTTTACTTCGATGAAACTCTGTACGATTTTGTTTTGATATAAAATCCTGAGAATTCTGATACAGATAAAAAGAGACAGCCACGTCCTTTCAGTCCTCGCTGTGACATATCATCCGAAGCTAGCGTAATTCTTGAGAATATAAAGTTTTGTTCACTTCGAGAGACTCAGTGAACTAATTACACTTTAAATCCCCCAAATTTTATTATATTGAAGTTGAGTAAATATACATACTGCAAATACAAATTGACTGAATCTAATATTAAAAATACATTCGTTTTGCTCTCATTGGGAGCTAATATAGGTGATAAAAAATCTACAATAGATAAAGCTGTAGAATCGTTGGTAGAGCTAGGTGTGATTTCGCAAGCTATTGTATCATCTTATTATGGTACAGAGCCCTATGGAGTGAAAGACCAGAATTGGTTTATTAATATTTGTGTGAAAGGGATGACTCAACACTCCCCTACTGAGCTGCTAGCCAAGTGTAAAGAAATCGAGAAAATGTATGGCAGACAAGAACGTGAAAGATGGCACGAAAGGGAGTTAGATATAGATATTATATTCTACGGAAAAGAAATAGTAGAAACTGAGAGTCTGACGATTCCTCATAAAGAATATAGAAAAAGAAATTTTGTATTAGTACCGGCGGCAGAAATAGCGGGTCACTATATACCTCCGAACAACGAATTGAGTTTGGAACAATTAGTCAAGCAATGTGACGATTGCTGTCAAATAGATAAAATGAATTAAGATGCATATACCAGAAGAAATAATAGAGCAAATAAGAAGGGACGCTGATATAGTAGAGATTATCAGTGACCACATGGTATTGAAAAAACGTGGTAAGAACTATATTGGACTAAGTCCATTTACCAGTGAAAAGACCCCTTCATTCGTAGTATCACCAGACAAGCAGATATTCAAAGATTTCTCATCTGGAAAAGGTGGTAATGTATTTACATTTCTAATGGAATACAGACGAATCACTTTCTTAGAAGCCGTAGTAGAGCTAGCTAATAAGCTAAGCATAGAGATACCAACTCAATCTGGCTCTGACCAAATACAAAGTACTGAGAAGGTTTCTAAGAGAAAACGAACACTAGAATTACTAGAGGAAGTGAAGAAATTCTATATAACTTCTATGCGATTAGATGAAAAGCATACTGCCATCGAATATTTCATAAAGCGTGGATTCACTAGCGAGGTGCAAGATAAATTTGCACTTGGATATGCCCCTGATAGTTGGGATGCTACTGTAAACCATCTGAAAAGTAAAGGATACACTGAGCAAATAATGCTCGAATCAGGTGTAATAGGTAAAGGAAAAACTGGGAAGCTATACGATAGATTCAAGGGTAGAGCCATCTTCCCTATCAAAGATCATCTGGGTAAAGTGATTGGATTCGGTGGTAGAGACCTCACTAATAGCGATAAAGCAGCGAAGTATATCAACTCGCCACAGACATCTATATATGATAAGAGCGATGTGCTATATGGTTTTTACGAAGGGATAGATTCTATTCGGAATAACGAAGTAGCCATACTCGTGGAGGGATATGCAGACGTTGTATCACTTAGCCAAGCTGGAGTAGAAAATGTAGTCGCAGTAAGTGGTACTGCACTTACTGAGAAGCACGCAACTAGATTGAAGAGATATGTCAATTCTGTTTATCTGAATTATGATTCGGATAGAGCTGGAGTTAACGCTGCAGATAAATCAATAGACTTGTGCTTGGAAAATGAGATAGATGTAAAGATAGTCGTACTTCCAGAAGGGCAAGACCCTGATAGTATTATCAGAGAAAAAGGCAAGAAAGAATACGAGCTATTATTGCGAAAAGCAAAGACATTCGTCGAATTCAGAGTAGAGAACTTCAAAAAGAATAATGATGTGAAGAATCCGAAATTGCTCTCTGAGTTCTTGCAGAAGATGGTGCGGACTATCAACAAGATAAAAGATGTATTCGTACACGACCATTATATAAATAGTCTAGCTTCACTATTAGATTTGAGTGAGTCTGAACGGAGTCTGATATATCAAGAGAAGAGCAAGGCAAGCCAAAGCTCTGAGCAAGGAAAGTTGGCTTTAGTATCAGGCACAAAAAGTGATTGGCAACCAGAAAACATGGTGACAGAACTCAAGTTAGTTCTGAATGATGCAGAAATAAAAATATTCTCGCATCTCCTCCATAGCAAAGATATAAAACAAGTAATTGAGAAATTGCAGCTTACGCCCGAGTTCTTCCAGACAAATATGGCGATGAGAATATTCGATCATCTGGAGTATCTTGAATTCAATACTACTGAAGAGCTTTTCCAACAAATATTACATTCGGAAGAGGCAGAAGAAGAAATAAATAGTATATTAACTAATATACTATTGCTAAATGAAGAATTTAGACCCTCAGATGAATGGGAGAAATTCAGACATATAGTAGCAACTGATGAAGAAGTTTTAATACAAGAGGCAATAAGAAGCCTAATACTTCAAAATCTGGAAGAAGAAATCAGATTAATTATAGTTAAAATAGAAGAAGAACCTGAGAATGATACGGTTATAATAAATTACCGAGACCTAATAAAACGAAGGGAAGTGATGTATGAAAAAGAAACATAGAGTTAATAAATCCATAGTAGGCGCTGTATTATTCGCAATTACACTATGGGCATATACTACTCTCAACAATGAGTACGTTACATTCGTTAAGGTTCCATTGAAAGTAATAATGCCAAATAACAGAGCAATTGAAAACCCAATTCCACAGAATCTAGATATAGAAGTTAAAGGTAAGGGCTGGGATATATTCAATCTACTATTTTTTAATACTTCAAAGGAAATAAGTCTAGATTTATCAAATCAAAGAATTGAAAAAAATGACATAGAAGTTGGCAGACAGCAAATACTAAAATCTGTTCGTTATATTGGTAATCTAGAAACTATTGACGCTTTACCAGATAATGTAGAAATAAGAACAGGAATAAGTGGCGAGTACTTCGTAGAAGTAGAACCGAATGTAAGGATAGTTCCAACACAAGGGTTTACCCTTGTAGATGGGCCAAATATTGAGCCCGAAAGAATCCGAATAAAAGGTAATAACAAGATTGTAAGTAGTATTAAAACATGGAAAACAGAATATACTGTAATAAATGATGTTGCAAATAAATTTAGAGTAAAAATCCCTCTCCAAGATACTTTAGAATCGATAGTAGCAAAATCAAGACATAGCGTATATATATACGGGAAACTTGAGCAAATAGCAGAGCGAACATTCAAAGATGTTCCTTACACTCTAATTAATGGCAAAGCTGAAAGCTATGACATAATGCCTAAACGGTTCGACGTAACTGTGCGAGGAGGAATAACAGCTGTATCTCAGGTTGAACTTTCTGATATTGAGTTAATACTAGACGCAAACGAAGTTTATAATACTAACTCCTCAACTGTACTTATAAAATCTAAAGTAAAGGGTAAAGTAAAGTTAAGCAACTCAACTAGGATGTATGTGTACGTCTTCCAAAAATCCAATGAAAAAAACATGTTAGAGTTTGCAGGTAAATAAATAATTCTTTTGTTTAATTGAAAATATATATTATTTGTTAGAATTAATTATTAATTTGGAAAGTTAATTTTATTAATATTTGGAGTATTTATGAAAGGAATTATTCAACTTTTGATTGGACTAACAATCGCCTCTACTCTATCATTCACAGCAAATGCTGAATTCAACAAAGATGGTGTATTAGAAGTACCTGGTGATTTCAATCTTTTCACTTCTAAGAACCTACAAGGTTATACAAAGCCATTGTTCACGACAATTGGTCAGGGTGCACAATCCAATTTATTCACTGTAGCTTCATATGATGAGAGTTACTCTATAGGAATGGACTTATCACTATCTTCTACGCTTATACCTGGGAGTCAGCAAGTATATGACGCTATTCTTCCTGCTGCATTTGGTGACACTAACAGAATGGATAATGCTATATATCAAAATGGGAAAATAGTTAGGAACATAGGCGGAACAGTTGAACAACCAACTATATACGGTGGAGCAAGTAACGCAATATATGTAGTCGCTCCAGTAAATGGCGGCGATCCTGCTGATAGTATTTACAAGACTATAGCATTCAACGAAGGTACAAATATAACGACAATGGCTTCTCTACCAGCGTTCCAACTTATATTTGGATTGCCAACTAGAACTGAACTTAGATTTCGTTTCTTAGGTGCGCCAGTTGATGACCAGATGTATAGCCATCTAGCTATTTCTGCAAATCAACAATTAGACCATTGGATGAACATATTCGACGAAGAAGATGATATGGCTTTAGCCCTTAATGCTTCATACCAGTTTATTACTTTAGCTGAGACAATTGACATGAACTCTTGGGCTGTAGGGCTTCACTTTAGTAAAGGATTCGGTGACGGATTTTCTCTTTACGGTGGATTACAAATAGAAGACTTATCAGGTACTTTCAACATGGTAAGACAAAATGGATACGAAGCTGATTATTATCAAGAAGATGGAAAGACTTTGAAGTCTAGATCAGCTGTGACCCCTGAAAAACAATTAAACTATGATGCACACGTTGCTGCTAGAAAGGATGTAGAAACCAACCCTTACGAAGAAGTTAGATTATTGAAACCATTAACATTTGACATAGAGTCTTTCACTAGCTGGAGATTTACAGTTGGCGCAGCTTATGAATATGGTATAATGGAGCTTCACCTGGATATGGGTTATGCTTCACAAATGTTCCTTAACGGTGGTATAAGACTACGATTTAAGGATTGGGCGAACAGCAGTACTCCTGCTGAATAAAAATTTGATTATTAATTATTATAGGTGTTTATATTATGAAAAACTTAAAGAGCATATTAGTTGCTTTGCTTGTTACAGCCGGTATTATTGGTTTTACAAGCTGTGATGTCACTAATATTAGTGATGTGGTTCTACAAATGACTGTAGATTTTGACCCGATATTCGAAAATAAAATGGTTCCTGATAGTTCAATCGACATAACTGATTTGAATGATTACGAGACATACAGAGACAATAAAGATCAAATAGAAGATGCTACTATTCTACATTTTAATTATAGAATAGATGAATTGCGAACAGAAAATAATATGGATATAGATTCTATTGTATTCGAATCTGTTAACTTTTACTTGATTCCAACTACATCTGATGGTACAAGAATACCTGGCCAAAGATATAAGTTAGGTGAATTCAAAAATCTACGTGTGGCTGACTATTATAAAACAGCAAAGCACATAATCGAAGTACCTAGTGAGCTGGGTAATTTGATTTCTGATCAAATTAAGAAAACTCCTTACTTTTTATTTGTAACAGAGTATAGTGGATTAGTAGGTGAAAACGTTGATAATAAATTTGATTATATCAAATCACACATGGATATGGTATTAAGAATTAAAACTAAATAATCATTAGTTCATAGCTACAAAGATTAATCAAGCCCTCTATTATTGGAGGGTTTTTTGTTTTCTGAAATAACAAAAGACTATCTTATCCGTTATATATGATATGATTCAATTCAAATATATATTAGTCACCTCTATAGTTGCGATTATGCTAATGCATATAGCAATTCCGCATAATCACTATACTAAATCTGATGCTAAGCATTCGATAGAACATAATGAAGTTACGAGTATTGTTGACCTATTGGGTCTAGCATTTCATAATGGTAATGAAAAAGACCTGAAGGAATCTAATCAAGTTTCTTATGAAGCTCTAGATTTAGCGGCAGATGAATTAACCGTTTCCCCACTGATAATAACAGAAGTAGCTGAATTAGAACAATCTTCTGATTCACAATACTATCTTCAAGTTTTTATTAGGCATTATAAACACTTCTATCCAAACAATTTACCATTAAGGGGTCCTCCAAAAGTAATTATATAACAAAGCATTCAGACATATTATATAATTTTTAAAAAATCAAAAAAAGGAGTTCAATATGGAACCGACACATGTTCATCTATTAGTAAATCATTATCCAATATTCGCAACATTTATTGGATTCGTAATATTGTTATTTGGATTAATTAAGAATAACCAAACAGCAAGAGTTATAGCTTACGTAATTTTCGTTTCGGCAGCTTTTGTATCTTTTTTGGCTTTCCAAAGTGGAGAAGGGGCCGAGGAAATAATAGAGAAATTAGTTCCTAATTCAGAAAATTACATAAAAGAACACGAAGAAGCAGCAGAAATTGCACTGTGGTTTGCGATTGGATTAGGTCTATTATCAGCAATTGCAATATACACAACATTAAAGCAAAAGCTAATAGAAAAGAAAATAGGAATTACTATTCTAGTAGCATCTGTAATCTCGATTGCTTTTTTTGCTTACGTAGGTAGTTTGGGTGGTAAAATAGTACATGCCGAATTGAGAGAAAATTCTACCATAACAAATACAATCGAATAGTATAAAGTTATATATTTACCCTAGTCAAAAGCTAGGGTTTTTATTTTTATTACTATTAGTTATCTTTAGTTTTTAGATTAATCATAAACAACTTTTGAAAACATTAAAAATTAACACAAACCCAGAAGTCTGCGCAGTGTTTGAGAAATACCCAACAGAAGCCCGATTGAAAATCGAAAATCTTCGTAGGATAATATTTGAAACTGCAAACGAAATCGAAGAGCTGTCAGAACTTGAAGAAACTCTCAAATGGGGTGAGCCGAGTTATCTAGCTAAAAAAGGTAGTACAATAAGAATAGATTGGAAACCAAAAGCAGCTGACCAATATGCTATGTATTTCAGTTGCTCTACTACCCTAGTCGAAACATTCAAAGAAGTATATGGCAATCTATTCGATTACGAAGGTAAGAGAGCTATCATATTCCAAATGGATGAAGAATTCCCTGAGAAAGAGTTGAAAAGCTGTATCAGAGCTGCTTTAACTTACCATAGAGTGAAGAATTTGGATAAGTTGGGAATGTGAAAGGGGTAAGCCATGCAACACCATTAAATTATAACGGGGTTGGGAGATTTATTTAAATCTTTTCTTATTCTTAAAATCATCCAACCCTCTTAAATCTTCAAGTAAGAATTAATACATCACTTCATTCCATATCATAAATACGTATTATTAGAGTATATTACTCATCATAGTTATCAATCTGAGCACGTTGCAACTTATCAGAATAGTCGATGTAAACTGTTTTCCATTCAGTGAAAATATCGAAGACAGTCCAACCACCTTCACGGTGACCGTTGCCTGTTCCCTTTACACCACCGAATGGCATGTGTGCTTCTGCCCCAATTGTAGGTGCGTTTACATAAGTTATACCTGCTTCTAGTTCACGAACAGCCACCCAGCTATTGCGTACATTGTTTGTGTAAATAGATGATGATAAACCGTAGTTCACGGAATTCGATAAGTCTATCGCCTCTTCTAAAGTATTGAATTTTGATACTGATAGTACTGGTCCGAATATCTCTTCTTGAAATATTCGCATATCTTTAGTCACATTGCTAAATAGAGTTGGCTGGATGAAATTACCATCAGTCAGATCAAAGCTATCGTCCGAGTGATTGTAAGTATTATCAGCTCTTGCTCCACCAAATTCAAGTTTCGCCCCTTCCTTTTTACCGATTTCAATATAACCCAAAATCTTGTCAATTGCTTTCTGGTTAATAACAGGACCTACGTCAGTTTTAGGATTAAGTCCATCACCCAACTTCAGATTCTTCACTTTCTCTTTGAATGTATCTAAGAACTGGTCGTGGATTGCTGAGTGCAATAGTACTCTCGAAGTTGCAGTACATCTTTGCCCAGTTGTTCCGTAAGCACCCCATAGTGCTCCTTCTATTGCTAACTCAAGGTTTGCATCGTCCATTACTATCTGAGCGTTCTTACCGCCCATTTCTAGTGATACTTTCTTATTCATCTTGCCACAAGTAGCAGCTATTTTCTTCCCGGTTTCAGTTGAGCCAGTAAAGCCAATCAGATTAATATCTGGGTGATGGACTATTGCATCACCGATTTCAGCAGCTCCGTGTAGTACATTGAATACCCCTTTGGGTAATCCAGCTTGTTCCATTATCTCTGCGAATATATTAGCAGAAAGTGGGCTATCTTCACTCGGTTTGAATATCACAACGTTACCAGCAGCTAATGCAGGGATTATCTTCCAAGATGGTACGGCAATAGGGAAATTCCAAGCTGTAATAATTCCACAAATACCGACAGGTACTCGGAAAGATAGATTCATCTTATCAGGCATCTCACTCGGAGCATTGTGTCCGAATAGACGGCGAGTTTCCGTTGCTGCATAGTAGCAAGTGTCGATAGCTTCTTGTATATCCCCTTTGGTTTCGAATACAGGTTTCCCCATCTCCCTGGTCATTATTTTAGCTAATTCATTCTTTCTTTTTGCGAAAATATCACCTGCTATACGGAGTATATCTCCCCTCTTAGGTGCGGGCATTCTCTTCCATTTATCAAAGGCATATTTGGCAGCTGTTACCGCTTCTTCCAAATCAGCAGAATTAGAGTCGGGGAATTCTCCGATAATATCATTCTTATTTGCTGGTGATACATTGTTGAATGTTCTTTGGCTTCTGGATTGACGCCATACGCTGTTTATGTAATTATTATATTGTTCCATGTTCGTTCTGTTTTTGTTATAAATAAAAAAGGACGGCTAATGCCGTCCTGTAATATATGAAATTTTAAATAAATTTTAGTTTTTTACAGGTTCTTGTAAAGTATAATTCACTAACACTCTTTCTGTACCTTCTATATCACCTATTAAAGGAACATTAAAAGTATAAACATTACTTTTCACTATTCCAATGTTTGGAGCAACCCAAAAAGATCCCCTTACATCTATATCAATCACTTGACCATTAGTAGTTGCTTTTATGTTTGCAGTATAAGTGTAAACATCAACATTAGATGCTTTACCATTAATAGTAACTGAGTTTGTTCCATCATTTTTCATTGTGATTTTCACATCAGCATCAGTTGAACCAAGTATTGGTAAGTCAAAATTTATTTTACCATCGAATAATGTCCATGTAGAAGTTGCTTTAGCGTCAGCAATCAAGAACCAATCTCCCGCACTATCGAATAGAGCTGAAAGAGTAAACCCATTTGATTCTATATTAGCAAACATACCTTGGAATACACTCAAATGGGCATAAAGTTTGTTAGTCTCACCAGCATAGAATTCAGTTCCGTCTTCCATATAACTTCCTTCAATATTAGTGAAGACCATAAATTCAGATGCTGTTTTTCTATCTTTTGTAGTTTCTTGTGTATGACTCAATGAATCTTGATGACTAGTCTCAGAAATTTCTACATTATTAGAATCCAAATCATATTCATTATAAGTATAACTATTTATTTCATTATTATAATAAGTAACATCTTCTTTTTCTTCTGGTGTTGTTCCTGTGTCATCATCACTACAGCTGAATAGCATTAGGGATAAAACCAATAATGCAGTTAAGGTTAATTGTTGTTTTTTCATTTTTTTGACCTGTGTTAATTCTTAAAAATATAAATTAATAAAACTTATATGTTATTTTGCAATAAAGTAAGTTTTTAGTGTCGAAGTAGTTCCTGGTTGAGAAGGAATTAATCCATCTGCAATATCAACAGGTGAAGTTTCTATTAATACGGGGCCTATACCTTTTGCTACCCAATAAGTTGTAGATGAAGTAAATTTGATTGGCAAAGGAATTGGAACTGCATCTGCAGAAATATTACCTGTAAAGTTAATATCCACTTTGTAGCCATAAGTTGTTAGAGCCACACCATTTACAGTAATTTCTTTCGTTTTATTCATATTCTCTCCTTCTGAATCCAAATCGCCTTTGATCCCGAAACCTAAACCAGAGATTGTTAGATCAATTTTTGATTCTACTATATCCCAATCATCATCACTTGCATCTGCTATTTTTATCCAATCATCTTTGAATTCTATCTGATCACTCAAGTCAAGTAACGAACCTTCGCCTAAACCATCTGGCAAGAAAGCGTCTTTGTGTATGTATAGCTTTCCTTCTGCTGTTGCATAGAAAGTCTCAGTGCCGCTTTTAGTTTCATAAGAGCCATTATTGTCACTATCTGTGTAAGTTTTGCAGTTGTATGCTTCTTTACCGTCTTTTGGTTCTACGGACTCTAGTGCAACAGAATCTTTAGTAACTACTTTACCTTGAGTTTCATCTTCTGTCTCATTCTCATATATCCAATATGACCCTTGAGTAGTAGCGAAATAGTTTTCCTTAGTCACTGGGTTAGTTGTCTTATCATCGGAACACGAAGAAAAAATGACTGAGAAACTTACTAAAGCAGTCATAGTTAGAATTAATTTTTTCATAGTTTTTATCCTTGTTTTATTTTTAAAATATAATATAATAAACCTTATCATCGATTTTGGTTACAATTTAATAAACAAATCTAACTTTATAAGTTAGAGTCTTCTTTTTTTCTTTCGCTACATCCACTTTGAATGTGATTTTATTAGCATTTTCTTTTTCGTAATCTACATTTTTCTCTAGCACTGTCCAATTGCCTCGTAGGTTTCTGTTCACTTCTACGGACACTGACTCTACTTTGCTATTGTGGATAGTTACTTCGTACTCTATTTCTTGTACCTTGTCGGTTATCTTTGTTGAAGAAACAACCTTTTCATCGATAGTAATATCAAAAGCTTCACCGATTTTCAGCTCGACTTCTTCATTTTTTGGAGTATGATCAAGGTTGTCTTCTCCAATTAGCTCTACTGCTTCACCATCGTTTTTGTATATTCTAACTATTCCTTTGGGCAATGGCATTCCTAAATTGTTGTCCTTTGCATTCTTGAACTCAACACTAACTGATGGCTTTCTATTTTCTAAGTTCGAGCCATTTGTATTATAGATAAATTTCTTCTGTACCTTTATATCTGATGCGTTGAATAATCCTATTTGCTTATCTTCATTTTGGAGTATATCTGATTTATTAATTAGTTCATACATGTGATATTCAAAAAATGATTTCTCAATTACTGATTCAATTGGAGGTGGAGAATAAGAGCTTAATACTATTTCTCTATACCTTGCATTTTCTTCCGGTGTCATATAACCTTCTGCTCTACTAATATCACCTGCAATTAGCTTTACTTTAGCATTTTTGAATGAGCCACCTGATTTATTAGTTATGTTCACCCAGGCGTTTAGGTCCAATCTATTGTCGTCTTTATTTAGAGTCGCAACGTACTCAGCTTTCCAGCTCATACCAGAAGTCTGGTATGTTATACCAACATCTTTCTTCCCTGCACTATTTGACTTTACTTTCCACACAAGTGTTGGCTTAGTTATTAAGTTCTCTGGCATATAGTCAAGCGATATATTATATCCCTCTAAGCTAGGAAGAATAGTCAAACCACCATTCTCATTTTTGATAACAACTGAATTAGAAGAAGCTGATATTAGCGTTCCTACAAATGTCTTCTCGCCTACAAGTGTTATTTTCTTATCAATGAAATGCTGCATTAGCGAATAACTGTTTGCCAAATCATAGCGGTAATTCTGCTCTATTACAGTCGCATCTAGATTTATTCTAACACTAGATGGAACTATTTCTGAGGGTACATCATTAATGAATACTTCATTTATTCCTTCCTTCAAATCAAGTGGACGTAATTCATTAACAACACCTAAGTCATTGTTATAGATTGTTACACTGGTCTTACTAATATCTTGAGACATCAAAGATAAGTTAAGGGAAAACAATAATATGTAAATAAAAAGTCTAATGTTCTTTTCCTTTCTAATAAACAAATCTAACTTTATAAGTTAGAGTCTTCTTTTTTTCTTTCGCTACATCCACTTTGAATGTGATTTTATTAGCATTTTCTTTTTCGTAATCTACATTTTTCTCTATCACTGTCCAATTGCCCCAGAGGTTTCTGTTTACTTCTACGGTCACTGGCTCTTCTTTGCTATTGTGGATAGTCACTTCATACTCTATTTCTTGTACTTTGTCGGCTATCTTTGTAGAAGATACAACTTTTTCATCGATAGTAATATCAAATGCTTCACCGATTTTGAGCTCCACTTCTTCATTTTTTGGAGTGTGGTCTAGGTTGTCTTCTCCAATTAGCTCCACTGCTTCGCCATCGTTCTTATATATTCTAACAATACCTTTGGGAAGAGGCATTCCTAGGTTATTGTCCTTTGCATTTTTAAACTCAACACTAACTGATGGCTTTCTATTTTCTAAGTTTGAGCCATTAGTATTATAGATGAATTTCTTCTGTACTTTGATATCTGAAGCATTGAATAGACCTATTTGCTTGTCTTCATTCTGAAGTAAATCCGATTTATTAGCTAACTCATATATATGATACTCGAAGAATGATTTCTCAGAGACTAAATCCTCTGAAGCCATTCCTTTTGCATACATTCTATCGTTATATCCGTAATTACTATTATCGTAAGTATTAGCTCTATTTATATCACCAGCTATCAACTTTACTTTAGCGTTCTTGAATGAACCGCCTGAATTATTAGTTATGTTCACCCAAGCGTTAAGATCCAGTCTGTTATCATCTTTATTTAGAGTCGCTACATATTCTGCCTTCCAGCTCATCCCAGAAGTTTGATAAGTTAAACCAGCATCTTTCTTCCCGGAGCTATTCGATTTCACTTTCCAAACAAGAGTTGGCTTAGTTATTAGGTTCTCTGGCATATAGTCAAGCGATATATTATATCCCTCTAAGCTAGGAAGTATAGTCAACCCACCATTCTCATCTTTTATTACGACTGAGTTTGAAGTGGCAGAAATCAAAGTACCGACAAAAGTCTTTTCACCAACAAGTGTTATTTTCTTATCAATGAAATGCTGCATTAGTGAATAGCTGTTTGCCAAATCATAACGGTAATTCTGCTCTATCACAGTGCCGTCTAGGCTTATCTTCACACTCGATGGGTTAATTTCTGAGGGTACATCTCTAATTAGTACATCGTTCAATCCAGATTTCAATTCTAATTCTCTGGTTTCTTTTACTACACCCAGATTAGAATTATAAATTGTTACGGCTACTTCTTTTCTGTCTTGTGCGAACGATAGCATACTAGCTGCAATTAATAAAAGTATTATTTTCTTCATCATTTTCTCATTTTATTTTGACTATAACTTATAAATATACGGTTTTATTTGTTCATAGTTAAAATTTTAGTTGCGAAATTCTTATTTTTGCTAATTCTAAAATTCAAAAAAACGAAAAAGTTATGTCTGAAAATGTACTCGATAAATTCATAAGATACGCTAAAATAGATACTCAATCCGACCCAAAAAGTCCAACAATACCATCAACTAAAAAGCAATTTGACTTAGCACATATATTGGTCAACGAGCTGAAAGATATGGGGATAAAGGACGTAGAGCTAACGGACGAATGTTATGTCTACGCTACTATTCCTAGTAATATAGAGGGTGGCGATAAATTGCCAGCAGTCGGTTTTGTATGTCACATGGACACTTCACCTGACTTCAACGCAACTGGTGTTAACCCACAAATAGTTAAGAATTATCAAGGTGGGGATATACAATTAGGCACTTCTAATGAGTATATATTCGAGAAAGACAACCCAAATCTAAAAAAATGTATCGGTCATACTATAATTACGACTGATGGTTCTACATTACTTAGCTCCGATGATAAATCAGGCGTTTCGGCAATTATGAAGATGGCTGAGATATTAATGAGTGATGATACTATCAAACACGGAACAGTGAAAATCGGATTCACACCAGATGAGGAAATTGGACGTGGAGCGGATAAATTCGACATCGAGAAATTCGGCTGTGAGTATGCTTATACTATTGATGGCGGATTACCTGGTGAGATTAACAAAGAAACTTTCAGTGCTGATAGTGCCGTGATAACTGTAACAGGCAACGAAATTCACCCCGGTGAAGCAAAAGACAGAATGGTGAATTCTATAAGGGTAATCAGCGAGATTATTGCGAAACTACCTCGTGATATGGCTCCTGAAACTACAGAGGGATATGAGCCATATATTCACCCACACGAAGTAGATGCAAGAGTTGGTGTATCTTCTTTGCTGTTGCTATTCCGTGACTTCAAAACTGAAGGTCTAGCAGTACAAAAAGAGACAGTAGAAAAAATAATTGCTGAAGTTCAGCCCAACTATCCAAAAGCAAAAATAGATTTAGTTGTAACTAAGTCATACAGAAATATGTACGACGTACTAATGGAGAATCCGAAAGGATTGGATTTACTTTACAAAGCTGCTGATAAAGCGGGTACAAATCCAGAGTGGGAGCCAATAAGAGGTGGTACAGATGGCTCACGATTAACAGAAATGGGTTTACCAACTCCGAATATATACACAGGTGGACAAAACTTTCACAGTAATAAAGAATGGTTATCATTAGATTTCTTAGAGAAAACTATCGAAACAATGATTAACTTAGTAGAATTATGGGGACAAGAAGGGAAATAATTGGCTAAAGTAAAAACTATACTAAAATACGGCATTTCACTAATCTTATTAGTTGTATCTATTTACTTCACAGTAGATGGTATTGACTTTGGTAAATTGTATTCTGCAATTTTAGATATAGATTACTTTTGGGTTATTGCACCTTTACCAATCGTAGTATTATCTCACTTGATGAGAGCTATTCGTTGGAAATTGTTGCTCTCCCCTTTCCACAAAGCTAATTCGATACTTAATCTGTTTTCAGCCACTATGGTGGGGTACTTATTCAACAATGTTTCCCCTCGTGGCGGTGAGTTAGTTCGTCCATATATATATAGTAAACGTGAAGGAATTTCATACTCCAGTACATTTGCTACTATATTAGTAGAACGGATATTAGATTTAATTACGCTCGGAGTACTTATAGCAATAGTACTTACTTGGAATAGTGAGCAAGTTCTAAAAGCTTTCCCAAATGATACTGATCCGATGAAGTTGGTCATAATATCAGGGTTAATCCTATTTGTTATGTTCCTTTCTCTCTATCCTCCAACTATCAAATTATTCTTAGATAAGATAATAAAACCGTTTTCAGATAAGTTATACGTTAAACTAGCAGACCTTTTTGACAAATTCAGACAAGGATTTGCTATTATCAAGCGACCTTCAAAGTATGCAAGAATTGCTGTCGAATCTATATTTATATGGGTTTTGTATGCTTTACCACTTTATCTTTTATTCTTTGCATTTGGGTTCGAGAACACATATTCGCTAGGAATAGAAGATGCCTTGCTATTAGTGATAGTATCGGGAATAGGAGTAACTATAGCCCCTACACCCGGTGCAATCGGAGTTTATCACTACTTAGTCACAACGGCTTTGGTTCAGTTATATGGTATAGATTCTGAGACAGGGCTCGCGTTTGCTACAGTTGCACACGCGGCTTCAAAGTTAATGGAGCTACTATTAGGTGGTATGTTCTTCATCCGCGAGAATATCAAAGAAATCCCATCAGAAGAAGAATTACAAGAAGATATAGTAAGTTAGATTTGGTTCATTCATTTAAGTTTTCATGTTTCAACGAGAATTTAATTAAAAGTCATAAGCATAGGCAAACCTTATTATTATTTGCTTAGCATAAGCAACCTTATCCTACCTAAATCCTCACTTGACAAGGAAAAGTACTAGGATGAAATTAATTCTACTTTTTGTTGATAATGTAGAAAATTATTCTAGGATTTTTAATTACAATTCATTAACTTAATTTTCAACAAAGGATATAAATGTATGAATACCTGTTTAATTGTAGCTAATACTGAAGATGATTTCATCAAACAGTTCAATTCAGTTGAGTTTGATTTCGAACCAACTTTAGCAATTATATTAGTTTCAGTATCTTATGATATAGAATTAATTACGAATACAATTGTAGAAAAGGATATTGATACATTTGGTTCGACAACATGTGGACTATTCAACTACAATTTAGGCGATAATGTAAATCTATATGATGAAGTGATTCAAGTACTATTTATTAATATTCCCAAAGAAAGTTATTTACTTGGAATATGTGCAATTGAAGATGAAATTGAAACCGGAACTGAGGTTTCGGAAAAAATCAATGAGAAAGAATCCTTTACTAATGTATTTACTTTCTTTTCTGGCTTAAATAAAAATAATGAAAATGTATTAGCAACATTAAGAAATAACCTAAAATCTAAAGACACTATCTTTGGTGGATTTGCAGCAGATGACCTTACATTTAAAAATCAGTACGTAATTTGTAATTCTGTGGTTCATAATGAAGCATTAGCTTATTTGGCAATAGATAGTACGAAGTATAAATTGGAAGGTATAGCAACAAGTGGTTGGCAATCCATAGGATCAACAAAGATAATTACAAAATCTGAGAGTAATCAGATATTTGAGATAGATAAAGAACCGGCACTTGATTATTATATAAACAGCTTAGGTATAAAAGAAACAGACATGCCAGTATTGGGCGTTGAATACCCCTTGCTTTTAGAAAAAAATGGTAAATCTGTTTTGAGGTCAGTTTTAGGGGTAGATATAGAAAAGAGATCATTAATTTGTGCTGGTAGTGTCCCAATAGGTACAAAAATGAAATTCTCCTCTTCCCCAGGGTTTGAAATATTAGAAAATACAATAATAGAATTAAAAAAATTCGCTGGTGGAATAGATAAACCAGATTTAGTTTTTGTTTTTTCTTGTATGGCACGACATAGTGCGTTAGGTCCAATGATAAATGAAGAGTTAGAGGCAATAGCAGCACTTTGGCCAATTCCTGTATTTGGTTTTTTCACTTATGGAGAAATCGGTAACTCAAAGTTATTACCTTGTGAATTTCATAATGAGACGATAACACTTGCTACACTAACTAAAATATAAAATATGACAAAATCTAAAGTCTTAATTAATGACATAAAATGCATTATTGATGAAAGCTTACTTGACGAAGATTCAACAAATATGTTCAAAAATTGTCTATCAAAAGTAGTCAAGCATTTTGACATATTAGAATTTCAAATAGCTAGATTGACAAGAGATAAATCCATCATTCACAATCTCTTAACCAAAACTTCATCGGAACTTACTACCTCTCTTGAAATTTCCGAGAAAAAGTCCAAAGAAATAGCATCTATTCTTAGTTCTACCCCCGCAATGATTTACGTAAAAGACAAAGATTCTAACTTTGAAATTGTAAATAATGAGTTGAGAAACAACTTTAATATACAATCTGAATCAGTTAAAATAAATGATTATTTGTATGAACATACGTTATTTAACGATTTAAAAAATTACGAAATTGATGCAATTAGCAGCAAAACAAATATAGACAAACTTGAATTGCACTATGTAGATAAATACTATAGAGTTAACCTATCGCCACTGATAGATGATGACAATGAAGTGATTGGTATAGTAGGAGTTATATGGGATATATCAAAGTTAATGGAAAAAGAGAAACAACTCGAAATTAAAATAGTAGAGGCATCCCAAGCAAATAAAGCAAAAGATCAATTCTTAGCAAACATAAGTCATGAAATAAGAACTCCTATGAGTGCAATTATGGGGTTGAGTGAACAACTACTAACGAATAATACGGATTCTGAAACTTATAACTCAGCTCTAAAGATTCATAATTCTTCAATAAATTTATTACATATTATTAATGATATTTTAGATTTCTCAAAGCTTGAAAGTGGTACATTTAGTATAGAAAGTGAAGATTTTTTACTAGAAGATTTGATTGAGAGTGTAGTAAATAATTGTGATTCTAAATTACAAAATAAGGATATTGAATTATTAGTAGATATCGATTCAAACATACCTTTTGAATTGAACGGTGGATACTATAGATTAATACAAGTATTAACAAATTTGCTTTCGAATGCAATAAAATTTACTGACACAGGAAAAGTTGAATTAATAATTGAATTAAATAAAGTTATCGAAGATGATATTATTATTAGGTTCAAAGTTATTGACACCGGTATAGGAATGAGTGATGATCAATTAGATATGTTATTTCGACCATTTTCTCAAATTGACTATTCGAATACCCGAAAGTACGGTGGTACCGGATTAGGGTTAGCCATCTCTAAGCAGTTAATAAATGAGATGGGTGGTGAAATTAGTTGTTACAGTGAACTTAATAAAGGTAGTTCTTTTATATTTAGTATTGCATTGAAAAAGTCTCCTGAAATTGATACAAAAATTGAGGACTATTCAATAAAATCTGGAAAAAAAGATATTTTGATAGTATCTCCAAATATAGATTTTATATCAAATACACAGAAAATTGTTGAATTATTTAAGGGTCTTGACAACTTAAGCAATTAACAAAACAGCTTAACGTCAATGACACCAATGATTAACAAGTATATATATCGTTCAAGGATTTCTGAAGCAAAAACTAGAGAAATAATTAAGTATTTTT